>Ga0228535_1000196_pt1 | contig 199076 bp, 181 predicted proteins | sample SJ1metagenome_FD_168457 | JGI IMG/M metagenome (GOLD analysis project Ga0228535, IMG submission 168457) | Enriched culture of PCE-dechlorinating microbial communities from Ithaca, New York, USA - SJ1 | ecosystem: Engineered > Modeled > Simulated communities (microbial... > Unclassified... | reverse complement strand
GGTAATTCGATCTTACAGGAGTTCACCCTGACCGGCTCCATGCCGGCGCGCCGGGTGGCTCTTTATGTGCGCGCCGGTGGCTCTAACACTCCGCGCGGGTGGCTCAGTTTCGCCGTGTTTTCCAACAGGGGACCTGTTTTCAAATCTGTTCTAAACAGCTCCGCAAAGCCCTGGAAATTCAGGGTGCTATTTTTGATTTCCATTTATTTTGGGACAGCAGTGAACTTTACACATTTTCAGAAATCGCCCATAATAACATAATAATTGCCATTTATTTAGGTGTGAATCAACGGTCATTATGGATCTGTATAAGATTCGCTTTATTTTCAAGGAGGGCATGAAAATTGCGAGACTCTGAAATAATCAACTCCCAAATAGAAGAAAGCGAAGACCCTTTGTTTCTGAAAGCAGATCAAGATCTTTTAAATTTGAGTAACAGAATCCAAGATAATAATCCAATCTATCATCCGACCTTGTATCGCTACCCATTATTGGACTATAAAAAATTCATCTTTATTGATAGCATTTGGAACGGACATGTTTTTACCTATGAAAATACCGGATTACATGTACTTTATACACGAGGACGAGAAAAATATAAGGCAGCTTGGGATATTTTGGCTACAGTGCTGGGCAAATGGTCGATTTTAGATTTTATGGAAGGCCCCGTCAAAAAAGAATGCTGTGCTACTGACCCTTATGGCATAGAATGTTACGATGCTTATCCAGCCTCATTTAAAAGAAATATCGTGTTGGTTGATGATAAAAATCGACCATTTGACATAATATCTTTAGATTTCACATTAATACTTATGGGAGCCATGGGAAAGCCAAAAATGAGGGAATTTTCGGCACATATAGGCGAGACAAGAAATATTTCTTTATTGCAGAGTGTGTTTGATTTGCTTAATTCAAAAATATGCCTTATTCCAACGGGGTCATGTGTTAATTTTTGGGAAAAAAACTTTCAAAATAAACTCGTTGATGAAAGTAATAAGCATAAAAAAACAGTTAATGCTTTTTTGCACCTTGTTGATGAAGAATATACTGGGCAAAAATTGCTTGCTTTGTACAAGGACCTTCCTCATCTACCTTATGGTAGCGGATTGAAGAGCCTGATTTTTGCATGGCTTGATGGAGACCTTTCAGAAGATCTTGAATTTGAAAAATGGTTGTTAGGTGGAAGATCCAAAAAGGTTTTTCAACTTTTTACAAGAGAAAAAACAACTCTACAGAAAGGATTTGAGGATAAGTTAGAAAGTATTTTACAAAAAGAGTTTGATTATAAAAAGCACAGACCATTCCCTGCATGGTCTCCTGTACGGTCAAAAACATACGAAAACAGGAAGTTTTTTGAAAGGGAATTGGGGTGGTTTATAAATTATAAAAAATTATGATAATATCTATCTAATCTTGTCAATAGTACTAGAAACTTAATCTCAGAAAAATCCCCAGGTTTAAAAAATTGGGTACACCGGAGCAAATTGAGCCACTGTTCCGTTGAGTTTGAGCAGAATTTCACGTTCCCTTATATAGCCACCACTTGTGTCCGTGGAAAACGCGGCGAAACTGACCCGCGCGGAGTGTTAGAGCCACCGGCACTCACAAAAAGAGCCACCCGGCGCGCCGGCACGGAGCCGATCAAGGTGTTTGTTGCAAAATAGAAAGGGACAAAGGGGGGTGCGGCAGGGAACTATAAAAAAAGAGCCCGGCGGCCTTTCCGCAATAAGCTCAGAAAGGCCGCCGGGTAGGTTTTACATCCATCCTCCCTTTCAAAATCGCGGCACGGCCAAAGGAAGACGATTTGTACCCGCCCCAAATGCAGCGGGTTCCTGTTTCTCTTTATTACTGCAGCTTGGAGACGATGACCTTGTGGGTCATGCCCTTTTCCTTTTCCTCCTTGGTGGCCCTGATGATGCCGTAGAGTACGCCCGTTTCGCTTCTGTCCCACGCGATGCCCTGGCCGCGGATGTTCTTCGGCAGTATTTCCACCAGCTCGATGACGGAACCCATTTTGGGAAGCCTGCATTTGTAGACTTCCGCAGGGTCGTGGCCCGACAGGTAGAGGAATCCGTCGGCTCCCCAGGTTCCTCCCGAATTGCTCATGTCCTCCAGCCGTTCGAGAATCGCCTTGGGGAGGGTCCACGCTTCGAGCCACTGCCAGTTGTCGGCGAACTTGACTATGGTGGTGCATATCTTGTGGCCGTAGGGCGTGCCGTTGGGGCCGTAGGGCCTGTCGTAGTTGGCGAAGGCCACCCACCAGTACCCGTCGTGCCGGTCCACCCAGGTGGCGGATCCCCAGTGTATGCCGAAGCTGTGGTTGGCCACGTGCTCCAGGGTTGCGGCGTCCCACACCTCGATGGAGCTGGTCATGGGCCATTCGCTCCAGTTGGAATGGGCGCAGTAGATTTTCCCGTCGATGACGGCGGCGCTGTCGAGGTGAATGATGGGCCCGTCCTTGGGCCCTTCCCATTTCTTGACGAGCTTTCCGGTGGTCTTGTCGTACTTGGCGATGACCCGGTTGTCTATGGCGTAGAAGTGGTGTTCATCCACTCCGATCCCCTGGTTCGCTTCCGGGACGTTGAACTCCGCGGTCTGCTTGAATTCGGCCGCTCCCGCCAGTGAAGCGAACAGCAATACAAGCCCCAAAGAAAGCAATACTGTCCTTTTCATTTTTTCTTCCTCCCCGAACCGCTCATGTTTTTTTCGGACATGGTTTCCCCTGACCGTGCCGTCAGTCAATAGGGCGAAGCTGCGGACAGGCGCCGGGGTTACCCCGCGTGGACCTTGCCTTCCTCCACCACGGTCTTTCCGTCAAGGAGCAGCCTTGGCCTGGTGATGATGCCGTCCACGTGAACGCCTGCCGCCACGGTGCCGCCGAAGGTGTCGTTGCTGCCGAGGGCGATGTGGACGGTGCCGTAGATTTTTTCGTCCTCCAGGATGACTCCGGTGACCCGGGCTTTGTCGTTGGTTCCTATGCCGAGCTCCGCCAGGTTCCGGGCCCCGGGGTTGTTTCCCAGCATTGTTTCCAGCCGTTCGGCGTCCGGGCCTTCCGCCCTGACGAGGAGGCCCTTCCGGAAGACAAGGTGCAGGGGTGCGGTGAGGACGCCGATGCCGGCGAAGGATCCGTCCACCAGGACTTCCCCTTCCGCCGTTCCCTCCACGGGGGCGATGTAGGATTCCCCCGTGGGAAGGTTCCCCGATTCTCCCCTGTTCCGGTAGATGCCGGTGCTCGGCACGCCGTTTCGGCCTTCGAGAGACATTCGGAGGACGTAACCTCCGGAGTGGAGTTCGGCGGCTCTGGCCTCCGAGAGCAGGGCCGTGACCCTGCCGGTGAGTTCGGCCACTTTGCCGTAATCCGCGGTGATGGGGCCGTGAAAGAACATGTCCTCGGTGATTTTGGGCATGGTGGCCACCCTGGCTCCGGCGGCGCAGGCCCTTTTCTTCGCCTGGGTGTGGGTCAGGGACGTTCCGGTGGCGGCGATGACCACATCGGCATGCTCCATGGCGGCGGCTGCCGGGGCGAAGGGTTCTTCGCCGTTTTTGGACAAAAGGGGCATCCTGAGGGCGAGGGCTTTGGCGCCCAGGGTTCCGGCTGCCTCGAAGAGGCTCTCGCCGATGCGGAGGGTGGTGTGGTCGTACAGGACCAGGAAGGTTTCACCGGGCTTCAGCCCCATGTTGTCCTCAAGAATGCGGCGGGCGACTTCCACAAAATCCATTATTCCGCCTCCTCTCCCCTTCAAACAGGGGTGTCTTTAGCCTATGAGCTCTTTTACCATGCTCGCGGCGACGCCCCTGGCGAGGAGGGCGGGCCTGTCCGTTATCTCCCGGACCAGGGAGCGGATGGCCAGGGTGTACCCTATGCAGTCCAGGACGGTGATTTCGGCCTTCCATTCCTTCAGTTCCTCCGCCGCTGCCCGGGCGGCCTCCATGGCGTTGACGTAGGGCGATGACGGCACCGCCCGTACAAAGGGGCTCAGGCTGCCCCACCGGTGTTCCGACTGCTCCACCTGCTCGGGGGAAGGGGTGAGGATGCCGATCCGCATTCCCTTGGCCACGGCCGCCACGGCGTTGAAGAGTACTTTCTGGGGGCGGATGAGCAGGCCGCCGGTTTCAAAATCGGGGAATTCCCCGGTGCACAGGAGCAGGACGACGGGAATGCCGCCGGTGAAGTGCTCCGCAATTTTTTCGTGGATCCTCGGCGTGATGTGCCGCTCGGCCACCTGGACGGATGAGCCGTCAGCGAGTCTCGTCACGAGGACGTAGTCTCCTTCCCGGGGAGCGAAGGAGGCGATTATTTCAGGGGAAAGACCGTCCAGGGCGCCCGCTTCCCGTATTTCGATGTCCGGGCCCAGGATGGAGGCCACGTCGGGAATGACGTCAGTTCTCGGAGACTGTCCTATGGTCACCGTTCCAATCACTTTTTTCATCGGAATCCCTCCCGAATTGAGTGTTCCGCCCGTAGACGCACCCGAGGTGCCACGGACGGCCCGGGCCGCACCGGAGGCATTCTTCCATGGACGATGGTATTCCGCTGGTTACGGCCCCTTTTATGTTCCGCAGCAGCCCGAGGAGGGCCCGGATGGTTTCCTCCGAGCCATCCTCGACTAAAAAGGTGGAAGCACCCTCGGCTCCGGAAATGCCCCCTCTCCCCACGAGCCACCGCCTGGGCCAGCCGAGCAGGGCGAGGGCGTCCAGTTCCGTCACCACCCTGCCGGGGACGGGCACGAGGCCGACTGCCATGCCCATGGCCCATACGGAGGCTTTCCGCCCCGCGTTCCCGCAGGCTTCCCTCAGGGGGACGGGAGAGAGCTTTTCAAGCCCTGCGGCCACATAACACCGCACGCCCTCGGATTCGAGGGCAGGTATGACGCTGCCGGGTTCTCCGCAGAGGTCCTTCCCGGCCATCATGGCGGCACCTCCCCAGGGATCGATGAGGTTGGCGCCGCAGACGCACACGTCGTCAGGGCCCATTTCCCGGGCGATCTCCGCCAGCCTTCCGTCCGCCTTTTCGGCCATACCCCTTCTGAGCAGAAGGGAATGGGCGCCCTCCGGCTCCGCCGCCCCGGAGGAGACCGTTCCCCTGGGGGTCACCCTGCCGGAGATCCTCAGGGGCTGCCCGCAGAGTTCTTCGGACAGGGCGGAGACCGTGGTGCCCCCCTTCAGGAGGATCATCCCTTCCGACAGGGCCTTCCGGACCTCGGGCAGGTACGCTATGGCTTTGGCTATGAGCCGCTTCCCCTCGGATACGGTGAGGGTGAACTGGCACTTCATGACGGTCAGTCCGTGGTTTTGCCCATGGTCTGGAGATGGGCCATGGATCCGTACAGGTCCACCATGCGCCTGAACTCCTCCTCGCTGCAGAAGCTCAGCTTCCCTTCGCCGAACTCCTTGGCGGCCTCGATGGCGAACCGCACCGCCGCCTCGATATCCACCACCTGGGACGATCCCGTGGCGCACCCCGGGACGGCCGTTTCCGCCGTCAGGGCGATCCCCACCACCGGCGCCTTCGTGGCGGTGCAGGGCTGCAGTATGCTGTTCAGGTGGTAGAGGCCGTTGCCGTAGGGCGTGATGTCCTGGGTGGTGATGGGGAACACCACGGGGGCCCGGCCTGTGACGCTTGCCATCAGGGAGAGAAGGTCTTCGCTCACCCTGAGGATATACCCCTCCCTCACCGTGGGGGAAAGGGCAAACCCTTTGCAGTTGATCACCCGGTTTCCCCTGGTGGTATCGATGGAGAGCACGGCGTCGAGCTCGTCGCTCATTTCCTCGCCGTTGGCGATGGCCATGTTGATGGGCGAGTCCATGAAGGGGACCGGGTCGTGGGGCCGGGTTGGGGCGTTGGGGCAGATGTGGGTGGAGATGAAGACGTCACCGGCCAGGACGTCCCCCAGGCTCGCCATCCGTCCGAGCTTCATGGCCGCCGCCACTGCCGCGACGGCGCCGTCCCCGTCAGAGACGAGGCCTATACGCTCCGGCCGGGCGCCGATTCCTCCCAGGCGCCCCACGATGCCGAGGGTGGGAGCGGTTCCCCCTCCCCGTTTTCCGCTCTTTCCGGAGAACCAGACCTTGATGAAGTCCGTGTGGCCTTTCGGTCCCTCCACTTTTTTCACGGTGATGCTGCCGGCGCTGACGCCTGCGGCAATCAGGGCCTCCCGCACCGACTCCCCCGACGCCGACGGGCTGTCGAGGAGTTCGTAGGCTTCGATGGCATATTTCAGGGACATGAGATCTTCCCCTCCTATCTGATGTATTCGACTATTTTCTTTCCCACCACGGGCTCGATTTCCTCCATGAGTTCCATGCACCGCATGCCCTCGCCCAGGATGAGCCGGTCGGCGGGGACGACGAAAAGAATGACGGTCTGCCCTTCCTTTACTTCCGCCGTGGTGACGGGAAGCCCGGACCCGGCGTCAAGGGTCATGATGAGGTCGGGAAAGGTGGCAAGCCGCTCGCCCCTGCTCTCCAGCGTCATGTATTCGTTCCAGAAGGTGGTTTCGAAGTCCCCCACGATGACGGAGCCGCTGTCGAACCCGCCCCTGGTGACGATCTCCTTCCGGGCCACCGCCCCGGTGACGATGTGCTCCCCGCCGAGGAAATTCAGGATGGAGGCGAGGACGACATCCCCGCCCCGGGGCATGGCCTTTCTCATCCGCTCACCCAGGTCCATGGCCTGCCGGAGGGCGCCGCAGGCGCCGTGCGCCCTCGCGTAGGACGCCGCCACCGGGTTCCGGGCCACGGCGACGAGGCCGCCGGATTTGTCCGCCGCCGCCCGGATCATGGAGGACGCGCTGCCGAGCTTCCCCGCCACGTGCAGTTCCAGGTAGAGCCCCTTCTCCCGGTCTCCGCCGGCGGCGGACTGGCGGGAGACGTACCCGGGGTCCCTGTGGAGCCCCATGGAACCCATGACTCCCGTGGGATGGGCCCTGCCGTTGCAGAGGGCGTCCACCACCGGCAGGCCCATGAGGGCAGCGGGAACCCATCCGTTAGTGATGGAGCTTCCGCCGCACTCGTTGGGGATGAACCCTCCCGGCGCCGGGCAGCCGTTTTCTTTCAGTATTTCCACGACCCGGACATAGTCCTTCGGCTCCACCCGCGCTTCGGACGCCGCGGGGGCCCCGACGGCCGATCCGGTGATGAGCACCGTGTCCGGGGGGATGTCGTCGATATCGACCAGGACCACCTCTCCGGCCTCCAGGGCGCCCCTGAGGTTGAGACGTCCCTTCTCCATGCTGCCCCCTCCGCCGCCTCCCAGGACTGCTCCGCCCAGTATGGCGGCTTCTCCCGTTTCTTTCGTTATGGTTCTTTTCACCACCGGCTGTCTCCTCCTCTCATGCCCAGGATGGTCCACGCCGCAGCGGCCTGGGCCCGCACGGGATCGATGACGGGCATGCCGGTTTTTTCCCTGAGGATCCCGGCCGCCCCGATGGTGGACATGCCGGTGCAGGCAAGAACGAGCATCCTCGCTCCCCTTCCGGCAAGAAACTGTCCTGCGGCGACCAAAGCCTGCATGCCTTCGGGCTTCATAAGGTCCAGCGTGGACTCCACCCCTTCGGGCACCGCTTCCGCCGCGAGGTTTTTCCCCAGGATGCGGCTCATGGCCTCCGGCACAACCTTCGTGATGCCCAGGACGCCCACCGGCAGCCCGGTGACCAGGGCGGCCGATGCGGCCGCCCTTCCTGCCCCGATGACGGGAATCCGGAGGGACCGGGAGGCCTCCTCCACCGCCGGGTCGCCTGCACAGCTCACTATGACCGCTTCCATCCCTTCCCGCTCCATTTCCTTCGCGAGGGCGAGCACCTTGGGGACGGCGATCCGCTCCGTCTCCCCGTCGTGAATTCCTTCGGGCTGGTCGGGGATGCAGCGGGAAACCACGTCGAAGCAGGGGAAATACTGCATAACGAGCTCGCCGTGAAGGTTCAGGAGCTTTTCATCCGGCGTGGTCAGCACGCGGATGAGGCCGATCCGTTGTTTTGTCATTACAGGAAGCTCCTTATGAGGGCGTTCACGAACCCGTAAATGCCGTCGCCCGCCACGAGGCCGCCGCCGTAGATCTCAAGCTCCGGCTTGAAGTTCTTTTCAAGGGGAAGCCTGATGAGAAGGGCCACCAGGAGACCGACGCCGTAAATGGGGTTGCGGATGAGCAGCCCCGTGGCGAAGAGGATCCCCAGGGCTTTTTTCGCCCCACCCGCGAACTGCAGTGCCGCGCCGAAGACGCTGGCGATGACGAGCTGCCTGAGAATTTCCGGGTTCAGCCCCGCCTTGACCGTGGCGGCGAAGACCTTGCTGACCGGGGGTACCATGTCGAGCTTGAAGTGCATGTTCATCAGGAGGGCCGTCACGCCCACGGCGATGAAGGCGCCGATCAGCTCGGAGATGACCTGCTGCCGCCGTCCGTCCATTTCGTATGCGGGGTCGCTTCCCCTGCCCCGGACGATCCAGCCGGTCTTGAGGTCATAGCCCATATCGGCGAAACAGGGGCCCGTGCTGGCCACATACCCGGTGAGAAGGATCAGGGCGTGGGGAGGGAACCCCATGAACACGCCGAGGCTCAGGAAGATGATCGTCACGGCGAATCCGGGGAACCATCCGGAGTGCATGGCGGAAAGGCCCACGAGGATGGGTGCGACGATGGCCGAGAAGGTGCACCACAGTACCCAGATCACGAGCTTCTCCATGGGCATTTCGGTCCAGATTCCGCTCATGACCGCCAGCACCACCGCGCCGAGGGCGAAGAGGATGATGTGGGCGGACAGGGTCTTTTTCACCGTTTCGGGCGAAACGGTGTACTGTTCGGCGGCCTCTTCCCCTGCAGGAGCGAACGGCTTCCTGTGCCGGAAGATGATCACCATGGCCTGGACCAGGGAGATGGCTCCGGCGCCGATCATGACGCCGTGGGGAATGTAGGTCTTGCCGAGGTCGGTGACGTTTTCAAAGCCGATGCCCGCAAGAATGGGTCCGGCCCAGGGAGCGATATGGTGAAAATATCCCCGGATCAGGAGGCCGATGGCCAGGGCCAGCATGGCGTAGACGTTTGCTATGAAGGCTATGCCGACACCCGCCATGGGAAGGCCGGCTATGCCCAGCGCCGGGAAGGTGAAGAGCTTGCTGCTGCCGAGGGCGCCGAGGAAGACGCCGAGAAGAAGGTGCTTCCCCTTTCTGCCGCCTTCATCCCCCGCGATGAGGGCCTGGGCGGTGGCGATGCCCGGAGGCCAGGTGCCCGTGGCGGGAAAGAGTTCCGAGTCGAAGAGGCGGTACACGAGGTGCATGCCGATGAGCGTGGCAAGGCCCGACCCGAGGAGCATGGGTATGACGAGGCTCAGGTCGCCGTAGGCGTAAAAGATGGCCACGGCGAGGAGGGTGCAGTTCGCAGCCGCGAAGCCTGCTCCGGACGTCATGGTCTGGACAAGGTTCTGGCGGTCCAGGGACCGGAACTTGTGCATGGCCTGGAAAGGCATCCTGGCAAGAGACATGGCGATAAGGGCTCCGATGATGGAGGTATTCGGCGTGATCCCTATTCTGGAGATTATCTGCATGCAGATGACCGCCGAGAGCGCAGAAACCAGAAGGCTCAAGATGAGCGTTTCCTTTTCAAGGGCCTTCACATGCTGCCTTTTTTCCGTGCTTTCCATTTCTTTCATCCCCTCTCCTCGATTTGCCTGAAACTTCCACTTCCTCTGAAACGCATTTTTCAAAAAAACATGCAATAATTGTACAAGTCCCGCCCGGGTTTTACCAGATGCATTATGCAAATCTTCCCCACTTTCGAAAATTTTCCTCCCGGCCTTTCAGGTTTTCGAAGGCTCCCCGGCCGGGTATCTCCGCCTCCCTTTCACCGCAAAGAAAATGCGGCTTGTATAAACAGCGGCAATCTTATATAAAATTTCATCAGAGAAGTCTTTCATTCTGCACGTCGAGTACCGGAAGGAGGAAAGCCCGATGAGAAAAACGTTGGTGTTTCTGCTTGCCGCCGCCCTGGCGGCGTTGCTGCTGTCAGTTCCTGCCTGGGGCGCGGAGGTTCCCGGCCCGTGCGAACTCTTTACGAAGCCGGATGCTGAGGCGCTGTTCAACGAGCCCGTGTCGCCGGGGGTTTCCAGGGAAACGGTTGCCCCAGCGGGGAAGAGCTGCCGGTATTCTTTCAGGAAGGACGGGTCTGTGTACGGAGTGACGCTCAGGGTCTGCACCACGGAGGAGATCGCCGCCGAGGGTATTTTCGGCTCGGCGGGGGATGTGTTCAGCCGCCAGATCGGAGCGCGGACCAGGCACGAAGAAGCCTCGAAGACGTTTCTGGAAGTGGGGGTGCCGGGAGCTGAAGCTTTCTGGGAGGGAACCGCGCTGTGGGTACTGAAAGGAGAGGTGCTGTTTCTTCTGACCGTTCATTCGCCCCTGGCGGGGTCCTTCAAAACCATGGATGAAATGAACGCCGCCCAGGAGGAGCAGAATCTCGCCCTGGCCCGCAAAGCCGCCGGAGTCATCGCGGGAAGGCTGAAATGAGAGAGGAAGGGCAGGGGGATTTTCTTCTTTTTTCTTCTGGAATATTGCTGAAGGAAAAGAGGCTTCTTCTTCAACATTTATGGTAAAATTGTTACATACAATTGTTACATAGAATAAATCTTCGGCACCTTGACAACCGGGTCCATGATTGCACGAAACTGCAGGCCCCCTGTTGTATACCCGTACGGCTCACCGCCGAAGGGCAGGGGGTCTTTCTGAACACACAGCTTTTAAGAAGTTTTTGCTCCTCCGGAGTACCAGAAAACATCACCTGCAGGTCAAGCAAACAGCACCGGTTCTTCCCCAAGAAACACAATCACAACCGAATACCGCACCTCCAGCCCCCTGTACCGCCGCTTCACAGGACAAAAACCCTCAAGGTCTGCTGCCGGACCTTTCTTTCCGACCTCACCCGTTTTTATCAGAAAGCAGAATACTCACGAAAGGGTGTCATTGTATGCTGATTTTGATTTCCGATGCTTTTGATCCCAGCCTGCCTGAAAGACTTTCGGTCTTCGGAGAAGTGACGGAAGACAGGAATCGCCTTGCGGAAGCGGATGCCGTTCTGGTCCGGAGCAAGACGAAGTGCACCAGGGAGTATATCGACGGCGCTCCGAACCTGAAGCTGATCATCCGGGGAGGGGTGGGCACCGACAACATCGATACAGCCTATGCCCTCGGGAAGGGCATTGTCGTTAAAAACACGCCGAAGGCTTCCGCCATTTCCGTGGCCGAGGTCGCCTTCGCCCTGATGATTTCGGTCCCGAACCAGCTGGTCACGGCGCACGTCGCCATGACCGAGGGTCGGTGGCTGAAGAACGAGATAAGGAGAACCGAGCTGTTCGGAAAAACCCTGTGCCTGGTGGGCATGGGCAACATCGCCCGGGAGATGGCCCTCAGGGCCAGGGCCTTCGGGATGAAAACCATCGCCTGCAGAAAATCGGGGCTTCCGAGCGATTTCGCGGAAGTGCGGGGCTCCCTGAAGGAGGCCTTTTCCGAGGCGGACTACATTTCCCTCCACGTTCCCCTGACGGACGAAACCCGGAACATGATCAACCGGGAAAGCATCTCCTGGATGAAGGACGGCGTTGCAATAATCAATACGGCGAGGGGCAAGTGCGTGGTCGAGGAAGACCTGGCGGCTGCTCTGGAGAGCGGCAAGGTAGGGGCCTATGCCTCTGATGTCTGGTTCTCCGATCCCCCTTCCCCGGACTGCCCCCTGCTGAAGGCGCCCAATGTGACCATGACCCCCCACATAGGGGCGAACAGCGAGGAGAACCTGCTTCGGATCAGCGATGAAGTCTGTGAACTGATACATCATTTCGTCAAAGGAGACCTGAAAGGATGAGAAAATTTAATTTTTCGGCCGGCCCGGCGGTTCTGCCCCTGCCGGTGCTGGAGGAAGTCAGGGATACGCTGGTTGACTACAGGGGGAACGGCTTGTCCCTCCTAGAGTGCAGCCACAGAAGCAAAATGTACGAAGACGTGCACAACGAGACGATTTCCCTGTTTCAGGAACTGCTCGGCCTGCCCGAGAGCCACAAGGTCATTTTCCTGGGGGGCGGCGCGACGCTCCAGTTCTCCATGGTTCCCATGAACTTCCTGACGCCCGGGAAGGCCTGCGACATCGTGGTCAGCGGCGCGTGGGCAAAAAAGGCCCTTTCCGACGCCAAAAAGATCGGCGACGTGAAGGTGGTCTTCGACGGCGCCGACACGAAGTACACCACCCTTCCGAAATCCGATGATATCTACAACCCGGACGCGGCCTACGTCCACATCACGTCGAACGAGACCATCGGGGGCCTGCAGTGGAAGACCTTCCCCGACACGGGCGACGTTCCCCTGATAGCGGACATGTCGAGCGACATCATGAGCACCCCCCTTCCCGTGGAGAAATTCAGCATGATCTACGCGGGGGCGCAGAAGAACCTGGGTCCTTCGGGAGTCGCCGTGGCCGTCATCCACGAGAAGCTGCTCGAACGGTGCCCCAAGTCGCTGACCGCCTATCTGAACTACGGCATCCACGCCGAGAAGAATTCGCTCTACAACACGCCCCCCGTGTTCTCCATCTACATCATGATGCTCGTCCTGAGATGGGTGAAGGCCCAGGGCGGGGTGGCGAAGATGAGCGAGCTTTCGTCCCAAAAGGCGGGGGCCATTTACCGGGAGATTGATTCCAGCGGGGGCTTCTATTCCTGCCCCGTGGAGAAGGAGAGCCGTTCCGTGATGAACGTCATTTTCCGCCTGCCCTCCGAGGAACTGGACAAGAAATTCCTGAAGGAGGCGGAGGCACTGGATATGATCGGGCTGAAGGGGTACCGTGATGTGGGAGGATGCAGGGCATCCCTCTACAACGCCATGCCCCTGGAAGGAGCCCTGACCCTGGCCGGCTTCATGAAGGACTTCGCGGCGGCCAACGGGTAATACAAGGCGTTTACGGCGTTCCTCAAGCCGGTTTAAAGAGCGGCGCACAAATAAATCACGAAAAGGAGATGGAAAAATGAAAAAAGCGATCCTGGTTCTCATGATGTTTCTTTTCTGCGTAACGTCTGTTGCGGCAACGAGCGGCGAGGCCCTCGCCTCGGCATCGTACCTCATGGCCACAAGCAGCGCCACGGGCAACTATTACCGGTTCGGCAGCGTCCTTGCCCAGATCATCAGTGCAAAGGCCGGAGTGAGCATCACCGTCACGTCCAGCGGCGGCTCCATCGAAAACGCGCGGCTCCTTGGAAGCGGGGAGAACGAGTTCGCCCTCATCCAGACCGACGTGAACCACTATGCGCTGACGGGAACCGAGCAGTTCGCCGGCAAGCCGATCAGGGGCTTTTCGGCCATCACCGCCCTGTACCCCGAGATGGTGCAGATCGTGGTTTCCAAGAAGAGCGGCATCCAGAGCGTTCTTGACATGAAGGGCAAGAGGATCTGCGTCGGCGCCGCGGGAAGCGGCTACGAAGTGGCGGCCCGCCAGGTGCTGCTGGCCCACGGCATGACCTACGACGACATCGACGAGCGCTTCCTTTCCGCTTCCGAGGGCAAGAACGCCCTTCAGGACGGCCAGATCGACGCGTTCTTTATGTGCTCGGGCTATCCGAACTCCAACGTGGTGGAACTGGGCCTCACCGGCGGCATCGACGTGATCAGCATCGCCCCGGAGTATGTGAAGAAGCTCACGGAGATGTACCCCTTCTACTCTCCCTACACCACTCCCGATGACGACCAGTACAAGATCGGCCACACCGTGGACAGCGTGTCCGTCATGGCCATGCTCGTGGCCCGGGACGACGTTCCGGAAGATGTGATCTATAACGTCACAAAGGTGCTCTATGAGAATCTCGACGAGATCAGGCTGCTGAACAGCAGAGGGAACTACATGACCCTCGAGGGAGCCTTCAGGGGCATCGGTGGCAACGTCCATCCGGGAGCGGCCCGCTTCTACAGGGAAAAAGGGATGACCGTGCCCTCCAAGGACCTGTAAACCCTTTCGTTACACCGCTCCGGTTATCCGCTTCTCTTTAATCCGTGCCATGCGGGGGAGGGAAACCTCTCCCGCATTCTTCAGATGGAGGATTCCGCCAATGGGCCTGAATTTTTTCAAGAACAGCGAAACTGTAGTCGAAAACATCGATCTGTCCGAAATTGACAGGGAGTCGAAGTTCAAGCATTTCAGGGGAAGGCAGGAAATCCTTCTCACGATTCTTCTGACGGCCTTTTCATGCTTTCAGCTCTACGCTTCCATCACAAACCGATTTCCCCAGCAGATCGTCCGCTACTCTCACCTGGGCTTCGCCATATGCCTTGCCTATATCATGTACCCGGCCACATCGAAGACGGACCGGAGCAGGCACAGCATTTTCGACCTGGTCCTGGCGGCGCTTTTCGCCGCGGTGACCTTCTATTTTCTTTACAACTACAAGGACCTCCAGCTCCGGGCAGGGGCGTACACCCAGCTTGACGTGATCATGGCCGGCACCGGCATTCTCTTCGTTCTCTGCGCCTGCTGGCGCGTCGTAGGTCCCCCCATCGTCTGCGTCGCATCGTTTTTTATCATTTACGGATTTATCGGCCCCTATCTCCCGGGCTTCCTTCACCACAGGGGATACTCCGTCCAGCGGGTCATCACCCACTTATTCATCACCACCGAGGGAATCATCGGGAACCCCCTCGGAGTGAGCTCCACGTTCATTTTCCTGTTCATCTTCTTCGGAGCCTGTCTCGAGAAAACGGGCATCGGCAAGTTTTTCATCGAAGCGGCCACCAGCGCGTCCGGCTGGGCGGCGGGCGGACCGGCGAAGGTTTCGGTGCTGACGTCGGCCCTTACGGGAACCATCAGCGGCTCTTCGGTTTCCAATACGGTGAGCACCGGGAGCTTCACCATACCCATGATGAAAAAGCTGGGTTACAGGGCAGAATTCGCGGCAGCCGTTGAAGCCGCCGCGTCCACGGGAGGGCAGATCATGCCGCCCGTCATGGGGTCCGCGGCATTCCTCATCGCCGACGCCATAGGCGTGCCCTACCCCACCCTCATGAAGCACGCTCTCATCCCGGCAATGCTGTATTTTACCGGCATTTGGGTCATGGTCCATTTCGAGGCCAAAAAGAGCGGGCTCCGGGGGCTGCCCCGGGACCAGCTTCCTCCTCTGTGGCCCCTCATCCGGGACCAGGGTCACCTCATGCTTCCCCTCGCGGCCATCATCTACTTCATGCTGAGCGGCTTCACTATCACGCGGAGCGCCCTGTGGGGCATCTGCGTCGCCGCCTTCATCCCGTACCTGCGAAGGGGAACCTTCGTTCCCTTCAGGCAGATACTCACCGCCCTGCCGGCGGCGGCGAAATCCATCGTCAGCGTCGCCACTGCCTGCGGCACCGCGGGCATCATCGTGGGAATGGTGACCCTTACGGGGCTGGGGCAGAGAATCGGCGCCGGCATGTTCGAGCTTGTGGGTGGTTCGCTGATCCTGGGGCTCATGGTGGCCATGCTGACGTCGCTGATCCTGGGTATGGGGGTTTCGACCACGTCCAACTACATCATCACGAGCACCATCGCCGCGCCGATTCTTATCCGGATGGGCGTTCCCGTTCTGGCGAGCCATCTCTTCTGCTTTTACTTCGGCATCATCGCCGACATCACTCCTCCCGTGGCCCTCGCGGCCTACGCGGGGTCGGCGATAGCGAAGAGCAATCCCTTCAAGACCGGGGTGATCGCGTCAAAGATCGCCATAGGGGCTTTCATAATCCCCTACATGTTCGCCTTCAACCCGAAAATGATCATGATCAACGGGAATTTCTGGGAGGCCCTTCCCATGATCGTAACGGCGGTCATAGGAATGATCGGCATCGGTGGTGGGCTGACCGGCTATCTCGACGGCCCGGTGAACAGCTTCTGGAGAATTCTGATGATCATAGGCGGTTTTATGCTGATAATTCCGGATTTCGGAACCGACATCATCGGCGCGGGCATCATATTCGGCATCCTTCTGCTTCACCGCCTGTACATCTACCCGAAGACAGGAAGCAAATAACCGGAGAAGAGCATCCGTACAGAGTTGTTGTCAGGGGACGGTATACGGCCGTCCCCTGTTTTTTTACCCTCCGTTATGATGCCGCCTGCCCAGGTTGAACAGGGCAAGGCCCGAAAGGATGACCGCTCCGCCGATCAGGGTGGCCGTATCGGGCAGTTCGCCCGCGAGCAGAAAGCCCAGCAGACTCGAGAGCAGAGGGGTCACGAACATGTAGTTGCTCACCGAGGATGTGTTTCCGGCCTTCTCGAAAGCTTTCGACCAGGCGACGTAGGCGATGGCGCTGGAAAAGACGGAGAGCATGGCGAGGTTGAAGAGCTGGGAAGGAGGCGCTGATGCCAGTTCCAGAAAGGATTGGGGCGCAAAGACGGCGAGCATGGCGGTTCCGGCCATGATGCTGTAGGTGGCGGTCTGCAGCCCCGAGTATCTTTTCGTCAGCCCCTTCTGGAGGAGGTTGTAAACGCTGAGGACCAGCGCGGCCATGAGCAGCCAGAGGATCCCCCTGTTTACGGTGAATGCACCCTTCATGAGCGAAAGGATCAGGATGCCGCCGAACTCCACGGCAAAGGCTGCCCATTGGAGCATTCCCACCCTTTCGCCCTGGAACAGGACGGCGAGGAGTGCGGTGATCACCGGAGCGGAGGAAATGATAATACTGCTGGTGGCCGAGGTGACGGTGAGCGACCCCTGGTTGAAGGCCCCCAGGTAAAGAAAGAAACCCGCGGCTCCGGCTGCTGCGAAGTACTTGAGGTCTTCCCTCCGGGGGAGCTTCATTCCGGTGCGGAAGCCCGCCGCGCCGAGGATGCAGGAGGCTATGAGGCAGCGCAGAAAACCGAGGGAGAGGGGCGAAAAGTGCCCCAGGGCCAGGCGGGTGAAGACATAGGCCAGGGACCAGCAGAAAATGGCGGCAAATGCGTAGGGGTGGTAGCTTCGCAGAATGTTCAGCAACGGCACCTCCCCGGACGGGACAAGCCCTGCGGAGGGCGGCAGGCTCTCCGCAGGGCTTCAGGGTCAGGATAGAGGAGCGTCGTTCCTGAAGCGGGGGAATCAGAGCACATAGGTTCCCGAGACGGTGTTCCCTCCCCGCTCCGTCCAGTTGGTATGGAAGAATTTGCCTCTTTCGGCGTCAAGCCTCTGGTACATGTGGGCGCCGAAGTAGTCCCGCTGGGCCTGCAGCAGGTTCGCGGGAAGGAATTCGCTGGTGTATCCGTCGAAGTAGGCCAGGCCGGAGCTCATGGAGGGGATGGGGATGCCGTGCATGATGGCGGCTGCGGCCACCTCCCGCCAAGCGGGAAGGAGTTCCTTCATGAGATTCTTGAAGTAGGGGTCGAGGATGAGGTTGGTGAGGCCGGGGTCCCGGTCGAAGGCATCCTTGATCCTGCCGAGGAAGACGCTGCGGATGATGCACCCCGCCCGCCAGAGAAGGGCGATGCCGCCGTAGTTGAGCTTCCAGCCGTAGGTCTCCGCCGCGGCCCGGAGGAGCGTGTACCCCTGGGCATAGGAGATGATCTTGGACGCGAGGAGGGCCTTCCGGATCTTTTCAAGAAATTCGGCCCTGTCGCCGATGAAGGGTGTCTTTTCTCTGGGGAATTCCCCGGCGGCGGCCACCCGCTCGTCCTTCATGGCGGAAAGGCACCGGGCGAAGACGGCCTCGCTGATGAGGGTGAGGGGAACGCCCTCGTCCAGGGCGGAGACGCTCATCCACTTGCCTGTCCCCTTCTGCCCGGCGGTGTCGAGAATCTTGTCCACCAGGGGCTGCCCGTCAGCGTCTTTGTAGGCGAGAATGTCCCTGGTGATCTCGATGAGGTAGCTGTCCAGGTCAGTCTCGTTGAACCCCTTGAAGGCTTCGTGCATTTCCTCGGCGGACATGCCGAGCACGTCCCGCATGAGGTGGTAGGCCTCGCAGATGAGCTGCATATCGCCGTATTCGATGCCGTTGTGGACCATCTTGACGAAGTGCCCTGCGCCGTTATCGCCCATCCAGTCGCAGCAGGGGGTGCCGTCCTCCACCCTGGCGCTGATGGACTGGAAGATGTCTTTGACATGGGGCCAGGCTGCTGCCGAACCGCCGGGCATCATGGAGGGACCCTTGAGGGCCCCCTCTTCTCCGCCGCTGACCCCGGTGCCGATGTAGAGAAGGCCCTTGCTTTCCACGTAGGCCGTTCGCCGGATGGTGTCGGAGAAGTGGCTGTTGCCTCCGTCGATGAGGATGTCACCCTTTTCCACGAGGGGCAGGAGGTGCTCGATCATTTCGTCCACGGCCTTGCCGGCCTGGACCATCATCATGATCTTCCGGGGGCGTTCGAGGCTCTCCACAAGGTCCTCGAGGAAATAGGTGCCGAGAATGTTCTTTCCCTTCGCCCTGCCTTCGACAAAATTGGAAACCTTGTCCGCGGTGCGGTTGAACACGGAGACGGCGTACCCCCTGGATTCCATGTTCATGACGAGGTTTTCACCCATGACCGCCAGGCCGATGAGGCCGATGTCTGCTTTTTTCATGGCACAGCTCCTTATCGTCGAGATAGCCGCTCCTGCGGGCGGACCTCTACCGTTTCACCCTGGCGTTGCCTTCCCACACGCTCCAGACCTGCTCCTCGCTCGCGGGAAGGGCAAAGTCGTAGATCATGGTGGTGGCCATGGCGCCGGTGGCCCAGCCGAACTGAAGGGCCTTCTCGGGCTCCCACCCCTTGTTCAGGCCGTAGAGCAGGCCGCCGACAAAGCCGTCGCCGCCGCCGATGCGGTCGAGGATGTGGATGGGCCGGGGCGGGGCCTCGAACCATCCTCCGCCGGAGTGAAGGATGGCCCCCCACAGGTGCTCGTTGGCGTGGACCACCTGGCGGAGGGTGGTGGCAAAGACGGACGCATTGGGGAAGGTTTTCCGGGCGTTGTCGATCATGCCCTTGAAGCTGTCCATCTTGCCGGAGATGTCCGAGCCTCCGGCCTCGGGTCCCTGGACGCCCAGGGCGAGCTGGAAGTCTTCCTCGTTGCCGATGAGGTAGTCCGTCAGGGAGGCGATTTCGGCGAAGAGGGCGGAAAGCTCCTGTCCCCTGCCCTTCCAGAAGGATTCCCGGTAGTTCAGGTCGAAGCTGATGAGGGTGCCGTGGCTCTTGGCGGCCCGGGCCAGCTCGATGCAGAACTGCCCCGTCTCGGGCGAGAGGGCGGCAATGAGGCCGGAGACATGGAGCACCCGGACTCCTTCGCGGCCGAAGAGCCGCTCGAGGTCGAAATCCCTGACGTTGAGGGTACGGCCGACCTCTCCTGCGCGGTCGTTGGTCACCCGGGGTCCCCTGACGCCGAAGCCCGTGTCGGCGATGTTGAACTGGTGCCGGTAGCCCCACGGACCTCCCTGGGGCACTTCCTTTCCCTCGAACTCGATGCCCCGCTTACGGAGATCGTTCTTGATGAGAAGCGCTATGGGGCTGTCCTTCACGAAGGTGGTGAGTACCTTGACCCTCTCTCCCAGGGCGGCGCTGACGGTGAGGACGTTGCTCTCGGCGCTGGTGGCCTGGAGAAAGAAATGGTCGCTCACGTGCACCGGCTGGTGGTTGACGGGGGTGATCCGCACCCCCATGCTGGTGGGGCAGACAAGCGAATAGGTCCAGCTTTCCCTAACGGTCGGTTTCATCATGTCCTCCTTCTCGGCAGGAATCGGCCTGCGGCGGAATTGAAAACAGACTTTTCCGTACTGACGGAAGCGGGCGGGAAAAAGAGGATTCCTCTTCTTCTCCGCACCGCCCGTTCTATTTCACAATATATCAGAAAACGGGGGAACGGGGTTCCCCTTCTGCACAAATTTCCCCTGAAAAGAGAAATCATCACCCATTAACGGACAAGGTACCCTCCGTCCACAGGAATGACGGCTCCGTTGAGATAATCCGAAGCAGGGGAAGCCAGGAAGAGCGCAACTCCCTGCATGTCTTCAGGAGTCCCCCACCGGTGCGCGGGGATCCGGTCGGTAATCTCCTTGTAGCGGGGATTGGCGGGATCGAGAAGGGCGGTGTTCATTTCGGTAGCCATGTAGCCCGGGGCGATGGCGTTCACGTTGATTCCGCAGCCGGCCCATTCGTTGCAGAATGCCTTGGTGAGCTGGGCCACTCCTCCCTTGCTTGCCGCATATGCAGGGATGGTGAAGCCCCCGAAGAAGCTGATCATGGAGGCCACGTTGATGATTTTCCCGCTGCCCTGCCTGATCATTTCCCTGGCGGCCATCTGGCACATGCGGAATGTGGCCGTCAGGTTGACTTCAAGAACGTCATTCCAGTCTTCCAGGGGAAATTCTTCTGATTTGTGGCGGCGCTGTATTCCCGCGCTGTTGACAAGGATGTCGATTTTTCCGCCAAGCATTTCGAGCGCCTGCTGAAAACCGGCCTGGCGGGAGGCCTCGTCTGCGAGGTCCGCGGCGACGCCGTGGCACTTGAATCCCTTGTCCCTGTATTCCCGGGACATGGTCACTATTTTTTCCGTCGTGGCAAAGAGAACCGTTTCCACACCGGCTTCCATGAACCCTTCAGCCATGCCTTTGCCGAGTCCTCTTCCGGCACCCGTTATCATCGCTTTTTTTCCGGACAGATCAAACCATCTCATTGAAGCCCCTCCTTGCCATGATAAGCACCAGCGGACGAACGGCCCGCAATTTTTCCTGACTCAGGCGAACTCAATTGCTTCCTGCATACTCCGGGTCGATGACCGCGAGGTCGTAGCGGCGCTGCTCCGGAGAAAAGGACGCCAGGGCCCAGAAGTAGGCGTTGCGGGTTCCGGGGCTGGCCACGGTGGGGTGGTAGCCGCAGGGCGCCTCGACCATTGTCCCCGAATGTACGGGATGGGCGACGCAGTCCATGGTGCCTCCGGTTTTGAGATAGCTCAGATGAAAGCCGAATTTGGGGGCCGGCATGTCAAAGTAGCAGTAGACCTCCTCCAGGTCCTTTTCATGCTGATGGGGCGGCCAGCTCGTCCACGCTCCGTTGCCGCCCCATGTCAGGCCGCAGATCAGCCTGGAAGCGGGAGTTTTGGGGGCAAGGGTGAACATGACCTCCCGGCGTCCGACACCTTCGCCGTGGATCTGGTGGACATCCCCGATGGGAAGGGTGGGGTCATATTTCCGGAAGCTCACCTCGCCTATGTTTTCATAGGGAGCGCCGGCGATGTAGAAAAACGAGTCCTCAAGGGAAGTGATTTCCACGCCGGCCCTGGCGGGAAGGTAAAAGGAGTCGAATGTGTCCATGGCCATGTCAAGGGCGGAGTTTCCGCCCAGCTGTACCTTGCCGTGCATCAGGACGGCATGCATTTCCAGGTCTCCGGTCTCCAGAAGAAAGCGCTCCCCGCGGGGAAGGTTCAGGCGATAGACCCGGGCTACCCTGCATTCGCTTTTTTCTGGGGAGATGACCGTATGAAAACCCGGCTCTTCCGGCGACTGGACCCGCCACTTCTCCATCCTGGCCTTGCTGTTTAATGAACTCATGTGAATTCCTCCGATCATAGTGTGGCATTTTGCGGTGCAGATAAAACTTCCTCCCGCCCTGCAAAAAAGATCCGGTGCAGCGGATTCCGGCTACTTGACCAGGTAGCCTCCGTCAACGGGGATGATCGCCCCGCTGACATAGTCGCTCGCCCGGGAGGCGAGAAAGATTACAGCGCCTTTCATGTCATCCCCCGTTCCCCACCGGTGCGCCGGGATGCGCTCCGTAATCTGCCGGTTTCGCGTTTCATCGGCAACAAGGGCCGCGTTCATTTCCGTTGCCATGTAGCCGGGTGCAATGGCGTTGACGTTGATTCCCCGTCCGACCCAGTCGTTCGTCAGTTCCTTCGTCAGCTGCGCGACGCCGCCCTTTGCCGCAGAGTAGGCGGGAACGGTCTGCCCGCCGAAGAAGCTGGCCATGGACGCGATGTTGATTATTTTTCCGCAGCCCTTTTTCAGCATTATTCTGCCTGCGAGCTGGCATTGAATGAAAACGGCGTTGAGGTTGACGTTGATGACTTCGTCCCATTCTTCCACGGGGAAATTTTCTGCGGAATGGCGTCTCTGGATTCCGGCAGCGGTCACCAGTATGTCCAGGTCGCCTCCGAGGGCGGCGAGAGCTTCTTCAAAGGACCGGTACACTTCATCCCGGTTTCTGAGGTCCGCCCTGACGCCGTGGCATTTCCACCCTTTGGCGCGGAATTCCTCCGCCGTGGCGAACACTCCGTCGGAAGATCCTATGATGGCGACCTCGCATCCCGCCTCCAGCAGGCCCTCGGCCATTCCCCTGCCCAGTCCCCGGGTTCCTCCCGTTACGATCGCCTTTTTTCCCGTGATATCAAACAAATCGTGTGTCATTCAGGTTTTCTCCTTTTCCTTCATTTCCCGTGCCCCCGGCTAGGGCCTCTGGATCGTGCCGTCGGGGAGCCTCGTCTGTGTCCAGGTGGTAACGGTGTTTTCGCAGGGATACTTCGCAGCCTCCGCCTCATCCAGGTCGACACCGAGACCGGGGCGGTCGTTGGCGTAAACATAGCCCCGGCGGAGTTCAGGCAGTCCGGGGAAAACATCGAGCAGGGCATCCCGGGGACCCTTGAGGTCGTGGAGAATGAAATTGGGAGGTTCCGTTCCGGACCACTCCTGAACGCCGAAGTTGTGGGCGGCAAGATCGAGGTGGATATTCGCGGCGTGGCCGAGGGGAGACATGTCGCCCGGACCGTGCCAGGCCGTCCTGACACCGAACTGCTCGGAAAAGAGCTGGAGTTTCCTGGCCGGGGTAATTCCGCCTATCTGGCTGATATGAACACGGATGAAATCGATCAGGCGGTTCGTGATGATGTCCTTCCATTCGGAGGGATTGCTGAAAAGTTCGCCCTGGGCCAGGGGAATGGTCGTATGGGAGCGCAGCAGACGCAGCCACTCGCCCTGTTCCAGGGGAACGGCGTCTTCGAGGAAGAAGAGGTCGAAGGGCTCCAGGGCCTGGGCGAAACGAACGGCGTCCATGGGATGAATGCGCTCGTGCACGTCATGGCAGAGAGCCATGTCAAAGCCGATCCGCTCCCGTATGCCCTCGAACAGGGCGATGGTGTCCCTCATGTATTTCCGGGGCTCGAGGTAGACTCCCTTCGGCGCTCCGGCGGGCGCTCCGGACGGAGCGTTTCCGAACCCGCCTCCGCCGTATCCTCCGCACTGACACCGGACGCAGGTGATACCCTGCTCCTGCCGCCGGAGAATGTCCTCGCAGATCTCGGAAAGATCCTTTCCCTCCACGTGACGATAGACCGGCACCGCCTCCCTGCATTTTCCGCCGAAGAGCTGGTACAGGGGCATGTCCGCCATTTTTCCCTTGATGTCCCAGAGGGCCATGTCGACTCCGGATACGGCGTTGTTCTCGGCAGGTCCGTTCCGCCAGTAGCCGTTCTGGTGCATCATGTGCCAGAGATCTTCAATGTTCTCCACAGGCCGCCCGATCAACAGGGGCCTGAGGTATTCCTCCACCAGGCACTTCACCACCAGGTGCCGGTAGGCGAAGGTGGCGCAGCCCAGGCCGTAGAGTCCCGGTTCGCTTGTGTCAATCCTGACCGCCGTGAGGTTGATGCCCTCAGGGGCGGTGCAGATGACCCTGACATCCCTGATATATACTGTCACGGCACTTTTCCTTCTTTCCGCAGTCGCATGGCGTCGTATCGTGCCGGGGCGAAAGCTGCAATATTATCCTTTTTCTCCGGAATACCCTGCACGGCCTACTTGAGTATGAATGTGCTGAAACCGGGAATCAGAACCGCCGCAATAAACACCGCAAGGTAGCCGATGAAGAACGGAGTCTGGGCTTTTGCGATATCCCCCATTCTGAGTTTCGAAACGGTGGTGGCGGCAAATATGTTTACGGCGACAGGCGGTGTCATGGTGCCGATGACATTGGCCACGCAGACGATCATCCCGAAATGGATCACGTTGATGCCCATGGACTGGGCTATGGGCCAGAGGACCGGAACGAGCAGCACGGCAATAGCTATGCCCTCCATGAAGGTACCGAACATGAGCAGAATGCAGGCCACGGCGACACAGTACAAAATGGGGCTGAGATTCATAGCCATAACAGAAGAAACCATGGCCCTGGAAAGACCCGAAAAAGTAAACAGCCACGAGAACGCCGTGGATGTCCCTATGATGAAGAGCACCATGGCCGAACTCTTGGCGGAATTCAGGATGATCGGCACAAGATCCGAAAGGCTGAGTTCCCTGTAGATGAACATTCCGGCAAAGAGGGCCCACACAACGGCAACGGCAGAAGATTCCGTCGGCGTCAGAAGGCCGCTGTATATGCCGCCGAGAATGATCAGGGGAAGCATGAGCGCCGGTATGGCCTTTACCGCGGAGACGAGGAATTCCCTGAGGGTATATTTCTCCGTGGACTTCGGCCATTTTTCCTTGTAGGCGAAGTAACCGCCGACGACCATGAGAACCACCATGATCACCAGACCGATCACCATGCCGGCGCTGAACATATCCCCGACGGACGCTCCCGTGAGGGTGGCATAGATGACCATAATGATGCTGGGCGGGATGATGGGACCGAGTCCTCCTGAAACGACCAGCAGTCCTGCCGTCCTGTCTTTCGGATAGCCTATGCGGATCATATCGTCGTAGAGCATTGCACCTATGGCGACCACTGTCGCCGGTGCTGAGCCGGACAAAGCGGCAAAAAACGCGCAGGCAAGGACCAGGGCGAGGGCCATTCCTCCCCTGACGCCTCCCACGATGGAGTTTGCGAAATCGACGATGCGCCTGGAAATGCCGCCCCTCGTCATGAGGTTTCCCGCAAGGACGAAAAAGGCGATGGCCATGATGGAGGTCGATTCAAGCCCTCCGTAGATCCGCTGGGCCACGGTGGAGATGGACACAGAAATATCAGGGCTTGTCACTATGGTAAACATGGTCGCCGCCCCGAGAGAAAGAGCGATGGGTACGCCGAGGACAAGGAGCAGCGCGAAACTCCCGAAGAGAAGAAACCCGGTCATGAGTCCGCCCTCCCGTCTGCAGCACAGGTCATCCTGCCTCCGCCGTCCCCCGAGACGAAATCTTTCAGCATGGCGAAAAGCATGGCGCTCTGAACAAGTGTGATTATGGAGAAGCTCAGAGTGAGAGCGAAGTAGGGAATAAACATGGGAATGTGCATAGCGGAAGAGGTCTGCCCGCTTAACAGCTGGACTCGAAGAAGCCTGATGGTGCTGAAGGCAAGGACACCCGAGAAGACGATCACTATCAGCTTGGACACCATCTGGATGATCTTCTTTTTCTTCCCCTGGAATCTGTCCACCACTGCAGTCACCGAAACCTGCGTTCCGTCCCGAAGCCCGATCTCCGTACCTATGAGTACCATGTATATCTGGCAGTAGGTGGCCAGTTCCTCGAACCAGGAAAAACCGGGAGCCTTGAAAAAATTCCTGTTCAATACCTGGGCGAAGAACGTGGCGACCATGGTCACAAATGTGACCACCATGATTGCGTTTTCGATCTTTTGACATATGGATAGTATTTTTTTCATACCCGACCCGCTTTCCCAGGAAAAAAACACCGGAAGGCACATTCAACAGTGACTTCCGGTGCCTTTCGAGTTCAGTTCAGATAAACTCTTGTTTTGGATGACGCGGTTATTTCACGGTGGCGATAGTCTGGTCAACCGCAGCCTGCCACGCAGGATCGAACTTCCATCCCTTCTCAGCGGCGGCTTTCTGGTAGGCTGCCTGCAGAGCGGAATTGTCTATATCATGGAAAACGACGCCGACTCCCTTGAGCTTCTCGGTGGCTTCCTCGTTGGCATCGACAAGATACTGGCGCTGAGCCTCGTATCCTCTCTTGACCGCTGCCAGGAAGGGCTCCCTCAGGTCTTCGGGAATCTTGTTCCAGGCGTTGTCGGACATGCAGAGCAGAATGTAGACAAACGCATGGTTGGTGTAGGTGATGTTCTTTGTAACCTCGTAGAATCCGTTATTCCAGCAGTTTGCGATGGCATTCTCAGCAGCGTCGATCGTTCCCTGCTGAAGAGCCGTAAACTGCTCGCCGGCGGCCATGGCTACGGGCATGGCCCCGAAAGCGCTGAAAGCGGCCATGTGATACTGGTTCTGCATGGTACGGATCTTGACGCCCGAGAAATCTTCGATCTTCTGGATGGGCTTCACGGAAAACACGTTCCTGAAACCGGACTCCATGTATCCGATGACGTTAAGGCCGAGCCTCTTTGCCTTCTCCTCGATCAGAGCGCCGACGGGGCCGTCGACGGCAGCGTGAGCCTGCGCGGCGTTTGCCCAGAGGAAAGCCTGGTCGAGAATGCTCATCTCGGGAATAAAGTTGGTCATGACGGAGTTTGCCGCCGTTGCGATGTCGATGTCTCCCGTCATGGCGAGCTCAACGGTATCCCTTTCGCCTCCGAGGGTTCCGCCGGCTACGATTTTAATTTTGATTCTTCCGTCGGTGGCCTTTTCAACTTCTTCGGCAATCTTGGCAGCCCCTTTGTAATAAGGGGATGTCTCGGGGTCAACCATGGCGAAGGTAAAGGTGATCGGGTCCGCGCTCTCCGCAGGAACAACCTGTACCGATGCCGCCATTCCGAACGCCATTGTTGCAATCAGCAGTGCAGTTGCCAGTTTCTTCATTTCCTGTCTCCTCCTCGAAAATAGATTTCGGTGCTCCATCAACGGGCCGGATTCACGGCCTGTCAAACCCTGTTTTCAAGTACATCCGATGGTTCGGATAAACCTCTTCTGCGTTCCGTCTCACCTCTTGGGGAGGCCGAATGCCGGCAGTTTTTTTATTGCCCGCACGCAAGCTTGTCATACAAGACGGGGTCTTAAGGGGTTTCAGGTACGAGACGTTCTATCGCTGACTGAAGGTGTTCGGACATAAGGCTGCGAACCTGCTTTGCGTTGCCGTCGCGGAATGCCTTGAGGATAATGGAGTGGTAGTAGATTCCGTCTTTGTATCCCAGGACGGCGTTCATCTTTGCATGGGTACGGACCGTTTCTTTAAAAATCTCTCTCAGGCTTTTTTCAAGGAGAGGGTTTCCTGATGCCCTGGCAATACACTCATGAAACAGGATATCTTCCCGGACGAACTCTTCAGGTTCCCCGACGCTGCCTATCATGTTCTCCAGGTGCAAAGCAAGTTCTTCCAGCAATCCTGAAGGCATGCACGAGCATGCCAGGTAACCCGCCTCCGGTTCGACGATTCTCCGGAATTCCATAACCTTCCTCATGTCACGGCAGTCCTGGGACGTAATTCCGGTAATCTCTCCGCCGAACAGGGAAAGGTCGGCGTTCTTCACAAAAGTCCCTTTGCCATGAACGCTCTGGAGCACGCCGAGGCCCACAAACTGCTGTATGGCAACCCGAACGCTGGCCCTGCTGACACCGAGGATACGGGTAAGGCAGTTTTCGGAGGGGATTTTCTCTCCTGCCGGCCAGGTCCCGTTCTCTATGTTGTTCATGAGGTATTCGACTACTTTCTGGATCACGCTGACTCTCAACTTGTAAGACAAGCTCATCACCGTTTTCATTATACGGGGAAATGTTTGATTTGCAACCAAAAAAGAATGCTTCCTGCATTTTGCAATCCTGTAAGGGCATACCCCGGATTTCCCTGAGTGAAAGGACATCCGCATCCATGCAAAAAAAGGGCTCCCCGAACGGGAAGCCCCTGCGGCAGCGGCTGGGAACTATCAGACCTTCGTCTGGAGCGAATGGTACTTGAACTGCTTCCGGGCCTCGTCGAGCCTCATGCCCTGTTTCTTGGCTGGAGGAGAAAGCGACAAAGAGTATAAAAAGTTGGCGAGACAGCGAAAACAGACAGTTCAAGGGTAAAAATCACGAAAGGCTCAATGCGCTATGAATACCTCTCGATTTCCAGAAAAATCCTTATTTCAGCTTCTTCATATCAGAACCAGTGAGATTGAAAACTGTTCCCACGAGTGCAATTACGCCCGCCGGAATTGCTTCTTCACTGAAAAGAGTCTGGGGATTATGCAGAGGACCTCTTGTTTCTGGTCTTTCGTCAGCTGTACCTATCCGGAAAAATGCTCCTGGGGCATGTTCCAGATACCGGGAAAAATCTTCCGACCCCATAGATGGAACGGGAACCTGCAAAAGTTTGTCAGGCCCCAGAAGTTCCGTTACAGCCTCGCTGATGTTGTCCACAACAAAAGGATCGCACATTGTCGGGGGAACCCCCCATTCATAGTCAAGTTTTGCAGTCGCCCCCATGGCGAGAGCCGTATGGGTAACTATACTTTCGATGTACTCAGCGACTTTTTTCCGTGTCTCGGGGTCCTGCGTACGTACTGTCCCCTCCAGAAAACACTCTGTAGGAATTATATTGGAGACTGTCCCGGCAGTCAGGCGACCTATAGAGACAACTGCCGCATCAATCGGGGCAATCCTCCTTGACACGATCGTCTGAAGTTCGGTTATGATGTAGGCCCCTATTACAATAGGATCGATCCCCTTATGCGGATGTGCCGCATGAACTCCCTTACCCGTGATGGTAACAGAAAACTTATCTGCGGAACCGAGCATTGCTCCCTTCCGCACTCCGATGGAACCTGCCGGCATCTCCGGCCATGTATGAGTCGCAAGGATATAATCCACTTTGGGATTTTCCATTGCTCCGCTTTCGATCATGGAATCCGATCCATTCATCATTTCTTCAGCAGGCTGAAAAAGGAATTTCACTGTTCCCTTAAGGTCCGATTTATACTCGGCAAGAATTTTTGCAGCTCCAAGCAGAACAGCAACATGCATGTCGTGACCACATGCATGGCAGACACCCGGCTTTGTTGAGGCAAATTCAAGTCCTGTGTCCTCCGTAAGTTTGAGTGCATCCATGTCTGCTCTCAGTGCAATGACTTTTTCCCCTGGTTGGTCTCCCTTGAGCAGGCCAATAACTCCTGTTTTTTCTCCGTTTTTCCTGGTTTCGATCCCAAGGTCTCCAAGCACTTGTTCAATCAGCCTGCAAGTGTCATGCTCCTCGAATCCAAGTTCAGGATTCTGATGAATACTGCGGCGATAGCCGACAAATTCTGCTTCGAGTTCTTTCACCCTGTCGATAAGAGACATAACGACAACAGCTCACTTTCATTTGAATTTGTTATCGAAATCAAAACAAAACACAGGAGACAAAATGCCCCTTGCTGATCTCCTTAAGCGGAATATCTGAAACAGTGCATTCAGCTTTTGCGTAGGGACACCGTGCGGCAAAACGGCAACCCGGTTTTGGGTTGATTGGGCTGGTTACTTCCCCGCGAATAACTTCCCGCGGCATGTTCCGGCGGCTCAGGTTTGGAACAGGGATAGCAGAAAGAAGAGCTTTGGTATAGGGGTGTTTCGGGTTATCAAAAAGTTCATCCGACTGTGAGGACTCAACACACTGTCCAAGGTACATGACGACAATCTCACTGCTTATATGTTTTACAACACTTAGATTGTGCGTTATGAACATATATGTCAGTCCCCGCTCCTCCTGGAGGTCCATCAGCAGATTGAGAACCTGAGCCTGGATTGAAACGTCGAGGGCAGAGACAGGCTCGTCACATACGATGAATTCCGGGTCCAGGGCAAGGGCACGGGCAATGCCTATCCTTTGCCTGCGACCCCCGTCAAGTTCGTGGGGATAGGTGTTAACAAAACGGTCCGCAAGCCCGACTGTCTCCATAAGATCATATACTTTTTCCATAATTTCGTCGGGCTTTGTAAGCGTTCTGCAGACTTTTATCGGTTCTGCAATAATTTCACTGACGGTCATTCTGGGGTTCAAAGAGGCATAAGGATCCTGAAAAATGATTTGCAATTTTTTTCTCATTTCCAGCATTTTTTCTTCGCTGTATGAAAGTATGTTTTCCCCGTTGTAAATAACTTTACCGTCGGTCGCTTCAAGAAGTCGTATGACCAGCCTGCCAAGTGTGGATTTTCCGCATCCGGACTCGCCCACAACCCCCAGGGTCTTCCCCTTTTCAACAGCGAAATTAACTCCGTCCACAGCATGCAATAAACCGCCCGGCGTTCTGAAATACTTCTTAAGGTTTTGTGTCTGCAATAATGAAGTATTCATTGCCTGGTCACACTCTCTGGTGAAATTTTTGAGAAGCCGGGAAGCTTGCTTTCAAGAAAATGACATTTCAGCAAATGACCATTTTCGATTAAAGCCCGTGGTTCTTCCAATCTGCAGATCTCCATGCATTTCGGGCACCTTGTATGGAATTTGCAGCCACCCGGCAGGTCTGTAGGGTCAGGCATCAATCCCTCAATTGGGTTCAGCCGCCTTGTCTTCCGGGTGAGGTCTGGCAGAGAACCGAACAATCCAAGGGTATAGGGGTGATGATTCTCCCCACCGTCAAATATCTGCTCCACTGAGGCACTCTCAATAATTTCCCCCGCATACATGACCGCAACCCGATCACAGGTCTCCGCAACAACTCCAAGGTCATGAGTGATGAGAATCATGGCCGTCTCAAGTTTTTCTTTCAGTTCTTTCATCATTGAGAGAACCTGCGCCTGTATTGTCACATCAAGAGCGGTTGTAGGTTCGTCAGCCAGAAGCAGCTGCGGTTCGCATGCGAGGGCTATGGCAATGACTATCCGCTGTTTCATTCCGCCTGAGAACTGGTGAGGGTATTCCTTTTTTCTCTCAGCTGGAAGGCCGACCAATCTGAGTATTTCATCAACCCGGGCTTCCGCCGCTTCCCTGGTTTTGTACTTTTTATGCAGTTCCAGTACTTCGGCAACCTGCTCCCCGACGGTATGAACTGGATTCAGACTTGTCATTGGATCCTGAAAGATCATTGAGACAACCTCGCCGCGGATTTGAAGCATATCTCCTTCGCTTGCATCAATAATGTTCCGGTCTCCCAGCCTTATCGTCCCCCTGGTTATTCTGCCTACCCTTTCAGGCAGCAATCTGAGGATGCTCAGAGCCGTAGTCGTTTTTCCTGCACCTGTCTCCCCCACGAGGCCCAGCGTTTCTCCTTTGTTTACATCAAGGTTCAAGCCGTTGACGGCGAAAACCCTCGCATCATCCGTTATGTACTCAACATGCAGATCCCTGATTTCAAGCAGTTTGTCTTCCATTTTCCCTGGTCCTTCCCCGTTCTCTAGTTTTTCATCCTGGGATCAAGAGCGTCTCTCAGGCCGTCGCCTATAAGGTTGAGAGACAGGACGGCGATCATAATGGCTACTCCGGGAAAAATCATCAGATATGGCTGGTATCTCATCTGGCTTTTTGCTGCCGAAAGCATAGATCCCCACTCGGGGATCGGAGCTTCTATCCCGAGACCGATGAAGCTGAGTCCCGCGACACCCAGAATCGTTGTTGCCATGTGCAGGGTGGCCTGGACAACGATCGGGCCGATCGCGTTGGGAAGGATATGCCTCAGGATAATACGTCTGTCCTTCGTCCCGCAAGCTTTCGCTGCCTCTACAAACTCTTGGCCGCGTATGGAAATAATGGATGAACGGACTATCCTTGCGAACTGGGGAATCCTGCAAATGCTCATTGCCAGAAGCACGTTGACAATACCTGGCCCCAAAGCTCCGACGATTGCCACTGCCAGGATCGTACCCGGCATGGCTAGAAAGACATCCATGATTCTCATCAGCACATTGTCCGCTCGGCCCCCGTAATACCCCGCCAAAGCACCTATTATGGTTCCTGTTGACATCGCAAGGGCGACCGTGAAGAGCCCGACAAAAAGGGAAATCCTTGTTCCCCAAATGATCCGGGCAAACACGTCGCGTCCGTATTCATCTGTGCCGAACAAATGTTGTGCACTGGGTGACCGCAGTCTCTCCTTCATATTCTGGCCGATCACCTGAGTTTCATAATCAAGAAAAAAACCGGAAAAAACAGCAATCATCACGAGCACCATAAAAATAAACAGCCCGAACATGGCAAGCTTGTTTTTTTTGAACTGAAACCATATGCTTTTCAGCTGGCTCCGTTTCTTGACTTTTTTTCTTTTTAAAATCGTCGATTGGTCAGTCATAACTCCGCCTCCTATCCCTTCACATAGAGAGACTTGACGCGGGGGTCGATATATATGTACATGACATCGACGAGCAGGTTGACGAGCCCTCCTACAAAGGCCGCAAACATGACGCTTGCGATAAGCATCGGGGAATCTTTTCCTTTAACCGAGTCAACCATAAGCGTACCAAGCCCGGAGATGCCGAAAACGTTTTCAATGATCAGTGCGCCTCCCAACAAATTGCTGAAACTTATACCCACAGCGGTTACAACTGGCAGAAGGGCATTCTGAAGAGAATGCCGGAAAATCACCCTGCGGGGGGGGGCGCCTTTCGACTTTGCGGTTCTTATATAATCCTGCCGTATTACTTCCAGCATCGTGGACCGTGTCATTCGGATAAGTGTCGCCATTTGGGCGGCAGCCATCGCTGCGGCGGGCATAAGGAAGTGCTTCCAGGTATCTGAGCCCACTGCAGGGAGGATTCTGAGCTGCACCGAAAATAAAAGGATCATCATCAGTCCGAGCCAGAATGGCGGGACCGATGTGAACAGAAGAGCGGACATCATACTCGCAATATCCGTAAAGGAGTACTGCTTGACTGCAGACACAATACCTACAGGTATTCCTATGGCGATGGCAATGAGCACTGCCAGGAGGGCTATTTTCAGAGTGGCCGGAAACCTGGCCTTTATCTCCTCGATAGCAGGGGTATTCGTTCGGTACGAGGTTCCCAGATCTCCCTGCAGGGCGTTTAGGACGTAACGGCCATAGCGGATGAAAAAGTTGTCGTTGAGGCCGAGCTCATCCCGGAGTTTGTCAACCTCCTGTTGAGGGGCGTATTCTCCAAGCATGGCTCTCGCCGGGTCTCCGGGGGTAAGATCCATGATGGTAAAAAGGATAAATGAAATTCCCAATAGTACGGGGATCATCATCAGGAATCGTTTACCGATGTACTTTAACATGTTTCCTCCTTTTTCAGCCGAACAGACGCCAGTGGCGTCTGTTCGGCTGAAACATCGTCTTTCCTGCCCCTAATCTCCTCACTTTATCCCCCAAAATTACCAGCTGTAGTTAAAGGTGTAATACCTCATCATAGGGTCAGCATACACTCCTTTGAGTCCACTCACAGCTGCCATTGTTCTTTTTCCCGTATAGCAGGGAACGAACAGGCTTTCATCCCGAATGATCTCGCAAACCTTCAGATAGTATTCCCTGCGCTTTCCTTCATCGAGGGAAAGCCGTGCTTTCTCAAGGAAAGAGTCGAGTTCGGGGTTCTTTATGCCCATGTAGTTATTTCCCTTGCCATCAGCCTCACTGCTGTGCAGGAAGGGATAGGTGCAGAAATCGGCATCGACAACGGAAATCGCATGGGCATAAAAAGTAATGTCAAACTGCCCTTTGGCGAAGGCAAGGTCAAACCAGCTTGCCCGCTCCATCGGTTCAATCTTAATATTCATTCCGATTTTCCTAAGCTGAGCCTGGAGCACCTCAGCTGGCTTGGTGTAGTTGGCTGCTCCTATCACCCGCATCGTAACGTTCAGCCCATTGGGGTATCCCGCCTGTGACATCAATTCCTTGGCCTTCTCAAGATTGTACTCAAATCCCCTGAAGTCCTTTGGTGCCTGGGGGCAAAGAGGAGTTATACCCTCATCCGTCGGCTCTGCCATACCGTTTACTGCCCCGAGGATAAGGTCTTCCTTGTCAATTGCCCTTGCCACGGCTTCACGAAGCCTCTTGTCCGCAAATATACCCTTCTGGTTGAACGCCACAAGAAAAGTGCAGGCTTGGGGCGCTTCATAATACTTCAGTTCCGGATTTCCCATGATTGCGTCGCGGTCCGAATAATCCTGTGCCGGCTGCATCATGTCAAGCTCACCGCTCTCAAGGGACATCAAGGCAGAATTGTCATCCTTGATAACCCTGACCACCATCGTCTTAATTGGAGCGATTCCTCTGAAATAATCAGGGAAAGCCTCCATTACTATTTTTTCGCCGCTCTTCACTTCCTTGAGCACATAAGGGCCTGTTCCGACAGGATTCTGCGCAAACTTTGCAGGATCTGCTTCATACACTTTTTTCGGGACAATGGATGTACTTGATGAAACCAGGCAGCCGATTATGGGGATATAGGCGTGCTTGAGCGTAAGTTTGACAGTTTTTTCGTCAACCTTTACAGCTTCTTTCATCACACTGGTGAATTTGCTCGTGAAGGGCGAGCCGATGGACGTATTCAGGGAGAAAACCACGTCATCCGCAGTCATGACATCACCGTTGTGAAACTTGACTCCCTCCCTGATGGTAAAGGTCATTTCATTTCCATCTTCGCTGAACTTATACTCTGTGCAAAGAGCGGGAACAAATGATCCGTCAGGCTCTTCCCTGAACAATGAGTCAAAAATTTGGTAGTGCTGCTTCCAGTCATTTAGGTCCGTCGTTCTGAAGGGATCGAAGGTCTTCTGGTCAGCAACGTTTCTCATCGTTATGGAATCTTTGGCAAAGGCTTCCACGGAAAAAACTGGCGACATGATTACCATTAGAACTGCACAGAGAACAAGGGTCTTTTTCATAGAGAATCCCTCCTCACAGTTTTTGCGGCAAATCCGGCGGTCACTCCGGGCGATACTTCCTCTTGATTTCATTGAAGACGCTGTCTTTATCGTATTCAAAGAACTTCTCCACGTCAAAATCGTCTCTTTTCAGGAACTTGTATCCCTCCTTTTCCACTTTTTCAGCACGGATCTTTTCATTGTTGGTCAGCTTCTCCGCCGCGACGAGGAGTTCCTCATCGAAGTCTTCCGGCAAGATGACTACGCCGTCCGCATCACCAAAAATGATGTCCCCAGGCACGACAACAGCTCCTCCGCACTGGATCGGTATCTGCACTTCACCGTTCGTTCCCGTGCAGAGCGTGGTTACAGGTGAAAAACCTGTGCAGAACACGGGGAAACCCAATTTTTCCAGACCAATCCTGTCAGTTACAGGACCATCAACAACAAGGCCTCCAAGTTCCCTGTGCTTCATCATAAGGGCAAGCTGATCCCCTGCGGAGGCAAAAACATCTTCTCCTCCCCTGTCCACCACAATTACGGCGCCTTTCGGGGCCTTCATAATACCGTAGTAAAGGGCTGAACCATCCCGTTCGGTAGCCCTCACCGTGTACGCAGGACCGACCATCTTAAACCACGGTACAACAGGTTTAATTCTCGGATGCATAAAGCCGTGCTGCAGATGGTGGCCGAACTGAGCAGGAGCTACGGACATGATGCGGGCAATAGTTTCTGGCGTCAGCTGCATTTTTATGTCCTCCTAATACTGGCAGAGATTTTTCTTAATTTTGGCGATTTCAGCGGGTACGTTTGACTCGAAAAATTTTATAACGTCAAAGTCTTTGCGTTTGTTATAAACCAATCCGTTTTCCAGTTCTTTTCTGAGAGCGGCTTCATCCGCAGCTTTTTTCTCGGCAGCCTCCAGATAGGGTAGAAAATTTTCGGGCACGACGATGACACCGTCAGCGTCTCCGAAGACAATGTCTCCCTGTCTGACCACCGCACCGCCGCATTCGACCGCTATTCCGATTTCTCCGCTCGTGCCCGTCACATTGCATGTTACAGGAGAAAACCCCGTACAGAAAACAGGAAAACCCATCCGCTTCAGCGCAATTTTGTCGGTTGCAGGACCATCTATCACAATTCCTGCCATGCCACATGCTCTCGTCATTTCAGCAAAAAATTCGCCAACACATGCGAAAGTATGATCACCAGCCCTGTCCACAACAATTACTGATCCCTTGGGAGCCTTTTGGATCGCATAATAAAGTGCGGAAGAATCTCTTTCATTCAGCCGCACGGTAAACGCTGGCCCCACCAGTTTCATTTCATCGCAGACCGGTTTTATTTCAGGCCGCATAAAACCTCTGGTGATATGATGACCTATTGCAGCCGGTTCGACCCTCATAAAACGATCACGAATTTCCTGCGTCAGTTCCAAATTGCTTCCCCCCAATTATTTACTAATATTTTCAGGTGCGTTGCTTTTTTTAATTTCGTTATTACTCATTCTTGGGAAAAACCAAAAACATAATGATTCAAGTCGCAAAACAGTTATCAAAGCGCTTCTAATCAGAAAATCGTTATTTCAGGAAGAATTCTGTTTTCTTTTGTTCAAGATATTCGCGGTGATAAGGCATCGCTTTTTTATTTTCTAACATACATGCCGAGCCCTTCAGGAACGCCTTCGAGATTTAGCATCCTGTACAGAGTTTCTCCCATTTTCATCCTTTCACTCAGTTCTTTTTCCTTCTCCATCACGGCACGACTCTTTCCAAGAATTTCTAAGGATTTTTCCGCAGGAACAACCACAACACCATCAGCATCGCCAACGACAAGATCACCCGGGAGAACCGGAACATTTCCGCATGACACGGGAACATTGACGGATCCCGGCGAGGCCTTGAAGCCTCCCTGGGGAGAAACGGCCCGTGCAAAAACGGGCAGGGGCGACGCGGCAAGCTCCTGGCAGTCCCGGACGCCCCCGTCGAGAATAATGCCCCCGAGTTTCTTCTGCCGGGCCATCTGGTTCATGAGTCCGCCCCAGAGGCCGGTATCATATATTCCTCCGGCGTCAATCACAAGGATGTCGCCCGGGCGTGCCATCTCCAGGGCGACATGGATGGCCAGGTTGTCCGCCCGGTATGTCTGCACGGTCAGGGCGGGACCGCAGAGTCTCATATCAGGATTCATGGGCTTGATCATCCACGACATGCACCCAAACCGCCCGCGGGCGTCCCCGATGTTGGCCACGGGAATGTTCCGGTAACCCTCGATTATTTCCTTCGGTATCACGTCGCAGCAGGGATTCACTAAAAACACATCGGTTCACCTCGGTCTTAAAAAGGACATCTAGTCTAGATTACCGGGTGCATGCAGTCCGGTGCTAAAAATATACTGCAATATCGTTACTTCGTATAACAAAGGTTTTCGTTATATAATATTAGGAATATCAATATCTTGTAGGGAGGAACAGAAAAATGCTCTCCATAGGTGCGGAAACCTTTCTGGCCATCATAGAAAACGGGAGCCTGAGCAGGGCGGCGGAACAGCTCAGGATAACCCAGTCCACGGTGAGCCTCAGGCTGAAAAACCTTGAGACCGAGTTGGGGTGCACTCTTATAGACAGACGAAGGGGAGAGCGTAATATAGAAATCACCCCTGCGGGAAAGGCATACCTGTCCTTTGCCGAGCAGATGAGGGATATCGCCCAGGATATGAGCGCCGAGGAACATTATGGAGGATCACTGAAAATCGGTGGGGTGGACAGCGCCAACGTGTTTCTTCTCTCTCCCGTCTTCAGGTCGCTGATAACCCACACGCCCCCGGTCAAGGTAATCCTTGAAACCCACCAGAGCTGGCAGATCCAGGATCTGGTCGAGAGACGGCAGCTGGACACAGGGTTCGCCATTTCGGTAGTGCGTTCGCCCAATATCGTCGTTCAGCCCCTGATTTGGGAAGAGTACTTCCTGATGCGGCTTCCGCGCGAAGGGGAAAGCAGCGGAACGGTGGTGGACGCCCGGAGCCTGGACCCTCTCGAGGAACTGCACATTAACTGGGGGAGCAGCTACATGCTGTGGCACGATCAGATCTGGAATCCCCTGGAGACGGTGAACATCCAGCTCGACACCGTCGCCTGCATCACCCGGATGCTTTTTTCGCCGAGGCAGTGGGCCATCGTGGCCGCATCGGTGAAAGAGCATTACGGTGACCGGTACCTTTTCCAGCGTCTGGATCCGCCGCCCCCGCCCAGGCCCCTTCATCTTCTTGTCCACCGCCATCCTCCGCTGCGTGCAGTCAGGGGATTGAAAATACTCCGGGAAATTCTCAGGGAGACATTTCCCGGCATGGCTTCCCCGCCGTTGTGAACTGAAGGGTGTATTCAGAGGCCTATCCGTATTTCTTCCAGCAGAGTCTCCAGCAATCTGCCGAACGTGCGGTGGAGTACCGGGATTTTTTCGCCGTCGGCGTCCTCGAGAGCCCGCTGGAGGTCCCTGGCGGTTTCATGGAGGGCCGTCGCACCAATGCTGCCCGAGCTGCTTTTGACTTTGTGGACCATCTTCGCCGCGTCATCGTACTGGCCCGCTTCCACCAGGGCGGCGAGATCCCGGACCAGGGTGCTGTTTTCCCGGGCGTATTCGGACAGCACGGTTTTGTAGAGGGCTTCGTTGCTGCCCATGAACTTGAGCCCCATGGCCCTGTCAAGAATGCCTTTTTCCTTCGGCACGTGCAGCGGCCGGGTCCCGGCCGTTTCAACCACCTTCCTGACGAAGCTCTCGGGGTCGAAGGGCTTGCTGATGTAATCGGTGATGCCGTGCTGTTCGCACTTTTCCCTGACCCCGTCCACCACGTCCGCGGTGAGGGCGATGATGGGAACGCCGGGGGCGATTTCCTTGATCCTGAGGGAGGCGTCGTACCCGTTGAGGACGGGCATGTGGAGGTCCATGAGAACGAGGCTGACTTCCCCGGAGTGTTCCCGGAAGGCCGCCACGCCCTTTTCGCCGTCATCCGCGAGAATGATGGCGAACCCTTCCTGTTCAAGCAGGGATTTCGCGATGAGCTGGTTTGTTTTGTTGTCCTCCACCACGAGGATGGTTCCGCCTGTTGTTTTCATTTCTTCCGTGACCACCTGTTCTTTATTGTCCGTTGTTTTATCCCCGCCGAGCGAGGACACTGCCTTCAGCTTGAAGATTTCCTGTATGGAATTGAAGAGGACGGACTGTATGACCGGCTTGCCCACGGCCATTTCGATTCCGTGCTCTTCCGTCCTGTCGAAGAGGTCTTCCCGCGTCATAGGGAGCAGCACGATGACGGCCGGCATTTTGACGATTCTCGGATTGCCCCTCATTTTGTCCACGAAGCTGAAGGCCTTTTCCTCCGGTGTCTCGTAGTCGATGATGAGAAGGTCGAAGGGTTTGGAGAACTTGTCGTTCGCCGTTTCGAGCATGCTCCGGGCGCTGGCCTCCGATGTGGTGATCTCGCACTCCATGCCGAAGGAGCTGAGGTAGGAGTCGATGAGGTTCATGTTGGCCCCGGTCTTCTCCAGGACGAGGGTTTTGATGTTCCTGAAGTAGGAGGAAGCAATCCTTTTCCGGTGCTCGTCCTCGCTTGTTCCGTCGATTTCAAGCTCCACCTGGATGATGAAGGTGGTCCCCCTGCCTTCGGAGCTGTAGACCTGGATCTCACCGCCCATCATGTCCAGCAGGTTTTTCACGATGGCCAGCCCCAGGCCGGTGCCTCCGAACCGCCTGTTGATGCTGGCGTCACCCTGGGAGAAGGGCTCAAAGAGCCTGTTCGCCTGCTCCTCTGTCATGCCGATGCCCGTGTCCTCGATGGTGAAGAGCAGAAGGCAGGTCGAGGTCTTTCTGGCCTTCATGCGGACGTCGAAGGAGATTGTTCCCGATTCGGTGAACTTGGCGGCGTTGTTGATGAGGTTGATGAGAATCTGCTCGATGCGCCTGGGGTCGCCGAAAAAGAAGTTCGGCAGCCTGGGGTCTTTTGAGAGGCTGAAGCCGATCCTCTGCTCCTCTATCTTGTAGGAGACGATGTCGATGACGTTCTGGAGCACGTTGTCGATGTTGAAGGAGATGTGTTCCAGCTCCACCTTCCCCGCTTCGATCTTCGAGAAGTCGAGAATGTCGTTGATGATGCTGAGCATGGTGTTCGATGACTGGATGATCCGGTCCACGTACATCTTCTGGGTCGGCGCCAGTTCGCTCTTTTTCAGGAGATAGGCCATGCCGTTGATGGCGTTCAGCGGTGTCCTCACTTCGTGGGACATTCGGGCCATGAAGCCCGATTTCACGTTGTTCGCCGCTTCGGCCTCCAGCTTGGCCTTCTCCAGGTCTTCCTGGATTTTCACCCTGCGGGCCGCCTCTCGTTTCAATATCCAAATCCAGCAGAGGGACACGAGCAGAATGAGGAAGACCGCGGATCCTGCAATGAGCAAATTCCTGATGATGGGCCCGATGTCTCTTTCAGCGCCGAGGTCGATCCACTTTGCGTTGATGGCGAGCCGCTCTTCCTGGGTTATGGCGGCCAGAGTCTTGTCCAGGATGGAGACCAGTTCGGGCCAGTCCTTCCTGACGGCGAAATGGAGGGAGAGCTGCTTTTCCGCCTCGAAGGCCACGAACTTGAGATTCGTGAGCCCCGTGGATTTTATGAGGAAATGGGTGGTGGCAAGGTTTCCGACGAAGGCGGTTTCCGTGCCGTTGGCCACCGAGGTGAGAGCCGTCTCCACCGAGTCGTAGAGGCTCAGGTTGATGGCCGGGTGACCGATGAGGTAGCTGTGGTGGGAGCTGTTCCTCTGGACGGCCACCGTCCTGCCGTACAAATCCTGTATGTCGTTGATGTCCGTCTGGGAGGTTCGCGTGACGATGACTCTCTTGAAGTTGTAGTAGGGCCGGGAGAAGAGAAAATAACGCTCCCTTTCGGGGGTCTGGGATATGGCGGGAAGCACGTCCAGCTCCCCGTCCAGGGCCTTCGAGTAGGCTTCGGGCCAGGTGAGCCCTTTCGCCGCCTCGAACCGGATGCCGAGCTTCCCTTCCATGATCCTGACATACTCCGCGGCGATTCCCTTGTAGCCGCCGTCTGAATCAATAAACTCGAAAGGGACGAAGGAAGGGTCCACCCCCATACGGATAACTTTGTGCTGCTCCAGGAAAGCTTTTTCTGCTTCCGAAAGAACAAGCTCCTGTGCAAACGCGGCGGACGCAAGAAGGCTGCACGCCAGGAAAAGGACCGTTACCGCGGCCCTGGCAGTTCCCGATAATCTCATGGCCACTCGCCCCTTTCAGTCTGCGGTTCCGCAGGGGTGTTTTTCCCCAGCAGTTCCAGCGCCGCCTCCGGCAGGAGGGGCCTGCTGAAGAGATACCCCTGCATCAGGTCGCACCGGTGCCGCTGCAGGTAGAGCTTCTGCTCTTCCAGCTCCACGCCTTCGGCGACCACGAGGCGGCCGAGCCGGTGTCCCATGGAGATGATGTCGCCGGTTATGGCTGCCTCCGGCGAAAGGTGGACGAGCTTTTCGATGAAGTGCTTGTCGATCTTGAGATAGTGGACGTTCAGCTCCCTGGCCCGGAACAGGGACGAATAGCCTGTGCCGAAATCGTCCATGGCCACTGAGACGCCCCTTTTCTGCAGCTCGCCCAGCTTGCGGTTAATCAGGTCGAAGTTGTCCGCCAGGAGTGATTCGGTGACTTCCAGACAGATCCGGGAGGGAGAGGTTTCCTTCTCTTCGAGGAGACCGAAGAAGTCGTCGAGAAATGCGTCCCTCACCAGCTCTATGGCGGACACGTTGACCGACACGTAGACATCGTCATGGCCCGCCCTGCGGACTTCTTCGAGAAAATCGCAGGCCAGCCCCGTGATCTTCCGTCCGAGGGGAACGACGAGCTGGAGTTCCTCCGCCAGGGGAATGAATTCCAGGGGAGACACGGGACCGAGCCTGGGACTCCTCATGCGGGCCAGGGCTTCAAACCCCCTGATCCTGCCCGTCCAGAGGTCGACGATGGGCTGGAATTCAGCGTAAATGTCCCTGTTCTGCCCGTCTTCAAGGGCTTCGAGCAGTTCGTCCTTGATGTCTTTTTCCCGCTTCGCCCGTTCCTCCAGCTCCCTTTCAAAGGGACAGACCTGGAAGGCTCCCTTCCGGGCGGCATATTCCGCGGCGATGGAGGCGTTCCGGAGAATGGCGTCCCCGTCCCGGCATGTTTCATCCAGCCGCAGGATGCCGATGCCGCATCCGGCGGCGTGGATGAGCTGGATCCCTGAGAGGGCCGAGACAATGGAATCGCATAGGCGGGCCGCTTCGTCGGCGTCCGTGGAGTTCTTCAGGTAGAAGGCCATCCGTTCAGGCGAAATCTGGAAGAGCTTCCTTTCATCGGTGGCCAGGGCAAGGAGCCGTGCCGCCGCTTCCCTGACGATCTGTTCGCTGAAGGCGTAGCCGTAGGAGAGACTCAGGGCGTTGAGGCGGTTCAGGTCCACCAGCACAACGGTCCGGTCCGCCTCCCCCGCGTCCCTGGCCAGGATTTTTTCTAAAAAGGCCCGGTTGTACAGGCCGGTCAGAATATCGTGTTCACCCATAAACTGCAGCTGCCGTTCATATTCCCTGCGGCTCGAGATGTCGATGATGATCCCTTCAAGAGCCTCCACGTTGCCGTCGTGGTCGTAGACCCCCTGCCCCATCTCCAGCACCCATTTCCGCACCCCCGACGCGGCAGTTATCTCGTATTCCTCGCGGATGGGGCGTTTTTCCGGAAGGGAGCGCTCCCACTTCCGCCAGAGTTCTTCCCTGTATTCGGGTGCGATGAGTTCGTTGAAGGAGAGGTCCCTGTTCCCGACAAGACTGTCGGGGCCATAGCCCGTAAGTTCGCGGCATCCGTCCGAGACGAATTCCATGGTCCAGTCCCTGTCGTATCTGCACCGGTAGGCCATGCCCGGGAGGTTGGAGAGGAGGACGGACTTGCTCCGCTCACTTTCCCTCAGGGCTATCTCGGCCGTCTTCCGGGCCGTGATGTCCTGCATCAGGCTGATGTGACCGTTTCCGCCAGCATCGGCGAGCTGCAGCCCGGCCACGGTCATATCCACCCAGACCACGGATCCGTCCGGTTTGATGTACCGCTTTTCCATGGAATAGCTCTTGATCTCCCCGGCTTGAAGGGCGGCGTAATACTCCAGGTTTTTTTCCACATCATCCGGATGGGTTATCCGGGCCCATCCGAGGCCGAGGAGCTCCTCCCTGGTCCTGCCCGTTATTTTTTCAAGCGCGGGGTTGATGATAGGGGGAAGGTCTTCCCCGGGGCGGAAGGGATCCTTGCTGAAGGAGAGGGAAATGCCGATGGGAGCCTGTTCGAGGATGGTCTGGAGCAGGGTGGTGCTTTTCTTCAGCCGTTCCTCGACCAGGCGTTGCATCCTGTTCAGTTCGAGATGGGTTTCCACCCTGACCCTGAGGGATTCAAGGTTGACGGGCTTCCGGATGTAATCCTCCGCGCCCAGTTTCAGGCCCCGGATTTCCTTGTCGAGTTCGTCGTAATTGGTCAGGATGAGAACGGGAGTCTTCATGGGGTTTTTTCCGGCTTTCAGCTTCTCGAGGAGCTGGAAGCCGTCCATGTTGGGCATGTGGAGGTCCAGGATGACGAGATCGAGATCGGGGTGCGCTTCGATCAGCCGGAGGGCCTCGATGCCGTCGCAGGCGGTGAGGATTTCAAAGTCGGCCAGCATGTTCCCGATGACCATGCGGTCGGTGGATGAGTCGTCGACGATCAGAATCTGTGCGGCCATTGGAATCTCCCCTCTGTGCGTCAGCCCGGCAGAATATTTCATGGAAAACGACGGCGAAGCCCGTTGTACGCGGGGGGCACCTTAACATGAAAGGCACGGCGGAATAAACGTTTCCCTTCATCCGGCCGGAGGCCGGATCGCCCCTGAAGGAAAATTTCCGTGAAGTCAGTCTACTGCAAATCGGGCTTCCGGTCCACACGCAAAATCAGACATCTTCATCCACCCCGTCCGCGTCCTGAAGGTACTCCATTTCCTCTTCCCGGGCCAGGTAGTCCACTCCGGCGAGAGATTCCACGTGATGGCGGAGTTCGTGGATCACCGTTTCCTCGATCTCTTCTTCCCATTCTTCCTGGGAAGCCCCCTCCAGCGCCTCGGCAAAGCTGCCGTAATAGAGCAGAACCAGGCTGCCGAGATCAGGGTCCTCGATGTACTCTCCCATGATGAGGGCATCTCCGTCCTCTTTCGCCTCCGGACGGACGAGAACTCCCCCGTTGAGCTGCCGGAACAGTTCCGGCGGCAGGGACTCAAGAACCGCATCGACAGTTTTCCTGAACCTGCGGATGTTCATGTTTCCGTTCTCCCTTCAGAGGGCGGCGAATTCCGCCGCACAGGCTTCGAAGGCGTCCACCACGGCAGGGTCGAAATGGCTTCCCTTTCCGCTGAGGATGATCCCGACACTCTTTTCATGGGAAAAAGCCTCCTTGTACGGTCGGTTCGAACGGAGGGCATCATAAACATCGGCCAGGGCCATGATCCGCCCGCCCAGAGGGATATCCTCCCCGGAGAGGCCGTCCGGATAGCCGCTGCCGTCCCATTTTTCATGGTGGTACCTGGTGAGCGTGATGCCCATTTTCACCAGGCCGTTTCCCGGGTATTCTTCCAGAACCCGTTCCAGGGTCCTGGAACCGATGGTGGTGTGGGTCTTCATTATCCGGAATTCCTCAGGGGTAAGCTTACCCGGCTTGAGGAGGATCCTGTCCGGGATGCCCACCTTGCCGATATCATGCAGGGGAGCGGCGTGGTAAATGTTCTCCACGAATTCGTCGGTGACGGTCTCCCGGAACCGGGGATCCTCCCTGAGGCAGAGGGCGAGCAGCCTGCAGTATGACCGGCTCCGCTCGATGTGCTTTCCCGTCACGTCGTCCCGGGACTCCGCGAGCCTTGAGAGGGCGAGAATAGTGGCAAGCTGGGATTCGGAAATCTCCCTGACCTTTTCCCGGACCAGGTCCTCGAGATAATGGTTGTGCCGCTCCAGTTCCTTCCGCATGCGGCCGAGGTCGAGGTGGGTCCTGACCCTGGCGGCGAGTTCTTCTTCCTGAAAGGGCTTGGTGACGTAATCCACTCCTCCGGCCGCGAAAGCCCGTACCTTGCCTGCGGGGTCGTCCAGGGCACTGATGAACAGCACGGGAATTTCCCTGAGTTTTTCGTCCTCCTTGAGCCTCATGCAGATTTCGAATCCGTCCATCCCGGGCATCATGATGTCGAGAAGTATCAGGTCAGGCGCCTCGAGGGCCGCCGCTTTCAGGGCCATGCTCCCCCTGGGAAAGGCCGCGACGCGGTAACCTCTCCGGCCGAGCAGTTCGACAAGGATGGCGAGGTTGGCCGGCGTGTCGTCCACCGCCATGATCGTTTCGTTTCCGGTCCTCTGGGGAGCTGTGTTATCCATGGGACGAGTCCTCCTCCATGCCGAGGATCCGGCTGAGCTGTTCGTAATCGAAGGCCGCCACAAGGGCCTGGATCCTCTTTCCCGCCGCTTGGTCATAACGCGCCGCTTCACCGGCGAGGTCCCTGAGCCTGAGGATGTCTCCCCTTTCCACCGCCCGGGCCATTCCGGAGCGAAGTTCGTCCGGAAGGACAATAGGGCACTCCTCGCCGGGAGCGGGGATGCACTCCGCTGAGCCCTTCTTCCCCGAGAGTCCGCTCCGGACGGCACGGTTTTGGGGCCCGATGCGGGAATCCCGGCCCGATGCCTCTCCGCGGCCATCATGAACCGTCAGCACCGGAAGGCGGACACAAAAGAGGCTTCCCTGTCCCGGTGTGCTCCGTACGGAAACGTCCCCTCCCAGAAGGGCGGCCAGGCGTCTCGTTATGGCCAGGCCGAGCCCCGTGCCGCCGGTCTCCTTCCCCGCAGAGGACTGGCTGAATTCATCAAAGATGGCTTCAAGGTCTTCCGGCGCTATTCCGGGGCCCGTGTCCTCCACTTCCACCGAGAGAAGAACTCTCCGGTCCCCTTCCTCTCCCCCGTTCCCGCCGGGGGGAACGGGTTCCGCCTGTGCCCGGAAGCCGACCCCTCCGATTTTCGTGAACTTGACGGCGTTCCCGAGGAGATTCAGCAGGATCTGCCGCAGTTTCCTCCTGTCGGAGGAGACGAAGATGGGAACGGTTTCCCTCCGTTCGTAGCCGAAAACCAGCCCCCTGGCTTCCGCCTGGGGCCGGAAGAAATCCGCCACGTCATCGAGAAGGTCATGGAGATTGAAGCCTTCGACGGCGAGTTCCATTTTTCCCGATTCAATTTTCGATAAATCGAGAATGTTGTTGATGAGAGAGAGAAGCTGGGTTCCGCTGTGGATTATGGTTCTGACCTGTTCCGCCTGGGCTGCCGTAAGTGCGGGGTCCCTGTCCAGAACCTGGGCGAACCCGAGGATCGCATTGAGAGGCGTGCGGATTTCGTGGCTCATGTGGGCGACAAAGGCGCTCTTGGCCCTGCTGGCCTGTTCCGCCACCTGGAGCCGTATGCGCTCCTGCTCGCTCCGCTTCCTTTCGGTAATGTCCGTGAGGGCACAGATGATCTCCGCCGGATTGTTCTCCCCGTCTCCCAGCACCAGGAGGTCGTCGTGAACCCAGATCATTTCTCCGTTCTTTCTGAACAGCCGGTATTCACGGACTCCTTTTCCCGCCCTGATCGCGGATACAGACGTGTTCCTGACCGCCTGAACGTCTTCCGGATGGACGAATTCCTCCCAAAAGCCGGGATGCATGACCTCATCGGGCGTGTAGCCGAGGAGAGGCGTCACGTTCTGGCTGATCCAGGTGACGGAATAGTCAGCAGGGTTAAGGGTGTACACGATGGAAGGGCTCACGGAAAAAAGATGGCGCAGCCGCCGCTCGTTCTGCTCCAGCTTCTCCTGGGCCTGGCGGCGGGCGGCATGGGTGAGATCCCTGGCCCTGCTCTCCGCCAGCAGAAGGGAGGTGAGGAGAACCGCCGTCACCGCCACGAAGGCCATGCCCTTGTAGATGGACAGGCGGGTCAGGACTCCGGGGGCAAGGTCCATATACTCCAGAAGCCGGTCGGAGAAGAAAATCCACAGGCCGGCGAAAAGGAGATATGGAAGAACGATTCTCGTGATGGCCCGGACAGCCTGCATCCTCATTGTTTCCCTGCCTTTGCGGCGGGGGCCCGAAGGAGAGCTGTGGCGTCAAAATCCGCCGCAGCAAGGGTACAGAGTTCAGTGACCGGGAAGACGCTCCTCATAACGCTTTACCTCCGCTGCGCCGCCTGAAATCTTTTAACCGGTGGAAGTCCCTGACTCCGGCGGAAAATGTTGAAGACAGGCTATTTGTACATCATCGCCGGGGAGAAAGTCAAACAGGTCCGGAGAACCTATACGGCAGGGGATTGTCCAGTACCGGGAAAAACCGGCAATCCTCCCCTGTTTCCCTCAGGCGGAGTCCTTTATACTACCCTGCGGCAGCTCGAAAGGAGGCTGAAACCGTGATTCGGTCCAAACCCGCGGCATTTACCCTGCTGGCCGTTCTCTGCATTGCAGGATACTGGTTTTTCAGCGGGCCTTCGGTCAATTCGTGGAAGATAGTGAACAATCCGCCCCTTGCGGCGGGGCCGGTGGTGGCCTTCGGGGACAGCCTGACGGCAGGCTTCGGATCGGGAGGTCCGGGCAGGGACTACCCGGCAGTGCTCTCGGGCCTGATAGGCCGCGAGGTGATCAACCTGGGCGTGAACGGCGACACCGTTTCCAGGGCCTACGGACGGATCGAAAAGCTCGAGGCCCTCTCCCCCTCCGTGGTGCTCCTGCTGCTGGGCGGGAACGACCTGCTCCGCAGGGCGAACCTCGACGAGAGTTTCGCCCTCCTCGGGGAGATGATCCGCCGGATCCAGTCCGGCGGTGCACTGGTGGTTCTTCTGGGAATCGACGGGCTGCCCCTGGCGGCTCCTCTGGGGAAGAGGTACCTGGAGACCGCGAGGACGACGGGAGCGCTGCTGGTTCCGGACATCCTGAAGGACATCCTGGGAAAGGGCTCACTCATGGCGGACGGCATCCACCCCAACGGGGAGGGATACCGGATCATGGCGGAGCGGGTGGCGAAGGCGCTGAAACCCTATCTCCGCTGAAGGGGTCAGCGGGGTTCGCCGTCAGGGCGGCCGAAAAAGACCATGCTGCTCTTTTTCAGCTCTTCCCTGCTGAAGAGGATGTCGTACTTCTCCACGGCGTTTTCGGCGGCGAAGGCTGACACGAAGGAGGTTATTTCCTCCTCGGTCCTGCCGTGGATCATGGCGTAGAGAGTATAGATCCACTCCCCGCAGGGGATGCGCTCGTAGCAGTGGCTCACCATGGGACTGGCGGCCAGTTTTTCTCCCAGTTCGTCCGTGGTGCCCGGGGGCGGGAGGAAAACCGCCATGGCGTTGGCGGCAAAACCGGAATTCTGGTGTCTCAAGACGGCGCCGACCCTCTTGAGTTTGCCGGAAGCCCTCAGCCCCCTCAGCCGTGCCACCACCTCGTCCTCGGGAATTCCGAGCCTGCAGGCGAGGGCCTGCCAGGGGTTTTCGCCGGGGGGGAGGTTTTCCTGAAGCTCCCGTACAAGCCGTCCGTCGAGATCGTCCACTGCTGTCACTCCTTCTCCATGTCGAAAAAGACCCTGAGCTTGAAGTGCTTCACCTTCGGGAAGGGATACACGGAGGAAAGGCCGAACCTCTCCCTGAGGGCCGCCAGCAGCCCGTCGATCTCCCCTGGGTCGCCGGAGGCGAAGGTGAACCACATGTTCAGCGGTCCGGAGCGGCGGTAGTTGTGGGTAACACCGGGGAAGGAATTCACGAAGGCCGCCGCGTCGCCGAAGATCTCCCCGGGAACGGCCGCTCCCACGAGAAGGCTCGAATACCCCATGGCGGCGGAATCGAAGACGCCGCCGATGCGCCGGATGACGCCCCCGTCGACGAGGGCGCCGATCCTCTCCGTCACCTCGCTCCGGGAGATGTCGAGATCCCGGGCGATTATCCCGTAGGGATCCTTCTCCAGGGGAAGGCCCTCCTGGAGAAGGTTGACGAGCTTCCGGCCCACGGAGTCCAGGATCATCTCCGGAAGCACCATGGCTCCTCCGCAAGATAGTTTCCGGTGTAATACCAGGCCCTGGCCCTGCACCCGCCGCATATCTCCCAGTGCCCGCACTCCCCGCAGCTTCCCCCGTAGGCCGAGCGGTCCCGCAGCTTCAGGAACACGTCGCTGTCCCTCCAGATATCCTCGAAAGGCCTCTCCCTCACGCTGCCGGCCCTGACGGGCAGGTAGGGGCATACGTGGACCTCCCCGTCCGGGAGGACGCAGCAGTAAGCCGTTCCTGCCAGGCATCCCCGGGTGAACCTCTGGGGAATGCCCATCTCCTTCGCCATGGGCATGAACTGGGGGGCACAGGTGGGCTTGATTTCCAGCGAGGCGGTGCCCTGTTTTTCCAGGACCGTGCGGATCATGGAAAAGTAGGCTTCCGAGGTGAGTTCCTCTTCTGCCATGGAGAGGGCCCTCCCCGTGGGAACGAGGAAGAAGGGATGGACAGCGTGGACGCCCATCTTCTCATAGTAGTCCACCATGCGGTCGAACTGGTCCAGGTTCCTGTCGGTGAGGGTGAGGTTGATCTGCACCCGGAGGTCCGCCGCGAGGGCGTTCCGGATCCCCTGCTGGGCGCTGTCGAAGGCCCCGGGGGTTCCCCGGAAGGTGTCGTGGTATTCCCGGTCCAGGCTGTCCACGCTCACGGCTACCCCCCGGAGGCCGCACTCCGCCAGGCGTGCGGCCGTCTCCACGGTGAGGAGGGTGCCGTTGGTCCCCATGGCGGGCAGAAGCCCGGTGTCCCGGGCGGCGGCGACGAGGTCAAAGATGTCCTCCCGGAGAAGGGGCTCCCCGCCGCTGAAGATGAGGAGGCGGAACCCCGCCCTCCGGATGGAGGCGATGAGTTCCCTGCCTTCGGCGGTGGTCAGCTCCCCGGACCGGTCGTTTTCAGGCCCGGACTCCCGGTAGCAGTGCCGGCAGAACAGATTGCAGCGGCTTGTGGTATTCCATGAAATGAGCATTCCGCCCCTCCTACAGTCCGATTTCTCCGTCGGTGAGATAACAGGCCGGATCCGGCCCCCAGAAGTCCCCTGCGGCCAGGGCCCTGGCCCTGAGATTTCCGTTGCACTGCTTCTGCCTCCGGCAGGCGCCGCACCGTCCCCGGAGATAGGGCTTCCTGTCCCGCAGCATGGCGAGGAAGGAGTCCCCCTCCCCCCTCCAGATGTTCTCAAATCCCTTCTCCCGGATGTTTCCGAGAACGATGGACCGGGTGAACTGGTCGATGGTCACGTTGCCCTCCCAGTCCACTGCCCCGATGGCCATGCCTGAACGGTTGCCCCCGCTCCTGCCGAGCAGGCTGAAAATCCGCTCAGCCCGTTCGGGGTCCCTTTCCTTCATCTTCAGGAAGACGTAAAGGCCGTCACAATGGTTGTCCACCGTGAGGATCTCCGTATCCACTCCCCGGCTGCCGAAATCGAGGGTCTTTTCGATGAGGAAGTCCAGGGCGTCCCGGGTTTCTTCCGGGGCGAGATCCTCCCCCTGGAGCTCGCTCCCCCTTCCGGCGGACACCAGGTGGTAGAGGCAGACCCTGGAGATTCCCTCCTCTTCCACGAGACGAAAGATGGCGGAAAGCTCCCGCACAGTGGTCCGGGTGAGGGAGAGCCGGAGCCCCGCCTTCTGCCCGGCGGCCCGGCAGTGGCGGAAGGCCGCAAGGGTTTTTTTGAAGGCGCCCGCCGTTCCCCGAAAGGCATCGTTCACTGTTTCCAGGCCGTCGAGACTGATGCCGGCATAGCTCACGCCTGCGGTACGGAGCCTCCGGGCCGTGTCGCTGCCGATGAGGGTGCCGTTGGTGGAGAGCACCATCCGGAGCCCCAGGGAAGCGCCGTACTCCAGGAGCTGGAAGATGTCCTCCCTCATGAGGGGCTCCCCGCCGGAAAGGAGAACGGCGGGAACCCGGAACTCCGCAAGGGATTCCAGGAATGCCCTTCCTTCTTCCGAGGAAAGCTCGTTTCCCGATCCGGCGGGCGTCGCCGAGGCGTAACAGTGGCGGCATGCCAGATTGCAGGCCCTGGTGCAGTTCCACACCACTACCGGTCCCATGCCGGGTGCAGCGCCCGCAGAAACCGGGGTGCCTCCGTGATACCTGAGCCTGTCTCCGAAATGCTCCCGGTCCAGCAGCAGTTTTGTCAGGCTGATCAAAAAAATACCTCCTCCGGGCAAGGGCAACGGCCGGCGAATATGCGGGGCCGCGCCCGAAGAGCAAGCGCGGCCCCGGAGGAACGGAATGCGGAGAGCTATTTCACTTCGTCGAGGGAAATCCCGAGGGCGTCGGCCACTCCCTTGCCGTAGGCCGGGTCCGCCTTCAGGCAGTTCCCGATGTGACGCACCTTGATCTCCTTCGGGGCGTCGCCTATGCTGCGGGCGGTGTTTTCGAAGAGAACCTTCTGCTGCGCCGGGCTCATGAGCCGGAAGAGCAGCCCGGGCTGGGTATAGTAATCGTCATCGTCCTCCCGGAAATTCCACTGCCATGCCGCCCCGGAAAGGGGGAGGGGAGGATCCTTGTACTCGGGCTGCTCCTGCCACTTGCCGTAGCTGTTGGGCTCGTAGCCGATGGTGCTTCCCGCGTTGGCATCCACCCGCATCTGCCCGTCCCTGTGGTAGCTGTTCACCGGGCACCGGGGCGCATTCACCGGTATCTGGTGGTGGTTCACCCCGAGGCGGTACCGCTGGGCGTCGCCATAGGAGAAAAGCCTTCCCTGAAGCATCTTGTCGGGGGAGAAGCTGATCCCGGGCACCACGCTGGCGGGGTTGAAGGCGGCCTGCTCCACGTCCCGGAAGTAGTTATCCGGGTTTTTGTTCAGCTCGAAGTGCCCCACCTCGATCAGGGGGTAGTCTTTTTTATACCATACTTTCGTCAGGTCGAAGGGGTTGTAGGGCATGTTGTTTGCCTGCTCCTCCGTCATGACCTGGATGAACATGGTCCACTTCGGGAATTCTCCCCGCTCGATGGCTTCATACAGGTCGCGCTGGTGACTCTCCCTGCACTTGCCGACGATGGCTTCCGCCTCCTGGTCCGTCAGGTTTTTTATTCCCTGCTGCGTATGGAAGTGGAACTTCACCCAGACCCTCTCGTTTGCCCCGTTGATCATGCTGAAGGCGTGGCTTCCGAACCCGTGCATGTGACGGTAAGAAAATGGGATGCCCCGGTCGCTCATGGTGATGGTCACCTGGTGGAGTGCCTCGGGGAGGGATGACCAGAAATCCCAGTTGTTCTTCGCGCTGCGCAGGTTGGTGCGGGGGTCCCGCTTCACCGCGTGGTTCAGGTCGGGAAACTTCAGGGGGTCCCTCAGGAAGAAGACGGGGGTGTTGTTGCCCACCAGGTCCCAGTTGCCTTCCTCGGTGTAGAACTTCATGGCGAAGCCGCGGATGTCCCGTTCGGCGTCGGCGGCTCCCCGTTCGCCCGCCACCGTGGAGAAGCGGACGAACATCTCGGTCTTCTTTCCGATCTCTGAAAAAATCTTCGCCTTCGTGTATTTCGTGATGTCGTGGGTCACGGTAAACACGCCGAAGGCTCCCGATCCCTTGGCGTGCATCCTGCGTTCGGGGATCACTTCCCGGTCGAAGTGGGCAAGTTTTTCCAGGAACCACACGTCCTGCATCAGCAGAGGTCCCCTGGGCCCGGCAGTAAGAGAATTCTGGTTATCCGGCACCGGCGCCCCGGTAACGCTGGTAAGTTTTTCCTTCTTCATGTCCTGTTCCCTGTCACTCATTCTGCAACCTCCTCCATTCTTTCCGGCTCATGTCTCTCCCGAAGAACACTCAGCGCATACCCACTTTCCCGGCAAACGGAGGAAAGAAAAAGAGGAAAGAAGGCAATTCCCGCCTGGGAACGGCGGGCTGGAAAATAAAAAACCATTTCAATCCAGAAGTGAATAACAACCATTTCAATTTTTTAAATTCTACACATAAAATTTTTCCCCGTCAACGCCTCCTTGTATTACAATAGAGATCCCAGCGTCATCATTTTCCGGAGAAAAGAGGGACCGGTCCATGAAAGAACTTCTGGAAACCGTGGTGGAAAACTGCAGGGATTCATGGAGGCAGGGGCACGTGGCGACCTACATCCCGGAGCTGGCCAAGGCGAGGGCGGACGCCACGGGCATCGCCGTGTGGGATCTTTCATCGGGGCTTTCCGGCGCAGGGGACACGGACTTCACCTTCACCATGCAGTCCGTGTCCAAGGTGGTCTCCCTGGCCCTCGCCCTTTCTGAATGCGGCGAAGAGAAGGTGTTCTCCGCCGTGGGGATGGACCCTCTCGCTGACCCCTTTAACTCCATCATGCGCCTGGAGATGGATGCGCCCCACCGCCCCCACAACCCTCTCATCAACTCCGGGGCCATCGTGGTTCTTTCCCTGCTTCCCTGGAAGGAGAGCCGCGACCGAATGGCTGCCGTGAGCGACATGGCCGCGCGGATGACGGGCAGAAAGGCGGTGGCCGTGAACGAGGCGGTCTACCTGTCGGAGAAGGGAACGAGCGACAGGAACAGGGCACTGGCATGGTTCCTGAAAAGCGTGGGCAACCTGGAGGGCGACATCGAGGACATCCTCGACGCCTACTTCCGGCAGTGCAGCCTGGAGGTCACCTGCGGGGATCTCGCCGTGCTCGGGGCCACCCTTGCGGCGGACGGAACGAACCCCGTGACGGGTGAACGGGTGGTGAGCCCCAGGGTGGCGCAGGTGGTGCGGACCATCATGGCCACCTGCGGAATGTACAACGGATCCGGGGAGTTCGCCGTCACGGTAGGCATCCCGGCCAAGAGCGGCGTGGGCGGGGGCATCGCCGCGGCCGTCCCCGGGAGGATGGGCATCGGCACCTGCGGTCCCGCCCTGGACAGGAAAGGGAACTCCGTGGCGGGGCTGGCCATGCTCAGGAGGCTGAGCGAGGAACTGAAGCTGAGGATTTACTGAGAGGAAAACCTGTCACGGACTCAACTTATTTGAAGGAAAGGCTGATGGATATGACGATAGTAACGAAAATCGAAGGCTTCACCCTACGGCAGGCTGTGAAAGAGGACGTGCCGGCTCTTCTCTCCCTGATACGGGAGCTGGCGGTGTACGAAAAACTCGAGGACCAGGTGACGGCCACGGAGGAGAGCCTGGAAGTGAGCCTCTTCGGCATACGGCCCGGGGCCACGGCCCTTCTGGGGGAATGGCAGGGGAAACCGGTGGCCTATGCTGTTTTCTTCCACAACTTCTCTACCTTTGCGGGCAGGCTCGGGCTCTACCTCGAAGACGTGTACGTGAAGCCCGAAATGCGGGGGAGGGGGATGGGCAAGGCCATTCTCTCCTACCTGGCGTGCCTGGCGAAAGAACGGGGATGCGCCCGGTTCGAATGGGCGGTCCTGGACTGGAACGCTCCGTCCATCGAGTTTTACCGTTCTCTCGGCGCCGAACCCCTTGACGGATGGACGGTGTTCCGCCTGACCGGAGAAGCCCTGGACAGGCTCGCGAAGAACTAGCACCCGGCCCGGGACCTCTTGAGGCCCCGGGCACGGCCGGTCTTCAATCGCAGAGGGCCGCCGCAATTTCCTTTACGGGCAGCATCCGTTCGCTCGGGTAGATGCTGTGGCTGATTGAAAGCTGCTCCGCTAAACCCTGTTCCACAAGGGGGGCAAAGAAGTTGGCGCCGCCGTAGACGAGCATATAGCCCCTGTTCCGGTCCTTGTAGGACATCCTGTAGGACTGGGGAATCTGGGCCCTGACCTCCACGAGACCCGAGAAGAGACTTTCGTCGAGGCTCTCCAGAATCGACTTCACTTCATCGTAAAAAACCGCGGGGAACGTCTTGATGGCGGCTGTGACAAGCCCCGACCCCGCCGCGACGACGCCGGAGACCGACGTGTATTTTCCCCGTATGAGAAGCTCTCCGGGGCTGAGGGTCGTTCCCGAATGGGAGATGATGTCGGCAATGCCCCTGGGACGGCCGTCCTCTACCCTGTAGAGGAACGTGGCGCTCGTCTCGGTGGGAATCCGCGCCTGCTGGAGCATGATGTCGTAATTTCTGCCGGACACCCCGATGAGGGCGTTCTTCCCTTCGGGGACCTCGCAGTTCCACATCCTTTCCCCGGCATGGAGCATACCGAGCCTGGAAGAGAGCATGACCCCGCTGCCTGAAGCCTGTGACAGCATTTCCAAGGCTTCACCGGTCTTTCCCCTGTCCACGAGGAGCGTGTTGACCATAATGCTCCCCTTTCCGGTCCGGGCATCGTAATCGCAGTCAAGGGAAAGACGCTCCGTCTCCATGGCGAGACCTCCCACCCTGTCGAAAACAAGGAGCATCTTCGCTTCCTCCACACCCTCCGGCGAGAGCATGACTCCCCTGTTTCCATAGCGGCGCACAAAGCCGTTTTTCTCCAGGTTCGTGAGATGGTACCTGATGGTCCTGGTTTCCACATCCACGCCTCTCCTGTTGAGGGCGGTACGAAGATCCGCCGTGGTCTGGAGTTTTCCCGAAAAATAAAGGACCCTGAGTATCTCAATGACAGTCTCGGGGTATTCGTCTGATTCGAACATGGGTCACCCTCCCTCGCCAGAGCTTCAATTCTTTTTTCGGACTTCGGTAATTGAATTCCGGATTTTTTCTTCCTTAAAAACCGCTTTGACCACGGAACCGCACGCCTTAACGCCAGCAGATACATGCAATTGCCCTGCTTTATTTATACCACCCAAACCACCCATTGACAATGCACTCCCACTATGGGTATCATCCTTCCAAGAGTTACGGAAATAGATTTCCGTTTTGAGTAATTTTCCAGGATGCATACAATAAAAACCACGGAAGGAGACATATCCATGAGGAAAGTTTCTCTGCTGGTTTCGACGGGCAACCTTGGAGACAACATCATCGAGAAGGGAACCTTCTACGAGGGTGTCAAAAGGGATATCGACTGCTTCGGGGCCGACGCGGGAACTGCCGATGCCGGCCCCACGTTTTTGGGGGCGGACATGCCCCACAATCCCATCGAGTGGGAGCGTCACGACCTGGAGATCACCCTCGTGGAGGCCCGGAAGAAGAAGGTGCCCATGATCGTGGGCTCCTGCAGCACCACCGGCACGGACAGGGGGGTCAACCTCTACGCCGACATCATCCGCACCGTGGCGAAGGAACGGAAGATGGAGCCCTTCACCATGGCCCTCATCTACTCCCAGATACCTCTCGACAAGCTCCGTGAGCGGGTGGGGAAAGGGGCAACGGAACCCCTGGGGGCGTCCTTCCCCCTGACGGACGACGTCCTGGACAACACCACCAACGTCACGGCCAGCATGGGGGTGGAGCAGATCATGCACGCCCTGGAAAAGGGAGCGGACGTGATCATCGCCGGGCGGGCCTGCGACGACGCCGTGCTTGCCGCCTATCCCGTCTTCAAAGGCTTCGACAGGGGCGTGAGCCTCCACATGGGGAAGGCCGCCGAATGCGCCTCCCTCGTCTGCTGGCCCCAGAAGGTGAAGGAATCCATCATCGGGACGGTGTACGACGACCACTTCACCATCGAGCCCATCCACCCGGACCAGCAGGCCACCCCCCACAGTGTGGCCGCCCACTCCATGTACGAGCGGACCAACCCCTTCATCCAGGCCCTCCCCGGAGGCATCCTCGACATGCACGCCAGCAAATACGAGGCCCAGACGGACCGGATCTGCAAAGTCACGGGCAGCCTTTTCGTCCCCTCCCCCGACGGCAGCTACAAGGTCAAGCTCGAAGGGGCCGGAGAGGCGGGTCATAGAGTATACCATCTCGTAGGCATCCGGGACACCAGGGCCATCGCCCACCTCGACCAGATCCTCGCCGACACCCGGAAGAAGGTCTCGGACATCATCGGGCCCGCGCGGGACGACCAGTACGAACTCTTCTTCCACCCCTACGGAAAGAACGCCGTCATGAAGGAGAACGAGCCCGTGGAGATCACCCGGTCCCACGAGGTCGCCATCGTCATCGAGGTCATCTCCAGGGACATCGAGCTGGCCACCTCCGTCGCCAAGTGCGCCAAGTTCCGTTTTTTCTACATGAGCTACCCGGGCCAGATGAACTCCTCGGGAGGATCGGTGGCCCTCGTCACCGACGAACCCCTCTTCCCGAAGAACAAGTGCTACCAGTGGACGGTGGACCATCTTCTCACCCTGAAGGATCCCCTGGATCCCGGCATCTTCCGGTACACCTTCGAGACCGTGTCGGGAGCGTAGGCCATGGAAGCACAGGGGACGAAGACGCTGCTCACGGAACTGGCGGACTTCTACGCCTCCCTCGGCCCCGGGGATATCCCCGGGAACGTGCTGGAGAAGGCCCGGAGGGTGCTCATGGACTTCCTCTGCGAGACCGCCGCCGGGTTTCACGAAGGTGAGCTGGCGACCATCGCCATAGAATACGCCAGGGAGACCGGCGGCCGGGAGGAAGCCACCATCCTCTGCGACGGAAGCAAAGTTCCCGCGCCCTGGGCGGCCCTTGCCACGGGGATCATGGCCCACTCCATCGAGCTGGACGACGGGCACCGGTGGGGCACGTCCCACCCGGCCGTGGCGGTCATTCCCGCCGTTCTGGCCATGGGGGAAAAAATGCGTTCTTCCTTTCCCGACATCCTGAAGGGGATCGCCGTCGGGTACGACGCCATGCTCAGGGCGGCCCGGTCCATCAACCCTTCCCACCTGAAGCGGGGCTTCCACTCCACCGGGACCTGCGGCTCCATCGGGGCCGCCGCCGGGTGCGCCTCCATCCTGGGCCTGGCGGGCAAACAGTTCGCCTACGCCATGTCCATGGGAGGGCTCCAGAGCGCGGGGCTCCAGGAGATGCTCCACGACCACCCGGGGATCAAGCCCCTGCAGCCCGGAAAATCGGCCATGGCGGGAGTGCTTTCGGCGGAGTTCGCCCTCCGGGGGGCCCGGTCACCCCGCACCCTCTTTGAGGGACAGCACGGTTGGTTCAAGGCCATGTGCGCCGGCGAATATTCCGAAGAAGCCCTCACCGGCGACCTCGGGAAGCGGTGGGAGATCCTGCTGACCTACACCAAGCTCTACCCCACCTGCAGGCACTGCCACGCCGCCATCGACCTGGCGAGGGAAGCCCGGAAGGTTCTGGGGTGCACGGAGCGGGACGTGGAATCCATCCGCGTGAAGACCTACAGGCTCGGCATCGTGGAAGTGGGGCAGATCTTCCTTCCCGCCACCTTCGAGGAGGCCATGTTCAGTCTGCCCTTCTCCCTCGCCGTGGCCCTCAGGAAGGGGAACGTCACCCTCCAGGACTATACGCCCGAACTCCTTGCCGACGAAGAGCTGAGGCGGGTCGCCTCGGCCGTGACGATCGAGGAGGACGAGCACATGAACGCCCTGTACCCCGAGGAGCGGGGGGCGTGGCTGCGCCTCGTCCTGAAGGACGGCAGGAGCTTCGGGAAGGGAATCCCCGTGGCGAAGGGCGAACCGGAGAACCCCGTCACCGACGGGGACCTTCGGGAAAAGCTGACGGCCATGCTGGCCCCCTACTATCCGGAAGAATTCGTATCGGGCCTCTGGGATATCTGCATAGAGTCCGACCCCGGCGCAGCCGGGTACGGGCAAATACTCGACCATTTCGGGAGGTTTCATACGCCATGAAGACCATGAACATCTGCAGCCTGGCCAGAACGATCAGGAGCAAGAACGCGGGCAGCTTCATGATCACCCTCGAGATCATCTTCGCCGACCGTCAGGTCTACGAGAGGGTGAAACAGTCGGGAGCCGTGACGCAGAAGGCCGTAGCCGACGCCTACGGCCTTCCCGAGGACAATATCCTGGACTTCATGTTCTTCGACCCCGGCATGGGGATCAAGGCGAACATCAAGAGAAAGATCCCCAGCGGCGGCCCCGGGGAGACGGATGTGTACGGATGCCAGCAGTACGCCCCTCTCTTCTCCCTCGAGGTTCCCTGGGAGGACTGAGGCAGCCCATGACCAGCCTCACCGGACATCTCGCCGGCTTTTCCTCCTCTCTTGCCTATGACCGGCTGCCGGAGGACGTGGTTTCCCAGGCACGGCGGTGCCTCCTTGACACCGTGGGGGCCCTCCTCGCGGGGAGCAGGCTGTCGCGGAGCGGACAGTCGGGGAGAAGGTTCGCCGGGCGGCTCGGAGAAGAACCCCGGTCCGTGGTGGCGGGAAGCCCTCTCCGGAAATCCCCCATGACCGCGGCCTTCGTCAACGGAATGGCCGCTCACGCCCTCGAGCTGGACGACGGTTCGAAATACGCCACCTATCACCCCGGCGCTTCCATCATCCCCGCGTGCCTCGCCCTGGGGGAGGCGGAGGGGATTTCCGGAAAACAGCTTCTGGAGGCCATCACGGCGGGCTACGAAGTGTCGCTCCGTATAGGGACCGCCATCAACCCGGGCCATTATCTCAGGGGATTCCACCCCACCGGCACCATCGCCTCCTTCGGCACAACGGCGGCAGCGGCGAAAATTCTCGGTCTCTCCCCGGAGCTGACGGTCCAGGCCATGGGAATCGCCGGGAGCCTGGCGTCGGGGATCAACCAGTACGAGATCGACGGCGCCGTTTCGAAGCATGTTCACCCCGGAAACGCCGCCAGGAACGGAATTCTCTCCGCCATGCTCGCCCGGGACGACATGACCGGCCCCGCGGAAATCCTCGAGGGGAAGCTCGGCTTCTTCCACTGCTTCGCCGACAGCGCCGACACGGCCCTCGTGGACAGGGACCTGGGGAAGGACTGGCATTTCCTGCGCATCTACTTCAAGCCCTACTGCTCCTGCAGGTATGTGCACTACGCCATCGAAGCCACGCAGAAGGACCTGGAGCAGCACCCCTTCCCCCCGGAGGAGATCGCCTCCATCGTGGTGCGCACCCACCGGAACGCGAAACAGGGCTCGGACATTCCGGACTACCGCTCGCCCCTCCACGCCCGGCTCAGCATCCAGTACGGCATCGCGTCCATCCTGGTCAGGGGGAAGGCGGGTATAGGGGAATACGAGGAGGAGGCCATCGCCGACCCGGAAGTGAGAAGGGTCTCGGACCTCGTGCGGATCGAGGTGGACGAGGAGATCCAGAAACTCTACCCGAACCCCCGCTCCATGATCGTGGAGATCAGGGACAAAAAAGGGAACAGTGCTTCGACAAGGATCGACCACGCGAAGGGGGACGCGGAAAACCCCATGTCCGACGGGGAGCTTTTCGAAAAATTCCGGGACGTCACGGGAGGAGTGATCCCTCCCGAAAGGGCGGAAGAGATCATGGCGGCGGCCATGGCAATCCATACCCGTGGGGAGATCGCCTCCTTCACGGAAATGCTCCACATTTGAGAAGGGGGAACGGACCATGATGGACACCATCAACGAAAGGCTTTCCAGGTTTTCCTCGGAGCTCCGGTACGAGGACATTCCTTTCGAGGTGCTCGATCACCTCAAAAGGGTGATGCTCGACTGCTACGGCTGCGGCCTTTTCGGCTCCACCACTCCGTGGATGAAGATCTACCGGGACGTTCTCGAGAACATGAGCGACCGGCAGGAGGCGTCCCTCTGGGGCACGGACAGGAAGACGTCCGTGGTCAACGCCATGATGATCAACGGCTCCGCCATCAATTCCTTCGAACTGGACGACACCCACACGGATGGCATCATCCACGTCTCCACCGGCGTGCTGGGCTGCGTCACCGCCTTCGCCGAGATGCTCGGGACCATGAGCGGCAGGGATTTCCTCACCGCGGCGACGCTGGCCTACGAAGTCTCCTGCCGGGTGGCGGCGCCGGTGGGTATGGAGATCGCCCACCAGGGCTGGAACAATACGGGAACCTGCTGTCCCTTCGGCTCCGCCGCAGGGGTGGGCAACATGCTCGGCCTGACGCCGGAGCAGATGGGGCACGCCATGGGCATCGCCGGGAACTGGGCCGGCGGGCTCCAGGCAGTCCAGTTCGCCTCCATGGCCAAGCGGATCGTGCCGTCCAAGTCCTCCGAAGGGGCCATCATCGGCGCCCTCCTGGCGCAGAAAGGCTTCACCGGCATAGAGGACGTCTTCGAGAACAAGTTCGGCGGCTTCTACAACTGCTTCACCGACGACGTGTACGATACGGAGCGGACCAGCGGCGAACTGGGCACCCGGTGGGAGCTGATGGGCATCGGCCTCAAGTTCTATTCCACCTGCCGCAGCAAGCACACCACCATCGGGGCGCTCCGGAAGTTCCGGGAGGACCACCCGGAGATCAAGCCCGACGACATCGCGAAGGTCGTGGCCCACACCACGTCCATCACCCACAAGTACTCCGTGGACGCCGACGCCATAACCAGCGTGGTGGCGGCCCAGCTCAGCCACCCCTACGTCTGCGCCGTCACCCTTCTCGAGGGGAACGCCTTCATCGACCAGTTCACCGAGGAAAAGATCCGGGACCCGAAGATCCTGGAGTTCGCGAAGAAGGTGGAAGTGGTCCACGACGAGGAGATAGAGAAACTGCCCAGGCACCTGCGCTACACCGTAAAGGTGGACGTTCACCTGAACAACGGGCAGGTCTTCAATCTCCAGGAAACCTTTCCCAAGGGACACCCGAAGAATCCCTTCTCTTCCGACGAACTGCTCTGGAAATTCCGCACCCTCGCAGGAAAGGCCATCGGCGACGGGCAGCAGGTGGAACGGATCATCGAATCGGTGCTCCATCTTGAAGACCTGGGCAACGTAAGGGAACTCACGGAACTCCTTTCCGTGAAGGGCTGAGGTGAAGGGCAATAACCCCTGGTACCCCTTCCGCCCGTGATGCTTGACATCCTGAGGAAAGGCGGGCTGGCGGAGTATCTGGGAAAAAACGGGACATTCATTCTTCCCCGGTGAATCCGGAGGAGCGGAAGGAAGGGGCGTGGTCGCCGATCAGGAAAAAGAGTACCCCTGCGCAGGGTTTTCTCAGGTGTTTTCGAGAAAAAGACAGACAGGAGGGATTCTGCAATGAAATTCCGAAAAGGATTTGTTCCCGGACTGGTCGCAGCCTTCGCGGCGGTACTGCTGTTCGCCGCCGGGGCAGGCGCGGAGATCCATCTGAACATGGGAAGCACTTCGTCCACCTCGGGAGTGTATGCCTGGTGCGTGGCCGCTGCCAACGTGATCAACAAGGCCGACAACGGCATTCAGGTCACGGTGGTGGAGAGCGGGGCCGGCATGGACAACCTGAGGAAGATCAGCGCCGGGGTGTTCGACTTCGCCCTGGCCATCGACCTGCCGGGCTCGCTGCAGCTCTACAAGGGAATCGAGGGCTTCGAGGGCAAGCAGTTCAAGGATGTCCGATGGCTCTTCCTGAGAAACATCTTCGCCGACAGGCTGTACGTCCGCAGGGATTCCGGGGTGACGACCTTCGGCGACCTGAAGGGCAAGAGGTTCTGCCCGGGCATTCCCGGGTCGGCGTCCGCCGCCTACGTGATGCAGTACGACAAGATCCTGGGGACCAACATTCAGCTTGTCCCGTCAGCCCTGGGAGACGCCATAACCGCCCTGAAAGAGAACCGGATCGTGGGGCTTCAGAAATCGAGCGGACTCAACAATATCGACGCATCCCTCATCGAAGTCAACCTCACCACTCCCCTGACGGTGGTCGGGTATTCCGAAGAGGACGTGAAGAAGATCCAGGAGAAGATACCCTACATGACCTTCCTGAAGCGTGAAAAGGGCAGCATCAAGGAATTCCCTGACGTGGGGCCCATCTGGGAGGAATGCCCCATCGCCGGTGCTGTGGCCACCGCCGCCATGCCCGAGGAAGTGGGCTACCAGATCGTAAAGGCTTACGTGGAGGGCTTTGACGAAATTGCCGCCGCCTACGGTCCCGTGAAGGGCTTCGACCCCGTGGGTGACTACTTCAGGAATGCCGGGGACGACGTGGTGCCGGCCCATGCGGGGCTCATCCGCTACGCGAAGGAAAAGGGACTAGAGGTTCCGGAGCGGTTCATTCCTCCGGAGTACAAAAAATAGCGCCGCCTGCACCTTATCCCGCCGGGCCGCGTGTTCTCCCCGCGGCCCGGCCCCCCGCAGGAGGGATGCACCGTGAGCCTTTTTTCAATCGGTCGGATCAAGACAAAGGTCATCTTCACCCTCGGCTTCTTTCTCGCCGTTTTCCAGCTCCTTGCCCCCATATACCTCACAGGTCTCCTGGACATCCAGTTCAGGGCGATCCACGTCGCTTTCGGCCTGTCCATCGGCTTTCTCTACTTTCCCTTCCGCTCCAGGGGAGAGGATGAACCTCCCGAAGAGGGCATTTCCCTTTTTGACCTCCTCCTGATCACAGTCCTCCTCGCCGCAAACCTCAACGCTTTTCTCAAAGCGCTTGACATCTACATGGGCACCACCGGGGCAACAAACTTCGACCTGGTTCTCGGAGGAGCCCTGGTGCTCCTCGTCCTCGAGGCCGCCCGGAGGTCCGTGGGACCGGCCATCCCCCTCATGGTCGTTCTCCTGCTGGGCTACATCTTTGCCGGCGAGTCCTTCCCCGGTATGTGGAAACTGAAGGGGATCGGCCTCGATTTCGTCCTCGGCTCCCTCTACTACTCCCCCCTCGGAATCTACGGCAGCGTCACGGGCATGTCGGCCACGTTCATCTCCATGTTCATCATCTTCGGCTCCCTTCTCTCCGCCACCGGTGGAGGGAAAACCTTCATCGACATCGCCCTCGCCATAACGGGAAAATATACCGGAGGGCCCGCAAAGGCCGCAGTGGTGTCCAGCGCCCTGTTCGGAAGCATCTCGGGAAGCTCGGTGGCAAACGTCATGGTCACGGGAAGCTACACCATCCCGCTGATGAAGAGGCTCGGCTACCGGCCGGAGTTCGCCGCCGCCGTGGAGGCCATCGCCTCCTCCGGAGGGGGCATCACCCCGCCGATCATGAGCATCAGCGCCTTCATGATGGCCGAGTTTCTCGGCATCTCCTATTTCCGCATCATAGGCTACGCCCTTCTTCCCTGTCTTCTCTACTACACCGGCGTGTTCAGCGGGGTCCACTTCAGGACGGTGCGCATGGGCATAGACAAACTGCCGCCCGAGGAGATCCCGAAATGGCGGGACATCCTCACCCTGGAAAGGATCGCCGGCCTTCTCGTGCCGACGGGGGTGCTGCTCTACCTCATCGCCGTAGGTCAGCCCCTCCAGCTCGCCGGGTTCTACGCCTGCGTCTCCGCCCTGGCCGTCTTTCTGCTTGTGGGGATAATGAAAAGAAAGATCCGGGAGACCATGAAGCTCATTCTCTCCGCCCTCTCGGAGGGAGGGCGGGATGTGGCCCAGATCGTGCCTATCCTCGTGTCGGTAAGCATGCTCGTGAACCTCATCGGCCTGACGGGCATCGCGCCGAAAATCAGCGGCGTCATTCTCCAGGTCGGCGGGACGAACCTCTATTTCTCCCTGCTCATCGCCACGGTGGTTCCCTTCCTGCTGGGCACGTCCCTGCCGGTGGTCCCCACCTACGTGCTCTCCGTATCCATCCTGGTGCCCCCCCTGCTCAAGCTGGGCATCGACCCGGTGGCCGCCCACCTCTTTTTCATCTACTGGGCAATCCTCGGGGGTGTGACGCCCCCCACGTGCACGGCGGCCGTGGCGGCGGCGGGAATCGCAAAGGCAAACTGGGTCAGGACAGGCTTTTTCGCCATGAGGCTCGGAGCGGTGGCCTTCATCCTGCCCTACTTCTTCGCCCTCAACCCGGCACTTGTAGGGAGAGCTTCCTGGATGAGCATCCTGGGCCACGGAACAACTGGGTTTATCGGGGCCATTTCCATAGCCTACGGCATGTTCAGCCACAGGGAGTGCCTGCTGAACCCCCTCCGGTGCGCCGCCTTCATCGTCGGGGGCCTGCTCCTCCTCTTCCCGGGGACGGCGCCTTCGCTCACCGGGCTCGCCGTGGTGGGAACGGCGTTCGTCATCGACAGGAAGATCCTGTCGGGCAGGACAGGAACCAGGCAGGAACACCATCGGAAGCGCTCCGGGGAGGAGGCCCCGAAATGAAGAAATCAACCATGCTCAAAAACATGATTCTCGAACGGAAGGCCCTTGAACGACCTCGCGGGATTTGAAATGTTCAGGGAGCTGGAGAAGGAGCATCTCCCCCTTTTCCTGGAAGAAACCTGCAGATCCTTCACCCGTCAGGACATCCGCTCCGTCAGAATCCTGCAGGGAAGAGGCAGAACTACTTAACGGGGAGGTTTCCCCTGCGGAAGGGGAAGTCTCCCCCGCAGTCCGTTACTTTACGGTGAAGTCGATAGCGCCAAGGGCGCCGGCATTATAGACGTAGGAGCCCGGCTTTCCGGGGAGCATGTTTCCCAGGGCTCCCGTGAGGAGCACATCTCCCTTCTCCATGGTCCAGCCCTGTTCAATCATTGTGTTCACCAGCCAGAGGGCAGTCTCCCACTGGTCCCCGAGGGCGTCCGATCCCCTGCCCCGGTTCACTTCAGCCCCGTCGAGGGAAAGAACGGGAACGAGCTCGTTGATGTCGGGTGCGGCACCCAGGGGAACCGGCTTTCCGACGATGAACCCCTTGGACGAGATGGCGGATGCGTTGATGTCCGCTGCCTTCAGCTGCTTCATGTCGGTGAAGGCGAGGTCGGGAAGCTCTATGGCGGCTGCGAGGAACGCAACCTTGCCCTTGAGGGCGTCCACGTCCTTCAGGGACTCCTTCACCGGCTCCCCGAGAATGAAGCCGATCTCGCACTCCAGCATGAGATTTCCGAAGTCCGCCCGGTTCACTTCCACGGGGCCCGCCGCCCCGTCCAGCCCGCCTCCGGGGAAAAGCACCGCCGCGAAGGGCGTGTCGGAACCGAAACGCTTCATGGTGGCTTCCGTGGTCAGGCCCGCCTTGAAACCCGCGGGACGGTCCGCTCCGAGGCGTTTTTTCGAATAGGCCGTCTGGACCGCATAGGACTCGTCCACAGTCATGCCGGGATACTCCGCCGTCAGGACGGGAAAAGGCTTCCCCTCCATGGCCGCGGAATATACCTTCTCCGCCAGGGCCTGGATATCCGCCCCCCAGCCCATCGCCGCGAGGAGCAGCACAGCCAGGAATGCCGCACAGGTACGTCTTGCCGCCTTCATTGCCGGATCCACCTCCAGAAGATAAGAAAATTGTCTCTTCAGGGCATTGTACTCCTTTTCCGTGATTTTGTTCAGCTTTCATCGTTTTTCCCCCGGGCGGGGTACAGGAACTTCCTCTTTTTTCAGAGTGTGCTTTTCGCCTCTCTAGAGTAGAATAGAATTGTCAGGGAGCTTTCGAATGGAGGAGAACATCGTGATTGAAGAAAAAATCATGAAAACCATCCGGAGCGTCATTACGGGACTTCCCGGCGATTTCCAGTCCGATGACGGGCTTCACTCGCTCACGTCCATCGTTGCGGAACGAAAAGGCTTTTTTTCCCGGAGAAAGCTCACTTTCACCGCACGGTTCAGGGTGAACGAGGAAACGCGGGAAGTGGTTTACAACGAGACTCTCGTGGAACGAAAGAGCGGCCTCGGGGCAGGATCCGGGGAAGGAATATCGGGATTCGGCTTCAGGAAGTGGAAAATCTCTTCGGGACCAAGCGGCCTCGATGGGGCGCTGGAGGAGCAGTCGGAACTGTTCGGCAGAAAGTACGGCTTTACCTTCAGGTTCCAGCAGATCCGGGACGCCGTCCGGAAGCTGGCTGAAGAAGAGGGATACACCTTCAAGCACCAGCTCTGGGGGAAACTGTAGAACGACGGTGAAAATCTGATATAATAAATAGATTGAATTTACTGTTCTTTGTAAGGAGGAACCCATGTCCGGCATAGGCGCGGTCACCCCTGTGAACAGCATACAGATCGCCGCCCCCGTCGCCAGCCAACCGAGACGGGAAGGCCTTCGCCGTGCCGAGCAGGAGGTTCTTCGTCAGGAAATGGCCCTGCGGAACTCCGGCGATGTGACGTCCACGGTCTATCATTTCTCCGTGGGACCGGATGGAAAAACCTACATCACCGGCGCAACGGTGACGGTCCGCACAACCGCGGAGGAAGAGGCGGGCGGCAAAGTTCCGGATGCCGGCAAAGACCGGGGACCGGCCGGGCGGAAGGACCGTGACGAAAACACCCCCCATGAAGAAGGGAAGAAAAGTACAGCAGGAGAAGAGGCGACGGCTGCTTCACAGCTGAAAGCCATCGAACGGGACGTCATAGCCCACGAAGCGGCCCACAAGGCGGTGGGCGGCCAGTTCGCCGGTCCTGTCTCCTACAGCTATGCCACCGGGGCGGACGGCAGGCGGTACATTGTCGGGGGAGAGGTCTCCATTTCCGCACCGGAAGGCAAAACACCCGAGGAGACCATCCGGATCATGGAACAGGTGAAACGGGCGGCCCTTGCCCCGGGTTCACCTTCCCCCCAGGACCTCCGGGTGGCGGCGGCAGCTTCGGCGGCCCAGATGCGGGCCCGGGCGGAGATGGCGAAACAGGACGCGTCCCGCGCCTACTCCGGTACCGGAAACGGCGGTTACGGCCGGGGGGACGGAGAGCTTTCCCTGACGGCGTGACACGCCCCATTTGATGACAGCAAAAGAGGACGCCCCGGAGGACGTCCTCTTTATTTTTTCCTATTCCACGGTGAGGGACTTTTTCAGATTTCCCGCACGGCTGCACACCGCTTCCACCTCGAGCACGGCTCCCTTGGGAAGATCGCCTACATGGAAGCAGGCGGCAGCGGCCTTGCCGTCAACCTGCCAGGCCGGCTCGAGGCGGTACATGAGCTGTCCGTTGAGGGAAAGGGTGAAGAGGTTGATATAATGTCTTTTTCCGTCAGGCACCGAGTGAGGGGCATGAACCTCGAGAACTCCCCCCTCCCTGTTGTAGAGAAGTTCAAGGTCCGAGGGCGGATGGGACCAGGCGGCCCCGGCCGAAAACACCATCACCAGCGCAAAGAGCAGAAGAAATATCTTTTTCACTGTACTCACTCTCCTTCAGTCCTGAAATTTGAAATCTTCCATGGAATAGTGTAGCAGAAAAACCCTGTTTCTATATCCCGTACCCTTCGTCCTTCAGGCGAAAGGGTACCTCCGGAGATGATGGAATGAATCTGCAGCTGCTGAAACAATGGTTCAGGGAACTGGAACCCGTCGGAGCCGATCCGGAAGGAGGCGTCACCAGGCTCGCCTATACAGCCGAGGAGGACGCCATGTTCGAAAAAGTCGCGGGCTTCGCCTCGGCGCTGGGTTTTTCCGTAACTGAGGACTGCATCGGGAATATGTTCATCTCTTTTCCGGACGGAACGGACCGCCCCTGCCACATGGTGGGCTCCCACCTCGACTCGGTTCCCCGGGGCGGACGGTATGACGGGGTCGTCGGGGTCCTCGCCGGACTGCTTGTCATGGAAAAAATTCTGAGGCTCGGCCTCTCCATTCCCGTGAAAACAGCCGCTTTCCGGGCGGAGGAATCGAGCCTGTACGGCCTGGCGACAGCGGGGAGCGGAACAGCCGCCGGGAGCATTGACGCCGTCCGGCTCAGGAACGCGAAATCCCTTTCCGGTGACAGCCTGTACGACACCATGACCCGGAAGGGATATGCACCCGGCAGCTGCAGGCTCGAACCTGTTATCGACTTCACCGAGCTCCACATTGAACAGGGCCGGGTGCTCTGGGAGGCGAAGGAACCTCTAGGCGTCGTAACCGCCATCGCGGCACCGACGAGACTGAAGGTGACGATCCACGGCCGCCAGGACCATTCCGGGGCCACTCCCATGGACCTGAGGAAGGACGGCCTCTGCGCCGCAGCGGAGATCATCCTCGGGACAGAACAGGCGGGAAATGCGGAAGCCGCCCACGCCACGGTGGCCACTGTGGGTGTTGCCCATGTCCGCCCGAACGCCCTGAACGTGGTTCCGGGACTGGTGGAACTGCGGATCGACATCCGGGGAATCCTGAAGGAAAGTATCTCCCGGACTGTCGGTGCCGTCAGGAATACAATCCGGGAAACAGAGCTGCAGCGGGGCATCCTGTGCGAGGTGGAAACTCTCTCCTCCATGGACCCCGTCACCCTGGCTCCTTCAGTAATCGATTCCCTCGCCGGGGCTGCGGAAAAGACCGGAGTCCCCTTCCGCAGGATGGCAAGCGGAGCGGGACACGACGCCATGAAGGTTGCCGCCGTCGCGCCCGCAGGCATGCTCTTTATCCCCTGCAGGGAAGGAATAAGCCACAATCCCGGGGAGGAAGCCTCCCTGGAGGATGTGGCCCTTGGAGCGGAGATTCTCCTCGAGGCTCTGAAAATCCGAAGGCACATGGGCGTTTAGAAAGAGAGCCTCTTTTTATTCTACAACGAAATAGGTCTGAATATAGGGAATAGCAAATTGCCGTTTTTTTCGATTTTGGGTTGAATTGAGCCTGCAATTATGGTAGGTTATTTTCAGTTCAATAGTTTCGATCTTCTTTCAATTCGTTCTTCAGTTCACAGATCTTCGTTTTTCTCCTTTTCAGCTTTTGCCGTGCCATGCAGATCGAATCAGCCGTGCTCCAGGACGTAAGGAGGTGAAATGGATGAATACCATCACCATGGTTTGGCTTGGAATTATGGCCGTCATCGGCATCGTCATGATCGTAATGAAAAAGAAAATGAGCGCAAAGGACGAAGGCTGACACCGTTTTTTTCCGCCGCCCCACGGGGCGGTTTTTTTTATCCCACCAGTTAATGCATTTTTCAAAAAACGCCGATACAGCAACAAAGGAGGGAGCGCCATGGAAAAAATGAAGACCGCGTGGGTGTCTCCCGTGCTTTCCGCAAACCCGGCCCAGGCAGGGCGGGTTGTTGGAAAGCCGGCGAAGGAACAGCCGAAACAGAACAAGAGGCACTTCAGAGAGTTTCTTCACCCTTCCGGGGGCGAAAAGCCGGAAGATGAAAGAGAAGAGCGGCTTGATACCTTCGCCTGAAAAAGACCTGCAGAGCTGAATCGCGGGGCCGCCCCTGAGGGGAGGCCCCGCTGTTCTTTGCCGGCGTCAGACACCTGCCCTGGCGAAAACCCCGTCCACCATTTCCCGGGCCTCTTCCTGGATTCGCCTGAGATGGTCTTCGCCGATGAAGCTCTCGGCATATATCTTGTACACGTCCTCGGTGCCGGAAGGGCGGGCGGCGAACCACCCGTTTTCCGCGGTCACCTTCAGACCGCCGATGGGAGCCCCGTTTCCGGGAGCCGCCGTCAGCTTGGCGAGAATGGGCTCGCCGGCCAGGATATCTCCCTCCACGGCGTCGGGGGTGAGCTTCCTGAGCAGCTTTTTCCTTTCGGGCCCGGCAGCGGCATCGATCCTCGCATAGCAGGGAACGCCGAGCCTCGCTGTGATCCTGTCATACCGTATGCCGGGGTGCTCCCCCATGACCGCCAGGATCTCCGCGGCAAGGAGCGTGAGGATAATGCCGTCCTTGTCTGTGGACCATGCCGTGCCGTCTTTCCTGAGAAAGGACGCACCGGCGCTTTCCTCGCCGCCGAAGCCCATGGAGCCGTCCAGCAGCCCTTCCACGAACCATTTGAATCCCACGGGCACCTCAACGCATTTCCGGCCCACCGACCGGGCGACCCTGTCGATGAGCGAGCTGGATACCAGGGTCTTTCCCACGGCAGCGTCCTGTTTCCACCCGGGCCTGTGGGTGAAGAGATACTCCACCGCCACTGCCAGGTAGCCGTTCGGGGCAAGAAGCCCCCGGTCTGGAACCACGATTCCGTGGCGGTCGAAGTCCGTGTCGTTGCCGAAGGCGATGTCGTACCTGTCCTTCAGTTGTACCAGGCCCGCCATGGCATAGGGGGATGAGCAGTCCATGCGGATTTTGCCGTCCCAGTCCACGGACATGAACGAAAAGGTGGGGTCCACCGCCGGGTTGACCACTTCCAGTTTCAGGCCGTACCTGGAAGCGATCACGTCCCAGTAGGCCACGCCGGAGCCGCCCATGGGATCGGCGCCGATGGAGACGCCCGACCTGGCGATGGCCTGGAGATCGAGGATGGATCCGAGGTCATTTACGTAGGGAGCGACAAAATCCATCGTCCTGACTGAGTCCGACTTCAGGGCGGAAGAAAAGGAGAGCCTCCTGATTCCCTTCCCGCCCGATTTCAGGATTTCGTTGGCCCGGGCCTGGACCGCATCGGTTATCTCCGGGTCGGCGGGGCCTCCCGAAGGGGGGTTGTACTTGAAGCCCCCGTCCTCCGGGGGATTGTGGGACGGAGTGATGACCACGCCGTCGCCGAGCCCCGAGGTCCGGCCCCTGTTCCATTCCAGGATGGCGTGGGAAATCACCGGCGTGGGGGTGTATCCGCCCCCCTCCTGGACCACCGTTTCCACGCCGTTGGCGGCAAAAACCTCCACGGCGGTCCGGAAGGCCGGCTCGGAGAGGGCATGGGTGTCCTTACCCACGAAGAGGGGTCCTGTAATGCCCTTCCCTGCCCTGTACTCGGCGATGGCCTGGGAAACGGCAAGAATGTGGGCCTCGTTGAAGGATCCCTTCAGGGAAGAGCCCCTGTGCCCCGACGTGCCGAAGGAAACGAGCTGGAGAGGGTTGTCCGGGTCGGGCTGTTCCGTGTAGTAGGCCGACACCAGGCCGGGGATGGAGGCGAGCATGGTATGGGGCGGCCGATGACCCGCAAGAGGAGAGATCGTCATGACGAACCTCCTATTTCTCGAAAAATCCGTCCGGGCGGAAGGGATACTCGATGTAGCCCGCCGCCTCGGCCGCAAAATCACGGTCGAAGAGCAGGGCGAGGATCCACAGGGAGAGGTCGATCCCCGAACTGACGCCCCCCGCGGTGAGAATCCGCCCGTCCTTGACCACCTTCTTCTCCATGACCTTGACGCCAGGATAGGCGTCGAGCTCCTCGAAATAGCCGTGGTGGGTGGTGGCAGCCCTTCCCTGGAGAAGGCCCGCCTCGGCGGCAAAGAAGGCGCCGGTGCATACTGTGCCCAGGAAGCGCACCTGCTCGTACCGCTCCTTCACGAAATTGATCACCCGCTTGTCCCGAACGGCGATCCTCCGTCCCTGCCCTCCCGGAAGGATGAGCACGTCCAGCTGCGGACAGAGATCAGCTCCTCCGTCGGGCAGAAATCGGAGTCCGTTCGCTGCCTTGATGGGACCGTCCTGGAAGGCGAGAATTTTCACGTCCATGCTGCCCGGCTTCACGGCGTTCGCCGCCGAAAGCGTCTCAAAGGGGCCGACAAAATCCAGTTCCTCCACATCGGGGAAAACAAGTATTCCTGCCTGTATCACGGCATCCACCCTCTCTCTTCTGATTGTGTACTCCCGGTGTCCGTTTCACTTCCGTATAAATGTTCCTTTCTCCAGATCCCGGAAAGCCTGGTCAAGTTCCTCCTTCGTGTTCATCACGATGGGGCCGCCCCAGGCCACGGGCTCGCCCAACGGCATGCCTTCCAGGTAGAGGAACCGGATCCCGCTCCCGGCGGCCTGCACTGAAAACAAATCCCCCCGGGAGAAAAGAACGGCGTTCTTCTCCTTCACCCCTGTTCCGTTTCCGGGACCGAAGGCTCCTTCTCCCTCCACGATATACACGAACACCGTTGCCTCAGGGGGTGTTTCCACCGTCCAGCGCCCGCCTGCCCGGACGGAAACGTCGAGATACCTGGGCTGCACGTAATGGGCCTTCATGGGCCCCTCCACTGACCTGTAGGTCCCCGACAGGACCCGGACCTCCGCTGTCTCCTCCGTTATCCGGGGAATATTCTCGCTGACAAGATCATTGTACTTCGGCGGGCACATTTTATCCTTCGCGGGAAGGTTGAGCCAGAGCTGGGCACCGAGAAGGCGCTCCGACGGCTTCGGCATCTCCTGGTGGATGATCCCCGAGCCGGCGGTCATCCACTGGCAGTCGCCGTCAAGAATGCTTCCCCTGTTGCCGAGGCTGTCCCCGTGTTCTATCTCGCCGCTGATAAGGTAGGTGATCGTCTCGATGCCCCTGTGGGGATGCCAGGGAAAGCCCTTCACGTAGTCGGCGGGGTCTTTCGAGTCGAAGGCGTCCAGCATGAGGAAGGGGTCAAAGTCCTTCACGTCATGGTAGCCGAAGACGCGCACCAGGCTTACTCCTGCACCGTCAGTCGTCCTGCGGCCGGAAACGATCTTTGCCGGAACCCGCATATTCTCCATTTTTAAAGGACACCTCCTTATCTCTTTATTACGTTATACTATTCAATGAAAGGGGATAGGTCAAGGTCAGGCCTGCCCCTATGAGGGTCCGTAGAAATACTTACTTCGTCGGGAGAAGAACTTCCAATAGTATTCCATTTTCACAGGTGATATTCTTTCTCCACTTTCGAAGAGGAGGAGATTGCCATGTTTACGTGGAAGCGGGTCCGGTATGCGGTCATGTTCGGTTTTCTGGCGTTCATCACCTGGGTGGGGTACAGGCACCAGGTTCTTGGAGGGGGCCCGGCGGGGGTCCCGACGGTGGACTCCCTCTGTCCCCTGGGCGGGCTTGAGAGCATCTACAGCTACCTGAGTTCCGGAACCTGGCTGCGCAGGGTGGCTCCCAGCGCCCTGGTGCTCTTTGCCGCCGTGGTGGGCATAACGCTGCTCATCGGGCGGGTGTTCTGCGGGTGGATCTGCCCCCTGGGGACCATCGGCGAGATCTCCGCAGGCCTGGCCCGGAAACTGGGAATCAAAAGGAAAGAACTTCCCCCGTCTCTTGACGGCGCCCTGAAGATGCTGAAGTACGTCATTCTTGCCGTTATTCTGTATTATACCTTGAGCCTCGGGACCCTCGCCTGGCGGGACTACGACCCCTGGGCCGCCTGGATGCACCTGGCGGCCGGGTGGGATGAGATCGTCTCCACCCCCTGGGCCTTCGCCGTGCTCTTCGGCCTGGTCATCGGCGCCGGCCTCTTCATCGAGCGGTTCTGGTGCCGCTATCTCTGCCCCCTCGGCGCAGCCCTGGCCATCTTCCAGAAACTGAGCTTCACGAAGGTGGTCCGGAACAGGGAAACCTGCATCACCTGCGGCAAGTGCGACCGATCCTGCCCCATGGGGCTCGCCCCGATGTCGGCCGAAAAGGTCACCGATGCGGACTGCATCGCCTGCGGCCGATGCACCGAGAGCTGCCCCGTGGAGAAAACCCTGGTCTTTTCCTTCGGCGGCCGGAAGGTGCTTTCCGCCCTGGCGGTGGGGCTCATGGGCGTCCTGCTTTTCTTCGGCGCCTACGGCACGGCAAAGCTCACGGGATACTGGCAGACCTTCGCTTCGACCTCGGTGGAAGCCCTGAAGGACCCTGTGGACGGAGTCTTCGGCTGGATGAACATCGACCAGGTGGCGAAACAGGTGAAGCTCTCCCCTGAAAAGGTGCTTGAAATCGCGAAGCTTCCTCCCGACACGGCCATGGATGTGTCCATCAAGAAGCTCGACGGCGTGAACGACGAAGTGCTGAAGGAGGACCTGAAGGCCTACTTCGCCGCAAACCCGGCGGCGGCTCCCGCACCCATGAAGGAGGTTCCGGCGAACCCCGACGAACTGAAGGGGAGTTTCACCCTGGAAGAAGTGGCCGCAGGGTACGGCCTGGACGGCGCCGAGATTCTGAAGGAGGCGGGCTGGCCCGCCGATACCCCCCGGAACATCTCTCTCAAGGAGGCGGGAACGCCCCTTGGCCGGGAACCCTCGGACATCCGGACGGCAGTGAAGGAACTGCTGAAGAGGAAACAGTAGAATGTTGAAGGGGGCTCCGGAAGGAGCCCCCTTTTCGTCCTGTGTCAGTATCCTCTTTTTTCCAGGTGGTCCAGCAGCGCTTCCGCCAGGGCCACCCTTGAAGCGGAGTAGCCGTGGTCGTCCTCCATCATGACGCCGCGGACGGAGGCTCTGCCGTCCTTACGGAGTGCGTCCAGCAGGGACGTGTGGTGTACGTCGGGGGGAGTGATGGCATCCCTCGAGGCGCCGACAAGGAGGAGGTTTCGTCCTGCAAAGGCAGGCACAGAATTGAGAAGATCGAAGTCCTCCCTCCGGTCCATTAACTCCTCCCACAGGGCATCGCCGCTGGTTCCGGCCAGGGGCGGAGCACACTCATCCAGGAGGCCCCGCAGCTTCTGCCCGAGCGACTTGTCGGCGGCGGCCCGTTTTCCGTCAAGCCCCACGTTCCAGCCTGAGAGGAAAAGAATGTCTTTCACGAAGGTGCATTCCTCCGCCGCCTTGACTGCGGCGAAGCCCCCCATGCTGTGTCCTGCCGCGACGATGCGGTCGCCGTCCACGGCATAGGTCTCCCGCGCCTCCGGACTGCGGAGAAAGCGGAGGACGTTCCGGCTGTCCTCGATAACGTGGGAGAAGGAGAAGTCCCCCTGGCTCCCCCACGCTCCCCGGTAGGAGAATACTATCGTGTTGAATCCCGCCCTGCGGAAGATCTGGGCGAGATCACCGTTCTTTTCCGTACCCGGGAAACCGTGGAAAATCACCATGGTGGGATGGGGGCCTTTTCCGGCGGGGTGGTACATGACGCCGTACAGGTCACATCCCTCCGACCGGAGCGTCAGAGCTCTCCCTGAAGGGGGGAAGCAGCGGTCCGCCGCCGGGGGATCCGAAAAAATGCAGTTCCGGAACATGGCGGGCCTACAGGTCGAACACCGCCACAACGGGCGTGTGGTCCGAGGGTTTCTCCCAGCTTCTGGGCTCCCTGTCGATGTAACAGTCCACGGCGAGCTTTTCGAGGGCCGGCGTGACGAGGATGTGGTCGATTCTCCAGCCGATGTTTTTCTCCAGGGAATTCTTCACCCTGTAGTCGAAGAAGGAGAACTCTCCGGGGTCCGGCCTGTACCTGCGGAACAGGTCGGTGAAGCCCCAGGCCTTGACGTCCTCGAAATGCTCCTGGATGTCCGGGGCGAAGCAGGGATGGTCCCGCTTCTTCTCGGGGCTGGTCACGTCGATATCCGTGGGGGCCACGTTCATGTCCCCTACCCAGACGATCTTCTCGGACACGAGGTACTCCCTATCGAAAAGGGCCTTCATGCGGTCGAGGAAACGGTGCTTGTACCGGTAATCCGGGTGGTCGATAGCCTTTCCCTGGGGGATGTAGGTGTTCACCATGCAGAAGTCCCCGATCCGGGCCCGCAGAAGGCGGGTTTCCCCCTCGGGTTCCTCGCCGTCGCCGAAACCGACGACAAAGCCGTCAAGGGGGGCCTTCGTGAGGATAGCCACGCCGTTGTAGGATTTTTCCCCCCTGAAAAGGCAGCGGAACCCCATAGCCTTGAAGTCGGCCTCGGGGAAGTCGTCGTTCACCACCTTGGTCTCCTGGAGGCACAGGGCATCCACGGGATGATCCGAAAGCCACTTCTGCAGAATGGGCATCCGGCTGCGGACAGAGTTTACATTGAACGTTGCAATGGTGAAGCGAGCCATGGCAGTCTCCCTCTCATTCCATATAGTCTTCGCGGCGGATCAGTCCGCCGAATTTCTCCCCTTTGAAAAAAGCGGCTGCATTCGCGGCAGCTGCGCGGGCTGCCATTTCCATGTCCCTCTCGCACCGGTTCGAGTTGTGGGGGGAACCGGCCACATTGGGAAGCTCGAGGAACGGGAAGTCAAGGGCAAAATCGCCTCCTCCCCAGGTGGGTTCCTTCCACCATACATCCAGTCCGACCTGGAAATCGGGGTTTTCCTTCAGGTGAAGGTAGAGATCCTCCTCCGCCACCAGGGGAGCCCGGGCCACGTTGAGCAGAATGGCGTTCTTTTTCATGAGAGAGAGCTCCTTCTTCCCGATGACGCCCCGAGTGTGCCTGTTGAGCGGCAGGGAGATAAGAAGCACGTCCGTATCAGGGAGGACCGTTTCAAGGTCCTTCAGGGTTCCCATGAAGTCCACGTCCCCATCGGTCTTTCCGCTGGTGTTCAGTGCCCGGATCTTCATGCCGAATCCCCGGGCAAGGTCGGCGGTCATGCGGCCGATGCCGCCGTAGCCCGCCACGGTGAGTATTTTTCCCCGAAGGCTCATGGGAGAATAGCCGTGACGGTTGAAAACACCCTTCATGAGGTCGTTATGAAGGGGAATGATCCTTCGCGTCAGCGCAAGCAGAAGGGCCATGGTGTGCTCGGCGATCTGGGGGGCCCATCCCCCGGCGTTGCAGGCGAGAACCGGTTTTTGGGGCATTTTGTCGAAGGGAAGGTAGTCGAGGCCCGTGGAAATGGCCTGGAAGAGTTCCAGGTTTTTCAGAAGAGGGTATTCCTCCTCCCGGACTTCCCTGTTGAAGAAGAAGGACAGAAGCCCGTGTGCGGAGGAAAGCATGTCCGCTCTTTTTTCCGGAACCGCATCGTCCAGGTAGAATATGTCGGCGTACCCGGCAACCCCCTCCTCCACGGCAGTCCGTACGGACGCGGGAGCGGAACAGGTTACCACGAGTGTTTTTTTCATGTCGGCAGTTCTCCTTTCACTGGTATTTCCCTGTATTGTATTGTACCCTATGAAACGTTCCGGACAAACAGGGAATACTTTCCCGGGAAGGAGGAGCATCATGGAATCGACCATCTACCTGGTCCGTCACGGGCGTCCTGCCCTGCCGGACTATGAAATGCGCTTTCTTGGAAGGACGGACCTGCCCCTCTCTCCTGAAGGTAAAGAGCAGGCCCTGGCCCTGAAACGGGTCTTCGAAGAGATCCGTATCGACAGGGTCTTCCACAGCGGTTTGAAGCGGGCCGCTGAGACGGCCTATATTATCGCCGGAAAGAGGGACATTCCCTTCGCCGTCGTACCCGAATTTCAGGAGATCGCCTTCGGCGAGTGGGAAGTCCGGTCCATGAAAGAGATCATGGAGTCCGACCCCGAAGCCTTCGAGGCCCGGGGGAGGGATTTCGCCCGTTTCCGCCCGCCGGGGGGAGAAAATTTCCTTGACGTCCAAAAGCGGGTCTGGCCCGCCTTCACCGGCCTTTTGGACCGGTGGGAGGGCAATCTTCTCGTCACAGCCCATGCCGGCGTCTTCAAGACGGTCATCTTCACCCTGCTGGACATCCCCTGGCAGAAGCTCTTTTCGCTGCGACAGGACTACTGCGGGGTGCACGTCCTCACCCGGTTCGACGGCCACCTGACGGTGAGGCAGCTGAACTGGATGCCCCGAATGGAAGGAACAGCCACATAAGAGCGAAGGATTCACACCAAAAGGATCTCATCCCTCCCAAAAGGCATGAGATCCTGCAAGAACAGGTTCTCAATATCCCCGAACATTGCCGTCGGAGTGGTTCCCGCCAGCGAACCACTCAAGGGCAAAGGGCAGGTACAGCCGGTCCAGTATCACCTCCGGCCAAGGCAGTCCTCCGGTGAAAGCTTCACGCCCATTGAGCAGGAACAGAAGAATCAAAACGATACTTTTTCTCATCTTCTCCCCCCTCCCTGTTTACCTCACCAGTTCATTTCCGAAAAACGGGAGACTGTATGTTTTTCCGTCTCTCTCAAGGACTATCGATCCTTTCACCTGCTCTCCCGAGAGACTGGCGCTCCACCTTCCGGCTGCGCTGCCGCCGCCCGTCCAGAAAACATTTTCCTGTGTTCCCCTGCAGGTTCCCGAGAGACGGGTGCTATCGGATGATCCTTCAAGGAAAAGTTCCATGCCCAAGGGCTTCATTCCTCCGGGCAGTGCAGGAATATACCTGAGGCTTGCGATTCCCCGGACATTTCCGTCAAACGGAGAAATAGAGAGAGACAGCTCATTGATCCTGGTTCCTTCAGGATAATTCGCCATGGAGAAATTCATCCTCCCTGCGAAGGTTCTTTCCTGTTCCCTTTCCTGTGTGACACCTCCGGTCGTGAAGGAAAGGTTCACATAGCCCAAATCGGGAGTCTGCCGGAAGATACCCGCAACCTCAGCAATGCACTGAAGTGAATCCCCTGTACGAAAATCCCAGAAGAATTCCCCTGCTCCCTGGGGCGGTACAGGACGGGGGAGCGTAACCGTCTCTCTCACAAGCCATCGTCCGTCTTTTCTGAACAACAGCCGCGCTTCGGCACCCGCAAATTCTTCCCGGGGATTTGTATTTCGGACCGTGCAGAAAACCCTGTATCCTCCTCCGGCAATCGCTTCCTCCCGCCAGGATGCCCTGAGGGATGTCATGGAAGCCCTGTAAAGGGTATACACGGCCCGGACGGCATTCTGTATCCCCTGGTCAGGATTGGCCAGAATGGCGTGTATATTCTGCCGGGTTTGTCCCGCGCAGGCCGCTGTGTATTCTGCCGCAGCGGCGGCCTGCGCCCTCCAGAAAAGGGTCCCCAATTCGGATTTCCGGTTTTTCCACAAGGGGTCGTACCCCTGGGGAGGCAGACCTTTTTGCGCTATATGGCGAAACCGAAACCATTCCCATGCCTGGTATTCCCAGAATCCGTGGCTGCCCGTCGCGATGCCGGGAGCGGTCGCCCCGCCCCACCCATTGAAATACCACGGGTCGAACCAGTCCACTCCGTCTTCGTTTTCTGGGGGGTATTCTTTGAAAAGTATCTCCAAGGCTAAAGAAAAGTCCCCTCCTTCTCCCCATCCCGCCGGCGGGGGACTCTTCATCGAATACAGTTCCGCTGGTCCCGCCTCCCGTTCACCGACCGGCGTTCCCCCCATGAAGGACTGCCATGCATCTTCTTCCGGCATCCCTGCCACATGATAGGGGACGAACATATCGGCGAGGAAATGAGCCGCCCAGGCAGCTTCCCTGGCCTGGGGCTCACCCCTCACCCTTTTGTGCATCATCACGTTGAAAAAATCCGCAACTTTCTTGGGGGCAAGCCCTTTGCCCGTCCGCGGGTTGAAATAATGCCACGAATAGGGTGATGCTCCGTCCACGTCAGGCCCGGGACCCGATTTCCCAAGGGCTGTCACGATGACATAATCATGGTTCAGGAGTTCTGCCGCCGAAGGAAACTTCTGCACAAAAGCAGGATCGGAAGCGGCCAGTTTCATCGCTTCACTGAGAATGTACTGGTGCGTTTCAGCCACTCCCTGAATCGCTCCCCATGGTTCTCCTTTTCCCGGGAAAAGAAGAATACCGGCAAGAACCAGAAAAACAGCCTTTCTTCTGAACGGTAATACTCTCACTTCGTTAAAGCGCCTCCTTCCCCGGGGGAGGGGAATTCCCCCGGCCTGCAGCTAACAAACCCGCATCCCCAAAATATTCATACTTATCATACATTTCAGTATAAAAAAACGTGTTATGGGAGTCAATCACCCCGGAACCGCCGCACAAAAAGGGAGGGCCCCGAAAGGCCCTCCCCAAGCCGGATTTTCGAGCCGGAGGCTACTTCCTCATGTAGGTGAAGCTCGGGTCGGGCCGCCCCACGAAGCATGACCGGGTGAAACCGTACTTCTTAATGATGGCGAGGGCCTGGCGGGCCTCGTCTTCCTTGTTCCCGAAACTGAACATCCAGTGATTGCCGTCCACGATCTTCCAGTCGTTGTTGATCTTCTTCACCTCGGCGGTATTGGGGTTGAAAGAAACGCAGTCCTCCCCTGCCAGGGCTCCGGCGGGCGCCGTCCCCGACCTGAGGAGATACTGGAAGGACGGACCCGGCCGCCCCACGAAGCACGACTGGTTCATGCCGTAGTGCTTGATCACCCGCAGAGCCTGCTCGGCCTCGGTCTTTTTGGTCCCGAAGCTGAACATCCAGTGGCTGCCATCGACGATCTTCCAGTCGTTGCTCACGAATTTGACCTGGGCGGTGGCGGGATTGAAGGAAATGCAGTCTTCCTTCAGCGGCTGGGCCGTTCCGGGAACGGAAGCGGTTCCGCAGAGGCTCCTGGGGTCGACGTTGATCACACCGGACATGTTGTTGTCCTCCCGAAGCTCGTCCACGAGCTTCAGAGGGTCGGCAATGGCCCGGAAGGGATGGGGCGCGGCACCGGTGATGTGCCCGGGATCATCCCTGAGGTAGTAGACCGGTATCACCACTGTCTGCTGTCCTCCCGGGGGAATGGCGTTCAGGGGCACGCCGTTTCCCCACCCGTTGCCGTGCTGGTCCATGGCCTGCACCAGGGCCTTGCCCGGAATGGCCGGCGACGCAGCGGTGCCGATGTTGGCCACCGTCACCTGGAAGGTGAAAATGACGTGGTTCGGCTCGCATTTTCCCCATTCCTTCAGCCCGAAGGAACGGATGACCAGGTCCGGTTTTTTGGGAGGTTCCGCCTGGCAGGTGACGCTGAAGTTCGCCCTGTTGGACTCCGCCTCCTGGGGATAGAGGATCTTGATGGACTGCCATCCTGAGTAGGTGGGCAGGGACGGTCCCCCCAGGGTCCAGGTGGTGCTCACGTTTTTCGAGCCGTCCCCGTCGAAGACGATGGTGGAAATGGGCGACAGGGCGCCGTCGCTCCGGAGGAACCTGTACTGGACTCTCAGCGGAGGACGGGTGTTGTTCCTCACTATTATCACCCCGTCAAACTGTATCTTTGCGGGGCATTTTCCGGAAAAACTCTCCGGGATCGCCCGGAGCCGTGCCGTGATCACCGGCTGGGCAAACGCTGCCTCCAGGCCGGACAAAAAGATCAGAACTCCCGCAAGAAGCACCGCCGCCGCAAGGGCCGTTCTGTTTCTCCTCATCGATCTCACAGCCTTTCTTCCTCCCGCCGGAGCACCCCTAACCCGCCCCGGCACAATGGGCCCCTCTCCACTCTCCCACTGCCTCCCCGGTTGAAGAAGTTCTCCTGCTCCTCTTCATCACCTTCTTTGCACGTACTTTGGTCCTCAGGGGAACGGTGAACGGCGAAGAAATCGAAAAGAAAGAACTATGATTCTATTATTTTAATATTTTTTGCAGATTTTACAATCCTGAAGACTCCATGTCTTCCGGGCCTATGGGACCATCTTTCCTGTACCAGGACGCTCTTCGGGGTACCACAAGGAAAACCGCAGTGACCGACTTTCCCTGCGGCACTGCCGGGAGGGAAGGGGAAGCTACCGGAGAGCGGCGAAAAGGCAGAGGGAAAGGATCTCCGACAGCTCGCACACCGCCCCGTAGGAATCTCCGGTGAGTCCCCCCAGGAGGGAGGCCAGCCACCAGGAAAAGAGCAGTGCAGAAAGGGGAACGAGAGGAAGGAGGAGGATGCCGGGCACGCCTCCCGCCGCCGCGGCCAGAAGGACTGTGGCGGCAGTGCCGGTGAAAAGGCAGCCGCTCGTGCAGCCTTTCCGGAACAGGTCTCCCATGCCGCCCGGGCGGGCGGAGGGAAAGAAACGCAGAGCGAAGAGGATGGCCCACCTGCCCAGGACTGGAGCGAGGAAGAGAGCCTGCAGGGCCGCCGTCCTTCCCGTCCCGGCGAGAAGGGAGATCTTCAGCACAAGGGCGGAAGCCACGGCGATTCCTCCGAAGGTGCCGAGCCGGCTGTCCTTCATGATGGCCAGCCGTGATTCCCGGCAGTATCCACCCCCGATGCCGTCGAACGTGTCGGCCAGGCCGTCCAGGTGCAGCCCCCGGGTGAGAAACGCCCAGAGGACCGCCGCGAAGGCAGCCGCCGCCGGGGGAGGCAGGAGAACGGCAAGGCCGGCGTGGCCGGCGGCAAGGAGTGCCCCCAGCAGGGCCCCGGCGAGGGGAAACCACCCGGAGGACCTTCCGAGATCCTCCGGGGTGCTCTCAAGGCGGGGGCAGGGCAGGATCGTCAGAAAGCCAAGAGCACGGAAAAAATCCACTTTTCTCTACGCTCCCGGGACGCCCGCTCCGGGTTCGACCGGTCCGGAGACTCCGGCGCTCTCGAAGGTGGCCATTTCTCTGAGCACCTTTGACGCTGCCTCGGCCAGGGACATGGCAAGGGCGGCTCCCGTCCCCTCACCGAGCCGCATGTCCAGGTCGAGCAGCGGTTCCGCCTCGAGGAAGCGAAGAAGGTGTTCGTGGCCAATTTCCACCGACTTGTGGGAACAGATCATGTAATCCCTGCAGGCAGGGCATACCAGGACGGCAATCACCGCTGCGGCCGTGGAGATGAAGCCGTCCACCGCCACGGGGATGCCCAGGGACGCCGCACCGATGACAGCGCCGGCGATGCCCCCGATCTCGAACCCGCCCACTTTTGACAGGATGCCGATGCCGTCCCGGGGATCCGGCGAATGGAGGGCCAGGGCTCCCTCGATGACGGCGATCTTTCTTTTGAGCCCCTCGTCGGTGAGACCTGCTCCCCGGCCTGTGGCCAGAGGAACGGGAACGCCGGTGACGGCGCAGGCGATGGCCGTGGACGGTGTGGTGTTTCCGATGCCCATCTCACCGGTGCCGAGGATGTCCATGCCCTTCGCCGCTTCCTCCTCCACTGCGGCGATGCCTTCTTCCAGGGAACGGACTGCCTGCTCCGCGGTCATGGCCGGACCGCGGAAGAGGTTCGCCGTTCCCCTGGCAATCTTCCGCACCTGGAGTCCTTCCCTGGGCTCGAAGTCGTGGGCCACCCCCATGTCCACCAGGACGACCCTGGCACCCACGTGACGGGCCAGGACGTTCACTCCCCCGCCGCCTCCCAGAAAGTTGAGCACCTGCTGGACGGTAACCTCCCGGGGGTAGAGGGCGACTCCCTCGTCCACCACCCCGTGATCCCCCGCCATAGTGAGGATGACCTTGTGCCGTATCACGGGACGGGCTGTGCGCTGTATTCCGGCGAGCTGGACCGAAAGGTCCTCGAGCTTCCCGAGGCTCCCCTTCGGCTTGGTGAGGGAGTCCTGCCGCCGTCTCGCCTCCTCCATGGAAGAGGTGCAGAGCGGGCGAACCCGGGCGATTGCCTGTTCTAGTGTCGTCATGATGCCTCCTGGTTTTCCCGATGTCGGGCTGGATGAACGGTCTCCGCGGACCGTCTATGACTGTGGCGCTATTTCAGTTTCAGGGACAGGCCGGCCACAACGAGCCAGGCTTCCCCGGCGGAGCGGGCCGCCTCCTGGTTGGCCAGCCCCAGGAGATCCCGGTACAGCCGGCCCAGAGGGGTGGGGGGAATCACCCCCAGGCCCGTTTCGCTGGAGACGGCCACCACGTCGGCAGCAGAGGCCGATGCGGCCCGGCAGAACGCCCGCACCCTCCTGAGAATCGCCTCCTCTTGCCCTCCCTGTTGTTCCGGCAGGAAAAAGAGAAGGTTCGAAACCCAGAGGCCGAGGCAGTCCACCAGGGCCACGGAACCGCTTTCCAGATTCAGAAGGGCCTCTTCCAGGGCCAGGGGCTCCTCCACGGTCCTCCACGCGGAAGGGCGCCGCTTTCTGTGCCGGTCGATCCGGTCCGCCATCTCCGGATCTTCGGGCCTGGATTCGCAGGTGGCGATGTAGACCACTTTTTTCCCCGCGCGCTCGGCCTCGCGGACCAGGTTCTCGGCGAATTCGCTCTTGCCGCTCCTGCTTCCGCCGAGGACAAGAGTCAGCCTGCCCATCAGGACGCCTCCTTCCGGTATGCAGCCAGGCATTCCACGAGCCGCCGGTTCTCCTCCCCGCTCTTCACGCCCACCCGGACGTATCCGGAAAGGCCGAAGGAGGAGCAGTCCCTCGCGAGAATGCGCCGTTCCCACAGAAAGTCCCGGAGCCGCCCGGTATTCCCGGCCCGGAAGAGAAGAAAATTGCCCGAGGACGGAAGAGGGGGGAAACCGGCCTCTGCAAGGTCCCGGGCCAGATCTGCGGCAAGCTTCCGGAGACCGGCCCACTGGGCCTCATAGTACCCCCGGGCGCGCAGGGCCGCAAGACCGGCGGCCTGGGCGCATGCGTTCACGCTCCAGGGAGGCTGAATGGATGCGAGATACCCCACAAGCCGGGGATCTCCCAGGATATAGCCCAGGCGAAGCCCCGTCAGGCCGTAGTCCTTGGTCATGGACCGGAGAAGAAGAAGGCCGGGCCCCATAAGCGGCAATGCCGACGATCCCGGGGGGGCGAAGTTCACGTAGGCCTCGTCGAGGACAAGCAGGGTGCCCGTCCCGTTGCAGGCGGAGAGCATGCGGAGAAGCTCCTCTTTCGAGGGGAGGATTCCCGTGGGATTGTTGGGGGAACACACCCAGGCAAGGGAGGGGCGTGCCGTCCTGACATGGTCTTCCAAATCAGCCAGGGGAAAGGCGAACTCTTCCTCCTCCCGCGCCGGAACTTCCAGGATGCCGGCCCCGGCCAGTTCGGAGGCTGAACGGTATTCCCCGAAGGTGGGGGAAGCGATAAGGGCTGTCTTTCCCCTGTCGGCAAAGGCGAAGGCACAGAGGAAGATGGCCTGGGCGAGGCCGTTGGTCACCAGGACGGATTCGGGCGCCACGCCGTGAAGTTCCGCAAGGGCGGCGCGGAGTTCCCCGGAGGCGGAATCGGGGTACCGGGTGAGAGCGGCGCCGGAGACGGCTTCGGCTATTTCCGGGCAGGGAGGGAAGGGATTGGTGGAGACGCTGAAGTCAAGGACCTCCCCAGGGGTAACACCCTCCTTCCGAAGCCGGGCATAGTCGAGGCCTCCGTGCCGGGCGGGCCGCCCGGTGAGAATCTCCGGCCTAACGAAACAGTCCATGAAGGCCACCGAGCACCGCCGCTGCGGCAATCACAAGCCCCGAGGCGATGCGGACCACCCGGAGGGCTCTCCGGAGGACATCCTCGTCCAGCGGTCCGGTTCCGCCGGGAAGGACATAGACGCCCCGCTTCTCCAGGGTCACCCCCAGCAGTCCGGCCATGACGGACATGGTCCACCCGGCGTTGGGGCTGGAGGTGAAGAGACGGTCCCGTTTCAGGGCCTCAATCCCGGAGAGGACATCCTCACCGGCGATGGCCCCTGCCGCCAGCAGGAGGAAGGCGGAGACCCGGGCGGGAATCCAGTTGAGCACGTCGTCGCACCTGGCGGCGAACTTTCCGCCCCATTCCATGTCGCCGCCCCGGTAGCCGATCATGGAGTCGCAGGTGTTGCAGAACCGGTAGAAAAATGCGCCCGGCAGCCCGAAAACGCCGAAGAAGAAGAGGGGGGACGCCAGGCTGTCGGTGAGGTTCTCCGCCAGGGATTCCACTGCCGCCCCCGTCACTTCCTCCCTGGATAGGTCTTCGGTCTCCCTGCTCACCAGGTCCCGGGAGAGCTTTCTCCGGGCCCCGGGAAGGTCGTTCCGTTCAAGGGAGTCGAGGACCCCTTTCCCCGCCTCGAGAAGGCCCGAAAGGGAAAAGGTGGTCTTGAGCAGCGGCACCGCGAGGATGGCGAAGAGAAAATCGGGGAACATGCCGAGAATTCTGGCCGGCCACGAAAAGAGAAAGCCGCCGGAGAGCACCAGGGCACCGCCGAAATAGAGCAGGGCCCGCTCCCTCCCCGAGGGACGGTACTTCCAGAAGGCGGAGATGTATTTCCCCATGTAGACCACGGGATGGTATTTTGACGGGGGCTCGCCGATGAGGAGATCCCACACCGTCGCCCCCAGGAGGATGAAAACGAGCATCATGGGCTTTTCTTCCTTTCTTCCGTTCTCGGCCCGCCGGGGACGAGGGAGTGCACTTTTCCCTCCCACCCCGGGGAAAGCCGCCGGGCCGCCGTTTCCAGAATGTCACCCTCCCGGCCCGCCGCCCCGGAGGGAAGCAGGATGCCGTAGAGAGTGCCGCTGTGGGCCACGCAGACCCCGTGCCCTTCCAGCAGGGAGCAGAGGGCGAAGCATTCGTCGAGGCGGGGCTTATCCAGAAGCCGGGCTGCCGCCCGGGCACTCATGGACGCTCCCCTTCCCAGGGTCTCCGGGTCGCCCTGCTCCACCCCCCGGAGGACCAGGGAGAAGGCCTCCCGGTGAAGGGCCGCGAGGGACGAAAGGACAGGGCGGCTGTCCCTGCTGTTGAATTCCTCGGTGTCCACGGTTCCCCCCCAGTCGAGGACGAGCACCGTCAGAGGCGGAGGGGGCCCGAGAAATCTCATGATCCTCCCCTCCCGATGGTCGAGGAGAGCCAGCCCCGGCCAGGCGATGCTGTCGGTGGGCTCCACCGAAAGGGCGATGGAGGAAGCCTCTTCCGGCGGCAGGGAAATTCCCGCAAGGGTGGCCGCGCAGGCGAGGGCCGAAAGAATATCGGCGGTGCTGCTGGCGTACCCCTTGCCTTCGGGAAGGGCGTCCAGCCGTTCCACCACGAGGTTCCGTCCTGCAAGGGGCCGTCGCTCAAGGAAGTTTTCCAGGGCTCTCCGGGTCTTGCTCATCTCCCCGGGAAGGGAGAGTCCTTCTCCGGGGCGGGCGGTGACCCGGATCCTGGCGTACCTGTCTATGGGGCAGGACACGAGGCAGGGGACGCCGTCAAGGGTGCCCTGGAAAAGCTCCCCGCAGGTTCCCGGGCAGGCGGCGGCGACGGTGCTCATAGGCCGATGATCCGCTCCAGCGCCTTCATGTCGAGGGCGGCCTCCACCTCGTCGGCGAGGCGGTCGAAGGCCTGCTCCCGGACTTCCCTGAAGGGAAGGGCTTTCCCGGTTCCCTGCCGGCCCAGAGAGCGGAGCCACTCCTCCCGGAACTCCCCGCTGTCGAAGATGCCGTGGAGGTAGGTCCCCCAGATCCGTCCCCCCGCGCTCACGGCTCCGTCGGTCCTTCCGCCCCCAAGGGACAGGAGCGGTCTGGCTCCCCGGGGGAGAACCGTCCTTCCCATGTGGATCTCGTACCCTTCCACGGGAAGAGGCCGGGAACCCGGGAACCCCTCCCCGGGAACGGTGGCGCCCGTTACTCTGGTGGTCTCCTTGGAGGCTTCGAAAAGAGTTTCGCCGGGAAGAAAGCCGAGCCCCTCCTCGCCGCCCTTGGCCCCTTCCACGCCCAGGGGGTCGGAGATCCGGCGGCCCAGCATCTGGTAGCCCCCGCAGATGCCCGCGAGAGATGCCCCCGACAGGGCAAGGGCCGCCAGGAGTCCGTCGAAGCCCGACCGGCGGAGCCATGCGAGGTCCTCCAGGGTGGTCTTGCTTCCGGGGAGGATGACGGCATGGGGCTTTCCCAGGTCTTCGGGCCTGTCCACGAAGCGGAGGGAAACTCCTTCCTCGAGGGCGAGGGGGTCGAAGTCGTCGTAGTTGGAAATGCGGGGAAACTTGACCACGGCGATGTCCACTCCCCCGGGAGCGCCGGAGGAGCGGTTCTCCTCGAGGTAGACCGAATCCTCCTGGGCCACGGCGAGATTTTTCAGCCAGGGAATCACCCCCAGGACGGGCCGTCCACCCGTCAGGCCGGAGAGCATTTCGAGCCCCGGCTCGAGGAGTTTCACGTCCCCCCGGAACTTGTTGATGAGGAAGCCCTTCACCAGGGCCTTTTCCTCGTCGTCGAGGAGGGCCAGGGTTCCCGTGAGGGAGGCGAAGACGCCGCCCCTGTCGATGTCGCCGGCGAGGAGCACCGGGCAGCCGAAGGTGCGGGCGACCCGCATATTCACGATCTCGCTCTTCTTGAGATTTATCTCCGCCGGACTGCCGGCCCCTTCCACGAGAAGGAGGTCGTTCTCTCCGGCGAGCTTTTCGAAGGAAGCGGCCACCGACGCCCACAGGGTCTCCCTGCAGGCGTAATAATCCCCGGCCGAGAGGGTCTTCCACGGCCGTCCCATCAGGATCACCTGGGAGCGGGAGTGCCCTTCCGGCTTCAGGAGGACGGGGTTCATCTCCACCTCGGGCTCCCGCCCGGCAGCGGAGGCCTGCACAGCCTGGGCACGTCCCATTTCCTCCCCCCCGGGCGTGACGAAGGAATTCAGAGCCATGTTCTGGGCCTTGAAGGGGGCCACCCGAAGACCCCTGCGGGCGAAAATGCGGCACAGGGCCGCCGTGAGGACGCTTTTCCCCACGGATGAGGATGTTCCCTGGATCATCAATGTCCGGGCGCGGATAGGCCATTCCCCCGATCGTGTCTATTCTGGACGGGTTCAATGCTACCCACGGAGCCCCTTTTTTGCAAGCGGAGAAAAGAGCCTGAATATCCCGACAGAAAAAGGACGCCCCGCTCCTCCGTCGGGAAGAGCGGGGCGCCGTTTCGTTTTTTCCCTGAACACTGCAAGCAGGGGGAAGCGCCCCCTCCGGTCGCTGCCCCGTATCAGTGCAGGCCGCTAATGCTCATACTTGAAGGAGACTTTCACCTTCGCCCGGTAGGCCTTGATCATGCCGTTCTCCATGTGCATATCCAGCGCGGTCACCTCTGCCACCCGGAGATCCCTCAGGGACTCGGAAGCCCTCTCCACCGCTGCCGCCGCGGCCTTCTCCCAGGACTCGGTGCTGGTTCCGACGAGCTCGATAATCTTGTAGACGCTTTCCATTCCGTCGCCTCCTTTTTCCGGCTCCCCGGGAAAAATGGTCCTTCCCGGCCTCTCTACCATCCCCGGAGGTTCGGGGATCCGCCTGCCTGCCGGGCGACGGCCCGGCAAATATGACAGAATTATTATACATTATAGCAGAGTGTGAAAACAGGTTTTCCCGAAGCCCCCCGTTGCCCCTATAATGAAGAAAAACCACGGGGGAGTCTGCCATGGAGTATCAGGGATATGTTCACGTGTACACGGGAAACGGGAAGGGGAAGACCACCGCGGCCCTGGGACTGCTCCTCAGGGCTTCCGGGGCGGGCATGACGGTTTTTCTCGGCCAGTTCCTCAAACGGGGAGAATACAGCGAGCACTCCGCCCTTGCCCTTCTTCCCGGAGTGACTGTTGAAGCCTTCGGCGGGGAACGCAGGGTGGGGGCACCGCTGACGGAACAGGACTCCGCCCACGCCCGCGGCGGACTGGAGTGCCTCCGGGACGCGGTCTCGTCCGGAAAATGGGACCTGGTCATTGCCGACGAGATCTTCGTGGCCGTTCATCTGGGCCTCCTCGCTGAAACTGACGTGCTGGAGCTTCTGGAGGTGCGCCGCCCCTCCACGGAACTTGTGCTCACGGGGCGGTACGCCTTTCCGGAGATTCTGCGGAGGGCCGACCTGGTCACCGAAATGAAGGAGATGCGGCACTACTTTTCCCGGGGCGTCCCCGCCCGGAAGGGGATAGAAAAGTGAGCTGCCCGAGGATCATTCTTGCCGGGACAAACAGCGGCTCAGGCAAGACCACCGTCACCATGGGGATCGCAGCCGCCCTCTCCGCACGGGGACTGGCGGTGCAGCCCTTCAAGGCCGGACCTGACTATATCGACCCCGGATTCCATTCAGCCGCGGCGGGGCGCCCCTGCAGGAACCTCGACACCATGCTCCTGCCCAGGGGGAGCATCCTGGAGCTCTTTTCCCGGAGCACCGCCGGGGCCGATATTGCCGTCATCGAGGGCGTGATGGGCCTTTTCGACGGGGCGGGCGCCCTGGACGAACGGGGAAGCACCGCCCACCTGGCGAAGATCCTCGCCGCTCCGGTGGTGCTCGTGGTGAACGGAAAGGCCATGGCGCGAAGCGCCGCCGCACTGGTGGCCGGATTCGCCCGGTTCGACCGGAGAGTGGCTGTGAAGGCCGTGATCTTCAACAACCTGGGCAGCGAGGGGCATTACCGCATCCTCAGGGAAGCGGTGGAGACGGAAACGGGCATTCCCGTCCTCGGCTACCTTCCCAGGAGCGAATCCATCGCCCTCCCCGAGCGGCATCTCGGCCTCACACCGGCGGCGGAGCACGGCGCCTTAGGCGAGCTGACGGAAAGGGTCCGCAGGCTGACCGGGGAGCATATCGACGTTGACCGCCTGGTCTCCCTTGCCGGTGCGGCGCCGGACCTCCCGGCCTTCAGGCCCTCCCTCTTCTCCTCACCCCCGGCGGCGGAAGCGCGGATCGCCGTGGCCCTGGACGAGGCCTTTCACTTTTACTACCATGACAACCTGGACATCCTGGAGCACCTCGGCGCAGAGCTCCTTCCCTTCAGCCCCCTGCGGGACAGGGATCTCCCGGCGGGGACGGAGGGCATCTACATCGGCGGAGGCTTTCCCGAGGAGTTCGCCGCCCCGCTGGCCGGAAACGCCCCTATCCGGGAAGCGATACGATCCGCCGCTGAAGGAGGGCTCCCCGTCCTGGCCGAGTGCGGCGGGCTGATGTACCTTGCGGAGCGGCTCGAGGACCGGCAGGGGGCGGTCCACCCCATGGCAGGGGTGTTCCCCGGCGTCACGAGGATGGGAAAACGGCTCCAGGCCCTGGGCTACTGCACCGGCAGGCTGGAGCGGTCCGTCCTTCCGGGAGCGAAGGGCGCGGCGCTGAAGGGGCATCTCTTCCACTGGTCCCTGTACGACAGCGAGGGCAGCGATCATCTTCTCTCCCTGCGCCTCGAGAAAAACGGGAAGGTCTTCCGGGACGGCCCGGCGGTGAAGAACGCTTTCGCCTCCTACCTCCACCTCCACTTTGGAACGAACCCGGCCCCGGCGAAGCGGTTCCTCAGGACCGCCGCCAGGAGAGCGGGAAGAAAATAACAAAAGCCCCCGGATGGAAAAATCCGGGGGCTTCGCTGTCTTCGCTAATCGAGGAAATCCTTGAGCTTCTTGCTCCTGCTGGGGTGGCGGAGTTTCCTGAGGGCCTTGGCCTCGATCTGCCGGATGCGTTCCCTGGTGACGCCGAACCGCTTTCCCACTTCCTCGAGGGTGTAGGACCGGCCGTCCTCGAGGCCGAAGCGGAAGTGGAGCACCTCCCGCTCCCGCTCGGAGAGGGCGTCCAGCATCTCCTCGATCTGCTCGTGGAGCAGGTGCCCGGCGGCGGCCTCCTCGGGGCTGGGAAGATCCCTGTCCTCGATGAAGTCGCCGAGCTGACTGTCCTCCTCCTCGCCTATGGGAGTTTCGAGGGAGACGGGCAGCTGGGCGATGCGGCGGATCTCCTCCACCTTGGACGGCTCGATCTCCATTTCACCGGCAATCTCCTCGTCGGTGGGCTCCCGGCCCAGGCGCTGGACCAGCTGCCGGGAGATGCGGACCATCTTGTTGATGGTCTCCACCATGTGCACCGGAACACGGATCGTCCGGGCCTGGTCGGCGATGGCCCTGGTGATGGCCTGCCGGATCCACCAGGTGGCGTAGGTGCTGAACTTGAACCCCTTCCGGTAGTCGAACTTCTCCACCGCGCGGATGAGGCCCAGGTTTCCTTCCTGGATGAGGTCGAGGAAGAGCATCCCCCGGCCGATGTACTTCTTGGCGATGCTCACCACGAGACGGAGGTTGGCGTCCACGATCTTCTTCTTCGCCGTGTCGTCGCCGGCCTCCACGCGCTTGGCCAGAGCGACCTCCTCCGCCGCGTCGAGAAGGGGAACCTTCCCGATCTCCCGGAGGTACATGCGCACGGGGTCGGTAAGAGGTATGTCGTCGAGCTTCCCTATCTCCATGTCGATGGTCGGCTGGGCGAGCATGTCCTCGTCCACCGCGACGGCAACAGGTACCGCGACGGCCGCGGCCTCCTTCTCCTCGTTCACCATTTCGATTCCCATGTCCTGGAGCTCGGTCACCACGTTGTCGAGAATCTCTTCGCTCCAGTTTTCGACGGGGAGGTGCCGCTCGATATCCTTCTGGGTGAGGAAGCCCTTGCCCTGGCCTTCGGAGATGAGCTCCCGGACCTTGCCCAGGTACTCGGCCATGTCTTCCCGCGACAGCTCTTCCTTCTTGACGACCTTCTCGTCCAGGATATCTTCCTTCTCCGCCAGAATATCCTTCTCGTTCAGAATGTCATTCTCCATCGAGCAACCAATCCCCTTTTCACTACGGCAAGAACGGTCCTGACTTCCCTTCCGGGAATCGGGGCCGTTTCAAAGTTCTCCTCCGCCTATTTTTTGAGCGGACAAATATTATACCATACTTCAGTCAGCGGCAAGATCAAGGGTGAGGAACGGCGGAAAGGAGACTTCCGGCGAGGGCCCCACCCATTTCCTGGTTTCCTCGAACTCCATCTCGTAGAGCAGGCGGCTGATCTCAAGGTCCACCGGATTGTCGGTCTCGTAGGGAATGAAGAACCTCCGGTATCCGAACTTTTCGGCGAAGAAGGGCATGTTCGCCTGGGAGGAGACGCTCTTCTCCAGGACGACGCCGAGCCTGTCCAGGAAGTCGTCCTCGCTGAAGAAGGGGTTGCCGCTGACCAGGATGATGGCCTTGAAGCTCTCGAGGATGATGTCCCTGTCCCAGAGAGTACAGAAGGAGACTCCTCCCTCGATGTCCCCCTGGCTTTCGAGGAGGGATCCCACGGCCTCCTCCATGGGGGCCGAGTAGCCGAAGAGCATGGTGAAGCCGAAATCGATCCGGCGCTGCTTGCCGGGAATGAACATGCTGTCCCGGAGCAGGGTTCCGGCATAGCCGCTCTGAAGGCTCGTGAGGCAGAAGAACTCGCTGCTCAGGCGCATTGACAGTGCGGCGATCCTGGAAAGGCGGCCGCTGTGGTGCGAATTTACGGACACGGGCTCATAGTCCACCCCGAGAGGAAACCACGGGGCAATCTGCATGTCCACATTGGAATCCCAGTAGGGAAGGGATGTCATCCGGCTGAAACCTTCTTCTCCTTTTTCCTGCCGAGAAGTCCGCAGACATGGTCCACCAGCTCGGGAATCTCGGGCTTCGTGATCTGGGACTCGGCGCCGACGCTCGCCGCCTTGACCTTGATATCCTTGGCCATGATGGAGGAAAAGACGATGATGGGGATAGTCCGGAACTCCGCATGCTCCTTCACCCTCCGCGTGAGGGCCAGTCCGTCCAGCCGGGGCATCTCCACGTCGGTGATGAGAAGGTCGTAGGTCTCGCCCGGAGTGGAGAGCCTGTCCCATGCCTCCCTGCCGTCGACGGTGAGGACCACGTTATGGAAGCCTCCCTGGCCGAGCACGTCCGCAATCTGCTTCCGGATGAGGGGCGAGTCCTCGGCTACGAGAATCCTGTAGTCGTCGAGGTTTCCCAGGGGGGCTGTCATGGCCTTCGTCCTGACCGGGTCGATGGTGTACCGCTCCGACAGGGTGGGGTTCACCTTCTGGACGATGGCCTCGTAGTCGAGCAGCAGCACGTTCCGGCTGTCCCTCTTGATGACGTAGAGGACGTACTCGCCGAGGAAGGTGCCCGTGAGGGTGGAGTCCAGCTCCTCGGAGTTGATGCGGTAAATCCGCTCCACAGCGTCCACCACGAAACCGAGCTTGACCTCGTTGAACTCGGCGATGATCACCTTGCTGTGCTCGAGGTCGATTTTTCCGGGTATGCCGAGGTGCACCCTCAGGTCAAGCAGGGGAAGGACCTCTCCCCTCACCGAGGTAATGCCGATCATGGACGGGTGGGACTCGGGGATGGTTCGGCAGCCGGGCCACCGGAGGATTTCACGGGTTTTGTCCACGTTGATGGCGAAGGTCTGGTCCCCCAGGAAAAAGACCACCACCTGCCATTCGTTGGTTCCCACTTCAGTTATAACTTTTTTGACTTCCTGCATTGGATCTCCCTCCTCCGGTCTTCCGTATGGTTCACCTGAAGCTACTATAGCCGAAGGACTGACCTCCCACAAGCCCCGGGCCATCCCTTTCTGATATACTTCTGAAAAGAAAAGGGGAAGGGAGATGCGACATGGCCGACAACACCGAAGCACTGCGCTCCGGCCCCATGGGGGCCCTGCTCTTCCGCCTGTCCCTCCCGGCGGCCCTCGGCATGGCCGTCCAGGCATCCTACAGCCTTGTGGACGCCTTCTTCGTGGGGCAGGGAGTGGGCCCGGCCGGAATCACCGCCGTCTCCATGACCTTCCCCCTCCAGATGATCATCATGGCGGTGGCCCAGGCAGGGGGTGTCGGCGGCGCCTCGGTCATCTCCAGGAGCCTCGGGGCGGGCAGGCGGAAACGGGCGGAAAAGACGGCGGGGACCGTCTTCTTCGCCACCTGGGCCGCGGGCCTGCTTCTCTCCGTTCTGTGGATTCTCCTGGCTCCCTTCCTCCTCAGGCTCATAGGAACCAGCGGGGACATCCTTCCCCTGGCGGAGGAGTACGCCGCTGTGCTCTTCCTCGGAGCCCCCTTCTTCGCTTTTTCCATCACCGCCAACAACTTCGTCCGGGCGGAGGGGAACGCCTCCTTCGCCATGATGACCATGATCATTTCCGCAGGGATCAATACCCTCCTCGACCCCCTGTTCATTCTGGGGTTCGGGTGGGGGGTGCGGGGAGCCGCCTGGGCCACGGTCATCTCCCAGGGAGCGACCGCCCTCTGGCTGGGGTGGTATTACCTGGCAGGACGGAGCCTGGTGGCCTTCCGCTGGAAACACTTCCGTTTCCGGGCCTCCATCCTCGCCGAATGCATTTCCGTGGGAGCGGCCGCCTTCGCACGGCAGGGAGCGGCCAGCCTCTCCCTGCTGGCGGTGAACCTGGCCCTGGTCTCCACGGGGGGCGACGACGCCGTGGCGGCCTACGGCATCGTGAACCGGGTGCTTCTCTTTGCCGTCATGCCCGTCTTCGGCATTGTCCAGGGGCTTCTTCCCGTGGTGGGGTTCAACTACGGGGCAAAACAGCACTGCCGGGTGGTGTCGGCCCTCCGCATTTCCATAGGGGCTTCCACGGTCCTCTGCGCCGCGGGGGCCGTGCTGTTCCTCACCGTTCCGGAAGAGATCACGGGGCTGTTCACATCTTCCCCCGCGGTCACGGCCCTCGGCACCGACGCAGCCCGGATGCTCGCCCTCGGAATGCCCCTCACGGGCTTCCAGATCATGGCGTCGGGTCTTTTCCAGGCCATCGGCAAGGCCCGCCCCTCCTTCGCCCTCTCCCTGCTCCGCCAGGTCATTTTTCTCATCCCCCTGGTGACGGTCCTCGCACCCGTCTTCGGCACGGCGGGGGTGTGGGCTTCCTTTCCCGCGGCGGACCTCTCCGCCGGCCTGGTGACATGGCTTCTGTACCGGAAAGAAATGCGCCGCCTCCGGCAAAGCTGCGGAAGCGGCGCTGAAGATTCCCCTGCGGAGACTGGAGAACGCTAGAACATCAGGACCGCCGTGAGAAGGTGGGCGTGGGAGAGAGGGTATTTTGAAACGTGCCCCGAGAAGGCTCCCCCGATACGCCGGGCATGGTCCGGGAAGTCCTTCCTTCCGGCCGGACCGGCGAGACGGATGAAGTTCGCCATGGCCACGGCGTTTCCGGAGGGTATGGCCCCGTCGTAGGCTTCCTTCCTGCGGAGGAAGAGATTTGCGTCCTGCCCCCCGTGGGGAAAGAATCCTCCCCTCTTCCCGTCGGCAAATTCCTCCAGGAGGATGTCCATGAGTTTCGCCGCGGAAAGGACGTATTCCTTCTTTCCGGTGACAGCGCCGAGCTCCGTCAGGCCCCAGGCGAGAAAGGCGTAATCGTCAAGAAATCCGGGAATGGCGGCGTCCCTGTCCCGGTACCTGTGGAGCAGCCTGCCGGTCTTCTCCCGAAGCTTGAGTTCGATGAACCGGGCCGCCTTTTCAGCCGCCGTCACCCAGTCCTTCCGCCCGAACACGCTCCCCGCCAGGGAGAGTCCGGCGATCATGAGACCGTTCCAGTCGGTGAGGATCTTGTCGTCCAGCAGGGGCGCGGGGCGTTTCCTGCGTTCGGCGAGCAGCTTTTCCCTGCAGGAGGCAAGCAGTCCGCCGAGCTCCTCCGGCTCCAGGGAGAACCGCGCCGCCGCCTCGGCGGGAGGAACGGCCATGTAGAGCACGTTGTCCCCCAGGATGCGTCCCGTAACCTCGTTTTTGAAGTTGCCCCCCCGGAGAACGCCGTAGGAGTGCAGGAAAACGCCTGCCTCCTCCCGGGAGAGAGTGTTCCGGATCTGCTCCTCCGTCCAGAGGTAGTATTTCCCCTCCTCCCCCTCGCTGTCGGCGTCGAAGGCGGAATAGAATCCCCCCTCCGGGGAGGTCATTTCCCGGAGCACAAACCCGGCAAGGTCTTCGGCGAACGCTTCGAAAAGAGGGTCCGGCTTCTCCCTGTGGAATTCCGACACGGTATGGAGAAGCAGCGCCTGGTCGTAGAGCATTTTCTCGAAATGGGGCAGAACCCACCGGCGGTCCGTGGCGTACCGGGCGATTCCTCCCCCCAGGTGGTCGTGAATGCCCCCTGCCCAGATGTGGGCGAGGGTATTGCGGGCCATGGAGAGGGCAGTCCCTTCCCCGAACCGCTTCCAGTAATGGAACAGAAAGAGAATCCACGACGGCATGGGAAATTTCGGCTCCTTCGAGAAGCCGCCCCACTGGGAGTCGTATCCCCGGGAAAGCTCGTCGAAGACCGCTTTCGCCTGGGCCTGTCCCGGGAGGGGGCCCGCCGCGGGAAGGGCCTCTTTCAGCAGGGTCTCCCGGATGCTTCCGGCGGACTGCATCACCTGCTCTCTCCGGGTCTTCCAGAGCCATTTCACCCTGGGGACCATGTCCACCATGCCGGGCCTGCCCGCCGTCCCCCTCTTGGGCAGGTAGGTGGCGGCGAAGAAGGGCAGCCCTTCGGGAGTGAGAAATACGTTCAGGGGCCATCCCCCGCTGCCGTTCATCATCTGGCAGACCGCCATGAAGTTCCCGTCGATGTCGGGACGCTCTTCCCGGTCCACCTTCACCGGAACGCAGGCGTCGTTCAGGAGGTTCGCCACCTCGCCGTCGCTGAAGGATTCCCGCTCCATCACGTGGCACCAGTGGCAGGTGGCGTAGCCTATGGAGACGAAGAGGGGCTTGTCCTCCTCCCTGGCCTTCCGGAAGGCATCGTCGCCCCAGGGGTGCCAGTTCACCGGGTTGTCGGCATGCTGCAGCAGGTAGGGCGACTTCTCCCCGGCGAGCAGGTTTCTGTGCCCTGTCATGACACGGCCCCGTCCCACAGGGGGAGCAGTTCCTCGATGGCATCCATCACTTTCCACGCTCCAGCCCCGAAAAGGCCCTCCGGGGGGAAATTCCCGGTAGTAAGCCCCACGGAACGGACCCCGGCCGCGGCGGCGGCAGTCATGTCATCCGCCGTGTCTCCCACGAAGAGGGTGTGGTCCTTTCCGAACCCCAGCTCGGCCATGCTTTTCAGTATCATGTCCGGCGCGGGCTTGGCATTCGCCACGTCGCCCATGCCCACCACGGAACGGAAATACCCCGAGAGGCCGGTGGCCTTCAGCGGATTGACCGGCGAATGCCGGTTGGAGGCTATTCCCAGGGCCACTCCTTTTTCCGTGAGAGCCTCGAGAACGGAAACGGTTCCGGGGAAAGGGAAAATGCCCGCAAACTCCTGCTCGATGAACAGGGCCCGGAATTCGGTGAGCCACTCCTCGTCAAACCGGTTCCAGACTTTCATCCAGGATTCCCGGATGGGAAGCCCGATAACGGACAGCACCTGCTCACGGGTCACGGGAGGAAGTCCCTGCCGTTCCGCCACCATGTTCATGGTGTCCCTTATGGCGTAGCTGCTGTCCACGAGCGTCATGTCGAAGTCGAATATCACGCATCGAAACACTTAAAACCACCTCTTTCTCGCTTCTCCCTTCAATGGTACCCTGCGGCCGGAAAAAAGAAAAGGACCGCCCACGGGGGGCGGTCCGGAAAACTGCCGGGGTTTTCCCGGGAAAGCTTATCTCGGCCCTGTGTACTCAAGAACATACATCGTGCCGTCGAAACGGTCCACGATGTAGATAAGCCCGTCGGCATCGACGAAAACGTCGTTGGTCTGGACGGCCGCCTGCCCTTCGGGCTTCTCGGGAACGAAGTAGCCCACTTCCTCGGGCCTGTAGGGATTGGAAATATCGGCAATCCGGAGGCCGCCATTGAAGTAGGCGATGTACACGAGATGGTCGTCGATGAGGCTGCCGGGCCTGTTCTCATGGATGTTGTGGGGTCCGAAGCGCCCTCCCTTCCGGCAGAAGCCAGCCGATTCCACCTGGACGGTGGAGATGGGAATGGGATTTCTCTCGTTCCTGACATCGAAAATCCAGACGAACTTTTCCGGTTCCTCGCAGAAGTCGGCATGAGCTTCGTCGGTGACCACGAGAAGATCCCTCGCGGGAAGGGGAAGAACGGTGTGGGTCAGGCCCCCGTAGGGAGGATAGCAGTTGAACTTCGAGACCAGGCCGGGCTTCTTTAGATCGGAGATATCCAGGATGGTCAGGCCGCCGTCCGTCCAGCCCACGTATGCCCTGTCACCCTGCACGTACGCCGGCCCGTGGGCCCTGACCCTGGCGCCTTCGGGCCACGTGGGGGTTTCTCCGCCGGCCGTCCACATTCCGGGATACCACCACCGGGAATACTCCACCGGTTGTGCGGGGTTTCTCATGTCGAGGACCATGTAGATCTGATCAGTGTACCCTTCGACCGTGGGGGTAATGTGGGCGAACTCGCCGTCCACGAACCACATGCGGTGAACGCCCCTTCCCGGGGTCTCGAAAAACCCGATCTCCCTGGGGTTCTCCAGGGATGAGATGTCATAGACCCTCACTCCCGACAGCCAGGGCTCGAACTTCCTGTACCGCTCGTTGTTCACGATCATGATGTCCCCGCTCACCTGAACCTTGTGGGAGTGGCCGTTGAGGGGGACGGGGGTCTTGCTGATCACCTTCGGGGCATAGGGATTCTTCACATCCACGAGGGTGACCCCGTCGCCGAAAAGATGGGCTACGAAGGCGGTGCCTTTGTCCACCAGGATCTGGCCCGACCCTGCGTCCGAAATGCGGGTCCTGCTGATGACCCGTATATTTTTCCTGTGTTCTTTGTGGTCGCTGAGCAGCATGTTATTACCTCCGAAAATGGTTTCTGGTGACGGCCTACAGGGCCGCCCTCTTTTTCCTGAAATGGGCCACGATGCCCGGCAGAACCATGGAGACCGCGAGAAGGACCCAGAGGAAGTTCCCGAGAGGGCGGGAGAAAAGGATGGCAGGATTGCCGTTCCCCAGGAGGAGAGCTCTCAGGAAGTACTGTTCCGCCAGGGGACCGAGGATGACCCCAAGAAGCACCGCATGGGGGGAATACCCCGTCCTCTTGAGGATATAGCCGATGACCCCGAAGAAGAGGGCGATCCACATGTCGAAGAGGTAGCCCCTGGCCACGAAGGATCCGATGAGGGTAAAGGAAATGATGGTGGGGGCGAGGATCTTCGTGGGGAAAAAGGACATTTTCGCCAGGGACTTCGCCAGGGGAACCCCGATGACGATCATGACGATATAGGCCACGAGCATGGCAACTACCACGCCGTAGGCGAGCTGGGGCATGACCTGGAACAGCCTCGGGCCGATGGGTACGCCGTGGGCCTGGAGAACCACCACCATGACCGCCGCCGTGCCTCCCCCGGGAATTCCGAGAGTGAGCAGGGGGATCAGGCTGCCGCTCGTGAGTCCGTTGTTCGCCGCTTCCGCTGCGATGACCCCTTCCGGTTCTCCCTTGCCGAACTGATCCTTGTTCTTCGAGAAGGTCATGGCCTGCTGGTAGCTCACGAAGCTTCCGATGGTCGCTCCTGCGCCGGGAATGATTCCGACCACGAATCCGATGAGGGACGACCTGATGACCGCCCCGATCTTCCTGAAGGAAACCGCGATTCCCCTGAGCGTCCCCTGCCATCCCTCCTTGAGGGCTGAGGCAAGCTGTGACGGGTCGATGATGGTGTTCTTCTCGATCATGCTGAAGGCTTCAGAGATGGCGAAGAGGCCCACGATGGCCGGAACACGGGGCATGCCGTCGAAAAGGTACACCAGGCCGAAGGTGGCCCTGGGGACGCTGTAGACATGGTCATAGCCTATGGCGCCGAGAAGCAGGCCGAACATCCCTGCGATCAGGCCCTTCAGAACGCTTCCGCCGGTGATCTGGCCGATGAGGGCGACACCGAAGAGGATGATGACGAAATTCTCGATGCTCCCGAAGTAGTAGACCATCTTTGAGAGGTAGGGAAGAGCCCCGAGGGTGATGAGAGTGGTGAAGAGGCCGCCGATGGCCGAAGCGACGAAGGCAATGGCCAGGGCTTCCTGCCCCCTCCCCTGCTGGGTCATGGGATAGCCGTCGAAGCAGGTGGCCGCCGCGGAGCCCGTTCCCGGAACGTTGAAGAGAACCGCCGGAATGGAGCCCCCCATGTGGGACCCGGAATAGAGACTGGCCATGAAGGCCATGCCCGCGCCGGATTCCATGCCGAGAGTGAAGGGAAGAAGGATGATCAGTACGTTGGTTGAACTGAACCCCGGCACGGCCCCCACGAAAATCCCAAGTCCGACGCCGAACGGAATAAGCCACCAGTACCCCATAATCTCGTTCAGTGAGGCCAGCGTCATTTCCCACATGGCTCAGAGAACCCCCTTTATTTTTTCCGAAACTGCATCAAGGGGCAGATCCACCTTGAGGAAGAGGATGAAAAGAACGAAGCCCACCAGGGTCACGATGACGCTCACCTTGAGAATCCGGGGCATGCTTCCGTACTGCAGGAAGGCCGCCGTGACCGCCACGAAGAGGATGCTCGCCAAAGGATAGCCGGTCAGCGGAATTACTACGATGAACAGTGCCGTGAAAACCGCCATGACAACAAACCTGGAGTACTTCCCCGCCAGGGCCTTCAGCCTGCCGGCAGCCGGCTCCCCTGCTGCGTCCCTGTGGCGGAAGACCATCACCGCCGCCGCGAGGAACAGAAGGATGCACAGGATGCTCAGAGAACCTCCGTAAAGCTGCGCCAGAGGCGCGAGACCCCGGATGGTGTACAGGTAGTAGGCCGCCAGGGCCATGCCGAGACCTGGAATGAAAAGATCCCCCGGTGACCACCGCGTTCCTTTTTTCGCCATTCACATTCCCTTCTTTCTTCCATGGAAAAAGCAGTGAAAAAGGCTCCGGAGCCGGAAGGGCCGTTTGTCACCCCCGTACTCCGGAGCCCTTCGATCCCGGTTTCAGCGCTATTTTTTCCCCTTGAGAATTTCCTTGTACTTCATGGCTGTTTCTATCATGTCCTGGGCCATCTTCATGCTTTCAGCCTCGTCCTTGAACTCGAGGAACTGGGGGTCCATGCCGACTTTTTTCCATTCTTCCTGGAGCCGGGGATCTTCGAAGGCCTTTTTGAAAGACTCCACGAGCTTTTCATAATCGGCGGGATTCTTGTCCCTGAACTGCCGCGACACTGCCCATGCCCTGTTGCCTCCGAACTCGGGCATCTGGACTCCGAGGGCTTCCTTCGGGGTGGGGGCGTTCTGGGAGATGTCCTTCCACTTGTTTTCGTTCTGGAACATCACGATAAACCTCACATCGGAGGCGAAGTCGAGGGAGGAGGACAGGAAGGTGGTCACGGCATCCACCTCGCCGGTCAACCCGGCTGTACGGGCAGGGTTGCCGCCGCCGTAGGGGATGACGTTGAACTGGGCTCCCGTTGCCTCACCCAGCAGCAGGACCGCCAGTGTGGAAGGGTGGGGAAACCGGCTGGTGGCGATGGTGACAGGCCGCTTCTTTCCCTCTTCCACGAGGTCCTGTATCGTCTGGATCGGCCCGTCCTTCCGGACCCAGAGCACTGCCGGGTCGGAATCCATGCAGGCGAAGTAGACAAAATCGTCGGGGAACTTGAAGTCAGGCTCCTGGAGCACATACATCATCATCTCCGGGGCTATGTTTCCGGCCAGCAGCGTATGCCCGTCGGCAGGACGCTTCGAAAAGAGCATGTAGCCCACTTCCCCGGAGGCACCGGCGTGGAAGGTGCTCTGGAAATTTACCCCGATATAGTCCTTCCATACGTTGGTGATCGCCCGGACGACCCTGTCCATGGCACCGCCCTCACCCGTGGGAACGATGATGGAGATGTTCTTCGAGGGATAGGCCGCCCAGGAAGCGGCAGCACCTCCCAAAACCAGAACCCCGGCAAGCACGCAGCACATCGCCTTCACGGCGGCAGAGAACCCCTTCCTTCTCATCACAAGCACCTCCTAAAGTATGGTGTATCCAGGCGGAACTTTCTTTTACACTGCCAGTGACATTATGATATTATCATCGTACGTTTCGCTGCAAATTATTTTATACAGGATATATTTTTTACACAACACCCGTGCCGGTATTTACATTTTCTTGGCACCACGACGTCAGGAATAAGGAAAAACTTCGCCTAGCCCCTTTCCGCCTCCTTTTCAGGCGATGAAAGCCCACGGGGGCAGGTTCTTCCGGAATACTGCCTGCGAAATTTTTCCGAATCTTGACAGCCGCGCGTCCAGCGCTTTAAATATATCATACAAAAAATAATTTGCTTTCCAGGCAGTCTTCCGGATTGTCCCGGCCGGAGGATGGACTCAAAAATGACAAGGAGAGGATGCGGCGTCGCAGAACCATTGAGGAGCAAGCAGCAGGTAATTCCAGCATGCCGTCGACCAGCACCATCGACAATCACCAGGATTATCGAATAGGAGGGTAAGAAGGATGCGTCGAATGAACAAAATGCTCACAGCTCTTCTGTTGTTCTGTTTTCTTGTTCCCGTGCTGACACCCGCCGCCGAGGCGGCCGACAATTTCCCCAACAGACCGATGCGGTGGATCGTGGGCCGTGAAGCCGGCGGTTCCATGGAGCGGACCGTCCGCCTTTACGAAAAGGGCCTCGAAGAAGCCCTTGGCGTACCGCAGCTCGTGGAATGCAGGCCCGGCGCCGCCATGCAGGTCGGACACACGCTCATACAGACTGCGGCACCTGACGGCTACACCTGGGGGATCCTTGGAATGCCCCACCTTGCGCTCAACCACTTCACCCAGAATGCCCCCTTTACCATCGATGATTTCGCCGTTCTCGCCATAGTCAACTCCGACCCGACCCTCGTGAACGTCCAGCCCGAGACCGGCTTCAAGGACATCGGCGATTTCATCGACTATGCCCAGAAAAACCCCGGCAAGATCCGGGTCGGCGCCACCTCCGGCGTTTCGGAATACGCGGCTCTCTGGATGATCGACAAGTTCAAGCTCGACGTGGCCTTTGTCCGTTACGACGGAAGCCCCGGCCGCGCCGCCTTCCTCGGAAAGCACATCGACGTCTATTTCGGCGCCGTGGTCTCCAACGAAGAACTCCGGGATTTCAGTACCGCCATCGGCGTCATGTGGCCGGAGCGGAACATAGCATGGCCTGAAGCCCCCACCTTCGACGAAATTCTCAAGCCGAAGTACAACATGGAATCCCCCTACCTTTCCTCCATGCGCAGCCTCGGCACTACGAGAAAAATCCTCGACGAGAATCCGGAACGGTTCCAGAAAGTCTATGACGCCCTCTACAAGGTCCACCACGCCCCGGAATTCAAGGAAGAGGTCGAGAAGGCCGGATTCACTCCCGTTCTCACATGGGTTTCCGGAGAACAGGCCATGAAGACTCTGAGGGACTACAGCGACTTCATCAAGACCATCGTCGTGAAGTAGCCGCAGCTGCTGTGATATTTGGCCCCTCCCCTGTACCAGCAGGGGCAGGGGCTTCTTTTGAAAGGGGAGTACCATGGAAAAGGGAAAAAGAGGTTTTGACCCGGGAGAACTGATCGTCCCAGGGATCATGATCGCAACCATGGCAGTTTTTCTGTACCAGTCCGTAGGTATCGACCGGCCTGAGGACAATCTTCGCCTCGTGTGGATCGTCGTGGGGGTATTGTCGCTTTCGGTCGCCGTGATTCTCTTCTCCCTTTTCAGGGGAGCAGGAGAACAGAACAGAGAAACAAAAAAGAAGGCCCCGTTCAGGGATATCCCCCTGCTCAGACGCCAGGCCGTTCTGTACGTCCTGGTCGCAGTGTTCGTTTTTCTCATGGACAAGGTCGGGTTCATCGTCAGCGGCACCATCATGCTCCCCCTCATGTTCCTCGCATCGGGAGTGAAGAAGTTCCGCCTTGTTTTTTTCGTATCCCTCTGCCTTCCCCTGGTGACCTACATCGTCTTCCGCCGTTTTTTCAACATTCTCCTTCCGGAGGGGTTCATCGAGAATTTTCTCGTGAATAATGTCCTGTACCGGAAATGGTTCTAGAGAAAAGGAGGGATGAAAGGTTATGTTTGATCTGCCCGCTCTTGAAAATGCCCTGAAGATGCTCCTGAACTGGCAGGTGCTTCTCGCCATTCCGGCAGGCCTCCTGTACTCGATCATCGTGGGAGCGATTCCCGGCTTTACCACATCCATGGCCATCACCACCCTGCTTCCCCTCACCTATGTGCTCGATCCTCTTTCCGCCATCGTCGTCCTTGCGTCAGCCTACGGAGGTGCAATCTACGGCGGCTCCATCACAGCCATCCTGCTGCACACCCCGGGAACCCCGGCTTCCGCGGCGACGGCCATCGAAGGATACGCCATGACGCAGAAGGGAGAAGCCAGCAGGGCACTCGGCCTTGCCACCACCGCTTCCTCCATAGGAGGAGCCTTCTCCTACCTCTTTGTCTTTTTTGTGATGGTTCCCATCAGCTGGTTCGCCCTCCGCTTCTCCTCCCCTGAACTCTTCGCCATAGCGGTCTTCGGCGTGACCATCCTGGCCGTCATCAGGGGAAGCACCCTCGCCAAGGGCATCGCAGCAGGCTTCTTCGGCTTCCTTCTCGGACTGGTGGGAATGACGGCCTACGGCCAGACCCGGGCCACCTTCGGCCGGGTGGAGCTGATCGAGGGTTTTCCGACCGTCACAGTGCTCATAGGTCTTCTCGCCTTCTCCCAGGTCTTCACCATGCTTGAGCAGAAATTTATCGTCCAGACGGGAAAGGAATTCGAGCCGAACTTCCGGGATATGATGAAAGGGAGTATTGAGGCGGTCAAGGACTGGTTTAACCTCATCCGCTCGTCACTCATCGGGACTTTTGTGGGCCTCATGCCGGCCGCAGGGAGTTCAATCGCTTCCTTCATCAGCTACAACGAGGCATCCCGGAACTCCAAGGTTCCCTTCGGGAACGGCAATCCCTCCGGCATCGTCGCCTCCGAGGCGGCCAACAACGCCTCGGAAGGCGGGGCCATGGCCACCATGATGTCCCTTGGAATTCCGGGGAGCCCTTCCAGCGCGATCATCATGGGAGCTCTGCTGATCCACGGAATACGCCCCGGCCCCAAACTCTTCATTCCCAAGGACTATGACCCCTATTCGGGGATGACCTTCGTCTACGCCATCATCCTGACCCAGATCATCGCGGCCCTGATGACATGGCCCATAGGTCTGGCCATTTCAAAAAAGATATCGAAAGTCATCAAGATCGAAACGAAAGTTCTTGCTCCCCTTATCGCCTTTCTTTGTGTCGTGGGAAGCTTCGCGTCCAGGAGTTTCATTTTCGACGCCTCCATTATGGTAGTCTTCGGCCTGATCGGATTCGTCTTCTCCAAGTACGGGTACCCTCCGGTCGCCATCGTCCTGGGGATCATCCTCGGCCCCATCGCGGACGGGGAGCTCATGCGGTCAGCCATGCTCTTCTTCGGCAATCCCTGGATGATCTTCACGCGCCCCATCGTGATCGTTCTGTTCGCCATATCCTTCGCCGCCCTTGGCTATACTGCGGTCTGCGAATTCAGGCGGTCGAAGAAACCTGCTGAGGAAAGCAGCGACGACTGACCGACAGGAGGACAAAACCATGCCTGGAATGACCATAACGGAAAAGATTCTTGCCAAAGCTTCCGGCAGACAGAGCGTCCGGCCGGGAGAACTCGTCAATGCCAGGGTAAATGCCCTCATGATGACCGACCTGAAAGGCCCCTATGTCTTCAAGGTCTTCGAGGAAGAGCTGGGGGCCTCGAAAATTACAAAGGACCTGAACGTGGTATTCGTCCTGGACCATCTCGGACCTGCCCACGACATCAAGACGGCGGAACAGTTCAAGGCCTGCAGGGCAGCCGCAAGGAAGTACGCCCTTCCCCATTTCTACGACCTTGGCCGCCAGGGCATCGGCCACCAGGTGATGTGCGAAGACGGATTCGTTCTTCCCGGAACCGTTGTCGCAGGAATCGATTCCCATTCCACCACCTACGGCGCCCTCGGTGCGGTATCCTTCGGCATCAGCAACTCGGAGGGAGCGGTCATCCTCGCCACGGGAGAACTCTGGCTCAAGGTACCGGAAACGACCCGCTTCACCGTCACCGGAAATCTGCCCCGGAGAGTGTCCGGAAAGGACATTTTCCTTCATATCATCGGCATGACGAAGTGGAACGGAGAAGTGCTCTACAAGGCGGTGGAGTTCGACGGCCCCGCAATAGCCGCCCTGTCCGTCTCGGACAGGATGGCCATGTGCAACATGGTGGCGGAGATGGGAGCGAAAAACGGCATCATCGCCCCCGATGAGAAAACTGAGGAGTACCTGTCAAAGTGGCCGGAAAAGAAATACGATCCGGTCTTTTCCGATCCGGACGCAGTTTTTTCCCACGAATACTCCGTCGACGTGTCTTCCCTGTCCCCCCAGGTGTCCGTTCCCCACAGGATAGACGACGTCAGGCCTGTGGAGACGGTGGCAGGCAGGAAAATCGACCAGGCCTTTCTCGGCTCCTGCACCAACGGAAGGCTCGAAGACCTCATGATCGCCGCGGAAATTCTCAGGGGAAGAAAAGTTCACCCTGATGTCCGGCTCATCGTGGCTCCGGCCTCCCAGAAAATTTACCTCGAGGCGGTACGGAACGGCACCTTCGAAATCCTGACCGAAGCCGGGGCGGCGGTTCTCACGCCCAACTGCGCCGCCTGCGCCGGGATAGGCTCGGGCAACATCGCCTCCGGCGAAGTCTGCATCAGCAGCACCAACAGAAACTTTGAAGGAAGAATGGGAGCGAAGGATTCCGAGGTCTACCTCGCCTCTCCGGCCACCGTGGCCGCATCGGCTGTGGAAGGCGTTATCGCCGACCCGCGGAAATACTGAGCCTTGAGAAGAGGAGGGAGACGGAATGGAAAACATCGTTCGCGGAAAAGTCTGGAAACGTGAGAAAGTGGATACCGCTGACATCATTTCCACGAAAGTCTGGCTCGAGAACCTGAACAACCTCGATCCGGACATTCTGGGAAAACACGCCATGACCCCCATAGACAGTGAATTCGCCTCCAAAGCCATGAAAGGGGATTTCAGCATCATCATCTCCGGAAAGAACTTCGGGGGGGGCGGCAAAAGTTTCGAGCACGGGGTCATCGCCCTGAAGGCTGTGGGGATCGGCCTTGTCATCGCCGAATCCTTCGCCAGGTACAACTTCAGGAACTCCATCAACAACGGGCTGCCGGTGCTGGAGTGCAAAGGGATTTTCAACGCCGTGGAAGCGGGGGACGAAATCGAGGCCGACCTCTCCACCGGGGTCGTCAAAAACCTCACCTCGGGGGCTGTCCTGCAGGCACCTCCCCTGCCGGAGTTCGTCCTCGGCATCATGAAAGCCGGCAGTTACACGGCCTACATCCGGAATCAGCTCCGGCAGGCGGGAAACGGTGAAGCTCATTGCCCGGAGGAAACACGATGAAAAAGATATTGGACCATCTAAGGGACACCGGGCTGATTCCCTCGGCCCGCCTTTCCTCACAGGAAGAAGCCCTTCCCCTGGGAAAAGCTCTCCTTGAGGGAGACCTGGCGGCCCTTGAAATCAGCTTTACCGAAGGTGTTTCTGAATCGGTGCGGATTCTCACGTCCGAACTGCCCGAACTGCTCGTGGGAGTCGGCGGAGTGCGGACCGCCCGGGAGGCAAAGGAACTGACCGCCGCCGGAGCCCGATTCCTTTCCTCCTGGGGGGCCAGCCCCGCCGTGGCTGATGCCTGCAGCGAAGAGGGGGCGGCCTTCATCCCCTCCGTAACATCTCCCCGGGAGGTGGACGAAGCCCTTTCCGCCGGCCTCACGACTGTGAAACTCTGCTTCACCGGGCAGCCCGGAGGCCCTGAGACAGTACAGGAGTTTTCCCGCCTGTTCCCGGAAGCCCGGTTCATGCCCTCCGGAGGCGTGACCGGGGACACCATGAACCTCTGCCTGAAGAACAGGAATGTTCCTGCGGTGTACGGAACGTGGATGACCGACGGACTGGTTTCTTCCGGACGGTTCGGCGAGGTGACCCGGCTTGCGCAGGAAGCTGCCCGGGCGCTGCATAATTTCGGGCTGCTCCACATCGGCATCAACCATGACGCCCCTGAAAAAGCCGTCGCTTCCGCCGGAGTACTGAACCGGCTCTTCGGTTTCCCTCTCCGGGAGCGGCCCAACTCCATGTTTGCCGGGCTGGGGTTCGAAATGATGAAAACCCCCGATCTCGGGGAGAACGGCCACATCGCCCTCGGAGTGAACGACATTCCCCGGGCGCTGGCCTGCCTCCGGCGGAAAGGCATATCCCCCCTGCCGGGAACGGAGCGCTGGAACGACGACGGAACCATGAGAAGGGTCTATATCGACCTGCAGGTGTCCGGCTTTGCTTTCCACCTCAGAACCTACCCGTAAAAAAACGGGAGGCCCTTCAGGCCTCCCGTTCGTCTATCCCTCCAGCACCTTCAGGTTTTCCGCCAGCACCCTCTCCGGGAGAAGGTCCTCCAGGGCCTTCCGGTAGTGCTTCATTTCCACGCCCGGAATGAGATGATCCCGGGCCGTCCTCGAAAGCAGGGCCACGTTCTGCATCCTCACGTCGGGAAGGTCCCTCTTTTCCGCTAAATGCCGGACGTTCAGCCGGCGGCAGGCCTCCTCCACGTCTCCGACGGTGACGGCGTCGGCCTTCCCGAGCCGGACGTCCAGGGGCTGCCAAAGGGTGTCGAAATAGAGCAGAACCCCTCCGGAGGCTGCATAGGCCTCCACTGCACGCAGGGCCTCGGTGCGCTCCAGCGCGAGGATCAGGGAGGCGGAGCCTTTTCGCACGAGCGGTGTGGTCACTTCCCCGCCAATCCGGACAAAGGACTCTACCATGCCGCCCCTCTGGGCGAGGCCGTGGGTGTCCACACCGCACACGGAAAGGCCGGCGTGATCCGCGGCCCTGATGAGCGCCTCGCTGAGAAGACCGATTCCCTGGCCTCCCACGCCGGACATGTAGATATCGAACCGCTTCATGCCTTCTCCCCTCCCCTGTTCTCCTTCCTGAGGCCGATGGCCTTCACCGGGCAGGTCTGGATGCAGGACCCGTCGCCGATGCACAGCTCCCGGCTCACGGTCACCGTTCCGTCCTCATCCCGCTGGAACGACGGGCACCCGAAGGATTCCACGCAGACATGGAGGCGGTCGCACGTCTCCTGGTTCACATCCACCGACTTCCGTACGTAGTCCGGGTTACGCTGCTGTTCCCGGGTGTACTTGAGCATGCAGGGGTGCCGGGCGATCACCACGGAGAATCCCTCCTCGGCCATGGCTTCCTTCACCATCTCGATAAGCTTGCTCTGGCTGTAGGCGTCCACCTCCCGGATGCTCTTCACACCGAGCCCCTCGAGGACCCCCCGGACGGGAATGGCCTCCGACGGGCCGTTAGCGTTCCGTCCCGCACCGGGATGGTCCTGGTGGCCCGTCATGGCGGTGGTGCCGTTTTCCATGACGATGAGGGTCAGGTTGTGGTTGTTGAACACGGCGTTCACCACCCCCGGAAGGCCCGCGTGGAAGAAGGTGGAGTCGCCGATGAAGCTGACCACCTTCCTCGAGCCGTTGAACAGGGAGAGCCCCGCTCCCGTTCCCGTGGAGTGCCCCATGGACAGGAGGACCTCCCCCATCTCGTAAGGGGGCAGGAAGCCGAGGGTATGGCACCCGATGTCCGCCACGGTGATGTCCTCTTTGGCCAGGGCCTGCCGGATGGCGTGGAACGCCGACCGGTGGCCGCACCCCGGGCACATCTGGGGCGGCCTGGAGGCCAGGGACGGCTGACGTTTGGCTCCCCTCAGAGGAACCATGTCGGGCCACGTCTTGGCCATCACCTCGGCCACCTTGTCGGGGGTGTACTCCCCGATCCGGTCGTCGTCATCAGTCTTTCCTGTGATGGAAACCCTGATGCCCCTGTCGAAGGCCAGGGCTTTTATGTCCCTTTCAAGTACGTCGTCAAGCTCCTCGAGAATCTTCACCTGCTCGTGGGCCCGGAGAAACTCTTCCACGGTCTTTTCCGGCAGGGGATACACGGCCCCCAGCTTCAGGATGTCCGGGGTCCGGTCCGAATCCTCCAGCACGTCCAGGAGGGACCGGAACGGCAGCCCCGCGGTGATGACGCCTCTCGAGGAATCCGCCCCCTTCCTGACCTCGCAGAACACGGGTGAGTCCATCTCGCACCCCGCAAGGGAAAGACGGGCAAGGGCCCGGCGCTTCATCTCAAGCGCGGCGGCCGTCAGGGGAATCATGGGGCCTCCCGACGTGTCGAAACGGGATTCAGTACTGACGGCGCCGCCCTTCCACGCCCCGAAGGCGACCTTCTCCTTGCCGTGGCACACGTGGGTGGTCATCCGGAGGATCACGGGCATCTTTTTCCGCCGGGACAGAGCCATGGCCTCTAGGTAGTAGCGGTAGGCCTCCGACGGCGAGGACGGCTCCAGCACGGGGATGTAGGCCATCCGGGCGAAGTGGCGGTTATCCTGCTCGTTCTGGGAGGAGTTTGCCCCGGGGTCGTCGCCCAGGACGGCCACGAGCCCTCCCTCCAGTTCCAGGAGGGAAAGCTGGACGAAGGAGTCGGCGGCCACGTTGAGCCCCACGCTCTTGAAGAAGACGCAGGAGGGGTGCCCGTTGAGGGAGGCGCCGCAGGCCACCTCGGCGGCTACTTTTTCGTTGGTGGAGAACTGGAAATAAAAGGGGCGCTTCTCCCCGGGAACGGAGAGAAGCGCTGAAGCGATTTCAGGGGTTGGGGATCCGGGGTACGACGTGACAACCTCCGTCCCCGACTCGATCATGGCCCGGGCCAGGGCCGTGTTTCCCAGGACGATCTCGGAAAAGGGATCCTGCCGCAGCAGCATTTCGCCGAGATTTTTCATTTTCCTGCCTCCTTTGTTATGGCTTCAGGGCGGTTCTGGAGATGAAAATGTCCCTACCCCGGAAAGTGAAGTGCTCCACCAGGATGGTGTTGTCCTTGAAGGCAATCCTGCTGTTGACGAGAATGGTCACCCTGCCGCTTTCATCGGTCACCGGCACAAAGTTCTCGGGGTTAAAGAAGGGCTTGCCGCTCTCAACGAGAGCTGAAAGGTCCTCCCCTCAGGTGTTTTTGTAGACGCCCCACTCGAGGTATAGCTCCGGCCCGAGGGCTTCCAGCTTTTCAGCCACTCCCGGGGCCAGCTTCAGGACAGGAACGTCGGCGGCCGTTGCGGGCAGCGCCGAAAAAACGAGCAGTACAGCCAGAACAGACAGAAGCAGTGCTATTCTCCCTTTTCTCATGGTCATACCTCCTCAAGGTATCATGGTTATGACTGCATTGTACCATGACGGGAAGAACCCGCATTCAGTCCTTCGGCGGATAGGGGGAGAAACGTCCTCATGAGGCTTTACATCCTGCAGAAAGACTTTGCTGCCAAAGACTGCAAACGAATGTGCTACACTTCTTCCGTATAGTGAGGAGGCGATCGCTCTGCTGATGCATACCTACCGCAATCCTGCGGATATTTCCCGTCTTCTGTCGGACCGGACCGGAGATTCCGGACGGGTTTTCCTGGTGCCCTCAAACCGCGACAGGTCCCTTCTCCTGGACATGCTTGCAGCCGAAGGGGCTTCCCCCCCGGAGGGACTCTTCGGGAGCCGGGTCCGGGAGCGGAACGTCTGGATCTGGGACGACCTCTACCGGGCTCTTCTGGAGACGGGGACGGAAGAGAAGCCCCGGGCTCAGATCGACCCGCCGGACCACTGGCTGCTTCTGAGGAGCATCATAAACTCATTGCGGGAGCGGTTCGCCGAATCTCTGCCGCCGGGAGTCTTTTCTGAAGGGTTCCTCGACCTTGCCGGAGGAGCGGTCCGGGAGCTTCTGCGGGAGGACGTGCCCCCGGAGACCCTGGCCGGTTCGCTGGGGTGCGGAGAGTGTCCTCAGGACGGGGGGTGCATCCGGCTGGACGACGAGTCGGGAATCCTCTGCAGGGTCTACCGGGACTACACGGCCCTCCTTAAAGAGCGGAACCTTGCGGACAGCGCCCAGATCCCCTCCCTCGGGCGGGACCTTCTTGCGGAGTCTGAAACGGCCCGGGAGCGGGCGAAAGCCTTCCGGATCACCGCCGTGGGGTTCCTGAGCTTCGCCTCGGGACAGCTCCGTTTTCTGAGGCAGCTCCTTGAGGCCGGGGCGGAGATGGAGTTCTTCGTCCCCGGGTGCGGCCCGGGCGATTTTTACACGGCGGCGGACCAGTTCCCCGAGGCGTCGGTGACGCCGGTTGAGGGAAGCGGCCCGGCCCTTTCCTTCTCCATGGCGGGAGGAGACCTCCGCCTGGCCTCGGACGCCCTCGCCAGGGAGCTTCTTCTCTGGTCCGCGGGCGAGGGGAAGATCGCGGAATCCACGGGACTTCCCTTTCCGGGGTGGTCCGCCATCGGCGTCTGCGGCGACGGGGAGGATACGGCCTCCGCCGCGGAGAGTTTCACCCGGTACGGGCTGCCCTTCTCCCTGAAGGACGGGGTGCTTGTATCGGAGACGATCCTCTGGAAAAGCGCCCTCCGGGCACTGGACCTGGCCTCCGAGGGGTGGCCTGCGGGGGAGACGGCGGATTTCCTTTCCGGCCTTCTCTTCTCGCCCTTCGGCTTTCCCCGGGAGGACTTCGCCGCATCCCTTCCCTGCGGCAGGAAGGGATGGCTGGGCTTCCTAGGGGAAGCGGCGAAAAAAACGCCGTCCCGGAACGCCCCGCTGCACGCCTTCCAGAGGGCTCTGGCCTTCACCGACGCTCTAACCGCAGGAGGCCGCCCCGAGGAGCTGCTTTCGGCCCTGGGAAAACTGGCTCCCGACAGGGAGGAGATGAAGGGGCTCATCACGGGAGCCCGGGAGTTTCCCTCCCTGGACGGAATGCTTAGGACGGTGAATGTGGCCGTGCTGGAGGCCGGGGAAAAGGAGCGGGCGCTCCGCGACCTGGCCCGGGACCTCGGGGATTCTGGCAGGGCGGTCCTTCGGGGCGGGGAGGCCGCGGCCTTCCTGGCCCGGTGGGCGGAGACCGCCTCCACGAGGACTTCGCCGCCGGTCTCCCCCGCCATGGCGGTTTACCAGGGAACGCCGCCGGTGCTGACTTCGGCGGCGGTGTGGGTCTTCCTCGGCGCCACGGCCTCCCGCTGGCCGGGCCAGGTGCGGGAATCCCCGCTGCTGAACGACGACCGGAAGGGCATCCTCCACGACAGCCTCGGCCTGGGGCGGAGCCATCTCCCCCTGGTGCCGGAGAAGCGGAAGCAGCGGGAAGCCCTCTTCCGGAGACTTGCCGCCTGCGCACGGGAACTGTGCCTTTTCGTCCGCCCCCTGGCCGACGGCGGAGGGCGGCCTCTGCCGCCGTCCCCCCTCGTGACTGAGGCGGAGGCCGGACCGTCCCCCTGGCTTATCCCGGCGGAAACTTCCTATGAACGGTCCCTGGGGGATCTTCTCCCCCCGGCGGTCGGAGAAACGGTGTGTGTCAGAGGCGTGGAGATTCCTGCCGAATGCAGCCCCCGAAAGGGCCTTTCCCGGGGGGATCCCCGTTTCCTATCCCTCCCCCTGCCCGAGAAGGTCTTCCACCTGAGCGGCCTGGACTACTACGCCGCCTGCCCCTTCCTGTACTACTGCCGGAGGATGGGCCTCGAGCCTGCAGGTGAGGAGCTGTTCCGCCGCGACCTGGCGGGGAACGGGTTCCACCGGCTCTGGGAGCTGGCGTGGAAGGAGCGCCTTTCCTCCGGAGGAAGCCTGGAGGAGCTGGCGGACCGCTTCTTCGACGCCGCCTACGGGGAATGTTACCCCGGGCTGCTCTCGGACCAGCGGCTCTTCCGCCACAGGACTGACCAGCGGGAGAAGAACCGACGCCTCGGGGCGCTTCAGGACGCCTTGGAGACGAGCGGCCTCGGGGAGGCCCGGAGAGAACAGCGGCGGGAATTCCCCCTGCCTGAGCTGGAGATCGGGGGGACGGTCTTCCGGGGACGGTGCGACCGGATGGATATCCTCGGCGACGGCTCCGCCCTCCTCTTTGACTACAAGAGCGGCAGGGCAACGAAATACAAAAAAAGCCTCCAGCTCGCCGCCTACAGCATCACCCTCCGGGAGGGCCCGGAACGGCGGAGTGCCTCCGCGGCGGTCTTCCTCGGCCTGAGCGACGGCTCGGCGGCAGGCGCCGGACATGACGGCGCGCCCCTCTGGCTGGACACCGGAAAAACGTCTCTCGCGGACCTGGAGTCCCAGGCAGCGGATGCCATGAACCGGGCGGCTAAGTCACTCGCTTCGGGGGACTTTCCGCCGGAGTACGATTCGGACCGGTGCAGATACTGCTCTTTCTCCTCCCTCTGCAGGCGCAGGGATTTCCGGGCGGAGGAAGAGGATAACGGGGAAGGGGAGGAATAGGCCATGGCGGACGGCAACCTGATGACCGGACGGCTCAGGGACAGCATCGGGTTGGAAAGGAGCCTTCTCCCTGCCCAGGAGGAGGCGGTGTTCTCCGATACCCCCCTCACCCTGGTGGGGGCCGGGGCCGGTACGGGAAAGACCCATACTCTCTCGTGGCGCTTTCTCCGTGCCCTTCTCCGGGACGGGATGCGGCCCCGGGACATCCTGACCCTGACCTTCACCGAGAAGGCCGCCCGGGAAATGGCGGACCGCATTGCGGACCGTTTCAAGAGGATGAGGGACACCCTCGATCCTGACGGGAGACTGCTGGCGGGGGCGGCGGAGGAGCTGTCCGAGGCTCCCGTCTCCACAATCCACTCCTTCGCGCTGAATATCCTGAGAGAGGAGGCCCTCTTCCTTCCTTCGGGCCTCTCAGCCCGCCCCATCTCCCCTCCCGAGGAGAGGCAGTTCACCGGCCGGGCTGCGGCTGCCCTGGACGCCCTCGACCTCCAGTGGTTCCGGAATGCCCTCCCAGGGGAACGGTCACCCGAGGAATTCCTCGGAGAAAGCATGGAGGACCTCCCCCATGTGCTGAACACCTATTCCCCGGACACGACGGCGGGGTTCGCCTTCTCCCTGGCGAATATCCTGGAAAGCCGGGGGCTGGACCCCGAGGAGCTGCTCGCGGCGGCGGCTGACCGGGACTACTTCGCCCCCGTCACCGGACGGCTGAAGGCCGTGTGCCTTCCCCAGGCGAGGGAAGCGGCGGAAATCTGGCTGGGCACGGTTCTCCCGGGGCTGCCCGCAGAACTGCCCGGAGGAGGAGCCTACAAAGAGAAGCTCGCCGCGTTCCGGAACCGATGGAGGGGCACGTCTCCCGAAGCCCTTGACGCGGAGGGGGCTCTTTCCTTCGCGGCGGAGCTGTACGGGTGCCTTCTGAAGAGCCTCTCAGGGGCGACGGGAAGCGCGGCGAAGGAAGCGGCGGACCTGGCGGGCTGCCGGTCCCTGAAAGAGCACAGGGAGCGTTTCGCCTTCCTGTGGAAGGGGCTGGGTTTCCTCGGCACGGGGGAGGAACGCCTTCATTTCCGCCTCCGGAACATCCTGCTCAGGCTGACGGCCCTGCTGTGGTGCTGCTGCCGGGAGTTCCGCCGCAGGCGGGGACTCCTCTCCTTCGACGACATGATCCGCCTCGCCGCCGAAGCGGCGGCGCCGGGGGAAGAAGGGCGGCAGGTGCGCACCTACCGGGAGATCCTGGTGGACGAATTCCAGGACACCAACCCCCTCCAGGACGCCCTCATCCGGTCCGTGGCGGGCAGGGAAGGCAGGATGTTCCTGGTGGGGGACCTGAAACAGTCCATCTACCGCTTCCGCCACGCCGACCCCACCCTCTTCGGCAGCCTGATTCTGCGCCAGGGGGAAGGAGACAGGTACATCCCCCTCCAGGCGAGCTTCCGCACCCGGTCCTCCCTGCTGGAAAGGATCAACGGGATCTTCGGCCATGTCTGGCGGAACGGCCTTTCCTCCTCCCTGCCCCAGGAATACGAGCCTCTGGTCTTTCCCGGCGGTCCGGATCAGGCAAAGCTGCGGGAGGACACCGCCCTTCCCCCCCTGGACACGGTCATCCGGTACGCCCGGCCCCTGGAGAACGGCGAAGGAAGGAAGAAGACGGAATCCACGGGCGAGGTGCGGGTGAGGGTGGCCCGGGGCCTCGCCGAGAAGCTGGCGGCTTTTCGCGGGATGGACGTGTGGGACAAGAAAGAAGGGCGCATGCGGCCCGCCCGGTGGAAGGACATGGCTGTCCTCGTCCCGGCCCGGACGTCCTTTCCCGCCCTCGAGATGGTGTTCCGGTCCGAGGCGGGCATCCCGGCGGCCTTCGAGAAGGGAAAGGAATACTTCAACCGCGGGGAGATCGAAGACCTTGCCGCCGCCATCCGGACCATCGCCTTTCCGGAGGACCGGGGGGCCCTGCCGGCCTTTCTCTGCACCCCCTTCTCCGGGCTCTCCCTGGAGGAGGCCTACGCCCTCCTCCCCTGCGGGGAAGACTTCCCGGCGCGGCATCCCGGGGCGGCGGCCCGGCTGGATGCTCTCCGGGCGGAGGCGAGATACAGCGGGCTGTTCGCAGCCCTCTGCTCCCTTCTCCGGGACCAGTCGTACCTTCGCACCTATCCGGCGTGGAACCGCCGGAACGTCCTGGCCAACCTCCGGCAGGCCCTGGACATGGTGCGGGAGTACGAGGCCGTCTTCGGACCGGACCCGGCCGGGTGTGCCGGCTATTTCGCCTCCCTCCGGTCCGGGCAGGGGACCGTGACGGAGACGTCCCCCCTGGGGGACGAGGAGGACGTGGTGCGGGTGATGACCGTCCACAGCGCCAAGGGACTGGAGTTTCCCATCGTGGCCGTGGCGGACCTGAACAAGGCTCCCGGGGGAAGGGGGGGAAAGGGTGAATCCCTGGTCGCGTCCCCCCTGCTGGGGGCGGGTGCGTCTTCTTACCCTAGAGAATGGGCGGACGGCGGAGAGGAAATCGACTCCGCCACGGGGAAGCTGGCATCCTTCCTCGAAAAAACAGAAGTGGAGGAAGAATGGCAGCGCCTCTTCTACGTGGCCTGTACCCGGGCCATGGACTGCCTGATCCTCTGCTCGCCCTGCGGGCTGGACAAGGACGGCTCCCCCTCCCCGAAAGAGGGGTCGTGGCTCTCCCTGGCCGGCGAAGAGTTCCTCCCCGTTCCCGCCGCCGCCGAAGACGATCCCCGGAATAGCCGTGGAAAGACGGAGGCCCCATCCGGCGAGATTCAGCCCGTTCGGTGGATCCTCTCGCCCCCCCTTGCGGACCTTCGGTACGAACGGCTCAGCGCCACCTCCTACGCCCTGTTCTCGTGGTGCCCCGCGGCATGGCGAATGAAATTCCGCCAGGGCCTCGAACTCGCCTGGGAGCTTCCTTCCTCGGAGGAGTTCGGCGGGGCCGACCTCGGCTCCCTCGCCCACTGGGTCCTCGCCCGGTGGGACTTCACTGTCCCCGGCCTGGAACGGTATCTCGGCAAAGCCCTCCCCCCCCGCCTTCCGCCCCGCCTTCCGCCCCGCCTTCGCGCCGCCTGGAACGACAGCGCCGAACGGGCGGCCCTCCGGGGATGGCTCACCGTCACGGCCGAAGGGGCGGCGGGGAGAAAACTTGCCGCCCTCGCCGCCGACGGCAGCCTGGATCGGGAGATCCCCTTCCGGGTGCCCCTCAGGGACGGGCCGCTGCTCACCGGGGCCATGGACGCCCTCTGGCGGGAAGAGGGCCGAGTGTTCATCCGGGACTACAAGATCACGGCGGGTGACGAAAGCCTCCCTGCCGGGGATGAGCCGTCGTGGAAGTTCCTCTACGATGCGCAGCTTCTCTTCTACGGCTGCGCCGCCCGGTCCGTCTTCGGGGAGGCGGAGACAGACATCCGCCTCATCCGCCTGCGGACGGGGGAAGAAGGCGCGCCCGTAATGCCGGAAGGCTCATGGCAGGCGGTGGAAGAGGACATACGGTCCACGGCCCTCCGGGCCGCCCAGGGCCCCTTCCCTCCCCGGACCGACCGGTGCCGGAGGTGCTTTTACCGCATGGACTGCCCTTTCAGGGGAGCGGCATCCTGAGCGACAGCGATCGCACTCGTGTAGCATCCAGAGCGAAGCGGAGGGAGCATCCCCAGATGAGAAGGATCTTTTTTTAGGGCCTTCAGATTCAAGACCAGATCCTTCGGCGATGAAGCCGCCTCAGGATGACAAACAGGATCAGTCCGGAAAACAGAAGGGCGGCTCTCCATTGTTTCGGAGCACCGCCCTTCGTTTGCCTGTTCAGCGGGAAGGATCTTCACCCCGCCGTTTTATCTCGTTCGCCCGACCGCAAGAAGCGCCAGCGGCGCAAGAAGCAATAGCACTGAGGGGGAGAAGACCCCTCCGGCGGAGCAGCCTCCGCCCCCGCGATTGTCAGGGGCCGGGTCAGGGCTGGGGTCAGGGCTGGGATCGGGGTCGGGGTTTTGCTGCACATACGTCCCCGTGACCGGCACGGCAGGCCCCTGGGCCACGTCAACCGTCCGGGCCGCTGGCTTCGTCCACCCGGTCACGTCACCGAAGGTTACTGCGTAGCTCCCCGGCAGGAGGTTTTCCACCGTTTCTCCGGAGTTCTTCCATGTTGTTCCCCCGTCCATGCTCCATTTCCCTCCGGCCGTCCGGGCCGCTTCCGGCTGGATGATCACCTGCAGGCCTCCAAAGGCCATCTCGCAGGCGCCGATGTCCACTCCCGTTCCGCGGGGACGGGAGATGCCGCGCTGGTCGGCGGCGGGCACCGTCACGGCACCGCTCACCACGGTTCCCACGGGCCGGCCGGCATCGAGGGCCGAACTGCCACCGGTGAGCGCATGGGTCTGCGTGGGGCCTCCGTTGTCCGCCAGCGGCCCCAGTTTGGGATCGCCTTCGAGAATGTCCGTTCCTCCCGGGTACCCTCCCTGGACCACGCAGGAGGTGAGCGAGGGAGCCGATGTTCCTGCATTCTCAACTTCTTCGCTGGAAGATGCCCAGAAAATGGAGTTCAGTATAGTTGGACTACTGTTGAAATTGTACATGTTTCCGCCCCAAGAGGCCCTGTTCTCCGTAAAGGTACAATTGGTGACCGTCGGGATGCTGTTACCATTGTACATCCCGCCTCCCCCCCAGTTGTGTGCGGTGTTCCCCGAAAAGGTGCAGTTGGTCACCGCGGGGGCGTTGTTGGTGTTGAACATGCCTCCGCCCTCATCTCCTACACTGTTCGCCGAGAAAGTACTGTTCGTAAACGTCACACTGCCGAACCCGCTATATATGCCTCCGCCCTTGTTCGCTGTGTTCTCCAGGAAGATGCAGTCCGTCACCGTCGTACTGCCGTACCAGTGGTACATACCGCCGCCGTCGATGGTCGCCGTGTTTCCCGAGAAGGTGCTGTTCGTTACCACTGCGCTGCTATTGGAATTGTTCGCCATCCCGCCGCCCCAGGCAGCAGTGTTTCCGGAAAAGACGCAGTTCGTCACCGTAGGACTGGTGAGGTTCCAGTTGTACATACCGCCGCCCGCGCTGGTGGCGATGTTCTCCGAGAAGGTGGAGTTCGTCACCGTCGGACTGCTGCTGCCAAAGTTGAACATCCCGCCGCCATCGTTCGTCCGGTTCCCCGAAAAGACGCAGTTCGTCACCGCCGGACTGCTGTACCAGTTGGACATCCCGCCGCCGTGGTTGGTCGCGATGTTTCCCGAGAAGGTGCAGTTCGTCACCGTCGGACTGCTGCCGGTGTTTAACATCCCGCCGCCGGAGTTGGCCGCGGAATTCCCCGAGAAGGTGCAGTTCGTCACGGTCGGACTGCTGTCGGTGTTGTACATCCCGCCGCCGTCAACGTCCGCGTTTCCGCCGGTGATGAAAAAGCCGTCGAGGACTGCCGTGCTGCCCACGCCGTCCGCAGAGACCACGTGGTAGCTGTTGTCGCTTCCGGTTCCACCCTGGTATCCGCCGTTGGCCGCATCGAAGATATCGTTGCCAAGCAGATCGCCGGTGAGGATGGTGCGATAGAGCTCAGGGTCCCGGTCGGCCATGGCGGGGTTTCCAGTGTCAGGAAACCCTCCGTAGAGCGCCACGCCGTTCTTCAGGACGATGGAGCCCCCCCGGTCGTCTGCGTGGGGCTTGTAGCTCCCCGCAGCAACCCGGATCTCGTCGCCGCTGCTTGCTCCAGCCAGCACGGTCCGCAGGTCGCCTGCGGCCGCAGCCCAGGAGGAGCCGTCGCCTGTTCCTCCATTTTTCACGTACAAGACCGCCCCTTCCGACACCATGGGCCGGGCGAAAAGAAACAACAGAAAAAAGAGTAGAGAAAGCAGCTTTTCGGGCAGTTTACGACACAATGACATAGAATGGCACCCCGCTTGAAATAGTTGGAATGGAAGATACGTTCATAAAAAAAGTCAAACGGGGCATATTATACAATAAAGCGCAGCCCCTTGATGCTATCTCCTGAACCTTTTTGGGATATGCAATAAAAACAACTCCGGGCAAAGGCGGGATTCCCCGGCAATAGCCCGCCTCGCGATGACGAACAGAAACCGGCGCAGGAAGCAGAAGGGCGGTTCTCCATTTTTCGGAGCACCGCCCTTCTTTTACCTGTTCAGCGGGAAGGATCTTCACCCCGCCGTTTTCACTTGCTTGCTCAACCGTCCGCACGGCAGACCGGGAACGAATGGAAGCAACGCGGAAACCCATTTCTCTGAGGCACCGCAGGACGGGGAGATTTAAAACTCCGTCTCCATGCGCAGAATCGCCCAGGTGTCCTTTCCTCCGAATGTGTGGGGCTTCGCCAGGGCCGTGAATTTTCCGAGGATGTCGTCCTTGTCCTCCGTATTGTAGATCTCACCCCGCATGACGATACGGCCTTCGGAATCCCGGGACGCCTCGTCCACCCGGGCATAGTACACGGCCTCGCCGTCCGCCCCTTCGAAGTGGTAGTACGTGCCGTCATAGTAAAAGGGCAGGTCGGACTCGGTGACGCTGGCGAGCTTTTTGTAGTCCACGCCGAAATACTTCTTTATGCTTTCCGTGACGTACTTGCCTTCGATGACGAGGGATCCCCACTCGCAGTTCTTTTTCTTGCACCGGGCGATGCGGCTCTTGTAGTTGTTGATATAGTTGTGCCAGATGCCGAAGCGGATCATGTCGGCGGGGTCGTCTTCGTTTGTGAGGACTTCCGCGTCGAAGTCCATGAAACCGAGTTCGGTGAAGTTCGACAGGAAGGTGCTCATCCTTTTCAGCTCGGCGGCGGAGAATCCCTTCTTGGATCCTGATGCGGCAAAAGTTTCGGTGCATGAGAAAACGAACAGCGAGAGAACAAGGCACAGCACGGTCATTTTTTTCATTCCGGTCACCTCTTTCCTGAGAATGTGGTCTTTTTCTTTTTCAGGGCGGAATACCTCCCTTTCTGTGTATCTCCCGGCCGTACACCGTTCAGTCGATGGACGAAAGAAAAAACAGCGCCGCTGCCAGGTACAAAATCACAGCGCCCCCCAGCAAAATGAACAGAATTCCCGCCGGGAAGGCCGCTGTACCCCTCCGCGTAACCCCCCTCCGGAGAAAGAAGGCCGATGCCGTAAGAAACAGCAGGAGCAGCAGGGCTGCGGCCCAAAGGGGCATTCTCACCGCCTCCTTTCAGAAAGGGCGTTTGCCGGCATGTTCATGGGCGCGGACTCCATGGCCTCCTTCGGGAAGCGCTGCATCCGGCTGTTTTCCCGGTCACTGACATTCGCCCGGGAACCGTCCGCCGGGACCCCTTTTCCCGGCGGGTTGTGACCGAACGGCAGAAGCATTGCTCTCACTTTCTGCCCTTTGTCTCCCTCACGTACTTCCCTTCAAAGGACGCGCCGTATTCTTCAATGAAGGCGCTTTTCTCCTTTTCCGGGGAGGTAAGAACGGCAGCTTCACCGTCAAAGACAAGTTTCACCGAAACTTCGTCGTTCCGGAGGTCGTCCACGATCATGCTGTTTCCTTCAAGCTTTCCCATGCCGTCGAGTTCCCCCGGAAGGTCCGGGGTCTCCTTCATGGCCACCAGGAAGTAGACGGAATAGACGTCCTTTTCGTCGCTCTCCATGATGGTCATGTACCCTTCTGCTTCGCTGCTCTTCAGCCGATAATACCCCTGGATTCCCTTCGGATTTTTCCGAAGCCAGTCCCACACGAGAACCCCCCTGCTGACGTACTCGCTCCGCATCCAGTATGCAGTGGAGTACGCCTCGGCTTCGGTGGAGCCGCCGGATTCCATGTCTTCCCTGACGCTTTCGGCTATGGCCCTGGCGTTCTCCTGTTCAAGGGCTTTGTATTCTTTGGCGTCAAGCTTCTCTTTCGCTTCGGCCATCACGGCGGCCATCCCTTCGTAAGCCCCGGCGTAGTCTTCATTTTTCATGAGCTTCCTGTGGTTTTTCGGGACTCCCTCGAAAGCAAGGGCCCCCAAAGTGAACGTCAGAACGAAAATCGCGCAGAACACTGCCGCCGCCATTACCTTTTTTTTCATGGCCTTTCCTCCCCTGTGTGTAGTTCCCTTTGTTCCCGGCCGGACTTCCCGCAAACTTTTCCCGGGCTTGTTGTCAATTCCCGGAATCACCCCCGGCCTGCGTGGCAGTCCTGTCCACGAGGAGAAGGTCGATAAATTCAGGCGCCGATATCTTTACCTTGATCTCGTCGTTTTTTCTGAACAGGATATTGTCACCGTCCGTTGAGGCTGTTGCGAAAACGCCGCTGTCCCGCAGGGTTCCGAACCGGATGGTGTTCAGCCGGGACGTGAAATCAAACTCGATGCGGGAGCAGGTGGCCGTCTCGACCTCCATCCTGTATCCCGGCAGGACTTTCACGCTTCTGAAATACCCGGGGTGTCCTTCCATCCTTCCGTCACTTCCTCGAAAAAAGAATAGTCCTTCCGCAAGTCTGTGCACCTATTCTGGGATACAGAGCCATGCCCCGCACCCCCTTTTTCAGGGGGGTCAGGGGTGATTCTCCATCCTAAAAGTCTTTTTTGGCCAGTTCGCTTCTCGAGTGGACATCCAGCTTGCTGTAGATGAGCTTGAGGGCTGACTTGACCGTGTTTTCGGAGATGAAGAGCCGGGAGCCGATCTCGGCGGCGGTGAGCCGCTCCCTGGCAAGAAGGGCAATCTCCCGTTCCCGGGGGGTCAGGAGGGAATATTTCGGTTCAATCCGGGCCAGTACTGAAGAAATTCCCGCGCCTCCCCGCCTGCACAGGGCGATGACGGGTTCGAGCGCGTTCCCGCCGAAGCCGTTCTTCGCTGCCTGAAGCAGGGGCACCATGGAGGTGCCGAATTCGGCAAAGGGAAGATACATCCTGTCCGGCATCGCGGCGCGGAGCGCCTGTCCCAGGTACTCCATGGCGGCGGCATCCCGGCCCTCCTCCTTTTTCGCGGCGGCCAGATGGAGCAGCATCCAGAGCCGGGGCAGTTCGTACTTCATTCCGGCAGCCATCTCCATGGCAGGTTCCGCCATGCCGTAGAGTTCCGGGTACCGCTTTTCAAGGAAGAGAAGCCTCGCGAAGAACATGAGTCCATAGGGATGCCCCTGGACATACAGGACCTTCCGGATGCTTTCCGCCTCCCGGAGCCAGCCCGGAATTTCTTCTGTCTTTCCAAGGGAGAGGTCGAGAACGGCAAGGCAGAGTTCCACCATCCTGGCGATGGCCCTTTCCGGAGACTCTTTCCGATACCTGGCGATGTTCTCCCGGACGGCCCCGAAAGCCGCGCCGTCCCCCCGGAGAATCGCAAGGCGGGCCAGGACCAGTTCCGCACAGAGACACAGGCTGATCTGCCCGGCTTCCCGGGCCAGATACAGGGCCTTGTGGCTCAGAGTTTCCGCTTCCGCCTCCTCTCCGCGGCAGAGATGGGCTTCGGCCCGCATCATGACCTCCGCCCCCGTCCCGTGGCCGGCGGCAAGCTTCACATACCAGGGCATGCATTCGTCCATGAGGTCCAGAGCATGGTCGAGACCGTCGGTCCTGTTCCAGTAAAGGCTCAGCACCGAGGGGATGCCGAAGGTCCAGGGAGTCAGGCCGAAAATAACGGTCCGGGGGTAGGCGCCGCCTTCTGCCGATGAAAGGTGGGCAAAGGCTTCCCTGTGAAAGGCACTCATTTTCGCGATATCGTTGAATTCGGTGAAGGAAAGAAGCAGGGCCGTTTCGCCCTTCAGCCTCGACAGGTTTTCCTGCGGAAGGTCCCCCGGACCGGCGATGATGCCCCGCAGCAGGCTCACCATGCGGGAGAACCGGTCCCGCATGCCGCTTTTCAGGAAATGGAAGGCAAAGAGAAGAAGGGCGAAGGGGTATCTCCGGAGGGTGTCTTCGGAACACTTCGAAACGAGCTCTTCAAGGAAGCCGATGATCTCTTTCTCCTTCTGTTCGTTGAGGTATTTGCCCGTGAAGGGCAGGGAGAGGATGGCATCGCAGTCCCGGAGCTTCATGTAGAATTTTGCCGCCTCGAAGTAGTCCGAGGCATCCCTGCAGGCGTCCCCGGCCCTTCGGACCAGGACGTCCGCCAGGGCGGGAGGCTGGTTCTCAAACTGTTTGCGGAGGTATTCCTTCAGGATGCTGTGAATCGAATAGGCGCTCTTGTCAGCGATGTAGGAGATGAAAAAGCTGCTTCTCAGCATCCTGGTCACGTCCCCGGGCAGGACGGGCCAGCCGCCGGCGATGGCTCCCTGCCGGGGAGTGAAGGAGTCGAGCAGTGAGGCTCCCATAAGGAAGGTACGGGTCTCTCCGGGCATCCTGTTCCAGACGGCAGTTTCGATAAGGCTTTCCATGTCGGGCACCCGGGCAAAGGATCCCGTCTCCCTGAAATTCGACGCCTGGAGCAGGATGGCGGAGACCCATCCCTCGGAAACGCTCTGGATGTAGTCCAGGTCGCGTTCCGAGACGTCCGCTCCCGACAGGCGGCAGAGACGGGCAGTGGATTCCCGGTCGAAGAAGAAATCCTTCGTGTCCAGCCGGTGGATGTGCCCGCTGTGGCGGATGTCCCCCCCGCAGGAAGGAAGGGGCTGGGTGATGAACACCATGTGGAGGTTTTCGTTGGCATGGGCCGAGAAGGCCCCTATGAGGCCGCAGGGGATATCCGTCTCGAAGAGCTGGTAGTTGTCGATGACGAGGAAGGTTTCCCCGTCGCATCGGCATTGGCCCAGAACAGCGGCGATATCCGGCAGGTTTTCCACCGAGGGAGGGAAGAGTCTCTTGAGTTTCTGGGCTGCCTCCATGTCCACGGTCCCCAGGAGCCGGCAGAAGCCTTCCCAGGCCTTCGAGGGCCGTTCGCCGAAACAGGTGTACCAGTTCCCGCTGCTGTTCGTCCGAACCGTTTCCCGAAGGAATTCCCTGACGGCGGTGGTCTTCCCGAAGCCGGAAGGCGCCTCCACCACCGTGAGGGGATAGCCGGACATTCTTTCGAGAAGCGCTCTGAGGTGTCCGGGAAAGACACAGGTTCCGCCCCGGAGCCGGGGGTTCGCCTCTTTCTGCATGGGTGGCCCTCCATTCTTGCCTTCTGCAGCCGCTTTTCGCACAGCATCATAATAATGCACAATGGCCGGAGAAATTTCCGGATGTATGACTAAATATTTAGTCTTTATATTCCTTCACGATGATGTCTGCTTCAGAAGAGGGGGGCTTCCCCGAAGTCCCCTCGCCGGACGTCCCGTACAGGATGGCGGCATAGCTCGTTCCCGACTCCACCCTGCGGCCCAGGACGGACGACGAATCGGCGTGCTCGAGGACGGTTCCTTTTTCGATCCCGACCTCGCGGAAGAGCATCAGCACCAGGGCTGCGGCACGGCGGGCATCCACGTCGATGGTCTTCGTTCCGGCAGGCCGGATATTGGCCAGGACGTCCAGGGTCCTGCGGTCTTCGGCGGCCATGGCCTCCGGTGTCTTGTAATGGGACAGGTCCATGCTCAGGATGATGACATCCCCGTCACGGAGCAGATCCAGAATGGCGTTTTTCAGGATGATAAGAGCCAGGTCGGGCGTCCGTGCGCCGATCACCATGGGAACTACCGATGCGTTCGGAAAGTGCCGGGCAACGAAGGGGATGTGGACCGTTATGCCGTGCTCCCGCCGGAACAGGGCTCCGTCAGCTCCCGCCACGGACAGGGACGAAAGTGTTTCGCAGGCTTCCCGGTCTGCCATGAGAAGCCGTTCCGGGGTCGGCCAGTCGTCGGGGCACAGGGCCGCGAAGGTCCGGGCCCGGCGGAAGTGGTCGGGGGAAAGCAGCCATACCCGCCGGACCTCCGGCGACCCAAGGTGCTCGTAAAACCGCTGTATCATGCCGAGGGCAATATCATGGTGCGGAACGATGCCGCCGGTGATGCGCAACGGCGTCACCCGTTCCCCGCCCCTTGTGCCTGCAGGGAAGGCGGAGCCGGTTTCAGCCCCGCCTTCCGCCCTTTGCAGAATTCCGCTCCCTGCGGCAAGGATGCAGAGAAGCATCACTGCCGTAAAGAGCTTATTTCCGAAGCTCTTCATACCACGCAGGATGGTGCTTTTTCAGCTCTCCTGACCGGGCCCGGTCGTAGACCAGGGCTTTCCATTCTTCGTCTGTCATGCGGCCTCCCTCCAGGGAGCGGACGAACTCGTAGTAGGAGAAGATGAACCCCCTGGTGACCCGGGGGCCGCCCGAGGCGTCGTTGACGAAGACATGGATTCTCTGGGGCCTGCCGGAGGCGATGTGGAGCACCCGGCCTTCGAAATAGTCCGTGGCGATATCGGTGACCAGGGCCATCTTGAGCTGCTCCCTGTCATCCACCATTTCTCCGGGCAGCAGGAGCTGGGCGTTGAAAGCCCGGGCCAGATACTTGATATTCCCGTAGTCTTCCGCCGTCAGGGGCTTGCCGCCGGTCTCCTTCGCCGCGATGTCCCGGGCTATGGTCAGCAGTTCCGCCAGGGTTTCCAGCCTGGAGGCGTAGGGAATGCCCTCTTTCTCGAATTCCTCGTCATCCGGCTCCATGCCGAAGTCGCCGATGAAGGACCGCAGCCGGGAGACCGCCGACAGGAGGGCGTCAAAGGTACGGGGATCGGGCTCCACGTACCCCTTCGGCTGCGGGGGGGCGAAGGGTCCCGCTTCGGTGTCGCCGCCGTCGCCCATCTCGGCGCCGGACTGCTCGGCGTAGAGCACGGTGTCGTGCTTCAGCTCGGCCCAGGATGCGGAACAGGTGGAGAGCTTCTTCCACTGCCACGCGGGAGATTTGTAAAAGAACTGGTCCGAGCCGGAATCCCGGAATCCCTCCTGGAAGGCCTTTATCCACAGGGAGTAGACCGATTCCTCTCCGGCGAGGTGCCCGTTCATCCATGTTTTCAGCTTCTTCAGCGCCTCGGCGTAGCCCTTTACGCGGCTGTTTTTCGCCGCCAGGCCGTCGGCCGCACGGGACCCCAGGGCGGCCATGACATCCGTTCCCTCCGGGAGATTGCGGGGGTTTGCGTCGGTTCCCACCCGGGGGGAGGTGAGCATGTTCATCACGTAGGCGTCCGGGGTGAAGCGCTTGCCGGACATGCGGAAGACGGGAAGACGGGATGCGAAGTCCTTCGTGCCGTCGTCTCCGCCCGGGGTGCTCTGGATCAGGGGGCCGGGAACCGTCTTTTTGATCTCGTCGGCCAGGGCAGAGAGAACCCTGCCGTCGGCCAGCCGGACGGGAGCTCCCGCAAGGGCTCCCATGCGCTCTTTGGCCAGCTTCCGGTATATGCGGGTTCCTCCCGTGTTCGACGCGCCCACGAGGAAATCGATGGGAGCCTCGAAGGCGTTCCATTGTTCCTCCTGCTCTCCGAGGACGAGAGACACCAGGGCCGCCGCGGCGACGTTCCCTGGCTTCGGCGTGCCGTCGTCGGCGAAGAGGACAAGCTCGGCGGAGCCGAGCCAGCTCATGGCCCGGAAATACCGTTCCAGCTCCGGCCTCAGAGTGTAATGTCCCCGGGGCCTGAAGGATGTGTAGTCGATTTTCGCCCCCGTGACGGCGGAATCCGTCACATCCGCCGCGGCGAGTATCCGGGCCACTTCTTCGGACGCGTTTTTCGACAGCCTTGTCCGTGTTCCCGGCGTCTCTTCCAGAAGGGCAAGGGGAATGGAGAACATGTCCCGGGCCGTTTCCCAGGTCTCCCCCGCTCCCGCAGAGGAGCAGGCGCCCTCGACGCCTGCCAGGGCGGCCAGGGCCGTCTTCATGCTTTCCCCGAGGGCCGGGGCCAGGAAGGTACGCTCGAATTTCTGCAGCATCCGGCTGAACACCAGGTGGAAGGCGTGGAGGAAAAGGTCGGTGGTGATGAAATCGGCCTGGTAGTCGGTGGTGAAACTGTAGTAATCCGCCAGGTCGTCCACCTGGAGGGCATTTTCGTCCATGGGCCACGGATCGTCGATATAAAAGCCTTTCCTGAGAAGGGAGGCGGCCATGTCCTTCGTTACGGGAAGGAATTCCGTCATTTTTTCCGGGGCGTCCATACCCCGGAAACCGTCCCCGTAGAAGGAGGACATGGCAGAGTACCGCATTTTCGACGGCAGAAGCCCCTTGTCAATCCTGGAATTGTCGGGCGCATAGCCTTCCAGGGAGCCGAAATCGGCCTTTTTGCCCCAGGCGTACCGGGAGCCCACGCCGCCGCTGCCGAACCTGGTGTCAGTGGTAAACTCGAAGAGCAGCCAGCTTTCCTTTCCTTCAGAAAATTCGCCCACCGCCGTCACCGTTTCCCCCCGGGCAAGGGAGAATTCCCCGGCGGAGATGCTGCGGGCCGTTGCGCCTTTCCCGGGCTGAAGCCGCAATTCCGCGCCGTCCTTCTTCACCGTGAAGGAACGGGCTTCGAAGCTTGTGTGCTCCGGAACTTTTTCGATGCCCTTCTTCTGGATATAGCAGAGCACCTCCCCGTCCTCCGGCGAAAGAAGGGCGTACCATCCGCCGGCGAACTGCCTGAGCTTGCTGTCCGTTATGGTACGCAGCCTCAGGTGATTGCCGTAGACCACGACCCCGTAGAAATCCGGGAGCTCCCAGAGATCCGTCACCTGGGGAACTTTCGCGACGGGTTTTCCAAACATGGGCACCACATCCGCAGTGACGACGTACAGGCCGTCACCGCCCGCAGGGCCGGAAGCGCTCTTTGCCTGCGCCGCCGGGGCAAAGACGCCAAGTGCCAGAATAAGGACAGCACAGAGAGGAACAACCTTCAGCAACAATGCTCCCCACCCTGTTCCCATGGTCTTTGTTCCGTTCATCCCCATGACCTCCTCCTTCGTGCCGGCGGTTTATGTCCGGTCTTCCGGGGAAAAACCCCGGCCCATTTCCCCCGCTTCTTCCCTTCCGGCGCTTCCCTGCCCGGGAAATGCACAGGGGCTTCAGTTTCCCACAAAACAATACCATGAAGAAAGCCTTCATGGTAAAGAATACTCCTGCAATTCCATTTTCTGAGGAGACAGCCGCACTGTCCCCCGGGGAGTCTGGGAAGATCCGGGACCGCTACAGACTCTTCCAGCTTTTGAATCCCTTGCCCAGCACCTCCGATGCTTCGACCACGGACATGAAGGCCGTGGGATCGTGCTCGGCGAGGAATTTCTTCAGCTGCATGGCCTGCCTGGGTTCCAGAAGGGTGAGGAGGACGGGCCGGGGCTGCTTGGAGTATCCTCCCATGCCGTCCAGCCTGGTGACCCCCCTGTGAAGGGTGAGGTTGATATACGCGGACACTTCGTCAGGGATGTGGGTGATGATGAAGGCCTGCTTCCTCCGGTCAAAGGAGCGGGTGGTATTGTCCAGAACGATGCCGAAGACATAGAGCCCCACAGCGCCGTAGATGGCTGATTCCAGCCCCACCACGAAGAAGGAGAGGGCCAGAATCCCCATGTTGATGTAGATGGAAAACTGCCCCATCTCTATGCCGTACCGTTTTCTGAGGGCCATGCCGGGGATGTCGAGGCCCCCGGTGGATCCCCCCACACGGAACACCATGCCGGCACCGAGCCCGCGGATAGCCCCGGACACCATGGCCGCCATGAACTTGTCGCCGATGACGGGCACCGGCACGAACTCGAAGGCCTTCAGCAGGAGGGAGAAAAGCACCACCGCCCAGGCGGTCCACAGGACAAACCTGGGGGACAGCTCCTTCCAGGCCCAGATCATGAGCAGCCCGTTGGCAGCGAGGATCACCCACGCGGGAGAAATGCCGAACACGTAGTTCGACAGCACGGCAATGCCCGACACCCCGAGATCGGGAAAGCGGTTCGGAAGCACGAAAAGCACCACAGCCAGGGCCTGGAGGGAAACTCCGGCGGTCACGGCGAGGAATGCCCTCCACTCGTCCTTAACATCCTGAACAAACCGTCCGGCGGCGGAACGGAGACCGGCCTTCAGCGTCGCAAATTTCATGGTGCTTCTCCTCCTCTGCAATGGGAATCATTGCCCTCTTTGCCCGAAATCCCGCTCCCGGTCTGGTATAATAGATTGGTTGCAGACCTACGGAGCGGAGTGGGGAAACATGTTTATTCCTCTTGAAGGACAGTGCGTGGTCTCCATCCGGCGCGTCATCGCCATGATACGCCACGGCGACGAAACGGCCGTCTATCTCGACGACGGAACAATACTGGCGACGGGCTTCCGCCCGGAAACGCTGGATAAAAGATACAACGCTTTCAGCAAAGAGGCAAGGGAAAACGCCATGCCTCTTCGCAGACGAATGGGAGGAAACAGAACATGACGATGAGTCCGGCGGCCCGCCAGTATACGGCCAGCAGCATTCAGGTCCTGGAGGGGCTCCAGGCGGTCAGGAAACGTCCGGGAATGTACATCGGCGACACGGCGGCCAGAGGGCTTCACCATCTGGTCTACGAAGTGGTGGACAACTCGGTGGACGAAGCCATCGGAGGATACTGTACCGCCATCTACGTGGCCATTCACCCCGATGAAAGCATCTCCGTGGAGGACAACGGGCGGGGCATCCCCACCGACCCCCACCCCTCCAACGGCCGCCCCGCATCGGAAGTGGTGCTCACGACCCTCCATGCGGGAGGCAAGTTCGACAGCGGCGCCTATAAGGTCAGCGGCGGTCTTCACGGCGTGGGCGTCTCTGTGGTCAACGCCCTGTCGGAGTGGCTCGAGATCACCATCTGCCGGAACGGCGAATCCCGCACCCAGCGGTTCGAGCGGGGCATCCCGGTAACGGAGCTTTCCGAAGGGATCCCCACGGAGAAGAACGGGACCATGGTCCACTTCCTCGCGGACGGGGGCATCTTCGAAGAGGTCAAGTTCTCCGCCGAAGTGCTGAGCGCCCGGCTCCGGGAGCTCGCCTTCCTGAACCCGGGACTTTCCATAACCCTCGACGACAAGAGGGAGAACAAGGTCAAGGAATTCCGCTACGACGGCGGAATGAAGTCCTTCATCGAATACCTGAACCGGGGCAAGACGGTGCTCTTCTCCGAGCCGGTGACCATTTCCGGCGAGAAGGACGGCGTCTCGGTGGACATCGGCCTCCAGTACAACGACGGCTACCTGGAGAGGGTCTTCGGCTTCGCCAACCTCATCCACACCGTCGAGGGAGGCACCCATGTCTCCGGCCTTCGGACCGCCCTCACCCGGGGCGTGAACGAGGCTGCCCGCAGGGGCAAGCTCCTGAAGGAGAAGGAAGAGAACCTCTCGGGAGACGACCTGAAGGAAGGGCTCACCTGCGTGGTCTCCGTGAAGCTGTCCAACCCCCAGTTCGAGGGACAGACCAAGACCAAGCTCGGAAACAGCGACGTGAAGGGCATCGTGGATTCCATCGTCTACGAGGGGCTGCTGGCCTGGTTCGAGGACAACCCCCAGGTCGTGAAGTCCGTGGTGGAAAAGGCCATCAAGGCACGGCAGGCGAGGGAGGCGGCCAAGAGGGCGAGGGAACTGGTCCGCAAATCGGTGATGACCGGCCTGAGCCTTCCGGGAAAGCTTGCCGACTGCTCAAGCAGGAACCCCGAAAACACCGAGGTCTACATCGTGGAGGGAGATTCGGCCGGAGGCAGCGCCAAGCAGGGGCGCGACAGAAGCTTCCAGGCCATCCTTCCGCTGAGGGGCAAGATCCTGAACGTGGAAAAGGCCCGTCTTGACAAGGTCCTGGCAAACCAGGAGATCCGGACCATGATCCAGACCCTGGGCGCCGGCGTGGGGGACGACTTCGACCCGGGCAAGCTGCGGTACCACAAAATCATCATCATGACGGACGCCGACGTGGACGGAGCCCATATAAGCACCCTGCTGCTCACGTTCTTTTACCGGTATATGCAGCCCCTCATAGAGAAGGGATACCTTTACCTGGCCCAGCCTCCCCTGTACCGGGTGCAGAAGGGGAAGACGGTCTCCTACTGCTACAACGAGAAAGAGCTCAGAAACATCCTTGACAACGCCGCCGACCCGACGAAGATGAGCGTCCAGCGGTACAAGGGACTCGGCGAAATGAACCCGGAACAGCTCTGGGAGACCACCATGGATCCCCAGAACAGGGTGCTCAAGAGGGTGGAGATCGACGACCTCATGGGGGCCGAGGAGTATTTCAGCATCCTCATGGGGGACAAGGTGGAGCCCCGGCGGGATTTCATCGCCGCCCACGCCCACGAGGTGCGCAACCTGGACATCTAGGGACGGAAAACGAGTCTGAAAGGGGCCTCCGGCATCTGCCGGAGGCCCCTTTTTCTGCTCTCTACCAGGCCGTCTCCAGTATCCGGAGGATGTCCTCCCGTTCGATCTTCCGCACCGCCCCGAGGGGGGCGAGCTTCGCCGCGTTGTCGGCGATCCTGGGCAGATCGGCCTTCGCGACGCCCACTTCACGGAGAGTCACCGGAGAGCCGAGGGAACGGAAGTACTCCCTCAGCGCACGGATGCCTCTCAGAGCCCGGTCTTCACCGTCCCGGATGCCGAAAACGCTGGCGGCGAGCCGCTCGAACACCGGTTCCGCGTCCCTGTACACATATTCCATCCAGGCGGGCATGATGATGGCCAGCCCCGTGCCGTGGGGGACGTCGAAGATGGCGCTGAGGGAGTGCTCGATTCGGTGTGAGGCGAAATCCCCCCGGGCGGGACGGCCCACGTTGCTCAGGCCGTTGTGGGCCAGGGAGCAGCACCAGGCGAGTTCCGCCCGGGCCTCGTAGTCTGCGGGATTCTTCACGAGCTGGGGAATCCGGCGCATCATGGCCCGGATGAGGGTTTCACAGTAGTCCTGGACGAAGTCAAGCCCCGGGCAGGAGATCACGTAGGCCTCGAGGACATGAGTGACGGCGTCGATTCCGCCGCTCACCGTCTGGCTCTCCGGAAGAGTCGCCTGCACCGAGGGGTCGATGACGGACACTTTTGGAACAAGGACGGGGGACGCGATCGCCCATTTGCTCTCATCGTCCTCCCTGGTAACCACAGCGGTATTGTTCATCTCGGAGGAGGTGCCCGACGCCGTCAGCACTCCGTAGACGGGAAGGGCTTCCTTCACTGCCGCCCTGCCGCAGAAGAAGTCCCATACGTCCCCGTCGTAGAGGGCACCCATGGCGGCCGCCTTCGCCGTGTCAAAAACGCTTCCGCCGCCTACGGCAAGCACGGCCTGGGCTTTCTCGCTCTTCAGCAGGGCGATGACATCCCGGAGCTTGGACAGCCTGGGGTTCGAGCGGACGCCACCTATTTCGGCGAAGCGGATGCCGTGCTTCTCCAGTGACCCCGTCACCGCCTCGTGGACGCCGTTTTTGTAGATGGAGCCTCCTCCGGCGACAAGGACCACCCGGGATATTCCGTCTGCCGCAAGGGCTTCTCCGATCTGGGGAATGGTTTCCCTGCCGAAGATGATTTTTGTAGGCGCATAAAAGGTAAAATTCTGCATGTTTTTCCTCCTTCCGCCGGAGTACTCCCGGCATGAACAGTATTGTACCCCCGGAAGCCGGAGGATGTATAATGGCATCGAAGAGCAAAGGAGATGATACCATGGGAACGGAAATGAAAAAGAATCCGCGGAAAACACAGGAATCCTCACCCCTTGCCAGGCAGATCCGCATTATTTTCTACACTGTTTTCATCTGCATCACCATCGTACTCCTCGCCGTTTCCCTTGACCTCATGATCAATCCGTCGAAAAACTGGACGGATTCCCTTGCCATCCGCTGGATATCGGAACGGCGGAATATGCTGCCCTTTTTCAGGTAAATCCCTCTCTCCCCGTTAACCTCCCGGACAGCAGCGCGGCGAAACAGGTCCGGCCGTGCCGATGTTTTGCTGTTTTTGCCTGCCGCCTCCTCTTCAGCCGGATTTCCCGGAACGGTCTTTTGAAGAAGAAGACAGATTTTGTGCAGCCGCTCTCTGCCGTGACATTGTATGCTATTATTGCATTCAATCCGGAGGCTCCGGAGGAGAATAACGGTCACTGCGACCAGGGAGGCAATACCAGTGTATCTCGCAGGAGTTTTGTACTGTTGTGCCGCGGCCGTCTTCTGGGCTCTCGGCCCCGTGTTTCTGAAAAAAGGGCTCGCCTTCCTGGATCATACCGAAATGTCTGCCTCCCGTACCATAGGGTTTGCGGCGGCTTCGCTGATCTTCTGCATTTTCGACCCGAACGCCTTCATCTTCTGGCGTTTTCCTTCCTGGCTGCTTCTCTTCGTGTTCCTCAACATCCTCGTGGGAAACGTCCTCGGCGACCTCTGCTATTTCAAGTCCCTCGAACTCATCGGCGTGAGCAGGGCGGTGGGAACCACATGCTGCTATCCCCTCTTCGTCACCGCCATCTCCTTTTTCTGGCTCGGTGAGTCGCTTACCCTTCCCCTGGTCCTGGGCACGGGTGTCATGATCGCAGGCCTTTTCATGCTGAAATCCGGAGGCCGGAGGACCGCCGGCGCCGGGAATGAAACTGCCTCGTGGAAAGGCTTTCTTCTCGCCCTGGCGGCCGCTTTCTGCTGGGCCGCCGTCATGGTGCTCCAGAAATGGCTGCTCTCCGCCCACGACCTCCCCGCCGCATCCATCACCCTGTGGCGTGCCCTTTTCCTCTTCGCGGTCTCCTGGGGCATCTGGGCATGGAGAACGAGAAAGGAACCGGAAAAGCGCCTCCACCTGCTGAGGGCGCCCAGGACAATCTGGGCGTACGCCATCGCCGCCGGAACCTTCGGCCTCGCCGCCGGAGGGTATGTTTTCGCCCTGGCCATACAGATCATCCCCGTGTCGGTAGCGACGCCCATTACGGCCACAAGCCCCCTGATCGCGGCAGGCATGGCGGTGGTCATGTTCCACGAATCCATGCGGCCCGTGCAGTGGGCCGGCATCCTCTGCATTCTCGGAGGAGTGCTCACCGTCACCGCGTGACATCATGAAAGGAAGCCCCCGCACCGGAAGGTGCGGGGGCTTTTCTTTTCCTGCCCGTGGTCTAGAACTCCAGGATGACCTTGCACACCTCCGACGGATTATCCTCGATGAACTTCATGGCCTCCCGGACCTGTTCGAAGGGGAACCTGTGGGATACGAGAAGTTCCGGCTTCACCTCACCGCCGGAAAACCACGAGATGACCTCGGGAAACTTGTTCCTGTTCAGGCGGGAGCCGAAGATGGAGAGTTCCTTCTTCACCGCCTCGAGCTGGACGAAGGACGAAGGCTCCTTCGAGAACCCGAGCAGGCCGATGCGGCCCGCAGGGGACGCCATCCGGAGCAGGGAGGGGAACAGGTCGGGACTTCCCACGGCATCGATGATGAGGGGTACGCCGGCTCCTCCGGTCCATTCCGCCGCTTTCTCCTCCAGGGAGTCCTTCCGGGTGTTGACCGTGAGTTCCGCCCCGAGGGAGCGGGCTTTTTCAAGCCGCACGTCCACGATGTCGGCCACGGCGCAGGCCGTCCCGAGCCTCCGGGCCGCCTGCAGGATCACCTGGCCGATAGGCCCGGCGCCCAGGATGAGCAGCCGGTCGCCCCCGGAGCACTCCGTTCGTGACAGGACGTTCGCCGCGATGGTGAAGGGCTCCACGAGGGCTCCCTTTTCGAAGGACCAGTCGGAGGGAATTCTGTGGAGGTTCTTCACGGGAAGGGCGACGAACTCGGCGAAGCCGCCGTCCCTGTGGACGCCGAAGACCTCCAGCCGCTCGCACACGTTGGGGCGGCCTATGGAACAGGGGTAGCAGGTTCCGCAGCTGGTGACGGGATCCACCGCCACCCGTTCGCCGGGGGCGTACTCCGTCACGCCCTCGCCCAGGGCGGCAACTTCTCCCGCAAATTCGTGGCCGATGATCCTCGGGTATTTCGCCAGGGGGTTGGTGCCGTGGTAGATATGCATGTCCGAGCCGCAGATGCCTCCGGCACGGACCCGGACGAGCACTTCTCCCTTTCCCGGCCCGGGAACGGGAACCTCCCGGATTTCAAGACTGTGGGGCTTCTCTACAAAGACAACCTTCATGATCCGTTCTCCTTTTCTTCTCTCCCCGGCCCCCTATGAGGCATGGGCCCGCCGGTAGGATGAATACAGGGACAATGCCGCCAGGACCAGGAACACCACACCGATCGGACGGGTCCAGAGGAAGGAGTAGCTTCCCTCGTACATGAGCACGGCCCTCCTCAGGTTGCTCTCCGCCATGGGCCCGAGGATGACCGCGAGAATGATGGGCGACGAGGGCACGTCCGCTTTCTGCATTATATACCCTATGACGCCGAAGGCGACGCAGACCCACATGTCGAAAATGCTGTTGTTCATGGAGTAGGCCCCCACCATGGAGAGGGTGATGATCACCGGGATGATGATCCTCTTGGGAAGTTCCACCACCCGGCAGAAGAGCCGGACGCCGAGCAGGCCGATGAGCAGCATGAGGATGTTCCCCACGAAGAGGGAGGCGAAGAGACCGTACACCACGTCGGCGTTTTTCGTGAACAGGAGGGGGCCGGGCTGAAGTCCCTGGATGATGAGGGCGCCGAGGAGGATGGCCGTGACGGCGTCTCCGGGAACGCCGAGGGTAAGCAGGGGGACCATGGCCCCGCCGGTGACGCCGTTGTTGCCCGCCTCCGGGGCGGCTATGCCTTCGAGGCATCCCGTCCCGAACTCGCTGCCCTTTTTCGAACTTCTCCGGGCCTCGTTGTAGCTGACAAACGCTGCGATGTCGGCGCCGGCGCCGGGTATGGACCCGATGAAGGTACCGATGAGGGCGGACTTGATCATGGTGGGCATAAGGGTGACGGTCTCCCTGAGAGAGATCATGCCCCTTTTGAAATTGGTCTCGATGGCATGGGAGGGTTCAAAAATCTTCTCCATCTGGACGAAGGCCTCCGCCAGGGCGAAGAGTCCGATGAGCACCGGAATGATGGCAAAACCGTTGAAGAGGTTCATTTCGCCGAAGGTGAACCGGGGGAAACTGGTCACCGGATCAAGACCCACGGTGGAGATGAGCAGGCCGAACATGCCTGCCAGCAGTCCCTTGACGGGGCTCTTGCCGGAGATGCTCGCGATGATGCTGAGACCGAAAATGGCCAGGGCGAAATATTCCGGGGCTCCGAAGCGGAGGGCGAAATTCGCGAGGGCGGGGGAAATGGTAATGAGCATGACGGTGCTCACCATGCCGCCGGTGAAGGAGGCGATGGCGGAGACGGACAGGGCCTTTGCCGCCTCTCCCTTTCTGGCGAGCTCATAGCCGTCGAGAACCGTGGCCGCCGCAGCCGGGGTTCCCGGAGTTTTCAGCAGGATGGCCGCGATGGACCCTCCGTAGATGGCGCCGATGTACACCCCGGCCAGCATGACCAGGGCCCGGGTCGATTCCATGCCGAAGGTCAGGGGCAGGAGCACCGCCACGCCCATGGTGGCCGTGAGGCCCGGCAGGGCGCCTATGACGATCCCTCCCGTCACGCCGAGGAGGAGGAAGGGAAAGATTCCCGGAGAAAAGGTGGTCTGGAGTCCGTCAAGAAGCAGAGAAAACATGGCCGTTCCTCCTAAAAGTAAAAGAGTCCCTCGGGCAGAGGAACCACGAGCAGTTTATAGAATACACCGTACACCGCAATGGAAATAGCGGCGGGAAAGACTGCAAGGGAAAGGGGGCTGCGCACCCCGAAGAGCAGGAGCAGGGCGAAATTGAGGGCCGCGGTGGCCAGGATGAAGCCGAGATAGTCGAGGAACAGCACGTACACGGTGATGACGGCAAGGCCGGCGAGAGCGATGAGGATCTGTCTTGGGAAAAGGTCGGAAAGGGTCCGGCCGTCGTCGTCGAATCTGCCCCGGAAGGTGAGCCAGCCGAGAAAAAGGGCGAGCCCCATGGTCATCCACGCCAGCAGCTCGGGGAAGAAGGCCGCCCCCACGTAGTCGTCCTGGATCAGGGTCTGCTGGAAGTTGGCCGCCGAATACAGGACAAAGGCGCCCAAAAGAAGGAACGCCGCCGCTATGCAGTAATTCGCTTTTTTCACTGGTCATTCTCCTCGTAATTTCTGCGGATGCACGAAAGAGGAGGGGCTGCCCGGAAGGGAGCCCCTCCCTGTTCGGAAAGGATCTGCTACTGCTGCTTTTTCACTTCCTCCACGATTTCCGTGAGGGCTTTCACGTCGTTGTCCACGAAGGTCTTGAACTCGTCTGAATTCATGAGCCGGATGCCCAGCGTCCTGCCATTCATGAAGTCGGTGAATTCCTTTTCCTGGGCGGCTTTCCGGAAAGCGTTTCCGAGAACGGCCTTTACGGCGTCAGGGGTTCCCCTGGGCAGGGCAAGCCCCCTCCAGGTTCCGGTAACGATGGGATATCCCTGCTCGGTCATGGTGGGAACATCGGGAAGCCCGGCCATGCGGACGTCGGAGGCCACGCCGAGGGGCTTCAGCTGGCCGGCGTTGATCTGGGAAATTGCTTCGCCGGGGTTGACCATGGTGAAGTCCACGTGTCCGCCCATAAGGGCGGGGATGGCCTCCGCTGCGCCGTTATAGGGAATCTGGTTGAATCTGACCTTCTGGTTCAGCTCCAGGGCGAGAAGGTAGAAGTTGGGCTTGGCGGTGCTGCCGAACTTCACCGATCCCGGCGCAGCCTTTGCCGCCTCGAGAACGTCCTTCACCGACGTGAATTTCGAGTCGGGACGGACGAGCATGATGGCGGGGTCCTCGTTGATGAGGGCGAGAAGGTCGAAGTTGTCGGGAGTGATCTGGGCGAGCCCCATCTGGGGAAGCCAGGCGATCTCCCTGGTGACCATGGTGACGGTGTATCCGTCGGCCTTGGCCATGGCGCCCTCGGTCATGCCCACGGCACCCGAACCGCCGGCCTTGTTCATGACGACCACGGGCTGGCCAAGGTGCTTTTCGGCCGAAGCCGCAAGGGCCCGTGCCACTGCGTCGGTGCCGCCGCCCGCCGCGAAGGGGACGAGAAGGCGGATGTTCTTCGCCGGGAAATCGGCCGCGAATGCGGCGCTGCCGAAGATCAGTGAAACCAGTGCCAGTACGAGTGCTGCTTTTTTCATGTGGTTCTCCTCCTTGGATGTTGGGAATGATGATGCCGCGATCATTTATTCTACCGCTCTCCTACCTGGAGAGCCAGCCGCCGTCCACGGCGACGATGTAGCCGGTCAGGTAGTCGGAAGCGGCCGACGAAAGGAATACCGCCGCCCCCTTGAGGTCGTCGGGAGTCCCCCACCTGCCTGCGGGGATCCTGGCGAGGATTTCCTTGTTCCTGACGGGATCCTTCTGGAGGGCTTCCGTATTGTCCGTGGCCATGTAGCCGGGGGCAATGGCGTTCACCTGGATCCCGTACTTCGCCAGTTCGTTGGCCAGGAGTTTCGTCAGGCCTCCCACGGCACTCTTGCTCGCCGTGTAGGAAGGAACCCGGATGCCCCCCTGGAAGGAGAGCATGGAAGCAATGTTCACTATCTTGCCGCCCCTGCCCTGCTTTTCCATCTGCCGTGCCGCCTCCTGGGAGAGGAAGAACAGGCTCTTGAGGTTCACGTTCATCACGTCGTCCCAGTCCTTCTCTGAAAACTCCAGGAAGTCCGCCCTGCGGATGATGCCCGCGTTGTTCACGAGGATGTCCAGCGACCCGAGGCCGGCCACGGTCTCCGCCACGATGTCCGGAATCCTCTCCTGGGAGGTCAGATCGGCCTCCACGTAAAGAAATTTCCTGCCGAGGGATGTCACCGCCTTTTCCGTCTCCGGCATGGGAAGAGGCCCCACGCCCACGATGTCGGCCCCCGCTTCGGCGAGACCTTCCGCTATGCCGAACCCCAGGCCTTTGCGGGCTCCCGTTACGACGGCCACCTTGCCGTCAAGCCTGAACGAGTCGAGTATCATTTCTTTTCGCCTTCCTTTCGCGCCTTTTTCGTCAGTAGGTAATGAGCACCTTGAGGTACTTTTCCGGATCTTCCAGGATATCCCTGAATGCGGTGTTGATCTTCTCGAAGGGGTAGACCGCCGAGATCAGGGCTTCCGGGTTCACCTGACCCTTTTCGAACCATTCAATGACCTGGGGGAACCGGCGGCAGTTCATCCGGGAGCCGATAATCTTGAGCTCCTTCTTCACCACGATGACCTCGGGGATTTTGGCGGGTTCCGGATGAAACCCGAGCACCACGATGCGCCCTCCCGGAGCGGCGTATCCCAGGCTCTCCTCCAGCAGGCGGGGCATCCCCACCGCCTCCACGACCACGTCAGCCCCGAACTCGCCGGTAAAATCGGCCAGCGCTCCGGCAAGATCCCCGGTCCTGCCGTTGACCGTCCTGTCGGCCCCGAGGGTTTCGGCCACTTTCAGGCGGCTGTCCGCGAAATCGGTGATGAGCACTTCCGCTCCGGCGATCTTCATGGCCTGCAGTATGCAGAGGCCGATGGTTCCGGCGCCTATGACGAGGACTTTGTCTCCCTTTCCCGCCTCGCTCCTGGCCAGCACTTCCGCACCAATGGAGAAGGGTTCGATAAGGGCCGCCTTTTCCCAGCCCATTCCCCCGGGAAGGGCGTAGACCTTTTCCTCGGGGACGGCGATGTAGTCGCAGTAGCCCCCGTCCACCTGGACTCCGAGGCATTTGACGGTGCTGCAGAGATTGTCGTACCCTCTGCGGCAGGAAACGCACTTTCCGCAGGACACCACCGGATCCACGGTCACCCGGTCTCCCCTGGAAAACCGGCTGACGCCGCTTCCCACGGACTCCACCTCGCCCACAAGCTCATGGCCGAGAATCCTGGGAAGGGCCACGTCCGACCGCTCTCCCTGGTAAATGTGAAGATCGGAGCCGCAGATTCCCGCAGCCCTCACCCGGACGAGAACCTCTCCCTCCGTTGGCAGGGGCATCCTGTCCTCGAATATCTGGATCTGCCTCGGGGCTACAAGTTTGGCACTTCTCACGGAATTCACCTCCGCCCTTGTCGGGCCCGTATTGAAGGACGGCCTTTCAAGACCGTCCCGGAAAAACTATGGATAAACCGCTTTGCATCCGGAGGGACGCCGCAGTATGTTTTCATGGTCGCGCCGCCGTTTTTCCTTTCTTTCCCGCTCTCTCCGGCGGTCAACGAAAAACCGGCAGGGGCCCCGGCACAGCCTGTTCCGCGGAAGGCGGGAGAGCCGGGAGGACCCTCCCGCCCGCTGCATTTTTAGTTGTTCGCCGCTATGATGAGATCAAGCAGTTCCGTTCCGAACTTGGCCCTGTAATCTTCCCACACGGGCTGAACCGCCTTGACGAAGGGCGCCACGTCCACCTCGTTGAACTTCACGTTATGGGCCTTCAGCTCCTCCACGGTCTTGCCGACGAAGGCGTTCCAGTATTCACGCTGCTTGGCCTCTGCCTCGCGGCCCGCTTCGACAATGGCCTTCTGCTGTTCGGGGGTCAGCTTGCCGAAAGCCTGCTTGCTGATGAGCACCAGGTCGGGAACCATGAAATGCTGGGTCCATGAGAAAATATCGGACACTTCATAGAGCTTGAGGGTCAGAAGGGTGACGGGGTTGTTCTCCCATCCGTCGAGCACGCCCTGCTGGAGAGCGCTGTAGACTTCGCCCTGGGCCATGGGGGTGGCGATGGCGCCCATGGCATTGAGAGTGTTTACCATGAGCTTGCTGTCCATGACGCGGATCTTGAGTCCCTTCAGGTCCTCCGGCTTGGTGATGGGGCGCTTGTTGTTGATGAGGTTCCGGGAGCCGCCGTCGCCCCAGTAGAGGAAGACAAACCCTGCCTTCTCGATGTCGGCCTTGATCATCTCCCCGGCCTTGCCGTTGAGGGCCTTGAACATGTGTTCCGTGCTCTGGAAGACATAGGGAAGGGACAGCACGTCCATGGCGGGGACGAACTGGGCCATGGGCCCCGCGTTGGCCATGCACATCTCGAGGGTTCCTGCCTGCATGCTTTCCAGGGCCTCCCGCTGGCCGCCAAGGGCGCTGTTGTTGAACAGGCGGACTTCAACCGATCCGCCGGTCTTCTCCTTCACCTTTTCGGCGAAGAAGACCATGGATTCGGTGGTGGGATTGCCGTCGGGGAGAACGTTGGAGAGCTTCAGCACAACCGGAGCCCCGTAGGCAAAGGACGCCGCGAGAAAAACGAAAAGAAGCGCAAGCGCAAAGGTCTTTTTTCCGAACATGGAATTACCTCCTTCTTTTCTGCTTCCAAATCCTCTTTCCTCCCCTTCGGGGAAGGATTTCCGCTGCCTGGTGCCGCCGCCTCTGCCTCCGTTGCAGCATGAACAGGTTTTCCTCTCATACCTCCCTTCGCCGGAAATGAGCCTTCCCGGCCGAAACTATCTGAGCCCCATCACAAGCTGCGGGAGGAAGGTGATGATCTGGGGGAAGACCGTGATCAGGGCAAGAACCACCATCATGGTAAGGAGATATTTGGAGTAGGCTCCCAGGATCTCCCCGAGTTTCGCCTTCGCTATTCCCGTAGCCACGAAAAGAGATATGCCCACCGGCGGGGTGCACTGACCGATGGCCATGTTGACAATGGTCATGATGCCGAAGTGGATGGGCGTCACGCCGAGCTGCCGGGCGATGGGAAAGAGAATGGGCACGAGAATGATGATGATGGGCGAAATGTCGAGGAAGGTGCCCATGAAGAGCATGAGGGCGTTCATGAGGAAGAGGATGACCAGCCGGTTGTCCGACAGGGCGAAGACCGCCTTCGCAATCTTGTCCGGAATCTGCTCCGCCGCCAGGATCCAGCCGAAGCTGGAAGCCGTGGCGATGCACAGGACCACCACGCCGGTGGTGATGCCTGTCTTGACCATAATTGAAGGTATGTCTTTCCACTTGAGTTCGCCGTAGACGAACCGCCCCACCACGAAGGAATAGAAGGCCGCCACCACCGAGGCCTCCGTGGCCGTGAAGACGCCGGAGAGGATGCCTCCCATGATGATGACCATGGTCATCAGGGCCAGGATGGAGTCGGTGAAGGCATGCCACCGCTCGCCCCAGGTCGCTTTCGGTTCCGCCGGGAGGTTCCGCTTTCGGGCGAAGATGCCGCTGGTGACCATGAGGGCCAGCCCCATGAGGATGCCGGGAAAAACGCCGCCCAGGAAGAGCCCTCCGATGGAAATGCTTCCGGTGATTCCCAGAATGATCATGGGTATGCTCGGGGGAATGATGATCCCGATGGCGCCCGCGGTGCCCACCACGCTGGTGGCCAGGTCCTTCCCGTACCCCTTCTTTTCCATGGCCGGAATGAGGACGCTGCCGATGGCCGCCGTGTCGGCCGCCGTGGAGCCGGAGATGCCGGCGAAGAACATGGCCGCCACGATGCTGATCATGGACAGGCCGCCCCGGATATGGCCCACCAGGCTGGAGGAAAAGGAAATAAGCCGCCTGGAGATGCCGCCGCTCTCCATGAAGCCGCCGGAGAGAATGAAGAAGGGGATGGCGATGAGGGAGAAGGACTCCACGGAGGTATACATGCGCTGGACCACGATCAGGGGATCCATGCTGCCGACGAAGAGCAGGGCGATTGCCGCCGAAATGGCCAGGGAGAAGGAGACGGGCATCCGGATGACGAGCAGGAGAACGAAGGCCGAGAAAATGGTGACAGTCATGTCAGTCCCTCCACTCCGAATGATGCCGGGAGAACAGGCCGGTGAGATGGCTCAGGGAATGGATCGCCATGAAGGTGCCGCTCAGGGGCAGGATCACGTAGGGGCCGCTCATGGTGAAGGGCATCATGGCCATGAGCTGCCGCTGGTTGAGCTTTACGAGGAAAAGACCTTTCCAGATCATGAACAGCGCAAAGGCAAAAATCATGGCATAGACCGCCAGGGAAAGGAGTTTCTGGATCTTCTGCGGGAGGCGGACCACGAAGATTTCCACCTCGAAATGGGAAAGTTCCCTCACAGCAAGGCCGGCGCCGAGAAAGCTGAACCAGACGAACATGTACATCAGGAGGGCCTCCGACCACATGATGGGGGCTTTGATGACGAAACGGCTGATGATCTGGAGGAGCCCCAGGATCACCATGACCGTAAGGAGAACGATGAGCATCCACCGTTCCAGCCGCGCCGCGAAGGCATCGAGCCTTTCCATGAACGGTCCGCTCCCCTGCCTTATCTGAGGACGGACATGGGAACGCCGTCCATGTCCGAGAAGGTCTGGTTCTCTCCCGCCATGCCCCAGACAAAGCTGTAGCTGGTGCTTCCGACGCCTGAATGGATGGACCAGCTCGGGGAAATAACCGCCTCGCCGCTGCGGACAACGATGTGGCGCAGTTCGGAGGGCTGGCCCATGAAGTGGAAGACCACTCCGTCTTCGGGAAGGTTGAAGTACATGTACACCTCCATCCGCCGTTCGTGGGTGTGGGTGGGCATGGTGTTCCATACGGAGCCCTCGGCCAGTTCCGTCATGCCCATGGAAAGCTGGCAGCTTTTCACCACCTCGGGATGGACGTACTTATTGATCACCCGTTCGTTGCATTCCTTTTTCGTACCCAGGGCCTGCTTCACCGCCATCTCCCTGGTGATGAGGGTGGTGGGCCAGGCGCTGTGGGCCGGGCAGCTGAGGAGGTAGAACTTCGGAGTGCTGCCGGTCTCGGGTTCAAAGGAAACATCTTTCGTCCCCATGCCGATATAGAGGGCCTCGTACCGGTTCAGCCGGCGGGAGGTCCCGTCTGTGACCACCGTACCGGGGTCTCCGATGTTGAGCACCGCCATTTCTCTCCGCTGGAGGAAGAAGTCCACGCCGAGCTCTTTCCCGCCTTTCAGGGAAAGGCTCTTTGACACAGGACAGGCCGAACCGGTGATCATCCTGTCTACGTGGGAATAAACGAGGGGGATTTCATCAGGGGCGAAAAGGCCCCTGATCAGAAACTCGCCGCGGAGGGCTTCGGTGTCGTACCGCTTCACATCTGCCGGGTTGGCTGAATTCCGTACTTCCATCGGTTCTTCCTCCTTGTTGTCCGATTTTCCTGCCTCGCTGCGCCGGTTATCCCCGGTATCCCAGTTCCCTGGAAATGGCCAGGGCCGTCTCCCGGATTTTCGCTCCAAGGGCAAGAGACTGGCTGTCGCTGAAACGATAGGCCGGAGCACTGATGCTCACCGCCCCCACCGGGCAGCCCCTGAGGTCGAGGATGGCGGCCCCCACGCACCGGATGCCCTCCTCGTTCTCCTCCACTTCTTCGCAGAAACCCCTTTCCCTGCCGGCTGCGAGGAGATTTTTCAGCTCTTCCTTGTCAGTGACGGTGTTCTCCGTCCGGGGCAGCAGCTCCGTTCTGTCCAGGTAGGCGTCAAGTTCAGCTTCCGATAGGGCTGCGAGGATCGCCCGCCCTCCGGACGTGCTGTACAGGTCCCGCTTGGCCCCTATGCGGGAACGCATCCCCACGGGATGGGGGCTGTCAAGCTTGTCCAGGTAGTAGGCCTCCCCCCCTTCGAAAATGAAGAGATGGACCGTCTCGTGGCTCTCCTCCCACAGCCGCCGCAGCAAGGGGCGGGAAATCTCCGCGAGACCGGCGCGGTGCCTGTAGGCATCGGCCCAGAACAGGACGGAAGGCCCCATCTGGTACCGTCCGCTGTCGTCCTTCAGGACCACCGAGTAGTCCCGAAGGGTGGAGAGTATGCGGTGGACCGTTGCCTTGGAGAGACCGACGGCATCGGCGATCTCCGTGATACCCACCTGCCTCCGGGACTCGGCCATGAAGCCGAGAACGCTCATCGCCCTGTCGAGAACCCGGATGGAACCGCCGGACTCCTTTCCGCTGCCCTCTTCTTCCTCCTTCAGGCCCTTCACCGTGACGTTCAAAACTTCCGCTGTTGCGGTGCCGTTTCCGACTGCCCTGTTTCTCTTTGTCATAAGAATTCCACCTGCCAAAATGACGATTCTTTGGATGAAACGAATTTCCATTACGTTACGACAGAGGAGGAAGCCTGTCAACTTTATTTTTTTCAATCCATGAAACAAAAAATCAGCCCGTAAAACAAATCCGGCCCGGGAAAGCTTCCGGGCCGGATCTGCAATGGCGCATGTTTCAGGCTTATTTCCTGGGGACACGGGCTTCGAAGAGGGCTCCTGTCTCTGACGGGCGGAAGAAAAGATCCCCTCCTGAGCGGACCAGGATCCGTTTCGCTATGGCAAGGCCGAGACCATACCCTCCCTTGCCCCACTCCCCCCTGGACCGGGAGGCATCTCCCCTCCGGAACCGCTCGAAAAGAACGGGGGCGGTCTCCGGAGAAATGCCGGGACCGTTGTCCGCTACCATGATGCTCCAGAAACTCCCGTCCTCCCGGAGGATCAGGGACACCCTGCCCCCCTCGCTGGCCCCGAACTTCTCCCGGACATATTTCAGGCTGTTTTCCACGAGGTTCGAGAGCGCTCTCGACAGGTCTCCCGTCCTCACCACCGCCGGCGCCCGCGGGGGCACATCCGTTTCGATGGCGATCAGCGACGCGAAGGGATGGCTCCGGCACTGGTCGGCCACAGCCGCGAGGAGGAGGGAAAGATCGGCCTCCTCGGCGTCCCGGAGGGGCGGTTCCGATTCCATCCTCGAGAGCAGAAGCAGATCGTCCACCAGTCTGCTCATCCGTTCCTGCTGGGCGATGATGGAGGAAAGGAACTTTTTCCGCTGCTCCGCCGTCTCCTCCTCCGGTGCCTCTAGAAGGTATTCGGCAGCCGCACGGATGGCGGTCAGGGGAGTCTGGAACTCGTGCCCGGCATCGGCGACAAAATCCCTGCGGGACTGTTCGATCCGCCGCTCCTCGGTAAGGTCGGTGATGACGAAAAGCACCCCCGTCGCCGTCTTCCTGGAGGCTATTCCAAGGCATCGTCCGTCAAGCTCGGGCAGGTCGAACACCCTGCTTTCCTCTCCCCCTTCCAGGGCGGAGAGGATGAGGCCGTACATTTCACCGGAAGGAAGCATCCGCTCCACCGGGGTTCCGGGGGGCACGTCTCCCCTCACGGCAAGCAGCCGGGCGGCGACCCTGTTCATGTACCGGACCCTTCTGCCGTCATCAAGCAGAACGACCCCCACCGGAAGGGCCGTGACGATCCTGGAGAGGTCCTCCCGTTCGGACCGGAGTTCCTCCATGGTGCCCCTGAGCTGGGCGGACATGCCGTCCAGGGCGCTGGAAAGCCGCTGCAGTTCCGGTTCGGCCATGAGGGGGAAGCGGACTTCCTCTCCCTGGGCAATTTTGCCCGCTGACTCGACTACCCGGTCGAGAGGACGGAAAAAGAGGCGGACCAGTCCGGCTCCGAAGGCTATGATCAGCGCCACGGCGACGAGAAGATAGAGAAGAAACCTGTTCCGGGTCTCGGCGAAGGCGGCTGAAAGATGTTCCAGGGGGTAGGCGGACCGGATGACCGCTGTCCGTTCCCCGTCAAGGGAAACCCTCCGGGCGAAATAGAGATAGTGCATGTTCGTGGTGGTGCTGTACCGCAGGGCCGTCCCCTCGCCTCCGGACAGGGCTTCCTTTACCTCGGGCCGTGAAAGGTGGTTGTCCATGGCTGTCGGGTCCCTTTCCGTGTCGGCGAGGACGGCGCCGCGGGCATCCACGAGGGTGACCCTTCCCCTCAGGATCCCCTCCCACCGGGCAAGATCCTTCAGAAAACCGGACACCCCTTCCTTCGACAGCGAGACGGACAGCAGGGCCGTCTGCCGGGAAAGCTCCAGGCCGCTCTGCCTGACGATTCCGTCCCGGACCACTCCGTAGAGCAGGCCCCAGCTGATGCCGAAAGCGCAGAAAACCACTGCGGCCACAAGGAGAATCACCTTTTTTTTCAGGGTCAGCATGGTCGTCATTCCTCCCATACCAGACGGTAGCCCCTTCCCCGGAGGGAATTGACCGCCAGGGCCGGGCGCTTTCCGTCGACGAGCTTCTTCCGGAGGCGGGAAATGTGAACGTCCACCGTCCTTGTGTCGCCGCCGTAGAAGCTCCAGATTTTCGACAGCAGCTCCTCCCTGGGAACGGTACGCCCCATCCTCCTGGCCAGCACTTCGAGGAGGCGGAATTCCGTGGGGCTGAGGTCCAGGGGCGCCCCCCGGAGCAGGGCCGTTTCACCGTCGACTTCTATCCGTAGGCCGCCGTCCTCCACGATTCTGCCGCCTTCTTCCGGGCCGGACCTCCGGAGGAGGGCCTTGACCCGTGCGGCCAGCTCCGCCAGGGAGAAAGGTTTTTTCATGTAGTCGTCGGCGCCGATTTCCAGGCCCTCCACCACGTCCCGCTCTTCTCTCCGGGCGGTGAGCATGAGAACGGGGACGGAAGCGGTCTGGCGGTCCGCCTTGAGCCTGCGGCAGACCTCCCATCCGTCCATCTTCGGCAGCATGAGGTCCAGGATCACCAGGTCGGGCCTCAGGGAGAAGGCCATTTCAAGGGCCCTGTCTCCGTCGGCGGCGGAAGCCGTTTCATAGCCGTGCCGCCGAAGGGTCCGGGACACGACCTCCACGATGGCTTCCTCGTCCTCCACGATAAGTATTCTCTGCCCCGGCACGGCTCACCGCTCCTTCGGACGCCGGAAGGCGGAGGCCTTCACGGTTTTGCCGGTATAGATATAGACCACCCGTTCCGCCACGTTTGTGATGTGGTCCCCCGCCCGCTCCAGGGTTCTGGCCACGTTCAGGAGCTGGGTCGCCTGGCCGATCCTCTGGGGATTCTCCATCATCATGAGCAGCAGTTCCCTCATGATCTGCTTTTCAAGGTCGTCCAGGAAGTCGTCCATGGGAAACACGGCCTTCGCGGCCTCGGCGTCGCCGGTATCGAAGGCGGTGAGCGCTTTTTCCACCATGACGGCGAGGGCGTCCACCATGCGGGGAATGTCGATGAGGGGCTTGATGAGTTCCTTGTCGGCCAGGTCGAGGGCCACCTTGGCGATGTTGCCGCCGTAGTCGCCGATCCGCTCCAGGTCTATGGCCATGTGCATGATGGACGTCACGGCCCGGAGATCCTCACCGAGGGGCTGGTACCGCGCGGTGAAGTGCATGCAGGCGCTGTCCACTCCTTCAGCCAGCTCGTCGAGCTCGTCGTCCTTTTCGATGACGCTGCGGGCGACGGCTGCATCCTGGTTCTTCATCGCCCACACCGCCCTGGAGATGGCTTCCTCCGCCATCCTCCCGAGCCGGAGGATCATCCGCTTCAGCTCTCCGAGGTCCTCCTCAAGCTGTTTTCTCAGGTTGATTTCGTTCATTGCCTCTTCCTCCCCCCTCGGCCCCTAGCCGAACCTTCCGGTGATATAATCTTCCGTCCGCTTGTCCCCGGGCGACGTGAACATTTTCGGCGTGCTGTCGTACTCCACCAGGTCGCCCAGGAGGAAAAACGCCGTCCTGTCGGAAATGCGGGCGGCCTGCTGCATGTTGTGGGTCACTATGACCACAGTATAGTTCTTCTTGAGCTCTCTCACCAGCTCTTCGATGCGGGCGGTGGCCAGGGGGTCCAGGGCGCTCGTGGGCTCGTCCATCAGCAGGACGGCCGGTTCCGTGGCTATGGCCCGGGCGATGCAGAGCCGCTGCTGCTGCCCGCCGGAGAGGCCCGTGCCGGGGCTTTTGAGCTTGTCCTTCACCTCGTCCCACAGGGCGGCGCCGGTGAGGCTGCTCCGGACGATTTCGTCGAGCTTTTCCCTGTTCCGGATGCCGTGAAGGCGCGGGCCGTAGGCCACGTTGTCATAGATGGACATGGGGAACGGGTTGGGCTTCTGGAACACCATGCCCACCTTCCGCCTCAGGGCGATCACGTCCGTTCCCCTATCGTAGATGTCGGTGCCGTCGATGCGGATTTCTCCTTCAAACCGGGCGGAGGGGATGAAATCGTTCATCCTGTTGATGCATCTCAGAAACGTGCTCTTGCCGCAGCCGGAAGGCCCGATGAGGGCCGTCACGTTTTTTTCAAGGATGTCCGCGGAGACGTCCTTCAGCACCCGGGCCGCCCCGTAATAGAGATTCACGTTTTTCGCGCAGATCTGTATTTTTTCCATTGTTCTCCCCTTCTTATCGGCGCATCCTCCGGCGAAGCCGGGACCGCATGAATATCCCCACGGAGCAGATTCCCAGGACGAGAAGAAGAAGGACGAGAACCGTTCCGTACTGTATGGGGCGGGTTTCTTCGATGAACGTTCCCGCCGTGGCGAGGACGTAGATATGGTACGGCAGGGCCATTACCTCGGAAAACAGGCTCTTTGCGATATGGGGGGCGAAGAAGGCCGCGCCGGTGAACATGATGGGCGCCGTCTCCCCCGCCACCCGGCCGATGCTGAGGATGATCCCCGTGATAACCGTGGGGGCCGCCGAAGGAAGCACCACCCGCCGGATGGTCTGCCATTTCGAGGCTCCGAGGGCGTAGGAGCCGTCACGGTAGTCCTGGGGCACGGCGAGAAAGGCCTGTTCCGATGCGGTGACCATCAAGGGCAAAGTCAGGCACGCCAGGGTCAGCGCAGCGGACAGAAGGCTCGGGCCGAACCGGAAGAGGATCACGAAGAGAGAGAGCCCGAAGAGGCCGAAGACCACCGAGGGCACCCCGGCGAGGGACCGGATGGCGAGCCTGAGGATGCGGGTGAACAGGTCGTCCCGGGCGTATTCGGCGAAGTAAAGCCCCGTGGCCACCCCGACCGGAATGGCGAAGGCCATGGCCACCGTCACGAGCTGCAGGGTCCCCACGAGGGGGGTCAGTATGCCTCCCCTGGTCATGCTGTCCCGGGGAGGTTCCAGGAGGAAGTCCAGGGAGAGAACGGAATACCCCCGCACGAAGACAAAGGCCAGAACGAAAAAGACAAGGGCGGTCAGGGCGAGCCCGGCGGCCCAGCAGAGAAGGGTCATGATCTTGTCCGTTATACGTCGGCGGTCCATGCTACCTCACCATCTTTCCCTTTTTCTCGACCCATGCCGAGAGAAGGTTCACCGTCAGGGTCATGACCAGGAGGATCACGCCTCCGAAAAAAAGAGCGGCGTAGTGGGGAGAACCCACCGGGGTTTCCCCCATTTCGGCGGCTATGGTGGAGGTAAGAGGCCGGACGGGGTCGAAGACGGACAGGGGGATGATGGCCGCTCCGCCCGCGGCCATGAGGACCACCATGGTCTCTCCCATGGCCCGCATGACCCCCAGGAGGGACGCGCTCAGTATTCCCGGAAGGGCCGAGGGGATGACCACTTTCCGGGTGGTTTCCCAGCGGGTGGCCCCCAGGGCGTAGGAAGCGTCCCGGAGGTCCTGGGGAACGGAACCGAGGGCTTCCTCAGCAAGGGAACTCACCACGGGAACGGTGAGAATGCCCAGCAGGAGGGACGCGTTGAAGAGGTTGAGCCCCGAAAGCATATCGAAGGTTTCCTGCAGCCACGGGGCGAGGACCACCATGCCGATAAAGCCGAGGACGATGGAAGGGAAGAACCCGAGAAGTTCGAGAATAGGCTTCAGGAGTTCCCGGATCGGCCGGGGGGCCGTTTCCGACACGAAAACGGCGATGAGAAGGCTGAAAGGGACCGCCAGCAGGGAAGACAGTCCCGTCACCGCAAGGGTGGCCGCGATGAGGGGAAACATGCCCAAAACCGGCGGGTTTTCTGCGGGGTACCACAAGTCGCCCAGAAACAGCTCTTTCAGCGTGACGCTCCTGAGCACGGGAAGCCCTTCCCGGAAAAGGAAGTACAGGATGAAGAGCATGACCAGTATCCCCGCGCTGGAAATCCCCTTCACGATGGCTCCCGGCAGCCTGTCTTTCATGGCAATCCCTCTTTCGTCATTGAATTGGTGCTCCCTCCCCCTGCCGGGGGAGGGAGCACCTGATGCGCTGTCCGATCCCTTCATCCGCTACTTCAGGATCCTGAGGGGCACGAACCCGGTGGAGACGACCACTTTCTGTCCTTCGTCACCGAGCATGTAGTTCATGAACTTCATGATCTCGCCGGTAGGCCATCCCTTGGTGAACATGTACAGGAAGCGGGCGATGGGGTAGGAACCGTCAAGGGCCGTCTCGGCGGAACCTTTCTTTCCGTTCACCATGAGGGGCTTCACAGTGTCGTTGATGTAGCCGATGCCGTCGTAGCCGATGGCGTACTTGTTCTTTGCCACGGTGGTGAGCATGGCTCCCGAGGAGGCCACGATCAGGGCCCTGGGGGACACTCTTTCCTTCTTGAGAATGATCTCCTGCCAGGTCTCGTAGGTGCCGGAACTCGTGTCCCGTCCGACCACGGCGATGGGCTTGTCCTCTCCGCCCACGTCCTTCCAGCTGGTGATCTTGCCGGAGTAAATCGCCTGGAGCTGATCGATGGAAAGATCCTTGACGGGGTTGTCGGGGTGGACGATGGGGAGCAGGGCATCCATGGCCACTGCGAAGGGAACGGGGTATGTGCCCTTCTCCACCGCTGCCTTGACTTCGTCCTGCTTGATGAACCTGGAGGAATTGGCGATGTGGGTGGTTCCGTCGATGATGGCCTTGATTCCGTTGCCGCTGCCGCCGCCGGAGACGCTGATCTTCACGCCTTCGTTTGCCGCCATGTACTTCTCTGCCGCCGCCTGGGCTATGGGAAGGACCGTGGTGGAACCGTTCATGACGATTTCTGCCCCGAAGGCCATGCCCGATAGGGAGAGGATCGCTATTCCCGCAAGAATCGCTGCCGTTTTTCTCATTGCTGAAAGAACCTCCTTGATTTTTTGTCTTTTCGCCGGAGACCATCCCCGGCCGATGATGAAAGTATAGGCAGGATAGGTAACGGATGCAGCACGAGAATGTAACGGTTGTGAAACATCTTCGGCCTCTCTCCCGTGCATGATATATAATGTAGGGACAAAACTCTCCGGAGGTGTTTTCATGGTGAACAGCAGACAGCCCGATAAAATTCTCGGTGTACTCGGCGGCATGGGGCCGGCGGCGGCGGCGGAGTTTCTCCGTCTCCTGGCGGAGCGGGCGCCCGTCTCCCGGGACCAGGAGCACGCCGTGACCTACCTGCTCTCCGACCCCCAGGTGCCCGACCGGAGCAGCGCCATTCTCGGCACGGGGGAGGACCCCACGGAGCGGCTGAAGAAGAATCTCCTCACCCTTGCGGGGTGGGGAGCCGACGTCCTTGCCGTACCCTGCAACACGGCCCATTTCTTCATCGATCGCTTCCGGGAGGAGCTGCCGGTACCCCTCATCCACATCATCGACGAGACGGTGGGGGCCGCCGGAAGGATGAGTCCCGAAGGAGCATGGCTCCTGGCCACCAGGGGGACCATGGACAGCGGACTCTACCAGCGCTACGGCGAGAAGAGAAACTACCCCTTTTTCGTTCCGTCCCTGGAAGTGCAGCAGAAGGTGCAGGAAAGCATCGAGCTGGTCAAGTCGAACAGAAAGGCGGAAGGAGGGGAACTGCTGAAAGGGGTGGTGCTGAAGCTGTGGGAGGAGAGGGATCTCCCCATATGCGCGGCCTGCACGGAGCTTCCCCTGGCCTACGATGCGTCGGGCCTTCCCCAGGAGAAGACCGTATCCAGCCTGGGAGCCCTCTGCGACGCCTGTCTCCGGGCTCTCTATCCCTGACGGAGGAAAAAGAAGGGCCTCTCCGGCATTTCCGGGGAGGCCCTTCTTTTGTGGTCTCCTATTCCCTTACGATGTCGATGACCGTCACTTCGGGCGGGGTGAGGAACCGTATGGGAGGCCCCCAGGTTCCCGTGCCGTTGTTCACGTAGATCCGGCTCTGCCTCCCGGGAGAAGCGGCATGAGCCTGCCCGCTCCTCTCCGGGGGGACGATGGCCCGAAGACCGGGGCGGTAATCGTAGACCGCCCTGGTCGCCCAGTAAAAGGGCCAGATCTGGCCGCCGTGGGTATGCCCCGAAAGCTGGAGGTCAAACAGCCCCACAGCGTCGGAATCGACATAGGGCTGGTGCTTGAGGAGCACCACGAAGCGGTTCGGAGGCATCCCCGCCAGGACGGACGCATCCGGCACGCCGGGGTGGCCGTACCGCCTGGCCGCCCTGTCGTCCACCCCGGCAAGGATGACGCCCCCGGCTCGGACAGCCTCGTTCCGCAGAACCCTCAGCCCGGCATGTTCCTTGAAGGCCAGAGCCTGACCGATGCCCGCATGGTATTCGTGGTTTCCCGTCACGGCGTAGATGCCGTGGGGCAGCTTCAGTCCCCGGAAGAGGGCGACCTCGGCCTGTCGCTCCTCCATGTCTCCGTCCACAAGATCCCCGGTGATGACGAGCATGTCGGGTTCCGCGGCCTTCACTGCGTCCAGCATGGCGGCCAGCCGCTGCTCCTGGATGATCCACCCGAGGTGCACGTCGGAGAGCTGGGCGATGCGGACACGGTCCACCCCCCGCGGCAGCTTCGCTGTGGGGATGGTGATGGTGACCGTCCTGATGTTCAGCGCCTCGAACCAGCCGTAGACGCAGATGGAAAGAGCCGCTGAGACTGCAATGAACGCCCGGAGCTTCGGAGAACCGAGCAGTTCGCCGAACCGTGAGGAGAGGAGCCCGTCGAGAATATAGAAGAGGAGCCTCACCATGTCGATGAGGACGAACCAGGCGAAGGTCATGAAGATGAAGGCCATCCACACGTATCCCGAGTAGGACAGAACCTTCCGGAGGGTGTGGGCATCCCCGAAATCGAAGAGCCAGAGGGCCCGTGCGCCGACGATCATGGCAAGAGACACCAGGATGAAAAGGGCGGTCCATTTCCAGCCCCGTCCTATGGCGCTTCTCAGCTTGAAGTAGACAAAAACGTGCATGCTTCCGTAAATCAGCATGTAGAGCGAAAAAAACACGGCAAAACTCCGGCTCATACTCCATTCCTCCCTGCACTTCCGGCGGAAAATTTAGAGGAATATTATAGCAGTATCCCCCGTCTCCCCGAATCGGCAGGAGAACGGATCATTCCGCCTCCGCCGGTCAGAATTTCGTTTTCCTGAGCACCCACCAGGGAGCCATGGAGGTGTCCAGATGGCCCCGTCCGGTCATTTCCCAGAGGACGGCAAAGGCCGACCAGATCCGGGTGACGAAGGTGAATACGGGCATGAGAGGAAGGAGAGGAATGAGCATGGCGTCTTCCCTCGGGCGCTCGGAGAGGAAGAAGAGCATCACGAGGAAGAAAAAGGTTTCCACCGAGAAGTAAAAAAGATAGACGAGACCCATGATGACTCCGACGACGGTCATGGGGACGGTTGCCAGCAGGAATACAGTGTAGAGGAAGAGAAGCAGGGGGGTGACGATCTGGAAAAGAAGACCGCCCACCGTGGAGACGATAAGGTTGGGCCATCCCATGAGCCTCGGCGAGAAAGAGCGGAAATGTTTGAGGAAGTAGAGATAGAAAAGATCCCCGTCCCACCGGAGCCTTTGCCTGAAGAAACCGCGGAAGGTGTCCGGGGCGTCAGTATGGCCCATCACCTCGGGGTCGAAGACGATGCGCATGTTCCGGTGCCTGCCGAAATAGTTCTTCACCCTGAGGGTGAGATCCAGGTCTTCGGCGGTCCCGGCATCCCATCCGCCAATGAGGGTGAGCACATCTCTCCTGAAGATGCCGAAAGCTCCGGAAATGTTGTTGACCGCGTTGAATTCGCTGAGCCCCGTCTTGCTCGCGAGGATGGACACGAGGTACTCGACGGCCTGGAGGGCAGCGGCGGGGGAATCCCTCCAGTTGCGGACCCGGAGGCACCCGGAGACGCACATCACATCGGGATTGCTGAAGTGGCGGACGGCGTTTTCCACCATATCGTTGTCGAAGGAGGTATCCCCGTCCATGGCCATGATAACGTCTCCCGTGGAGAGGGCAAAACCGGAGTTGAGGGAGGAAACCCGCCCCCCTCTCTTCCACTTGGGAAGGCATTTCAGCACCCTTCCCGGGAGGGAATTCACCTCTTTCTCCATCTCATAGGCCGCGTCGTAGGTGGGCTTGTTGGCCGATGCACCGTCCAGCACGGGGATGATCTCTATCTTTCCGGGATACAGCTGCGCGGCCAGGCTCATGATGGTCTTCTGGATATCCTTTCCCTCCGAGTAGCAGGTGATGATGCAGGATACGGGCGGAAAGAGGGTAGACCCCAACGGAATCTCATGCCTCTTCCTGAGGATGTACCTGAGAATGCCGGAGAAGACAAAGAGATAATAGGGCAGCTCCAGGGCAAGGATGAAGGGGACGAACCTGAAGACGACCACCCAGAGCTCCGAGGCGAGGGGATCATCGACGAAGGCCCGCAGACCCCGGAAAAGAAAAAGAAGCCAGTCATCCATGAACGGTCAGCCCTTCAGCCGTGCCACCAGAAGCACGGCGTCCTCTCCCTCCACCCTGTCCCCGGGGAAGACCGCCGTCTTCACGGAAATTTCCATGACAAGGCCGTCGGGCTGCAGGGTCTCCTTTTCGAGCTCTCTCACTTTGGATGCCAGAACCGCACAGCCCTTTTCTCCCGTTTTGGGGAGAAGAAGGAGAAGATCGTTTTCCGCCGTCCTGGTGCTGATATCGGTTTTTCTGATGCTCTCCCGAAGACGCCTCGCCAGGCTCTCCATGATCTCCGTCACCTTTTTCCGGCCCAGCTTTTCCTTGACCTTTTCGACGTTGGGGAAGGAGATGATCATGAGGCTGAAAGGCTCCACGGGAGGCCTGCCCGAGAGCTGGAGCTGCCAGTCGAGGATATGGCGGAACGGCTCCGGCTTGGTATAGTTCAGGGCGTCGAATACGGAATACATGTCATCGGTGTTTCCGCTCCTGACGGCAATCACCCCCTTGTCTGAAAGGGAATACTCCCTGAAGGAGCGCACCGACAGCCCATCCGCGGGGCTCCATGCGCCGCAGAGAAAACACCTGCACGAGACATCCGGTTCCGCAAAGGTCTGGGAACAGGAGCTGCAGAGAAAATTGTCCATGGGCCTGTCGTAATCCGAACCGATATGGCGCAGCCTTGCCCCGCAGAAGGGACACTGCATGGGCCCCTCCCTGACAAAGGCCTCCTGGGGACCTACCCTTCCGCACGTGAAACAGTGAATGAAGGGAACCTGGCGGATGTCCATGCTTCTGCAGAAGGGGCAGACATCCACGTAATTCAGGTGGGCGCCGCCGCATTTCGGACACGCCCTGATCCTGTCGGCAAGAGACTCTTCCTCGATGTAGCCTTTCTCCAGCAGTTCGGATATCCACCTGGACGAGTCAAGCAGCCCTCCGGAGAGATGATCTGCAAGGGGATAGGAATAAAGCTCCCTGGAAAGAGGGTCGAGAACGGGCCTCAGCTTTTTGCCCTCCCGGGAATAGAGAAAGGCCAGGAGCCTGAGATCGAGACTTTTACGGAGGGCATTTTCGTCCACATCCCTCAGTCTGTTCCCAATCTCCCTGGCCAGATTCTCCATCTCCTCTTTCGTCCTGGCCGGCCCGTCCGCCGCCTCCCGGTCACCGTCCGAAGAAAAATCCTCCAGAAAAACGGGCAGAAGGGCCGTTTCGTCTCCCTTCCGGAGCTCCCTGAGCATATGGCCGCATTCGCTGCCGGACACGCACCTCCCCAGGAAAAAGCCGTCAGGGAGCCCCCCGCCGGATGAGAGGGTTGCGGAAAGGTCCCCGGGATCCGTGAGAAAGAAAAGGTTCATTCCTGTATCATGCTCGTTTCCCTGGTCTTTCATGCTTTCCCTCCTGTCATGATTCCCCGGAGAGAAGCTGAAGGCTCTTCCGGAGAGAAAAACCGAAATGGACGGACACCGGCAGCCCTTCGACGCGAAGATGACCGGCAAGGGGTTCATCGAGATCAATCCTGACGAGCAGGGTCTGCTTTCCCTCCGCCAGAACGCCGGCGAGTTCCGCCGGAATGCGGGCGGCGATTTCGGGCGCCGCGGAAACCATGCCGGAGACCGAGAGGCTTCCCGGCAGGCGTACGATAACCTTCTCGCCCTCTTTCGCATAGGAAATGTGCCGTGGCTGAAGGTAGGCCATCACCTTCAGGGACTGGGGACGCCCCAGGAGAACGAGGGGGGTCCCCCCGGCGACGGATTGCCCTTCGGTGGGAAAAACATCCAGTACCCGTCCTTCGCCGGGGCTGACCACGGAGAAAAACCCCTTCCGTTCTTCCAGCCCCTTCAATTCCGCCTCAATCTGGGCGATCCTGGTATTTCTCTGGGCCGCCGACTCCTGCCTGGACATATCAGGCGCCTGGAGAAGGGCAACCGATGCCCTGGCCTCCGCAAGAGCTGCGAGGGCCTGCCTGTACCTTTCCTCGGCAGCGTCGGCCTCGGCCCTTGTGGCGGCTCCCTGTCTGAAGAGAGACTGTATCGAGTCCCTGTACCCTTTCTGGTACCTCACGCCCTCCTCCGCTATGCGGACTGTTGCAAATGCGGCCCTGGAAGGGGAATCCCCCGCGGCGCCGGGCACTCCGGTCTTCAGCGCCTCCAGCTCCGCCTGCAGGACGTAGATCCTCTGGGTCACCACAGGATCTTCAAGGCGCATGAGCAGATCGCCGTGAGCCGTTCTGGCCCCGGGGGACACGGAGATCCTCTCCACCACGGCCGGGAAGGGACTGTTGATGCTGACCTTCTCAAGGGAAATCACCCCCGGGGCATTGATGAAGAACATGGCGGCCCCGACCCGCCAGAGGAGAAACAGAAGGGGCGTCGATATGACCAGGACGAGGATGTACCACCTCCATTTCGGTACGGCCCGCTTCGCCGGGCCGTACCGGACGGGAAGCCCTCCGTCCTCGTCCGGATTCTGCTTTTTAGGTGAAGTAAACCTGACTTTCATCGTGCCATCTCCCTGTAGTTTTCCCATGATTGCACGGCCGTACCGGCAAAAGAGGGAGAAGCCAGTTCCCCCTGAAGGAAATCGACCGTCTCGAGGAAACTCTTTTTTCCTCCCCTGAAAAAGCTTTCCGTGCCGGACAGCTCCCTTTCCACGGAAACGGCGAGGCGGAAGCGCAGCCCCGGCCAGGAGGAGAGTATGGCTTTCATCCTCGAGGCGACGGCATCAACCTTCGTGGAATAGATCATCACGGCGATTTCATTTACTCCCGCCGCCCCGAACTCCCTGGCGGCAACTGGTCCCAGGCTGCCCTCGAGATAGCGGGGGTGGACGGAAAGGGAAACGGGCAGCCGGGTTGCCCTCTTCACCTCGCGGACGGTCTCCGTAAGGGAGAGAAGCAGTTCCATGCGCCTTCCTTCGGCGTCCGGGAGCTGATCCGGCTCCAGGTCAAGATGGATTCCCGAAAAGGCAAAGCCATCCAGCTCCCTTAGGAGACCGGTAAGTTCCTTCCTGTGGGCGGCCAGGATCCACGCAGGGTCTCCGAGAAGCAGTTCAGCCCTGATGCCGGTCCTGCGGGCCGCTTCAAGGGTTTCTTCCAGGCGGGCCTTTCCCCCTGCGGTCCTCAGAAAGGCGATTCCCCGGGGCGAAAATGAAACAAGAACCCCTGAAGCGCCTTCCTTTGCGGCCTGGTCGAAAAAGGCCTTCCCCTTTCCCGGATACAGCAGGTCGTCTCCATTCCAGAAATAAAACACCTTTCCCGAAGGCGAAAGGGCGGGCTTTCCGGCAGCAGGAGCTGACGAAAAGGCCGTTGCGAAGTCGAGCCATGAAGGAGCCAGGAGACGAAGCCGTTCCGGTTCTTCAGGGAAAAAGGAGGCAATTATCTTTCCATCTCCGCCGTCTGCGGCGGCAGGAAGCATTCCGAGGAGTTCACAGTGCGCCTGCAGCAGTGCCCCTTCGCTGTCAACAAAAGCCAGTGCCGAGGAAAGGTAGATGAAGAGGCTCCTGAAGAGCTGCTCCAGCATATCTCCGGGAAGAAGCCCGTACCTGAGCCTGTCAGCCCGGACGGACTCCGCTGCTGTACGGGCGTTGGCCATGGCAAAGGTCCGCTGGGCGGCGGCGGAGTCGAACCGGGCAATTCCTCCCCGGATGTCCGCCACGATGGCGATGCGCCTCGCCTCCATTTCATGCCCGGCTTTCTCTGCCGCGGCCAGGGCGGCCCGCCCTGCGGCGGATGCCGCCCTGCCTTCCCTGAAGGGGACATCGAAGGCTATGGACAGAAATGCCTCTGTACCGTTCCTCCCCGGGAACTCCGAGGAAAAACCGTATCCTGCCCTGAGGTATGCATCGTACTGGGCCCCGGGAACCCGGCGCGCAATCTCCCGTTTTGTCTCCGCAGCCTTTGTGAGAATCTGCAGTTCCCGGTTCTCCTCCCCTGCGGCCCTGGCAAGAACGTCCCCGGAAAAGAAAATGGGCTCAAGGCGCGGGAAAAGGGCCTCAAGGCCGAAAAGCCCCTTCCGGCCCGTCGCCTTCCTGATAAGGGCAAGGCACTCCTCTTTCAGCAAAGAGCCGGCGGCAGCCTCTCTGCGGGCGAAGGAAAACCAGCTCTCCATCTCGAGGCGATCCCTCTCGAGAAGAAACCCCTCTTTTGTCCTCTTTGCGAGGAGCGGCATGATCCGCTCCTCGAGAGCGAGAAAGCGCTCAAGGAGCGCATTTCTCTCCTGGATCGTCCACAGCAGGGCATAGGCCTTCCTGAGAGCGGTGAGGTTCGCTTTCCGAACCGCAAAAAGGCGAAGTTCCTCCCCAAGGGATATTATCCGGTTTTCCAGCTCCCTTATACGCTCCTTTTGCCAGGTGCCGAAGAGAGGAATGGAAATGCCGCCCCTGGCCCAGAGTTTTGTGTAGCCCTCCAGGGCCGAAGTTTCACTTCTTGAAGCGGGCTCATTCAGCCCTCCGAGGGAGAGTTCGCCGAAAAACCTGGGGCCCCCGGTCATCTTCTGCCGTTCTTCAACGGCCCTGCTTTCGGACAGGGAAGCCGCCGCCGCAAGAACCTCGGGAGAGGAGGTCAGCTCCCTCTCGAGGTCGGGAAGACCGATCCGGGGTTCGGCCCGGCTGTTTCCCCGGAGAAAAAAAAGCATCAGAAGGGCAAGCAGTAATTTTTTCATGTCAAAACTCCCCGTCAAAAATGAACAATGCATTTTCTTTAAATACAAATAACATTCCCACAAATCAGGCTTTAAAAAATACCACCCTGAAACATTTCTCAAATTGTTATAACATTACAAAACACACCGTGTCAATGGGCGAACTGTCAGTTATGGATACGTCGAAAATGAGTGACGGATTATCGAGTAATTCCCTGAATTTTCCTGTTCGTATTCAGATTCGCTTTCTCCGTGAAAGTCGTATGTTTTCCTACAAAAAGAGATCCCTGGGAATGGCTGGACAGGAAATCCTCGCCAATCCCAGGGAACCCGGGGATTCCTTTTTTTCCCGACAGGCGGTCCTTCCGATCCGGACATGGCGTCTGGAAGCCTCTTATCTTTCCGGGAAACCGGGCCTCCTCTTTCCTGCAACAAACCCTGCGAGGGCAACCAGCCCCGAGAGGGCCAGTCCGGGCAGCAGGGGATCCATGCCCTTGAAGAACGCCGACCCCATGAAGACTCCCGCAAGGCCGCAGGTTCCGGAAAGAAGGCTCCAGCCGGCGGGCAGCCTTCCGGGCAGAAAGACTGCGGCGATGAGAGGAATGATGATGCCCGCCCCCTTGATGCCCATGCCGAGGTAGGCCCACTGGAGGATCATGCTCTTCCCCGCCGCGAGGGCAATCAGTCCGGCGAAGATAACCGTTCCGAGGACAGTTATCCTGCTGGCGAGGAGGATTTTCCCATCGTCATAGGCGGCCGCCCGCTTCGTCTTCAGGTACATGTCCCTTGTGAGGTTGGTGGCCACGCCGAAGGTGATTCCCACCGAGGTCCCCAGGACGGTGATCATGATTCCCGACCAGAGGAGCCCGGCGGCGAGGGGGTGAAAATAGGTGCGGATGAAAAAGGGAAGGGCCTGGGATGCTTCCACGGCCACCCCGGAGTTCCGGAGTGCCAGGCCGATCCAGACGCCGAGAAGCCCCAGGGGCGGGGTTATCAGGGAGGTCCAGAGGCACCCCTTCCGGGCGGTGGCGTCGGAGGAGGCGGCGTAGACCGCCTGGATGTAGATCTGGCCGCACAGGACGCCGCAGAGCAGCGATGTGAAGGCACCGAGGTCCTTTGCCAGTCCCCGGGCAAAGATGTTGAAGAAGGGATCGGCGGGAAGGGACCGGGCGAGCACGGAAGGCGTCTGTCCCGAGAGGAACGCTGCCCCGACGCAGAGGATCATGACCCCGTAGAGAAAGATGATCTTCACCTTTCCCAGCCTGCTGAAGCTCTTGATCCCTCCCCCGTAGGCAAAGGCCAGGATGAGCACCGCCATGAAAACGGCGGACACCCAGGCGGGGAAGGGGAAGACCGAGCCCAGCAGGGCCGTCCCGGCGAGGAACTGGGCGATGAGGGCGATGAAGGATCCCAGGGCGGTGGCCACGGCGGAGAGAAACGCCGACCCCTGCCCGAAATGACGGCCAAGGAACTGGGGAAGGGTGATGAGCTCCGTCGCTCTCAGGGGCTTGACGAACCACAGCCCCATGATGAGACAGCCGATGCCGCCCCCAAGGGTGAACCACCAGGCGGACAGGCCGTAATGGTAGGCCATCTGCACCGTGCCGACAGTGGACGAGCCCCCCACGAGACTGCCGAGGATGATGCCCGAAACGCCTCCGGCGGTCGCCTTTCTGCTGGCTACGGAATACTCGGACGAAGAGGTCACCTTTCCGGAGGAAAAAATGCCGAAAAAGAAAAAAGCCGCCAGAATGCCGAGAGCTGACGCGATGAACATGAAGACACCTTCTTTACTTATTGTGCACGGCGGTCATTTCCGCCTGCCGTATACCTCTTCCATTTCCTGTATCCTGGCTTCCGTCAGGGGCCGGGGCGATCCCATGGTGTGGGTGATCCAGGTCATTTTCGCCGCCGCCTCGAGGAGCTCCAGCCTGTCGAAGGCCTCGAAAAGAGTCCGCCCCACGGTAAGAACACCGTGGTTTTCCATGATCACCGCGTTTCCCTTTCCGGCCGCCTGCCCGACCGCGCGGGCAAGCTCCGCCGTTCCCATGAGGGCGTAGGGGGCCCTGACCGGCATCCCCAGGACGTGCCAGGTTTCGGCGGTGAGCCGGGTATCGATATCCCTGTCGAGGGCGGCGAAGGCGGAGGCCGTTACGGGGTGGGCGTGGACGATGCCGTTCACGTCGGGGCGGTTCCGGTAGACTTCCAGGTGCATTTCCGTCTCGATGCTGAGCCTGAGCCCGGGGAGGAGATTGTCTCCTTCCGGCGTCACGGCCCCTATTTCTTCGGCGGTTATTTCTCCCTTGTCCGTCCCCGAAGGGGTTATGAGGATCACAACGCCGCAGCGGAGACTCACGTTTCCGCCGGAGCATGTGGTCAGCCCCTGACGGTACAGCCGCCTCATGATGGAGGCGACCTGTTCCCTTTCCGCTTCCCATCCGGTTGCCATGAGCAATCATCTCCCTGATCGGTCATCATACTGTATACTACCACAAAGAAGGGGGGAAAGAACGGATGATGGACGAAAGAGAAGAAAGAGAAGGAACCGTGTCTGTAATCTACCGGGATCCATGGTTTCTGGCGGTGCACAAGCCGGCGGGGATGCTGGTGCACCGTTCACCCCTGGACACCCGGGAGAGCCGGTTCGCCCTCCAGGAAGCAAGGAACCTTGCGGGCTGCAGGCTCTACCCTCTCCATCGGCTGGACCGTCCCACGTCAGGGATTCTGCTCTTCGCGGCGGAAAAGGAAGCGGCCCGGAAGGGGGCGGAACTGTTCCGGAACGATGCCGCGGACAAGGTCTACCTTGCTGTTGTCAGGGGCTGGGTGCCTGAGGAAGGCATCATAGACCATCCCCTGGCGGATGATCTCGGGGGGCTCCGGAATGCCGGCGGCGACGCGGGGAAGGTCCGTGAAGCCCGGACCGCCTTTCGGCGCCTTGCCTGCGCAGAACTGCCCTTCGCCGTGTCGGATCATCCCACCACCCGGTATTCCCTGGCGGAAATCCGGCCTTTCAGTGGGAGGCGGCGGCAGATCCGGAGGCACTTCAAGCATATTTTCCACCCGATCGTGGGGGATACCACCTACGGGGAGGGGCGGCACAACCGTTTCTTCCGGGAGCGGTTCGCCTGTGCCCGGCTTATGCTGGCGGCGGTGAAGCTGTCGTTCCGCCATCCCTTCACCGGGGGGAGGGCGGAAATTTTCTGCCCTCCGGAGGAGAGTTTCCTCTCCGTCGCGAGGACCCTCGGATGGGAAGAGGCCACCCTCCGGAATCCGGAAAGCGGCCTCCGCTGATTACCGGCGGGTCATGAGCCCACGAAGGCGGTCTTCCGGGTCGGCCTGGGTGCCTTCACCACCATAAACCGGAGGTCGGCGTCGCTGGTGTTGTACCAGCAGTGCATAATGTCCTTCGGGCTTTCGATGAGGGTGTCCCTGCCCACTTCCTGTTTCTCCTCCCCTATCTCCACGGTTCCCTTCCCTTCGAGGAGATAAAAGGCCACGTCCACCGGGGTGATGTGCCGCTTCAGGGACTGGCCCGGCTTCAGGGTGATCACCGTGATGACGGCGGCGTCGGTGTCGTAGATGTTCCGGGCGTCCACTCCGTGGGCGTTTCCCATGGCGCCAAGGTCTGCAAGGTTTCTCGTAATCATGCTGTCTCCTCCTCTGGTTGTCTGGTCTGCTGCAACTCCAAAGAACGGCCTTCACCGGCCGTTTCCTCCGTTCTTCCGTCCCGGATATGGTAAATCCTCCGGAAGGTCGGGATGATCTTCTCATCATGGGTCACCACGATGATCGCCGTTTCATACTGCTTCGCCATGGCGTTCAGTATGGTGATCACCGACAGGGCCCGTTCGCTGTCCAGGGGCGCCGTGGGCTCGTCGGCAAGGATCACCGGCGGCCGGTTCGCCAGGGCTCTGGCTATGGCCACCCGCTGCTGCTCCCCTCCTGAAAGCTGGGAGGGCATGGCGGAAGCCCTGTGTCCCACGTCCAGGGCTTCCAGGAGTTCCATGGCCCGTTTCCTGGACTCTCCGTCGGAACGGCCCGCCAGCATGGGCAGCAGGGCCACGTTGTCCGTCACGTCGAGGAAGGGAATGAGGTAGGGGGCCTGGAAAATGAACCCGATCCTGTCTCTGCGCAGGGCCCTGAGGTCTTTTATTTTCCACTTCCCGTTATAAATGACGTCGTCTCCGAGGGTCATGCGGCCGGCGGTGGGCTCGATCACGGCGCCGAGACACTTGAGCAGGGTGCTTTTTCCCGACCCGGAGGGACCGATGAGGCCCACCACTTCTCCGGGCGATACCGCCATGTCCACGCCCTTCAGGGCGTCCACCGCCGTCTCCCCCGATCCATACCGCTTGCGCAGTCCTTCTATGGCAATGCCCTGTTTCTGCCGGTCAGCCATGTCAGCCTCCGATGGCCTCCGCCGGGTCCACCTTGAGCGCGGCCCGGATCGCCAGGATGCTGGCGAGGACACACATGACGATCACCGCCGCGAACCCCGTCACCGCGTCCCGGGCCTGCAGAAGGACGAACTTGGGGAAAAAGGGGGCCCAGAAGGTGGCCGAAATCTTCCCGATCATGAATCCGAGGACGCCGAGGGCCACCGCCTGCTGCAGGATCATGGCCACGATGGTCCGGTTCTTCGTCCCGATGAGCTTCAGCACCGCGATCTCCCGGATCTTCCCCAGGGTGAGGGTGTAGATGATGAAGGCCACGATGGCGGCGCTCACGACGGCAAGAATCACGAGGAACATGCCGATCTGCCTGGACGACGTGGCTATGAGCTTTCCGAGAAGGATTTCCTCCATCTGCTCCCTCGTGTACACTTCAAGGCGAAGCCACCGGCGGATGTGGTCCGCCGCCTCACCGGGATCCGCCCCGGGGAGGAGGCGGACGAGGACGGCGTTCACATTGAGATTGGCGCTCTGGGAAGCGATGACGCTCTCCAGGAGCCCCGGCACCCCCGGCCTGTTCAGCGACGGGTTGGAAGCCGTCCGGCGCCGCTGCTGCAGGATGGAGTCGTTGTCCTTGAGGAACTGGGCCTCCTGGGCATCCTTCAGCGGAATGAAGATCATGGGGTCCCCTCCGGAGGAGACCATCCGGCGGGTAAGACCCACCACCGTATAGGTGTTCCTCCGGATCCGTATCTCGTCACCGAGGCGGAATCCCGTGGCCCCGTCGGCCACGGCTTCATAATGGCTGCGGGTGATGTGCCGTCCGGCCGTCAGGTAGCCCGGCTGTCCCGGAGATCCCGGCATTCCCGGGTCCACCCCCACCACCATGGCCCGGACATCCTCGCTGCCCCTCCGCACCTGGGTGGTGAGGTACGTGACGTTTGCCGCCGCCTCCACGCCCGGCATTCCGGCGACGCTCCTCCAGGCGTCGTCGTAGATGCTGGACGACTCCGCGTAGGGGCCCAGGGTCTCCTGCTGGACGACCCAGAGGTCGGCCCCGCTGTTGTCGAGGAGCACCCTGGCATCGTCCACCATGCCCCGGTAGACGCCCCCCATGGTGAGGGTCACGCCGATGAGAAGCCCCAGACCCAGACCGGTGAGGGTGAACTTTCCCCACCCGTGGAGAATGTCCCGGCCTGCGAGGCTGATCATGGTTTCATCCCCTCCAGGGATTCGAGGACCTTCACCCTGCTCTTCGGCGTCAGGGCCCGTGCGCTGTACACCACCACCCGATCGCCCTCTTCGAGTCCTTCCAGGATCTGCACCGTTCCGGCCAGGTCGCGCCGTCCCGTCTTTACGGGCCGGAAAACGATGGAGCCGTTTTCGATGACCCACACCCCAGGCCTGCCCTCGTGCCGCTGCAGGGCCCCGTCGGGAACGACCGGCGTTTCGGGAAGGGGAGGAAGATTCACGGTCACCTCCGCAAGCTCCCCGAGAGGAGGAAGAGGGTCGGGGATCGTCCCGAAAACCGCTTTCGCAACCATTTCCTCGGTTACGGGGTCCGCCACGGGCTCCACCCGGAGGATGGTTCCCCCGTGCACTCTCCCGTTCCCCGACCGGAGCACGATGTCCGCCGGAAGGCCGGCCCTGAGGCCCGAGGCCGTAGCCTGGTCGAAGCGGACCGAAACCCGGATGCTTGCCGTATCGATTATTTCAACCACGGACTGGCCAGCCACAGCTGTCGTGCCGGGTTCGGCCGCCCTGGCCGACACAAGTCCCGCGGCGGGCGCAAGGAGGTCAAGATTCTCCATCTGGGACGCCAGGGCCGCCAGGTCTGCCTTCGCCCGTTCCAGTTCCGCCCTGGAGGCCTGGAGGTCCGCATTGGCCGATGCCCAGGCAGCCGCCGTCACCAGCCTTTCCTGGCGCTTCGCCTCGGCGGCGTCCACGCTCACCGCCCCCGACTTCAGGAGGTTGTCGTACCGTTTCGACTGGGCCTGGGCATACTCTTTCCTCGCCCCGGTCTCCGACGTTCTGGCGGAAGCGGCCCGCACAGAAGCCTCGAGCCTGGCTATTTGGGCCTTCTGGGCTGCCCTCCGCTGGTCGAGGTCCACCGGGTCCATGACGGCTACCTTCCGTCCGGCCTCGACCCTGTCGCCCACTTCGACGAAAACTTCCCGGACCCTTCCCGGCGAAGTGGGGCCCACCCGGAAGACCGCTCCCGATTCCACCACCCCGATGCCGTAGAGCGCCGGGGCAACGGACTGCTTTTTCACGGCCGCTGCCGTCACGGGCACCGGCGCCAGGGGCCCCGACCGCATCATCACATACAGGAAAAGTACCGTCAGGGCGATGACGCCCGCAAGAAGGAGAACCGTCCGCCAGACTCTTTTCATTGGGCATCTCCCGCTTCGATGCCCCGCCGGAAGAGCGAGAAGGCCGCCGGGGCGTTCTTTGAGACCGTCTCCCGGGATCCCGAAAGGAACGACTGGAGCACAAGCCCCTGGATGATACCCACGAAGAGGCTCGCGGCCGTCCCGGCGTCGAAAGCCGGTGAAAGCTGTCCTGTGGCCTGGCCTTCCCTGAGAATGGCCCGGAGGCGTGTTCCGTACCCTTCCATAAGTTCCCTCGCCCGTTCCCGGGCCGGGCTGTCCCCGGGGCGCTGCAGCTCGCCGAAGAAAATTCCCGGCACGCCGGGGTATTCGGCAATAAAACCGATATGGGCAAAGAAAACAGCCTCGAGGGCATCCAGGGGTGTCGGGGAGGCTGCCGCCGCCGCCTCCAGCCTCGACGCCAGGGTCCGGGCCGCCCATGCCATGACGGCTTCCCAGATAGCGTCCTTGCTGGGGAAATGACGGAAGAGGGCACCCTGGGTCAGCCCCATGCGCTCCGCGATGGCGGCGGTGGTGATCTCCGAGGGGTTTCCCTCCGCTGCAAGGGTAAGGACGGTTTCCACGATCACGGCCCGCCGTTCTTCCGCAGGAAGATATTTTCCCTTCATTGCCATTGAGCTGCACCTTCTTCTTTTTTAAAGATAGTAATTAGTCACTATCTTATTCTTCCTTTCCTGTTCTGTCAAGGGAGATCAAAACATCCCGAACCGCAGAAAGAGGGGAATGTCGCCTTTTGCCCTGCAGCACTCCCTGTGCAGGGATACACTGCAGTTATGGAGATCACTGCGTCCGTGCCCGAAAAGTGTTCCCCCCCGCTTCCTCTCTTTGTCCGTCCCAAAATAATGAATTTTATTTTTTCCTATTGACGTTTAAAAAACTAAGGTTTAGAATCTCTCCTGTTTTTATAAAATTTTGTTTGGGAGGAATGTGATATGACAACAAAAGTTCAGTGCATCGTCTGCGAAGGAGACGTCACCCTGCCCGCCGAAGTTATGGAGGGTGAGCTTCTGACATGCCCGGACTGCGGCACGGAGCTCGAGATCGTTTCCCTGAACCCGGTCACCGTGGCCGAGGCCCCCGAAGTGCAGGAAGACTGGGGAGAATAAATGTCCCGCCTTTTTATCTTCTATACAAGGCTCAGAACTGAAGAGAAACTGCTCTTCCAGGCCGCGGAGAAGAAAGGCATTCCCTTTTCGGCGGTGAACCTCTCCGACGGACTCTGGCCGAACGTCCCCGGAGAAGCAGGCGACTCCGCACTGTGCCGCTGCGTGAGCCAGACCCAGAACTCGGCCCTGGCGGTGCTCCTGGAATCCAGGGGGGTGCTGACGATCAATTCCTCGGAGGTCATGGCCCTCTGCGGCGACAAGATCGCCACCGCAGCGAGGCTCTCGGCAGCCGGAATCCCCCAGCCGGACTACGCCGTGGCCTTTTCGCCGGAAGGAACCCTCGAGGGGGCGGAGCGGCTCGGCTACCCGCTGGTCCTCAAGCCCGCCACGGGCAGCTGGGGCCGGCTTCTGGCGAAGATCAACGACCGGGACGCCCTCGAAGCGGTGGCGGAACACAAGGCCCACATGGGCGCCGCCCATTCGGTGTTCTTTCTCCAGGAGTACGTGGAGAAAAAGGGGTTCGACCTGAGGGCGACCCTTCTCGGCGGAGAGGTGCTCACCGTCATCAAGCGGTGCAGCGATCACTGGATCACGAACACCGCCCGGGGCGCGACTCCCGGCAGATACCCCCTCTCGCCCGAGATCAGGGAACTTCTCGGAAGGGTCCAGAAGGCCATCGGCGGCGAAGTCCTCGCGGTGGACCTCTTCGAGAAACCGGAAGGCGGCTGGATGGTGAACGAAGTGAACGGCCAGCCCGAGTTCCGCAGCTCCGACGGCGAACTCACGGGCGTGGACATCGCCGGCAGCCTTGTGGAACATGCATGGTCCCTTGTGTCCGGGGCCGGCGGGGCCGAAGGATGAGCTCCGTGGTCCGGGCAGTCGTCTGGGGAGCGAACGGCATGGCGGGAGGAGAGGTCCTGAGGATTCTCGCGGGACACCCCTCCATACGAGTGGAAGGGGCGGTTTCCCGGAGCCGTTCCGGCCAGCCGGTCTGGCATACCCACCCCCATCTCCGGGGGAGTTTTCCGGAACTGGCTTTCTGCAGTCCCGAAGAGGGAAAGGCGACGGGCGCGGACATCGCCTTCCTGGCCCTCCCCCACGGGACATCCGCTCCCCTGATCCGGGAATGCCTCGACAGGGGGATGAAAGTGGCCGATCTTTCCGGGGACGTCCGCCTCAGGAATCCGGCTGATTATGAACAATGGTACGGTTCGGCTCCCCTTTTTCCCGAACTGCTGGACAGGGCGGTCTACGGCCTTCCGGAACTGTACCGGGACAAGCTGAAGGGAGCGGACCTGGCCAGCGGTGTGGGGTGCAACGCCTCCTGCTCCATCCTCGGCCTGTACCCCCTGGCCCGGGCCGGGCTGATCGGCGACGTGAGGATCGAGGTCCGGGTGGGATCCTCCGAAGCAGGAGCGACGCCCACCACAGGAAGCCACCATCCTTTCCGGAGCCGGGCCCTGAGGGTGTACGAGCCCTTCCGCCACAGGCACCTCGCCGAGATCCTCCAGGAGCTGAATCTCTCCGAGGAAGGAGTGACCCTGACCATGACGGCGGTGGAGATGATCCGTGGGGTCCAGATGATCGCCCACGTGAACCTCTCCCGCAGGGTGAAGGAAGCGGAGCTGTGGAAGGCCTACCGGAGCGCCTATTCGGGAGAGCCCTTCGTCTCCCTCTGCCCCGCCAGGCCGTCCCATCTCCGCCTGCCCGAACCGAAGCTCGTCGCGGGCAGCAACCAGGCCCTCACCGGCTTCACCCTTCACGAGGACGGCACGAGGCTCGTGGTGGTGACCGCCATCGACAACCTTATGAAAGGGGCCGCGGGAAGCGCGGTCCAGTCGGCGAACCTTCTGCTGGGACTGGACGAGACTGCCGGCCTCGGAATGCTGCCGGTCTACCCGGCATAACGACTGCGGGAGGAATGACCATGAATCGCCGGATACAGCGGGGCGTCGTCAAAATAGGAGGGGCCAGGGGAAATGCCTTCGGCTCCCTCCTCGAAGAGATAAAGGAACGGATGGAGCGGGGCGAACAGTGGATCCTCGCCCACGGGGCCAGCTCCATGATGGAGGATCTTTCCCGGGCCGCCGGAACGGAACCCCTCTACATCACAAGCCCCGGAGGCTTCAGAAGCCGTTTCGTGAGCGAGGGGGAGCTGGCCCTCTTTGAGGCCGCCTGCTGCCGGTTTTCCGTCCGGCTCGCGGGAACCCTGGGGAAAATGGGGATTCATGCAGTTCCTCTCTACCCGCCCGCCTCGAAGGGAGCAACGGCAAAACGGAAGGACGCCCTCCGCTCGGTGGAGGACGGAAAGGTCCGCATCCTCCGGGGAAACTACAGCGGCTCCATCGTGTCCTTTGACCCAGTGGACATCCATGCCGTATGGGAAAGGGGCGGCCTGCCCCTTCTCCCGCCCCTCGCGGCGGACGACTCGGAAAGCGGACGGATTCTCAACGTGGACGGCGACCGACTCGCCGCAGCAGCAGCCGCAGCCGTGGGAGCGGATGTCCTGGCCATCCTGAGCAACGTGCCGGGGCTGCTCCGGGATCCGGGAGACCCGGCGTCGAAAATCGACGAGGGGAGCCTGGACGGATGGGACGACCTGGAACACTTCGCCCGGGGCAACATGAAGCGGAAGCTCCTGGCCGCCAGGGAAGCCCTTGAAGGTGGCGCGGGGGCCGTGGTGATAGCCGACAGCCGTGCTCCGTCGCCGGTTGAATCGGGCCTGTCCGGAGGAGGAACCCTGCTGTGTCGGGGATCTATGGCAGCCGCGGGCTGACGGTGGTCTCCGGGGCGGGGGCAGCCGTCCGGGACGACCGGGGCAGGGAATACCTGGACTTCTACTGCGGGAGCGGCGCGGCCCTCTTCGGCCACTGCCACCCGGTGCTCGTGGAGGCCCTGCGGAAAGCGGCGGAGTCCCCCTGGACGGTGGGGCCGGGAATGGGCTCACCGGCCCGAGATGCCTTCCGGCAGCGCATTTCGGAGGAACTGCCCGGTCATGCCGTCTTCTTCTGCAACAGCGGCACCGAATCGGTGGAGGCGGCCCTCAAGCTGGCCCTTTCCCTCCGTCCGGACAGAAAGAAGGTGCTTGCCCTGCGGCGGGCCTTCCACGGGCGGACCCTGGGGGCCCTTTCCCTCACCTTCAACCCCCAGTACCGGAAGGACTGGACCCGTATTCTCGCCCCGGTGACCCACGTGATGCCCGGGGAGCTCCCCGGCGCGGTGGACGGGGACACAGCGGCCGTCTTCGTGGAGCCCGTCCAGGGAGAGGGCGGTGTCTATCCTCTCGCCCCCGGACTGGGCGCCCGGATAACGGAAGCCTGCCGGGAAACCGGGGCCCTCCTTGTCTGCGACGAAATCCAGAGCGGGTGGGGACGGTGCGGCAATTTCACCGCCTCTCCCGGCGCGGGTCTCGATCCCGACATTCTCTGCTTCGCCAAGGGCGTAGCAGGAGGGCTCCCGGCAGGACTGACCCTGTGGAAACGGGAGCTGGGAGATTTCCCCCCGTCGGGCCACGGCTCCACCTACGGGGGCGGCCCCCTCGCCGCGGCGATGGCGGACGCTTCGCTGAAGCTGCTGAAGGACGAAGGGTACCCTGCGAAGGCGGAAACCCTGGGAGCCTATTTCCGGAACCTCCTTTCGGCAATCGGCTCCCCCCTCGTCGCGGAGGTCCGGGGACGGGGGCTTCTCAACGGCGTGGAGCTCCGGGGAAAGGCTGTTCCGGTGGTGAAGCGCCTGCAGGAAAAAGGGCTCCTGGCCCTTCCCGCGGGACCGTCGGTGGTCCGGTTCCTTGCCCCCTTCACCGCGGAAAGGAACGATTTCGACCGGGCGGCGGCCCTCTTTGCCGAAACCCTGGAGGAGGGAGCGGAATGACCGCCCCGGTGTCCGTTCTTTCCCGTCTGGTGTCCATTCCGAGCACGAGCGGCCGGGAGGAGGCCGCCTGCTCCTACCTCGCGGACGTACTGCCCTCCCTCGGGTGGGAGCGGGTCGAGACGGACGGCTCGGGGAGCGTGGTGGCCCGGCGGGGCAGCGGGCCGAAGGAGCTGGTGCTCCTCGGGCACATCGACACCGTGCCCGGGGGACCGGAACACCGACTTGAAGGGAACATTCTCTGGGGACGGGGAACGGTGGACGCCAAGGGTCCCCTGTGCGCCTTCGCGGCCGCGGGGGGACGGGTGTCCCTCCCCGAGGACTGGACCGTCACCCTCGTGGCCGCCACCGGGGAAGAGGCCGACTCCCGGGGCGCCCTTCACCGGATTCCCAGGCACCGTCCAGCCGCCTGCATCATCGGGGAACCCTCCGGAACGGACGGAGTGACCATCGGCTACCGGGGCAGCCTCCGGGCGGTGCTCGGCGCCTCCGACGGAGGAGCCCACAGGAGCGGCGACGCGGGGCCCATTACGGGGGTCCTCCGGTGCGCCGCCGACATCCTGGATCTGGTGGACAGCCTGGACGACCCTGCGCTGCCGGTCATCCGGCGCCCCTCAGGCGCCGTGGTCTCCATGGAGGGAAGGGAACAGGGGGAGCGGTCCGGAACGGCGGAGCTCGACATCCGCCTTCCCGAGGGCAGCAGCCCTGAGGAGTGGATGGAGTCCCTCCGGAGGGCCGCCGCACGGCGGGGGGTGTCCATATCGTTCCGGGGCGTGACGCCGCCCCACGTGGAGGACAAGAACAATCCCGTGGCCCGGGCGCTCCGCCTGGCCATCAGGAAAAACGGGAATACCCCCCGGGTCCTGGCCAAGGGGGGCACGGCGGACTTCAACCTCGCGTCGGCGTGGAACTGTCCCATGGCAGCCTACGGGCCCGGCGACAGCAAACTGGACCATACGTCCGAAGAACGGATCTCCCTCGCCGATTTCTCTGCCTCCGTGGCGGTCCTCGGCGGGGCCCTTCCCCTCATAATGGCAGGATAAGAAAAAACCGGAGGGGCTTTCGCTCCCTCCGGTTCCGTTGTGCCGGAAATGCCGATCAGAAAACGGCGTAGTCGGCGTCCTTCGGGTCGGCGATGAACATGTGCCCCGGCGCGTGGGTGATGCAGAAGGGGGGCTTCACATCCATGATGGCGGCCTGGGGCGTGCAGCCGCAGGCCCAGAAGACGGGCACCTCTCCCGGGTTGATGTCCACCGGGTCGCCCATGTCGGGCTTGTTCACGTCGGCGATGCCGATGAGAGACGGATCACCGATGTGGACGGGAGACCCGTGGACCGCCGGGAAGCGTCCCGTGCACAGGACCGCCTTGGGAACCTGGGCGGAGGGGATGGGGCGCATGCTCACCACCATGGGGCCCTTCAGGGCTCCGGCGGGGGCGCACTGGATGTTGGTGATGTACATGGGAACGTTCCGGTTCTGCTCGATGTGGCGCACCGGAATGCCCGCCTCGAGCAGGGCCCCCTCGAAGGAGAAGGAGCACCCCAGGAGGAAGCCCACCAGGTCGTCCCTCCAGTATTTCTTCACGTCCGTGGGTTCCTCGACGCACTCGCCGTTCACCCACACCCGGTACCGGGGAAGGTCCGTGGAGAGATCGGCCCCCGGGGCCACAATCTTCGGCTCGGGATTTCCCGGCTCGGTGACGTCCAGGATGGGACAGGGTTTCGGGTTCCTCTGGGCGAAGACGAGGAAATCGTAGGCCAGGTCTTTGGGCAGGATCACCAGGTTCCCCTGGACGTGTCCCTTGCACATGCCCGGTGTGGGGAGAGTCCACTTTCCCTCCCGGATCATCTGCCGGACTTCCCTGGGCGAAACGCCGGCGTAGTCGAAGGCCTTCATCCCTTCAGCACCTCCCGTATTTTTCTCACTTCCACCCCGTTCTCCTCAAGGGCTTTCCGGATATGACGGGCCATCTCCACCGCCGCGGGGTTATCTCCGTGGAGGCAGATGGAATGGGCCGTGAGGTGGATGTCCTTTCCTTCCGCAGAGCGGATGACCCCCTCCTTCACGAGACGCACCATGCGCCCCCCCGCTTCCTTCAGGTCGTGGACGAAGGCACCGGGTTTGCTTCTCGGGACGAGGGAGCCGTCGTCCATGTACCCCCGGTCCGCGAAGGCCTCGGCGGCATACAGGACTCCCTCTTCGGCGGCTGCCTGCTCGAAGAGGGAGTTGGCCAGGCCGAGGAGAATGAGGTCTCCCCCGGCGTCCTTCGTCGCCCGGGCAATGGCCTTCGCCAGGGCAAGGTCCTTGGCCGCCTGGTTGTACAGGGCCCCGTGGGCCTTGACGTGCTCCAGGGGCACTCCCTGGGCCGCGCAGACCGCCTGGAGGGCGCCTATCTGGTAGAGGGTATAGGCATAGGCTTCGTCGGGCGTGACGGCCATGGTGCGCCGCCCGAACCCCTGGAGATCGGGATGCCCGGGGTGGGCTCCCACGGCCACGCCGGCCGCTTTCGCGGCCTTCACCGTTTTGATCATCACTTCCGCGTCCCCCGCGTGGAAACCGCAGGCCACGTTGGCGGAACAGACGCTTTCCATGACCTCGGCGTCCATGCCCATCTTCCACGGGCCGAAGCTCTCGCCGAGGTCGCTGTTCAGGTCAATTCTTGACATCATTCCACCTCCTGGATCTCTTCCCACGAAATTATGTGCTCCTCGCCGTCCACCCGGATCAGCGCTTCACCCCGGGAAGGAAGGTCCGGCTCCGCCGCCGGCAGCGGGACGGTCTCCCCGGGAGCGGACCGCCACGCGGCCCTCAGGCGGCGCATTTCGTCCCGTTTCCCCGCCTCTTCCCGGGCGAGGGCCAGAGCATCGTCGAGGGATATTTTGTGAAAGCGGACCTTCTGCCCCGGAAGGCGCTGGGACAGGGCGGCGATGTCCACCGAGCAGACCACGCCGATCTTGGTGTACCCTCCCGTGGTCTGCCTGTCCGCCAGCATGACGATGGGCTGCCCGTGGCCCGGCACCTGCACCGCACCGAGAGGAATGGCGTCGGAGATGATGTCCGCCGCCCCCGTGTGCTCGATCTCGGGGCCGTCCATGCGGTATCCCATCCTGTCGGCACTGTTTGAGACTGCGTAATCCGACCCGTAAAAAGTCTCTTTTCCTTTCTCCGTGAAGAGGTCATCCTGGGGGCCGGGAACGACCCGAAGGGGAGCGTCGGGCAAATAGCAGGGCCGCAGCGCCTCCGGGCACACGAGCCCCTCGCACTTTCTCCACAGGGGCAGGGGTTCGCCGCAGCGGACGATATCTCCCTTTTTCAGGGCACGGCCCTGGAAGCCCCCGACCCTGGCCCTGGTATAGGTGGACCTGCTCTCCATGACGGGAGGCACGTCCACTCCTCCTGAAAGACAAAGGTATGCGCGGCACCCGGACCGGGGCCCGGAAAAGGACAGAACGTCCCCCGCGCCCACGGCGACAGCGGTCCACATGGGGGCTGGCCGGCCGTTGACCTGGAAGCCGAGGTCCGCCCCCGTCACGGCAGCCATTCCCTCCCCTTCCGCCACGAAGAGAGTCGGCCCGAGGAGGGTCACCTCGAGGGCCCCCTCGTTCTCTTCATTTCCCGCAAGGATGTTTCCCAACCTGAAGGACGGAAGGTCCATGGCTCCCGCCACGGGCATTCCCTTTCCCTGGTATCCCCACCTGCCGCCGTCCTGTACGGTGGTGAGCATGCCGGGAAGCCTGCATTCCAGTACCAGGGCGCTCATGACGACGCCTCCTCTTCCTCGAGGATGACGGGACGGTAGCTCCCTTTCTCTGACGCCGCCTCGATTTCGTCGAATTCCGGCTTTTCAATGGGGCGGAACCGTATCCACATGCCGGCCTCGAGGAAAATGGGCGGATCCCTGTCGGGGTCGAACAGGCGCATGGGTGTCCTGCCGATGAGCCTCCACCCTCCGGGACTCGCTATGGAATAGATGCCGGTCTGCTTTCCGCCGATGGCCACAGCCCCCGCCGGGATGACCTCCCGGGGGTTCTTCAGCCGGGGCGTTTCCAGAGCCGAATCCATGCCGCCGAGATAGGGAAAACCGGGGGTGAACCCCAGCATGAAGCAGTAGCAGTCCAGCCCCGAATGACGTTTGACGACCTCCTCCGGTGAAAACCCGGTGTGTTTGGCCACGTCGCCGAGGTCGGGCCCCCATTCTTCCCCGTAGAGGGTAGGCACCACGATGGTACGCCGCTTTTCATGGCCTGCGGCCGATTCCTCTTTCCGGCACAGTTCCCCGAGCTTTGAGTACAGCCGCTTCACATCCGTCGTCACCGGGTCGAAGTACACCGCCAGGGAACGGTACGTGGGAACAGCGTCAAGCACTCCGGGAAAACCGAGCCTCATCACGTCGCTCCCGAGAGCGGCGGCCCGGGTGTTGATCTCCATATCGATGGAGTCGCCGAATTCCGCCACGACGCATCCGTCGCCGGCCGTCAGGATTCTCGGATATTTTCTTTCCTCCACTCGAACACCTCCTCCGGCCCCGTATATCATCCGGCCGCTACTGGAACAGCTTCACTATTCCCGCGAAGGAGTTGAAGCCCATCCAGGCGGTGAAGACCACTATGACCCATCCGAGGGCAGTCATCCACATGGGGTGGACGTAGTCCTTCACCACGTCTTTCTTGTAGGCCGCAAGGAGCACGCAGCTCAGGGACAGGGGAAGGATGAGGCCGTTGAGGGATCCGGCCACGATCAGGAGCCGCACCGGACGGCCGACGATGGTCAGGATGGACGTGGAGGCGATGATGAATCCGATGATCCAGAACCGGTAGTACTTGTCGACGAAACCGAACAGCGTACGGAGGAAGGAGACGGAGGTGTAGGAAGCGCCGACCACGGAGGTGATGGCTGCCGCCCAGAGAACCACTCCGGCGATCCTGTACCCGAGAGGCCCGGCGCCGATCTGGAATGCCGACGCCACGGGATTTGTCATGTCGATCTCCGTTCCGAGAAGAACCACGCCGAGGAAGGCGAGGAACAGAAGGTAGCGCATGACGCCGGTGATGACGATGCCGTTGATGGACCCCTTGCTGATCTGCCCGATATGTTCCTTTCCGGTGATCCCGGCGTCAATGATCCTGTGGGCGCCGGAGAAGGAAATGTAGCCGCCCACGGTTCCGCCCACGAGGGTCAGCACCACGAGCCATTTATACTCCTTCAGGAGGCTGAAATTCGTGAAGGGCTTCACCATTTCGTTCACCGTCTCCATGACGGGAGGTTTCGTGACGAACACCACGTAGAACACCAGGGCGAGCATGAGGAATCCGAGGATCTGGGTGAACTTGTCCATGGCCTTGCCGAGGTCCTTCCAGAGGAAGATGGTGATGGCGATGGCAGCGCTGATGACGGCACCCACCATCTGCTCCGTCCCGAAGAGCACCTGGAAGCCGAGAGCCGCGCCGCCCACGTTGCCCACGTTGAACGCCAGTCCGCCGAGGGCCACCGCGAAGGCAAGGAAGTAGCCAAGTCCCGGAAGAACCTTGTTGGCCACGTCCTGGCCCCGCATTCCGGAAACGGCGAGAATACGCCAGATGTTGAGCTGCACCACGATGTCAATGAGGACCGAGAGGAGAATGGCAAAGGCAAAAACCGCTTTCAGTTCATTAGTGAACGAAATCGTCTGGGTGAGGAACCCCGGCCCGATGGCCGAAGTGGCCATGAGGAACGCGGCACCCATAAGCACGCTGAGAGTCTCACTTCTGCTTCTTTCCTGCGTCTTGCCCAAGTCTGTCATACCGACACCTCCATAAGATATGGTAAAAATATGTTTGATGCAGCAGGCTTATTATACGTGATTTTCAAATAAGGGGAAGAAGAGTAATTTTTCACGATTTTTCCTGACCAAAAGATCACTTTTCCGGAAGAAAAGAGGGAGGGAAATGAAACCGTTACGCCGCCATTGCATTTCTTTGCTACAATAACCCTGGAAACAGGTTCGGGAAGGGAGTCCTGACCATGATGCGCCGCGCCCTGTGGCTTTCGGGAGGCATCTGCTGGTTTGCCTACGTTCTGGCGCCTCTTGCCCTTATTCTTGTCGGATCTTTCGGCGAGAAGTGGTTCGGCACGTTGCTGCCCACCGGCTTCACCCTCAAGTGGTATGCCGATCTGTTCTCCAAAACCATGTACGTCCGGGCCATGGGGATGAGCCTCCTCGTTGCCTGCCTTACCGTTTTCACTAACGCACTCGTGGGTATATGTTCCGTCTACGCCGTGTCCGTCCTCGGTAAAAAATGGCTCCGGCGGGCCTTCGACTTCGTTATCCTGCTCCCCATCGCCATTCCTCCCGTAGTCATGGGACTCGGCCTCGTCCAGGGCTTCAACTGGCCCTCCTTTTCCCTGGTGGGCACATGGCAGCTTCTCCTGGGCGCCCACCTCGTGTACACCCTTCCCTTCATGCTCCGCCCCCTTATGGCCAACATGGACATGCTGAACTGGAACATTCTGGAGGAAGCGGGTACGTCCCTCGGGGCAACGCCTTTCTTCCTCGCGACCCGTATCCTTGTGCCCAACCTCGTCCCCGGGCTTCTCTCGGGGGCCATCATGACCTTTGCCATGTCCCTCGGGGAATTCCAGCTTGCGGTCATGGTCACCGGCTCCGCAAGCCAGACCTACCCGGTGGTTCTCTACCAGGCATTTTACGTGAGCACCGGTTTTGCCTGCGCTGCCACCACCCTGCTGGTCTTCTTCAGCATCCTGAGCCTCGGCGCTGTTATTTTCCTCGGGAGGCTGTTCGGCACCAGGAGCGCGGGGATGGCGGTATAAAATGACAATCACGGAAAGGAGATCATCCGGAATGGATCGAGCCCCCGTTATTTCGGTCATCGGAACATCCACAGCGTCTCCGGAAATTTACGAACTGGCCCGGGAAGTGGGACGGCTCCTTGCCGGGGCAGGATGCACCGTGGTGTGCGGCGGAAGGGGCGGCGTCATGGAAGGCGTCTGCCGGGGCGTTTCCGAACGGGGCGGAATATCTGTCGGCCTTCTTCCGGGAGATATCCGGGAGGCGAATCCCTACGTCACAATCCCCCTGTCGACGGGCCTGGGGGAAGTGCGGAATTTCGCCGTGGCCTCCGCCGGAGAAGCTGTCATATCCATCGGAGGCGCTTTCGGCACCCTTTCAGAGATAGGATTCGCCCTGAGATCCGGAAAACCAGTCATCGGCCTGAAAACCTGGCGGATCTCCGAGGACGGAAAATCTCCGACACCTATGATCGAGGCATCCACCGCATGGGAAGCTGTCCGGCTGGCCCTTGAAAAAACGGGGAGGGATTTCCATGGCCGGGGTTGAACTGAGAGCAGTCAGCAAGCGCTTCGGAAAGACCTACGCCGTCCGGAACGTCTCCCTCTCCGTGGACAAGGGTGAGTTTCTCTCCCTTGTCGGGCCCTCGGGCTGCGGGAAAACAACGACACTCCGCCTGGTGGCAGGCTTTCTCTCCCCGGACGAAGGCGAAGTGCTGCTGGACGGAGAATCCATGGGCGGGGTGGGAGTCCGGCAGCGGCAGGTCGGCATCGTCTTCCAGAACTATGCCCTTTTCCCCAACCTCACCGTGTTCGAAAACGTGGCCTTCGGTCTCCGGACCAGAAAAACGCCGGAGGATGTGCTGCGCCCCAGGGTGGAAGAACTCCTTTCCATGGTAGGACTCGACCGGCGGGCCTCCGCCTGGCCCCGGGAGCTTTCGGGCGGCCAGCAGCAGCGGGTTGCCCTCGCACGGGCCCTGGCCATCACGCCGAAGGTCCTCCTCCTGGACGAGCCTTTGTCGGCCCTGGACGCAAAAGTCCGGAACTCCCTGCGGTTCGAGATAAAAAGGATCCAGAGAGAGAGCGGCATCACCACGATCTACGTGACCCACGACCAGGAAGAGGCCCTCTCAATATCGGACCGGGTGGCCCTGATGAACGACGGCCGGATCGAGCAGACCGGTTCCCCCCGGGACATTTACCTGCGGCCGGCGAACTCCTTCGTCGCCGATTTCGTAGGGGTCAACAACCTTCTGGGGGGAGAATATCTCGGCGGCGGCAGGTTCAGGTGGAGGGAAAGGATCCTGTCGGTGGAGAATGCCCCCCTTCCCCAGGGCCCCTGTTCACTCATGATACGGCCGGAGCGTATTTCCGTCGCCTCCCGTGGTGCCTCCTCAGGGGACGGCAATATCCTTCCGGGGAGAGTGACCGGAAAGGTGTTCCTCGGTCCCCTTCTTCGCCTCGCCGTGGACGTGGAAGGAGAACAGATACTTGTGGACCTCCTCAACACGGAACTGGAACCTCCTGCCCTTGATGATGCCGTAAGACTCCGTTTTTCCCCCGATGACGGACGGCCTGTGGCAGGGCGGTAAAATTCCGGGGCGGCACGGCTGAAAATCCTGGCTGCCCCGATAAAACGGCAGAAAATAAATAATCTCACGTTTCGGGAGGGAAAGGCAATGAGAAAGAATGCGTGGAAAGCGGCATTGGCACTGATTGCGGTCCTCCTTCTCGCGGGGGTCTGCCTCGCGGAAGAGCTCTATCCGGGAGAAAACGCCCTCGCGGAGGCCGCTAAGAAGGAAAAGGGGCTCAACAGCTACGACACCGGCCCCACGTGGGCAAACTGGCAGGCCCTCTTCGACGGCTTCGAGAAACGGTACGGCATCCAGATCTCCTGGAACGACCTCGGCAGCGGGGCCACGGTCGTCCGGCTCGACAAGGAGCGGAACAATCCCCAGGGCGACACGGCCTACTACTTCATGCCGTCCGGGGACGCCGCCCGTGAAAAAGACGTCACCGAACCCTTCAAGCCGGTGAATTTCGACCTCATTCCCGATGAACTGAAGGATCCCGAAGGGAACTGGTTCTGCATCCACAAGGCCACGGTGGTGTTCGTCATCAACAAGAACCTGGTGAAGGAGACTCCGAAGGGGTGGCAGGACCTTCTCGCTCCGAAGTACAGCAAGTCGGTGGTCTACCTCGATCCCCGGACCGCGGGCATCGGATACGCCATCGTCATCGCCACCACCTACGCCCACGGAGGAGACCTCGACCACCTCGACAAGGGCATCGACTACCTGGCCGCCCTGCAGAAATCGGGGAACGTCCGCATGATCGAGAAGACCACCGAGTTCGACAAGTTCGTCAAGGGCGAGATCCCCGTCTGGATCACCTATGACATGAACGCCTACCGGGCCCGGTACATCGCCGGTCTCGGCGACGCCATCGACATCGTCATCCCGGAGGAGGGCACCATTACCGCCCCCTACGCCATCAGCCTCGTCAAGGGCGGCCCCAATCCGAACGCGGGCAAGCTCTGGCTGAACTACATCCTTTCATCCGAAGGGCAGGGACTCTTTGCCAAGGGGTTCGTCCGGCCCATTCTCCCCGGTTTTGAAATGCCCGCGGACGTGGCGGACAAGTTCCTCCCGGCCTCGGACTACGCCCGGGCGAAGGACGTGGACTGGGTGAAGGCCCAGAAGGTACAGAAAGAAGCTGCCGCACTGTGGGGCAGCAAAGTGCTTGGGGAGAACTAGCAATCATGGAGCGCCGGAGCGGTACATGGCTTTTGCTGCTGCCTCTCGCGGCGGTGCTGGGGCTGTTTCTGCTCTGGCCTCTTGCGCTCGTGCTCTGGGAGAGCCTCTTCATCGAGGGGAGGTTCTCCCTTGACAACTACCTCAGCCTCTTCGTCCGGAAGCTGTACAGGGAATCCCTGACCACGAGCCTCATCCTCTCGGCGAGCACGGCCGTCCTCGGAACTGCCGTCGGTCTGCCCCTGTCCTACTTCGTCCACAAGACCGGAGGACGGGCGAAGAATATTCTCCTTGCCCTCACGGCGGTTCCCCTGACCCTGAGCGGCCTCGTTGTCGGTTTCGCTTTCATAGTGCTCCTTGGGACCAGCGGTTTCATCACCATCATTCTCAGGGAGCTGTTCGGCATCAACCCCCTCGAGTTCTCCGCCTTCCTCTTCACGTGGCGGGGGCTCGTCATAGCCTATCTCTATTTCCTCATCCCCAGGATGATCCTCACCATGACGGCGGCGTGGAGCAACGCAAACTGGAGCCTCGTGGAGGCCGCAGTGTCCCTCGGGGCCGGGCCGGTCACAGTCCTGCGGAAAGTCCTCTTCCCCATGCTTGCCCCGGCCATCCTCGCCGGATCATCCCTGCTCTTCGCCGTGAGCATGGGGGCCTTCGGAACGGCCTTCGCCCTCACGGGCACGGCCGTAAAAATACTTCCCCTCGTCATCTATACCCACGTTTCGGAACTGTCGGCAGACATCGCGAAAGCAGACGCCCTGGCCATCGTGCTGACGCTGGTGACCACGGGCGTTATTATTGCCTACGAAAAATTCTTCACGTCTCCGTCTTCGGCACGGTAAGGGTCAGAACATCAGGCGAACGGCGGCGACAAAAGCCAGGGCGAGGACGATCTGGTTGAACCTCTCCTGGGAGATGCGCCTGACCATCCAGTAGCCAAGAAGGGCTCCGGCGGCAATGGACGGAAGGGCGAGCAGGTTGATCCTGAGGCTCTGGGCGTTGATGAGGCCCAGGCTGATGAAAAGAGGTACCTTCAGAAGGTTCATGGTGAAGAAAAACCATGCCGTGGTGGCGATGAACTGAAGCTTGGGAAGGCCCACGATGAGAAGGTAGAGGCTCATGACGGGGCCGGATGAGTTGGCCATGCCGGTCCCCATGCCGGCGAAGAAGCCGAACAGGGCCGTCAGGAACGGGGATGTCCGGGAAGGAAGGGATTCCCCAGAGGCGATTCTTTTGTTCTTCACGATCCGGGAGACCTGGTGCACCCCCAGCATGAGCAGCACCACTGCGCCGATGATGGGCTTGAGCTGCTCGTTGCTTACATGTCTCAGTATCAGGTATCCCGCTCCCAGCCCAAGGAAGGCGAAGGGCAGCAGGGTGAACAGCTGCCGCCTGTCCGTATGCTTCCAGTACTTTCCGACGGCGAAGATGTCGCCGAAAATCAGCATGGGAAGCAATACGCCCACGGACATCCGGGAGGGCAGGGCCATGGCCATGAGCACCACCACGAGAATTCCGCTTCCGGGAACAGCGGTCTTGGCTATCCCGATTCCCGCCCCGGCGGTGAGCACGATGGCCCAGGCCCAGGCAGGCAGGTCGAGCCCGGTGAACGATGCGAGAAAGTCCATAGTATCCCTCCAAATGTCGTTGCTTCGGTCAGCCGGTTGATTATATCCCACTTTTTCCATTCGCGGGCAGAAGAACAGCACTCCGGGAAACACCTTCCTGTTGCGCTTCCAGTGTACTCTGGTAGAATAAAAGCAACCTGGTTGCAAAAGGAGACGATTTCTGTGAAGACGGTTCTCAGGCGCCTTGGGGTTTTTCTTTTCTTTTCCCTCCTTTTTCCGGCTCCCTCCCTGCCTGCCCGGGGAGAGATCGTCGCGGCGGCCGCATCCCTCCAGCCTGCCCTGGAAAAGGCCCTCCCCCGGTTCAACAGTGAGCACGGAACAGACCTCCGGGGTGTCTACGGAGCGTCGGGAAACCTGGCGCGGCAGATCGAGAACGGGGCCCCCTTCGGGCTCTTCCTCAGCGCCGATGAAAAATGGGCCCGATACGCCCGGGAGAAAGGGCTTCTCGACGGCGACCCCCTGCCCTTCGTGAAGATGCCCCTCGTTCTCTGGCGCATGGGGAGCGATGCCCCCTCCCTCGGCCTGCCCGGCTCGGACGGGCTCAGGGTGGCCATCGCAAATCCCGAGACGGCACCCTTCGGCCGGATGGCAAAGGAATATCTTCAGGAGAAAGGATTTTTCGAGAAAATCGAAAAAAGCGGAAGGCTCATTCTCGGAGGAGACGTATTGAAGACGGCCCTCGCAGCCCAAAGCGGAGGGGCTGATATCGCAATACTCCCCCTGAGCGTCGCCCTGCGGCTTGAGGGAGGAAAATGGACTGAACTTGACACGCCCCCACAGGTACTCTTCGGCGGTCTTGTCAAAGGAAAGAAAACGGCGCACCTGGAGGCTTTCTGGGCCTTCCTCCGCTCTCCCGGGGCGGAGCCGGTGATGAAGGAATTCGGTTTTATTCCAGTGGACCGCTGACAGGACAATGCTCCCGCCCCTGCTCCTGAGCCTGAAAGTTCTTTTCTTCACCGTTCCCCTTCTCATCCTCCTGGGAGGGGGGGCGGGGTGGCTTCTCGCACGCAGAGAATTTCCGGGTAAGGAAGCCTGCTCTCTCCTGGCCCAGCTTCCCCTGATTCTTCCGCCGTCGGTGATGGGCTTCTATCTCCTCTTTTTCATCGGAAAAACACCCCTTCTCAGGGAAATGGGCATACTCTTCTCCTTTCCCGCCCTCGTTCTCGGCGCCGCTGTGTCGGCGTCGCCCATCATGATCCAGGCGTCCCGGGCCGCCTTCGCCTCGGTGGACAGGGAGCTCGAGGACGCCGCCAGGACCCTGGGAAAAAAGGAATCCACGGTTTTTTTCACCGTCACCCTGCCCCTGGCCCGGCGCACGCTCCTCGTCGGCCTTGCCCTGTCCGCGGCAAGAGCCCTGGGCGACTTCGGCGTCTCCCTTATGATCGCCGGCAATATTCCGGGACGGACCCAGACTCTGCCGCTGTATATCTACAACCAGGTGGAAACCCTCAACTTCGCCCGGGCCCACGGAGCGGCCCTGCTCCTGGTCGGAGCCGGTCTTGCCAGCCTCTACGCCGTCCGGATGCTCGAGGAAGGAAGGAACGGAAAACATGCTTCATGCTGACTTCCGGGATGCCGCCGGTTCTTTTTCCCTGAACGTGTCCCTGGACCTCGGAGCGGAGACCGGGGTCCTCTTCGGGCGGAGCGGCTCGGGGAAATCCCTGACGCTCAGGGTGCTGGCAGGCCTGAGGACTCCCGTGGAAGGGAGGATCACTCTCGGGGGAAGAGTTCTCTTTTCTTCTTCGGAAAGAATACACATTCCTCCCCGGGACCGGAAGGTGGGCCTTCTTTTCCAGAACCTGGCCCTCTTTCCTCACATGACCGCCCTTGAAAACGTGGCCTTCGCCCTGCCGCAGGGGAAAAGGGAACGGGCCAAGGCAGGGGAATGGCTCGCCAGGGTGAAAATGGCGGGCTTTGAGGACCGGCTTCCCGAAAAACTGTCCGGAGGACAGCGCCAGAGGATCGCCCTTGCCCGGGCACTTGCCGCCGAGCCGGATCTCCTGCTGCTGGACGAACCCTTCAGCGCCCTGGACGGTCCCCTCCGGAGAAGCCTCCGCAGGGAACTCCGGGATATCCGGCGGGAAGCGGGCATCCCCATGGTATATGTCACCCACCAGATCGAGGACCTCTGCTCCCTGGGCGACCGGGTGACGGTGATGAAGGACGGGGCCACCAGGGAATCTTTTCCCGTGGGGCGCCTGTGGGAGCGGGGAGCCCGGGGAGAGGCCTGGAACGCCCTCGGCTGGGGCAATCTCTTTCGGGGCGGCATCGTCTGCAGAGAAGGCGGCTTCCGTTTCGAGGGAGACACCGTCAGCCTGGACCTTGACGGCGGAGGGTTATTTCCGGGAGAGGGGCTGGTTTTCGTGGCGCCGGACAGGATCCGGATCCTCTACCCGGATCTTCCGGTGGACCAGGACCTGGGGAACAACATCTTTACCGCCGCGGTGGAAGAGATAGTTCCTCTGGGGAGTTCCGTCAGGCTCTACCTGGCGGCCGATGACGGAACAGTCTGGCAGGCCGAGCATTCTTCAGGAGCCTACGAAGCCCTCAGGCTCCATCCCGGCTCACGGGTCAAATTCGCCGTTCCGCCCGCAGCCGCGGAGGTCTGGATGGGACCGGGAAGCGGCGCCCCGGAATTTAATCAGAATAGAGCAGAAAACCGCCCTCTCCGTTCTTGACCCTGTACATGGCCTCGTCGGCGCACCGGAGCAGACTGTCCGCCGTGAGCCCGTGCCGGGGGAAGAGGGCCACGCCGATGCTCGCCGTGACTATGAACTCCCGGCCTTGAACAGACCTGGGAAGGCATACCGCTTCAGAAACCCTGGACGCCAGGGCCGCCGCATCGGCGGCATCCCTGACGTTCTCGAACAGGATGACGAATTCGTCCCCGCCCCACCTGGCCACGGTGTCGGACTCCCTCACCGACCGGGGGAGGATCCGGGCTATTTCTTCCAGGACTCTGTCCCCCTCGGCATGCCCAAGGTCGTCGTTGATCCGCTTGAAGCTGTTGAGGTCCACCATGGCCACCGCCAGCTCGCTGCCCGTTTCCCCGGCCTTTGCGAGAGCCGTTTCCAGCCGTTCAAGAAAGCAGCGCCGGTTCGGAAGGTTCGTCAGGGGATCGTGGTTCGCCCTGTAATTCATGGCCCGCTCTCTCCTGACCCGTTCGGTTATGTCCCGGACAAAGGCGGCGAAGGTTCCCGTTTCCGGAAGGAAGCGGCCGGTCACCGACACGTCCCTCCACGAGCCCCCCTTCCGGATGATCCTGGTTTCAAAGGAGATTCCCGGTGTGTGCCCGCTCCCGGAGCGGTCTTCTTTCAGCCCGTCCGGAAAGGCGCCGCCGAGAAGGTCGAAGATCGACATGGAGAGAAGCTCTTCGGCGGAGTATCCCGCAATTTTGGAAAACCCCTCGTTGACGTTGAGAAAATTGCCCCCGCCGTCGAGGACGAAATATCCCTCGTCCATGGTCCTGAGGATCAGGCCGAGTTCGGCGGTACGGTCGGCGATCCTTCGTTCAAGGGCACTGTTCACGCTTTTCAGGAGCCGCGTACGGTCCCAGAGTTCAAAGGCCCCCGCGAACATTTTTCCGAGAAGCGAAATTATGGCGATCACATCATCCGACCATTCCCGGACTTCGTGCACCGCGTCGAAGCCAAGGAAGCCGGTGAGCTTTCCCGAAACCCTCAGGGGCACCATCAGGGCGGACAGTATTCCCTGGGACTCGAGCAGATCCCTCTCTGTCCTGGATTCCTCGGGAAGGTCGAAAACCCGGGGGATGTTGAGCACTTCCCCCCTTGTGAACAAATCCATGGATCTGGCGATAAGGGAGACGGGAACGCCCTGGAGGCGGTCTTTCTCGGAACTCACTCCTGCAGCGCACCATTCATGGGTATTATCCATGAGCATTTCGCCGTCTTCCCGGCGGAAAAGGAACACGTAACTCCTCTCCACCCGGAGAAATTCGCCGAAAATTTCCAGCCCGTTTTCCACGGCCTGGTTCCTGTCCTCCTCCCCGGTCTCGATAAGAGAGGAAAAAACCCGGGTCAGAAGCTGGGACATCTCGAGCCGGGAAGCGGCCGTTTCCTGCAGGACGGGCATCTTCCTTTCCATCACAGCGACGGGTTCGGATCCCCTGGAAAAGAAAAAAGTCCGGGGGGCGGCATGGGGAGCGGCGGAGAAACACTTCTTTCGACAGGCATGAAAACCTCCGGAATATGGGAGCTCTTGCAATGTTGTATTATTGCGTATATTTGACCATTTTTTAAACCAAAACACCTTTCACACCGTCAGATTATAGTGTTCAGGTTATTCACCCGCAAGTTTTTCACTTTTCTTTCCCGCTTCATTTCGCCATTCCGCCCCCCGGGAACTCATTTTTGCGAAAAACTGCTATACTCGCACCGGTTCGAATTCTTTTTTCGGAGGTGTACCGCCATGCTTTTCGCACTGCTGCTGTTTTCCGCCCTCGCCTTTCTTCTTCTCGCCCCTTCAGCCGGGCAGGCCCGGACCCGGCCGTTCTTCATCACGAAGGAACAGGCCTACAACGGCATGCTCAGGGCAGACATCCCCCCCGCCCTCGTGATCGACGACGGGGACACCGTGGTTTTCAACACGGTCATGCTCCTGGGCGGGAATCTTTCCCCCGAAATGTCCTTCGACGACATGCTTGCCCTTCGCACGGAAATGAAGGAAAAGGGTATCGGCGTCTACGCCTTTACGGGGCCCTTTCACATCAACGGGGCCGAGCCCGGCGACACTCTCGAGGTAAGGATCAGGCGCATTGTCCCCGGAAAATACGCCGTCACCCACATCTATCCCGACCATATGAACATAGGAGGTCTGCCTGAGGGATTCAGCAAAGGCTTCCTGAAACCCCTCTTCCTGTCGCAGGACAGAAAGACCATCGAATTCGCCCCCGGCGTGACCCTCAAAACCAGGCCGTTCCTGGGCACCATGGCCGTGGCCCCCCGTCCGGGCGAGGAGCTGCCTCCGGCGGTTCCGGGCTATTTTGCCGGCAACATGGACAACAAGGAACTCGTGGAGGGAACAACCCTCTACATTCCAGTGAACGTACGGGGAGCTCTCTTCATGGCCGCGGACGCCCACGCCGTCCAGGGGGACGGAGAGGTGAGCATCGCTGCCGCCGAGACCTATTTCGAGGAAGTGGAGCTTCAGTTCGTTGTCCGGAAGGACCTGAAACTCCACTACCCTCTCGCCGAGTCGCCGACCCACTGGATCGTCATGGGATTCCACCACGATCTGGACGAGGCCATGAAGATGGCTATCCGTGAGGCCATATCCTTTCTCATGAGGGAAAAGGGACTCTCCCGGGAGGAAGCCTTCTCCCTGTGCAGCCTCTCAGTGGATTTCCGCGTCACCCAGGTGGTGGACGGCGACAAGGGCGTCCACGGCATGATCCCGAAGTCGATCTTCAGTTGACCTTCCGTTCCCAGGGGAAAATACCCCTGGGAATCTCGGGCACTTCCTCGAGAAGCATTTCAAAATACGTCCCGTCCACGGGAGGGGCATCCTCCTCCCCGGACGGGACGTGCATCACTTCCCATTTTTCCCCGGTCCGTCTGAGGAGGGCCGTGAGACCTTCGTACTTCTCGGCGCCGTCCGGCGACTGGGGCGCCGTTTCCGCCCAGGCCCACCCTTCGGCCACCTTCAGATAACGGACCACGAAGACGACCCTGAGATCGTGGTTCTCCAGGACCCATTCCCGCAGCCCGTCCAGAACCGCTTTCCTGACAGGGTTTCCCGGCTGGGGCGTATAGGGCTTTTCCGCCGCGGCAGCGGCGCCGCAGAATATGATGAGAGCGGCAAGAAGAGCGGCTCCCCGCAATATTCCGGCGTTCCTCCTGATAGACATCGTTACCGTCTCCTTTCTCCCGCCCATTTCCGCACAGGACAGGGCAGGCTGAGAGTGTCGTCCCTTCATTCTATTATAGAAGAGCTGGTGAAAAAAAAGCCCCTCCGTGGAAGGAGGGGCACGAACCGCCTGCTATTCCGATGCGGCGGCAGCCTGGGCCTTCCTGGCCGCCCTCCGCTCCCGGAACCCCCAGTAGAGCTTGTAGACTGCGGGCACGACAAGCAGGGCGATGATGCCGCCGGCAACAAGTCCGCCGATGGCCACGAAGGCGATGGGCTGCCGCAGGGCGCCGCCCTGTCCGGTTCCCAGGGCCAGGGGAACCATGGAGATGACGGCGGCGGAGATGGCCATGAAGAGCATCCTGAGCCGGATGGCACAGGCTTTCTCAATGGCTGTGGCAGCCGGTTCCCCTTCTTCCTTTCTTCGGGTTTCGGCGTAGTCGATGACCACGATGGCGTTGTTCACCACCAGTCCCACCAGCATGATGAGACCGATGAGGGCGAACATGGAAATGGAGACCCCGGACAGCAGCATGGAGGGAATGACTCCCAGGGCGGCCAGGGGCACCGTGAGAATGATCACGAAGGCGAAGAACCAGGACTCGAGGATGGCCGCTATAATGATGAACGTCAGCCCTATGGCGATGAAGAGCGCCCTGCCCAGTTCTCCGAAGGTCTCCTCCATGAATTCCGCGTCTCCGCCGTAGTCGATGGAGTATCCCTCGGGAAGAGCGAGGTCCGCTATGGCCCTGCGGGCATTGACCGTGGCCTCGCCGACGCTGATATAGCGTGCGTCCGCCTCGACGGTGACCGCCTTCTGCCTGTCTTTCCGGACGACTTCCGTCGGCCCGTCCCTCCACTGCACCTCGGCGAATTCCTTCAGGGGCATGAGACCGTAGGTTGTCATGATCGGCAGGTCCTGGACCTTGAAGATATCCTTCGCCTTGTCCGGGCTGATCCGGGCCTTTATGTCGTACTCAAAGCCTTCCTGGCGGAACTTTCCCGCATCCATGCCGACAAGATAGCCGTAAATTACGTGGGAAAGGGTGGTCATGTCGATGCCGAACTGGGAAAGACGCCATCTCACGGGCAGGATCTGCAGCTCGGGCTTGCCCATTTCCACGTCGATGCCGGCGTCCACGATTCCCGGCACATGACGGATCCGGTCCCGTATGGTCTCCGCGATCCGGTAGAGGGTTTCAAGCTCTTCCCCCCTCACCACGAGCTGGATGGGTTTCCCGCCTCCCATGTTCTGCCGGAACCCGCTGACCGCCCCGTCCACTCCGGGCATGGAGTTCACGAAGGGGCGGATGCGGTCCGCCATTTCCATGGTGGAGGGCCGGTCCGGGTCCTCGGTGAAATAGGCTTCCACGGTCGCCTTGTGGGTTCCCTGGTTTCTTCCCGAGGCGCCTACCGTGGAAACGACGTATTTCAGCGAGGGAAGGGTTTGCCGGATATGATTCTCGATCTCCTTCACCCGGTCCTGGGTCACGAACACCGGGGTGTTGCTGGGCAGGGTGATGCTGACCGTCATAACCCCGCTGTCGGTTCGGGGCATCATCTCGGAGCCGATAAGTCCTCCCATCCTGAAGGCGCCGTAGGTGAGCCCGAGGAAGATCACGATGGTGATCAGCGGATGGGCCAGGGCCCGCCTGAGAGAAAAGAGAAACAGCTCTTCGAAGCCGGAATAGAACCAGTCCCACCACCCGCAGAGAATGCGCCCCAGCCTGGGGGTGCCCTTGTCGGGCTTGATTCTCGCAGCCATGGACGGTGTCAGGGTCAGTGAGACCCACAGGGAGAAGAGGGTGGCGTAGACGATGGTCATGGCATACTGCACCAGGAACTGTCCGGCGATTCCCCTCATGATGGCCACGGGGAGGAACACCCCGAGGTTCGTGGCCGTGCCGGCGATGACCGACAGGGAGATCTCCACCGTTCCCTTTTCCGCCGCCTCCTCGGGGGAATAGCCCATGTCCCGGAAGCGGTAGATGTTCTCGATGATGAGGATGGAATTGTTCACCAGGACGCCCATGGAGATGGCAAGTCCCAGGGAGCTCATGATGTTCAGGGAATAGCCGTGCATGGCCAGGGGCATAAAGGTGGCGAAAAGCGCCACGGGCATGGCCACGGAGACGATGAAGGTGGCCGAGAACCGTTTGAGGAAGAGGTAGAGCACCACCACGGTGAGCAGGATGCCGAATCCCATGTCCCGGAGCACGTTCTTCACCGACGACTCGATAAACTTCGTATCATCGAAAGGGATTTCCGCGGTGAAGTCCGGCATGGTCTTCATGATCGCGCCGAGCTCCTTCTTCACCAGCTCCCCCGCTCTCACCACGTCGGAATTGGGACGGGCGCTGATCCGGAGCTGCACCACCGGGTTCCCGTTCACCCGGGCGATGGACCGCACGTCCTGCTCGCCGTCCACCACCGTTCCCAGGTCCCGCACCCGCACGGGGTTGCCCGATGCGGTGGGAATCATGATGTTCTCCAGTTCCTCTACCCTGTTGAATTCACCGATGAGGCGGAGCCACGTCTCGTCTTTCTCCTGGGTGATGTAGCCGGAGGGGTTGGTCACGTTGTTGGCCGCCACCACCGCCGCAAGGGTCTGGATGCTCACCCGGTATTCGCTGAGGGCCACGGGGTCGAGCAGGATCCTGATCTCCCTGTCCCGGCCGCCGGTCACGCTCGTCTGGCCGACGCCGTCCACCCGGGAAAGGCGGGGGACAATGTTGTCCTCGATGATCTTCTTCGCTTCCTTCTCCGGAAGAGAGCTTGTGAAGGCCACGACCATGAAGGCCTGGGCGTTGATGTCCACCTTCCTGAAGATGGGTTCGTCCACACCGTCAGGAAGCTTGTTCCTGGCCGACTTTACCTTGTTGGACACGTCCACGAGGGCCTGGTCCACGTTCACGTCCACTTCCATCTCAAGGACCACGAAGGAGTTGCTCTCCGCCGAATAACTCGTGATCTTGTCAAGACCCTCCAGGTCAGCTATGGCGTCCTCGATGGGCTTCGTCACCAGCTGTTCGATCTCGTTGGGGCTCGCTCCCCGGTAGACGGTCTGGACCACCACCACGGGGATATCCACCTTTGGAAGCAGGGCCACCGCAAGCTGGTTGTAGCTGCTTACCCCGAGGAGGACGAGAACAAGGACCATCGCCCAGGTGAATACCGGGCGCTTTATGCAGAATCGTACGAGACCGCCCATGGTTATTTGCCTGCCGAGCCGGCGGCGTCCTCCCTGGTTATGGTGACGAGGGCGTTCTCATACAGCAGGTTGTGCCCCCTGACGGCCACGAGGTCTCCTTCAGAAAGACCGGCGTCTACGGAGAGGGATCCGTTCTGCCCCTCGCCGGGAACGATCTCCCGGAGTTTCGCCCTCTCCCCCTCGACCACGTAGACGTAGGCCTTGTCTCCCCTTCTCTGGACGATCTCGGAGGGAATGATGATCAGATCCTTCTTTTTCTCCACGAGGAAGCGGGCCTCCACGTGGGTGCCGGGAAGCACGTCAAGGCCGTTCAGGCAGACCACCACGGGGTAAAGCCCCGATCCCTGGGCAGCCTCGGGGCTGATCCTCTTGATGGAACATTTCGTCTTCTGTCCGTCGCTCAGCACTTCCACGGGGGTTTCCCGGTTCAGGCTCAGGATGTCCTTCCGGGAGACCATGATCTCCGCCTCCAGGTCCTTGAGGTCAATGATGGTCAGCAGGGCCTTTCCGTCGGCGGCCACTTCTCCGGGCTCCACGGTCCGGCTGGCCACTATGCCGTCGATGCTGGCCCTGACCTGGGTGCGGGCGAGGGTGGACTGGGAGGACTGAAGCTTCGCCTCCTCGCTCTTCATCCTCGAAAAAGCCTGCTCCACCTGGGCCTTGGAAACACCCCCGGATTTGTGGAGCTCGGAAAGCCGTTTATAGTCCCGCACCGCGTCCTCGTAGCTCGCCCTGTCGGCGGCGGCGGAAGCCCGGTAGTCCTGGGAGGAAAGGGTCAGCAGCACCTGACCCGCCTTCACTTTGTCACCGATCTGGACGTGTACCTCCCGGACGATTTCTTTCACATAGGACGTCACGGTCTGACTTTTTCCGGCCTTTGCCTGGCCGTAGTAGCTCCTCCAGATTTCCCAGTCCTGCCGGGAAAGCCGCATCACGTCAACCGGAACGGGCACTTCCTCTTTCTGTTCCATGGCAGCCGCGTTGGCGGCAGTCTCCTGGAGCTTCGCCTGCACCCGGACCACCATGAAAACGCCTCCCGCGCAGATCAGGAGGACCCAGAACACTGCACTCAGCCTTGCGAAAATTGATTTTGCCATGTTTCCACTGCCCCTTCCGGTGACAAAATTCTCTTGAACATATCCAGCGCGAAGGCCAGAAATTTTTCAACGCTCACGCTTTCAGGGGCTTTCTCCAGATGTTCGAAAAGCCACGAATCCATGGTATGCCCCATGGCCTGGAGAACGCTCCGCAGGAGATCCGGAGGCACATCCTTTCGAATTGCCCCAAGGTCCTGGCCCCGCTTCAGAAGGTTGGCGGTCCACCGCTCGACTCTCCTGAAGTTTTCCCGCAGTTCGGCGCTTCCCTTCATTCCCGTGCCGGGCTCGATCAGGTTCCGTACCACCTTGACGATCCCCAGATTCCCGGCGCCGTACCGTATGGCCTTCTCGTAATACAGGCAGCAGGCGGTCCAGAACTCCTCCCTGGTTTCAGGCAGCTTCAGCTTTCCCACCGAGGAGAGAAACTGCCGCTCCACCTCGTCGAGAACGGTGAGATAGAGACTCTCCTTGTTCTCGAAATAGTAGTAGACCACACCCTTGCTCAGACCTGACCGCTCAATGATCCTGTTGTAGGATGCCCCGTCTATGCCGTTGGCGGCTATTTCCTCCATGGCGGCCTCGATGAGGGCCGCTCTTTTTTCATCATCAATCTTCCTGGAACTGTAACGCACAGCGCACCTCCTCATCTTTCCGGTACAGACCGACAGGTTAGACCATACGGTCTAATTTGTCAACGGGGAAATTCAGGAAGTATAATGCATGGGGCACCCTTCCCGGCTGACCGCCCGGAGAGAATTCCGGCGCTTCCGGGACATCGGGTTCATGCCCGCCCCGTTCTCCCTTTTCCCTGTGTCCGGGGGAAAGGGGCCGTTTATTTCCTATGAAAAGGAGCGATTTGTATGAAAAACTGCCCCGGATGCGGCGCATCCCTGCAGGAAGGCGCGTCCTTCTGCGAGTACTGCGGCGCCCAGGTGAAGACCGATCCACCCGTTCCATCGTCAAGTCCGAAAAAGAGTCCGAAGGATGAGGAATCCGGAATGCGTCATCTCCGGGAAGGGGCCCCTTCAGGCCCGCGGGTCGCCCTGAGGACGGTCAGCCCGGTCTTCATGCTCCTCCTCTCCTTCCTGACCTTTCTGTTCTACCCTGTCCTCTGGGTTTTTCTCCGGAGAAAGGCCTTCGACTCCATGGTACCTGAAAAGAAGCTCGGCCTGGTCCTTCCCCTTGCCTTTCTGGCCGCTACGGTTCTTTTCGTTGCGGCGGGAAACATCGAAAAGCTTCCCGAGCTTGCCGTCACCCTTACCTTCGAGGAGAAGCAAGCCCTTTCCGGCTGGTCTTTTCTTGCATGGTTCGCCTCCATGACCATGGTCTCCTTCAGAATGCGGACCATCCTCCGAAAATTCGCGTCCCGGACCGACGGCAGCCCCCTGGCGGCGAACCTGGTGGCCAGGTCTTCGGCAATGACCTTCTTCTTTCAGTTTCTCTACATCCAGCAGCACATCAACATGCTCGTGGAGTCCGGTCTGGCGGACAGAGAATGATACAGGGGGGCGGCCGGGAAGGCCGCCCCCCTGTTCCGGTTGCCTCATCCGCAGGAGGATATTCAGCCCTTTTCCGCTCCCCCGGTCCGCAGGATCCGAGCCGCGTTCAGCGTGGCGAGGAGTGCCACTCCCACATCGGCGAAGACTGCTTCCCACATGGTGGCGACGCCGAAGGCTCCCATGGCCAGCACAAGTCCCTTCACTCCGAGGGCGAAGGCAATGTTTTGCCAGACGATGGCCCGGGTTCTCCGGGCAATTTCGATGGCCTCCGCCGCCCCGAGGGGGTCGTCCCGGAGAAGCACCCCGTCGGCGGCCTCGATGGCGGCGTCAGCCCCCAGGCCGCCCATGGCGAAGCCGGCGTCGGCCGCGGCAAGAAGAGGAGCGTCGTTCATGCCGTCGCCGACGAAGAGGGTTGTTCCTCCTGCCTCCTCCCTGATCCTCCTGAAGGAATCAAGCTTGCCGGCGGGAAGGAGCCCCCCTTCCCAGATGTCGAGGCCAAGCTGCGAAGCGAGTTTTCCAGCGTTCTCCGGCCGGTCCCCCGACAGCATGCCCACGGTGTTCACCCCAAGCTTCCGCAGGCGGTCCACCGCCTCCCGGGCCTGTTCCCTGGGGGTGTCCTCCACCACGAGAAAGCCTGCGTAGCGCCCTCCCCGGGACACGTGGACCACCGCTCCGGGCTTCCATCCGGGATCTCCGTCGACCGGAACTCCGTGCCGCTCCAGGAGAGCCGCGTTCCCTGCGAGAATCTCGTCACCGTCAAGGACCAGCCGAACACCCAGTCCGGGGTACTCCTCCACCGGCAGGGCCGGGCCCTGCACCTCCCCTGCCGCCGCCACAGCCCGGGCGACGGGATGATTCGATCCCCGTTCGGCCGCCGCCGCCGTTTCTATCAATTCACGGGCTGTCATGAAGGAGGACGGATGGATTTCCGTCACCCGGAATACGCCCATGGTGAGGGTGCCCGTCTTGTCGAAGAGGACGGCCCTGGTTCGGGCCAGGGTCTCCAGCACGTTGCCCCCCTTCAGCAGGATCCCCCGGCGGGATGCGGCGCCCATGCCGCCGAACAGGGCGAGGGGAACGGAGATCACGAGGGCGCATGGGCAGGACACCACCAGGAAGACCAGGGCCCGGTACCCCCAGTCCCGGAATCCCCCCAGGCCTGCGAGGGGGGGCACCAGGGCGAGGAGGGCGGCAAGGACCACCACAGCCGGAGTGTACCACCTGGCAAAGGACGTGATGAACCGCTCGGTGGGGGCCTTTCGCTCCCGGGCCTCCTCGATCAGCCGGAGTCCTTTGGAAAGGGTTGTCTCGCCGAAGGGGCGGAGCACGGTCACCGTGAGGGTGCCGCCGAGGTTGACGCTCCCGGCGAGCACTTCGCTCCCCTCCGACACGTCCCGCGGGACCGATTCTCCCGTCAGGGAGGACGTATCCAGGGAGGACGTCCCATCAAGCACCTTTCCGTCGAGGGGAACCCGTTCCCCCGGCTTCACGAGCAGCGTGCGCCCTGCCGTGACGTCCTCCGCCCGGGCCGTTTTCCATTCCCCGTCTTCGAGCACCGTCGCCCTGTCAGGGCGGATGTCCAGGAGCGACAGGATGGAACGGCGGGACCGCTCCACGGCGAGGGACTGCACCAGTTCCCCCGTTTCGTAAAACAGCATCACCGCCACCGCTTCGGAGAACTCGCCGATGGCGAAAGCGCCGCCGGTGGCGGCCGTCATGAGAAAGAACTCGTCGAAAAGAGCCCCCCGGCGGAGGTTTCCCGCCACGGTACGGAGGACCTTTATTCCCGCCGTCAGGTAGGCAGTTACATACAGAAGAAACCGGGCGGTTTCCCCGAGGGGCAGAAAGAGGGCTGCGAGCCAGAGCAGGGCTCCGGCTGAAAGGCGGAGCATATCTCCCTTCGGCAGGGACGACGGTCCTTCCGGGAGACGTTCTTCGGAGACCACCACCCCCGGCTCGATGGACGACACGACGGTCCGGATGCTGGAGAGGAGTTCACCGGCAGGCCGCTGATCCTCGAGGGAAATCCTCATTCTGCCGGCGACGAGGTCGATGGCGGCGGAAGAGACACCTGGCAGCACGGCTACGGCTTTCTCGATCTTCGAGGAACACTGGGCGCAGTTCAGACCTTCTAGGGAGAGGCGGATTTCGCCGGCGCCGTCAGCCATGAGATTCTTCCTCCCCCGGGGCGATGTGGCGGACGTGCCTGAAGCCCTGCTCGAATATGGTCCTCACGTGGTCGTCGTCGAGGCCGTAGATGGAAGACCGCCCCCTCCGGGTGACCCGCACGAGGCGGGCCTGCTTGAGCACCCTGAGCTGATGGGAAATGGCCGACTGGTTCATGGAGAGCAGCGCCGCGATGTCCGCCACGCAGAGATCGGAAACGGAAAGGGCGCAGAGGATCTTGATCCTCGTGGTGTCGCCGAAGACCCGGAACAGGTCGGCGAGCTCGTACAGCATCTCGTCGGCAGGCATCTCCGCCGAGACCCGGGAAAGACCGGACTGGTGCATTTCTTCCTGAGAGATATGATTCATGGCTCTTCTCCTTATATGAATATATGCGCACTTGATCATATATTCATATACCACCGAAACCTCTTTTTTTCAATCCCCTGGATAACACCTGAATCCTCAGGCAGCGGGGAGCGACACCGGTGCTCGCTTGGGCCGTCCCCCAGGGGATCCTCTCTTCGCCCCTGGCGGGGCGAATTCACCTTATCCCCGGCGACACTCCCTCTGCCTAGAAAAACTGCGGATTTGGAGAACAAAAGCAAACTGTTCATTGCGCAGAGGCGGACGCCCCTTCCGGGAACGTCCGCCTCTGCATAAACACAGCTTTTTCGAAAAGTTCCCGATGCTGATAAGCCCCTATTTTTTCTGCCGGGCGATGAAGGCCTCCAGCTTCCGGACATGCTCCTCCACGACCGTGTTATGGTAAAGGTCAAGCCCTTCCCTGTACTTCTTCAGGGCCTCGCCGTACTTCTTCCCGTTCTGGAGCTGTCCTGCCTGTTTCCAGATTTCCTCGGCCCTGGCCTTAGCCCTGGGCATGAATTCCTCGAGCCTGGCGACATGGGCGCTCACCGTTGTGTCAGGGGACAACCCAAGCCCCTTGCGGTACAGGGCCAGGGCCTCCTCGTACTTTTTCGCCTGCTGCAGGGCACCCGCCTCGTTCCAGAGGGATTCGGCCTTCCGCCGGGCATCCCTGCCCGTCTCCGCCTCGAAGGGGGACGCCTCCTTCGGCGGTGTCTCTTTGGGTGTCTCTTTGGGTGTCTCTTTGGGTGTCTCTTTGGGTGTCTCTTTGGGTGTCTCTTTGGGTGTCTCTTTGGGTGTCTCTTTGGGTGTCTCTTTGGGTGTCTCTTTGGGTGTCTCTTTGGGTGTCT
>Ga0228535_1000195_pt1 | contig 199354 bp, 181 predicted proteins | sample SJ1metagenome_FD_168457 | JGI IMG/M metagenome (GOLD analysis project Ga0228535, IMG submission 168457) | Enriched culture of PCE-dechlorinating microbial communities from Ithaca, New York, USA - SJ1 | ecosystem: Engineered > Modeled > Simulated communities (microbial... > Unclassified... | reverse complement strand
AGCAGATGTTACGGTTATTACAGCTCAATCTGTTCGAGCGAAGAGACTTGGAAAGCTTATTCAAACCAACGAAAGCATTGCCAAATCCTCAACTGGCGCTGCTTTGAAAACTATGGGACAGCAGTGGACCAATACGTATGGCAACAGCCGGGAGGCACAATAGCCATTGGCATCATATCTGGTTTTACACTCTGTGTAATTTGTCCAATTACAATTCCAGCTGCAGTAGATATGGAGGGAGAAGAGTTAAACAACCAAGTTTCACAGTCAAATGAACGTATATCCGCAAGGATATCCGAAATATTGGGCTCATCAGATATATTCAAAAGCCAGACTTCCAACTGACATCTACTTAGCAATTTTCAACACAACGCCCCATTGGCTCCCCAACCGGTGGGGCTTTTTTTTACCCATTCCCCAATTATCCGACAGAGAAAGGAGGTGACACCCCGTGCCAGACCCAATTTTTGCAGTAACCACGCAAGACATCATCGCCTCATTGTCCCGCCGAACAGATGTAACCCAACTCTCTCCAAAAGACCTACAACTCGCCATCGAAGAAGTCCAAGAAGCCATCAAGCACCATCTCGACATTCGAGAGTACATTGAAATTGGATTAGATGTCTGGGAGATTTCACGCCGCCTGTAGGGCACTAATACTGTAACCCCAATCCAATAAACCCGTAGTCACTGCCCCCATAGGACACAGTCCATGGGGATTTTTTGTATCTGAAAGGAGATACTCATGCTCGTTTTCCTGTTGCTCATTGTCACGTCTGCCCTTTGCTACTACCTCGGCATCCTATCCATCATTGTTGCCTTATTATCCCTGTTCTGGAAACTGGCTGTGGCGGCGATTCTTACTGGTGCCGTCCTGTTTATAGGACGTCGGTATCGTGTACGGAGGCTGCCATGAATCCCATCGTTGCCGCCTGGGTAGAACGTCTACCTGATGACCTGAAGGAACTCTGGGAAGAGAGAGCCGCCATTATGCAGTTTGATAGCGGTTTAGATCGGGAGTACGCCGAAGCATTGGCCCTGCTGGATGTACTGGATTTCGCGGGAGTAGCGGTACCTTATATGAAGGGAGAAAATCATGGATGAATCACAGCCGGACATCATTGTAACTAAGACCGCAACCTGCCCTACCCTGTCTGGGGAAACTACCCTGACCTACGAGGTCGGTACCACGGAGCAGGACACCTACTACCGTATTGTGGGTAATTCAGGAAAAGGACTGTTTTGTAAGGATTGGATAGCACTGTCACAGATCACAGACCTGTTAGCAGTCAGTTCCATCACATCCAGCAGCCTTAAGCCATTGTATCCGGGTAAATCAGCCAACAATGCTGGTTTTCTTCTGGCTGCACTTAAGGCTGATGGGATCGTCAGGATCGTGGAGGGTACAACCTTCCGCTACACTACAGACAAGCCAATCAAGGTTAGGAAGGGTAAGCCATGACTATTATTGTATTGACAGCCTTGGTATTGGCCTATTGGAAAGCTAACAGTAACGCCAGATGGTGGATCACCTATGCAGGTATCTTGACGGTACTGCTCGAAACGGGAGTCAAGATCAATATCATAGTGTTAGGCTTAAGTATTATCGTTTGGAAAGTAATCAAGGACATATTCACACACAAAAAGGGGCCATAACGGTCCCTTTTTCCATTTGGAGACATCATCATGGAACGCATCAGATTAAATAACGATGAACGAATCAACGTCCCGGCCAGCATCTTCGGATCGGCCTTTCCGTTTCAAGTCGAACCATGCATCTACAACATGGCTTCCTACATCTCTGATCAATATAAAGGAGGGTATTGGAAGATGTATCGCCTGAGCAATGGTGGTTTCTATATGCATCCCGACGCCACTGAGGACCTGAAAGTAGTCTGCGATAACTACTTTAACGGCAATCTGTCACCTGATGCTTTTGGTATTGCGGCTTGCTTGTTTGCCTACAGCTACTTGTCATTCTCCGAGAATAAGGCCTTAGCTGAACTCTGCACTCACCAGTACCACTGGCTGCGGGAGTATGCCCTGGAACATCCAGAGGCAGGGGCCATCATGGCGGCGATTGACTGACTTTTTTGCTGTGTCCGAGGAGTCTGCGCCGGAGGGGAGTGATCTTGCTGGGGTAGTCCGTCTCGCTCGCCCCGGACCGGCACAAAAACCCACTTTTGCCACTTCACTTGCACCAAGTGGTAAAAGTGGGTTTTTTGAGTCGGAGGGCTGCCCCCCCAAAAAAAACGCACATGAGCAACTGGTGTAAGCTGGCAACTTTTCGTCCTGCCGAGTCAAAAAAACAGTCTCCGTATACCGCCACAAATGAACTTTTTGGCGGTACTCAATGGTTCTCTATTGCTTATCACCACGCCAGCTCATAACGAAAACTGATTGTGCCTAAATCAGCAAAACATCCGGCATCAAGGTTTCAATGCCCTTCCTTCAATAGCACGTCACTTTTACCAAATACAGAAACAGCCCTTTGGCCTCTTGTTCACTATTAAAAGCCTTCTGGCTGCATATTGTTATCACCTCTCCGCAATAGACTGTAATCCGCTCTGCTGAAAATGAACTACAGAAAGCGCCCTTACGTATATTGAGCACTAGCCTTTCAAGGAGCCTTTATCAGCTTTCACACGTGTGAATTAACCCAATTCCAATAGATGCGGGGGGATAGTTCATTCTTTCACAAAGGAGCGTAGGTTATATGCATGTACCAGAAAAACCACCCAGTCTATCAATATCAGCAAAGAACATCGTACCACCATTGGTGAACAAGCCTTTGGCAAAGGAAGAAAGCAGTCTAACTGCTCACAGCACGTTCGCAAGCACCAACAACAATCTGATCATCACCATCGTCCGCGATCCGCATCATCACCTTGGCAAGCAGTTCACTCTCAACTCTGACGGCACCGTCTCTAAGCAGGCATCGGTCAACCTATCCTTCGGCATTGCCATCACGTACCGGATTGAAACCATCGCTGAGCTGGCTGCCTTGCTGGAGGCAGTAGGGGATGATCCCAATGCAGCTATCATCAATGCGGCCTTTACCGGCATTGAGATCGGCGAGGAATTCCTGATTTTATCAGAGCGAGAGATTGAACAACACACCGGAATTCCACGTAATGACCGAAACCGGCAAAAGGGTGTCCACCTTGTGTCCTACGAAGGGATGGAGTACAAGGCCGTCGGTCGTTTCAAGGAGAACATCCAACCATCCTGTTGGCAGTACCTTGACCGCGACATTGACCAGCAGACACCAGAGCAGTTCAAGGAACTGTCAATCAATGCCTGGAAGGTGAAGCTATCGGAGATCATTCCTGACCTGAACAACATCTCCTGTCTTGTCGTAGGCTCCACCTCTGCCCGTGTGCTGAACAATGGCAACCCGATCGGCGGTGGTAACGGACACCTTTGGTTCAAGGTTACCGATCCTGCCGATGTCGAACGCTTCCGCACCGCATTGCTTGTCCGCGCTGCCGAAGCTGGATTGACCTGGCTGAAACCCCGTCATAGCAGAATAGAGCCGGATAAAGTCGTTGGTCAGAGCTTGACCACCATCTTCGATCCCAGTGTTCTAACCCCTGGACGCCTGACCTTCTATGGCAAACCGGTTGTCACGGGCGGCCTGACTGTAGAGCCCTTATCCATTACTGACCATCAAGGATCGTTTGATAGCATCGACACCTCACTGGTAACCTTACCGGATCAGCAGACCGTACGCTCCATAACACGGCAAGCTGGAGTAGCTCTGGATATTAATCAGACGGGGGGTGGACTGAGGATAGCGGCCTCAGACCTTACCCTGAATACCGAACTTGAAACGGCAGACGGATTACTGACTGTTCGGCAGTATCTGCAAACCGGGAGGGCCGATAAGGTGCGCTGCCAGACTCCATTCCGGGCTTCAACCAGCATGGCTGCCTTTCTAAGTGTTGGTTCGGAAGGGAAGCCCTTTGTCTACGATGTGGGTACTAGCATCACCCACTGGCTCTGCGATACTGATAGTGCTTTCCTGCCGGTGCTTCATGCGCTCGGTATTGCAGATCGTGTGTTGGAGAAGGCAACTGATGACTGCGGTGCTCCCTTTGAAACGGGAGCACTCGAGGCATTCAAAATCATCCAACATCATGAACCGGCTGCCTACCAACGGCTACGTGCTCAGCTGAAAAGGACCAATGCCGCAATCTCGTTAATGCAACTGGACAGGCTTGTGAAGGCTCAACCACTGACGGTGAACAACTCTGTTCCACCAGAGACCCATCATGGTTATGCCAAAAACATCCTGTCGCGACTGACTGTTGATGGGCACAACCCGGTCGGCCATGAAGGCAAGCTGTTCGCACTAAACGCCGCCGAAAACATCTGGACACCATATCCTCAGGAAGCACTGATCCGTCTGGTGGCTGAACACCACGACGGCAACAGCCATTGCAATCGCGGTGGTGACTATGCCAGCATTGCCCAGCACGCCTTGATGCTGGCCACTGACGATACCTTCTTCCGTGCAGCACCTGTTGGAATTGCCTGCCAGGACAGTTTCCATCAGGTAACCGATGGAAAAATCAAGGTGGAACCGCTACGTCCTAATCACCGGCAGCGGGTCAAAATTGATGTCGTTCCTCAAGCTATGCCGACACCGTTGTTTGACACCTTTCTCCATGAGACGTTCCAATCCTCAGTACCGGGTGAGGAAGAGCAACAAACTAAATTAGTTCAGGAAATAGCCGGTGCCATCATGACCGGCTGCATGCATCTGTTCCACAAAGCAGTCCTGTTCTACGATCCCTTCGGGCGTGCTGGGAAAGGTACGCTGGAAAGAATTCTTCGCAACTTAGTACCAGACTCCTTTGTCACAGCGGTTTCACCGTTTAATTGGGATAAGGAGTACTACCTAGCCTCTCTTGTTGGTGCCCGTCTGAATGTAGTTGGGGAACTCCCCGATGGGAAGCCAATTCCTGCTGCTGCTTTCAAGACAGTTACCGGCGGTGATCTGTTGTCCGGTCGGCATCCGAACTATCGACCGGTATCCTTCAAAAATGAGGCGGCCCACGTATTCATGTCCAACCACTTCATCACCACCAGCGACCATTCAGAAGCCTTCTTTGCTCGCTGGCTGCTTGTAGAATTTCCGAATAGCCGCATCCGATTGGGCCTGCCGCAAGACCCCGGTTTGGCAGACCGGATAATTGGGCAGGAGTTACCGGGTATTGCTCACTGGGCTTTGATTGGTGCCCAAAGGCTGCTAGCTCAAGGCAAATTCTCACCATCAATCGTCCACGATCAGCTGATGGGCCAGTGGCGGCGTACAACCAACTCCCTGGAGGAATTCATAGCGGAGTGCTGTGAATGCCATTCGAATCATACCATGCGTAGGTCTGCCCTGTATCAATTCTATAAGTCGTGGTGCTCGGAGAATGGTCGGAAGCCATTCTCCAAGGGTAAGGTCAAAGAGCTGCTGGAACACAACATCGGCTTAGGCATCTCGCTTGCTTCATTAGACGGGTACGAGATTTTCAGGGGTATTCAACTGTTACCCATTCAGGACAGCGACCTGAAACTGTGACTCGGGGAAGTGGCAAAAGTGGGTTTCAGCGAGGCGGGGGGGGGTTCACAAAAAGCGATGCGGCACCGGGAGGTAGCAGGCACTTTTTCGCTGCCCCCTCCTCCCCCCCAAAAAAAATCCACTTTTACCACTACGCACCCCTGCCCCCGTTTCTCCCTGCAGCCATGGGGCAGCCATGGGGCGACCCCGAAAGCGGCAGAGCCGGGCGCTCTGGCAGCCACTCCGGCCCGGTCCTGACCCACCGCCCCCGAGGTCACCCTATATGAACCCCCAAGAGGTACCCGTAGGGGTTAAATTAAACGGTTTATCGACAGTCGAATTCAATCACGCTTGCAACACGATGAAATTACACCAGAAACACAAATCAGCCTTTAAAAATGCACATTCCAAAACCGGCGCTGACATACGGAAATCTACCCCAAGCAGAAAGCCCGTTCATTTTCGTCGGTACCGGACGAGGACCGGAAGTAACGTTGGGGTTACCTAAAATACCAACATAACCAACAGCACAAAATAGCAGTCCGCCTGTTTGTAAAGGGGATGCGCTATTAATGTGCGCTATTTAGAGAAAGGAACACCATGACATATAGAGCAAACACCAGCAGGAAATTCGTTTTCACCAAAAAGGCCATAGAAGCCCTACCCGCCCATGACCCTGACTCACCATCTCGGGAAATGGAGTACGCCGACATAGAATGCATTGGCCTCCATATTCGGGTATCCAAAAACGGACGTAGATTCTTCCAGCACAGGTACCGCTACCTCAATCGGAAGATGTGTATTTCCCTGGGAGAGTTCCCAGCCATATCAGTACAGGAAGCTCGTACCCGTGTGGCTGAACACAAAGCCATGCTGGCACGGGATAAAGACCCGGCAATAGAACGGGGAAAACTCCGAGCAGACCTAACCTTCGAGGAGTATGCAGACAAGCACTATATTCCTCATGCCAAAGCTCATAAGCAGACCTGGGATGACGACTACAATCAGATCAATCGCCGTCTGAATCCGGTAATCGGTAAATTGCGGCTACAAACCATCACCATGAAGGATTTGGCTATGATCCATGCCAAGGAAAAGGAACGGACCTCTGCCTGTACTGCCAATCATCTCCTGACCACTATCAAACGAATGTTTAATCTGGCCGTCAAGTGGGGTCTTATTGAAAAGTCTCCGGCTGCCGATCTGGAAAAATTCAAAGAGGGGCCGCTACGGGAACGCTATCTCAGCAAAGAGGAAATACCCCGTTTCCTCAAGGCACTGGATGAGAGTGATGATCGACTATCAGTGGCAGCACTACGGTTGTTGCTGTTCACTGGCTGTAGGAGAGAAGAGATTCTATCACTGCAATGGGGTAACGTACGCTTTGATGAGGATCGCATTTACCTGCCTAAGACCAAGAATGGACTCAGCAGAACGGTGCATCTGAATGCTAAGGCCAAGGAAGTGCTGTCTGATCTTCACAGTAGAAAAGAGGGTGAAAGCCGAACCCGTGACAGCATCTATGTGTTCCCTTCCCGGCAAGGTACCAAGAAGGGCTATATCTATGATTTGCGTGTGCCGTTTGAGCGAGCCTGCAAGGTAGCAGGTATTGAAAACTTCCATGTTCACGACCTGCGCCACACATTCGCAAGCATGGCTGTATCATCTGGAGCAGACCTGTATGCAGTACAACGGCTACTGGGTCACTCAGATATATCGATGACACAGAGATACGCTCACTTGGCGGCAGATGACCTCAAACGGGCCACCCAGGGGGTATCGGATATGTTCGAACAGGCTGCCTAACATACGAGAGTCCCCTGCCTCCTCCCACGGAGGTGGGGGATTTTTTACGCGCTACAGTGTCCCCTGACGCCTAAAATAGTACTCAAAGAAGGTGGCATTCATTTCAGGGTGTTACTTTAATAAGCTGTAAGAGTTCCCAAGGCATTATTGGTGTATCAACCATTTGAGGTTTTGGAATTATTGAGCCTCCGTTATCTCTATAAACACCGATCCGGCCATTAACAACAAGATGCTCGTTGCACCAAGCAAGTAAAGGCTCAAAGCATTCAGTTGCGTACAAATCTTCTTTCGTAGCGTAATACTCATTCAATTCAGTATCAAGCCATTCGCTCATAAAGCCATTTCCTGATGGCTTAGCCCATGACATGAAAGGTGCAATCAATTCCCAGCTACCAGAAGAAGTACGCACATTAACGTCGATATTGTTGTTACCATAAACCATAATAATTATATCTTTAGTGACCCCTGATAGCCTCATAGAAATGTATCGATCTGGTACAATTGAAACCTGTGGCTTGCTATCGAATTTTTCATAATTCTTCTTCAGCCAGTTCAAAAACAGATGATACTTTTTAGGAGATCTTCGCGACATTCCAAAACACTCCTCAGCTTTTGTTCTGATGGTTTCCAGAGAAAATACAACGTCTCCATAAGAGCATAGGGGCACAAATCAACTTTTATCTTGCTGCATGTGTGCCCTTTTTAAAGTTTCACATGCAACCCCTTGATAAGGCATGTAAACTGGATCAATGAATTGAATTTCAGACTCAACATATTCAATCTTTCCTGAAATTCGCCAATATGAGCCGACCTTGAACATCGATGTATAGTCCTCACGGGCGGAACCATCTGTTCTCTCTGACCATATGTAAAAGGCCATGGGAACAGCTCCAGAGAACGAATCAAGCCCAAGGCAGTCAACTCTGAGTTCATAACTCTTATCAGTGCAGTCTGAAGTTCCTGTAACCACAACAATAGTAGAGGCAACGCCTTCAAAAGCTGTCTGCTCTTGCCATGTTTCACCTGTCATCATAGTCCAACCTCATCTTTCTGGCATCCACCCGGCCAACGACGTACTCAATAATGCAATTATCGTTTTGACTTGTTCAGTACATTTGTCGGAGCTGAATATCTGGTATCTAGAAAGGTGAGGAAGGCATAGAACCAGAACATTCCGGCCATTTATCTCAAAATCTGAAACATAATAGTTTACTTTCCCCCAACCAACGGGTTCAGTTTGGGGATCGCCAACGAGACGTCCTCCTTGCTTCTTCAGAATTTCAGCTATCTGGCGGTAAACTAAGGTAGACATACACAGAATTGTAGTAACGTTGATCTGCTGAATCAGATCGCCCCACATTTCCATGCAAAAGGAGAGAGTGGCATCTTTGTTTTTAAGTTCGGCCCAGTCTTTTGAGCGGAAAGGGCAGAAATTTGCAGCTAAGGTCGCATTCATAAGCTCTTTATAATTGTCTACTTTCAGATCTTTGGACAAGAGTTCGTAGAGCTTGACCATTTGATTCTGCAAAGGGCTCCCGCCATGTTCACCCCACTGCTCAATCTCTGGATTATATGCGTTACCTTCTTCAGTAGAAATCTGCGGATCACTCCCATCCCACGAACCACCTGGGTTGAGGCCCATGAAAAGAAAACGGGCATCAGGGTTTAACGTCTTGGCTGGAGTATATAAAAAGCTCCAGCATTGATCATGACCAAGCTGTATATATTGCTGGTTAATCCTGTCTTTTAAACTATCCAGTGACAAAGCTTGCATCACGATCTCCTTAATGAGGCAGACTTGGTGCAGTGAGTGTAAAAATAGTCCGCGAAGGGCAATACACTTTTTTTAAAATCAAGAACTGATGCTTCAACTCACCACTTTAAACCCCTTAAAGTCCCCTCTACCTTCGATAAAGATTTCACCGGCATAATAAAACTCACCTGCAGCGGGCTCTCGCCCTTCGGATACCTTCACGGGGAAAAAAGAGTTGATTGATTCATACTCGTTAGAAGAAACCGGTTTTGCCTCTGGATTGAAAATTTGTATTGTTTTGTCGCAATAATAGAATGCCTTTGCCTTGACATGATGAAGCGACCCTGGCGCAAATTGGGCTCTCATGCGGCCTACTTTATCAGTATCACCATCTTCGGCAGACAATTGAATGTCGCCAAATAAAATAGCCCCACCGCAATCAACCATGACAAAACCACCCACATCAATCTGGTAGTGTGGGGTGTCGCCCTTGTTGTGAGAAACACTGAAGTCGTGCACCTTGAATATTGTATTGAGGCAAATAGTGTCAAGTGGTCATCTTGCTAATGTTCTGATTTGTTTGTCGGTCATTTGTAATTCCTACAGAGGTCTAATAGACATTACATTCTGAAGCATTAATAAATTGTTGCCAGGCGAATGCTATCTAGTGATTGATTACCAGCTTGGCTCGAATTGGGACTATCCATTCGAAGGCATCCTGTAAAAGGTGTATATCTGATTAACACAACAGTGAGTCAGGATATGTCGTTTTAGATTCGTTCCGTATAAATTGAATATGTTCGAACAGGCTGCCTGAAATACGAGTCCCCCGCCTCCCCTCAAGGGGGGTGGAAGGATTTTTTACGCGCTACAGTGTCCTCTGACACCTAAAATGATACTTTTCGATGAGTTACATACCTGAGGATCGATGACTGGTACGGAAAAGGACCGGAGGAACCGGAGAGATTTTGGACCGGAGCAGTAACAGCGATTTCTGTAAGGTGAAAAGAAGAAAGGAGAAACTGTACCCTGTTCCGGTACCGTAGGCAGGCGCACTAAATTTACCAGAAAATCGTTGTACCGGAGGGGGACCAGACGTCTGCCGGTCCACGGATCAGGAAGCAAAAAACCCAACCATTTTAGGTGGTTGGGCTGTTAAAAACAGTGCCAAATGAGGTCCCAAGGCAGGTGCGCTACCAGGCTGCGCTACGCTCCGAAAAGAAAGATTGTTTACCACACGCAGCAGGCTGATAGCAAGTAAAAAGTGCTATTTTTCTTCAATCCGCCCCGCCCAGACCGGATCACCGGAAAACTGGTGGCGCAGATGTTCTTCAGGGATCTGGCGGTAAAACTCTTCCGCCGTGAATGAAAACCGGTAGGACTGGACGTAGTCCATAATGATTCCGGCGGCTTCATTCAACCTGCGGATACGTTCCGGGTCAATGTCGGCATGCAAATCAGGGTGGGCCTTCCTGATCAGAGTACGATGGCGCTGTTTGATCCGCTTGATGCTCAGCAGGTCATTTTCATGAAAGCCGAACAGGTACAGCGCCTCTTTTAGTTCTGCAAAGGTCATGTCCGGTCAGGGCAACTTGAAAAACATCCGTGCGGATTTGGCAATGCCTTCCTTGTCCAGGCCATGCATGGCCCGCAGTTCATGTTGCTCACCCTGCTCAATATACTGATCAGGATAGCCGATCCGCAAGACCTGCGCCTGCAGCCCCTGCTCTTCCAGCAGCTCCAGCACAGCGGTACCAAAGCCGCCCTGCAGCGCATTTTCTTCAAGGGTAACCAGCCTGCCAAAACGCTTGACCAGCTGAAGCAGCAGCTCTGCATCCAGCGGTTTGACAAAACGGGCATTTACCACGCTCAGGTCCAACCCTTCTGTGGCAAGCTCTGCAGCAGCATCCAGGGCAGGATACACCATTGAGCCCAGGGCAACCAGGACACCATCAGCACCTTCACGCAGCAGTTCAGCCTTGCCGATAGTTAACGGCTTCAGGTCCTGATCAAGGGGCACACCGTAGCCGTTACCACGAGGGTAACGCAGTGCAATGGGGCCGTTAAAGTCGATCGCTGTCTTAAGCATATGCTGCAGCTCGTTTTCATCCTTGGGTGCCATCAGGGTCATATTGGGGATATGACGCAGATAGGAGAGATCAAAGACGCCGTGATGGGTAGGACCGTCGTTACCCACTACCCCGCCCCGGTCAAGGGCAAACACCACCGGTAGATTCTGGATACAGACATCGTGCAGCACCTGATCATAGGCCCGCTGCAGAAAGGTGGAGTAGACCGCAAAGACCGGTTTCTTGCCTTCGCAGGCCAGACCGGCAGCAAAGGTGGCACCATGCTGCTCGGCAATGCCCACATCAAAGAACCGCTCGGGATGCTGTTTTGCAAAATTGGTCAGTCCGGTGCCGTCCGGCATGGCAGCCGTAATGGCCACGACCCGCTCATCCTCCTCTGCCAGCCGTGCCAGGGTGTTGCCGAAGATGGCGGTGTAGGAGGCAGCCCCCCCCTTGCCTTTCAGGACCTTGCCGGTTTCAAGCTCAAACGGTCCAACCCCGTGGAACAGGGATGGGTTCTGCTCTGCCGGTTTGTAACCCTTGCCCTTGGTGGTCAGGACATGGATTAAAACAGCAGTATCCAGTTTTTTGACCCGTTCCATGGTTTCCTGCAGCAATGGCAGATCATGACCGTCAATCGGGCCGATATATTCGAAGCCAAATGCCTGAAACAACATGGCCGGTGTAAACAGCCCTTTAAAGGAATTTTCAATTTTGCGGGCAAGCCTGATAGCCCCCTGCCCCATATCACTTTTTGCATGCTTGATAAGTTGCTCGGTTTCACGTTTGAATTTGTGGATGAACTCGCTGCTGGAGGTGCGGGAAAGAAAGCCTGACACCGCTCCCACGTTCTCGGCAATCGACATTTCATTGTCGTTCAGCACCACCACCAGATCGCGGTTCAGATGCCCGGCATGGTTCAGACCTTCAAAGGCAATGCCGCCGGTCATGGAACCATCACCGATCACCGCCACCACCTTGTTGGTCCTGCCGGCCAGGTCCCGCGCCACAGCATAACCAGTGGCTGCCGAGAGCGAGGTGGAGGAGTGCCCCACTTCCCAGACATCATGCTCTGACTCACAACGCTTCGGAAAACCGCTGATACCATCAAGAGTGCGCAGGGAGTTAAAACTGTCACGACGTCCGCAGATAATCTTGTGGGCGTAGGCCTGGTGCCCCACATCCCAGATCAGCTTGTCTTCCGGTGAATTAAAGACCTTGTGCAGGGCAATGGTCAGCTCAACCACCCCCAGCGAAGGGGCAATATGGCCACCATTTTTGGCGCAGGTCTCAATAATCAGCTGGCGGATCTCTGCTGCCAGCTTTGGCAGATCCGTCTGAGGCAGTTGTTTCAGGTCTGCAGGTGCATTGATCTGATTCAGTAATGACATAGGGGATCAGTTCTTTCTCTCAACAATGTAGCGGGCAATCGCACGCAGCGGTTCAGCAGCGGCACCCAGCGGCTCCAGGGCCAGCATCGCCTCATCCATCATAGCCTGGGCTTCCTGCTTGGCAGCAGCCAGTCCCATTACCGCCGGATAGGTAGCCTTGCCGCGGGCCTCGTCACTACCGGCATCCTTGCCGATCTCTTCAGTGGTACCTTCAATATCCAGAATATCGTCCGCAATCTGGAAGGCCAGACCAGCTGCCTCACCATAGCGGAGGATGGCAGCCAGTTGCTTATCATCAGCCCCGCCCAGCAGCGCACCGGCCACCACCGAGGCCTTGATCAGGGCACCGGTCTTGTGGGTATGAATGTACTGCACCGTGGGCAGGTCCATGTCCGGCTTGCCCTCGCTCTCCATATCAACCACCTGGCCACCCACCATGCCGTAAGTACCGGCACAGGTGGCGATCTCATGGATCACCCCCAGACGGGCAGCAGGGTCAATCCCGGCTGCAAAACGGGGGTCGCTCATCAGCTTGAACGCCTCGGTTAAAAGACCATCACCGGCCAGGATGGCGATCGCCTCACCAAAGACCTTGTGGTTGGTGGGGCGTCCCCGCCGGAAATCATCATCATCCATGGCAGGCAGATCGTCATGGATCAGGGAATAGGTATGGATCATCTCCATGGCACAGGCCGCCGGCATGGCCTTGTCAATCTGGCCGCCAACCGCCTCGCAGGCAGCCAGCATCAGTACCGGGCGCACCCGCTTACCACCGGCAAAGATGGAGTAGCGCATCGCCTTGTGGAGGCTTTGGGGACGTTCCTCTTCCCTGGGAAGATACTGCTCCAGCGCTGCATCAACCAGCGCGATCTTTTCTTTCAGATATACCTTGAGATCCATATGCTTCCTTTAGTCATCGTTATCAGTAGTAAACGGCTCTTTGCGGAATGATCCATCGCGCTGCTTGATCAGCACCTCAACCTTGCGCTCGGCCTCATCAAGTTTCTTGGCACAAAAGGCAGCATGCTTGACCCCTTCTTCAAAGGCCTTGATGGAGTCATCCAGTGAAAGTGAGCCCCCTTCCAGCTTGCGGACCACCTCTTCCAACTTTTTCAGCGATGTTTCAAATTTTTCAGCTGCCATACCTGCCCCCGTAAATGTGAAACGGCAGTATACTTTGATTATGAAGAAATCGTCAACATCAAGCCGCCAGAACAACCTTCCCATACCTGCCAAACTCTGCAATAATCACCAAATTCAAGACCAGATAAACTCCTGAGGTACCTGTGAACGTACTTTTTATCCATCCCCACGGCAGCAACTGGATGCCGGGAATGCAGGATATCACCACCATCTTTAATGTCATGCCGCCGCTGGGGATACTTTCCATTGCGGCCTGGCTTGAAAAACATCGGGTGCCGGTTCAGATCATTGACTGCTATGCCACCCCGCTGACACAGCAGGAGCTGGTAGATGAAGTACAGCGTCGCAAACCTGATGTCGTGGCCTTTTCCTGCACCACCTCCTCGTTTCTGGAAGGTAACCGGATTGCCGAGGCGATCAAGGCGGCCGACAGCGGCATCATCACCGTTTTTGGCGGTGCCCATGCCTGCACCATGGGAGCCCCACTGCTGGACCGTTTTCCAGCCATTGATTGCCTGGTGCTGGGGGAGGGCGAGCAGACCATGCTGGAACTGGTCCAGGCCGGATTCCAGGGGCTTGGTAACATCCCCGGCGTGGCTTATCGTGATGTCAACGGACAGGCCGCCCAGTCAGCCCCACGGGAGCTGATCGCCAACCTGGATGAGCTGCCGTTCCCTGCCTATCACCTGCTGCCCGGTTTTCCGCAAAAGTACAAGCTGCCGCTGTTCAGCTCACCAACCGCACCCAACTCCAGCATCATCTCCAGCCGGGGCTGCCCCTATCAATGCTCCTACTGTGATCGCTCCGTCTTTTCACGCGGTTTCCGGTTCAACTCACCGGAATATATCCTTGAGCATGTGGCCATGCTGCAGCGCGACTACGGTATCAGGCATGTCTTTTTCTATGATGACCTGTTCACCTTTGACCGCAAACGGGTGGCCCACTTTTGTGAGTTGAAGGAAAAGATGGGGCTGAAGGTCACCTACAACTGCATAGCCCGTCTTGAGCATGTGGATCAGGAGCTGCTGAACCTGCTGAAAGGTTCCGGATGCTGGCAGGTGAACTTTGGTATCGAATCCGGTGACCCGGAGATCCTGAAACAGCACCGCAAGTTCTACGGCCTTGACGAGGTGGGGCGCAAACTGCAGATGGTCAAGGACAGCGGGATGCGGGTCAAAGGCCTCTTTATGGTGGGACTGCCGGGCGAAGATGAGGCGGCCATTCGCCGTACCATTGACTATGCCCTGTCCCTGCCACTGGATGAGATCAATGTCACCAAGTTCACCCCCTTCCCCGGTGCGCCGGTCTTCAAGACCCTGGAACAGTTTGGCCAGTTTAACGAGGCATGGGAACTGATGAACTGCATGAACTTTGTCTTTATCCCCCATGGCATGACCAAGCAGCAGCTTGAGGACCTGTACAATGAATTCATCCGCCGCTTCTACCGCCGCAGCCGGATTCACTGGGGCTACACCAAGATGATCTGGCAATCCCCCCATAGCGTACTGGATTTCCTGAAAAACCTGCCAGCCATCCTGAAGTTTGAAAGGAAACAAAAATGGTAAAGGGCATTATTTCTGTTCTGTTTGTCGCTCTTTTCAGTGGTTCTGCATTGGCTGACAATCAGGTAAAAACCACAGCAGATGCCCGTTACGAACTGTCCCTGCTGACCGGCTACGGTATCACCCATCGCGGCTTTGGCGAGACCCGCACCCAGGTACAGACCTGGGATGCCATTGCCCGCCTGGGCTGGTATCTGTCTGATGATATTGGCAAGGGCAGCTGGTACCAAGGCAGGCATCAACTGCTGGTGGAACTGCCGTACCATCTGGTGTTGGACCATGGGGGCAGATCAATGGTGGGGGGATACTTACTTGGAAGCTGGAAGTTTACCAGCCTGAGTCACCTAAAACCTTACATATTTGCCGGTGGTGGACCGGTCTATGTGGGTCTGGGGCTGCCCACTATGGGAGCTAAACTTAACTTCAGCTATCAAGGTGGCACCGGGGTACAGATTCCTGTAGCAGAGGCAACCATGCTGAACCTGGAGTACCGCTATCACCATATCTCCAATGCCGGCACAGCCTCCCCCAATGAGCCGCTTAACTCCAGCAAGTTCCTGCTGGGGCTAAGCTGGTTGTACTGAGAACAAACTGACTATTTTTTGAAAGTATCTTTGATCTCTTCCCCTGCCTTTTTCGCCCCGGCCTTAATCTCCGTACCGGCCTGCTTGAACCCCGCCTTGGTTTCTTTGCCAACCTGTTTCAAGGCCTCTTTGGTTTCCTTGGCAGCTTTTTTCGTATCCTGTTTAATGGTCTTGCCAGCCTGTTTAAACGCTTGCTTGGTCTCGCGACCGGACTGTTTTACCTCTTCGGTAAACTCGTTAGCCCGGACCGGGGCTGCCAGACAGACCAGCAGCACCAGCTGACACAGCACTGAAAAACGCAGCATGATCTACCTCCTTGGTGTAGTAACCAGTCGTAATGTTGCCGGCACCAGCAGCAGGGCTGCCAGCACCGTGAAGCCGATCCCGAAGTTGGTGGCCCAGCCGATGGACGACATGGCGCCGTAGTCAGTAAAGGCCAGGGAACCAAAACCGGCAACCGTGGTCAGGGCCGACAGCAGCACAGAGCGGGCTGCCTGAATGAAGTTCTGTTCCTGCTGCTCCGTCAGACCTTCAGCGCAGCGATGCTGGATATGCAGACCGTAATCACTGCCCATGCCGACAATGGTCACCAGCACCATAATGTTCATAAAGTTCAGCTTCATTCCCACCAACGCCATGGTACCCAGCATGGCCACGGCGCCAAACAACACCGGTCCCAGTGACGCCACGATGCCATTCAGGCTCTTGAAGTGAGTCAGCAACAGCGCCAACACAAGCAGACTGCCCAGGCTAACACCAGTAACGGCGCTTCTGCGTACCGCTGCCAGCAGTTCCTGACTGACCAGATCAGTACCGGTCACCCGTGCTGAAGGCACATTCTTGTGTAGCTCCTGCACAAACCCGGCCTGATCAAGCTGACCAGCCTTGAAATAGAGGTAGGTCAGGCTATGCCAGCCGCTGCGATCATGCACCAGGTGCCGATCCACCACCCCCCGCAGGGGTGAGGCCTCCAGCTGTGCAATAATCACGGATTCATCCAGTACAGAGGTCAGACTATTGGCCCGGAGTTTATTCAGGTACGACTCAAACGACGCAACGCTAAAGCCCTTATCATACAGTTTTTTGGCAAGCTCATCAGCACGAAAACCGGTCCCCTGCAGCCGGGCAACGATCTGCTGTTGATCTGCCCGGCGGTTCATGATCTGCCCCAGGCTGGACCAGGCCTGCAGCCTGCCCTCTGCTGCCAGCCGTGCTGCCAGCGCCTCCACTGCCAGGTTCTGCTGCATCACCGCAGCCTGGCTGGCCCCATCAACCGCCACCAGCAGGCTTTTAGGGGCCAGATTCAGGTGCTGCTCCACCAGTTCCTGGGCATGAAACGCCTCTGAATGCTGAGGCTGCAGGTTCTTCAGCTCACCATCAAATGAGGTGCGCAGGCTAAGCAGAAAAAAGAACAGCACCAGGCCGCCTGCCCCCCACAACAGGGGACGCGACCATCGGCCTGCCAGACGCCAGAGCCTGACCAGCCCCAATCCCGGCAAGGCACGGTACAGACGGTCAGAGGTATCTGTCGTGCGCAGTAACACCGGCATCAGGAACAGGGTGGCATACAGGGAAAAGATCACCCCCAGCCCCACCAGCAGCCCCAGCTCGGACAAGGCCCGCACCTCTGCCCAGCCCAGGGCCAGAAACGGCAGTGCCGTGGTGGTTGCGGCAGTAAACAGGCCCTGACCGGTATCAACCACAGCCAGGCTTACGGCCTGATCAGTTGTGGCACCGGCAACCCGTTCAGTATGAAAACGATCATAAAGATGGATGGAATAATCAGTGCCCAGACCGATGATCAGGGCCATGAAGGCAAAGGAGATAATATGGATACTGCTGAGAAACAGACCTGCCGTGCCCAGGGCCAGCAGCACCCCGACCGCCAGTACCACCGGAATCATCAGAGTGGGCCAGATCCGGCGGTAGACCGCGTAAAAAATCCCCAGCACCACCACCAGTGAGGAAAGGATACAGGAAAGGATGTTGTACTTCATGGCTGCTTCATCAATCACCGCACTGATATGGGCACCGGCGCAGGAGATCTTGACCGGTAACCCGCTGCGGGCCTGGTTGATGCCTGCGACCAGCTTGCGGGCAAAGGCCATTTCCTGCACCGGCTTTACCGGCTCGGCAATCATGATCAGGACGCGGCCATCCCGTGACAGAAAATAGGGAGATGCCGGGTCCATATCCAGGGCCTGACTGCCGGCCTTGAGGCGGGGCAGGATCAGGCTGCGCAGCCCCAATGGATCAGCAAGGGAGAGCCCTACGCCACTGGCGCCGATGGAACCGGCCAGTTCTGCGGTCAGTTGATCCAGTGCCTGATCAACGGCCTTGGGTTTGAAACGTTCAAGCAGTGCAGGGATATCATTAAGCGGTACAAAGGCTGCGGGATGGGCTGCGCTGAATGCCACCAGATCCGCAAAACGCTGGGCTTCCGACTCTTCATAGATCCGGTAGACCACCCTTTTGAAGGCCGGCGCGCCATCCACCTGCAGGGTGCGCAACCGTTCTGCCAGACGGGATGCCTCAGCAGGCAGGACAGCAGGGTCTCCCTCCAGCAGGAAGTAGGCCTGGTTGGCGCCGCCGGACCACTCCAGTGAATCAAGCAGCAGACGCATGGCAGGACGATCCGCCGGAAACAGGCGGAAGATGTCAGTCTCAAAATGAATGGTCAGCAATGATGAAACAGACAAAAAAACAAGGGCAAGAAATGAAACAATCACCAGACGGGGGGATTGTCTGGTGATCCGGTCGATCCAGCCAAGGTGACGGATGGTTTGAACGTTGCTCCAGGCAAGCAGGCGGTTAAGTAGGTCAAACAAGGCCAGTATCCTATTTCGGTTTCAGGACTGAAAGGGGGTACAGCCGCAGTCCCTGCAACGGCACGGCAAACATCTGCGGTTCAAGTTCTGTGTTGATTTCAGGTTCTTCGAGAGTCAGGCGGATGCGGTCACCTTCGGCACTTTCCATCTGCAGCTCCATCGGGACCAGTACGCCATCAAGTACCGCATAATTCCGGTAACGGACCTGCTCACCGCTGGCCAGGCTTTTTTCCACGATCAGCCCCTGTTTCAGGGTAATCTGTTCCTTTACGCCCCGCTCGTTGATCTGCTCAACAACACCGTTTTGCGGGGCATTGGCCGGTATGTCGGCAGCCAGAACCCACTGCAGCATGGTGAGCCCCTGTTGGCCGGTTGCAGCAGGCAGGTCCTTGATGTTTCCCAGAAAGGCCTCGCCGCTTGCCGGATAGGCCAAAGTCAGCTGGGGTCCATCCAGCCGGGTTTCCATAACCGTGGTGCCAAAGGGGGAGAGCATGATCAGCCGCATCTGGTCAGGACGACGATAGACCATGAATCCCCGACCTGAGATGTTTTTCTCACCGGAGCGCAGGGCAACGGTCACGCCGGAGCTGAGGGTTTCCACCTTTCTGCCGGGAACCACCTGCGAGGTATCAAGGCGCGGCACTGAGGTAACACAGCCGGAAAACAGCGCGGTCAACAGAACAAGCCACAGCAGACGAGCCAACGAAGTTATCTGCTTAAAATGAAAGCGGTTATGCATCAGCTACTCCAGACGGAAATCAGCATCGGACAGGCCGACATTTTTGCGGGTCTTGCGAAAGGTCATCACGGTTTTATCACCGGCCCGCTCTTCAAGCACCAGTTTGCGCACCGTGCCATCATCATGCAGCACAACCGTTAATTCCTTCAGTTGTCCGCCCTTGGCCGGTCTGATGGTCACGCTGGTCTGGCTGTTGGTCTGTTCTGCCCGCACCTCCATCCCCTCCGGCACAGCAGTTATCGGCTTTGCCAGTGTGGCAAACCAGCGGGACAATCCCTGCTCAGGTGGCAGCACAATCCGCTGCAGCTCCCCCTGATTGCCCAGGCGTTGCAGCAGCACCGTATCTTTCAACAGCACCTTGCTGCTGTAGGGCGGCACCAGTTCCATGTAGAAACGATCCGGTTTCTTGAAGCGGATCTGCCCCTGCATAACCAGTTTTTTCTTCATGATTGAGAGCTGTTTTTCCTGGGTCAGGTCTGCAGTAAAATCCTGCATGGTACCAAAGGAACGGCGCAGCGCCTCCAGCCCTTCAACCGGGGTAAGGTTGCGGGCCTCTGCCTTCAGGGCTGCGGTCAGGATCAGCAGGGCAAACAGCAATGACAAAAACGATTTCATAACGGTCCAATCCCCAGTGTCAGGGTAACGTGTAACAGTTCTTCATCCCCCACCAGCACCTGTCCTTCCACCAGACATAAGCGGCCAAAGGATTTGATGATCCGGGCGGTGACCTCCAGGGTCTCGCCAAGCTGCGGGGCGCGGCCAAAACGGGCCTGATCAACCGCAGCCAGAAAACCGCCCTCCCCTTGCTGCTCCACTGCTGCAATCCCGGAAAGCTGGGCAACCGCCTCAACCAGCAGGGTCTGGGGATAGGCCTGCAAAGCTGCGCTGGTCCAGTAACGGGCCCGGGCAAAGCTGCCCGGCTGCTGTTCCAGTACCCGGTCCAGCATGACAAAGGGATAGCGATGGGGCAGGTATGCGGTGGGATCAGGATTAAGCAGGGTCGCCACCAAGCACTGAAATGGCATAGTAGGGGCCTTCCGGCGAGGCAGCCAGCTGCAGCCCCTGCTCACCGGGCCGCAACGAAGCGGTCAAAAGCCCTAACGCTACGCCCCCCATGGCCAGTGAGCTGCCGATAATCCGGCCAGGATAACGGATTATTGCGGCCTCTACTGTGCCGAGCAACGGTTGAACAGCCGGTTCAGGGCCGGTGAAGAACAGTTGGTCACAGCTCTTTAGTGGCTGCAACAGCTGGTTGATCCCCTGCTGTTCTGCACCGGGCAGCAGGAACCCCACCGTGTTGATTGCGGTCAGCTGCGCAGCAATGGCAGCGCCCCGCTTGCGGGCATGTTCAGCCCGTTCCAGCACCAGTATGCCGCAGCCCTCACCAAAACCAGCAGCAAAACGGTGTAACTGGCCGGTGACTGCAAAGCCGCGGATCATCTGGGGGGTCAGTTCATCCACACCACCAGCCAGCATGATATCGGCCCGGCCTTCTTCAATAAAGCGACAGGCAGCCAGGATGGCGGATTCAGCAGAACAAAAGCGCTGGATAAAGGTGATATTGGGGCCCTGCAGGCCATATTCAATGGAGGCGTTGCTGGCAGCAGCATTGGCAACCGTATTGGGAAACAACATCGGCGACAGACCAGAAACACCAGCCTGATAATAGCCTCTTAAAAACTCAGAGGCATTGGCAATACCGCCAAAACCGGAACCCAGGGCAATCCCGATCCGGTCTGACGGGAAAGCGCCCTTGACAATCCCGGCATCGGCCAGGGCCATACCAACCGTGGCAACCGCAAACTGACTGGCTCGATCAAGCTTACGGGCCTTCAGCGGTGGAATAAAGTCAGTTGCCTTGAACTGATCAGCCTTACCCCAGCAATGACCAGTGGTGCCTGCTGCCAGATCCTCTGGAATCGGTTTCAGACAACTGGTGCCACTGATCAGCGCCTCAAGGGCCGGTTTGAGGCCAATTCCTGCAGCAGATATGGCTGCAGAGCCGGTTATGGCAATGGCCGGTGCAAAACAATCCATCAGCAGACCTCCTGCTGCAGAGCTGCAGAGCCCAGCACAAGTGAGGTAACATTGCCCCCAAAGGCAAAGGAGTTGGACAGGACAATCCGGGTAGCTGTGGTACGACTGCCGCTATGGCCGTAATCAAGATCACACTCCGGGTCAACACCCCTGAAATGCAGGGTCTGCGGGATGACACCAGCATTCAGGGCCAGCACGCTTGCCACTGCCTCAATGGCACCGGCAGCCCCCAGGCAGTGCCCGGTTATCGCCTTGGTTGAGATCAACGGCACCTTGCCAGCCCGCTCTCCAAAGACCAGCTTGACCGCATTGGATTCAACCACATCATTCAGGGGAGTACCGGTACCATGGGCATTGATCCAGCCAACCTGGTCATACGCAACTCCGGCAGCAGCCAGGGCTGCGTTCATGACCCTGGCAGCGGATTCACCGCCCGGTTCCGGCGCTGTCATATGATGGGCCTCACCCACCAGGGCATAGCCCAGCAGATAGCCCAGAATCTGCGCCCCCCTGCTACGGGCAGCCTGTTCCTCTTCCAGCACCATGAAGGCAGCCCCCTCCCCCAGGGACAGCCCCTGACGTCCGGCACTGAACGGCGCACAGGGGTTGGGATCAACCACTTTCAGGGCATTGAACCCGGCAAAGGTCAACATGGCCAGGGCATCTGCCCCGCCGCACAGCATGGCCTGCTGGCGGCCACTGCGGATCAGATCGGCTGCCCAGCCAATGGCAGTACCGGATGAGGAACAGGCCGTGGTAATGCTGCCCTGGTAGCCGGCAAAGCCCAGTTCATGGGCAATGATCGTACTGCTGCAGTCAGGCAACAGGGTACGTAACAGACCGGGCCGGGCAGGCTTGTTTGACAGCTCCCCCTGCAGCCACTCTTCAGCGTGCAGCATGCCGCCAACCCCGCCACCAATACAGACACCGATCTGGTAGGGATCATAGCAGCCGGTAACATCACTCATGGCAACCGCCTCGCGGGCTGCAATCAGGGCAAGCTGGTCAGTACGGGAGAGATGGGTGACCTGATGCCGGGTAAAGTACTCAGCAGGGTCATACCCTTTTACCTGACATCCGATTCGGGCCGGAAACTGCGATACATCAAACAGATCAAGGGGTGCAATGCCGCTTGTACCCTGCAGAATCGCCTCCTGAAAGGCAGGAATCGTCCTGGCAGCCCCGTTGATGGTGCCCAGACCGGTTATGACAATCCGCTTTGGGCTCACAGAATGCCTCCATCAACCACCAGACATTGCCCGGTGATGTAGGCAGCTTTGGATGAGGCCAGAAATGCGATTGCATCAGCAATCTCGCCCGGCTGGCCGATCCTCCCCAGGGCAGATGATTTCACAATCCGCTCCACCTGATCCTGTTTCAAACCGGCGGTCATGTCCGTTTCAATCAGTCCGGCTGCAACAGCATTGACCCGAATCCCCATCGGCCCAAGCTCACGGGCAAGGGATTTGGTAAAACTGATGGCAGCCCCTTTTGTGGCAGCATAGTTGGTCTGCCCGGCAGCGCCGCTGATGCCGGAGATTGAAGAGACATTGATGATGGCACCACTGCGGCGGGCCAGCATCTTACGGGCACCCCACTTGCAGCAGTGGAACAGGGGGGACAGATTGGTACGCAGCACCGCATCCCAGTCATCTTCAGCCATCATGGCCAGAAAACCATCGCGGATAATCCCGGCATTGTTGACCAGGACATCCAGATACCCGCTTGCTGCAGTGGCAGCATTAATCAGGCTGGTTGCCCCGCTGGAAGTAGCAACATCAGCCTTGATGGTGGTGATACTGCCTGCCAGCTCTGCTGCATCCAGACGCAGCCTGTCCGCAGCCTCATCATTGTTCAGGTAGGCGGCAAAGACGGTGGCACCTGCTGCGGCAAAGCGCAGGGATACTGCCCGGCCAATGCCCCGGGTACCACCGGTAACCACGACAACGTTATGTTCAAATTCCAGTCCCATATCAAACAACCACCTCAAGATTCTATAAACAGATAGTATTCCAGTTTCAAATCAAGGATGAGATCAAGGCGGCGAGGAATTCGGCGACGCAGGCGTACACGCAGTACGTTGAGGAGCCGATGACGAGCCAACGCAGATATCGCCTTGAGTTGGAACTGGAATCACTTCATCGGGGCGATTCTACTTCTTCCCATCCGCTTCAGCAACTTCCAAAGTGGTCCCCGCACCTTGAACATCCGCAACGCCTCCAGCATGGTGTCGCTGATATTCACCTCCAGCCCCGGAACAATCCAGTTTTTACGCTGCATTGCCTGTTCTGTCACAATCGTTGAAAGCCGGTCTTTAACAGCCGGAGACAGATAGAAGGTGGGCTGCAGCAGATCTGTTTCAACGGTAATAATCCCCTCATCCAGGGCGGTACGATACAGCTTGGTGCGGGGGTAGATCCGCACCCCGGTCATGGCAATGACGGCGGTAGGATTCAGTTCATCCATCAGCTGAAAGGTATCCAGAATGGTCTCTTCTGTCTCTCCTGGTCCGCCAAAGATGATGTAGTGGGCAAAATCCAGCCCCGTCTCCCGGCAAAGCAGCGAGGCAGATCTGACCTGTCCGAGCGTAAACGATTTACAGAGACTCGTTAACATGGCAGGTGAACCGGAGTCAGTACCGAACTCAACCGCATCGCAACCGGCCCGCTGCATCAGATCCAGAAGCTGTGGTGTGATAAAGTCCGGATTGATAAAGGCAGACCAGTTAACCTGCAACCCGGCATCAATCATGGCAGTACAGAGCTGTTCACAAAAGCTGACCGGGTAGTTAAAGATATCATCCACAAAATAGAGATAATCAACACCATGATCATTCACCAGACAGCGGATCTCGGCAATAATCTCAGCCACCGGCCTGGTCCGCATCTGCTGGCCTTCCAGCAGCGGATAAGTGCAGTAACTGCAGCCAAAGGGACAGCCCCGTTTGGTCTGCAGATTGGCCATGCCCCCTTCCTTCAGGTAGCGGGCCACATCAAACAGCTCCCGATCAGGACTGCCGATTCTGGAAACTGTTTGCGGCGGGCTAAAGTCGATTTTCCCCGGCAGCACAACACCGGGCAGGTGAGCCGGATCAATCCCTTTTACCAACCGATCCAGCAGCAGAGGCAGCTGCTGTTCCCCCTCTCCCACCAGACCGATATCAGCGCCGCAGGCTGCCAGGACCTCCAGCGGCATCAGGCTGAAACCTGAACCACCCACAATGACGGTTGCCTTACCTTTGCAGACCGTTACCAGATCAGTCAGACCGGACAGGTAGGAACGGGCATCAGGCCAGGTAACATTATCAAGATTGCGTAGCGAAATGATCACCGCCTCAGGCTGTTCAGCAACAACCGTTGCCTGGAGCGCAGCAAGGGGATCGGCTTCAAAACAGAGATCCAGAACTGCCAACTGATGACCGGCCTGTTTGAGCGGGGCTGCCAGAAAGGCCAGACCAAGGGGAAAGACCGGATAGGGGGAACGCTCCCGGTTTGCCGAAACCAGCAGCAGCTTCATCGGCAGGCACCTTCATCCAGCCAGGCCCGCATGTTGGCCACCCGCTGCTCGATTTCCACCGGCAGACGATACTGCAGTACGCCGTTCATATCGGTCAGTGCATGTACCACGGTGCCGACAGCCAGACGCTCCCCTGTCCCTGACCTGATCTCACTCTTGAAGGTCAGTGCTGCCGTCTCATCCGGTACCAGAGTGGTTCGAACGACCAGCTTATCAGCATAGCGGGCAGGCCGCAGGTACTTGACATCAAGCTGCACCACCGGGCCGATATAGCCCAGCTCCACCAGATCCTGAGGGGCAAGGCCGAAACGCTGCGAAAGCCGCAGACGCCCCACCTCCATCCAGGCCACATAATGGCCGTGCCAGGCCACCTGATAGCTGTCCACCTCATTGAATCTGACCGTGATTTCTGTTTCATCCCAACTCATGCCGGTGCAACCGGTTTCGGTGGTTCACAAGCTACATTCGTCATGGCAAACACCATATCTGAGACACTCCGCTTAAAAGATTCATTCTCAACAAACTGCTTGTAGGCCTCGGTATCATCCTTGAGCAGTGACAGCATGACCCGCGCCAACGCCTTGTCATGCTCCAGGCGGGCAGCATTCGGGGTATTCTGTTTGGCGTTCCGGTAAGCCTGATCAGCTGCCACTTTAGGAGCGACATCCTCCTGGATACGCTTTGCAACTCGATCAACATCGCTAAACAGGGTGCCGAACTGCTCATTGAACGATTTAAGGATATTGGTGAGCTTATCCATATCAGGCTGCGGTTTTCCACCACCACCGCCTACCGGTATTGGATCTATTTCTGCCTCTTCATCTGCAAGGATGATGTTCATAACAGCCTGTTTTTCGGTACGATAGCTGTCCATATCAATGGATTCCAGTATCCCCTTGGAGAGATCCTCCTCTTGGGGGGCAGGCAGTTTTGGTATCAAAAAGGACAGGAAGATGGAGAGTTTTTCCCAATCAACATCGCTATAAGGCAAAATAGAAGACAGGAATTCATAGGTGCGCGTAAATGCCTTGGCCTTACCCTTGAAATCAACCTGGGCATCCTCATGCAACTCCTCAATATAAACCGCCACACAGGCGTCCAACAGTGGGTCTAACTTGTCACGTTGAGCGCCACCAAGATACAGCCCTACCAGCTCATCCACAACTGCCGCACGGTAGACGTGATAGTTGTCCAGTACCGCCTTCAGGTCATGAAGCTTGTTAGGGTCAGTCTCTTCACTCAAGACCGTAGTGCGGTAATAATCGGCAAAGGCGGCCTGAATCGTGTCAGCGTCATTCATAAAATCCAGCACAAACACGTCGTGTTTGCGAGGATGGGCACGATTCAACCGCGACAGGGTCTGCACTGCCTTGATGCCGGAGAGGGTCTTATCCACATACATGGTATGTAGCAGCGGCTCATCATAACCGGTTTGAAACTTATCGGCGCAAACCAGAATGCGGTACGGGTCTTCCTGAATTTTGTCTGCGATGTCTCCACTGGGGAAGCCATTCAGGGATGCCTCAGTAACCTTCTGACCTCGAAAATCATACTCACCGGAAAACGCAACAATGGCCTGGTATGGACTTTTCTGTTCCTCCAGGTAGGACTTAATGGCATGGAAATACTGGATAGCGCGCTCTATACCGTTGCAGACCACCATGACACGGGCCTGCCCACCGATCTTACCCTTGGCAATAACCTGCTCGCGGAAGTGATCCACCATGATCTCTGCTTTCAGCCGAATGGCGTGATCATGGCTTTCCACATACCGGCGCAGCTTTTTCTGGGCCTTGTTCTTGTCAAACTCGGGGTCGTCTTTAACCTTCTTGATCAACTTGTAATAGCTGTTAACCGGGGTATAGCTTTTGAGCACATCCAGGATAAATCCCTCCTGAATCGCCTGTTTCATGGTGTAGCAGTGGAATGGTCGATGCTTGACCTTCCCCTCTTCGCCCGGATACGGCTCGCCAAATATCTCCAGCGTCTTGTTCTTGGGGGTGGCGGTGAAGGCGAAGTAGCTGGCGTTGGTGAGCATCTTCCGGGCTGCCATCCGTTTTTCCAGTACATCGTTGATCTCGTCTTCCGGGTCGGTCAGGGCTGCGTTCAATGCCCCGGCAGTCTTCCCTCCCTGGCTGGAGTGTGCTTCATCGATGATGATGGCAAAGCTCCGCCCCCGGTGCTCATCACCGATCTCATTCAGGACATAGGGGAACTTTTGCACTGTGCTGATGATGATCTTCTTGCCGGATTCTATGAACTTCCGCAGATCTCCAGAGTGCTCTGCATGCCCCACAGTGGAGCCAACCTGCATGAATCCCTTGATGGTGTTTTTGATCTGATCATCGAGAATGCGGCGGTCAGTAATGACGATGATCGAGTCAAAGAGATCCTTCCCGTCCTTGCGCAGAGCGACCAACTGATGGGCCAGCCAGGCGATGGAGTTGGACTTGCCGCTGCCAGCCGAATGTTGGATCAGATAACGCTGCCCCACGCCTTGCTTCAGCGCATCAGCCAGCAACCGCCGCACCACATCCAGTTGATGATAGCGAGGGAACACCTGTTTGCGGGATTTCTTACGGGTCTTGGGGTTTATCTCTTCAACAATCTGGGCATAGTTCTCAATGATGTCAGTAACGCCCTGAAGGGTAAGAACCCGTTTCCAGAGGTAGTCGGTCTTGAGGCCGTGCGGATTGGGCGGATTCCCGGCACCGTCATTCCAGCCCAGGTTGAACGGCAGGAACCATGACCCCTTTCCCTTAAGCTCGGTACACATCTGTACCTCACGGTCATCCACCGCAAAATGGACGATGCAGCGACCGAAGCTGAACAGCCGCTCCCGAGGATCGCGGTCCCGGCGGTACTGCTCAATGGCGTCCTCCACCGTCTGCTTGGTCAGGCTGTTCTTCAGTTCAAAGGTGGCAATGGGCAGGCCGTTGATGAACAGAGCAAGATCCAATGCCCGGCGGGTTTCATCACGACTGTAGCGGAGTTGTCGGGTGAGGCTGAAACGGTTGGCAATGTACAACTGGGCTGCCTTGTCATTACCAGGGGATGGGCTGCCATAGAAGAGGTCGATATGGTACTTCTCGTGCTTTACCCCTTTGCGCAGCAGGTCAATCACCCCACGCTTGGCGCATTCCGACTCTACACGGGCCAGGAACCTGCGGCGCACCGGCGTGTCCTTCTCCAGTTCAAGAGCAGTGGCGATCTCCGGTTGGGTTGCCTCTACAAAGGCATGCAACTGTGTCACATCAACGCAGTATTCCCGATCATAGTCACGGGCATCACCCAACAACCAGCCGGTACCGCCAAACGGCTCAACCGGATCATGCACACCACCAGCCGCAACAACTGCGGTTCGGCCGGTCATGGTGGTGCAGATCAGATCCTCCAGGCCACGCTCACTGGTATCAGTGGTCATGCGCTACCTGCCAATGGCGGTATCCAGCCTTTTTTTGACAGCATGGACACAGCCAGAGCTATTTGCCGTGGGGTAAACTGACGCTTACGGTCGTTCCAACCATAAACCCGCGCTGTGACTTCATCCAGTGAACAGGCTTGCTCCTGGCTTACCACCCAATGCACCGTTGCCAACAGTTCCAGGCCAAAGGGGGTTTCAAACCCTTCTACCAGTTCAAAGACACGATTCATCCGGTTAACCGTATCAGGCTGTTCTTGCAGGAATGTTTGCGCATCAACCAGGGCACCCGGTACCAACTCCAACTGTTTATCCGGCGCATCACCGCCATCAGCATAGCCCGAGACCAGATGCCCCTCTACTGCCCTCAAGACATGCCGCAGGTTCTCGGCATAGGGACCATAAGGAGCCTTGGTGTAATTCAGTCGTAGCGGTTCCTGTGCTGCCTGCATAAAGTACATTAACTTGTGTACCTCCAGCAGGGTAATGAAGGGGTCCAACAGCCCTGCCAGATAGCGGTGCATCAGCCCCACCAGTGCAGCCCGGCCTGGTGTCATCTTCGGAACATCGCTGGAGCGGTTCGCACGCTCATCAGCCTTGTCAGGAGCCGGTTCAAAGATGACCACCCGCAGCCCCTCAACCCCTTGCAAAGCGGCTTCAATACGGGGACGCACCTGCTTCCAGTCCAATCCGCCAAGACCGGCGCCCAACGGTGGTATGGCAATAGAGCTGATCTTGCGTAATTTGATCTCTTCAACCAAGGCCACCAGACCTGCATCTATATCTTCTATTCGACTCTTGGCCTTCCAATGTCGTTTGGTTGGAAAATTGATAACAAAACGTGGATTGGTGAGACGACCGGTTTCATACACAAACATCCGCCCCGGTTGCACTTCATTCAACTTGCAGGCCGCAGCATAGGCCTTGAAGTTGTCTGGATAGGTGTTCTTAAACTGCAGGGCAATCCCCCGTCCCATGATACCGACGCAGTTTACGGTGTTCACCACTGCCTCAACATCTTCGGCCAGTATGTTACCGGTTTTGTATTCAATCATGGCTTGCCTCATAACGGTCTAATAATACCAATTCTGCATCAATTCTACACGAGGTTTATGGGTTGATGCTGCGATGGCTGCACTGGCCTGCGCGTGAGTCTGCGTTGTCATCACGCCTATCCGGGTGACCAGTTCCCACGGAAACCGCTGTTCAATCAAAAACTCAGCCTGCTTGCCTTCTTTGCATTGCTGCCAGTTGGTGGCTTGTACGGCCTGCCAGTCAATATCCCCAAGCCGGTCAAGATTGCTACGGTCTTCAAAATAATACGCACCGGCATTAGACAGCGTAAAGGCCCATCTCAGGTTTTGTGATTCAGCCCAGGCAACCGTCTGATGCAGATCTGCTTCCAGATGCACAATAGGGGTTTGTCCGCCGCGATAGGTCAGCTCAGGATCGTTGGCCCGCCAGATAAGGTACAGCATGACCGAGCGCGGACAAAAATAAAACGGCACACAATCGCCCACATTCAAACCAAAGTGGCTGGACAGGCATAGCTCGTTAAGGCGTCTACGCTTGATAGTCCCCATACCGATGGTTGTGCCGGGCGGTTTGCTGCGTACAATCTCTGCATCACACAGCAGACCGTTGCTGGCTATGATTGATGCCAGACGGTCTACATGCACAATATGATAGATTTTGGGGTGCGCCGGAATCGACATTACGACTCATCCTCTGCATCAATACCATTAACATCTAATTCGGCAGTTTCGTCAGAATCCTGCAATATTGCAAGTTCTTCCACCTCATCCGGCAGAGCTGCCGCTGCCTCCCGCACATCCAGCTTGCCGGTGACCACATCGGCGATCAGGCGGGTGCGGTATTCGCGGAGCAGGTCGATTTCGCGTTCGGTGCGGGAGATGGCCAAACTTATAGGTGAAGTAAGCTCTTCCAATCCATCAAGTATTTTCTGTTGTTCTGCAATGGATGGAAGAGGCACCCGAAACCGTCCAATAGTTGTCTTATTAGTCGATGCAAGGTTGGTTGTTTGTTTGGCCGTTAAGAGAAAATATGTCTTAGCATAATTGGAACCCAATAATGCTGAAAGATAATGAGGTTTCAGTCTTGCGACATTGGGGCGGACAGAGAAAACATGATTCTGATGAACACAATTTTCTATCTGACCATCCCAAACACAGCCTCTGCCAAGTTTGTCTGGATCTCCACCCTCTGTCATTAGCACGTCGCCGATTGCAAGTAGTGACCGACGCGCCTCACTTGAAGACAATTGAAGTCTTTTCACAACTCGAAGATTCAAATGTCCAGACTGCACATTGGCAACCCTTAGGTAGGGATACTCTTTCAGTCTAAGATTACCGTAATATTTGCCCAACGTAATTCCTGATTGTACTAAGCATACACCCTTCAATGGAATCAGCTCCCAATGCTCCGGTATATCCCCCAGCCACGGAATACCCGACGGCTTGAGTTTGACGTTGGGGTCAAGGCCACGGGTGACGGCACGGTGGATAATGACCTGCTTCTGCTCGTTCAGCAGCGCAATCACCTTCCGTTTGGCGCGGACGGTGCGCTCGATCCGCTGGTTGGTGTGGTTGAGGAAACGTCCAATCAGCTCCTGTTCTTCTGGTGGAGGTAATGGCATATAGGCGCGGCTCATGCGCTCATAATCAATATTTTGCCCTTCACGAATACCAGTAACAAATAGAGTTAAAGAACTTATGAAAGTGGGAGCTTTAAAGAAGTGTTTAAAATAGTTGGCACGTGTTTCCAGCTTGGGGGCCAAAATTGTATAGGCCGGACTGATTATTCCCTGGCAATGGGCAACTTCAATCCCGCCTTGAAAAGAGCGAAGACTGATAACAAAATCACCAGGCTCGACCAACTTCAAGAGATGAAGGTCTTTCTGCGCTGTTACAGTTCTCGTGCCGTAATCTTCTTTACGGACAACACCTTTTGTTTGTGTTGCAGCAAGTAAAGGTCTATCTGGAAAACCCTTCTGCACACGTTCCTTAAACAGAAATTTCATACGTCTTTGCTGCCAATGAATTGGCATAGCGCCAATCCAAGGCAATCCCGACTCCCGATACTCCGGATATGGTTTCAGATCAGCAATCATGCCATAACACCCTTCAACAGGTCATCCAGCAACCCTTCCGCCTCCTGCTCCACAGCCAGGATGTCGGCGCGAATCTCCTCCAGGGTCCGCAACGGTTGCGGTTTGTAGAAGTGCCGGGTAAAGCTGATCTCATAACCGATCTTGGTCTTGGACTCATCCAGCCAGGCATCCGGTGTGTAGGGCAGCACCTCCCGCTGGATAAACGCCTCAATACCGCCATCCTCCAACAGCGGCACCTGCTCGGTATCACGCAAGTCGGTATCCGGCTCGTACTCAACCACGCACGCTTTGCCGTCTATGGTTACGGGATAGAGCCCCCGCAACGGATCAGGTGTGGCCTTGCCCGGCTTGTGCAGCCTGGCGATAACCGGCGGCGCTGTTTCCACCCGCCAACTGACCGCCTTGAGGATCAGCTTCAGTTCAGCGGCAGGCAGCTTACGGCCCAGTTTCTTCAGGGCGGTGTCAACATCAATGCGGAAGCGGTTGTGATCCTCATACAGATCGCCACCCAGCAGATCCCGCAGTGACTGGGCAGTTTCCATCAGGCGGGCATCCCGTACCCAGGTTCCGGCATCCAGCAGCTTTTTCTTTTTCTTCTCTGAGAGGCCCTTCCTGGGGGCGTCATCTTCTTCCCCTTCGTCATCGCCGGCGCCCCATTCAGCCAGGCGCTTGGCCAGTTCTTTCTCTATGCTGCTGAACTGTTCAAACAGGGCATCACCAAACTCCTCATACAACTGCGTCCGAATCTCCTCATCCCCTGAGGCAAAACGCAATGTCTCAATGGCCGGAAGGGACAACTGGCTGTGCAGGCGCAGCGGGCGCTCCACCGTGACCTTCCAGTAGCCGAATGCCTTGTTCTGAAAAATCTTTGACTGCTCTGATTCAGTGAAGGATTGATAGGTGTCGCAGATGTGCTGGATATCATCATCAGACAGCTCGCAGTTCTTCTTGCCCAGGTTCTTGCGCAACGGCTTGAACCAGGCGGTGGCGTCTATCAGCTGCACCTTGCCCTTGCGGTGATCCGGCTTGCGGTTGGACAATACCCAGATGTAGGTGGCAATGCCGGTGTTGTAGAACAGGTTAAGCGGCAGGGCCACAATGGCCTCCAGCCAGTCATTTTCAATGATCCAGCGCCGGATATTGCTCTCCCCCTGACCTGCATCGCCGGTGAATAATGAGGAACCGTTGTGTACCTCTGCAATCCGGCTGCCCAGTCGAGATGAGTGGTTCATCTTGGCGACCATGTTGGCCAGAAACATCATCTGACCATCGCTGGAGCGGGTTACCAGGGAATAGTCGGCATCATCGGCATGGGTGATCTTGAAACGGGAGTCACGGATGCCGTCCTTGCCCCCCATGGTGTCCAGGTCTTTTTTCCAGCTCTTGCCGTAGGGCGGATTGGAGAGCATGAAATCAAATTCATGGGCCGGGAAGGCATCGTGCGCCAGGGTAGACCACTCAGCCCCGCCCACTATATGGTCGGCGTTTTCTCCTTCACCTTTCATCAGCATATCTGCCTTGCAGATGGCGTAGGTTTCGGGGTTGATCTCCTGGCCGAACAGGTAGGTCTTCACCTGTTTGCCCTGGGCAGCGGTCAGCTCCAACAGGGTTTCTTCAGCCAGGGTCAGCATGCCGCCGGTGCCGCAGGCCCCGTCATAAAGCTGGTATGATCCAGATTGCACCTGATCGGCAATCGGTAAAAAAATCAAGCGGGCCATCAATTTGACGGCATCACGGGGTGTCCAGTGTTCACCGGCCTCTTCGTTGTTGTCCTCATTGAACTTACGGACCAGCTCTTCAAAGACCGTCCCCATGGAGTGGTTATCCATGGCTGGGAGTCGAACCGAGCCGTCGCTGTTCAGCACCGGATTGGGACTTACGTTGATGTCGGGATCAAGGAACTTTTCAATCAGGGTACCGATGGCATCGGCTTTGGACAGGGTGCTGATCTGGTTGCGAAACTTGAAGTTTTCCAGAATATCCTGGACGTTCTGCGAAAACCCGTCCAGATAATCCTCAAAATCAAGTTTGAGTTGCTGTTGGTTGGCACGGGAGCGCAGATCACGCAGGGTGAATCTGGAGGTGTTATAGAAAGCCTGTCCGGCTGCCTCGCACAGGGCTGCCTTCTGCTCGGTAATCCCGGCATCATCCAGCATCTGTTTGGTATCCAGTACTGCCTGCTTGGTTGGTTCCAGTACGGCATCCAGACGACGCAGTACACACATCGGCAGGATTACATCAGGGTACTTGCCCCGCTTGAACAGGTCGCGTAGCACATCATCGGCAATGCCCCAGATAAAGGAGACAATCTTGTTGTGGGTGGCTTGATCCATCAATTCGCCTCACTGTCTATCCAGCGGTTAAACTTGGTCAGGGCCTGGCCGCTGCCCACCTCTATGCAGCGCTTGAAACCGGTGGCACGAACCGCCTTCCAGGTGCGTTCCCAGTAAACCGGCTGTTGCAATTCATCAACCAGAAAGGCGGGAATAGCGTCAGCGGTCAGACGGGTTTGTCCAAGTGACTCAATCAGCGGAATCTGCGGTTCTGCAAAATGATACCCAGCAACAATGGCTGTCAGATCAGCGGCAACCCCGGCCATCAGCGGTGTATGCAGCGGGGCTTCGCAGGGAAAGCTGCTGACGCTGAAGGCACCTGCCGCCTGACACTCTGCCAAGGCGGATTCAATCCCCTGTTGTCTGCCTGCCAGAAGAAAATGGCGTGAAGTATTGTAGTTTGCCACAAACACTCCGTTGTTACGGGCTGCCTCCTCCAACGGAGCAGCCTGCAGGCCGATGACACAGCCCAGGGCATAGGTGGCGGCGGCACTCATCCGGGCCATACTGCTGCCGATCCGGCAGACCAGCTCCAGGGCTTCCTGCTCACTGATACTGTTTGCGGCAGCCAGCGCAGCGTAGATCCCCAGAGAGTGCTCGGCAATCAGGGCAGGACAGCAACCTTCGCTGCGCAGCCTCCTGCTCCGGTAGAGCGACATGGCCACACCGTAGATCTGCAGGCAGGTATGATGGCTGAGCAGACGACCGGCTACCGGCTGGTGCGTGATCATGTCATAGCCGCAGCGTGTCCGGCAGAGGTCAGCAATGGCTCGGAAGTCTGCATCGTCCGGTGTGTACTGTTCCCACTGCAGCGGCTGTCCGGGAAAGGCCCAGAGCATCATGGGGCACCCCCAGCTCTTGCCGGGCAGCCGGCACGGTATTCCTTCATATATTCCGCAGGTTTCATCATCCGCTGGGTGCGCCACAGGACCCGGATGATGTACGGGATCTGGGAAGGGCGCACCTGTCTGACCCAGTCCATGATCCCCTTGTCACCGGCAGTATTCAGGATTGAACGGCGCCAGGTCTCGGCATACAGCTCAAAAAACCGTTCAGGCCCCAGCCTCGGTTCCCAGAGCAGATGGTGCATGTCAAAGTTTGACCAAGGCTGACCAGCGGTTCGGTGGGCAACAGTACGGTAATAGTCGGTGCCGGGCAAGGGGGTCAGGATGGTGAATCCGGCCCGCTGCAGACCGTACTGTTCCACAAACCCCCAGAGCTGCCTGAAGCCCTCCTCGTCCCAGTCAGGATCAACCAGGAAATTGCCGTTGATGCCATACTTCAGCTCCCGGGCAATCCGTACCGCCTCAATGCTTTCCTTGATGCCGCTGTCTTTGTCCAGACCGGACAGCCCGTTGTCACTGGCCGCCTCCAACCCCAGAAAGATATCGAAATCCTTTGCCAGGGGGCGCCAGGCCTCCATGATAGCGGCACTTCTGCAGATCAGGTCGGTGCGGGTCTGGACAAGTATCCAGCGTTTATAGACCCCGCGCTTCTTGAGCGCCGCTGCCAGCTCCAGGGAGCGGGCCGGATTGTACCAGAACAGATCGTCGGCCACAAAGACCGCATCACCGCTGGTGGCAAAATCCTCCACCACCGCCGCAATGGAACGTTCCCTGCAGGTACGGTCGTACAGTTGCCAGACCGAACAGAAGGAACAGCGGTGGGGGCAGCCCCGGGCGGTCTCGATCAGCCAGACCGGCTTGAACAGCAGGCAGTGGTAGCCGTTGCGGTACTGCCTGACCAGATCACGGGCAGGCAGCGGCACCAGATCCAGTGCGGGACGTTCCTCAAGCCGGGGGGTACTCTGCCAGCCGTCCGGTCTGCGCAGCCGCAGCCCCGGCACCTGTTCCAGCAATTCCCCACGCTCCAGGCAGCCTGCCAGCAACGGCATCAGGCTCTCACCATCCTCCACCATTACGGCGTCAACCGCACTGTCTTCCAACGGACCGGAGAAGGCCGCAGCAGCATGTCCCCCCACGATGATGAACGCGTCCGGCGCCAGACGCCGCACCTCACGGGCGGTTGCCAGCACCTGCTCGAACTCAAGGGTATGCAGACAGCTGATGCCGACCAGTCGGGGCCGTGAGCGGCGCAGCACCGTGGCAAGCCCGGGGCGGAAACGCAGGTCGGCAATCGTAACCTGATGGTTGTCCTTCAACAGGGCTGCAGCGATATATTCAAGGCCCAGCGGTTCAACGCAGAAGAACGGTCCCAGACCGAACTTGTCATGACCGGGATGGGGACGCAGCAGCAGAATATTCATGCTGTTTTCTCCTCCCTGCCGTAAATTCCGCCCCGCCGCAGGAGGTTGTATAACAGGTTGACCCCTTTGCCGGGGCTCTGCATGACCCGTCCGGCAATGGCAGGCCAGCGGTAGGCCTCTTGGCGGGCCTGCACCCAGCCGTGGTAAAGCCTTTCAGGTGACATCAGCCTGGGCCGGTACACCACCTGGCCATGATCGTAACGCTGCCAGTCAGTATGCAGCAACCTCCCCTCCTGCTGAAACTGCGAGAACAGCGCAGTGCCGGGATAGGGGGTCAGAATATGAAAGGTGGGCAGGCTGGCTGCACAGTTTTCCAGGTAACGCACGGTTCGCTCAAACACTCCTGCATCATGATCGTCAAATCCAAAGATAACCGAGGCCTCCACCACCACGCCGGTATCCCGGACCCGCTTGATCAGGTCAGCCTGGGAGGTCTTGCCGGCGGTCTTGGGCAGGTTGGCATACTCGCCATCCACAGATTCAAGCCCCACAAAAATACCGACACAACCGGAGGCAGCCAGCAGCCGGACCAGTTCCGGGTCTTCAGCAAAACGCAGGTTGGCTTGTCCGCCCCACTTCAACCCCATACCGGCCATCCCACGCAGGATCGGCTTGGCCCGTTCCGGGTCCCCCAGGATATTGTCATCCAGAAACACCATCAGACCTGGCTTGAAACTCCTCAGTTCTGCCAACACATCCTCCGGCTCACGGTAGCGAAAGGTCCGTCCGAAATGGGGGGTAACCGTACAGAAGGGACAGTTGTAGGGGCAGCCACGGCTGGCCTGCAGGGTCTTGGTGGTCAGATATTTGCGGGGCGCCAGGAAATCATGGCGAGACCAGGGGATAGACAACTTATCATCCGCCGGCAGCACCTGATAGAACGGCTGTAACTGCCCCTGTTGCAGATCATGCAGCAAAGCGGCCCAGACCGGCTCGGCCTCCCCCAGCACCACGCTGTCGGCATGCTGGATCGCCTCATCCGGCAGCACCGTGGGATGGATCCCCCCCAGCACCACTGGCACCCCCCGTGCGCGGAAGCGATCCGCAATTCGGTAGGCCCGCACCGCCTGATGGGTCATGGCCGTGATCCCCACCAGATCGTAGTCCCCTTCAAAATCAATCTCTTCCTGCACCTCGTCAGCCAGCAGCACCTCCCATTCAGGCGGCGTGGCAGCGGCGACCTGCTTGAGGGACAGGGAGGGCAATTGAAAGCGTTTGACCCAGCCCAGTTTATGGGTGGCAGGATAAACCAGCAGCAGACGGGGTTTTGAGGTCATGCATCGGCCCGTTTTTTTCGGATGGCGGAGCGGAAGCCGATATTCATCGGACCAAAGACCTGGACAGAACGGTGCAGCTTGAAGATGCGGCGGTAGATGGAGCCCCAGGAATAGAAACTGCGACAGGCCTGGTCATAGCCGTCCTGCAGTTGTTGGACCGTCATCCCCCTGGGCTGGAAGGTAACATGCTCCATATCGTAATCCTGCCAGTTATTGCTGATAATCCGCCCTTCAGCCTCAAGTCTCTGTCGCACCTTGGTACCGGGATAAGGGGTCAGGATCGGGAAGATGGCGGCCTCAAGCCGGGCATCTTCGCAGAAGCGCAGGGTCTGTTCAAAGACCGCCGGAGTATCGCCATCGCAACCCATCACAAAGGAGCCCAGGATGCCGATGCCGTGATCCCGAAACTGCTGGGCATAGGCTTTGTAGGACGCAGCCTTGTTGGTGACCTTGCCCATGGCTGCCAGAGAGTCCTGATTCAGCGATTCAAAACCGACGAACATGCCGACACAACCGGATTCACCGGCAGCCTTTAAGAGCTCTTGATCTTCTGCAAAATCAATCGGGGCATGGGAGAGCCACTTCAGCCCCATCCCCTTCATCCCCTCAAAGAGCGGTAAGGAGTAACGCCGGTCAGCCACGATGTTGTCATCCACAAAAAAGACAAAGGAGTTGGCCTTACGCAGTTCCTGCAGTTCGGCCAGCACCTGCTCCAGTGGACGTTTGCGGTATTTGCGCCCGTAAAAGGCGGTGACCGAGCAGAACTCGCAATCAAAGGGACAACCGCGGGTAGTCTGGATGGTATTGGTAAAGAGATGACCGGAACCTTTGAAGATCTCCCGCCTGGCCTGGGGAATCAAGGCAGTGTCGATCAGCCCGTCTGCCCGATAAAGCCGCTGCAGTTGACCCGCCTGAAAGTCTGCTAACAACCGGGGCCAGACCAGCTCCCCCTCTCCCACCACGACACTATCCACATGATGCAGCGACTCATCCGGCAGGTTACTGGCGTGAAAGCCCCCCATCACCACCGTCTTGCCACGGCTGCGAAAGGCATCCGCCAGCTGGTAGGCACGGGTTGCCTGGGCGGTCATGGCGGTCAGGGCGATCAGGTCTGCATCGGTATCAAAGTTAGTTGCACGGACAGCATCATCATGAAAGCTGACATCCCAATCCTGCGGAGTAACCGCAGCCAGGGATGCCAGTGACAGGGTGGGAAATTTAAAGCCCAGTTCTCCCCACAACCGACCTTTGGGCCAACCAGGGGAGAGAAAGAGAATTTTCATCAGCTGTTCCGGTGGCTACTTGCCGTTTTCAGCGATGTAACCGGCCATAGCCCGCACAGAGGCAAACACCTTGGTACCGGTTGCAGCATCAGGCACCACAACACCAAAATCCTTTTCCATTGCCACCACCAGCTGCAAGGCATCTATGGAGTCAAGCCCCAGTCCTTCACCGAACAGGGGGGCATCACTGTCAATCTCGTCCGCAGACATCCCCTCAATCCGCAGGGCATCAATAATCATCTGTTTTACTTTGGGAATCAGCTCATCACTCATCTGCTATCCTTTTCTTGCGGGAAGTGTCGGCCCAAAAATCAAAAAAGTTATACCACTGATCCGGATACTGTCGAATGTAACGTTCAAAAACAGCAACCAGCTGCTCCATACCGGCCTTGATTGACTGGCGATGGTGGCCGTGGCTGCTCTGAAAGAATATCGGCTCATCCATCAGCGTTGCGTAGCGGCCATCAGGCAGAAGCGGGACAAACACCGGCAATACCGGCGCGCCAGTGGCCATGGCAAGATAGGCAGCGCCAACCGGAATATCCGTTGGCTGGCCGAAAAAATCAAGCTGAACCGTATTGGAAGAGCCATCGCGGTCACCGATCAGACAGATAATCTCGTTGCGCCGCAGGGCGTTAACCGCCTCTATCACTGCCAGAGGTGAGGTGTCGTGGCGGTCAACATAGATCACCCCGATCCCCCGTTCAGCGCGGACCTGTTCCCGCTGCTGGTTAACCTTTTCATCCGGTTCAGGAAAGGTCATGACATTCAGCTTATAGCCCAGATCTGCCAGGCCAAGACCACCCAGTTCCCAGTTACCAAAATGGGGAGAGATCAGGATCGCGCCGCTGCCTTTGGCAAGTGCATCCTCAAGCGGCTGCCCCGAGCTTCGCTGACCGATCAGGGCCTGAAGACGGTCGCCCCGCAACTGAATCATCAACATGACGTCACACCAGTTGCGGGCATATTTGTAGTAACTGGCGATCAGCAGCCTCTCAACCTGCCGTCTGCCGGTCACTATCCGCAGGTTCGCCCGCATGCCCCGGCGCTGCCGTGGTGTCAGCAGGTAAAACAGTGTCCCCCAGAACAGGGCAAAGGGGGCATGCAGCCAGCGGGGCACCAGCATGGTAAACTGCTTGATAAAGAACAGGTTGAGACTGCTGTAAAGCGACATTATCCGTTACGGGTTCCGTTCTTTTTGTTAAAGGCCGGATGTTCCCTGAACTCATCTTCCCAGACCTGGTCAGCGATCTCGCCATAGCTGCGCGAATAGTGATCCATCTGGTCGGCCAGGCCGGTAAATATCTCTTCTGCTCCGGCATGGGTCGGATAGGCCCCTTCACTCTCAAAAAATTCACGGCCGTTTTCCGGATGGTCAATCAGCATGCAGGGACGCAACAGGTTATCATGCTCCCCCTGTTTTTCACGGATTTTACGGAACAGTGCCGAGCCCAGGGCATCCTTCAGGCTGGTGCGACGGATATTATCCACGGCAAAATGGCAGAAGACACACGGCTCAATATCCCCGCTGGCATTGATATGCAGGTATTTACGTCCGGCAGCCAGGCAGCCGGAGATCATCGGACCGTCATTCCAGAAATCAACAAACAGCATCGGCTTGCTGGCCCGGAACTGAATCGTTGCCCGCCGCAGCTGGTCACGCTGTTCCGGTGACGGCATCAGGGCCGGATCCGGTTCTCTGCCCACCGGCACATAGGAGAACAGCCAGAGTGCAAACACCCCCTGTTCCAGCAGGAAGTCGATATAGGCCGGATCGGTGATGATGTCGGTATTTTTGCTGGAATGGGTGAAGGAACCGCAGAAGGAGAGTCCGTTTTCACGCAGCAGACGCATGGCGTTCATGACCTTTTTAAAGTGACCGGCCCCCCGCCGCTCATCGGTTTCCTGCTCATACCCTTCCAGCGAGAAGGCCGGCATGACGTTACCCACCGCAATCAGACGCTGCACCAGGGTATCATCAATCAGCCCGCCATGGGTAAAGACCAGAAAGGCCATGTCGCTATGCTTTTCAAACAGCTCAAAAATGCCTTCCATGAAAAACGGTTCACCGCCGGAGATCACCGCAAAGTAGATCCCCATCTCCTTCATCTGGGTCAGCACGCCATCAATCTCGTCCAGGGTTAATTCAAGGGACTTGTTGTAGTCTCCGGCGTAGCAGCCGTAACAGGACAGGTTGCAGCGCATGGTGACCGAGATGACCACGGTGGATGGTGGGTAGAAACCGTTCGCATCAGCCCATTCCTTACGTTTGTTGGTGCCGGAGAGCAGATGATTGATCGCCAGGTTGGTGATCCACTTGTCACGCTGATTGGGATGCAGCTCCTTCAGAATCCGGCGCGGAAATTCAATGGAGGGATGCTTCTGCTGTACAAGATTGCGGATCCAGCGGATACGGTCCCGGTAGTACTCCTTCTTGGGGATCATCTCCATCAGGTGGGTCATCTTGATCAGGGTTTCATCAGATGAGCTGGTCGCCATATTCAACAGATAGGATACGACTTTATCACGGGTATATGTCTTCAGTGACTGCAGCATTGGCCGCCTCTCTACATGTATCTCAGGAATGTCATACAGATATTCCAGGTATCCTGCACCGGACGATAATGGCTGGTGGCCCGTCCGTCGGCAACCCGTGCCGGAACCGGCAGCGAACCGATCTTGAAACCGGCCTTCCAGCCCTTCACCAGCAGTTCCATCTCCAGATCATAGCCATCTTTTTCAAGCCTCACCGCACGCAGCAGCCTGGCATGGTAAAAACGAAAACCGGACTGGCTATCGGTAATTTCAAATCCGGTCCGTTTACGGATGCACCAGACACCAAAACGGTTCCAGACCTTGCGCAGGCCTGCCATTTCTTCAAATTGACTATGCCGGGATGCGAGAAGACAATCATAACCTTTTTTGTCAGCTTCAGCAAGTAACCGTGAAATAGCGCTGGGATCATGCTGGCCATCGGCATCAAGGGTGACGACTCCATCATACTGCTGCTGGATTGCCCAGGCAAAACCGGTCTTGAGGGCAGCCCCCTTGCCCCTGTTGACCGGATGGCTCAACAGGGTGACCGGCAGCCCGTCAAGGGTTTCAGCCGTAGCGTCAGTGGAACCGTCATCAACCACAACAAGCGGGTAGCCGTGTGTCAGTGACTCCAGCACCACCTCTCTGAGTGTAGCGGCAGCATTATAGGCTGGTATCAGGATACAGGGTGACACGATTCAAGCAACTCCACTAACGGTTTAAAGGTATGGCTTACCAGCAGCTTTTCCAGGCGTTTCCCGGAACCGGCACGGGGGCCATACGCCAGAAAGCCTCGCAACAGGGGTAGTGGCAGGCGGGGGCTGTCGGGATCCAGCTCCCGGGGATGCACAAACAGTACTCCCGGCACCCCTGCCAGCTGACAGCTGTGTAAGGTACGCTCAATCATCCCATAGGGAAACGCCCTGAAGCCCCAGCCCCCTCCGACCGGTAGATTTCCCAGCAGAGATTGCGCAACCAACGGCGGGAACTCACAGATGCTCCCCTGTGACGTCTTAATCAGATGCGGCGCCCGCGGCCCGTTCGGATCGCCGATGGCGGCAAGCGGTGTCAGGCTGCTGTCGTAACGATAGCCAAGCTCTTTCAGGATTTCAAAGGCCCAGGGGGTCTTGCGTCTATCCAGGGACCAGCGGGGCGCCCTGAAACCAAGCGGCGTACAGCCGGTCTGCTGCCTCAGCACGGCAGCTGTACGTTCAAGTTCAGACCTGAATTCAGCCGGTGTCAACCCGGTGACCAGGCGATGGGACCAACCGTGGGAAGCAAGCTCGTGCCCATCGGCAACAATTGCAGGAGCCAGCTCCGGAAAAGTATCTGCCACCTCACCAAGCATGAAGAAGGTCGCCCTGCTGCCCTGCCCGCGCAGCAGGTCCAGCAGCCGCCGGGTGGCAGCAACAACCCGTGATTGCCTGCGATACTCCGGCAGAATCTCCGCCCCACAGACATGGAACCAATCCTCAACGTCAACGGTCAGGCTGTGGCAGACGGATTCTGGCGATCCCGAAATTAGCATCCAAATTTAATACCTGATTATCGAAAGCTACTCAATAAGTATATGCACCAGACAGGTTGCCCGCGGCAGCAGGATCCGGCCGTTGAAAGACCTGATATCTGATGGTTAAGCGGTGCATGGGCTGGCTTGCATCTGCCGCACGCTTACAAGTTCAGGACAGCATGGATACATGGGATCTCTGGAGGACAGGCCTGTCTCATTGACGGCGTAATGTCAGAATGCCGTGTCTCAACATGTCGCTACAGCCAGTGCGGGATGCGAAGCCCGACCACCACCCGCTATCGTCATGGCATGGGGGACACCGTAAAAGCTCCATTCCCGTAAGCAGCCCCCTTGCCGATATGCAGCAGCCCCCCCAGGCTCAGCAAGGGGCCCAGTTCATTACAGGGGCCTTCCAGCACAAAATGACCTGATACACCACGCCGGCCCTGCTGCTGCACGCTTTGGGACAGCAGCCGGAATCGCTCAGCCGATTGTGCATACCTGCGAAACAGATCAGGATCTGCGCTTGTGCCGTAATAGGCCGTCAGTGAAGAAATGCGGCGTAAAACCGCCTTGACAAACAGTCCGGGTTCAAAGCGATTCAGTTCTCGGCCCTGATGAAGCATGCGAAGCGGGCTGGTGATCGTAATCTGGATCTGCTGACAGGAGGCAAAGCGTGGTGTTGCGAGGTCAAGCAAGGTAGCAGCAGAAAGGACCGGTATGTCAGCAAGGCTTCGGGATGAGAGGTCAGGCAGGATACGCTGCTGGTTCTGATAGTCGCAGACAGAGACCTGGTACAAGCTAACAGCGTCAAGCGACTGCTCAACAGCCCGCACAAACAGTGCGACCTGATGAATGGCCGGCCCAAGCAGGACAAGGCTCAACTCAAGCTGTCCTGACTCTGTCTGCTGCAATGGCCCCAGAACAAATGGCACCCCCGGTCGCTGATAGAGTCTGACCAGCTCAGGGTCAGATGAGAGTATGCGGCCACAGAGTAGAACAAAAGGACAGCTCCCGTTTTGAGGACAGCCTGTGCACTCCCTGTCATCCCGATTGCAGACCAGGGCACGTAGCGCTGCTTCAAACCGCAGGGCGCTGCCAACCAGCTGCGTGAGCTTTGCAAGCGTTTCTGATGGCAATGTCAGCTGCAGGGTAACGAGATTCAGGTCCATAAATAAAGCAGGGCGACCGTTGCCGGTCGCCCCATTACTCCATCATTCTTCAGACACAATTAAAATTGGGCCTTGATATACTCCCTGTTCATACGGGCGATAAACTTGACGTTGATCCCTTTTGGACAGGCAGCCATACACTCATAGTGGTTGGTACAGTTACCAAAACCACAGTCCTTCATGGCCTGAACCATGTTCGTAACGCGGGCCTTGGCTTCCACTTTGCCTTGGGGCAGTACAGCCAGTTGGGAAACCTTGGCGCCGGTGAACAGCATGGCCGCACCATTGGGGCAGCCAGCCACGCAGGCACCGCATCCGATACACTCGGCAGCATCCATTGCCTCATCTGCAGCAGGCTTTGGAATCAGGATGGCGTTACCATCAGCAACACCGCCGGTATGACAGGAGGTGTAACCGCCGGCCTGAATGATCTTGTCCAGGGCTTCACGGTCAACCACCAGGTCCTTCACAATCGGGAACGCGCGGGCACGCCACGGCTCGATATAGATGGTGTCGCCATCGTGAAACTTCCGCATATGCAGCTGGCATACGGTAGTACGCTCCTGGCCGCCGTGGGGCATACCATTAATAACCTGTGAACACATACCGCAGATACCTTCGCGGCAGTCATGGTCAAAGGCCACCGGCTGCTTGCCGGCCTTGATCAGGTCCTCGTTCAGGACGTCGAGCATCTCCAGAAAGGAGTGATGCTCGGTGATCCCCTTGACAGTGTAGTTTTCAAATTTTCCAGTGTCGTTAGCGTTCTTCTGGCGCCACACGACAAGGTTAATCGTCATGGTCTTGTGATCGCTCATTATTTGTAGCTCCTTACGGCGAGATGGACGTTCTCGAATTTGAGGGGCTCCTTGTGCAGTTCAGGCTCGTTGTTGATACCCTTGAACTCCCAGGCGCCTGCATAACAGAAGTTGGCGTCATCACGTTGTGCCTCGCCGTCGTCTGTCTGATACTCGGTCCGGAAGTGACCACCACAGGACTCGTTGCGATGCAGGGCGTCACGGCACATAAGCTCTGCAAATTCAAGGAAGTCTGCGGTACGTCCGGCATTTTCAAGATCCTGGTTAAACTCGGCACCGGTACCGGTAACCTTGACGTTCTTCCAGAACTCTTCACGCAGGGCGGGAATTTTCTCCAGGTTGATCTTCAGAGAGGCATCGGAACGTGCCATACCGCAGTTTTCCCACATCAGTCCACCAAGCTCACGCATAAACTCTGAAACGGTCTTCTTGCCGTTTACGTTGAGCAACTTATTGCCGTAAGCCTTGATTTCATCAACGGACTTCTTGAACTCGGGATTGTCAGTAGAGGTACCGGAAGGCTTCACGCCGGCCAGATAGCCGCCGATGGTGTATGGAATGACGAAGTAGCCGTCAGCCAGACCTTGCATCAGGGCTGAAGCACCCAGACGGTTTGCACCGTGTACCGAGAAGTTAGCCTCACCAAGTACAAACAGACCGGGGATGTTGCTCATCAGGTTGTAATCAACCCAGAGGCCACCCATTGAGTAGTGGGGGGCAGGATACATACGCATTGGGCGCTTGTAGCCATCCTCATCGGTGATCTTCTCGTACATTTCGAACAGGTTGCCGTAACGCTCCTTGATGGTATCAGCACCTACCCGCTTGATGGCAGTGGAGAAGTCAAGGTAGACACCGCGGCCGCCCGGTCCAACACCGCGGGCATCATCACACTGCTCTTTGGCAGCACGGGAGGCGATATCACGGGGGGCAAGGTTACCGAAGGAGGGGTATTTGCGCTCCAGGTAGTAGTCACGGTCGTCTTCAGCAATCTCGTTGGGGTGCTTGCCGCAATCTTCCTTCTTCTTGGGCACCCAGCAGCGGCCATCGTTCCGCAAGGACTCGGACATCAGGGTCAGCTTGGACTGATAATCACCGGCTTGTGGAATACAGGTCGGGTGAATCTGGGTGTAGCAAGGGTTGGCAAAGAAGGCACCCTTCTTGTGGGCAGCCCAGTTTGCCGTTACGGAGCAGCCCATGGCGTTGGTCGAGAGGTAGAACACGTTCACATAGCCACCGGTTGCAAGACAGACTGCGTCAGCAGCATAGCTCTCGATCTCACCGGTAACCAGGTTGCGAACGGTGATCCCTTTGGCAACACCGTCAATAACCACCAGGTCAAGCATTTCACGGCGGGTGTACATCTTTACGGTACCGGCCTTGATCTGACGTGCCAGGGCAGAGTAGGCACCCAGCAGCAGCTGCTGGCCGGTCTGACCACGAGCGTAGAACGTACGGGAAACCTGGGCGCCACCGAAGGAACGGTTATCCAGATAGCCGGCATAGTCACGGGCAAACGGAACACCCTGGGCTACGCACTGGTCAATGATGTTATTGGAGACCTGGGCAAGACGCCAGACGTCCGCTTCACGGGCACGGAAGTCGCCACCCTTGATGGTGTCATAGAACAGACGATAGATCGAGTCACCGTCGTTCGGATAAGCTTTAGCAGCGTTGATACCACCCTGTGCAGCAATCGAGTGCGCGCGACGGGGGCTGTCCTGATAGCAGAAAGCCTGTACGTTGTAGCCGAGCTCTCCGAGAGAGGCTGCGGCAGCGCCACCGGCCAGGCCGGTACCGACCATGATGATGTTGTATTTACGCTTGTTGGCGGGGTTAACCAGCTTCAGATCGAAGCGGTGCTTGTCCCAGCTCTGTTGAATTGGTCCGGTTGGACATTTACCATCGAGTATCACGTGTACCCCCTTAACCTTTTATGATTCCGAAGAGAATTGACAGTGGGATGGCAACGAACCCGGCAAACAGCACCAGAGCAACCAGGGCACCGGCCTTGGTGATGGTGGGCAGGGTGTTACCGTTTGCCAGACCAAAGGTCTGGAACAGGCTCTGAATACCGTGATAGAGGTGCATGAACAGCACCACCATGGCCACGGCATAGATCCCGGCACCGGCGATGGAAGAGAAACTGGAAGCCACCATGGCAAAGACATTGAAATGACCGGCAGCATCATTAACCAAGGTCAGACCGGGGGTAGCGCGGAACGTGAAGTGCAGCAGGTGATAGACGATAAAGGCAAACAGCAACAGACCGGTCCAGATCATGTTTTCACTGGCAAAAGTCGCCTTGCGGGTTGCCTTGACAGCGTAGTCAGAGGGACGGCCACCACGGTTTTCAATGGTCAATTGGATACCGTAGACCACGTGTACTACAAACAGTGCCAGCATGATTGCTCTGAAGACCATGATAATGGGCAGCGGCATGCTGTGCAGGTGCTCGGCGTAGGCGTTGATCCCGCTCGGGCCTACAAAAATGGTACTGTTGCCGATAAGATGGACAACAGCAAACAGGACCATACACAGACCTGTTACTGCCATCACAATCTTTCTGCCGATGGATGTGTTCAGAAATTCCATAAACTCCCTTCCTTTTATGATGTAGTGATGATGCTCACTGCGTGACAAACAGCCAAGAATACGTCCGGTTATACGCCCTGCGGTGGTCCCCGCCAGTTAAGCCTGCGATAATGCTGCATGAAGAGCCTCCTTGTGGGGTGTCTATGTTGTGTCCAGATCCTGTCCTGGTCAGTATTTCAAAGCACCGCGCATACTAAACGCCGTTTTAGGAAATTGCAAGGATTTTATGTATACAGCATACAAACCTGCCCCGCCCTGCCAAGTCATCTGACGCCCCATGGCACTTCTGACGCAAAGCAGGTGGACATGTGTCAAAACCCGTGTTATAAAGTTCGTCCTCTGCGGGCATGGTGGAATAGGTAGACACAAGAGACTTAAAATCTCTCGGGGGCAACCCTGTGCCGGTTCGAGTCCGGCTGCCCGCACCACCCTTTCTTAACACCCCTTAATCACTCGTCTCTTTTTACACCATTTTTCTTTTATGCAGTTTTTTTTAGTTTTGTTATCAGCCAGCTGTGCTATAAGGCGATTATCTTAATTAATCTCCACAGGGAGGCACTATGAAGAAATCAGAACTTGTTGCAAAGATGGCTGAAGGGGCTGGGCTCACCAAGGCACAGGCTGAAAAAGCCTTGGCAAGCTTCATTGCCGGTGTAACCGGTGCATTGACTGCAGGTGACAAGGTGACTCTGGTGGGATTCGGTACATTTTCAGCCATTACCCGTAAGGCCCGCACCGGTCGTAATCCGCAGACCGGCAAGGCTATCAAGATAGCAGCAAAGACCTCTGGTAAATTTTCGCCCGGCAAATCCCTGAAAGACCTGGCCTGTAAAACCAAGAAAAAATAGTTCGCAGTTTGATTTAAGTACCAGAAGACCCCGCTTCAACGGGGTCTTTTTTATTCTGTCACTCAAGCTCTCTGGCAGCCATATTACCTGCTCAGTTTATTCCGGATCGCCTCCACGACATGATAGGCATCATTAATTGCCGTATAAATAAGATTGGGATGTTTCTCTTCCTGAATCGATCCTTCACTGATCTTCATGTAGGAAGGAGAAATAGCCCCTCCCACCACATAGACCCCTTTGCGGGTTGACTCAAATTCGGCAGAAAGCAGCACCAGCCTGTCTCCTTCCTTGGCAACCCGGCAAACGCCGGCGGTACAGGAGATGGTTTGGACCCCCAGCTTATCAAAGATCGGCACCGGCCCCTGGGAGCCGATACAGGCAATTACGTTCTGCATCGGAAAACTCAGGGCATGGTAGAGGTCAATACCGTCAGCCTGCTTAAACTCATTGATCCTGATCACCAACCGGTCGACCCCTTCATCATCCACTTCACCGATCCGCGGTGTTGCCCCCGGCAGAAGGCGAATATTCCCGCCCAACAGGATTTCCTCACCGAGCCGCTGGGCCGTTTCCTTGTTGACATCGAATTTTTCAGACTTATGGGCCCAATAGACCGGCTGCGTGTCATTACACTCACGTTTTGCCTTCAGAATGGCGATCACCACGTCGGCAGCCGTGTTACCTCCACCGATTACCAGCGTCTTTACCCCGACATATTTGGTCGGGTCATCAACATTCTTGGCCACCATCTTGGCGTCACCATAAACCGAGAGTTCACGGGGGATGCTGCTGCCAAAGGCCAGCACCACCTTACGCCCCCTGAAGCGCCCCTTGTCCGTCAGAATGGTCAGACTGTCACGTTCATCCTGAATATTTTCAAAGGCCACTTCTGTGCGAATATGCAGATTTTCATGCTGCACAAAATGTTGCACATATTGCAGATAGCTCTCAACCGTCACCGGCTTGTCCGGAGGCCGCAGTTCATCCACCAGAAACGGCTCCGGCGCATCCTTAGGTTTGGAGGCATACACCAGCTTCCCCTGCGGGTAGGTATTGGCAATACCTTGAAATGGTGCCTTGCCTGACTCAAGCACCAGATACGACAGATTGTACTTGTGACAGAGATAGGCCGTTGCAAGACCGGCAGGACCACCACCAATAATTATGACATCATGCAGTTCAGATGACATGGCTACATAAACCTCCGGAAGATGCAATGCGTACGGTTGACTGTCCCTCGACAGGAATCAGGCGGCTAAAATAGTCCAAGGTCACAAAAGAATCAGAGACCACCGGCGTACAGGTTGAGCTGTAATGACTGATGTAGAACAGGTAACGGATGCCGTATTCCTGTGCAGTGTGCAGATTTGTTTCACTATCCTCTCCCAGCATGGTCCGGTCTGGATCGTAGCGCACAAAGCGCTGCAGCTCACCCCAGAAGCGGCTATCCTCCTTGGGCAACCCGACTTGATGGGCAGAAACAACGCCATCAAACCAATGCCCGATCCTGGTCTTCTTCAACTTCAGGTCAAGGGTTTTACTGTGGGCATTGGTCACCAGCCAGAGTTGTTTACCATGCTGCCGGCAGTAAGCCAGAAACTCCACCACCCCGGGATGTACCGCAATCAGATGTTCCACCTCCAGCTTCAAGAGGGGGATATCCAGCCCAAGCCGGTCAGACCAGTAATCAAGATTTGTCCAGTTAAGGGTTTGCTCCTGTGAGCGGAACAGGGCATGCAGCTGTTCCTGGGCACGCTTCAGCGGCACCCTGTTCTTTGCTGCCCAGCGTTTTGGCACATGCTCAAGCCAGAAGTGATCATCAAAATGACGATCAAGCAGGGTACCGTCCATGTCCAGCAACACCGTATCAACATCGTGCCACTCAAGTATCATGATCTGCTTATACACCCCTTTAAACAGAAAAAAAAGGGTGGACCCGAAGGCCCACCCTTTTCATTGTTACCGTTCCAACCAGTTCTTAGAAGTGAACTTCGAAGGTACCGTAGATGTCATGGGCTGTCTTGACAGGTGTTTGTAACAGCATGCCACCAGCAGCGGTGAAAGCAGCCAGATCTGAGATCTTGACAGGAGCACCGACCCAGTTATTACTGCCGGTGTACTCAAAGTCATAGTACTGGTAGCCCAGCTTGAAGAAGGTCTTGGCGAAGACGGATGAAATCGGCTTCAGGTTCAGCTCTTGAATGATATAGGGCTCAAACACATGACCACGGGTACCGACCTTGGTAGTCCACATATCATCAGCAGCCGGTGAGAAGGGAATCCAGTTCTTTGAACCGTAGTTGTACTCAAAGCCAAGCTTGGTCTTGCTGGGCAGGTCATAACGAACACCGGCAAACACCGCATAACCGGTTTTGTCGCTGGGAGCCTCGGGATTCAGCGGGGAACCAGTCAGCAGGCCTTGAAACATAGCTTGGCCAGAGACAGCTGTTGTGGGATGAGTTACGCTCATACCGCCATCGAGGAAGAAGTTCAGGTCACCAGGGCCAACCTTCTTGAGGGTAGACATGGCACCAATTCCGTACCAGTCAATGGAACCGAGGTTCGTTGAAGGAGCGGTGTTGCCAAAGGCGGTGTTTTTCATGACCGGGAAGTCAAAGATATTGAAACCACGGTTCCACTGCAACCAGACCCGCAGCGGATCGGTATCAACCGGAATCACAGCCACACCCAGCATGTCGGTATCTTTCAGGCTGTTGTTTGTGCTTGTTTTATAACCGGAGTCGAAACCGCGGCCATAGCAGACCTTGGCATAGAAACCGGGCAGCATATCGATATCCGGTGCATAGCCCAGGGTCATACCGTCAAAGGCATAGTTAACCAGCAGGGCCGGGGTACCGCCGTTGCCAGGACGCTCGTTATTGGACTTCAGGTTGGTAGGAGCACCATCGGTGGAAGGACGACGACCGACCGATAACCAGACCGGCTCATCCATGATGTTGCTCCAGGTGGCATAGGCGCGGTCTACGTTCAGGTAGCTGCTGGAAGGCACATGTCCCAGCACGCCGTCAAAGATACCAGTGCGGTCAGCAAAGTAGGCGTTGCCGTTAATTGCGGTATCATCCTGAGAGCCGAACACCTTGTACATACCCAGCTTGACGTTTACGGTCACATCCTTGGTTGCCTTGGCCTTCAGGTCAAGAGCGAACTTGTTGGTGTAGATGGTTTCATTTTTGGGTTTGTATGAGGTGGTGTAAGCGGCCAAGCTAGGATTAGCCATCATCAGGCCTTGAATCATTGGCCCATAAGCGCCCATGAATGCTTGAGCTGCGGTCAGGTTTTTAGAAGCAATCATGGCGGACTGCATTTGCTGAACAGCCATGTAGGCATCAAAACCTGTTACGCCTGGACCAAGGGTGGTTGGGTTGGCAACGATATAGTTGGCCAGATTAGTAAAAGTCCCCATTGCATCGGTATAAGCCTCAGTCTTACCATGCAGGCTGTCCATACGGAACTGATAGCTGCCACCAATCTGCAGCCACTTGCCCAGTGACTTGTCTTCAACCCGCTGCACCTGGCCCTTCAGGTCTTCCATCTGCTGCGACAGCTTGTCAAGCTTGGCCTGCAGATCTACCTCTGCAGCCATGGCGCCAGCCGGGATGGCCAGTGCAAGAACGGTGGACAACAACAACTTGTTTGTTTTACGCATGCATCTTCTCCTTTGGTGGGATGAATACTGCTGGTGAACGTTAACTGCCAGGGAAGTACATCAGCATCTTCTATATCATGGCAACAAAACGGTGTGACCATACACAAATCTTTACCCAACTGCAACAATTTATCATATATATTCAAGCATTTGAATATTTGCATAAACTTTAAACAAAGATTCTTTAATGTTCTATTAATTCACGCACCTGTTCCAGCAACACATTAGAATCAGTTGCTTTAATAACCTGTCTGTCAACAACCATAAATGGTTCTTGTTTACAGGTTTTGCACTGTTTGACACATTTTTTTATTTTAATATTCAAATCAACGAATTGTTCTTTCAGTTGGCAGACCAATTTTTCTGCTCCCTGGTTATGTTCACAGAGCCGGATTTCCATGGACTACGCTACCGGAAACGGTGCTGCACCACCTGGAGGGGCGACAAAGACCCGTGTGCCAAGATCGGCATCAATCATCAAAATGCCGTGACCATTGCTACCCACCAGTCTCAGTTTGGCAATAATGTCGCGGTCATTATTTTCTTCCTCAATCTGCTCGGTTATGAACCACTGTAAAAAGATCTGGGAGGCGTGATCTTTTTCTTTAACTGCCAACTCTGCAAGATCATTGATCCGACCGGTCACAATCTGCTCATGGGCAAGGGTCTTTTCCATCATATCCAGCAATGACTTGTACTTGTTTGGCACAGCTTTACTGGCTGTTAGGGTGATATTAATTCCCTGGTCAACCAGATAGTTGAAGAATTTCATAAAGTGGGTCATCTCTTCCTGATACTGCACCATGAACCAAGTGGCGGCCCCTTTCAGCCCCATTTCATTAGCAGCAGATGACATGGACAGGTAGATGTTTGCGGAATACAGTTCAAAGTTCATGTGATTGTTCAGAGCATCTGACATGGTTTTACTGATCATTGCTAAGAACCTCCTAAATCTTATTTTTTGTGAGTATACTGCAATAATGCCCGATTTCAAGCAGCCTGATACTGGCAGGTTGCTAAAAGTGGTGTATAGTTGCGTTCAGCAATGCTGAAGGAGGGGACCATGAGCCTGCACAACCTGTTAGAATGGCTAAAACAAAACCGGAAAAAACTGCTTGTCTGGGGTAGCGGTATTTTTCTGGCTTGCGTCCTTTTTTCAGCGTTTATACTGCCAATCATTATTAAGAGTCAGGCTGAAAAAGGGATTTTACAGGCAACCGGTCGTGTTGCCAGGATAGAAAGCGTACGCTTCAACCCCTTTGGCATGACCTTGACTCTGCAGGGGTTTAAGCTGCTTGAGGCTGATGCAAAGACTCCCTTTGTGCAGTTTGGGAGCTTACGGGTATCACTTTCCAGCGCCAGTTTATTCAGATTTGCGCCGGTGGTTGATGAGCTAAGCCTTGATAAGCTGCAGGTTGGCCTGGTACGTACGGCTGCCAACCGTTACAACTTCTCTGACATTCTTGATCGGCTGGCTGCTCAGCCCAAAAAAGAGAAGAGCGGCACGCCACGATTTTCAATCAACAACATTTTACTTCAAGGCAGCAGCATCGACTTTGATGACAGAGCGGTTACTGGCGCTAAAAAGCATACCATTCGGGATTTACAACTGACCATTCCGTTTATCAGTACCATCCCCTATCTGTCTGAGCAGTATACTGACCCCAAGTTTGCTGCCGTAATTAATGGTGCCAGATTCAGCTTTAACGGCAAGTCAAAACCATTAGCCAAATCAATGGAGACTGACCTTAACATTAAACTTACAGACCTTGATCTACCCCACTACCTGGCCTATCTTCCTGCCCAGATTCCGCTAAAGCTTCACAGCGGCAAGTTAAGCCTTGATCTGGCTGTGGCCTATCGTATTTTTCAGAACAAGAAGCCTGAATTGACTATTAAAGGCCTGACCCGGCTTGATGAGATCAATGTCAAGGAGAAGAGCAATGCCGCACTGGCCTCATTCAAGCGGCTTGATGTTGTGTCAAAAGAAGTGGAGCTGTTCAGCCGCAAGGTGCTGCTGCAGCAGGTTGCCCTGGATGGCCTGGCCCTGCAGGTTGAGCGTGACAGTGCAGGTAAGCTGAATTTCCAGCGGTTACTGCCAGCAGAGCCGGCAACGTCCAAGACCGTTAAAAAAACCGTAAAAAAGGAAGACTCCCCTCCCCTGCAACTGCTGGTTGAAAAACTGGCTCTGACAAACGGAACGGTTTCGTTCCATGACAAGCAGCCAGCCGGTGGGTTTAAAAGCCGGTTACAGGCGTTCACCATCAAGCTCAGCAATCTTTCCACCACTGCCAATGCCCAAAGCAGGTATGAGATTTCTTTTAACGGCGACAGTGCAGAAAAGTTTGCGGCAGCAGGCACAGCCGTACTTGCACCGCTCAGTGCAACCAGCCGGTTTGATCTGAGCGGCATCAAGTTGCAGCGGGGCTGGCCCTATCTGCAAAACCTGCTGACCGCGCCGGTTAAGGGCAATCTGTCACTTGAAGGCAAGGCCGCTTTTACCGCACAGGATGGAGTATCAGTACAGGATCTGGCCCTGCACCTAAAGAATATTGCAACCGATTATGGCGACAAAGACAGTACCCGACTCACCAGCCTGGATCTGACCGGCATCTCCTTTAGCCAGAAAGATAATCAGGCCACCGTTGACGAGATCAAGCTAGCTGGCGGCAAAATCAAGCTATCCAAGGAGTTGGACGGCAAGATTTCAGCACTTGCACTCTTGAAGCCTGCTGATCAAACTGCTTCGAAACAGACAAAACCGAAGCCTGTGGCGGCCAAGACAACTGCAAAATCAGCTACCAAGCCGTTCTCCTGGCAGGTCAAAAAAATCAATGTGGCAGGCCTTTCCACCACCTTTACGGACAAACAGTTCACTGAACCACCTGTTTTTACCCTCTCAAACATCCGTCTTAACACCGGAAACCTGACCGGCCCGACCTTCTCAGCCATGCCGCTGCAGTTCAGCAGCATCTTTGGCAAAAGTGCACCGATCAAGGTTTCTGGCACGGTCACCCCGCTACCGTTCAAGTTTAACGGCACAGCCAGCTTTGCCAAACTGCCGATCCAGGATTTTGAAAGCTATATTCCAGATAACGTCAACGTCTTTGTGCTGGGTGGTACCCTGGACAGCAGCATGAAGGTTAATGTTGCACTGGACAAAGACAATAAGCCAACCGGCAGTTTCAGCGGCAGTGCCGGTGTGCGTGGTTTTCATGCGATTGATTCGGTGCAGGAAGAGGATCTACTGAAATGGGAAAGCCTGCAGTTTGATCAGATCAACGGCAACATTGCCCCCTTCTCACTGGCCATCCGTCAGATTGCGTTGAATGGCGTCTATTCAAAGATTGCTGTCCGTAAAGATGGCACCCTGAATCTCCAGAATCTGATAACACAAGAAAAGGGTCAAGGGGCAGGGGTCAAGGGGCAGGACCACAAAATTTCTGATCAACCGGAAACAGTAACTGCATCTGCGCCGCCAACACAGCAGATAGCAGCAGCGCCCAAAGGCCAGATAAAGATTGATACCCTGACGGTGCAGGATGGCACCATTGCCTTCAGCGATGTTCACCTGCCACAACAGTTCCGCAGTACTTTCCATAACCTCGGCGGGAGGGTCAGCGGCCTGTCTTCAGACATGAACACCAGAGCAGAAGTGGATCTGCGCGGTAATCTGGAAAATCATTCGCCTCTGCAAATCACCGGTACGGTCAACCCGTTACGGGATGACCTGTTTGTGGATCTGACCATCTCATTCAAAGATATTGAGCTATCCCCTGCCACCCCGTATTCCGGCACCTACCTGGGCTATGAAATCGACAAGGGCAAGCTGTTCCTTGACTTGAAGTATCATATTGAAAACAAGCAATTGCAGGCATCCAACAAGGTATTCGTTGATCAGTTTACCTTTGGCAAGTCAGTTGACAGTACCAAGGCAACCAAACTGCCGGTACGCCTCGGTATCGCCTTGCTGAAGGATCGGAATGGCCAGATCAACCTGGATCTGCCGGTTAGCGGCAGGACCGATGATCCCAAGTTCAGCATTTGGGGCGTGGTCTGGCAGGTGGTGGTGAATCTGTTCGTCAAGGCTGCCACCTCTCCTTTTGCCCTGCTTTCTTCCATGATGGGCTCCAGTGAAGACCTGAGCAGCGTCAGCTTTGCACCTGGCTCCGCGATGCTGGCACCTTCTGAAGAAAAGAAACTGACCACCCTGGCCGCTGCCCTCAGCCAGCGTCCCGGCCTGAAGGTTGAGCTGTCCGGTTATATTGACAAACAGCACGACCCTGAAGGATACCGTGCTGAGCTGCTGCTCTACAAAATGCGTCAGGAAAAGTATCTTGACCTGGCAAAAAACCAGCAAACCAAAGAAGGAGATGATGCAGAGAAGATGGTCATACAACCAGTTGAATATTCCCGCTATCTGAAAGCGGTCTATCTGAAGGAAAAATTTCCCAAGCCCCGCAACCTGATCGGGATGGTAAAGGATCTGCCTGACACCGAGATGAAGAAACTGATCATTGCCAACACCACGGTGGGCGATCAGGAATTGCAGCAACTGGCTGCACGACGGGCTGCTGTGGTCAAGCAGTACCTGATCACCAAAGGCAAGCTGGAGTCACAGCGGATCTTCCAGAAACAGGACGATATTCAGAAGCGGCCCAAGCAGGAAAACAGTCCTGCCAGCCGGGTTGAGTTGAATCCGCTCGCCCTATGAACAGACACGAACCACTGACAGGCAAGCGATTTGCCGTAGCTACACTGGGCTGCAAGGTAAACCAGTTTGAAACCGCGGACATGATCGAACAGATGCAGACAGCTGGATGGCAGCAGGTAAAATTCAGTGAGGTTGCCGACCTGTACCTGATCAACAGCTGTACGGTTACCGCACGCAGTGACGCAGAATCCCGGCGTCTGATCCGGCGTGCCCGACGGACCAACCCCCATGCCAAGATTGTTGCCACCGGCTGTTACGCCCAGGTTGCACCGGCTGACTTGCTCAACCTGCCTGATCTGCAACCGGATCTGGTGCTGGGCAATCAGGAAAAACATGATCTGGTACAGCATATCAAGCAGGGCAGGCACCAGATCACCGACCTGACCAGCCTGAAAGCAAGCGGTCCACTGCGGCTGACCAGCTTTGCCGAGCATACCCGTGCCTTTCTGCAGATTCAGAACGGATGCGAGACCGGCTGCAGCTACTGCATTGTGCCGATAGCCCGTGGACCGAGCCGCTCCGTCCCCCCCCCTGAAGTATTGGAGGCCGTTAGCCGCCTGGTTGCTTCAGGCTATCAGGAGGTGGTCCTGACCGGCATCCATATGGGCGCCTACGGCCTTGACCTTTCCCCTCCCGGCTCCCTGACAGCTCTGGTGCAACAGCTGGAGGACCAGAATGTCGTACCGCGCTTGCGCCTTGGCTCGATTGAGCCAAATGAGCTGACGGATGAACTGCTGGCCCTGTTTAAAAAATCGTCGCGGCTCTGTCATCACCTGCATATACCGCTGCAAAGCGGCTCTGACAGTGTACTGCAGCGGATGGGACGGTCCTATGACACTCATTTTTACCGCACACGGGTTGAAAGCGCAGTCCGGTTGCTACCGGACGCCTTTATCGCTGCAGACCTGATTGCGGGTTTTCCCGGCGAAACAGAACCGGAGTTTCTGGAAACCTGCCGCCTGCTGGAGACGCTGCCGGTAGCTGATCTGCACGTCTTTCCCTACTCCATCCGCCCCGGCACCAAGGCAGCATCCATGCCGGGCCATCTGAAACCGGCCATCATCAAGGAACGTGCAGAGCAGTTGAGAATCATTGCGACTGAGAAGCGGTCCGCGTTTCAGCAACGCTTTATTGATAGTACTCTTCAGGTGCTTGGGCAACGTCATAATGCAAAGACAGGTGAGGTAAGCGGACTCTCACGCAACTACCTTGAGGTCAGTTATCAAGGATCGGCGCAGCTACTCAATCAGGAAGTTATGGTGGAGATTCAGGCACTGCAGAATGGCCTGTTAACCGGCAGACTGATCACACCACCCCTACGGTAAGGAGCATGGCATGGCGGCGACAACAGCCCTTGATGAAGCCCTGAAACGGACCAATCTCTCCCGCTCAAACCAGATGGAAATGTTGACCTTCCGCTTAAGCGACGGGCAACTTTACGGCATCAACGTCTTCAAGATTATCGAGATTCTGGAAAGTCCCCGCCGTTTTGACCGGATGCCCCACGCCGATCAGGCAGTCAAGGGAGCGGTTGACTTCAGGGGCAAGCCGATTGTTGCCATTGACCTTTCTGAGGCTCTGGGCATGGAACCGGTGCCGTTTGACCAGCAACTGGCCTACCTGATTATCTGCGAATACAGCCAACAACTGAACGCCTTTATTGTGGCCTCACCGGAGACCCTGATTACCCGTGGTTGGGATGAAATCCATAAGCCGGATGGTATTCAGGCCCGTTCGCTGGTGGCTATTGCCTACAGTGACACCGGTGAAACCATTCTGCTGTTGGATATAGAGGGAATTCTTGCTGAAGTGGTGGGATACACATCGGAAGTGACCGATGAGCTTGCCAGCCGTGGTGCTGCGCTGAAAAATTTACAGATTCTGTTGGTGGATGATTCCCGGACCGCCTTGGCCATGATGCAGCAGACCCTGAATCATCTGGGGATGACACATACCTCTCAGCCTTCTGCGGTACATGCTCTTGCCTGGCTTGAAGAACGGGATCAGCGGGGAGAACCGGCCTTTGACCTGATTATTTCTGATATTGAGATGCCGGGGATGGATGGCTTTACCTTTACCCGCAACCTGAGGAGCATGCCAGCCTATGAGAAGACCAAGATTATACTGCACAGCTCCATGAGCAACCCCACCAACCGGTTAAAGGCGGAAGAGGCAGGGGCTGACGGCTTTGTTGCCAAGTTTGCCCCAAATGAGCTGGCAGAACACATTTTCACTGTCTTAGAGCTGGAACAGTCAGACGATGATTTCTTTATTACCCCAGGCGAAACATGATCACCTCTGCCTCAGCCACTACTTTGCCATCCAGTTCTGCCCTGCCCTTTGCATCCACCAGCCGGCGACGTTCACCAACCACCTCACCGATCACCCTGATGGTTGAGCCGGTGGGAACCGGCGCTCGGTAGCGCAGCTTCAGTTCACTGGTCACCACCTGCATGCCGGTCCCCATACAAGCCTGGGCGCAAATCTCATCCAGCAAGGCAGAGATGATCCCGCCATGGGTAATCCCCTGCCAGCCCTGAAAATGCTCAGGGATCTGCACCGTGGTTTCAGCCCTCCGCTGTTCAGGATCTATGATAAACTGTGCCTTCAGCCCGATCGGGTTGTCTTTACCGCAGATGAAACAGCGGCCATCGTCAACAACGTCCATAATGATAACGACTCCTTCTCTATAAAACTTGCGAGGAAGGCCGGATACAAGGCGCCCGGAGTGCAACGACCGAGACATACCAATTCAGGTAGGCGAGGGAGTGAGCACCGCGTAACGCCGTAGACGGCCTCCGCAGCAGTTTTACCCAAATCGATAAATCAGCTTGCCATCCTGGTACAGCTCAATCGGCCCATCCTGCGACACCTTGATCACCTTGCCAAAGAAGGAGGCAGCAATGGCCGCCGTGGTCCGTCCACCACCGGTCACCATTTCACGGGCATGGGAGGTATCAATGATAAAACCGGTCTCCAGCAACTTACCCTTGTTGTCCAGAACGGTCATGCCGTCCGAGGAAAGAATCCTCAACAGAATGCCGGACTGTTTCAGCTGGGCAATGGTCTGGCCCTTGACCTGACTGATCAGCAGCCTGCCGATCGGATCATCACCGCCCACCGAGCCTTTTTTCAGGGTTGCCAGGTGGCGCGCTGTTCCGGCGTGAATCAGGATAACGGTGCCATGACGCTGTTTTGAGACCGCATACAGGGTCCAGAGCAGGTCATCCACCGCCTCGTTATCAATACTGTCGGCCAGAAAAGATCGGAAGATATCCGGGTCAAAGATAACCCAGGCACCTTTGCGCCGGATCAGCAGCTTGGCCGGACTGATCAGCACCTCAATCTCCGAAACCTCGTTGACGGTAATGGCAAAGGCGCCACTGCCGCTGCGCCGGACCAGCGAAAACAGTTCGCGCTGGGTCAGACGCTCAATATCGGTCTGTCCGCAGACACCGGCTGTCCGCAACACGCCAACCACCTGCATCTGGATCGTGGCAACAAAGAAGAGATTGTTGCCGTCAATAAAGCGGTAGGCCAGGGGATTATCCAGAAAGGTAGGGGTTACACTCTGATGAGGCTGCAGCGGGATCAGGGTATGACTGCGATCCTTGATGGTCTTACGCAGGGCCGGTTCTGTTGTCCTATGCACCAGAAAACCGGTGGTGGCCGGCTTGCCCTCATAACGCTGATAGGAGAGATTTTTCAAGAGCTGAATCAACTGCTGGATCGGCCAGAAGCCCTTGCTGCGGTCACCCCGCAGAAAACGGGCAACCGTAATATCCATGATGGATGCCAGCAGCGCAGTACGGAAGTGGGCTGCATACCCTTCCAGCTTAAACCCGCTATACAGACCGGAAAAAGCGGTCAGCAGCTCACGGCAGAACTGGATCTCTGTCTTGGTAAAAGGCAGCCCCTGTCTGACAGCAGAAAAGCTGTAAGACTTGCCTTCAATGGCCACCGGTTGCAGCAGCCTGCCCTCCCCTGTCTTTGTCTCATCCTCACCAGCACGTAGATCAACGCTAGCACCACCCAAAAGGGTGCTGATGGTGGGTCTGATGGCATCAAAGACATTCAGCGGCATACGTTATTTCCCCCAGTCACGGGAATAGCGGAAATCCCGGTCAATGGTACGGCCGGACACCTTGGCGATTACCGGCAGACGGCGTTTAAAGTGCGAGTTCTGCACCTTGCTGTAGATACTGCTGACAAACTCCTGCTTGAATCCGGCAGCAACCAGTTCAGCTGTATCTGCCCGTTGATCCACCATCCGGTAGAGCAGTTCATCCACCTCGCGGTAGGTAAAGCCCAGCTCTTCTTCATCGGTCTGGCCTGCCCAGAGATCAGCCGATGGCTTTTTCTCAATCACCGGTTTGGGCACACCAACCTCTTCTGAAAGCTGCCAGACCTGGGTCTTGTACAGATCTCCAATCGGATTCAGGGCGCTGGCCATGTCACCGTAAAGGGTGCCGTAGCCCAGCAGCAGTTCGGTCTTGTTGCTGGTCCCCAGCACCAGCCCGCCATACAGGGCTGAATGATCAAACAGAACCGTCATCCGTTCACGGGCCATCTTGTTACCCCGCCGCATGTTATTGGCATCAGGAAACTGATCAAAGTAGGCATCCACCATCGGCGTAATTCCCACCACACTGAACTGTACGCCGCTGGCTTCAGCCACCAGCCGGGCATGGGCCTCGGATTCAGGGTTGCTGGTCCTGTACGGCATGCAGATGGCATGGACATTCTCAGGCCCCAGCGCCTCGGCAGCCAGATGACAGACCAGGGCAGAGTCAATGCCGCCCGACAGTCCCAGCACCGCCTTTTTTGCACCAACCTTCCAGATCTCATCCTGCAGAAAACCAACCAGCATCCGACGTACCAGCTTGGTGTTGATGTTCAGACGGGACATCAGCAGCTCCTTTCCTGATCAATCCTGCTCAGTTCCCGCAGGGTGATACAGAGGTTTTCATCACGTACCAGGGGAGAGCTGATCCGCTCACGCCGCAGTTCGGCATCAGTAAGCGAAACCTGCAGAATGGCTGGTTCAAACTCAGGTGCAGCAGCAACCACCTCACCTGATGGAGCCACCAGATGTGAGCCCCCCCAGAAACCGACCCCGTCTTCATACCCCACCCGGTTGACATACACGACCCGGCAGGTCAGAAAACGGGCTGTTGAGGTGGTCAGATTGCGCCAGGCAGTTGCCGTACCCAGCGTCTGCTCATCCACGCCACGGCCAGGGCTGCTGGAGAGACAGACCAGGGTAGTTGCACCATCCATGGCCAACAGGTAGGGGGCAGAGAGGTGCCACATATCCTCACAAACCAGCAGACCTACCCGTCCGAACTTGGTGTCAAAGGCACGGAAGCGGTCACCACGTCCAAGGTAGCGCTGTTCATCAAACAGGCCATAGGTGGGCAGGTAGACCTTGCGGTGCAGGTGCTTCAGCTCACCATCCTCAAACCAGGCAGCGCTGTTGTAAAATTGAAAATCAGCGGTCACCTCTACAAAACCAACCGCAATACTGATTCTTTGGGATAGCTCCTTGAGGATGGCTATCTCCGGGCTATCCAGGGGCAGGGCAACCTCCGGCACCAGATCTTTCAGAAAATAGCCGGTCAGGGCCAGTTCCGGCAGCACGGCCAGATCGGCCTTCTGGGCAATGGCCTGTTCAACCTGTTCCTGAATCAGGGCCAGGTTGTCAGCCACCCGGCCAAGTTTGGGTTTTATCTGCAGTAGAGCAACACTGAAATCCATCTCATACTCCTCTAATAGGCAAGGTCAAAGGCATTGGGTATATGCTCAATGGTCGGCTCGCTGCCATCTTGCAGCAAAACCGCGATCACGTCAAACCGTGCCGTGCATTCGTGCAGTCTGTTTTTTGAAAGCCATGCAAGCGCACCTTTACTGATCTGATGCTGTTTGCGTTGGGTAACCGCCAACTGGGGCAGGCCATAGGCCAGACTGCGGCGGGTCTTGACCTCTACAAAGGCGATGCAGCCCTGTCGGTCTTTGGCCACGATGTCCACCTCACCGCCCCGACTGCGGAAGTTGCGTTCAAGAATGCGATAGCCCTGTTTGACAAGGTAATCAGCTGCGGTCTGTTCGCCCAGGTCTCCAACAGCCTGATTACCCTTGCCGATCAAAGGCATTGTGCTGCCCTGATACGGTGATACGCTGCCAGTTCCTGTTCAAAACGTTGCTGATCAAGAGGCTTCAGGCCATTGGCAGATTCAGTAAAGAACTGCTGCGGCAGGCTATCGTCAGCAGCAGTAAAACCGCACTGCTGGTTAAACAGCCGTTCCTTCTGGACAGTCCGGCGACCGATCCTGATCAGATCAGCAGGGCTGTACCCCTGACCAATAACCGCTGACAGCAGAGCTGCCAACTCTTCCAGCTCAACCGCTGCAGAGGCAAACCGGCAGAGTGACAGGCAATCTACAGCAGCATTGGCATCCTCAAACATGGCAATCACTCTGGCCTTGCCGTCAAAGGAGAAACGATCCGTGGGAACCGGTTTACGCAGGATTTCCGAGGCGATCGGCCAGGCAGGCAGATGGCTGCCACCATGAGGTGAAGTAGCATAGGCCAGGGCCAGACCGGTGGAGGCACGAGGGTCATAAGGAGGCAGATCAAGCCCCTTGACAGTCATGGCCGTTTCTCCTGCTCCCGCTGTTTTTTCAGAGGCATAGGAGACCGGATCAACGCCCTGATCACGGCACCAGCTGCATAACTCAATGATCTGCTCCAGATCATCCAGACCACACAGGCCGCCAAAGGCCGCCAACTGGTCATACTCCGGCAGCAGCGTTCCATCTGATACAATCCGTTTGCAAGCCACCGTACAGTCATAACAGCCACCCGGCTGCGGATGAAACCGTTGCCGCAGGGCATGGGCATTCCAACGGGTCTCGTCGCCGGTGAATGAGGCAAAATGTCTGCCCGGCAGCATGCCGCGCTGTTTCAGCAGATCCACCAAGGCAGAAGTACCATATTCGCGGATACCTAGTGGCCCCAGCAGAAACGGCGAGGCACGAAAGAGCCGCATCAGGTCTTCCAGGGCCTTGCCCAAACCGGCTTGATCAGCAATTGCCGCTGTTGCCGGACCGGTTTTCAGCACAATTCCTTTCAGCCTTTTACTGCCCATCACCGCACCAAGCCCGCCACGACTGAACGGTTCACCGGATGCTGTTTCAACAGAGGCGTACCGCACCTGCTGCTCTCCGGCAGGGCCGATAACGGCTGCAGCGCCAAACCGGCCCAACTGCTGCAAGGCTGCCCCGCTACCAAGCCCCCAGAGCCGGCCTGCAGGCACAAGCTGATCAGCATCATGGTTAATTTCAAGCAGACAGGGTGAGCCGGCTTTGCCGTGCAGCAGCACGGCCACGACACCGGCACCCAGCAGACAAGGCCCCAGAGGGCCGCCACTGCTGCTACTGAAGATGGTGTTGGTGAGCGGAGAACGACCGGTCAGGACAGAACGGGAGGACATCGGTAGCGGCGTGCCGCAGAGCGGTCCGATGGTCAATACCAGCGGCATCTCAGGGCTGAGCGGATCAAGGCCGGCATACTCCTGCAACAAGGCAGTGCCCAGGCCTCGCCCACCCAGACAATCCTGCAGCAGCGAGGCTGCAAGCAGCTCCCGCTGACAGCTGCCGGTTGTCAGATCAACCCGCAGCAGATATCCGGCTGAAGCAGGTGCCACGAATCAGCCTACTCCTGACCTGTAGGCAGTGAAATAACCGGCTTCACTGCTGCCCGGTACAGCAGGAAGGTTTTACCCAGCACCTGTGCCACATCAGAACCAGTGGCCTCTGACAGTTCCTCTGCTGCTTCGTGGCGATCAAGCATGCAGTTTTCCAGCACCTTTACCTTGATCAATTCATGACAGGCCAGGGCAGCCTCGGTTTCAGCAATCAAGGCCTCATCCAGCTCTTTTTTACCGATCAGAATGACCGGTTTCAGACTGTGTCCCAATCCGCGCAGATGACGTTTTTGTTTTCCCGTTAACATAATAAGCTCAATCCTTTCACACTGAAACATCAGGGAGTACGATATAGCACACCCCGCAAGTCCGGCACCAGCAGAATCCTGCACAATCCAACGGACTTTCAGCAAAGAGTGTGTACATTTTTTTACTATTGTGCTACAAAAACTCTGTTTATCGTCACTAAAGGCTGCATATTCAGCAGCACGTATCTGCTTTCAGGAGAAGCCTCATCCCTATGAAGTCAAGCAAATACCCGATTTCCCACGCTCTGACATCGTTTAATCATACCACGGTAGCACCAGTGGAAGCTCCGGCCCCTATCAGTGTCAAGAGCCCCGCAAAAGTCCACCGTCTGCCCTCTTCGATCTGGAAGAAGATGGAGGGCAGCGCAGGCAATCCTTTGGATAAGGCCGTTGAACTGACCCGCGACTTCTTTTTCCGGGAGCAGTTGCCGGATGGTTACTGGTGGGCAGAGCTTGAATCAAACGTCACCATTACGGCAGAGTACATCATGCTGTTCCACTTCCTTGGCATGGTTGACAAGGACAAAGAGCGCAAGATGGCCAACTATCTGCTGCGCCAGCAGACTGAAGAAGGCTACTGGACGGTCTGGCACAACGGACCGGGTGACCTTTCCACCACCATTGAAGCCTACTTCGCCCTGAAGCTGGCCGGCTATCATGCTGATCACATTGCCCTGCGTAAAGCCCGCGACTTTATCCTGGCCAATGGCGGCATCCTGAAGTCACGGGTTTTCACCAAAACGTTTCTGGCCATGTTCGGTGAGTTCTCCTGGCTGGGGGTTCCCTCCATGCCGATCGAGCTGATGCTGTTGCCTGACTGGGCCTACCTGAATGTCTATGAATTCTCCAGCTGGGCCCGTGCCACCATCATCCCGATGTCTGTGTTAATGGCCAATCGTCCGGTCTATAAACTACCGCCCCATGCACGGGTGCAGGAGCTGTACGTGCGTCCGCCCCGGCCCACCGATTACACCTTTACCAAGGAAGACGGCATCTTCTCCCTGAAGAACTTCTTTATCGGTGTAGATCACCTGCTCAAGATCTACGAATCAAGCCCGATCCGCCCTTTCAAGAAGCGGGCAACCGAAAAGGTGGAACAATGGATACTTGAACACCAGGAGAAAACCGGTGACTGGGGCGGCATCCAGCCCGCCATGCTGAACGCCATCCTGGCGCTGCACTGCCTGGGCTATGCCAATGACCATCCGGCCGTGGCAAAAGGCTTGGAGGCCCTGGCCAATTTTACGATTGAAGACAGTGACTCCTTGGTGCTGCAATCATGCATCTCACCGGTCTGGGATACGGCACTGGTGCTGCAAGCCATGCAGGAGGCCAGTGTTCCTTTGGATCACCCGTCTCTGATCAAGGCGTCCCAGTGGCTGCTCGATCGTGAGGTACGGATCAAGGGCGACTGGAAGATTAAATCACCTGATCTGGAACCTGGCGGCTGGGCCTTTGAATTTCAGAACGACTGGTACCCCGACGTGGACGACTCGACAGCCGTGATGATCGCTATCAAGGATATCAAAGTCAAGAACACCAAAGCCCGTCAGGATGCCATCCGGCGCGGCATTGACTGGTGTCTGGGGATGCAGAGCGAAAACGGCGGCTGGGCAGCCTTTGACAAAGACAACACCAAGCATATGCTGAACAAGATCCCGTTTGCTGATCTGGAGGCATTGATCGACCCCCCTACTGCTGATCTGACCGGGAGGATGCTGGAGCTGATGGGCAATTTTGGCTACACCAAAGACCATCCCCAGGCAGTCAGCGCCCTGGAGTTTCTAAAAAACGAACAGGAGCCGGAGGGCCCCTGGTTCGGCAGATGGGGCGTCAACTACATTTACGGCACGTGGTATGTGTTGATCGGGCTGGAGGCGATCGGCGAGGACATGAACAGCCCCTATATCAAGAAGTCGGTCAACTGGATCAAGTCCCGGCAGAACCTGGATGGAGGTTGGGGTGAAGTCTGTGATTCCTACTGGGACCGCACCCTGATGGGCTGCGGCCCCAGCACCGCCTCCCAGACATCCTGGGCCCTGATGGCCCTGATGGCCGCCGGTGAGGTCGGCTGCCAGGCGGTTGAACGGGGGATTCAGTATCTACTGGCCACCCAGAACAGTGACGGCACCTGGGATGAAGAGGCATTTACCGGCACCGGTTTCCCCAAGTATTTCATGATCAAGTACCATATTTATCGCAACTGCTTCCCGCTGACCGCCTTGGGCAGATATCGCCGGCTGACGGCGGGGACGCACGCACAGTAACAACCAGCCGCAGTAACAGCCACGTACGGGAAGCCCCGCTGTTGCAAGACGGGGCTTTTCCCATTCTGGAGAGACGAGACAGACCATGAAGGCTTTTGTCACCGGCGCCACCGGCTTTATCGGCGCCAGTATAGTGCGGGAACTGTTGAAGGATGGCCACAGAGTTGCGGCACTGGTCAGGAACGGATCTGATACCGCCAACCTTCAGGGGCTTGACGTCACCATCCTGCGGGGTGATCTGCATGACCAACAGCAGCTTGAGCAGGGCATGGCCGGCTGCGATTGGGCCTTTCATGCTGCTGCCGATTACCGGCTCTGGTGTCCTGAACCACAAGCCATGTACCATGCCAATGTGGATGGCACCCGTACCCTGTTGGCTGCAGCACTTGCTAGCGGTGTGACACGGGTGGTGTACACCAGCAGTGTCGGCACCCTGGGCAACCCCGGCAATGGCACGCCAGGCACGGAAGAGACACCGGTCAGCCTGACCGACATGGTGGGAGACTATAAAAAGAGTAAGTTTCTGGCAGAGCGGGAAGCGGAAAAATTCGTTGACAAGGGTCTTGGCCTGATTATAGTCAACCCTTCCACCCCGGTGGGGCCGTTTGACATCAAACCAACCCCTACCGGCAAGATCATTGTGGATTTTTTGAACCGCAAGATGCCGGCCTACCTTGATACCGGCCTGAATCTGATCGCCGTGGAAGACTGCGCCCGAGGCCATATCCTGGCAGCGGAAAAAGGACGGATCGGCCAGAAATACATCCTTGGCAACCGGGATCTCACCCTGCGGGATATCTTCGGCATGCTTGAGCAGCTGACCGGCCTTGCAGCCCCCAGGGTGCGTCTGCCCTACACGCCGATCCTGCTGGCTGCCTATGTAAACGAGGCAGTTTCACGGCTGACCGGCAGAGAACCGCTGATTCCGTTGGCCGGTGTCCAGATGGCAAAGAAATTCATGTTTTTCGATGCATCCAAGGCAGTGCATGAACTGGGGCTTCCCCAGACTCCGGTAGAAGAGGCACTTAAGCGGGCTGTTGACTGGTTCCGTTTCAATGGCTATGCCTCTGCATAAGGAAACCGTTATGTTACTTGAAACCATACAGAACCCTGCTGACCTGAAAAAGCTGACACCGGAACAACTCCCGGATTTGGCTGAAGAAATCCGCTCTTTTCTGCTCTCAACCGTATCGGAAACCGGTGGACACCTGGGGTCAAACCTTGGTGCGGTCGAGCTGTCCCTGGCCCTGCATTACTGTTTTAGCACCCCGCAGGACAAGATTGTCTGGGATGTTGGTCACCAGGCATACACCCACAAGCTGTTGACCGGACGCCGGGATCGCTTTGCCACCCAACGCCAGTACAAAGGGATATCCGGCTTCCCCAAACGGTGCGAATCAGAACATGATGCCTTTGGCGTGGGGCACGCATCCACCTCCATCTCCGCTGCCCTGGGCATGGCGGTTGCCGACAACCTGGATCAGAAGAAGAATAATGTGATTGCCGTGATCGGCGACGGTTCCCTGACCGGCGGCATCGCCTTTGAAGGCCTGAACCAGGCCGGCCACCTCAAGAAAAATCTGATTGTGGTGCTGAACGACAACGAGATGTCCATCTCCAAGAACGTCGGTGCCTTTTCCGCCTTTGTCTCCCGTAAGATGACCACCCGTCATTTCCGTGAATTGAAAAAGGAGATGAAGGAACTGCTGACCAGCATCCCGGCCTTTGGCAAGGATATCCTTAAGTTTGCCCGTCGCGCTGAAAACTCTCTCAAAGGTTTTTTGACCCCTGGCGCGCTGTTTGAGGCCCTGGGGTTTGACTACATCGGTCCGATTGACGGCCATGACCTGCCCGGCCTGATTGAAGTCTTCAATAATGCCCGTGAGTTTGACGGCCCGCTGCTGCTGCATGTCATGACCACCAAGGGCAAGGGCTACCGTCCGGCTGAAGAGACACCGGACAAATTCCACGGTGTAGGTGCCTTTGATCTCTCCACCGGCAAAGCACCGGCCAAGTCATCCACGATTTCCTACACTGAAGTCTTTGGACGCACCCTGGTTGATCTGGCCAAGGAAGATCCAAAAGTTGTCGCCATCACCGCTGCCATGCCGGACGGTACCGGTCTGAACTTCTTTAGCGATGCCCTGCCGGACCGTTTCTTTGATGTGGGTATTGCAGAGCAGCACGGCATCTGTTTTGCCGCTGGACTGGCTGCTGACGGCTTCAAGCCGGTGGCAGCGATCTACTCATCCTTCATGCAGCGGGCCTATGACCAGGTCTTCCATGATGTCTGCCTACAGAACCTGCCGGTGGTAATCGCCATGGATCGCGCTGGCCTGGTGGGTGATGATGGCCCCACCCACCACGGCGTGTTTGACCTCTCATTCATGCGCCACCTGCCGGGCCTGACCTTTATGGCCCCCAAGGATGAAAATGAACTACGCCACATGCTCAAAACCGCACTGGAGCTGAAGGCCCCGGTGGCCCTGCGCTACCCCCGCGGTGCAGGCTATGGCGTACCTCTGGACAAAAAAATGGAATGCCTGCCGATCGGCAAAGGTGAGCTGCTGCGGGAAGGTACTGACCTGACCATTGTTGCCATTGGTTCAACAGTCATGCCTGCGGTCAAGGCCGCTGAACAGCTTGCAGAGCAGGGAATCAGCGCCGGTGTCGTAAATGCCCGTTTCATCAAGCCGCTGGATGCCGATCTGATCCTTGGTCAGGCCAGGGCAACCGGCAGGATTGTAACGGTTGAAGAAAACGTCCTGCAGGGCGGCTTTGGCAGTGCCGTGCTTGAACTGCTGCAGGATAACGCTATGTCACAGGTCAAGGTCAAACGGCTTGGCATACCGGATCAGTACATTGAACAGGGAACCCAGGCACAACTCCGTAAGGATGTGGGGATTGATGCTGATGGTATAGCAGCTGCAGTACAGGCGTTTCTGAAGAATTGAAAGGATTGATTACATGCGTTTCCCCTGGCGTTTGAACTATGATTTGACCAAGTACATCATCAAAAACAACCTCAACAAGGTTGAGAAGTACCCGCTGGTATTGATGCTGGAACCGACCCACCTCTGTAACCTGACCTGCTCCGGCTGTGGTCGTATCCGCGAGTATGCCAACACCATCAACGACATGATGTCGCTGGACGACTGCCTGAAGTCGGTTGATGAATGTCCGGCACCGGTGGTTACCATTACCGGTGGGGAGCCGTTTCTGTACCCCCATATTTATGAGTTGGTACAGGGGATACTGGACCGTGGCCGTCACATCATGTTTTGTACCAATGCCGTACTGATGGAAGAATCCATCAAAAAGATGCAGCCCCACCCCAACCTGACCTTTAACGTCCATATGGATGGCCTGGAGCAGACCCACGACCGTATTCTGGAGCGCAAAGGCTGCTTCAAGACCGGTATGGCAGCGATCAAGGCAGCCAAGGCAAAGGGGTTCAGGGTCTGCACCAACACCACCATCTTCACCGACACCGATCTGGTGGAGATTGAGATGCTGTTCCAGCAGCTGGAAGAACTGGGAGTTGACGGTATCCTGGTGGCACCCGGCTTCAGCTATGAAGCGGTTGAAGAGGAAAAACAGTTCCTGGTCCGCCTGGAGATTGAAAAGAAGTTCCGTCAGGTCTATGAGATGAGCAAGAAGCACCGCTTCTGGTCCACCCCGATGTACCTGCGGTTCCTGAAGGGTGAGAAAAAACTGCAATGCACCCCCTGGGGCAACCCGACCCGCAACCCCCAGGGCTGGAAGGCCCCTTGCTACCTGATCACCGACGGTCACTACCCCACCTTCAAAGAGATGATGGAGCAGGTCAACTGGGATAGCTACGGCGTGGGCAAAGACCCCCGTTGTGCCCAGTGCATGATGCACTGCGGCTTTGAACCGACGGTTGTGACTGAAGTAGGCAAAAGCCCCAAAGACATTCTTGAAATGATGCTCTGGAACTTATCTTGACGCTTTTCCTACATTATGAAGGATTAGGAATAGTTTAGAAGCATATATAAATATCAACAACTTAAACACTATCAAGCATCACAGAACCTGCTAAGCCTTATGAAGGATTTAGCAGGTTTTTTAATTCTGATCCTACCTATAGACTACCTTTTCATTCCTACCTGTAGTAAAAGGTAGGAACCAATCCATAGCCACACAAAATCGGTGTTCCATATATACAAACATATTTCGTGACGGAAACATATTTCTTTAATTATATTAATATGTTAGAAGACAATCAAAGCCGCTTTAAAAGTGGCTTTTCGATAAAAGTGTATATATGTGTTTTTCATGGTGTTCCAGGTGTTCCGGTGTTCCAGTCCTTGATTTTGTATTTATTACAGCATGTTACTTGGAACACTAGCAGTCAAAAGCCGGAACACCTACCTTTTCAGGTGTTCCGGCAAGGCCTTATTCTGGATTGCTTGAATCGAATTGAAAGGAGAATGTGTCATGCCCAAGATGCAGCTTACCAAGCGCAACATTGACAAACAGATTCCACTTACTGAAAGCGGACAGGTTGACTATTTCGATACTGAGTTAAAAGGCCTCATGCTGAGAGCTGGCAAATGCAGCAAGACCTTTTACGTTCAGATAGACGTGAAAGACCCGGCAACAGGCAAGTTCAAGACAGTTCGTGAAAAGCTGGGAGCATACGGAGAGCTTACCCCTGAGCAAGCCCGGCAAATGGCCCCAGATGCTATCAGGAGAATTCGGGAGGGTAAACCGGCTGCAATGCCTGCCCCTACCCTCTATCAGATGTATGAACGGTATTTGAGAGACAAGCCATTAACTGAAGCGACCAAGCTCCACTATACGGGCTACTTGCCCCGTCTGTTTCCAAGCTGGCTTGAATTACCTTTGGATAAATTGCACCTGGTATTGTCACCTGATGTAGTTACGGAAAGGTTTTGGCAGGTTCGAGAAAACAACGGCCCCGGTGCTGCTAATTGCAGCTTCAGATGTTTGCAGGCCATTGTGAATTACGCAGAAGTGATTTACCCTCAGTTTATCATGAAGAATCCGTTCAAGGTGTTATCCGGTGCAAAGATGTGGACAAAGATCGGCAGCCGTGACGACCATCTGGAGCCAGGGCAGATGAAGCAGTTTGTTGACTCGCTGGTAACGGCGACTCCTGCACACAGGGATTGTTACCTGTTGGCACTCTATCACGGTGTCAGGGCTAAAGAGGCATACACGCTGCAATGGCAACATGTAAACTTTGAAAAAGAGATCGTCACCTTCTGGCATGAAACAGAGGTTTCAAAGCGAACCTACACTGCACCTATGTCAAAGCAGTCAAAGGAAATACTGATGAGACGCAAGCAAGCAGCGGCTGAAGGTGATGAGTATGTTTTTCCGGTTCAGGGAGCGCGTGGCAAGCGTGGCCATTTGATTATTCGTGCCGATGATCTTAAAAGAAGGACAGGGCTTGACCTTACCGTTCACGGCTTGAGGCGTACCTTTATCACGATTGGGGAACGGCTGCGACTGAGGCGTGAGGATATAAACAGGCTGACCGGACATGTTGACAGTAGTGTTACCGGTAGACACTACAGCCGACTGACGCATGATGATATGAGGCCGGTACTACAGGCTATCTGCAACGAAATTGACCGCCTGATTCATGAAGGTGCTGTAACAAAGGTAATACCGTTTCCGGCAGCGACTGGGACAAGCTGCTGATTGCCAAGGCCGAACCGGCCCCATTGCTGGCCCCTGTCGTTCCTTCTGGATCGTTTCCGCTGAACCCTGTCTAAAAACAGACGCTGTTTGACTTTTACTTATGAAAGGCTTATATATTTATTATGTATAGCGTTGACTGGAAAGCGAAGGCTCTGAAACAATTGGAAAAGATTGACCGTCAAGCCCGTGATGATATTCGGACGGCGGTTGGCAGGCTTGTTGACTGGCCGAACGTCCAGCAGGTTAAAAAGCTGGTGAACCATGATTGTGATTACCGGCTGAGAGTTGGCAACTATCGAGTGATTTTTGACGTACTTGACGCAGTGCGTATAATCAGGATTGAAGAGGTGAAAAAGAGAGATGATCGAACCTATTAAGATTCAAACGATATATCAAGGCGGGGTTCCTGCCTTTGTTGTGTTACCGTTTGCCGACTTTGCACGGGAACACCCCAAAGAAGCAGCAGCAATTAAGCCAATTGAACCACGGATACCTGAAGGCGATTACCTGCCGCATGAGGTGGTAAGTCTGCATTTTGACCAGGACATGGCCTATCTGAAGGCGTGGCGTGAATATCTGGGGCTTACTCAGGCAGAGGTGGCAGAAAAGGCCGGGATCAGCCAGGCTGCTCTTTCACAGATGGAGAACGGCGAAAGTAAGCTGCGTAAGGCAACCCGTGAAAAACTGGCGGCTGCCATGGGTATCAGCTCCAGTCAGTTGCTGTGAACATCAGGCGGCTGGAACTGCCCCCCTATCTCTAGCCTTTCTCAGTGTGGCGCTAATGTCGGCATAGGCAAGCTGATGTTTGCCTGAATGCGTCATCTCTTCTGCAATTGGTACGCTTCCGGGCTTGAACACCCCCAAGCGGTTGACCTGTAAAAATGCTTTCAGCTCTTGCAGCGACTTCCCCTGTTTTGCTGCAATCTCTGTCAACTCGGAATCGGTACCTATGGGAATTGGTCCGTAACGTTTTTCAGGGTTCATTTCTCACCTTCTTGTTCATCACTGCTTGGCTTTATAATGACCTTGCCTTGCTCATCCTCTGAGTAAAATCGGAATGAAAAGTCCGGTCGTAATGCACCTCTATGCCGTATTCGTTTTAATTCAATCATGGATTGCATGATGGTCATGCCCGGAAATGGTCCAGCCTTCAGTACATCTTGATAAAGCTGGTCCTCTTCCCGTCTTATCATTCTGAGGGTTTGCTCTACCATCTCTTCCTGTGTAACGTGCCGTTGGTTGCGGTTTTCTTGCAAGCGTTGCTCATTCCGCTGCTTGTGGTATTCAGTTAATGGCATGCATCCTCCTGTTTTCCTTTGCTATGGAACGTTATATTCTCTTGCTATTGAGTCTGCATCTGCAAAGATGAACAGATGACGGCTGGCCTGCCATGCTTCGGCCTCTGACATACCACCCTTCATAAGCGTGTTCATTTCCATCTGCGTCAGATTGGCTGCGGCTATGGCCTCTTTTTCCAGGTCGCTATTATCCACCATCCGCTGATACACTTCCGGGTTGGTTTTCTTCCAGTGATCCCTTGCCAATGCAGCCATCTGGGGTATGGTCATAACGCCTCTCCTATGTTCCATGGAGTTGGTTTTTGCTTGGCTGTGATAGTATGGTGAACAGCATCAGGGAGATGGTAGCATGAAGATAAAAAACGTCAAACTGGCTGAGCCTCCCTATCTGTTTGAAGCATACGCACATGCAGTAGCCCCTCTTTCTGAAGAGGACGGCGGGGCTACATGATTGCCTTTCCCGGTCTATCCGGTTCCTTCCTACAGGATTGTTTCTTTGTGAGTTCCATCCGAAATAATTTCGGATAGATAGCCTACAAAATTCCTGTTGACATTACCCGGCCTGCTGCCGTACCTTGCCGATTAACGGAGCCTAGAAACTCCACTAACAGCGGACCCGCACCCGTCAGACATTGCGGCTTTTTTGTATCTTGGTGCTGCCCCTGTAGCTTCTGCATGGGCTGCCGGGAGTGCGGTTAATACAATACCCGCAAGGGGAATACACCCGCCGCCTGTTAGCGGTTTCTAGGCTCCCGGCAGCTCTGTTTTCAGGGCTGCATACTTCACGGTACAAGGAGCCGCAATCATGCCCAGTCAACAATCCCTTGCTGTCTCTTCGGATGCTTTCCCCTCTTCTTCTATTCCCCAACTGAAGGTTGTTTTTTGCGGTTCGGTCTGTGAAACAGCTCCACGTTATATTTGTCCGTCACAGGTTGTTGATGCAATAGCAGAAGATATGCGACAGCTTGACCGTGAGGCATTTTACGTGCTGCACCTGAACGGTAAAAATCAGATCATATCCAAAGAACTGATCTCTCTTGGCAGCCTGAATCAATCCATTGTGCACCCCAGAGAAGTTTTCAAGGGGGCGCTACTGAACAACTCTGCTGCAATCATAGGTGTGCATAACCACCCGTCCGGCGACCCAACGCCCAGTACTGAAGATAAAGTTATCACCCGGCGATTGCGCGACTGTGCTGAGCTTCTTGGTGTGAAATTATTGGACCATATCATAATCAGTTTTTTCTGTGCCGGTACACGATACTTCAGTTTTGTGGAACATGGTTGGCAGTGCGATACGCGTATGCAACAGCAGGCTGTTGCTGTACCTGTAAATCAAGAAAACAAGCGGTGTGCTTGGTTGATTGAAATGCGTAAGCTGGCCGGTATCACTCAAAAACAACTGGCAGGTTTAGCAGGCCTGAAGCACCAGGCGGTAATATCCGAAATGGAGCGTGGCTGGAAAGAGATACCAAAAGAGGTTGAAAAGAGCCTGATGTCTATTCTGCAAGGTCTTATCACCAAACAGCAGCAACCAGCGTAGCGGCTGATCCCGCACCGTCCATTCTTCGGACTCTGGGTCTCTGTCCGCTTCGCTTATGCTGGAGACATACACAAATCCATCTGAGGAGGTCGGGGATGACACCGTTAACTGAAAAGATTTTGGACACGAAAGAGTCTCTTAGAAATCAGGTTATGGCGCTTGAGGCGTATGTTGACCGTTTCTTTGAAATGGACGAGCACGATAGAGGTCGCGGGATGTTGCTTAAAAACATCAGTAGCGAGCTTGGGCGGTCTCTTGCCATGCTGTCAGAGGCATACCAATTATCACAACAACAAGGCGGCAGCGACCGGCACAGGGCTTGACCCTGCCGGTCTCAGTATCCGGGGATAGCGCGACGGCGCGACAAGGCGGCAACTCCTGACCGCTTTCCCCGGATGATTTCAGACAGGAGCCACAAAGGAGAGTGGCGAGATGGACGGGAAAAAGGAATGGTTCACGTTGCGGGAGACAGTGGCACTGATGAAGCCGGAACACAACGGTTATCCGATGGAAGAAGCGGAAGCAGTTGCGTGGCTACTTAACTTGCTTTTGTCTGATGTTGTTATTCAAAGCGGAGAGACCCCACTATTAGCTTCTTACATTTTTGTTGAACCAGTTGAAATATGGACTAATTACAGAACCGGCGAAACCGATATGTTTTGTGGCCTAGTTGATATTTGGATTGAGGGTAGATCACCACGCAACATTCAAGGTTTGCCACCAGGCTTTATTGCTCTTGAACCAACAACACATTGCACGTCACATAAGCATGGGGACTGTCGGATTAGTCTCCATCATCGCGTCAGTGGAAAACCGAATGAATATCCTAAAATCCGCCTTGTATATGAAAAATCGATTAGGGAGTCAGAGATTGTTATTTCTTTAGATACCCTGTCTCGGTATGCGTCAGAATGGGGACTAGATGAAGTTTTGGCGTCTATTGAGCAGTTTGACTGTGGCTACACCGAAAGTGTTGACGAGACAAGAGCTGAACGATTGAGTCGATGTATAGAACGGGTAAATGACCTTCGCAAAACGGGCTTGTCAGATAAGGATATTATTTGCCGATTGTATGACACAGGAGAGTTTAGAGCATGGGCAATACTTGGCCAGGCTATTGATCCTAATCCACATCGTGAGCTGTCACTTACCGCTTGGCATAAAAATGGGATTCGTGCTGCGGAACGCGAAGGGATGAATAAGAAGTCAAATGTCAAAGGGTGATTTGTCAGTTTCCTGTCAATAATTGACCCTGTTAATGCCTTATCACCGCGCGGAATTCTTTTGAAAAGGTGATAAAGGCAATGAAAAAAAACTTAACAGAGAAGGAAGCATCTGAAGTTTACGGCCCCTCTGTGGCCTGGTTCAGGCGTAAGAGGTGGGAGGGAGATGGTCCTAAATTCATTAAGTTACCCGGAATGGTGCTGTACCCTATTAAAGAGCTTGAGGCCTATTTCTCAAGCCGCCTTCGCAGTTCAACCTCTGACCCAGGCTCAGCAGTAAAAACCGTTCAGGAGTCAAAACACGTAGAAAAGGTTCGGCGAATCAACAAGCCAAGCGAGACCTTGCCTGCCGGATATGCCTCTCCCACATCGGGGCCTGGGGGGGCGGAGCAATGACTGGACACCCATTGACAATGGTGGCTGATAAGTTGGCGCTACATCAAGATCTCACAGCAGGTCTGACGTGCAGCATCGGACTATTGCAAAACTTCCCCCGCGACCCCGCTGCAACTATCCTGATTGCCCTGGATGTTGATATGAGCAAGCCGCAGTCGGCAGCATGGAGGCTTTACCGGCTTCTGACTGGAAAGGAGGCCGATCATGACGAATGAAACCTGTCAGGCCATCCAATCCGCCTGTTACGAGCTCGGCATTACCCCTCCTCCTGCTGAGTCAATCGTCTTTGACGGCAAGATCCACCGATACCACGACCCGAACCACGATAAGCACGGCGAGTGCAACGGCTGGTTCAAGGGTTGTGACAACGGCAACGGAAGTTTCGGAGGCACCGTTGGTCATTGGCGGCTTGGTTGTAAGAAAAACTGGACCAGTTTGTCCAAGCGAGAGTTTACCCCTGAAGAGAAGGCAGCCTATGCCAAACAGATGCAAGAGGCCCGGAAGCGTGAAGAGGAAGAACGGCAGCGATTCCAGGAACGCATTAGGCAGAAGGCGGAAACCTTGTTTAAGCAGTCCAAACACGCTGACCACTCCCACCCTTACCTTGTCCGCAAAGGGATCAAGCCCCACGGTATCCGGCAGCTGGTGCAATCGCTGGTAATACCGTTGCGTGATTCAGCCGGTCTGCTTTGGTCGCTTCAGTTTATTAATGGTGACGGCAGCAAGCGGTTTCTGTCTGGTGGGCGTACTGCTGGATGTTACTGGTCTGTTGGCCCTGCCCCGACTGACGTGTTGCTGATTTCGGAAGGGGCGGCCACTGCCTGCACCCTATTTGAATCAACCGGCCTGCCGGTGGCAGCGGCTATGAACGCCGGTAACATGAAGGCGGTGGCGCTGGCCTTGCGGAAGAAGTTCCCCAAGATACAGCTGCTACTGTGTGCTGATGCTGACCCGGTTGGTCGTGAAAAAGCTCAAGCTGCTGCTGATGCGGTTGGTGGCACAATGATAGAGCCAGACTTTGAGGGGGTGCCCCATGGGGAAAGCTCCCTCTGACTTCAATGATCTTGCAGCAACCAAAGGCACAACAGCAGTCAAGCAGCAGATAGCGGCGGTGGTTGATGCTGAGAAGGGCATCCCCTTTAATCCCTTTCTTATCAAGCCAAACGGTGTCTATCTGACCAAGATAACTAAAGAGGGTGACACAGAAGAACTGTTCTTCTGCTCCTACCTGAAGCCGGTTGGCCTGGCCCGGTCGGTGAAAGGTGAAAACTTCGCCCTTGCCATGGAGATGAAAGACCCAGACGGACGGTTGAAACCGTTTGTACTCTCCCTTGAATCCCTGCACCGTGCCGGTGGTGAAGAGGCAAAGCTGATCTTCTCCCGCCTGGGTGGTTACTTCGGAACCGGCATTCGTACCCGGCAGGCGTTCAGCGACTTCTGCAATGCGATCATGGCCCGTTCTGCCAATCTCCCCCGGATAGTTCTTGCTTCTCAGTGCGGTTGGTTGCGGCTATCCGGTGTCAGTCCCTTTGTGCTGCCGGACGGTACGGTGGTGGGTGCATCCGGCAAAGAAAAGGTGATCCTGCAACACCCTGATGTTGGCGGCCCGGAATGTGCGGTAAAGGGGACGCTGGCCGACTGGCATGAGAAGGTTGGCCGGTTCTGTGTGGGGAACAGCCGCCTGCTGCTGGCAGCTTCTACGGTGTTTGCCGGTCCCCTGCTGGAACTGATGAACCGGGAAAGCGGTGGTCTGCATCTGGTGGGGATCTCTTCCTTGGGCAAGAGTACGGTGCTGAACGTGGCCGGTTCCTGCATGGGTGAACCCCGCTCCACCATCCGCACCATGAATAGCACGGCCTCTGCCTTTGAAAATCAGGCCTCCCTTGCGAATGATACCTGTCTGCTACTTGATGAGCTTGGGGAAGCTCCTCCTGAGCAGCTTGGGGCAGTGATCTACAAGCTATCCAATGGGCAAGGCCGGGGACGTGCTGACCAGACAGGCAATGCCAAAGAGCGCCGGACGTGGCGCTTACTGTTTGTGACAACTGGCGAGACTGATCTTGAATCAATGATGAAGCAGGCAGGTAAAAAGACCTTTGCCGGTCAAATGCTGCGACATGCCAACATCCCGGCAGATACCGGCGTGCATGGTATCTTTGAGCAGCTCCACGGCCATGCAACCGGCGCGGCTCTGTCTGAATATTTAAGGCAGGCAGTGATGGAGTGCTTTGGTTCTCCCTTGCGTTCCTACCTGGATAAGCTGGTTGATGAGCGAAACCGACAACTGATCCCGCTACAGGAACGACTACACGGGATTGTGGAACGGTTCAAGGTGCAAGCGGTCCCCCAGGGTGCTGACGGGCAGGTGTCCCGCGTGGCCTCCCGCTTTGCCCTGATAGCTGCTGCCGGAGAACTGGCAACAGAGTACGGCGCTACCGGTTGGCCAGTTGGTGCTGCCTTTGACGGGGTGCTGACCTGCTTTGCTGCATGGCTTGAGCGCCGGGGAACCATCGGCAAGGCTGAAACTGAAATGTTATTGGAGCAGGTGGCGGCGTTCCTTGAAGCCCACGGAGAGAGTCGCTTTACCCCAATGGAGGGGGATGCAAAAGGTCCGGCTCGTCCGGTGGTAAACCGTGCCGGTTTCAGGAGGGCGGTGGTATCGGCCCCTACTGGTGACTACACGGCCACAGAATACTTTGTGCTGCCTTCGGCCTTCAGGGAGATGGTAGCAGGCTTTGAACCCAAGTGGGCGGCCCGTGTGCTGGCAGACAAGGGGTTAATCGAATCCGGCAAGGACAAGACCAGCGTTACCCGCAACCTGCCGACCATGGGCAAGACCCGCTGCTATCACTTTCCGGCACAGTTTGAAGGTGATGAGATTACAGAATCCGCAGATACGCCGTTTTGAGTGAGAACATCATGACAAATCAATTTGCGGCAGAACAGTTAGCAGAAAAGAACCGGACGAGTATAGCCAATATGCCACTTGCCACCACCCAAGATTTTGTTAACCAGTGTGAGCGTTTAAACGCTAATAAACCTGATATTATTAGCACCTTAATAAGTAATGAAACCTGCAGGGTAGATGAACAGATGATCCTGTCCAGCTACACTCAGCTATGTGGGTATTTTCCTGTAAATGATTTTCTGATCGCTTGGGAGCAACAGGGGCGAAAAGGCGGCGCTGAACACAAGGTGGCGTTGCTGAATGACGGCAAGACCGTCCGCAAACTTGGGGGACTTATCACGGATTCAAATTGGTGGGAGAAAATTCAAAGATTTGAGCTTCACAATCAGGTATTTAGCGGTACTCCTTACAGCTTCAGGGGGTATTCAGAAGTCAACAAAGTTGTGCATTACGTCGTTGACCAGCAATTCATCATTGGCGAGTCCATTGTAAATGCCCCTATATCAGCTATTAAGCGTTACATGAGGGCAAATAATTACCGTATTTATCTCCCCCGCAAATGCTTGGGACTTCCCAAAGAAGTCAGTGCCATACACCAAGTGTTTATAAACCATTTTCAAGCAATTGCGGTGTGGGAGCTTCACGCCAATAATGTTCTCTATCATCAACAACGCGATGAATTGTATTTCATAGATCCGCAGATTAAGCGGATTTATAATCAAAGCTGCTTTGAATCGCTGATTGAGCTGACAAGCTGATTGCCGTTTTGAGTAAGGATATGACAATGATAACCTTAAACGGAACAGGGGCGGTGTGTGCCGCCCCCTGTTCTTGTCTGCGCCGTCAAGCTGCTGCTGGTACATCGTCAAGATACTTGTAGAGCGTTTGTCGCGTTATCCCCATATCCTTAGCTACCTTTGATTTAGGAACCCCGGCAGCAACCCTTGCCTTTGCTTCTACAGCCTGTTCAGGCTTCAGGCACTTTGAACGGCCCCTGTAGACCCCTTTCTGCTTTGCCAGCTTAATCCCTTCAGCCTGCCTGGATTTAATCAGACTACGCTCAAACTCGGCAAAGCTGCCCAGCATGTTCAGCATCAGCACCTTAAATGGATCATCGCTTCCCGTGTCAAATTCCATTCCTTCTTTGATAAACCGGACGGCGACACCTTTGCCGTTCAGCTCCGTTACTATCTTCCGCAGATCAAGCAGAGAACGGCCCAGACGATCAAGGGAATGCACCACCACGGTATCACCCTTGCGTGCATATTCAATCATCCGTTGCAGCTCTGGCCGGTTAGTATCCTTACCGCTGATCTTCTCTTCAAAGACATGATCCAGTTGCAGGCCGTCAAGCTGACGATCAAGGTTCTGGCCTTCTGAGCTTACCCGACGATACCCGATAATCTGACCCGACATAACGCACCCCCTGAAATCAATATTGTTAATTTAGAGTTTAAACATTATTTCATTATTGTCAATTAAATTGTTTTTTGACTCTAAATTTACGATATTGAAGTATAGCGAGTGTGTAAATTTGGGGTAAAGGCTAAATTAACACAAAGTAAACTTTCCGGCATGGTTCAGGTGAAGGTATAGGCACGGGGCGAAAACGGTTCAGGTTGTGCCTGTCTCCTGATCCAGCTTGACCGGATTCCTTTAACGGCTACTGGTGGACGGTCTCCTGCCAGATCTTAGAGACAGACAGGCTCGGTGTAGTGGAGAGACTCCTTGTCTTGGTATATTCGCAGATAACATGCTGAAATAACATAAGCAGCTGGAACACTTTAAAACACGGGTGCTCCGTGTTTTTACTACCGGTGTTCCGTTTAAACTACTGTAATGAATCAACTATAAAGAGCCGGAACACCGGAACACTTGGAACACCGTCTAAAACACATACACAGTATTTTTTTCATAAAAAGAAGGTCAGTAGATGACCGAAGATACGCTTTGCCCCGGTCCCCTAAATTGTGCAATCATCAGCCAAGAGTTGCCAAATGATTGTATTTGCTAAGCTTTACTAACATTTTATTGACTTGCAGTAGGAAAAAGGAGAAAAAAGGAGAATGTATTCAGGCAATTGATCGCATTACTACCTACAGCCTACCTTTTGAGGCACACTTAATGATAACCACAAGATATAATAAATTTTTTTTGCTCTTGCTGTTTCGCTCTGGAACCTGTCATAAAAACACGATCTCGTGACGTAACCCACCATGAAAAACCTCCTTCTGTATCTTCTGTTCATACTGGCCATGACCGCTTTCTGCCCCCATCAGGCAGAGGCGGTCCAGCCTCGTACCCCTCAGTTGCTCTACCCTTCAAGTAAACGGATTGTCATCTTTGTAGCTGATGGCTGAGGCTACTGTACCAAGGCGGAAAGTTATTTCGCCACACGCAATATCCCGTTTGAATCAAGAGACATTCAAAAGAGCCACCAGTTCTACCGTGAATGGCATGACCATTTTAACGGCGATATTGTACCGCTGATCGTGTTTGATAACGGCAGGCAGGTGGTTGACAGCTTTGACCCACGGGCCATCAAACGGGCACTGAAGGTCATCGGTATTACCTCCAGAAACGGGAAGAAACCATAACATGCCAACCATTATTGATACCCACTGCCATATTTACTACGATGATTTCAAGCCCGACTGGGATCAGATGCTTGAACGGGCCGAAACAGCCGGTGTCAAAGGAATGATTGTGGTTGGCGCTGATGCAGTATCCAGCCAACAGGCAGTTGAGATAGCTGCCAGTCACCCCACCATCTTCTGCACCGTGGGTATCCATCCCCATGATGCCCAAGGGGTTGATGAAGCCACTATCACAGCACTGGAGGAGTTGGCACGGACCACTCAAAAGTGTGTTGCTATTGGCGAGATCGGCCTGGACTTTTTCAAAAACCGTTCTCCCCGTGAAGATCAGGAACGGGTCTTCAAGCGCTTTCTGCAGATGGCAAAAAAACTGGATAAGCCGGTGGTGATCCATGACCGGGATGCCCATGCAGAAACCCTGGCCATGATCAAGGAGGCCGGTGTTACCAAGGGTGTGATGCACTGCTTTTCCGGTGATCTGGCCTTTGCCCGGCAATGCCTTGAGCAGGGCCTGTACCTCTCCATACCCGGCACCGTCACCTACCCTTCCAATCAGCAGTTGCGGGAGGTGGTCCGTAACGTACCGCTGGAGCGCCTGTTGCTAGAGACTGATTGCCCTTATCTCTCGCCGGTGCCTCACCGTGGCAAGCGTAATGAACCGGCCTACACCCGTATTACTGCAGAAAAGGTGGCGGAACTGCGCGGGCTGACCGTTGAGGATGTGGGACGGATCACCACCATGAACGCCGGTCGCCTGTTTGGTATCCCGCTCTGGGATGAATCAACCAAGATCGCCTACCGGATCCGCAACTCGCTCTATCTGAACATCACCAACCGCTGTTCAAACCACTGTACCTTTTGTGCCAAATTTGACGAGTTTACCGTTAAAGGGCATAATCTGCTGCTGGACCATGAACCGGGCTTTGAAGAGGTGATGGCAGCCATTGGTCAGCCAAAAGATATTGATGAGGTGGTATTCTGCGGCTTTGGGGAATCACTGCTGCGGCTGGATTTGGTTAAGCAGGTGGCGCAGGCACTGAAACAGCGGGGCTACCCGATCAGGATCAACAGTGATGGTCAGGCCAACCTGGCCCACGGACGCAACATCCTGCCTGAACTGGCCGGACTGGTTGACAGCATCTCCATCAGTCTTAATGCAGCTGATGCAGTAACCTACGGCAAGCTCTGCAACACACCCTTTGGTGAAGCAGGCTGGCAAGGGGTCTGCGACTTCCTGCGGGAAGCGCCCCGCTATATCCCGGATGTAACCGCTACTGCGGTCACGGTCCCCGGCATTGATATTGAGGCCTGCCGCAGAGTAGCTGAGGAGCTGGGGGTGAAGTTCAGGGTGCGGGAGTACGCTGAAGTAGGGTAGCGTTACTCCCTGTCTGCCTGATGTTCCTCATAGATCCGCTTCAGATAGGTGTGTGAAACGGTTTTCTTAAACTCTTTCTTGAAGTGATCCGACAACTGCCGCCAGGACAGTTTTTCCTCTTCCCGCAACCTGACCAGTTCATCCAGATAGTTTTTCTCCAAGGCTGCCCGCAGCCGCTTTTTGTACGGTTTATGTTCCCGGACCGGCTGCGTCACCTGCGGTGCCTGCTCTATCCAGATCTGTTTCAAAACCGCCAGGAAGGCAGCATAGCCGGCCTCTCCCCCCCGGCTGGGGGCAACCCTGCCCAGGGCAAGCCACTCCTTGAACAGCTCCCGTTGCCGGCGATGTACCTCCACCCTCAGCTCTTCATCAAGCCGGGCATACAGTTCACCCAGCGCGACACGTTGTTCAGCGGTCAGACCGGTCAGTATTTCTATGGAGCGATGATCGGTCATGGGGGCTAGTAGGTCATGCTGGCTGCATTCAACAGGCCGATGGCCACCGAGAAGAAGGCCAGCAGTGTGGCAGAAGCAACCTGATTATCTTCAATCTGCTTAACCAGATCCTTGAAAATGCCCCGAACAGCAGAGAATACAAGGATCTGCACCACCATGGCCACCAGGGCCCAGGTCAGCATGTCCAGAAAACCGACACTGTGGGTGATGGCACTGTGCAGCGGCAGTACAAAGCCGATAAAGGCACCACCAAAACTGATGGCAGGGGCGGTTTTGCCTTCCCGTACCAGTTTCAGCTCATCATAGGGGGTAACTTTGCAGTAGATAGCGCAGAACACCAGCAGAAAGCCCAGCGCTGCCACAAAATACTTGGCAAAATCAATCAATCCTTGAAAAGAGTCCAGTTGCAGTCCGTTCATGAGTAGCCTCCGTTAAGTCTGATACTGAATAAATCAGGTAAAGTAATGGGGTAAAAACCGGCTGGCATTGGTGGTGACCAGTTGTCGATCCTCACGGATGCCGATACCTGCTGATTCGCCTGCCACAATCCAGGAACCGATCACTGGATAGTTACCGTCAAAGCAGGGAATGGCTGCCAGCTGCTGATAGACCAGTGCCTTACCGCCGTAGCTGCCTTCAACCTCATGCACCTGACCGTTGCGATGCACGGTCACGTTTTCACCTTCACGGGAAAGCAGCGGCTTGGTGACATAGTTGTCTCTGAACGGGCCTGCTTCAAAACCGGCCCGCAGCAGATTGTCGTGCCCTTCGAACAGCTCCCACATAATTGCCAGCAACCCCTTGTTGGAGAGCAGCATCTTCCAGGCCGGCTCAATCAACCGCATCCGGGCAGTTGCCAGTTTACGGCCAAAATACTCATTCACCAGCCACTCCCAGGGATACAGCTTGAACATGAGGTCAATCGGGCGGTCATCCAGATCAACATAGCGGCCTTCCACTTCTTCAAAACCGATATCGTTCATAAACAGCTGGGACGTAGTCAATCCGGCCTGGATGGCGGTATCCCGTAGATATTCAAGGTTGCCGAAATCCTCCGGGGCATCAGCCACACAGGAAAAATGGACCGTTGACGTAATCCCCATCCCTTTCCATGCCTCAATCAGCCGTTCGTGGATCGAGTTAAACTGGTCGGCATCAGGGTAGAGATCCTTCAGCCAGAACCATTGGATCACGCTGGCTTCCAGCAGGGAGGTGGGAGTATCGGCATTGTATTCCAGCAGCTTGGGCGGCGTATGGCCATCGTAGGCCAGATCAAAACGGCCATACAGGGAAGGCTCATCCTTTTCCCAGGCATCAACGATCAGCGGAACTGCATGGGGCGGGATCTGCAGTTTGTCGAACAGGTCTTTGTCGATGACATGCTGGGCTGCCTCAATACAACGCTCCTGCAGCTCATTGGTGGCATCTTCCAGCAGATCAATCTCGGCGCTGTCAAACTGGTAACAGGCCGTCTCGTCCCAATACGGTTCATCATCAATGGTGTGGTACACCATCCCCTGGGACTCAACGGTCTGTTGCCAGTTTATACGGGGTGGACGACTGATCCGTTGCATCAGGCTAGCCCCCGAAAGAGGAATGGAAGGAAGAAAGGCTGCCGAAACCGCCCCGGGAGACCGACACCGTCCGGATGGAACGGCTGCCCTGGCCCGGGTAGGTGCGCCCCATGATAAAACGGGGGCCGTAGAAATAGCCGTGACTGTAGTTACGATCCCCCTGCTTCATCTCTTCACAGTTTTTGGGATCATTACCCCAGTCATCCAGGCAGTCCTGTTTGTTTTTATAGACATGCCGATCCTCCTTTTTACCGCAACCACCAAGGGCCAGCATGCCGCCAATCAGGACCAGCGATATCTGCAGGGTGCTTCGTCTGCGCATAGGTCGCTCCAACAGATGTACTTGTCAACCGGTTTGCATTCAGCTGACTATCGGGTATAGATATACCAGTAAACAGTATTCTCGCAAGCACTGGGAGTATTTTTATGGAAAAAGCACTCTGTTTTGAAAAACTGGAACGCAATAGTGTTCAGTGTCACCTCTGCCGGCACCGTTGCATGATTACCGATGGCGGTCGCGGCATCTGCCGGGTTCGTGAAAACCGGGGCGGACAGCTGTACTCACTGGTTTCGGGACTGATTGTGGCAGAGCATAGCGACCCGGTTGAGAAAAAACCGCTTTTCCATTTCCTGCCCGGTTCACACTGCTATTCTGTTGCTTCTGTGGGTTGCAATTTCCGCTGCCTGCATTGCCAGAATGCCGATATAGCACAGTATGATGACCAGGGAACCGGACAGATGCCGGGCCGCCCGCTTCCGCCGGCTGAACTGGTTCGTCGTGCAGTGGCCAGCGGATGCCGTTCGATTGCCTACACTTATACTGAACCGACGGTCTGGTTCGAATACGCCCTGGCAACCGCGCGGCTGGCAGCGGAGGCAGGCCTCTACAACCTCTTTGTCACCAATGGCTACATCAGCACAGAGGCCTTGGGAATGATCGCGCCGGTGCTGCATGCCGCCAATATCGACCTGAAGGGGTTCAGCAGCGGCTTTTACCGCCGTGTCTGCGGTGCACGGCTGAGCGAGGTACTGGACTGCATCAGGGACTACCGCAGACGCGGTATCTGGATTGAGATCACCACGTTGGTGATACCGGGAGAAAATGATGACACGGAACAACTGAACGGCATTGCACGTTTTATTGCCGATGAGCTTGGGCCGGACACTCCCTGGCATGTTTCACGCTTTTTCCCGTGTTATCAGATGCTGGATCATCCCCCTACCCCGCTCGGTTCACTGGAACGGGCAGTTGAAGCCGGTGAACGGGCCGGTCTGAAGTATATCTACGAAGGGAACGTAGACAATGGCCGAGACCAAACGGTCTGTCCCGGCTGTGGTTCGGTGGTGATTGGACGCAGAGGTTACACCGTTACACAGATTAACCTGAAAGACGGTGCCTGCGCCAACTGCGGCAAACCGATGGCAGGAATATGGGGATAGAGAAGCAAGTGTGAAGGGTGAAGTTTGAAGAGTGAAAGGATTGAGGAGTCATCATGTTTGAAAGCATATATGATCTTCCAGTTAAGCAGGATGAAGAGCTGCCGTTTCAATTGCCGGAATGGATCGCCACTGCGCCATTTGAGGAATTCCTGGGTATGACCGTCCACGAGGCGAAAAACGGCAAGGCGGTGTTGAGCATGCCGTTCAAGGCAGCGCTCTGCCAGGGCAAGGGGCTGATGCATGGCGGGGCGGTGGCCGCGCTGGCAGACACCGCCCTGGCCATGGCAATCAAGAGCCTGTTGCCGGAAGGGACGGATTTTGTGACCATCAAGCTGGGACTGGAGTTTCATGCCCCGGTGCGTTGGGGGTTTGTGCGGGCCGAGGCCAGGGTGACGGATCAGGAAGACCGGAATATTGAGGGGGTGACGGAGATCATGACCGAGGAAGGGATCAAGGCAGCCACCTTCAAGGCCACCTTCAGGATCAGGGGGCAGCGTTCCTCAGCAAATTCCTAACCGTCTCATCTTTTCAACCAGGATTGTACGGTTCAGCCCCAGCAGGGCAGCGGCCCTGGCCTTTACCCCATTGGACATCTGCAGCGCCTTGGCAATCATCTTGCGTTCAAGCTCTTCAATGGCTGCCGGCATATCAATCCCTTCCGGCGACAGATCAAGACAGACCCCTTTGGGGCGTTCAGAGGCCTCGGTAATCTCAACCGGCAGATCATCAGGCCCGATACTATCCTGCTCGGTCAATGCCACCAGCCGTTCCACCACGTTCTCAAGCTCACGCACGTTACCGGGCCAACGGTAGCGTTCCAGTGCATCAAGGGCCGGCTTGTTGAGGCTCATCAAAGGCCGCCCCATCAGGTGGCAGAATTTGTCCAGAAAATGGCTGACCAGCGGCAGCAGATCTTCACGCCGTTCACGCAGAGGCGGCAACTGCAGCGGAATGACATTCAGGCGGTAAAAAAGATCCTCCCGGAAACTGCCCTGGCGGACCTGTTCTTCTAGATCGGCGTTGGTGGCGGAGATCACCCGCACATCCAGCTTGATCGGTTTGGTGGAGCCGACCCGCTCCACTTCCTGTTCCTGCAGCACCCGTAACAGCTTCGACTGCAGATGCATCGGCATGGTACCGATCTCATCCAGAAAGATGGTGCCATGGTTGGCTGCCTCAAACTTACCGATCTTGTCCCGTACCGCTCCGGTAAAAGCCCCCTTGGCATGACCGAACAGTTCGCTTTCCAGCAGGCTTTCCGGGATGGCGCCGCAGTTGACCGCGACAAAGGCATGTCCCTTGCGACGGCCATTATGATGTAACGCCTTGGCAACCAGTTCTTTACCGGTGCCGGACTCACCGAATATCAGCACCGTTGAATCAGTCTTGACGATCCGCTGCATCCGCTCGAACAGACGCTGCATGGCAGCCGAGCCGCCAATGATACTGCTGAATTGAAAACGCTCCTGCAACTGTTTACGCAGGTAGACGTTTTCCGACAGCAGGCGCTGCTTTTCACAGGCCTTGGCAATCACAATCTTCAGCTCTTCAAAATTGACCGGCTTGGTTATGTAATCAAAGGCCCCTTCCTTCATGGCCTGCACTGCCGTCTCTGCGGAGGCATGACCGGTAATCACCACCACCTCCAGCTCCGGAGCGACCTGCCGGATTTCCCTCAAAATCTCAATGCCGTTTTTATCAGGCAGAAACAGATCGACCATCACCAGATCGGCCCGGCCCTCATGCACCAGCGCCACCCCCTGCGCACCGTTCTCGGCGGAAAGCGGCGCAAATCCGGCCTTCTTCAGCAGCAGTTCCATCACCTGCCGTCCAGGCTCATCATCATCAATGATAAGAATTCGTGTCAGTTCACTCATACTCATGGATTCCGCCTGCATCTGGTTAGTGCCCGTACTATGGCACACTCATCCAACCAGCTGCAATGATTTCATACTTTACCCACGGGTAATTTATGCTAAGCTGAAACTGATTACAGGGAGCAGCCATGAGCGACCAGTCTACCCAGACACAGGAAAGCAAGCCGGACGGACAACGTTTTTACCACGCCCAGACCGGCTACCAACTGATCCTGAGCCTCTCTCAGGATGAAATGGAGTGCCGCGCTCACCTTGAGGTCAAGGCTGACGGTTCTACGCCAGGCGTGGAGGAGTTGACGGGCTATCTGGCTGCAAACGGTATCACCACCGGTATTGACGACGAAGCCGTACACCTGCTGCTGCGTGAGGCGCGTCCCGGTACAAGCACCAACGGATTACTGGCAGCCGGCATCCAGCCGCAGCGCGGGGAAGACGGCACACTTGCCTTCAGCTTTGCCCCCGCTGATCAGCCACCCGCCGAGTCCTCGGCAGATGACGACCCTGAAAAACGTCAGATCGACTTCAGGGCGGTGCAGCAGTTCATTAACGTGGACCCTGATCAGGAAATCGGACGGATACAGCCCCCCACCAACGGCATCCCCGGCAGAACCGTGCGTGGCAAACCGGTCCCGGCCGAAGCAGGCAAGGCGCTGGTGCTCAAACTGGGCCAGAACGTCCGTTCAGGCGGCGAGCATAACGATATCCTGATTGCCGAAATTCACGGACGGGTCAAGTTGGAAGGCGAGACCGTCCATGTAGTTGAAGAATATGTGGTGGATGGCGATGTTGACTTCAGCATCGGCAACATCCGTTTTAACGGTTTTGTCGAGGTGCGCGGCGATGTGCTGGACGGTTTCCAGGTCAGCGCCAGTAAGGGTCTGAAGATCACCGGCAATGTGGGAGCCTGCCGCCTGATATCCCACGGCAACATTGAATTTTGTGGCATGGATGGTCAGGGTAAGGGCAGCATCCTCTGCGGCGGCACCATTACCGCCCACTTTATCCACGACAGCGCCGTTGAATGCTGGGGCAACATGCTGGTCGATGTTGAACTGCGCAACTGCAGTGTCCATTGCCGCGGCAGCCTGATCACCGGCCTGCTGGCAGGCGGTGATTGCGTCACCCTGGCGGGTCTTGAGGCCAAGAAGCTGGGAGCCCCCTCCGCGGTCAAGACCGTCATCCATAGTGGCGTTGACTACCACGACCTTGACCGGATGCACATCCTGCTCGAACAGCTTGAGGCCCTGCAGCAGCAGATCGCCAAAACCAAAGACCTGCAGGAGCAGAGTTCCCTGACAGAAAAGAAGCAGCAGCTTGCCCGGGTCATCCTTGATGTCCGTTCCCACCGTCCAGCCGGATCAAACCCGAAGATCAATATCAAAGACCGGGTGCATGAAGGAGTTACCATCTATCTGGGGGATGCGGTTGAAGAGTTTGTGGCCGAACTGTCCGGCCCGATCAGCCTGATCGAGAACAGCCGTGAAGGCGGATTGCGCAGGCTCAGCCTCAGCAGCCTCGAAATCCCGGCCGGCGAGCTTGAAAAGGCCTGGCTAGAAAAGGACGAACTGGAGCGTCAGGAACGCCTCAGGCAGGAGGCGGCTGAACGGGAGGCCGCAGAGACAGAGGCAGCCAAAGCCCCTGATGAAGCGGAACAGGAAGGGCCAGCTGCTGAACCACCAGCTCAGGACTAATCCGTCACCACCCTGATCGCCTTATTCAGCCCTTCCATCAGAAATGCCAACTCATCTTCTGTAATGGCCAGCGGCGGGAACACCACCACCGTATTGCCCAGCGGACGGGAAAAGACCCCGTGCCTGCGGGCCTCCTGACAGACCCTCACACCACGCTTTTCCTCCCAGGGGTACGCTGCCTTCGTCGCCTTGTCCTGCACCAGCTCAATTCCGGCTGCCAGGCCGCACTGACGCAGATTACCCACATGGGGATGATCCTCCAGCTGCTGCAGCAAAGCCGTCAACTGTTTACTGCGTTGCCCGACCGACTCCAGCAGACCGGTTTCCTCAAACAGCTCCAGACTGCGTAATGCAACAGCGCAGGCCAGCGGATTGCCGGTAAAGGTATGGCCGTGAAAGAAGGTCTTCAGCTCAGCATAATTCCCCAGAAATGCCTGGTAGATCTCCTCGGTTGCCAGGGTGGCAGCCAGCGGCAGGTAGCCCGCACAGAGCCCTTTTGAGATTGCCATAATATCCGGTGTCACCCCCTCCTGCTGACAGGCAAACATACTGCCGGTACGCCCGAAGCCGGTGGCCACCTCATCGGTGATCAGCAGCACGCCGTAACGGTCGCACAGCTGACGCACCCCTTTAAGATACCCGGCCGGATGCACCAGCATCCCGCCCGCCCCCTGCAGCAGCGGCTCCATCAGCATCCCGGCCAGATATTCCCTGTGCTCACACATCAACTGCTCCAGCGCTTCCAGGCAGGCCATGCCACAGGCTGCCGGATCGCTCTGTCCCATGGGACAACGGTAGCAATAGGGCGCCGGGGCCTCAATGGTTGAAAACAGCAACGGCTTGAAGGTATCGTGATAGATAGAGATCCCGCCCACACTCATGGAGCCGATGGTATCGCCATGGTAGGCATGCTGCAGCCGCAGGAACCTGCTGCGTTGCGGTTCACCTTTATGGCAGTGGTACTGATAGGCCATCTTCAGCCCCACCTCCACCGCCGTGGAACCGTTGTCGGAATAAAAGACCTTGCGTAATCCGGCCGGTGCGATCTCAATCAACCGCTTGGCCAGCAGGATTGACTGTTCGCCCGCCAGCCCCAGCAGGGTTGAATGCTCCAACCGGGCAGCCTGATCAGCCAGCGCCTTGTTCAAGGCAGGATGACTATGACCATGCACATTGGTCCACATAGAGGCCACACCATCCAGGTAACGGCTACCGTCCGAATCGATCAGCCAGCTTCCTTCCCCCCTCACGATCACCAGCGGTTCTTCCGCCAGCCAATCCTGCATCTGGGTAAAGGGGTGCCAGACATACTGCTTGTCCCAGCTCTGAAGCTGGGCCGTAGGCATATTTTCAGTAGCATGCATATATTTTGACCTCTCCTGCAGTTGCGAATATACATAAATATGCTATAAGCGGTACATGTAAGACCCGCTTAGTCCTCTACAACAACCACTTTCGTTTGATATACTAAAAATGCTCGCCGGGCAACACCCGGCAGCTCCGGATCAACAACTGCAGCAGATTTCTGCAAGGCCGATCATGCAGACAAGGAACCGACACGGACCAGCGGCGCCCCACGACTGCTGCCGGACCTGTGCTGCAGAGCAGAGCCTCGCTACACATTTATCCTGGAGAAGAGATCATGCCCCAGAAAGAAAACGACAACATCGCCCATGACAAGTTAAAAGCCATGATGGAAATGGCGGCCCTGGTCAACTCATCACACGAACGTTCCGTCATCATGGACCACGCCGTAAAATCCGTCTGCCGCCTGACCGGCGCAGAAGCCGGCAGTCTGCTGTTGCTCGACGAATTTACCGGACACCTTGATTTTGAAGTAGTCACCGGCGGCAGAGAAGAACTTTTGCCGTTCTTCCGTGTCCCCAAAGGCCAGGGAATTGCCGGGTGGGTTGCCCAGAATGACCTGCCGATCATAGTACAGGATGTCCAGTCCGATGAACGTTTCTTCAAGTTTACCGATCAGGAACTGGGCTTTACCACCCGTGACATGATTGCCGTACCACTGCGAGTCAACGGAACGGTCATCGGGGTCTTGCAGGCGATCAACAAAAACTCCGGCTCCTTCAACCATGATGACCTGAAACTGGCCATGGCATTTGCCAATCAGATCGCCTCAATCATCAACAAGACAGATAAGGAACAGCCACACTGCTCAACCTCCAGTGCATAAAGGGCTTTAAAAACGTCATGAGGAAGGCTGGATACAAGGCGCACCAGCGCATCGACCAAGACATAACGGAATAGTCAGGCGAGGAAGAGAGCACCGCGCAACGCCGTAGACAGACTCCGCAGCAGTTTTTCAAAGACCTGATAAAGCCTCTTGACTCTCAGCGGGCTGATTAGGTATAGTCGCAAAACTTTGCCAGAGTGGTGAAATGGTAGACACAGCAGACTCAAAATCTGCCGAGGGCAACCTCATGCCGGTTCGAGTCCGGCCTCTGGTACCACAGCACAATCCAGCATCATCCGATGCAGACTAAAAGCCCTTGAGCATTCAAGGGCTTTTTTGTTTCTCTGGCAGGCCAGTCCGGTTGAGGCCAGTCAGACGGAAAGCACCAATACCTGCTAGGCAAGCCGGTCCAGCGGCGACATCACCCCCATCCCGCCCTTGTTCAGCACATGGGTATAAATCATCGTGGTCTGCACATCCTTGTGTCCCAGCAACTCCTGCACGGTACGGATATCATACCCCGCCTGCAGCAGATGGGTCGCAAAAGAATGCCGCAGGGTATGGGGCGTCACATTCTTGGTCAACCCCGCATCAACCGCAGCCTGCTTGATCGCCCGCTGCAGCCCCTTTTCATCCAGATGATGCCGTCTGGTCACACCTGAACGGGGATCAACCGATAACCGCGCAGACGGAAAGACATACTGCCAGACCCACTCCCGCCCGGCATTGGGATACTTGCGGGCAACACTCTCAGACAGCCAGACCTCACCGTACCCCTTTAAAAGATCCTGCTCATGCGCCTGCCTTACCTGTTTCAGATGTTCCTGCAACGGCTTGAGCAATGACTGTGGCAGCATGGTCACCCGGTCTTTACCCCCCTTACCCTCCCGAATCAGCAGCTCGGCTCGTTCAAAATCAAGATCCTGCACACGCAGCCGCAACCCCTCCAGCAAACGCATACCGGTACCGTACATCAGACGGGCCAACAAAGCATAGGCCTGTGGCACATGGGCCAGCAGAGAATGCACCTCTTTCTCGGTCAGCACCACCGGCAACCGCTTCGGCTTTTTGGCCTGTTCCACCTCATCCAGCCAGGGCAACTGAATTTCAAGCACCTCTTTATACAGAAACTGCAGAGCTGCCTTGGCCTGATTCTGGGTGGCAGCCGCCACCTGCCGCTCAGTCGCCAGGTACGTTAAAAACCCCTCAATTTCTTTCTTGCCCATCTCTTGCGGGTGCCGTTTATTGTGATACAGTATGTAACGCTTTGCCCAGTCAAGGTACACATCCTCAGTCCGGCGGCTGTAATGTTTCAACCTGATACGATCACGCAACTGGTCCAGCAACTTCGGCTTGGCAGATTGATTTTGCATGACGTTTTCCCCTTTATATTTAGGACGTTTTTTATTTGTGTTAGGCAAATAATAACAGCTAATTGAGAAAAGTCACGCTACACAAACCGACAATTTGACGTTTTTTACAAAAAATTTAGGACGTCTAATAAACGTTAGACAACAATGCAATCAGGCTTACCAAGGCCATTAATCAAGTTTTTCAATTCTTGTATGTATTCGGCTTTTGTCCATCCTTCAATTTCGCAAATCATGAGGTCAGTCTTAATGTCAGCTAACAGACGCAGTTTGAACCTTTGCCGTGCCAGCTCGTTTACAGTACGTACGTAACTGGCATCAACCACCTGAACCGGCTTAGATTTTTGTGGCTGTTCAATAACTTTTGGAGATGACGGCTGGCTATCCATACAAAAAAGCAATCTTTGAGGCTCCAGCACTCGCAACAGGGCACGCTGCTGCCCATTCAGTGGACTTTTGCCGTTTGTAACAAAACTATAACCATGCAAAGGGGAACCGGCAGTCTTATCAACAGACCATCCTTCAGGCATCACCTCAAGCAACTGCCATCCTTTGTATGTTTTCATGCTTGGCCCTTTCGTCGTCTAACGGCTCAATCAAGTGGGACTGGCTTACTGCGTGCTGAATTTTGCCTGTGTCCCTGTCGTCCGTTGGTAAGCTGGTTAAATTTCTTCTCGCTGGTGTCGCCAGCCCCTTATCTCGTAGCTCGTTAGGTTCATCTACGTCAGTACTGAGCAGGAAGCTTTTTTCTGGACTTCAACTCTGTGTCAGATTATACATTCGTTACCAATTCCATATGAGAGGATCGTCAATGCGAACCTGGCTCATTGCCACAAACAATAGCTCTAAAATCTAAACCCGCCCCTTCGGCGGGTTTTTCGTTTTTTCAGGGTGTAAAGAAATTTTACAGTTTTTCATATCAAGCTTTAATATCAGCAGGTTACTAGCAAGAACCTAACGGCTCAATCAACTCGGACTGGCTTACTGTGTGTTGAATTGCACCAGTTTCTCAGTCGTAAGGTGGTCGGTTAGTCAAGCAGCATCGCTCCGGCATCGCCAGCCGGTTATCTCGTAAACGTTAGAGTGCAAATAATATGAGCTATCTTTCTCTTTTCAGAATGCCGACACCCATGAAAATCACTGGGCGATCTTCAAGCATCACAAACGCTTTCATCAACTCAATAATTCCGGTTGTTAAGCCAAGCGAAGCCGAAATAAAGAAAGCGCTAGAAATACTTGAAATGTCGCCAGAAACTTTCCAGTGTGCGTACTGTGGTGACTCAGCTTCTGAATGGGATCATTTGCGACCATTGGTTAAAAACAAAAAACCAACTGGATACATTTCGGAAATCCACAACCTTGTCCCTTCATGTGGCAAATGCAATCAGTCCAAAGGCAATAAAGAATGGAAAACTTGGATGCTAAGCACTGCGAAACTGTCTCCAACTACTCGTAATATTAAAGACATTAGTGCTCGCATCAAACGGCTGGAAGCGTATGAAAATTGGGGGGTCGCAACTAAAATAAATTTTGAAAGCATTGTCGGTACCGACGCCTGGAAGCAACACTGGGAAAATTGCGATAACCTTCAAAAATCCATGCAAGAAGCGCAAAATCTTGCTTCCCGAATCAATCAAATAGTTGCCAATGCGCACAAAGCACTCTAACGGCTCAATCAACTCGGACTGGCTTACTGTGCGCTGATTTTCACCAGTTTCTCAGTCGTCAGTTGGTCGTTTAGTCAAGCAGCACCGCTCCGGCATCGCCAGCCGGTTATCTCGTGAACGTTAGAAGCCTTTTGTACCAGCGTCCTCCGTGGCACCTAAAGTCAAAAACGCTTCGGCCAGCTAGGCCGCATTAAATCTGGGCTAGCGGGCTTTTTCGCACGTTGTAATTCAGGGGTTGTTTGGTAAGCTGTTGCAACGGTGTGGTAAGTTCCGCCTGGCCGGTTCTTCCGGCTTTTGTGGGCGGTTTTCGGCAGCGCAAGGTAAACGCCAGCTTGGGTAAGCGCTTCTCTGCTCCTAACGGCTCAATCAACTCGGACTGGCTTACTGTGCGCTGAATTTCACCAGTTTCTCAGTCGGAAGTATGTCGGTTAGTCAGGCAGCACCGCTCCGGCGTCGCCAGCCGGTTATCTCGTAAACGTTAGGCACTGGAGTTTATGACAAACAATAGGAGCGCAAATGGACTTGATAAATAAATACGGCAAAGAACTTGTAGCCTTGTTAGTCCCATTTATAACTTGGTTCCTTAATGTAGGTATTAAGGCAAAAGCGAAGCTGATATGGACAAGTCCGCATTCTTTTACATTTTTAGTTCAAGAGCCCTTGCGTGACGCAGAAGGTCAAGTGCTTAAGCCAACGCAAACGGTATACACTGCATCGATAAAGGTTATAAACACAGGCAGGGAAACAGCAAACAAAGTTGAGCTAGTATTCAACTGGAAGCCTCAGCACTTAAATTTATGGCCAGTTAGACACTATGAACAAAAAACAGATCCGGACAGCCGCCACATTTTAATATTTGAAAATTTATCGCCTAAAGAAGAAATCGGTCTAGAAATTATGTCAATCAATTCAGACTTGCCAGCATTGCTATTGGTGCGCAGTGCTGAATGTACAGCTCAAAAGGTGCATATGATGTGGGTTAAATATGTCCCTCCATGGCAAATTAATACTGCACGCTTATTTCTTCTAATTGGCCTTAGCGCCACTGTTTACTGGATCATTACTCTCATACAGTTTTTAGTTCTCAAAACACCTTATGGCAGTTAAAAACTAACAACTGTAATCAGTAATTAGCTTCATGCCTAACATCTCAATCAACTCGGACTGGCTTACTGTGCGTTGAATTTCACCAGTGTACAAGTCGTCAGTTGGCAGGTTAGTCAGGCAGCATCACTCCGGCATCGCCAGCCGGTTATCTCGTGAACGTTAGGTTCTTAATCAGAATTCATCTTGGAGGTAAGGGTAAGTATTGAGGCATTTGTGAGTATCTCGTTTGGGTTGGAAGTCTGGTCCATTGTAACAATAATTCTAATTGCTACGGGGGTGATGATGGAAAACTCATTCGTTCAGTCATACGTTTGGTGCGGGGTGGCGTTTCTGCGGGGCCAGGTGGGACCACTTTCAACCCAAATGAGAGATTAGCTCATGCTAAAACATGCTTACCTGACCAAGAGAAGCGTAGAGGGGTTCGAGTCCCCTCCCCCGCACCAAAAAACCTAACTGCTCAATCAACTCGGACTGGCTTACTGTCCGCGCAATTTAAGCAGTACCTTGGTCGGCAGTTGGCAGATAGTTCAGGCAGCACCGCTCCGGTTTGCCAGCCGGTTATCTCGTACACGTTAGGGTTTCAGAGGTAACAACATGTCTAAAGTAACCATTATCAAACAAAACCTTGGCCCACATCATGGGAACATCCAGCCCACGATCAACTTTGAAACAGCATTTAAATACATTTCTGACAACCCGGATACAGAATACCGAACAACAGGAAATCAGGTGACATTCATTGCAAAGGCAACTCTAGCCCAAAAGGGTCGCCACAGAGCTCAGCAGGTCATCATATTCCGCTCTCAAGGAAAAGAACGAGCTCGTGCCTATCAATGCTGTTGGAACCATAAAACAAACTGCGGCAAGACACATATTGATTGCTACACTCAAGCCGTTTGCCAAACCCTAACGGCTCAATCAACTCGGACTGGCTTACTGTGCGCTGAATTTCACCAATGCCCAGATCGTCAGTTGGTCGGTTAGTCAGGCAGCACCGCTCAGGCTCCGCCAGCCGGTTATCTCGTAAACGTTAGAAGCCTTGGCAAACAACGCCTCACAGGTCAGCTAAAATCAAAGACGCTTCGGCCAGCTAGGCCGCATAGAATCCGGGCTGGTAGGTATCGCAGCAGCTTGAAAATCAAGGGTTGGTTGGTACACTTGCAGGCAGTTCGTCAAGATCAAGCAACCCTGCACTTCCGGCCACGGTGGGCGGTTTCGGCAGCGCAAGGTAAACGCCGGCTTGGGCAAGTGCGTTGTTACTTCTAACGGCTCAATCAACTCGGACTGGCTTACTGTGCGCTGAATTTCACCAGTTCCTCAGTCGTCAGTTGGCAGGTTAGTCAGGCAGCACCGCTCCGGCATCGCCAGCCGGTTATCTCGTGAACGTTAGAGTTTCTCTGGGAGGGTCCATGTATCTCACTAGAAATGAAAAAGAAAAATGCATAATGGCTCGTATGTATCGTGGTGGTAAGCTATATCAAGCCAATTTTTCTCTTAAACAGCACGGAACATGGGAAGAAGCAGAAGTTGCAGCTCAAAACTGGGTTGACCAAACATTACCAACCATTCCAGAAGCCGTTCCCATCAAAGGGCGTAAAACCAGAAGAAATTCATCAGGCATTGTCGGGGTTCAGTTTGCCAAAAAGCACCCGCACAAGAGTGGTGCACGCAACGGTGCAGACAGGTGGCTGGCTTTCTGGCCTGGCTGCCCAAATGCAGGTGGCATAAGTTGGTCAGTTGAAAAATATGGTGACGAACAAGCATTCATTCGGGCAGCAATTGCCAGAGAGCTTGAAACCATAGACCGCAAGTTAATTGACCAAGAATTTGAAAACCTTATCGGCACTCCCAAGTATAAAGAGATTTTGCAGAAAAAACTTATCTAGGGGCCATCTGCGTATGTTCAAAACTCTAACGGCTCAATCAACTCGGACTGGCTTACTGTGCGCTGAATTCCACCAGTTTCTCAGTCGTCAGTTGGCAGGTTATTCAAGCAGCACCGCTCCGGCATCGCCAGCCGGTTATCTCGTGAACGTTAGAAGCCTTTGGTAACAGCGTCCTCCGTAGCGCCTAAAATCAAAAACGCTTCGGCCAGCTAGGCCGCATTAAATCTGGGCTAGCGGGCTTTTTCGCAAGTTACAATTCAGGGGTTGGTTGGTACACTTGCAGGCGACAAGACAAGATCAGGCAGGTAAACAGTTCCGGCCTCGGTGGGCGGTTTGTGGCAGCACAAGGTAAACAGCAGCTTGGTCAAGTTCGTCCTCGCTCCTAACGGCTCAATCAACTCGGACTGGCTGGTGCTGCGCTGAATTTCACCTATTCCGCAGTCGCCAGTTGGCAAGTTAGTCAGACAGTACCGCTCCGGCATCGCCAGCCGGTTATCTCGTGAACGTTAGGTACTTAAGGAGGGCATGCATGGAATTACAACTTAGTGAAAATTACGAAGAACTCGCTATCGAATGGCAGTTTCAGCTCATCAGCATACTTCGCGACACACTCAAAAAATTTGGGGTAGACAAAGATATTGCAAAAGAAATAGTTGGTGAATTTTCTTTTGACTTATCCATGTTGCACGACCAAGGAGAAATTCGGCATCAAGGTAAAGATTATAACCCCAGAATAGCGTTCGACAATTTCTCAGGCAAACTAATCTGCTCCAGCGAAGAAAGTAACCTTCACGAATACGCTTTTGGCAACACTAGCGAAGCTTATGGTGAATAAAGCGCGCACCTAACGGCTCAATCAACTCGGACTGGCTTACTCTGCGCTGAATTTCACCAGTTTCTCAGTCGTCGGTTGGTCGGTTAGTCAGGCAGCACCGCTCCGGCATCGCCAGCCGGTTATCTCGTAAACGTTAGAAGCCTTTTGTACCAGTGTCCTCCGTGGCGCCTAAAGTCAAAAACGCTTCGGTCAGCTAGGCCGCATTAAATCTGGGCTAGCGGGCTTTTTCGCAACAAGTTGAAATTCAGTGGTTGTTTGGTAAGCTGTTTCGGCAGGTTTGGCAAGATCAGGCTGGCCGGTTCTTCCGGCTTTTGTGGGCGGTTTCAGGCCACGCAAGGTAAACAGCAGCTTGGTCAAGTTCGTCCTCGCTCCTAACGGCTCAATCAACTCGGACTGGCTTACTGTGCGCTGAATTTCACCAATGTCCAGGTCGTCAGTTGGTCGGTTAGTCAAGCAGCACCGCTCCGGCGTCGCCAGCCGGTTATCTCGTAAACGTTAGACCTTTTCCGGTAGCAACAAAAAACGAACCGAAAGGAACCACCTATGAACAGCGAGTGCAGGATCAAGGAGCCACTTACGCCGTCGGATGAACAAGGACTTAGGGAACGGATCGACGAGCTGGGAACGAAGAACGCGCACCTTGAAGCGGAGAACTCGGCTCTGATGGCGGAGGTAGCGTCCCTTCATGAGCAAATAAGTAAACTTAAGTCTGAGCCTGAGTTCAGTGAGGCGTTTAGTGAAGCGACGGGCGGGCATAAGTAGCATATCATCATCCTTTCTATGTAACAGGTGGCTGTTATTGGTCGCCTAAGTCAAGTTGGTAGCCTGGGTCTAACGGCTCAATAAACTCGGACTGGCTTACTCTGCGCTGAATTGCACCAGTATCTCAGTCGTCAGTAGGTCGGTTAGTCAGGCAGCATCACTCCGGTTACGCCAGCCGGTTATCTCGTTAACGTTAGGTCCAAATACAAATATTCAACTTGGCCAACATCCCCGAAATAACGGTTGGTCAGTTTTGGTCAGTAATAAGTTGAGCTGGAGCAAAAAATGAAAATGATAAAGCGACTAATGTTCCTCTCAATAGCCTGCCTAGCAGTGATGTTGTGTTCCTGCGCGCAGGAGCAATCATCGCAACCTTCAAGCGCATATCCCGTCGCGGTCAATTTCAGTAAAGTCGGAAAATATCCCGCGCTTACTAAATCAGGTGCTGGCTACGTTTATGATGATGTGCTGGAGTATCGCGTGTGGGTTCATCCCGGAGGTGACGACTACTATCGGGCCTTCTCAACGTACGAGGAGGCGAAAAGGTTTTCGGAACAAACAGAAAAAGCCGAAGAACCACTGGTTCTTGTTTTACAACGTGAACATATTAACGAACAAGAGCCAGGAAAATTCGTCCACGTCAAAGGTGACAGGATTACTGAATGGAAAGTGGAATGGCTTTCTGGAAGCAAGCGAGGACCAGACACCATCGCAAATTTTATAAGAGAGAAGACGAAAATTCCTCAATCAGGAGGCGGCACGCAGTCGGCGCGCTGAAACTGTGCCGCTGGTACACCACCGTCTCGTATCGTCATTTTAGCTGTTTGCTGTCAACAATATCAACACGCTACAAAGACCTAACGGCTCAATCAACTCGGACTGGCTTACTGTGCGCTGAATTTCACCAGTTTCTCAGTCGTCAGTTGGTCGGTTAGTCAGGCAGCACCGCTCCGGCATCGCCAGCCGGTTATCTCGTAAACGTTAGGTTGCTAAAAATGTGAATGGATGTTGGCGGTTAATGTACAAATGCGGTGGATTGCTTTAGTTGCTCAATTACCCATGCATTCATGCTTTTCCCGGCAATACGGGCGGAAGAATATATCCTACGGTGGAGGTCAGGCGGGATACGAACCATGAACTTGCCAGTAAATGGTTTTTCCGGTTCATGGCCAAGTTGGGCGCAGAAATCAAGATAGTCTTCTACAGAATCATGAAAAGCCTGCTTTATTTCGGCTACTGTGGTTCCTTGAAATGTTATTACATCACGGGTGTTAACTACTTCACCGTGAAAGATTTCTGCTTCATCATCAAACTCGACTTTGCCAATATATCCTTTATATTCCATCATGGCTTTACACCTCCTGCCTCAAGAAATCTTCTTACCGAAACGACTGCACCTTTGTCCGTTTCCTTTTGCGGGTGTGGTCGGTGAAAGGTCGCCTTTACGTCATTCAACAAAAACCGTACTCGTGAGCCGTTGCCTTCAAATCTTTGCGCTCCGACGGCTATAAGCAAAGACTCAATGTCAGACCATGCAATATTTGAAAGGGCTGGCTCAATGAATATTGCATCCAACGTCTTGCGGTGTTTGTTATTCACAACGAAATAGTATCACCAGGTGACACTATTATACAAGATAAAATTTGGTCCACATGCGGCCTGCAACCTAACGGCTCAATCAACTCGGACTGGCTAACTGTGTGCTGAATTTCACCTGTTTCTCAGTCGTCAGTTATCCAGTAATACGAGCAACATCACCGGCGTCGCCAGCCAACTGTCATGTGCATGTCAGCAGCCTGCCCTGTATTAATAAGCATCTATACCTATCCCCGGACTTGTGCTAGACACTGGTGTTAACAACATCCTGACCAAGCTTCAGGGATTCATCACCCAACCAACAAAAGTACAGGTACGCATATGACGGCAAAAAAGTTGTTGGGAGAAATACTGGTTAATAAAGGCATCCTTTCACCGGTGACGGTTGAGCGTATGATTGCATTGGCTAATCGCGAACAGAAACGTTTCGGCTGGTTTCTGGAGGATAAGGGCCTTATCACGGGACATGAACTGTCGGCGGCACTGGCAGAACAGTTTAATATGAAGCATTTGACCAGTATTGAACAGTACAGCTACCCCAAGGAGTTGCTCTCCCTGATTACGCCTGAGACGGCACTTGAATTCAATCTGTTTCCGCTGCGCCAGGAAGGCAGCAATCTTTTGCTGGCAGTGACCGATCCCACCGACATGCGAATGGCGCATACTATTGCCAAAAACCAGGGGATGACGGTTGTTCCGGCAGTTGTTTCGCGTGAGGCGTTTTTTGCAGCCTTTTGCAAACATTACCTTGGCAGACAAATCCAGAAACCCAAGGGCGAAACCGTCCTGATTGCAGACGATGATAAGCTGACACGGGAGATGCTAAAGGAGATTCTGGTCAGCAACGGTTTTCGGGTGCTGCTGGCTGCTGATGGCATGGAGGCCTACAAGGAGATCGTTGCCAGCCGCCCTCAAGTTGTGCTTACAGATAAAGAAATGCCGAATTTTGATGGTTTCCAGTTAATAAAGCTGGTCAAGGCAATTCATGATCTCAAGTCAATACCAATCATACTGATCAGTGACAAGACAACCGATGATGATGAGGCCAGGCTTTTTGAGCTGGGATTTTTCGATTTTATGAGCAAGCCGATCAAGGCGGTCACCCTGGTCTCAAGGGTCAAGCGGGCCATGAGTGTATCCGGCGCCTCAGTAGAATCCGCTGCCTAACGCCTCATCATAGCTGACATATCATTTTCCGCTGCAGATCCCGCACCGGCTGACATCAACCGCCTGCAGCTCCGTTCCACACACTGCGCAGGCATTCAGCCACTCAGGATGCCCGGCTGCAACCGCCCGTGCCCGGGCCTCCAGACGCTTCACCTCTGCCTCCATCTCATCATTATACTGGCATTCAAACATGCTGATTACCCCAGTTTGGCCTGCACGCTGCTGACCTTGTCTTCCATGGTCTGTTCCCGATCAGTGCGGGTCCCCATCTTGATGGTGGTGGTGATACGCGGGGCGCCCATCTGATGCACCACTTCATGGCAGCGTTTGATGGCCGCAAAGACCGCATCCCACTCCCCTTCAATGTTGGTGCCGTAGGCATGCAGCGCCGTCTTCAGCCCTGCCTCGCTCAGCACCTTTTCGCAGGCAGCAATATAGCTGGAGACTGAAACCCCTACCCCCAACGGTACAACACAGAGATCAACCAAGACCTTCATACTACCCCCAACTGGTAAAATAGTTTGCCAAACAGATCCTGTTGATTACTATCAGATCTGCCTGCAGCTTTACACTGAAAAAATCCCGGCCAGGAGTCTAGCATGCCCCGTTACATTGAACCGGTATTCCGTCCGCCCAGCGAAGCCCGCAGCCTGATCTTCCAGATCACGGTGGGCTGTTCCCAGAACCAGTGCAGATTCTGCGGCATGTACAAGGGCAAGCGGTTCCACCTGCGACCTGTGAAAGAGATTCTGGCTGAGATCGCAGAGCTACCGGCCTCCTATCGGACACGGGTTGAGCAGGTCTTTCTGGCTGATGGCGATGCCCTGGTCTACCCGTTTGAGGGACTGGTCACTATTCTGGATGCCTTGGCTGCCACCTTCCCCAACCTGACACGGATCGGCTCATATGCCTCACCCAACAGCCTGACCACCAAGACCGTCGAACAGTTGCAGCTGTTGCGGGAAAAGAAGCTGCGGATTCTGTACTTTGGCCTTGAGTCTGGTGATGATCAGACCCTGCAGCAGATCAACAAGGGTTTTGACAGCAACCGGATGGCTGAGCTGGCGCTAATGGCACGCCAGGCCGGTATGAAGCTGTCAGTTACCGCAATCCTCGGCCTGGCCGGACGGACCCGCAGCCTGGAGCATGCCAGAGCCACCTCTGCCTGGGTCAACCGGGTCAACCCGGAGTATTTCTCACTGCTGACTCTGTTTCATCGCCACAATGAACCGTTTGTCCGTTCACTTGAGCAATGCAACCACCGTGAACTGCTGCTGGAGGCGCGGGAACTGCTCTGTCATCTGGCACCCCAGCGCACTATCCTGCGCTCCAACCATGTCTCCAATTTTCTGAACCTGGCCGGAAGCTACCCCAAAGACCGGGAGCGGTTGATTGCGGATCTTGACCAAGCCATGGTCCGGGCCGCACAGCTACCAGGTTTTATGGATCAGGTGCCGGCCTATGAGGAAGAGTATTACTAATTCCAACTCAAGGCACTCTCTTTGTTGGGTTGCCTTCGGCTCCCCACAGCCTTGAATCAGCCCTGATTTGAAATTGAAATCCGCCATTACCTGCCAATTTTCTTGAAAAAATATTCATTTTCATATATTTTTACGCATTTGATTTTATTAGCCTATCTAAAGCAGGAAGCAGCCCTTGAACCCATTAACCGCACCGCTTGAGGAACAGCTTGGCCGGATTGTACCAGAACAACTGGGTGATACCGGCTTCTGTCAGGAGCTTGGCATCCGCTACCCGTACCTGGGTGGTTCCATGGCCAAGGGGATCAGTTCAGTACCCCTGGCAATTGCACTTGGCAAGGCAGGTATGCTGGGATTCTTTGGCGCTGCCGGACTGCCGCTGGCAGCGGTTGAGGCGGCTGTTGACCAGCTGCTGGCCGGCAACGTTCCGTTTGGCTGCAACCTGATCCATTCCCCCCAGGAGCCTGATCTTGAGGCTGCCCTGGCAGAACTGTACATCCGCAAAGGGGTGCAGCTGGTGGAGGCATCAGCCTTTCTGGCCCTGACCCTGCCGTTGGTGCGCTACCGCCTGCATGGCATCCATCGCGGTGCAGACGGCAGCATCGTCACCCCCAACCGGATCATTGCCAAGGTCTCCCGCGAGGAACTGGCTGAAAAATTCTTCTCCCCTGCCCCGGAAAAACTGCTCAACAACCTGCTGCAACAGGGACAGATCACTGCTGAACAGGCTGAACTGGCACGTCAAATCCCGATGGCACAGGATATTACAGCCGAGGCTGATTCCGGCGGCCATACCGATAACCGGCCGGCCCTGACCCTGCTGCCCACCATACAGTCGGTTGCCCAGCGGATGCAGCAGCAGTTCAACTACCCGATGCAGCTGCGGGTTGGTCTGGGTGGCGGCATCGGCACCCCCCAATCAGCAGCAGCAGCCTTCAGCATGGGCGCTGCCTGGATCATGGTCGGCTCTGTGCATCAGGCCTGTGTTGAATCCGGCACATCCGATACCGTGCGCAGCATGCTGGCAGAGACCCGTCAGGCTGATGTGACCATGGCCCCGGCTGCTGATATGTTTGAGATGGGGGTGACAGTACAGGTGCTGAAGCGGGGCACCATGTTTGCCATGCGGGCAGCCAAACTGTACGAGTTCTACCGCAGCCATGACAGCCTTGAGGCGATCCCGGCAGCAGAGCGGGAAAAGCTGGAAAAAACCGTTTTTCTGGCACCGCTGGAGCAGATCTGGCAGCAGACCCGCAGTTTCTTTCTGCAGCGTGACCCGCGTCAGGTCGAACGGGCCGAGCGTGAACCCAAACATCGCATGGCACTGGTGTTCCGCTGGTACCTGGGGCAGGCAGCCCACTGGGCCAAGGATGGCGACCCCAAACGGACCATTGATTATCAGGTCTGGTGCGGCCCTGCCATGGGGGCCTTTAACGAATGGGTCAAGGGCAGTCCACTGGAAGCACCTGCCAACCGCCGTGCAGCCTGTGTGGCCCGCAATATTCTGGAGGGTGCCGCAACCATCAGCCGCGCCAACCTGCAACGCTTTACCGGGGGCAGCAGCAGCTCCCAGATGATGAAACCGGAGATCAAGGAGTTTCTCGCGTGAAACAATCAGAACAGGATCGCACCCTTACCACTGCCGGAGCACCACTGGCCATTATCGGCATCGGTTGCCTCTTCCCCAAATCAGAGGACAAGGCCGCCTACTGGGCCACCATCCGTGAAGGCGTGGATGCCATCACCGAGATCCCTGCATCCCACTGGCGGGTGGATGATCTCTATGATCCCGACCCCAAGACCCCGGACAAGGCCTATGGCAAGCGGGGCGGTTTTCTGTCTGAAGTGCCGTTTAATCCGATGGAATACAACATCCCCCCTAACTCGCTGGAGGCGATTGACACCTCGCAGCTGCTGGGTCTGGTTGCTGCCGGTCAGGCGTTGCAGGATGCAGGCTACGGATCAGACAGACAGTTTGACCGCAGCAAGGTCAGCGTGATTCTGGGGGTCACCGGTGCCCTGGAGATGGTGATTCCGCTGGGCGCCCGCCTGGGTCATCCCCGCTGGCGAGAGGCCCTCAAGGATGCCGGTGTAACGCCGGATGTGGCCGAGGATGTGGTGCAACGGATTTCCGACTCTTACGTGGGTTGGCAGGAAAACTCCTTCCCCGGCCTGCTGGGCAACGTGGTTGCCGGACGGATCAGCAAACAGTACGACCTGGGCGGCACCAACTGCGTGGTTGATGCTGCCTGCGCCAGCTCCTTCAGTGCCCTGCATCTGGCAGGGATGGAGCTGACCACCGGTGCTGCTGATATGGTGGTGACCGGCGGGGTGGATACCTTTAACGACATCTTCATGTACACCTGCTTCAGCAAGACCCCGGCTCTTTCAGCCTCCGGCAATGCCAAGCCGTTTGATGTTTCTGCTGACGGCACCATCCTGGGCGAAGGCCTGGGGCTGGTGGTGTTGAAGCGACTGGCTGATGCAGAACGGGATGGCGATAAAATCTACGCGGTTGTCCGTGGTATCGGTTCCTCCAGTGATGGCAAGGGGGAGGCGATCTACACCCCAAGTGCATCCGGGCAAAAAAAGGCTATCCTGAACGCCTGCGCCAATGCCGGGGTTACCCTGGACAGCATCGGCCTGCTGGAGGCCCACGGCACCGGCACCAAAGTGGGTGACGCGGTTGAGGTCTCAGCTGCACGGGAGATCTTTGGTGAAGCTGACCGGCCCTGGTGCGCCATCAGCTCGGTCAAGTCCCAGATCGGCCATGCCAAGGCTGCTGCCGGGTCTGCAGGCCTGATCAAGGCTGCCCTGGCCCTGCACCACCGGGTCATCCCCCCCACTATCAAGGTCACCAAACCACAGGATGAGGTCACTGCCGGACGCACCCCTTTCTACATCACCACCCGCAAACGGCCCTGGATTACCCGCAACAACACCCCCAGACGTGCCGGAGTCAGCGCCTTCGGGTTTGGCGGTTCAAACTTCCACACCATTCTGGAAGAGTACCGTCCCCTGCAGGAGGCTGCAGAATGGGATGGCTCGGTACAGGTGCTGACCTTCAGCAGTGCTGATGCAGCCGGTCTGACCGCACAACTTGCCAACATTTCTGCTGATATTGCCTGGAACGACCTGCGTGCCAAGGCAGCCAGCCTGCGGGCCGGTTTTGATCCAAAGGCAGCCTGTCGTCTGGCTCTGACCGTTGAACGCAGTTCCAACCTTGGTACCCTGCTGCATACCGCTCAAACCATGCTGGCCAAACAGCCTGGCGCCAACTGGACCACCCCGGATGGTATCTGCTATGCCACCGGTGCTGCTGTTGCTCAACCCGGTCTGCTGTTTCCCGGCCAGGGAGCCCAGTATGTAGGCATGCTGCGGGATCTGGCCTGTGCCTTTCCCCAACTGCTGGACAGCCTTGAACAGGCTGAAACCACAACGCCCGGCCTGACTGACCTGATCTACCCTGCTGATCGCTTTGAGCAAGGGGCTGCTGAGCAGCAGGAGGCTGAACTGCGTGCCACCCAGATCGCCCAGCCAGCCATTGGTGCGGTCAGCCTGGGTGCCCTGCGCCTGCTGGAGTCATTCGGCCTGAAGGCTGCTGCTGCTGCAGGCCACAGCTATGGTGAACTGACCGCCTTGTGCGCTGCAGGTCTGCTGGATGAAACCTCCTTCCACAGCCTGTCCCGTTTGCGCGGTTCCCTGATGGCTGCGGGCTCTGGCGACAAGGGCAGCATGCTGGCAGTTTCAGCGCCTCTGGCCGCGGTTGAGCAGATGCTGGCTGAAGAAAAGATCAACCTGGTGATTGCCAACCGCAATGCCCCGACCCAGGCTGTCCTGTCCGGCGCAACCGACCAGATCAAGCTGGCCGAAGCTGCCTGCAAGAGCCGCACACTGACCTGTAAACAGTTGCCGGTTGCTGCTGCCTTCCACAGTCCGCTGGTGGCTGATGCTGCAGCACCGTTTCTGGCCGGTCTGGCAGATATCCGGTGGGGCAGTGGCAGCATGCCGGTCTATGCCAACAGCAGTGCCGCCCCCTACCCGGCTGACATGGCTGCCGCCAAGGAGCTGCTGGCTGGCCAGCTGGCCCGTCCGGTTGAGTTTGTGGCCCAGATTGAAGCAATGTACGCCGCCGGTATCCGTTGTTTTGTTGAGGTTGGCCCTGGTGCCCGCCTGTCCGGTCTGGTCAAGGCGATCCTGGGAGACAGGGAACATAGCTGCGTGGCCCTGGACAGCTCCAATGGCAAGCGTAACGGACTGGTTGACCTGGGACGCTGCCTTGCGCAACTGAGTGTGCTTGGCCTTGAGCTCAACCTGCAGCTCTGGGATGAAGGCTATCACGCCCCTGCAGCGCCTGCCAAAAAGCCACTACTGGTGGTTCCGCTCTGCGGCGCCAACTATGTCAAACCCAAGCCCAAGCGGCCTGCAGTCACACCGAAGCCGGTCAGTACTGCACAGCCAGCTGCCAGTAGCATACCGGTTGCCCCGGCCCCAATGAGTGTTCAGACAACAGCACCAACAGCCTCCCGTGATACCCTGGCAGAATCGTTGCGGGTGACCCGGGAAGGGATGGCAGTGCTGCAACGGATGCAGGAAGAGACCGCCCAACTGCACCGCCGTTTTCTGGAGGGACAGGAGACCGCCTCCCGTACCATCCAGACCCTGCTTTCCCAGCAGCAACAGGTTCTGCAGGGTGGTATGGCAATCATGCCAGCCATGCCGCTTGCACCTGTCACCACGGCTGCGCCGGTCATGCCTGCACCAGTTGTACAGCCCCAGCCGCTTCAGGCTCAGGTTATTGTTCAATCAGCCCCTGTTGCTGCACAGCCGGTCTCCAATGCAGTCACCGAGACCCTGCTGGCAGTGATCAGTGAAAAAACCGGCTATCCAATGGAGATGCTGGAACTGTCCATGAGCATGGATGCTGATCTGGGGATTGACTCCATCAAGCGGGTCGAGATTCTCTCCGCTCTGCAGGAGCGGCTACCAACAGCACCGGTAATCGGCCCTGACCAGCTTGGTGTGCTGAACACCCTGGGACAGATTGCTGAATATCTTGGGGCCGGAGCTGCTGTTGCAGCACCAGCTTCAACACCTGTGCAGCAGGTATCCAGTGCAATTTCCGAGACCATGCTGGCAGTGGTCAGCGAAAAGACCGGCTATCCCATAGAGATGCTGGAACTGTCCATGAGCATGGATGCTGATCTGGGGATCGACTCCATCAAGCGGGTTGAGATCCTTTCCTGCCTGCAGGAGCGGCTGCCTTCAGCACCGGTGATCGGTCCTGACCAGCTTGGTGTGCTGAACACCCTGGGCCAGATTGCTGAGTATCTGGGGGCAGGTGCAGCGGCTGTTGCACCTGTTGCTGTCAGTAGCAGTCAGCCAGCAGGCAGCGCAATTACCGAAACCATGCTGGCAGTGGTCAGTGAAAAGACCGGCTATCCCATAGAGATGCTGGAACTGTCCATGAGCATGGATGCTGACCTGGGGATTGACTCCATCAAGCGGGTCGAGATCCTTTCCTGCCTGCAGGAGCGGCTGCCTTCAGCACCGGTGATCGGCCCTGACCAACTGGGTGTGCTGAATACACTGGGCCAGATTGCTGATTACCTGGGGGCTGGAGCAGCCCCCACAGCTGCAGTTGTTACAGCTGTCAGCGCAACTCAGCCAGCAGCCTCAAACATCACCGAGACCATGCTGGCTGTGGTCAGCGACAAGACCGGCTATCCCGTAGAGATGCTGGAACTGACCATGAGCATGGATGCTGATCTGGGGATTGACTCCATCAAGCGGGTTGAGATCCTTTCCTGCCTGCAGGAACGGCTGCCAACAGCGCCGGTAATCGGCCCTGACCAGCTTGGTGTGCTGAACACCCTGGGGCAGATTGCCGACTACCTGAGTGCCGGTACTGCAGCAGCTGCACCGGCCCCAACAGCAACACCGGTCCAGCCAACAGTTGCAGCAGCACCCTCTCAAACCATACTGAACCGCAGCCGGATACAGGCAATGCCGGTTGCTGGCGGTTCTGACACCATCTCCCTGGCACAAAACGGGGTGATCGTGGTGACCGATGATGGCTCCAGCTTCTCTGCCGAGCTGTGCAGCTGTCTGACCAGCCAGGGGCATGGCGTGATCCTGACCAAGGTACTGGATATCCTGGAACTGCTGCCCATGGATCAGGTGGCTGGTCTGGTGCTGGTCGCACCGGCTGATGGCACGGATGATGCCTTTCTGAAAAACGGATTCCAGCTGCTGAAGCAGATGGCTCCCGGCCTGAAACGGGCCAGCCGCGAAGGTGGCGCCCTGTTTGCTACGGTTTCACGCCTGGATGGCGCCTTTGGCTGCGCAGAGGGATCAGAACTGATTGATCCGCTCTCAGGCGGCCTGGCAGGTATGAGCAAGACCGCCCGCCATGAATGGCCGGAAGTGGTCTGCAAGGCGATTGATCTGGGAATCTTCCCTGACCGGTCTGCTGCTGCACAGGCAGTTGCCAGAGAGCTGTTTCTGAACGGCCCGATTGAGGTGGGCTTGTCAGCAGAGCAACGGATCAGCCTGACACTGCAGGATCTGCCTGAACTGGCAACAGCTGCAACACCACCGGTCCAGCCGGGTGAACTGGTGGTGATCACCGGTGGTGGGCGCGGTGTGACTGCCGCTGCTGCGGTGGCCATGGCAAAGGCCTGGCAACCGCTGCTGGTGCTGCTGGGACGCAGCCCCCTGCCGGAACAGGAACCGGACTGGCTGCAGGGCATAACCGATGAAGCCGCTATCAAACGGGCAATCCTGACCCATGCCACAGAAAAACTGCACCCCCGTGAAATAGAGGAACGTTATCAGGCCACGGTTGCCGGTCGTGAACTGCGGGAAACCATGGCGCAGATCCAGGCTGTGGGGGGCAGATCGCTCTACTGTTCCGTGGATATCCGTGACAGTCAGGCCGTGGCTGATCTGCTGGCTGACCTGCGCAAAGAACATGGCCAGATCCGCGGTCTGGTGCATGGCGCCGGTGTGCTGGCTGACCGTCTGATAGTTGACAAGACCAGGGAGCAGTTCAACCAGGTCTACAGCACCAAGGTGGCGGGCCTGCGCTCCCTGCTGGATGCCACCCGCGCTGATGGCCTGCGCTTTATCGCCCTGTTCGGCTCCACCACCGGCCGTCTGGGACGCTCCGGTCAGGTGGATTATGCCGTGACCAACGAGGTGCTCAACAAACTGGCCCAGGCCGAGGCGCGCCGTCGAACAAACTGCCGTTGCCTCTGCCTCAACTGGGGTCCCTGGGATGGCGGCATGGTTACCCCGGCCCTGAAGAAGGTCTTTGCTGCTGAAGGGATCGGCCTGATTCCGCTGGAGGCCGGTGCTGACCTGCTGGTGAAGGAGATCGCCGCAGCAACCGGCCCGGTTGAAGTCACGGTGCTGGCCGGTGTCAAAGGAGCCTCTCTGTCCATTGATGCCCCGAAACCTGCTGCACCGCTTAAAGAGGCGCTGAGGCTGACCCTGAACGTGGATGATTTCCCGTTCATCAGTTCCCATGTCATTGACAACAAGGCAGTGCTGCCGATGGCCATGATTGTGGAATGGCTGGCCCACGCTGCCCTGCATGGCAACCCCGGTTTTCGCTTCCACGGTTTCAATGACCTGCGGATCTGTAAAGGGGTGATTATTGACCGTTCTACCCCCTGCACCCTCCAGCTGATGGCAGGCAAGGCCAAACGTCAGGATGCCTTTTACACCGTGCCGGTGGAACTGGTCAGCAGTCTGGGAGAAGGACGCAGCCTGCTGCATGCCCGGGCAGAGATCATCCTGGCAAACAAGCTGCCTGAAGGAATCCGCACCATCAAGGAACTGCCAAGCCACCCCTACAACCAGAGCAGCGCGGTCTATGACCAGCCCTACCTGTTCCACGGCCCTGACCTGCACGGCATTGAGCAGGTGATCGGCTGTTCTGACAAAGGGATTGCAGCACTGGTCAAGGCTGCTCCGCAGCCTGGCAACTGGATCAAGCAACCGCTGCGCAGCAACTGGCTGACTGACCCGCTGGTGGTGGACAGTGCCTTCCAGATGATGATCCTCTGGAGCTTTGAACAATTCGGTGCCGGATCGCTACCCTCCTTTGCCGGTCGCTACCGCCAGTTCCATGAGACCTTCCCCAGGGATGGCGCTCAGGTGGTGATCAGGGTCACCTCACAGCAAAGCCACAGCGCTGTTGCCGATGTTGAATTCCTTGAGCGGGCAAACGGCAAGCTGATTGCCCGTCTGGAAGGATACGAATGCGTGATCGACGCCTCGCTGCAGCAGGCCTTCCAGCGTAATCAGTTGCCACAGGCCGGACAATCGGCTGCCCTGGTAGCGGCCTGATGCAGGATTACAGCAGCACGGTTGCCATAGTCGGGATCGGCGCGCTCTTTCCTGATGCCCCGGATCTTGCCCAGTACTGGGAGCTGATCCGCAGCGGGCGCAGTGCTGTCCGTGAGGTGCCGCCAGGACGCTGGCAGGTTACCCCGGAAGAGATCTTTGATCCGGAGGTGGGCAAGCAGGATCACCTCTATACCACCCGTGGCTGTTTTCTGGACCAGACCCCGCAGTTGCCTGAGCTGGATGGCCTTGATCCCCTGTTTCATGTCCTGGTCAGCGCAGGCAGAAAGGCCTTTAGCGACTGCCAGACCGCAGACCTTGACCGTTCACGGGTCGGGGTAATCATCGGCAACCTGGCCCTGCCGTCCGAGACCTCTTCTCTGCTGGCCCGTAACTGGCTTGGCCGCAGCTTTGAAGAACAGGTTGTCGGACAGGCTTCCGATCCAATTCCCACCTCTCCGCTTAACCGCTATCTGGCCGGTCTGCCGGCTGGCGTACTTGCTCAACAACTTGGGCTGGGCGGGGTCACCAACACCCTTGATGCCGCCTGTGCCTCTTCTCTGTATGCCATCAAGCTGGCCATGGATGAACTGCTCTCCGGCAGGGCTGATGCCATGCTGACCGGCGGACTTTCCCGGCCTGACCCGCTCTATACCCAGATGGGTTTCAGCCAGCTGCGTGCCCTGTCAAAACGCGGTATCTGTTCACCCTTTGATGCGGCCGGTGACGGCCTCTTAACCGGCGAAGGTGCCGGTATCTTTGTGCTGAAGCGGACCAGTGATGCCGTGGCCAGTGGTGACAGGATCTACGGTATTATCCGGGCGGTGGGTCTTTCCAATGACGTGGGCGGCAGCCTGCTGGCACCGATGTCAGAGGGACAGTTGCGCGCCATGCGGGCGGCCTATCAGCGGGCCGGCTGGGAACCACAGGATGTTGACCTGATTGAATGCCATGCCACCGGCACCCCGGTTGGTGATGCGGTTGAAGTGGCAAGTCTGAAGGAGCTCTGGCAGGGTAGTGAGACTCGTCAGAGCTGTGTCATCGGCTCGGTCAAGTCCAACATCGGCCACCTGCTGACCGCTGCCGGGGCAGCAGCCCTGACCAAGATACTGCTGGCCATGCAGCATGCAACCCTGCCCCCCACTGCCAATTTCAGCTCCCCACAGCCCGGTATGCAACTGGAGCAAAGCCCGTTCAAGGTGCTGACCCGGGCAGAGCCGTGGCAACGCCGCGGCAACACCATTCCCCGCCGTGCTGCAGTCAGCGCCTTTGGCTTTGGCGGCATCAATGCCCACCTGCTGGTGGAAGAATGGTTACCGCAGCCAGAACAACCCGCAAGCAGATCAATCAAACACAACTCCTCAGAGCCTATTGCCATTGTTGGCATGGATGCCTCCTTTGGTCCCTGGCAGGGGCTGCAGGCAGTGCAGCAGCGGGTGCTGGGAGGCAGCAGCAACGCTGTGGCCCCGACCCGTCCCAACAAGCGCTGGTGGGGTGTTGAACAGCGGGCCTGGTTCAAACAACAGGGGCTTGACCGGACGCCGTTTACCGGCTGGTTCATGGATCAGGTCAGGGTTGGCAGCAACCGTTTCCGCATACCCCCCAAAGAGATGGAAGAGATGCAGCCCCAGCAGTTGCTGATGCTGCAGACCGCTGCCAATGCCCTGCAGGATGCAGGTCTGGATAAACAGGATAACCCAAGAACCGGGGTGATGATCGGGATCGCCTTTGACCTGAACAGCACCGGGTTTTCCCTGCGCTGGCCCATGCAGCAGCAGGCCAGGATCTGGGCAGACCGGCTGGGACGAAAACTGACTGAAGCCGAGCTGTCAGACTGGACAGCCAGGCTGCGGGACAGCATCAGTCCTGCCCTGAACGCCAACCGCACCATGGGCAGCCTGGGCAACATTGTGGCCAGCAGGATTGCGCGGGAGTTCAAGATCGGCGGACCCAGTTTTACCCTGTCCAGTGAAGAGAGTTCCGGCATCCGCGCCCTGGAAACCGCTGTCAGGATGCTGCAGCAGCGTGAACTGGATCAGGCCGTGGTCGGTGCGGTTGATCTGGCCGGTGATCTGCGGGCAGTGCTGGGGCAGCATGCAGTACGCCCTTTTTCAGCCACCGGCCAGTGTCGCCCCTTTGATTGCGCAGCTGATGGCACGGTGATTGGTGAAGGGGCCTGTGCCTTTGTGTTGAAACGGCTTTCCGATGCAGAGGCTGACAATAACCGGATCTATGCCGTGATCCGTGGTATCGGTTCCAGCAATGGTACCCCCCCCTCGCCCCCCCCTAATTTAGGGGGGGGATGGGGGGGGTACTCTAACGCTCTGCAACGCGCCTATCAGGATAGCGGTAGTGCTCCGGCAACCGTGAGCCTGCTTGAGGCCACGGCTGATGCCAGTCCAGAGCAGGACCGGCTTGAGGCAGAGGAGCTGACCCGTTTCTTTGCTGACACTGCAGATGATGTAACAGTGGTGGGCAGTGTCAAGGGGGCCATCGGCCATACCGGGGCCGTATCAGGTCTGGCATCACTGCTTAGAGGCTGTCTTGCCCTGTACCAGGAGATCATCCCGGCCAGCAGCGGCACTGAAACAACCTGCCCGGAACTGTCCAAGGGGCCGCTGCAACTGGTGACCACCCCCCGTTACTGGCTGCGCAACCGGGAAGAGGGACCACGCCGGGCCGGTGTGTCGGTCTGCGGTATTGATGGTTCCTGCAGCCATGTGGTGCTGGAAGGGTGGGATCAGCAGCCTGCTGCAGATGCAGCCAGGCAACATGCGCCCTTGGGACCATGTCAGGAACTGCTCTTTCCGCTGGTTGCCAACAGCAGTGCAGAGTTGTCAGCCGAGCTGGACCTGTTGCAGCAGCGCTGTCGCGCCACTGCCGGCAGCAGACAGGAGCTGGCAGGGCTGGCATCTGAATACTGCAGCAGAATCACCCTGCAGTCCGTACAACCGCAAGGGATGGCACTGGTGGCAGCTGATGCAGACCAGCTTGAGCACCTGATTGAACAGGGCAGACAGACCCTGCAGCAGGATACTGAGTCTGTTGAGATACCTCCTTCCCTGCGGGATCGGCTGTTCTACAGCAGAGAACCGCTGGCCAGTCAGGGACAGATCGCCTTTGTATTCCCCGGCTCCGGCAATCATTACCCTGCCATGGCCAAAGACCTGTTCTGCTGCTGGCCTGAGGTGCTGCGTCAACAGGATCAAGAGAACCACCGGTTGAAAGACCAGTTCCAGCCGGATCTATTCTGGGCGGACACGCCGCAGGAGCAGCTTAATGACAACCACCGTGCCGTGATCTTTGGCCAGGTGGCTACCGGCTGCGGGGTCAGTGACCTGGTACGCAGCTTCGGCATCAGCCCTAGCAGTGTGATCGGCTACAGCCTGGGTGAATCAGCCGCCCTGTTCTCCACCCGCACCTGGGTGGATCGTGATCTGATGTACAGCAGGATGCAGGAATCAACCCTGTTTACCCATGACCTGGCCGGCGAGTGCCGTGCCGCCCGGACCGCCTGGGGGCTGGCGGATGACCAGCAGGTCAACTGGAGCCTGGGGGTTGTGATGGCCCCGGCTGATCAGGTACGCGCAGAGATCAACACATTGTCACGGGTCTATCTGCTGATCATCAACACCCCTGATGAATGTGTGGTGGGTGGTGACAGCGCTGCAGTTACCGAGCTGGTCAGCCGCTTGGGCTGCCACTTTTTCCCGCTCTACGGCGTGACCACCGTACATTGCGAGGTGGCCCAACCGGTGGCAACCCCGTACCATGATCTGCACCTGTTTACCACCAACCCGCCCCAGGGGGTAACCTTCTACAGTGGTGCCAAAGGTGACCGTTTTGAGCCGACCCAGGAAAACTGCGCCGCAGCGATCCTGGATCAGGCATTGCACGGGATTGACTATCCGGCCACCATTGAGGCTGCCTACCGCGATGGCGTGCGCCTGTTCCTTGAAATGGGGCCCGGCAACTCCTGCAGCAGGATGATCAGCCGGATTCTTGAAGGCCGTCCGCACCTGGCCCGTTCTGCCTGTTTCAACGGACAGGATCAGATCCTGACCCTGCTGCGTCTACTGGCCAGCCTGATTGCCGAGCGGGTGCCGCTGGATCTGTCGCCACTCTGCATGGCTGAGCCCCTTGCAACACAGGTCACAAGTAACAGCCCACAGGTCCGGCTGGTGGTCGGTGGTAAACCGTTTACAATACCGACGCTGCCGCCAGTGGCCAGTGCACCGTCCCAACCGCCTGTCAGCACAGTTGCAGCGCCTCAGCCAGCAGATCAGCTGCCGGTGACGCCACAACTGCAAAGCAGTAGTACTACCCTGCTGCAGGAGTTCAGTCAGGCCCAGGCCGCCCAGATTGCAGCCCATGAGGCGTTCCTTACCCTCAGCAACAGCCTGACCCAATCCATGGCACAGGCCCTGGCGCTCCAGGCCAGCCTGCAACAGGTATTGGGTGATAACGCGCCGCCAACCGATCAGCATCAGTACCAACAAAAGCCGGCACAACGCCCCACTACAAATGAATCCTCCTGTGCCTTTAACCGTGAAATGTGTATGGAGTTCGCCATCGGCTCAGTGGCAAAGATGCTGGGGCCGCAGTTTGCTGAGGTGGATAGCTTCCCCACCCGGGTGCGCCTGCCGGATGAACCGCTGATGCTGGTGGACCGGATTATCAGGGTTGAGGGTGAGCCGCGCTCCATGACCAATGGCCGGGTGATCACCGAGCATGATATCTTCCCCCATGCCTGGTATCTGGATGGTGGCCGGATACCGACCTGTATTGCGGTGGAGGCAGGTCAGGCCGACCTGTTCCTGTCCGGGTATCTGGGGATTGACTTCATCACCAGGGGGCTGGCGGTCTATCGCCTGCTGGATGCAGTGGTAACCTTCCACCGCGGTCTGCCCGGCCCTGGTGAGACCATCAACTATGATATCCGGATTGAACGATTCTTCCGTCAGGGAGACACCTGGCTGTTCCGCTTCTTCTTTGAGGCCACCGTGGCTGGTGAGCCGCTGCTCTCCATGCGGGACGGCTGTGCCGGGTTCTTCTCATCTGCCTCCCTTGAGGCTGGTAAAGGGATTGTCAGGCCGCTGGTTGACCCGCGCCCCACAACCGGGATCAGACCGGCTGACTGGCAGGATCTGGTACCCCTGAAGCGGGAAGGGTTCACGGCTGAGCAGCTGGATAAACTGCGTCAGGGGGATCTGGCCGGCTGCTTTGGACCTTTGTTCAGCGGCCTGGCCATCAAACAGCCTCTGACCATCCCCGGTGGCAGGATGCGGCTGGTACACCGGGTCAATGAGATCATCCCCCATGGTGGACGCTACGGCCAGGGAATGATCCGTGCTGAGGCGGATATTCACCCGGATGACTGGTTCATCACCTGCCACTTTGTGGATGACCGGGTCATGCCCGGCACCCTGATGTATGAATGCTGCATGCATACCCTGCGGATTCTGCTGCTGCGGATCGGCTGGGTGGCTGAGGCAAACAGTGCGGTCTGGGAACCGGTGCCCGGGGTGGCCAGCAAGCTCTGCTGCCGTGGCCAGGTACTGGAGACAACCAGGGTGGTGACCTATGAGGTAACCATCCGTGAGATCGGTTATCGCCCGGAACCGTATGTGATTGTGGATGCCCTGATGTATGCCGATGGCAAGCCGATTGTGGAGATTACCAGCATGTCGGCCCGCCTGACCGGAACCACCAGGCAGCAACTTGAACAGCTCTGGCAGGGACGCAACAGCAGCCCGGTCAGTTATATCAAACCAGCTATCTATACAAAGAAACAGATTCTGGCTTACAGCAACGGCAAGCCGTCTGAAGGATTCGGCGACCGCTACCAGGCCTTTGACCGGCAGCGCAAGATCGCCCGTCTGCCCGGACCGCCGTTCCAGTTCATGGACCGGGTAACCTCAGTTACGGGTGAACCGTGGCAGATGAAGGCCGGAGCAGCAGCCGAGGCCCAGTATGACCTGCCGTCTGATGCCTGGTTCTTTGGGGTGGAACGTCAGCCCCGCATGCCGTTCTGCGTACTCTTGGAGGCTGCCCTGCAGCCCTGCGGCTGGCTGGCAGCCTATGTTGGCTCTGCCCTGACCACCCCCAATGACATCTCGTTCCGCAACCTGGGCGGCAGTGCCATCCAGCACCGCCCGGTGACCCCGGATAGCGGCACCCTGACCTGCTGTGCCACCATGACCAAGGTGGCCACCAGCGGCGGCATGATCATCCAGGAGTTTGACTTCAGTGTGGCTGACAGCCTGGGTCTGATCTACGAAGGTCAGACCATGTTCGGGTTCTTCTCCAAAGAAGCACTGGCGCAGCAGGTCGGTATCCGCGATGCCCGGCCCTATCAGCCGTCGGAGGCGGAGACCGGCCGTGGCCGCAGCCTTGACTATCCAACCAACGCCCCGTTCCCGGACAAGCAGTTGCAGATGATCGACCGGATCGAGCTGTACGTGGTTGATGGTGGTCCAAACGGACTGGGGTATCTGCAGGGGATCAAGCAGGTTGATCCTGATGAATGGTTCTTTAAGGCACACTTCTATGAAGATCCGGTGACCCCCGGCTCCCTGGGGCTGGAGTCATTCCAGCAGTTGCTCAAGTTTGCAGCTGTTGAACGCTGGGGCTGGCAGGAAGGCACGATCGTCTCCAGCGTGGCCCTGCAGCAGAAACACCGTTGGCTCTACCGTGGCCAGGTGGCGCCGTCTAACAAGCAGGTCAAGGTCACTGCCTGGATCACTGCAGTGGATGATCAGCAGCAGCTGATGACTGCCAGCGGCTTCCTGGCCGTGGATGGCAAGCTGATCTATCAGATGATTGATTTTACCGTGAGAATGGAATCCATACGATGAAGTATCAAAAGGTAGTAATTGAGGCGCTGGAATACGAACTGGCGCCGGTGGTGGTTTCCAGCAGTGATCTTGAGGCACGGCTGGAGCCGCTCTACCGCGAACTGCGGATTGCACCGGGCCAGTTGCAGGCCTTGACCGGTATCCGTGAACGGCGCTGGTGGGAGCCGGGCTACCCGCTTTCCCATGGCGCCATCATGGCTGCCCGCAAGGCACTGCTCAGCTCCGGTATTGCTGCCAGCGAGATCGGCGCCCTGGTCTACACCGGTGTCTGCCGTGAACAGTTTGAGCCTGCCACCGCCTGCCGGGTGGCCGACGGCCTGGGGATCAGCGGTGACGTGGCGATCTTTGACCTTTCCAACGCCTGTCTGGGGGTCCTGAACGGCATCCTGGACATGGCCAACCGGATCGAGCTGGGCCAGATCAGGGCCGGTCTGGTGGTTTCCTGTGAATCAGCCCGCGAGATCAATGAGGTGATGATTGCCAGGATGCTGGAAGAGCGCAACATGCAGCATTTTGCCCATTCCCTTGCTACCCTGACCGGTGGTTCCGGCGCTGTGGCAGTGCTGCTGACCGATGGATCATTCGGCAGCAACGCCCCCCACCGTTTACTGGGCGGCATCACCAAGGCAGCTCCGCAGCACCACAACCTCTGCCTGTGGGGAGTGGGGCCGGACGGCAAGGGCGGTTACCAGCAGTCCATGGCCACTGACGGGGTCAATGTCATGAACCATGGCGTGGAGCTGGGGCGTCGCACCTGGGAGGCATTTCTACCCCATGTGGGCTGGAAGGCAGAACAGGTTGACCGGGTGATCTGCCACCAGGTCGGTTCAGCCCACCAGAGCATGATCCTGAAGACCCTGGGAGTGCCTGCTGACAAGGACTTCACCACCTATGAATTCCTGGGCAACATGGGTACCGTCTCCCTGCCGCTGACCGCAGCTCTGGCGGTTGAACGGGATATCCTGTTACCTGGCGACCGGGTAGCATTTCTTGGAATAGGCAGCGGACTGAACTGTATGATGCTGGGTATAGAATGGTGACCAGCGCCCTCTTCAAGCGCTAACGGCGTTGGCTCGTCTGCGGCTTCCTCAACGTACAGCTTGGTACGCCTCAGTCGCCGCCTCCTCGCCGCCTTGTTATCACCTTGAATATGACACTGGTTTAGCACTGAAAGGTTACTCCCTTAAATGGCATTGGATCTGGCAAAAGAATATCCCTTCAAAAGCAACTACCTCGACCTGAACGGCCTCAAGTACCACTATCTGGATGAGGGCAACGGCCCGACGGTGGTGATGCTGCACGGCAACCCGTCCTGGTCGTTCTACTACCGCAATCTGGTCAAAGAGCTGTCAAATCGTTTCCGCTGCATTGTGCCGGACCATATCGGCTGCGGCCTGTCGGACAAGCCGGGGGATGATCGCTACGACTACACCCTGCCCCAACGGGTGGATGATCTGGAACAGCTGCTGGACAGCCTGCAGCTGAACGAGAAGATCACCCTCGTGGTGCATGACTGGGGCGGCATGATCGGCATGGCCTGGGCGGTGCGCCACCCGGAACGGATTGAGCGGCTGGTGATCCTGAATACCGGCGCCTTTCCATTGCCCAAAACCAAGCCGTTCCCCCTGGGCCTGAGGATCTGCCGTGACACCTGGCTGGGCACCCTGTTGGTGCGTGGTTTTAATGCCTTCAGCCGTGGCGCTGCCCGGGTGGGCTGTAAGGAAAATCCGATGTCTGCAGAGCTGAGGGCGCTGTACGAGCTGCCCTATGACTCCTGGCAGAACCGGATCGCCACCCTGCGCTTTGTACAGGATATCCCGCTGCTACCGGGTGACCGCAACTATAACCTGATCTGTGCTGTCTCGGACGGCATCAACCGGTTTGCTGGTCTGCCGATGCTGATCTGCTGGGGTGAACTTGATTTTGTGTTTGATCACCACTTCCTGGCTGAATGGCAGACCCGTTTCCCCAAGGCAGAACTGCACCGTTTCCCCCAGGCAGGCCATTACATCCTGGAAGACCGTAAGGATACGGTGATACCGTTAATCAGTGAATTTATGGACCGGACCGTGCTGTCTACCTGAGCAAGATGACCATGCCCACCTTTGCCAATATTGCAGCACACCTGCCCCGAATGGCGCAGTTGCAGCCGGATACCACGGCGATTATCTTCCCCAAAGGCAATCAGAGCCTGACCTTTCAGGAGCTTGACCGGCTCTCTGACCGGATCTGTCACGGCCTGATCCGCTCCGGCATTACCCGTGGTACCCGTACCGTGCTGATGGTTACCCCTTCTCCGGAATTCTTTGCGTTAACCTTTGCCCTGTTCAAGGTGGGGGCGATACCGGTGCTGATTGATCCCGGCCTGGGGATCAAAAATCTGAAGTCCTGTCTGGCTGAGGTACAACCACGCGCCTTTATCGGCATCCCCAAGGCGCAGGTTGCCCGTCTGCTGTTCGGCTGGGCAAAGGACAGTCTTAAAACCATCATCACCGTTGGTCCGCGTCTGTTCTGGGGCGGTATAACCCTTGACAAACTCATACAACAAAGCCCTGACAAACCCTTTGAGATGGCCGTTACGGCGGCAGATGATCAGGCAGCAATTTTATTTACCAGCGGCAGCACCGGCCCCCCTAAAGGTGCAATTTACAGTCATGGCAACTTCAGTGCCCAGGTTGAGGCGTTGCAGCAGGTCTACAGGATCCAGCCGGGCGAGATTGATCTGCCCACCTTTCCCCTGTTTGCCCTGTTTGCGCCAGCCCTGGGGATGACCGCAGTGATTCCGGAGATGGACTTTACCCGGCCCGGTTCGGTTGATCCGCAGAAGATCATCTCTGCCATCACCAGTCACAAGGTCACCACCATGTTCGGCTCACCAGCCCTGATCAACCGGGTTGGCCGCTCTGGTGCTGAGCGGGGCATCAAACTGCCGACCCTGCAGCGGGTGATCTCAGCAGGGGCACCGGTTCCGGCTGTGGTAATGGAGCTTTTTTCCCAGATGCTTGCAGAAGGCGTGGAGATCTTTACCCCCTATGGTGCCACCGAGTCTTTGCCGGTCTGCTCTATTGGAAGCCGCGAGATACTTGGTGAGACGCGCGTTATTACCGAGAACGGCGGCGGGGTCTGCATCGGCAGGCCGGTTGACAGTATCCGGGTCGAGCTGATCAGAATCAGCGATGAACCGATTACCGTCTGGGATGATGATCTACGTGTTGCACCGGGCCAGGTTGGCGAGATTGTGGTGCAGGGCCCCCAGGTGACCCGTGGTTATTTCCAACGGCCCGAGGCAGATCTGCTGTCCAAGATCAGCGCCCCATCCGGCGGATTCTTCCACCGTATGGGGGACCTGGGCAGGCAAGACAGCCGGGGCAGACTCTGGTTCTGCGGCCGCAAAACCCACCGGGTTGAATCTGTCCATGGCCCGTTATTCACCATCCCGGTGGAAGCGGTCTTTAACACCCATCCGGCAGTCTACCGCAGTGCTCTGGTCGGTATCGGCCCTAAAGGCAGCCAGCAACCGGTAATCTGTATTGAACTGGAACAGGGGATCAGTACCAGTCAGGAACAACTGCACACAGAACTGCAGGTGCTGGCAACAGGTCATCCCCATACCAGCAGTATCACGACTATCCTGTTCCACCCCGCTTTCCCGGTGGATATCCGCCACAATGCCAAGATCTTCCGTGAGAAGCTTGCTGTCTGGGCAGAGAAACAGATCCATGGCTAACGGGTTCGATTTCGGGCGTAGAGCAAGGCGGCGAGGAAGAGCCGACGAAGGCGTACAAAGTAGTACGTCGAGGAGTGTGATGACGAGACAACGCAGCTATACGTTTGAAGGCGAAGCCGTATGAAGGCGTTAGTTACCGGTGGCGGCGGATTTCTTGGTGGGGTAATCGTCAGAATGTTGCGTGAACAAGGCGATCAGGTGGTCAGTATCTCACGCTCCAGCTACCCGGCACTGACGAGCCTTGGGGTTGAACAGGTGCAGGGTGATCTGGCTGATCAGGCCGCCGTTCTCAAGGCAGCACAGAGTTGTGACATCATCTTTCACGTGGCTGCCAAGGCCGGCATCTGGGGCAGCTGCAACGACTTCTATCAGGCCAATGTAACCGGCACCGGGAACGTACTGGAGGCCTGCCGGGTACATGGCATCACACAACTGGTCTACACCAGCTCCCCCAGTGTGGTATTTGATGGCAATGATGTCGAGGGTGGCAATGAATCCTTGCCCTACCCTGACCACTACGAAGCATATTACCCGCAGACAAAGGCGCTGGCCGAGCAGTTGGTGCTGGCGGCAAACAGTCCGCAGCTTGCCACCGTGTCACTACGTCCCCACCTGATCTGGGGGCCTGGTGATAACCATCTGGTACCACGGATTATTGCCAAGGGGAAAAGCGGCAGGTTACGGCGGATCGGCAACCGCCCCTGTCTGGTGGATACAGTTTACGTGGACAATGCAGCCAGGGCGCACCTGCAGGCAGCAGAGCGGCTTGCTCCCGGCAGTGTGATAGCAGGAAAAGCCTATTTCATCAGCAATGGAGAACCTGTTCAGTTGTGGGATATGGTAAACCGGATTCTGGCGGCAGGTGGTGTAGCGCCGGTTAAAGGTAGTATCTCACCAAAGGCGGCTTATGCTGTGGGAACAATGTGTGAAGGGATCTGGAAGCTGCTTAACCTGTCTGGTGAACCGCCCATGACCCGTTTTGTGGCCAAAGAACTGGCCACAGCCCACTGGTTTGATATCTCGGCAGCCCGCCGGGATTTGGGCTATCAACCGCAGGTAACGCTGGATGAGGGGTTGGTTCGACTACAAAAATGGCTGGCAGAAACTAGACCTTCACCGTTTCCTTTTCTTTAGCCGCATCCTTTTTCCTGCGATTGAGCAGGATCAGTAAAATGCCGCCAGCCAGATAGATCGGCAGGCTGAGCAACTGCCCCATGGAGAAGAAGTTGAAGTAGAGCCCCAACTGGCTGTCAGGTTGGCGAAACAGCTCCACCACGAACCTGAACAGGCCATACCCGCACAGAAAGGCTGCCATGGCGGTACCGGGGGCCTGATACCTGCGTGCAATCAAGCGTACCAGAAAAAACAGGACGATACCCTCAAGGAAAGCCTCGTACAGCTGGGACGGGTGCCGGGGTAACGGCCCTCCATCAGGAAAGATCATCCCCCACGGCATGGTGGTGGTACGGCCGAACAGCTCACCATTGATGAAGTTGCCAATCCGCCCCAGACCGAGCCCCACAGGGGCCGCCAGGGCGGCAAGATCAGCCAGCTGCAGATAGGGCAACTGAAAACGGCGGGCGTACCAGAGTGCGGCAACGGCTACACCGATCAGACCGCCATGAAATGACATCCCCCCCTGCCAGATGGCAAAGATCCGCAGCGGGTTTGCCAGATAGCTCCCGAGGTCGTAGAAAAGTACGTACCCCAGCCGGCCACCGGCCACCACTCCCAGTGCCAGACAGAAGATCAGGTCCGCAACGGCCTCATTGTCCAGTGCAAGCTTTCTGCGCCGCGCCTCGTTGCGGATCAGAAAATAGCTGGCCAGAAAACCGATGACATACATGAGCCCGTACCAGCGGAACTGCAATGGACCCAGGCGGAAGAAAACAGGATCAATTGCGGGAAAGTGCATAACGGATTACTCCTCAGAAATCCTGATCGGGAAATAGGTACAAAAAAACCACCCACGTTTTTTAACTGCTGTGCTATATAAAACAGCTGGAGGGTATCATGAAAGATATACTTTTGTTGCTGCTTATTCTGGCTGTCTGGTTTGTCGTAAACAAATATCTGCTGCCCCGGCTGGGAGTTCCTACCTGAATGTCAGACAGCTGTACTCCCCCGGTTCGGGAGGAGAAAAAAACAACGCCCCCCAATACATAGCAGCTCAGTAGCCAGGTTAGACGGACAAGGCCGGTTGCTCTCAGCGACCGGCCTTGTTGCGTCGTTCTGTCGGCTCCTCCAGAACCACCAGATAACCATCAGGGTCAAAGCACCACATCTCCTTGACACCATAGGGCTTCTCCTCCAGATGGTAGAGAATTTCCATATCTTCTTCCAGGATGGCATCCCGGATCCCTTCAATATCCCTGACTTCAAAGTGCAGTGTAACCCCGACCCCTTTGGGAAACATGCTGAAACGATGTTCAAGCACCGGGTGGGTCCTGATCACATCACTTTCTTCAACAAAGATCAGGGAGATGCCGCCCATGTCAACGATCAGATGTTCAGGTGCCCCAGGAGCTGAGAATGAGCGCCGGATCGGCAGTTCCAGAATACCGGCATAAAATGCTTCGGTGACAACCAGTTGCGTTACAGCCAGCTGAATTGAATGTTCAGAGCGGTGCGCCTTGACCATTTTAGTTTTTCATAAACAGCAGATTGACATACCCGGAAAGCACGGACAACCAGTTGGTAAATATCAGCACACCAACAATTATCAGGAAAAAGCCGGTAATGATCTCAAAGAGCCTGATATGTTTTTTAAACCGGTTAAATACGGTAATAAAGCGGTGCAGGGCAAGAGAGGACAGCAGAAACGGGATACCCAGACCGATGGAGTAGAGCAGTAGCAGCACAATCCCATGGGCAACCTTTTCTTCAGTTGCTGCTATCATCAGGATCGAGGCCAGGATCGGCCCGATACAGGGGGTCCAGCCGGCCGCAAAGGCCAGACCGACCAGGAAGCTGCCCAAAAATCCGGCCGGCTTATGCTTCAGCGAGACCCGTTTTTCCCCCAGCAGCCATTTCAGCGGTACCAGACCGGTGACATGAATACCGAAGACAATAATCAGGATGCCACCAAGCTTGCGGACCAGTTCCATATGCTGCTGCAGGAACGAACCGATATAGGTTGCTGAGGCCCCAAGCAGGACAAACACGACCGTAAAACCGCTGACAAAGGCCAGCGAGTGCAGCATGGTCTTTCTGCGCACAACATGGGTGGGATGCTCGGCATCCAGATCACTGAATGAAAGACCGGTGATATACGTAATATACGAGGGAATAAGCGGCAGGACGCAGGGAGAAAGGAAGGAAAGCAGACCTGCGACAAACGCTCCGATATAGGTAATCTGTTGAGTTTCCATAAGGTGTCCGGCTACTTCATCAGACCTTCAAGAAAGGCAATCACTTCAGGGCTGTTCCAGTCCAGACCGCCAATCACTTTTTTGACAATCAGACCGTTTTTATCAATCACAAAGGTTTCTGGCACCCCGGTAATACCATAGGTCTTGGCAACCTGTCCGCTTGGATCAGTATAGGCTGGCAGCGAGTATCCGGAATTTTTCAAAAACTCCTGTACCGCCTGTTTGCCCCCTTCGTCAACAGAAACGCAGACCATCTGAAACGGTTTGCCTGCCATAAACGTGTTCAGTTTGATCATGGAGGGGATCTCTTCCCGACAGGGAGGACACCAGGTGGCCCAGAAGTTAAGCAGCACCACCTTCCCCTTCAGGGCAGCCAGGGTCAACTGCTGGTTATCAAGCGAGACCACACTGATCTCGGGGGCCTGGCTCTTTTCAGCAGGGGCCTTGGAAGGGGCGGCAGACTTGTCCTTACTGCAACCGGCGGTAAGGGCAACAGCACAGCAGAGCAGTACCAGCAACTTTTTCATGTATATATCCTCCAGCATAAAAACGGGATTTACAGCGTGAAAGAACAGCGCCTGGGGTGGTTAACGGTTGCGCGTTACCACATATTCAGCCAGATCCAACAGTGCTGCCTTGCAGCTATTGGCAGGAAAACAGGAGAGATGCCGTGCACAGTTTGCAATACAATCACGGGCTTTTTCAACCGTGTACTCAATACCACCGTAGCTCTGCACCAGACCTGAAACCAGTCGGAAGTCTTCGGGCGTCAGCTCGTCTTTTTCAATAATTGCGGTTACCGCCCCACGTTCTTCATCACTGCAGCCACGCAGGGCATGGATCAGAGGCAACGTCAGCTTGCCTTCTTCAAGGTCATGGCCGATGCTCTTGCCAAACTCCTCTTCAGAGGCCGTGTAGTCAAGGATGTCATCCATCAGCTGGAAGGCGATCCCCAGCTCCATACCAAAGTCTGCCAGTGCCTGTTCCTGTTCAGGAGAAACACCGCCCAGGATGGCACCACACTGGCAGGCAGCAGACAGCAGTACCGCTGTCTTGGCACGCACCACCTCAATATACTGCTGCTCGGTGAGTTCCACCTCGCCAGTATACAGCAGCTGCAGCACTTCCCCTTCAGCAATCACGGTGGTGGCCTTGGACATGACCCGCAACACATCAAGACTGCCGGCAGCAACCATCAGGGAAAATGATTTGGAGAAAAGGAAGTCACCGATCAGAACGGAGGCCTCGTTACCCCAGAGGGTGTTGGCAGAGGCAAGTCCACGGCGCAGGGTGGCACTGTCAACCACATCGTCATGCAGCAGGGTGGCGGTATGGATAAATTCAACCACGCTTGCCAGAGGGATGGCCTGATTACCTTGATACTCACACAAACGGGCAGCCAAAAGCAGCATGGCGGGACGGATACGCTTTCCGCCGCTGGCAAGTACATATTCGCCAACCTTGCGGATAAGCGGAACATCAGACTCAAGATCTTTTCTGAACTGTTCCTCGACCTGTTTGAGATCTTCACCAATCAGTTCTAATGCAGCCTGCATGCCTGTCCAATCCATGAGTAAAGTTTACACATACTACTGAAGCGCTGCTTATTTTGTCAAAGTATTTCTGGATTTAACTGCAGAGCCGGATGCGTATAAAGTTGCTTGTATCAACGATCCGGTGTATAGCAGTCAAAGTTCGCTATCCCATCTATCAACCGGAAACAATTATATGAAATTCAGTGATCTTTCGCTCCCCGCGCAGGTGCTGCAGGGAATTCATCAAGCCGGGTTCAGTGCCTGCACACCGATTCAGGCCCAAACGCTCCCCCTGTCACTGAGCGGCAAGGACGTTGCCGGACAGGCGCAGACCGGCACAGGCAAGACCGCTGCCTTCCTGATCACCCTCTTCACCAAACTGCTTGCTTCACCGTCGGCAGCTGCAGACGGCAGTCTGCCGCGTCCACGGGCCCTGATCCTGGCACCGACCCGTGAGCTGGTTGTCCAGATTGAAAAAGATGCCCAGCTGCTTGGCAGCCACTGCGGCTTTAACATCCAGGCCATTTATGGCGGCATTGATTATATGAAACAGAAAAACGCCCTGAAAGACGGTGCCGACATTGTTATCGGCACGCCGGGGCGCCTGATCGACTACCTGAAACAAAAAGTCTACTCACTGAAACATATTGAGATGCTGGTGATTGACGAGGCCGACCGGATGTTCGACATGGGCTTTATCCCGGACCTGCGCTATATCCTGCGACGGCTGCCCCCCTTTGACCAACGCCAGAACCTGATGTTTTCAGCCACCCTGAACCAGCGGGTGATGGAACTGTCCTATGAATTTATGAATGTGCCGCAAAAAGTCTCGGTCACCCCGGAAAAGATGACGGCCGAACGGGTTGAGCAGGTACTCTATCACGTTTCCAACAAGGAAAAATTTCCCTTGCTGCTTGGCCTGTTGCGGCGTGAGGGGATGGCCCGGACCATGCTCTTTGTCAATACCAAACGTGAGGCAGAGCGATTGCAGGACCGGCTGAATGCAAACGAGTTTCCCTGCCGGGTCATTTCAGGGGATGTTGATCAACGCAAGCGGATGAATATTCTTGAGCAGTTCAAGCGTGGGGAGCTGGCAATTCTGATTGCTACGGATGTTGCTTCACGGGGGCTGCATATTGACGGTGTTTCCCATGTCATCAACTACGACCTGCCACAGGATGCCGAGGACTACGTCCACCGGATCGGCCGGACTGCACGGGCTGGGGCTGAAGGCAAGGCGATCTCGCTGGCTGATGAAGACGGGGCCTTTTATATCGAGGCGATTGAGGAGTATATCAGACACAAGGTAGCTGTAGAATGGGCTGAAGACGACCTTTTCATCCACGACTACAAGCGGCCGAAACATCGCCCGGCGCCGGTTGCCTCAACCAAACAACCCCGCGGGCAACGTCCTAAAGCCAAAGATCAAAAAGGTGCGCCACGAAAAGCAGCGGCAGCCCCACCTGAAGGAGAAAAAAAGAAACGCCGCCCACGCCGGAAAAAACCGGGGGGCAGCGTCGCTACAAGAGAAGAAAACGTTAAGACCGACTAGCCCTTCTGGTATACCCGCTTAAGACTGTCTGTCTTGAGGTACAGCAACAGAAAATACAGCGGTGCCATCCAAAGCGCCGAAACCAGCATGGCGCTGACGCCTTCCACGAGATAGGCCCACCAGGGCGGGGCAATTGACTTCACAACCCAGACGACGTACTGCCCCGTTTCATACACCGGCACCAGCACCAGAGAGGCCATGACAACCTGCTGAACCCCCTGCATGCCCCATGCCGCACGCTGCAAAAAACCAAATGCAGCAGACAGGGCAGCCAGACCATAAAGTAATTTTATCCAGGGTAGAAAACCATAGCCCCAGAAGACCTGCCAGGCTGAAACCGGTTCAATCGACTGTTCCGACAACTGCGCCTGAAGGTCAGTGCCAAGATAATCGATCACCCCCCAGCCTCCCAGCAACAAAAAAACGGCTGCCCAGACAGCCACCCCCCAGCCCACGGCAGCGACCGGATCAAAGCCATTGGCAAAGCCGGCCAGGCTGATAGCCGGTTTTTCCCCCGCCGCAGGCGCAGCCGGGGTTATGATGCCGGATGGCTGCGGTAGTGCCACAACAGTATCGGGGCGAATGTTCCGGTTGCGCATCTCCAGCTCCTGCTTTTGCACATCTTCCTTCCGTTTTCGTTCTATCACAGTCTTAACATCCAGCCCACAGTGGGGGCACTCGTCAAATACCTCTTCGCAGAACGTGCTGTAGCCGCATGAAGGGCAGGTATTGGTGGCGAAGGCAGAGGTCGCCTTTTTACGCGGCTTTTCAACCCTGAAACTCTCTTTGCAACGCGGACAGGCGAGCATCATCCCATCGTCAGGGATTTCAAGGTCGTTAATGGTTCCGCTTGCCTTGCAGTTGGGACACTCTATACGCACAGCCGCTACCCCACTGTTGAAATAATAAATGCACGCACCTGCCCGGCATCTGCCTGCATCCGCACACAACGGGTCGGCAGCCCTTCCAGTTGAACAATGGCCGGGGGAACCGGTACCGCGTCACCGGTGGCCTCAACCACCGCTTCACCGAACTTTGCCGGATGGGCCGTGGCCAGACAGACCACCGGCGTATCATCCGCAACCAGCTCCTGTGCCGCCCGCACCCCTACCGCGGTGTGAGGATCCAACAGATAGCCGGTATCATGCTTAAACTGCCTGATCGTCTCCAGGGTCGCCTGGCGATCAACCGAGGCAGACCGGAAATCCTGACGGACCTGTTGCAGTTCCTGCTGGCTGAAGCTGATTTTCCCCTCGGCCTTGAGCTGGGCAAAGGCGGCAGAAACCCGGGCAGCATCCTGTTTAAAGAGATAAAAGAGGTAGCGCTCAAAGTTGGAGGCGACCTGAATATCCATGGATGGCGACAAGGTTTGCACCACCGTACCGACCGAATAATCCCCCTGATTGATGAAACGGGTCAGGATATTGTTCTCATTGGTTGCCAGCAGCAGTTTCTCAACCGGCAGCCCCATCTGCTGAGCCATATAGCCGGCAAAGATATCCCCGAAATTTCCGGTGGGAACCGAAAACACCACCTTCCGACCCTGCTCAGCCACCCGTAACCAGGCATAGATATAGTACACCACCTGGGCCAGTACCCGGGCCCAGTTGATTGAATTTACCGCTCCAAGCGAGTATTTCTGCTTAAACTCAAGGTCTCCCATCAGCCCCTTGACAATATCCTGACAGTCATCAAAGGTTCCATCCACGGCGATATTGTGGACGTTTTCATCCAGTACCGACGTCATCTGCAGCGCCTGTACCGGCGAGGTCTTACCATGGGGATGCAGGATAAAGATGCTGATGCCGGCCTTGCCCCGCACGCCATGAATGGCCGCACTGCCGGTATCACCTGAGGTGGCCCCCACAATGGTCAGGCGCTCATGCCGTTCATGCAGGATATACTCAAACAGGTTGCCCAGGAACTGCAGGGCAACATCTTTAAAGGCCAGGGTAACTCCGTGGAACAGCTCCAGGATATAGACGCCGTCCTTCTGTACGACCGGGGTCACCTCCGGATGGCTGAAGGTGGCATAGGAACGATCTATCAGGGCCTGAAGGTCCGTTGCAGGTATATCGTCAACAAAACGTGAAATAATCTTGAATGCAAGCTGCGGATAGGTCAGTGTGCGCCATGACTCCAGTTCTGCAGCAGAAAAAGCAGGAATCGACTCCGGCAACAGAAGGCCGCCATCGTCGGCCAACCCCATCATAACCGCATCTTTAAAACGTACCGGCGCAATGCCGCCACGGGTACTCAGGTAACGCATGGGAATTCCTTTCGGATGGAGAGTTGAACAGTTTTATGTAGCAGGTTTGGACAAAAAAAGCTAGAGGCTGACGGGCCGCAATTCGCCTGGCGAGAACATGAAAAAGACACGAAAAATACAATATTTATAAAACTCGGAAAACAGCAGCCGGAAGGTGCCCAGATGGTGCCACCACTCCTCCTTGACATTGCTGCTGTCAACCGGATAGGGATAGAGCGCCACATCAGGAGCCAGGGCATTACGAAAGAGTATGGCCGAGCGCTTCAGGTGATAACGTGAGGTAATCAGCAGCACCGATCGCACCTTGTGTTCAGCCAGGATATCTCGACCATAAATGGCATTTTCCAGTGTGTTCCGTGACAGTTTTTCCAGAACCACATTATCAGCAGGCGGGTCACCGGGTTTGGGACGATACAGATCTGATTTTCTCACGGTTGGATCCACCCCCACCAGAAAGAGCCAGGTGCCGCGACGCTCCCTGAAAAGACGGACCCCCTCCTCAACCCTGCCTTTACCGCCGGCCAGCACAACAATCGCATCGGCCTGAACCTGGCGTGGACGAGCGGAAAATGTCTTATAGGTAAAATCGACAAAAAGCGCTGTCACAATCAACAGTGCCAGCATAAGTAATGACAGGAAGGCTTTAAAGATTTTCATATCCGTATTTTTCCTTGCACCTGAGAAGCGATTCTGATAAAAGAATTTGTTCAGTTAGCACGGGAGGTAAGATCCATGTCCAGAAAATGCGAAATTTGCGGTAAAGGCCCCAGCACCGGCAACAATGTGAGCCATGCCAACAACAAGACCCGTACCACCTGGTACCCGAACCTGCAGAAGGTAAAGGCCAAGGCAGCCAACGGCAGTGTGTCAACCATCAAGGTCTGCACACGCTGTATCCGTTCCGGCTCAGTTACCAAGGCTCTGTAGCCTTTCCGGTAACACCTACATTAAACAGCCGTGTGCACCTGCTTGCACACGGCTTGTTTAGTTTTTTACAATCGCAACCGCCTCTACTTCAACCCGCGCGCCCCGCGGGAGGGCCGCAACGGCAACCGTGGCACGGGCCGGCTTGACACCCGGAAAGTACTGGCCGTAAACTTGGTTAACAAGTGGAAAATCAGCCATATCCGTTAAATAGATTGTTGTTTTCACCACCTGGTTAAAATTGCTGCCGGCAGCCTCAAGCACCCCCCGCAGATTCTCCATCACCCGCCCGGTCTCCTGCTCAACCGTCCCAGTGACCATCTCACCCGATACCGGATCAAGCGGAATCTGGCCGGAACAGAACAGCAGCCCGCCTGCCACAACAGCCTGAGAATACGGCCCGATCGCTGCCGGAGCTTTGTCAGTTGCTATACTTTTCATATCTTTCCCCAATCCAAGGAGTGAAAACTTTTTCGTACAGATTGAGGCAAGCAAGGAATGACGCGGAGGCGTACTGATGCAGTACGTCGCACAAGGCATTCCGCAGCTTGACGCGATATGAACGGAAAAGGATCACTCCTAACTTTTTACCCGCTCCACCTTCATAACCCCCTTCACCTTCATCAGCGAATTCACAACCTTATTCAGGTGGGTCAGGTCGGTCACGTTTAACTCAAAGATATTCTCACCACGCTTGTCAACGGTACTCTTGATCTGGGCACTGACAATATTGGCTTCGGCATTGGTGATTGCCAGCGTCATGTTAGCCAGAATCCCTTTTTCATCCATACAGAAGACCCGCAACCTGACCGGCAGCGCGGCACTCTTGCCCTTGGCCCAGGTCACATCAATCCGCCGTTCCGGATCACTCTCGGCAACAAAGGGGCAGTCGGCGGTATGGATGGTAACCCCCTGGCCGCGGGTGATGAACCCGACGATCTCATCACCGGGCAACGGGTTACAGCATTTGGCATAGCGGATCATGATATCCTCCATGCCGCCGACCTCAACAGCGCTGGAGGAACGGCCCTTCAACTTATTGATGACACTGGTTATGCGCGATTCTTTCTGGTCCTGACGGGCCTGCAGCCGCTCTTCAGGGATCAGCTTGCTGATCACCTGTCCAGCTGAAACCTTGCCGTATCCCATGGCTGCCAGCAGATCATCTTCACTGTTATACCCATACTCATTGGCAATTTTTCTGAGTTCGCCACCCTTGATTACCTTTTGAAGATTCAGGGAATATTTGCGAAACTCTTTTTCACAGAGCTCACGCCCCAGCACGATACTACGCTTGCGCTCCTCAATCTTGATCCAGGCCCGGATCTTGTTACGGGCCCGGGAGGAACGGACGATCTTGAGCCAGTCCTTGCTGGGTGTGTGGTGGGGAGAGGTGATTACCTCGACAATATCGCCGTTCTGCAGCTCATGCTTGAGCGGCACCAGCTTGCCGTTGACCTTGGCCCCCACGCAACGATGCCCCACATCGGTATGCACGGCATAGGCAAAGTCAATCGGGGTGGACCCCTTGGGGAAGCCCTTCACATCCCCCTTGGGAGTGAAGACATAGACCTCTTCAGGAAACAGTTCAACCTTGACCGAATCCATAAACTCCCGGGAGTCCTGCAACTCCTGCTGCCATTCCAACAACTGGCGCAGCCAGGCAAAGCGTTTGACCTCTTTTTCGTCATACCCCTTGCCTTCCTTGTACTTCCAGTGGGCCGCAATCCCAGCCTCAGCCACCCGGTGCATCTCATGGGTGCGGATCTGCACCTCCATCCGGTCACCATGGGGGCCGATCACGGTGGTATGAAGCGACTGGTACATATTCCCCTTGGGCATGGCGATATAGTCTTTAAACCGTCCGGGAATCGGCCGCCAGGAGGAATGAATCAGCCCCAGCACCTCATAGCAGCTCTTGATATCATCCACCAGAATCCGCAGGGCAGTCAGGTCATAAATCTCCTCAAAATCAACCTTGCGTTTTTCCATCTTGCGGTAGATTGAATAGAGGTGCTTGCTGCGACCCGAGACCTCACCCACAATCTGGTGTTCGACAAGTTTCTGCCGGATGGCCTCCTGAATCTCATGGATGAATGATTCCCGCTCCTGCTTCTTGCGCTGGATCTTGGTTGCCAGGTCAAAATAGACGTCCGGTTGCAGATAGCGGAACGACAGATCCTCAAGTTCGGTCTTGATCCAGGAAATCCCCAATCGGTGAGCGATCGGCGCATAGATATCCATGGTCTCGCGGGAGATGGAGCGCTGTTTGGTATCAGGCTGAAACTGCAGGGTCCGCATGTTATGCAGCCGGTCGGCCAGCTTTACCAGGATCACCCTGATGTCATTGGCCATGGCGATCAGCATCTTGCGGAAGTTCTCTGCCTGATTCTCTTCCTTGGTCTTGAAATGGATCTTGCTGATCTTGGTCACCCCGTCAACCAGTTCAGCGACTTCCTTGCCGAACATCTCGGCCAGTTCTTCCGAGGTGGTCAGGGTATCCTCAATGGTATCATGGAGAAAACCGGTCACAATGCTGGGAACATCCAGCTTCAAACCGGCAAGGAGTCCGGCAACTTCAAGGGGATGGATAATATACGGCTCACCGGAAAGGCGGGTCTGGCCCTGATGCACCTTGGCACAGTACACGTAGGCCTTCCTGATCAGATTCAGATCAGCAGACGGGTTATAGGTTACAACCGTATCAAGGATATCGTTCAGGCGTATCATGCAGGGGTATGTGCTATCGAATGACCAGCGTCACAGACACCGGGGGAAGGCGCAAAAATGGAGGCACTACCAAGCGGCAGGCCTCCAGAGTTGATCCAGTCATGCAGAACGCTTGCTGCTCAGTTCAGCCGACAGCTTACCGGCAGCGATTTCACGCAGCGAGGTAACCACATGGCGGTTGTTCTTGGGGTCAATCAGCGGCTTAGCTCCCTTGTAGAGCTGCTTGACCCGTTTTGAGGCCATCATGACCAGCATGAAGCGGTTATCTACTTTTTCAAGACAATCTTCAACAGTAACCCGTGCCATCGTCTCTATCTCCTTTTGTCCACAAACAAAATAATGGAGCGGTGATTATACCTATAGCTGCTCAAAGATCAAACATTTTCGACACCTGCCCCAACATACGTGCCGTGGTATGGCGTGCGGCAGTCACCAGTGACGCCAGCGCCTCGTGGGCCTCATCAAGCCGGTCGTTTACCACGATGTAGTCATACCAGCGTGCCTCACGGATCTCCTCGGTTGCCCGCTCGATCCGGCGCTCGATCACCTCCCGTGCATCAGACGAACGGGATTCAAGCCGGCGCCGCAGCTCTGCCATGCTTGGGGGCAAGACAAAGACAAACAGGCCGTTAATACCCCGGTCCTTGAGGATACGCGCACCCTGGCAGTCAATATCAAGCAGGATATCAATGCCGTCAATCCTCGCCTGTTCCAGTGTCGCAATGGCAGTGCCGTAAAAATTACCATGCACCTCGGCCCACTCGGCAAAACCGTTTTCAGCAATCATCTGCTTGAAACGCTCAATCGAGACAAAATGGTAATCAACCCCATCCTGTTCCCCCGGCCTGGGCTGCCGGGTCGTATAACTGACCGACTCCTTCAGTGCAGGAAAACGGCTGACCAGACCGTTGCAGAGTGTTGTCTTGCCGGCCCCGGACGGTGCTGAAATAACGATTAGAAGCCCTTCTTGCTGCATATCTCCCCCACAGGTAAGGAACGATGATTTTTTTGTTCTGAGTGCGGCAGTTAAGAAATGGCGCGGAGGCGTACCACCAGTACGTTGACAAGCCATTTTGAAAACTGACGTGCTCAGAGCAAAAAAAGACCGTTCCTATTCGATGTTCTGGACCTGTTCCCGCATCTTCTCCAACTCCGCCTTCATCTGCACCACCAGCGAAGTAATGGCGGAATCATTCGCCTTTGAACCAATGGTATTGACTTCACGGTTGATCTCCTGCATCAGGAAGTCCAGCTTGCGCCCGACCGGCTCCTTCAGCAGCAGGGTTTCGTCGAACTGGATGAAGTGACTCTCCAGACGCACCAGTTCTTCCGTAATATCACAACGGTCAGCCAGCAGGGCAACCTCCTGGGCCAGACGCTGCGGATCAAGTTCTGTCCCGCCCAGCAACTTCTCCAGCCGCTGCTGCAGCTTCTGCTGATACTCTTCAACCACCCGGGGGGCACGTTCCCGCACCTGGGCAACCAGGGTTGCCAGCTCAGTACGCCGCGCTTTCAGGTCAGCCTGCAGTGCCTCGCCTTCGCGCAGTCGCATCCCGTCCAGACCGGCAAGGGCCTGTACCACGGCCTGCAGCACCAGCGGCAACAGATCCCCCTGGTCTTCACTGGTCTGCTCCTGCAGCACATTGCGTTGAGCCAGTATCAAAGACAGCGGAATCTCTGCCGACACATGCAACTCATGGGCAAGCTCCTGAAAGGCCTGATGATATCCCCTGGCAACAGCGTGATTCAACGGCGGCACCACCACCTCACCCGCAGCAGGCTCCCACTGCACAAACAGATCGGCCTTACCACGCTTGACCAGGCCGCCGACCGCCTTACGCACCTCATGTTCATAGGCCAGAAAACTGCGCGGCATCTTGACCGACACCTCTCCATAGCGGTTATTGACGGTCTTTATCTCAACCAGACAACGGCCCTGAGGATCCGCTGACTCGCCCTTGCCATACCCGGTCATGCTCTTGATCATGCCTGCCTCCTCATCGTTCATACCTACTCATATACTTCAGCTGACCCGCTGCTGTCCATAGCGAGAACACAAGCAGTAACGATCGGCAGATTCCGGCAACTGCCTATTGACAACATACAAGATCAATGTGCAAAGTCACAGAAAAGATAAAAACCGGATACATTCCATGGGGATCAAATTTCGATTCCAGTTCAGAAATGCCCGCAGAGAGCCGCCAAAGAGAGCACTTTGACCGTGCATTGAGATAACGGGTGAAACCATATGAGCCATACCGCACACATTCGCAGCCGGATACTGATTCCGTTGTCACTTACCTTTCTGGTACTGCTCTGCGGTTTCCTTTACAGTGCCTTTGCCATCCGGGGATCCGGGATCACGCATGAGCTGGAACGGGAACATGGTGAAACCATTTCCATCTTCAAGGAAATGCTGGCATCCAGGATCAGACTGATGACGGCCTCTGCCGAGGTCATTCTCAACGACCCGGCCACCCGACGGGCCATGCGCAGCCGCAACCGCTCCGCCCTCTACGCTGCTGCACTGCCCTACCTGCGCAAACTGTCAGCAAACGATGTCTCCCATTTCTACTTTCATACCCCGGATGCCAAGAGTTTCTTGCGGGTTCACCAACCTGACCGCTATGGGGATCTGATCAGCCGCGATTCCATGCAACGTGCGCTGAAAACCGGCGCTGCAGCCGACGCCCTGGAGATGGGCCCCTTCGGCACCCTGACCCTGCGTCTGGTCATCCCCTGGGAGGACCAAAGCGGCCGGATCGGATTCCTGGAGCTTGGTACAGAAGTAAATGAAATTCTTGACGACCTTTCCATCATCAACAACATTGACTATCTGGTTTTGCTCAACAAAGCACTACTGGATAAAAAGGCCGTTGCTACAGGCTATGCCTGGGTGGGAAGAAGGATTGACTGGGACAAATACCCTGAAAAAGTCATCATTGCCCAGTCAGTTGCAAGCATCCCTCCGGCACTGGACCACCTGCTTGCAGATAAGATACAAAAATTTTCCGAGGGGAAGGCCTGGAGCAGTGCAGCGCTTGGCACTAAGCACTATGCATTCAAGGCTTTTCCGTTCCGCGAATCAAGTGGCCGCGAGATCGGAAATTTCGTTCTGTTATACGACATCACCAATCAGACCCGAAGTTTTCACCACTTTATCGTCTATTCACTCTGTTTCAGCTGCGGCATATCAATCTTCCTGTTCATGTTTGCCTGGAAGATCCTGGGGCGTGTTGAACAAACCATTGAAGAGACCCAACAGCAGCTGTCACAGGAAGTGGTCAAGACCTCTGAAGCAAATGCCCTGCTTGAATCCGAGGTTGCCGAACGTCAGAAAGCGGAGGAGGCACTGGTCCATCTGAATGCACACCTGGAAGAACGGATTGAGGAGCGGACCGTACACCTTGAAACCGCAACCAGAGAACTTGAGCAGGGACGGCATGAGCTGGAAAAGGCCTATGCAGAGCTGACCTCGCGACAGGCGATTATCCTGCATCAGGATAAAATGGCCAGTATCGGTCTTCTGGCTGCCGGGGTCGCCCATGACATCAACAATCCGATCGGTTTTGTAACCAACAACCTGGAAGAACTCCGTATCTACCTGACCCGGCTCCAGGCATTTATTGAAGAGCAGCAGGCCATCATTCAGGCCTCGGCCCCTCTCGAAGAACTGAAAAAATTACACGAAGACTGGAATCAGTTGGGAATTGAGTACATTCTTGATGATTTTGGAGCGTTGATTGCAGAGTCACTGGAAGGGGCAGGACGGGTTAGCGACATTGTCAAAAACCTGCGCAACTTCTCCCGTGTCGATGATTTTGCCTTCAAGCTGGCTGATATCAATGAGTGTCTGGAAAGTTCCATCAAGATCACCCAGCATGAACTGCGACATAAAGCGCAGGTACTTCGGCAGTTTGGCGAGATTCCAAAGATTTTCTGCTGCCCGCAGCAGTTGAACCAGGCCTTCATGAATCTGCTGGTCAATGCGGCCCATGCCATTGACAAGCGTGGTGAGGTCACGCTCAAAAGCTGGTCTGACTCTGACGGGGTGCATATCTCCATCGCTGATACCGGATGCGGCATTCCGGATGAACTGCTGCCAAAGATATTTGAACCGTTTTTTACCACCAAGGAAGCCGGCAAAGGGACCGGCCTGGGGCTCAGCATTGTTGCTGATATCATCAAGCTGCACCAGGGTGAGATCAACGTGCAAAGCCGACCGGGGCAAGGAACAACCTTTACCATTACACTGCCAGTAAGATCCGAGGTTGGCGATGCCTGACACACTGCGACTACTCTGTGTTGACGACGAGGAGCATATCCTTAAAACACTGGCGCGGTTCTGTCATAATGAAGGAATTACCCTGCTGACTGCCGGTTCAGCCGCAGAGGCCCTGTCCATACTGGAGCGGGAACCGGTCATGATTGTCATCTCCGACTACCAGATGCCGGAAAAAAACGGACTTGACTTTTTGAGCGAAGTCCGTAGCAAATGGCCGCAGATCGTCAGGATCATGTTGTCCGGTTTTATCGAGCCAAGCGCGGTCAGCCAGGCTCTGCAACAGGGTGAAATCTTCGGTTTTCTCCCCAAACCCTGGCAACGCAACGACCTGAAGAACCTGATTCAGACTGCAGCCGCCCAGTACAGGGCCGGCACTACCACAGAAAGAACTGCCAGATGACGGTAGCTACCCGTATCCTGTTTGTCGATGACGAACCTGCCTATTGCCGTATTTTCAGCAAACGGATCGGTGCTGATCCCCGCTTTCAGGTTGAGACCGCCGGGAGTGGCGCTGAAGCCCTGGAACGCCTGCAGCACTCTCCGGCTGACATTGTCATTACCGACCTGAGCATGCCGCTCATGGACGGCATCGAGCTCTTGAGCGAAATCAAGAGCCTGTACCCCCAGATCTTTATCCTGATCCTGACCAGTGATGACAGCACCTCACAGGTCGTCAAGGCGATGAAGGCCGGGGCCTATGACTACCTGTTGAAGCCCTTTGATTTTGAGATGGTAGAGCGGTCGATTGCGACCATACTGTCACACAAGGCCGCCGTACAGGCCGGTCTCTGCCCGGAATGCCTGAGTGGAGAGCAGTACTGCTTTGAAAACCTGATCGGCCAGGACCGCAAGATGTTTGAGATCTATGAGATGATCAGCCAGGTTGCCCAGACCAGCGCCACCGTACTGATTACCGGTGAAAGCGGTACCGGCAAAGAACTGATTGCCTCTGCCATCCATGCCAAAAGCACCCGCAAAGACAAGCCGTTTATCCAGATCAACTGTGCTGCACTGACCGAAGGGTTGATCAGCAGCGAACTCTTTGGTCATGAAAAGGGTGCCTTTACCGGCGCCGTGGCCAGAAAAAAAGGACTGTTTGAACAGGCCTCCGGCGGCACGTTGTTTCTGGACGAGATCGGCGACATCTCCCCCACCACCCAGGTTTCGCTGCTGCGCATTCTGGAGCTGGGCACCTTTCAGCGTGTTGGCGGCACTGAGACCATCAAGGCGGATGTACGCCTGATCTGTGCCACCAACCGGGACCTGGCCGCTGCCGCCCGGGAAAAACAGTTTCGAGAAGACCTTTATTACCGTCTTAACGTGGTCTCCCTGCAGGCACCTCCCCTGCGGGACCGCAGATCCGACATTCCCCTGCTGGTGCGCTATTTCCTGGAGCGCTACTGCAGCCTGAACAACAAACAGATTGACGGTGTCACCCGTGATGCCATGACCCTGCTCTGCAACTATGACTGGCCGGGTAACTGCCGAGAACTTGCCAACATCATTGAACATGCGGTCATCTTCAGCCGAGGCAGAACCCTTGACAAAGACAGCCTGCCATCCCAGATCAGAACCTCTGACCGCCACTCCAGTGGACTCACCCTGAACCTTGCCACAGCGACCCTGGCTGATGCCGAAAGCGCCCTGATTAAAAAAGTGCTGGAAGAATCCAACTGGAACCTGAAAAAGGCTGCCGAACTGCTGGATATTGCACGCGGGACCCTCTACGGGAAAATGGAAAAATATCACCTCACCAAGCCGGTCTGACGTCTGCCCCGCCACACTGCCGCAAACTGAACAGAAAGCCTTCAACACGCCCAACATATCGTATTAATTACGCGAACAAAAATACTCAGCCGACCAGTGCCGGTATTTGAACATATCCGCTACTCACTGTATCATACCTAAATTATTAACCAAATATCCAATCAGCCCGCCATCCGCCAAATACATGTCGAATATTGAACAGATTAGAGCGTCCGCCCGAATTTGAACACCTCCTCTGTCTGACCCAAAACTGCCAAACAGCATTTTAGATTCGTAAATCAAGCCACTTATGCCAAGCGGCACAGTTGTTGCTCAATTGATTAACTAAATCGCACAACTACACGAATAAACTCATTAATAATATCTAACCCAACTCCTGCACGCACCGAACGGAGATGAACGACATGGCCAGAATCCACTCCACAACCGGCAGACAACCCCACCGTCAGGCACGCGACGAGGATACCGTCTCAACTGCAGAGCGGATCATTGCAGCGACCCTGCAACTGTTGTCAAAACGCTGCCTCCATGCCATCTCGATTCGCGACATCGCCTCTGCAGCCCATGTCAACAGCGCCCTGATCTCGTATCACTTCAAGAACAAGGAAAACCTGTACAACACGGTGGTAGCCTCACAGTTCCAGGCCTATCAGCAGCAGGTCGTCTCTGCATTCAGCACCGAAGGCGATATCCGCAAGACGATCTGCACCGTCTGCCATCTGATCGCCTCCTTCCATCACTCGAACCCCTGCATGCTCATACTATATTTCAGAGAACTCACCAACCCGTCACCGGCCTACAAAACAATCATTCAACCCTGCATCAAGGAGGCCTCGGATAAATGCGTTGCCATGATCAAGGCCGGCATCCAGGCCGGGGTTATCGCTCCAGCAACAAATCCGCGCCATGTCACGCTGTCGCTGGTAGGCATGGTCAACTACTTCTTTATGACCAGGCAGATCATGCAGGACCTTGCCCTGGAACCGGCTAACAACGTTAACGAGTATATCGATTTTGTCTGCCAGACCATCTTGAAGTCGATCGTGGTTGAGTAAGCGTCAAAATCAAGTCCAGCTATCAGAGGAGGTGAAACACCAGACAGCATCTACTCCGCCAGACTCAGTCGTATTTGGAAACAAACGCACGTGCCGTAGAAACACAACATTTCATGAGGAGGAAAACATGCTGAAACGAAACATGATCAGTACCGCAGGATGCCTGCTGCTGTTCGCAGCTTCGTTGTTTACCGGCTGTTCCGGCGGCGGCGGTGGCGGTTCCACCCCTGCACCGAGCCAACCGGTTGTTGATGCCGCGACCATGAGCAATGAGACCCTGTCAGCCGTATCACTGCAGGCAACCGACATCAAGGTCACCATCAACAGTCCGCCGGTTGTCACCTTCAAGCTGTTGACCGCTAGTGGCAACCCGATCAAAGGCCTGGGTATCAAACCGTCATCAACCTCTACCAGCCTTAACTACATGCGCTTTACCATTGCCAAACTGGTTCCAGGCACCAACAATGCCCCTGATCAGTGGGTCAACTACCTGGTTACCGCAACCAGCCGCCCGACCACAGAAAACGTGGCTGCAGGCCTGGTGGACAATGGCGACGGTTCCTACACCTACACCTTTGCCAAGGATATTACCGACCCGACCCAGACCAACGGTGTCACCTATCAACCAACCCTGACCCATCGTCTGGCCATCCAGATCTCCGGCACCATTCCGGGAACGACTGTCGCTCTGGCAAACCCGGCCAACATCATCTATGACTTCATCCCTGCCACCGGCAAGGCAGTCAGTGCCACCGACACCCAGCGTGAGATCACCCTGATCGCCAAGTGTAACGAGTGCCATGACAAGCTTGCCTTCCACGGCGGCGGTCGCGTTGAAACCAGATATTGCGTGGTCTGCCACACTGACCAGCGCAAGATCGGCCGCACCAATTCCGCCTCAACCGGCGGTGTATTTACCGGTACCACCTACATTGCCGACGGCGAAGTGCAGGGCGACTTTGCCATCATGGTTCACAAGATTCATATGGGTAACCGCCTGACCAAGACCGGTTACGACTATGCCGGCGTCAAGTATAATGATATCGGCTACTCCATGATCGATGGCCAGATTAACTGCCTCAAGTGCCATGTCAAGTCCGATGCCGCACCCCAGGGCGACAACTGGAAGGCCAAGCCAAGCCGTGCAGCCTGCGGCTCATGCCATGACAACATCAACTTTGCCACCGGTGCAAACTCCAAGGCCGGCGGTGCTGTCCACATCATTCAGACCAGCGATGCCAACTGCTCCACCTGCCACACAACAGCCAACATCACTGAGATGCATGCCTCTGAAAACAACACCCCGAACAAGACCATGCTGAAGGCCGGCCTGGTGAACTTCACCTACGAAATCAAGAACGTGTCCGTCAGCACCGATAACCAGCCGGTGGTTACCTTCCGTATCCTCAAGGACGGCGCTGCCATCTCCCTGCCGCTGACCGGCTTCACCGGCGGCCCCAGCTTCCTGGTCAGCTATGCCCTGCCCCAGGACGGTATTACACCGGTTGACTACAACAACCTGGGCAAATCACAGGCCCAACCGGCCTCAGTTACACTTGCCAATCTGATCAGCGGTGCCCAGGGCACCCTGACCGGCCCTGATGCCAGCGGCTACTACACCGCCACCATCAATGGCGCCTCCAATGCTGCCCGCTTCCCGGTCGGCGCCACCCTGCGTGCCGTTGCACTGCAAGGCTACTTTACCCAGGCTGCCGGCACCAACGGTATTGCCAGCGCAACGGCCCGTCATACCATTTCCGTGGTCAAGGCCGTCACCGGCGACACCGTACGCCGCACCGTGGTTGACAGTGCCAAGTGCGCCAAGTGCCATGAGTGGTTTGAAGGCCATGGCGGTAACCGTGTCTATGAAATGCAGGTCTGCGTCATGTGCCACAACCCCAACCTCTCCTCCAGCGGACGCGGCGCAAACGTTGCCAACCTGAGCGCAACCGAGGCAGCCAAGCTGGCAGCAGCCGGTTACAGCACCACCGATCCAAGCGGCTGGCCTGAGGCCTCCAACAACTTCAAGGATCTGATTCACGGTATCCATGCCGGTTCCAAGCGCGCAGCCGACGGCGCACCGTACCGTTTTGTCCGTGACCGTGGCACCAGCGGTGTCTACTACTACGACTGGAGCAAGGTCACCTTCCCGGGCATCCTGAAGAACTGCGAGTCCTGCCACGTGGCAGGTACCTACAGCGGTACTCCCGCCAACACCCTGCGCAGCACGCAGAACACCAAGGATGCCGGCGGTCTCTTCACCAAGACCGTGCCGAATACCACTGACGTGATGCTGCCAGGCTTTACTTCAGCCTGCATTACCTGCCACGCCAGTGCCAATGCAGGCGCCCACAGCGTCTCCATGGGCGGTACCACCCTGACCGGCCAACTGCGCTCTGCAACAAATGCTGAGACCTGCGCAGCATGTCACAGCGCCGGCAAGACGGTTGACGCAGCAACGGTTCACAGGAGGTAGTTACAACCCGTTCAGCACCTGACAGCAGGGGCATGGGAAACCATGCCCCTGTACGCGCATCATTCTCTGGAACGAATATTTACTTAAACATATCGGATGTTTGCCAATGCAGACCATCGTCCCTGCCTGCTACACGGGCGGGAATCGCGATACACTTCACACCCTGCAGAAAGGAGGTTAATTTGATGGTACGGATGCCTAAGCGATTGCTGTACCCACTGCTTGGAGCCGCCCTCCTGATGCCTGTCAGCACGTCATGGGCTCTGGAACTCCATGGACGGTCATCAACCCAGTATTTATGGTTCAACAACATCTTCAACGACAAAAAACAGGCGGAATTTGCCCAGTATCTTCAATTTTCACTGAGCGACATCGATCCGGACAAAAAACTCACGTTACACGGCTACGGGCGGATTTCCCAGGATGTCATGAATGGAGAAGGCTTCGGTGAACGCCTGTTTTATCTGTATGCCGATTACCGCGACCTGTTTAACAAGGTAGATATCAGGGCCGGACGCCAGTTCGTCAACTACGCCGCCGGCAGCGCCCTGATCGACGGCGGCATGGTCGATCTGAAAAATGTCGGACCGGTTGCCTTCTCGGTCATGGGAGGGCGCAACGTCTATTACGGCATTGACGGCGAACTGACCCATGCCGGTGATACCGTCTTTGGCGCAGCGGCCTACCTGACCGGCTATCCTGCCACCGATGCCGAGATCAGCTATTTTGTTAAACGCGACAATGACGGCATCGCCAGGGAGCAGATCGGCGCCATGTTCCGCCAGTATCTGTTCGGCGGGCTCAAGTTGTACGGCAACACCCGCTTTGACATGGCCAGCGAGAATTTTGATGAAATCCTGGCCGGAGCAAAGTACTTCGTCAACGAAAACCTGGTGCTTACCGGGGAATGGTTCCAGAGTTACCCGACCTTTGATTACACCTCGATTTACTCGGTATTTGCCGTGGACCGGTATCAGGAAGGCTCATTCCGGGCCGATTACACCATCAATCATATGTTTGCCGTACGGGGCGCCTACAAATATCAGGACTTTGGCGAAAACACCGAAGGGCATGTCTTTGAGGCAGGCCTGAAGGTCAGACCGATTGAAACCCTGATGCTGGACTTCGGCTATGACCGCCGTCACGGCTATGCCGGCGACCTGGACGGCTTCACCGTTGATGCCCAGTATGACGTGACCCCCAACCTGCAACTGGCTGGCGGCATGGCCTACGATGTCTACAAGAAGGACAGCATGACCGGCGATACCAATGCCCAGAGCTACTGGCTGGGTACTCGCTACAGGCTGAACAAGACCATGTCTGTTGACGCCCGGGTACAGGACAATATCAACGTTGGCCACTTCAGACACGACTGGTCAGGTCGGGTTGCTTTCAACTACGACTTCTAGGAAGGGGGGATTTTTGTGAAGAAAGTTTTTTTCATCTGCGCACTGCTCATCTACGGCCTGCTGATCTTCAATCAGCAGCAGTCCCGTGCCGAGAAAATGTCGCACAAGGACTTTGCCAAGATGGAACTGAAAGATTGCAACTCCTGTCACAAAGAACAGGGCATCCCCCTGACCCATGACAACGACTGGGCAGGCAGACACCACCAGAACACCGACTGGATGGGTGAACACCGTGCACTGGCCGGTAAGGCCGGCACCAACTGTATCGAGTGCCACACGCAATCATTCTGTAACGACTGTCACACCGGTGGCGGCGTTGACGCAGCATTGCGTACGCCGAACTTTAAACGCAACTACATGCCTAAAAACCACCGCAGCGACTTTATCAGTATTCACCCGATCAAGGCCAAGGACAACCAGCAGAGCTGCATCCGCTGCCACAACCAGAAGTTCTGCTCCGACTGCCACGTCCGCTTCCCCAAGGGCTCACTGCGGATTAAATCGCACAACCCTGCCGGGCCGAACAATCAGATCTATGCTGCCTCAAACTGGTCCCAGGAACACTCGACCGAGGCCCGCAGAAACCTGCAATCCTGCCAGACCTGTCATCCATCCGGCGATGTCTGCATCAAGTGTCACAGCAGCGGCAAGACACGGCCCCACCCCCGCAACTGGAAGGCCGGTAACTTCAAAGACAGAACCAACGGCAAGGTATGCGTCAAGTGTCACCTGCCGGGAACGTATTAACATCATTACATCATCAAGGAGGAACTACGTATGCAGATGCGAAGATTAGTAGTCATGCTGTTTTGTCTGCTGCCCATGACGGTACTTATGTACGGCTGCGGCTCCACTTCCAAAGAAGGTTCTGCGGTCAGCGGTCCCGTCAAGGTTGACGAGGCTTCATGCGCCCAGTGCCACGCACAGGCGGTTGACTCAATTGAACCATCAACAACCATTTACGCCAAGTACAACCAATCCCTGCACTTCACCAACAACTTCCATACGGTGGGCTGCCAGGACTGCCACGGCGGCGGTTCGCAGCACAACGGTGTCGGCCCGATCCAGTATGCCAACCCCGATGCAGCCGGACAATGTTTCAGCTGCCACAAAAACTATTTAAATAGTGAACATTACGCAGTCTATCCTGCTTCTTCTGTCTACAACGGCCCTGCGCACAATGCGCAATACGTCAGCACTAACTATCAGAACTCCTGCAGCAGCTGCCATGACTCCCATCAACCCAAAGTTAGTCAGGAACACACCGACTGGGCCACATCAGGCCACGGTGAAGTCAGCGCCGAAGGTTGGGCACACTATGACTTCAAATTCTATGGCACCGGCGAATGTACCCCCTGCCATACCTCAACCGGCTTTATCAATTTTGTCAGCAACGGCTTTACCATGCCCACCAGCACCTGGGCCACCGCCGGTGACGGCAGCCGCGAAGTGCTGACCTGCAAGGCCTGCCACACAGATTACAACTTCAAAAACCGGATCCGCAACGTTGCCGCAGTCAAGGCGATCTACACCTATAACGGCGCCAACGTTCAATTCAACAGCATGGGCGCATCAAACCTCTGTATCACCTGCCATGCCGGTCGCGGCAACACCCAGTCTGCCAAGAGCACCAGGTTCCAGGGACACCATGCCCCGGCTGCCGGCGTGCTGTTCAGCTCATCAGCCCACACCGGCTACGAGTTCAGCGGTAAATCCTATGGCAATGCAACCGGCTTCATTCACAACAAGATCGGTACCTCTGCCGCTCCCGGCACCGGTTCCAACGGTCCCTGCGTAACCTGTCACATGAGTGCCGCAGATAACGCAAACAGCCATAAGTTCTCGGCAGCCACCAAGAACACTGCCGGTGCCATTACAGCCCTGCCAACCCAGGCTGCCTGCCTCAAGTGCCACTCGGCTGCCTTTGTGACACCTGCCAACATGGAACTGCTGCGCCTGGGCTACAATGAGGCCGGTGAAGTCCTGAAGGCCTATGTTGCCAACACCATCACCAACTACCTGAATGTCGCCATTACCAGCGCCAACTACGCCACGGTTGCCGACAATGCCTATGGTGCATTCCAGAATGCGCAACTGTCGACAGAAGAAAAAGGTGCCTTTGCACACAACAGCGTTTATGCCAAGCGCCTGATCTTCGACTCGATCGACTGGATGGACAACGGTGCGTTCAACAACACCATCACTATCCCGGCCGGGTATCCGAACGCACGTGCCTGGTTCGGTGCCGATGCAGCCGGTGTTGTGGCAAGCCGTCCGTAGTTTTTAACGTTCCCGGAGGCCCAGGCCTCCGGGAACAGACCACGTCCTTCATGTATTGGTGTACCGCCCAGGTACTGTTGCCGTCCCCTCCGGGGGGCGGCTTTTTTCTGCGAACCTGACTATTTCGCACGTAGTTGAGGGAGAACAGACGGCCGGTTACACAAAGAGAACGCCGTGAAATGGAAGTAGTAGTACGTCTGTTTCGGAAAGGAACGGCATGCTGAAACGCAATATCAGGAGGCAGGTACTGGTTCCACTGTCACTTACCTTCATCATCCTCACCATCTCGTTTATCTACATCAGCTACCGAATCAGGATGGATGATTATGAGCGGGGGATCGCGCACCGTTATAAGCGGGTCCAACATATCCTGAAAAGTCTGATTGGCGACCGGACACGTTTCATGACCTCCTCAATCGCCTTCATCGCTGAGCAGCAGCAGTTTCAGGATGCCATGCGCAGCAAAGACCGCCAGGCACTCCTGCAGCTCGGTCATCCCATACTCAAACGGCTCTTCAGCCAGCAGCAGATCACCCATTTCTATTTTTATGACCCAAACGGGGCGATTATCCTGCGGGTCTATGACCCGCAGGACACCAGCGCCTCTCCGATGCGACATACCCGTCAGCAGGCAATGGTGCGGGGTGAAACCGTTTCCGGACTTGAACTGGGCCGGAACGGCACCTTCACCCTGCGGGTTGTGTATCCCTGGAAAGTGCATGGTAAACTGATCGGCTATATCGAATTGGGCCAGGAGTATGACCACATCCTGCAGGAATTACGAGCGGTCACCCTGATTGATTTTACCGTGGCCCTGGACAAAAAGCAGCTTGACCGTGAGTCCTGGGAACACGGCATGAAGCTGCTGGGACGTCCTGCAGACTGGAATCTTCTTCAAGATCGGGTCTTGAGTGATCAGACGGTCACCCTCCCACCCACTGCTATTGCAGCGCTGCTTGAAACGGGCAAAGGGGAAGAGAAACAAACACAGCAGATCAAGATCAAAAATAGAACCTACGGGGCACGTTCGTTTCCGTTGCAGGACATCGTTCAAAAAGAGGTCGGCCGGTTTATCCTGATCACCGACCTGACCGACAGCATAGCCTCATTTCGCCTCTTCATAACACAGATCCTTGCCTTCAGCCTGTTGGTATGCGCCGGATTGTTCACCTACTCCTACCGTTTGCTGGGCCAGGTGGATCAACACCTCAGAGAAAACCGGGAACAGCTTAACCGGGAGCTGGAGCAGCGGGCTGAGACCAACAGACAACTTGAGGCGGAGGTTGACGAGCGGCAGCGGGCCGAGGCGAATCTGGTCACCCTGAACGAGCAGCTTGAGCAACGGGTGCTGGACCGGACGACGCAGTTGAATCAGCTGAACCGGCACCTTGAGACCAGCCGCAGCGAACTGGAGGAGGCCTGCAGAAACCTCCAGTCGCAGCAGGCAACCATCCTGCAGCAGGACCGGATGGCCTGCATCGGACAACTGGCAGCCAGCGTGGCCCATGACATCAACAATCCGATCGGCTTCGTCTATGGCAACCTGGAGGTCCTGAAAAACTACTGGGGCAAGCTTGCAACCTTTCTGGCCGAGCAGGACACGCTGCTGGCATCCTTGCTGTCTCCCGAACAGCTGCGCCATACAGCAGAGCGTCGCCAGGCCCTGAAGGTGGATTACGTACTGAATGAGTTTAATGCCGTGCTTGATGAATCACTTGAAGGAGCGGAACGGGTCAACCGGATTGTGCTGAACCTGAAAGGGTTTTCACGTCTTGACGAGAAGGAGGCCCGTCTGGCCGATATTCACGACTGCCTGGAAAGCACACTGAATATCGTGCGGAATGAACTGCGCTACAAGGCCGATATCAAAAGGGAGTACGGGGATATCCCCAGCCTGGTCTGCTATCCCCAGCAACTGAATCAGGTCTTTATGAATCTGCTGATCAACGCCTCACAGGCCATTGAAAACTGGGGCGAGATCACCATCCGCACCTGGACGGACCGGAAGAATGTCTTTGTCGCCATAGGTGACACCGGCTGTGGTATTCCCGCCCAGAACCTTCAGCGCCTGTTTGAGCCGTTTTTTACCACCAAGGGCTCCGGTGTAGGGACCGGTCTCGGCTTATCAATCGCCTACGAGATCATCAAGAAACATCACGGCGAAATAACGGTAACAAGCCGGCCGGGCAGCGGGACAGTGTTTACCCTGCGACTGCCGCTGGAACAAGCCGCCCAAGGGGAGGAAAGCCATGTCTGAGCCGATCCGCATTCTCTGTGTGGATGACGAGGTCAACATCCTGAATGTCATCCGCAGACAGCTGTGTGACCTGGATGTGGAACTGCATCCGGCTTTATCAGCAGAAGAAGGATTACGGTTTTTGATGCATACGCAACCGGTACAGGTGGTCATTTCAGATTACCGCCTGCCGGGCATGAACGGAATCGATTTTCTGAAAAAAGTTGCCACGGAATGGCCTGCTGTAACCGGGATACTGTTATCCGGCTTTGCAGACCTTGAAGTGGTGCAGGACGCGCTGGAACAGGGCAGGCTGCTGGCCGTGCTGCACAAACCGTGGAAGGCGGAGGAGCTGCAAAAGCTGATTTCCGAAGCTGCCGGGAGGTCGGCCAAACGAACGTCGAGCGAGGTGGAACCATCATGACCCCCCAAAAATGCCGAGTCCTGTATGTGGATGACGAACCGGCCTATGGACGGCTCTTTTCCCGCGGGATGGAAGACGATGACCGCTTCAGCATTATTACCGCAACCAGTGGCGAAGAGGCCTTGCGCATCCTGCAGGACTGTCCTGTCCAGATCGTCTTGACCGACCTGTTGATGCCGCGCATGGATGGCCTGCATCTGCTGGAAGAGATCAAGCGCTGCTGGCCCGCCATCTTTGTCCTGATGCTGACCGGCGTTGACTCCGCCGACAAGGCGGTGAAGGCGATGAAGGCAGGTGCCTACGATTACATCCTGAAGCCGCTTGATATCGCCATGGTACGGCTGCAACTGGGAAAAATCCTGCAGCACCGCCAACTGCTGCAGGACACCCTGCCGCCTGCCGGTGACGACTACCGCTTTGAAAACATGGTCGGTAAGGATCCGATCATGTTTAAGCTCTTTGAAAAGATCCAACAGGTGGCCCAAAGCGAAGCAACGGTCTTGATCTGCGGTGAAAGCGGCACCGGCAAGGAACTGATTGCCGAGGCGATCCACGCCAGAAGCCGGCGCTGCGACAAACCATTCGTGCGGGTCAACTGCGCTGCATTGACCGAATCCCTGATCAGCAGCGCCCTGTTCGGCCATGAAAAAGGTGCCTTTACCGGTGCAGCGACACAAAAAACCGGTTTTTTTGAATACGCCTCCAAGGGGACCATCTTCCTGGATGAGATCGGGGATATTCCGGTTCAGACACAGGTGGCGCTGTTGCGGGTGCTTGAGATGGGCAGCTTTCAACGGGTGGGCGGCACAGAGACGATCAATGTGGATGTCAGGGTAATCTGTGCCACCAATCAGGATATGTCAGCGGCGGTCAAGGAAAAAACGTTTCGCGAAGACCTGTACTACCGGATCAATGTTGTCTCGCTGGCAGCTCCGGCGCTCAGAGAGCGTAAATCGGACATCCCGCTGCTGGCACATTTCTTTCTTGAACTGTATCAGCGCAAATCAGCCAAAACGATTTCCGGCTTCAGCGGGCCTGCCCTGACCCGGTTGTGTAACTATCACTGGCCCGGCAATGTGCGTCAACTGGCAAACAGTATTGAACGGGCGGTTATTTTCTGCCAGGGCCGTCAGATTCTGCCGGAGCATCTGCCGGACGAACTGCACAACGAGTCGGAACATGATTTTTCACTGACGCTGCATGACAGCTCACTGGCCTCGGTTGAGGAATCCTTGATCCGGACCGTGCTTGAAGAAAAGCACTGGCACCTCAGCCACGCTGCCGAGGCCCTTGGCATTGCCCGCGGCACACTCTACAGCAAGATGGAACGCTACCATATTCAAAAGGATTCCTGACACCGCAGTATTGATGCATGTCACCGTTTTTTCATCCGCGGCCTGACCGGACGGCAGGCCGCCCTGTCCCTATCGCCGGATTTCGAACAAAACTGCAATTAGCTCATTAATCAAAATATATCAGTACGTTAAAACAACAATTGACAAGACGGACACCTGTCTTTCGCCGGATAGCTCACATTTCTTCACCGCCGGACCGTCCTCAAAGCACATTACCATCTGATATCACTAAGCTTTTATTCGTGGCACAGGCGTTGCTAGGTCATTTGCATAATGAAAGTGCAGCTACGCACCTGAGCAGAGACAGACTTCACACGATGAAGGCACCAGCAACGAAAGGAGAGTATTGCATGCAGATCAGGTTTTTAAAAAGTTTACTGGTAATGGCGGCAGCTGCATCCCTGTTTAGCGGATGTAGCGGATCAGGCGGAGGTGGCGGCACCCCTTCCAATCCCACCGCGACGGTAGTTGACGCCTCCACCTTAACCACGACAGAATGGGCCGGTCTTTCTCTGCAGGGAGAGATTATCGGTACGCCAACCATCAACAGTCCGCCGGTTGTCAAGTTCAGGATCACCGACGCCAACGGCAACCCGCTGAAGGGACTCGGATTTACGTCCCAAAGCGCCACTGCCACCGTACCCAGCTATCCCAACCTGGCCTTCTATCTGTCTAAACTGGTTCCCGGCACCAACGGCAGTCCCAGCAAATGGGTCAGCTATCTCGTCACCACCGTGCCGACCTACAAAAGTGCCACCGACAAGACAATTGTACCGGTCACCGCCACCCGCCCCACCAGCGACGCCCAGGGTACGCTGCTGGACAATGGTGACGGTACCTATCAGTACACCTTCTACCGCGATATCACCAAGGTCAAGGACGTGGTTGCCGGGCTTACCCTGACCGCTCCGAACTCTGCCGCAGACCTGGGCGACCTGACCTATAACCCGAACCTGACCCACCGCCTGGTAATTCAGGTGTATGGCGCAGCACGCGGCACCGGCAGAAACACCGCCGACGGCAGCACCTCGCCGACTGCCGCCGTCAACGTGGCCAAAGCAGTCAACCTCGTCTACGACTTTATTCCTGCAACCGGCAAGGCTGTGACCAACGCCAACACCCAGCGCGATATTACCTTGACCGCCAAGTGCAACGAGTGCCACGATCAGATCGGCACCACCACCCCCCACGGCGGCCGGATTGATACCCGAACCTGCGTACTCTGTCACAATGACCAGCGTAAGTTCGGCCGCACCAATGTGGCCTCGGTTAACGGTGTCTTTGCCACTGCAGCAAACGGTTATCTGCTTGACGGTGAAACCCAGGGCGACTTCCCGGTCTTTATTCACAAGATCCATGCCGGCAACTCAAAGGCGCTCACCAAATCGGGAGTCGGCTATAACTACGCCGATTCCGCAGAGTTCCAATACAGATTAAAGAAGTATCCCCAGACCGTCCTGAACTGCACCAAGTGCCACGAAAATTCGGCTGCTGCTCCCCAGGGGGACAACTGGAAGACCGCCCCGAGCCGTCTGGCCTGCGGTTCCTGTCATGACGGCATCAACTTCGCCACCGGTGTTGGCCACATTGCCCAGAGCAGTGATGCAAACTGCAAAACCTGCCATGATCCGGGAACAGCTATTGACCACGTGGCAGCCCACAAGGCAAAAGTCACCTCAAATCAGGATGCAACCCTGCGCACCATGAGTGCACAGATTCTCGGCGTGACGGTTGCCGCAGACGGCAAGGTGACCGCGAACTTCAGGGTCACCGATAACGGTGTTGCCGTTACCTCACTGACGAAATTCACCAGACCAACCTTCATTCTTGACAAACTGGTCAAGGGAACGGACGGAACACTGAGATGGGTCGGTTATACCAACCAGTACAACACCAAACTCTACAACGGTTCTGCCATTGCGCCGGTACTACAGACCAAAGGTGAATCCTACAGCACCTCCGTAACGCCGAATGACCGCAACTACGGCACGCTGGTCGCCAATACCGACGGCACCTTCAGCTACACCTTTAAACTGAACGGCGCTGAACCGGAAGGCGATATCAGGAACGTCAACCACGCCCACAACGTTGGTACACCGGCCGGTTCCATCTACAACAGCAATACCGGTAACGCCGAGTGGCTCTTTGCAAATCCGCTCTACTATCCCGCCGGAAAGATCACCTATGAGCCAACCAAGACCCATCGTGTGGCAATGACCTTCAGCAAGGCCTATGTCGCCCCCGAGACCGCACCGGCAACCGGCGCACCCGGCGTTAACGCCTGGTATGACTTTGTACCGGCCGGTGGCGCGGTAACCGAAACCCGCGATATCGTCAAGATGAATGATTGCGCCAAGTGCCATGCCAATCAAAAACTGCATGCCGCCTTTGACATTCAGGTATGTGTAACCTGCCATGATCCGAGTAAGGATCCGGGCACGGGCGAGTCGGTTGCACTTGAGTACATGATTCACAAGCTGCATATGGGCAAAAACCTGCCCAGCGTGCTGGCAGGCGGGAAATACGTGGTCAACGTCAACCATGATTACAGCACGGCAGCCTTCCCCGGCATCATTAAAAACTGCCAGTCCTGCCACGTTGAAACCGGCAACGCAAACGGTGCCAACTGGCGGACCAACCCGACTGCCAGTGCCTGTGGAACCTGCCATGACAGCACCAATACGCTGGCCGGCCATATCAATGTTGCACAATTTGCCAACAACTGCGCTTCCTGCCACGGCAGCGGCGCAGCGAAAGACACCCGGGTAGTACATCAGTAGTCCGGCAGCAACACTGCCGGTCAGGTGCAACGCCTGACCGGCAGTTTGTTTGTACACGCATTTCTCCTCCTTTGCTGCAGTACCGCAGCGGTGCTGCCTGGCCGCCTTCTCCCGAGGGCGGCATTTTTTGTCAATCTGCTGAACGCCCCCTTTTAATCAGCCTTAGATATTGTATTTACTGTCGTTTTACAGTATATAAGCGGCATGTACTGCACCTACTTCGGACTCAAAGAACGCCCCTTTACCCTTACCCCGAACCCGGATTTTATCTTTCTGGGCAAGGCCCATCAGGAGGCATTTGCCCACCTGCTCTACGGCATTGACCAGAAAGCCGGTTTTATCGCCTTAACCGGTGAAGTGGGAGCAGGCAAAACCACGGTCATCCGCACCCTGCTGACCCGGCTTACCCCTGAAAGCCATGCCACGGCCCTGATCCTGAATCCGATGCTCTCTTCGCTCGGCCTCTTGAAGACGATCAACCGGGAATTCGGTATCTCGGATAGCGGTGAAGAGCCGGCTGAGCTGGTGGAAACACTGAATCAGTTTCTGCTGCAGCAGAAAGCGGCACACAAGACGGTGGTGCTGGTTATTGATGAGGCCCAGGATATGGAGCCGGTGGTGCTGGAACAGGTCCGTCTGCTGTCGAACCTTGAGACCGCCACGGAGAAGCTGATCCAGATCATCCTGGTCGGTCAGCCGGAACTGGAAACGCTCCTGTCCCGTTCCGAACTTCGCCAGCTGAATCAACGGATTACCGTGCGCTATCATCTGACCCCCATGGATGCAGCAGATACACGCGACTACATCGCCCACCGCCTGAGGGTGGCCGGCGGCATCCCTGAGATGATACGCTTCAGCACCGGCGCGGTGCAGACGATTCACCGCTTCGCCGGTGGACTGCCCCGCCTGGTGAATGCGGTTGCCGACCGCTGTCTCCTGATCGGCTATACTGCGGAGAGCCGCCAGATTGAAGCCGCCCAGGCCCGTCAGGCGATCTGCGAAGTAGCCCCGGCCGAGGGTCGGCGCACCCGGCGACGCACCCGGATTCTGGCTGCGGCTTTTATCGCCCTCTTGCTGGGTGCTGCTGTACTGGCCGGCATGGTCTATCGCCGCCCGCCGCCCCCTGCCCCCCCGGTTGCGGCACCAGCCCTGCAGCAGACCGCCGCACCGCTGGCCCGGCTCCTGCAACGGCTTGATGAAGGCCGCAGCAGCCATGAGGCCTATCAGACCATACTGAAGGCCTGGAATATTGTGCCGCCTGCACCGGTACTCCCTGACAGCTCCCTTGAGCAATCACTCAAACAGGCCGGTCTTGATCTCTTTCGCTACACCGGGAACCTGGGAGGGCTGTCGCGGACCGGTTATCCCGCAATTCTGGAACTGTCCCTGCCAAACAACCAGAAGCGCTATCTGGTCTTTGGTGGCTTAAGCAATGAGCTGGCCCTGGTTGCCACTGCGTCAGGCAGCCTGACGGAAGTCTCAACAACCGCGCTTGAACAGGTCTGGACCGGTCGTGCGCTGATCCCCTGGAAAAACATGATGAGGTTGTCGGTGCCGGTCCCGTACACAACCAACAACAGCCAGCGTGATGTGCTGGCGCGCCTGCTGGTCTCAGCCAGAGCCTGGCCGCCAAACCAACCGGTCATCACGACAGAGGCGGTACGGGAGGCAGTCAAGCTCTTCCAACAATCACAGGGACTTGAAACAGCCGGGGTCGCCGGAGGGCAGACATTACTGCTCTTGTGCCGACAGGCGCCTGGTTTCAAGGTTCCAGTCCTGAAGAAAGCAGAGAAAACCGATCCATGAGCAATATTCTTGAGGCACTGCGCAAGGCACAGGACGAAAAGAACAAACCGGCTGATCAGACAATCACAGGGCGCGAGGCCCTGATTGCGCACCGGACAACCCGCAGCTGGGCCGGTACGAACAAGCGGGTCATCTGGCTGGGCTGTTCCGGCGTTGTGCTGCTTGCGGTAGTGGGCTGGCTGCTCTATGGCCCGTCAAAACCTGTTTCAGAACCCAAAGTGCCCCTAACCGCAGCAGCGCCTGCCAACATGGCTGCTGCGCCTCCTCTGCCGCCACAACAGGCGCCGCCACCACCGCAACCCGCTCCTGTCGCGACGGCAATCCCGTCGCCAGCCCCCCCGGCTCCGGCCATTCAGGCCCCTGCGGCGCTACCCGCACCGCCACAGGCAAATGATAATGAGGAGGAGGAGAACTCACGACGCCGGAAAAGCAACCCCGCATCAAACCGCACTGTCGCGGCTCCGGCAGTTGCTCCCAGCCAGGCAGCACAGCCGCCCCGCAGCCAGGAAACAACGGTATCCGGCACTCCGGAAGGGATCAAGCTGACCGGTATAGCCTGGCAGGACAGCCGTAAAATGCGCAGGGCGGTGATCAATGATGTGCTGGTTGGTGAAGGGGCTGTTGTTGCAGGGGCAAAGGTGCTTGAGATCAGACCGGGGCAGGTGCGGTTTGAAAAAAACGGGTCAGTATTTGAGGCAACACTGCCGCGTTAGCAAACGGTTAACGCTGCCATGGGACTGCACGGCTCAGAGAGTACAGCGTCTAAGGGATAACGAATAGTGCGGCAAAGGGGGTGAGTACCGCGCAACACAGCAGACTGGCTCCGCAGTAGTCCTTCGCTAACCTGCCGGCAGCGCGCGTCATGAACCGGCACTGAACTCCCGCTGCCAGGCATCAAAGATGGCAACCTTGTCGTCACCGAATTTTGCCAGGTTTTTTCTGATTTTTTCCACCGACTTCTCCTTTTCAAGCCGCTCAGGATGCTTTGAAAAAAAGAGATCAGCATAACAGATGATCCGCTCCGCCAGGGTTTCAGGGGTCATATCCCGCTGCGGCAGCGGCAGGTTCTGGCTGGTTATGTCAGTGATCGTAAGTCCTACCCCGGTATGACGTTCACAGATCAGGGCGTGCAGCGGCAAGCCTTCTGCATCGAGCAGCTCACGTCCCAGCAGACCGTGCCTGATGTACGGTTCTTTGCCATGACAGGCAATATCCGGTGCATCAACCCTGCAGACACCGATATCATGCAGATAGGCGGCCTCTATGACCAGGCGGCGGGTATCAGGGTCTGCGTTGACGGCAGCACAGGCGGAAAGGGCCTTGCCGGCCACCATCCTGCCGTGGGTCATCAGGATCTCAACGGTCTCAGGACAACAATAACGCTTCAGCAACTCCTCGACTGCCAGCATCGCCTACCCCTTTCCAAAGAAGTCCCTCAGCCGCTTCAGGTAATCAACCGGGCTGCGTTCATCAACAACGGAATCCAGCTGCCGTTCCTGCAGTTGCCGGTTGCTTGCAGTATGCCGCGACAACGCCTCTCCCAGCCTCTCCATCAGCTTGTCGTTGCTATCCATCAGGTCGGCGATGGCCGGTTTGGAAAGTTCTGCCAGGATCGCCTCGCTGTGGGCCCTGACCGTGGCCCGGCGGGGTTCGCCGGTCAGAAGTGACATCTCGCCGAACATCCTGCCCTGGCCAAGACGGGCCACTTCTTTCCCGTCAACTTCAACCGCCATCTCGCCACGCAGCACGAAAAAGAGCGAACTACCCGCATCCCCCTGCCTGACCGCGGTCTCGCCGGGTGAAAAGGGTTGCATCCGGGCAGCTTCAACCAGACGGGCGACCTCATCAGCAGTCAGCACATCAAACAGATGTGACTGGCGTATCCCTGCCAGAATCTCATCCCGCTGATTGGGAAACGACTCCTTGAGCGCCCCGCTAACCAGTTGACGATGGGGAAAGGGAAAGCTCCAGCCGGCGCGATGAACCGCGTACCAGGCCTTGGTCTGCAGTTCCGACAGGGCCTGGTTGCGCTGTGCCGGATCTGCCAGCCAGAACTTGAGCAGGTAGACAATGCTGCTGTCGTTCATACTCTGGAGCCGGACTGCCGGCGCCGGTTCATCAAGCACCAGGGCTTCCTGCTGCAAAACCTGCAGCAGTAGCTCCTTAGCCTGTTCAGGAGGCAGTTCGTAGGGCAAGCCGATGCTCAGGGTGAGTGCTGCCCGTTCCTGGGCCGCTTCCTTGAGCGAGCCGTGGGTGGTGACCACGCTCTGGACCACGACGGTATTGGGTACCAGCACCTGATTGTTGTCCAGTGTCCGCAGGGTGATGTAACGGAAGCCGACGTTGACGATCTCGCCAAACAGGTTTTTTTCAGGAATCGAGATCCAGCTGCCCCGGGTCATCAGGGGATCGATCTGGACCGTAAAGCCGTAAAAGGCATTGGAAAGCGTGGTCTGCATGGCAAAGGCGATGGCGGCAGTCAACACCGTGGTGGTGGTGATAACCGCGGACAGATCCACCTGAAAAACCAGCCGCAACGAGGCGATCCCCGCCGCCAGATAGACTGCCAGGCGGATAGCGTCCCGCAGCAGCATCGGCACATCGCCATGCCGCCGCAGACAGAGGATCATATCAACCAGTATGTAGATCACCAGCTTGGCCAGACAGATCAGGACGATCACGCTCTGGATACGGGCCAGGATCTGGCGATAGTTGGGATAGCCGGTCAGGGTGGCCTCAAAATAGAGCAGTACCAGCCCCAGCAGCGACAACTTGAGCGCAGTGGGCGCCAGGGGCGAGAGCGGCTTGCCCTGCACCCGGCGTACCACCGTCACCGTGGTAAAGAACAGGATCACCACCAACAGCACAACCAGCTTGTTGACCAGAAAGAAATTCAGGTCCACCAGTGAGAGCATTCCCTGATTAAGCTGTTGTGCTGCTGTTGTCGCCATCCTACCCCTCCAGTGCGCCGATCAGGCTCCTGATATCAGCAATCCCCCGCTCAACCAGCCACTGTTCCATCCCTTCGGCAATTTCCTGGGCTGCAGCAGGGTTCACGAAACTGGCAGTACCGACCTGTACTGCTGTTGCACCGGCCAGGATAAACTCCAGGGCATCGGTTGCTGACATAATCCCGCCGATACCGATCACCGGGACCTTGACCGCCCTGGCCACCTGCCAGACCATCCGCAGGGCGATCGGCTTGATGGCCGGACCGGAAAGACCGCCGGTGACATTGGCCAGTACCGGCCTGCGACGCTCAAGATCTATGGCCATGCCGGTCAGGGTGTTGATCACGGACAGGGCATCTGCCCCGGCCCCTTCACAGGCCTGGGCCATTTCTACAATATCGGTCACATTGGGGGAGAGCTTGACAATCAGGGTCTTTTTCGTGGCAGCACGACAGGCAGTAACTACGCTGGCAGCACAGCCCGGATCAGTGCCGAACACGATCCCACCCTGTTTGACATTGGGGCAGGAGATATTCACCTCAAGGGCAGCAACCTCGGGGATGGCATCCAGACGGCTGGCCAGCTCGGCATACTCATCCGGGGTGTAGCCAAAAAAGTTGGCAATAGCCGGGGTGTTCACGGAACGCAGGAACGGCACCTTTTTCTGGATAAAGGCATCAATCCCCACGTTCTGCAGACCGATGGCGTTCAACATACCGCCGGGCGTCTCTACAATCCGCGGGGTCGGGTTACCGGCGCGGGGTTTGAGGGAGAGTCCCTTGGTGACAAAGGCACCGATCTTTTCCAGATCAACATACTGGCTGAACTCCTCACCATAGCCAAAGGTGCCGGAGGCGGTCATGACCGGGTTACGCAGCTTGAGGCTGCCGATCTCAACAGACATGGCAGGTTTCATATCAGTTCCCCTCCCATTTCAGTTCAGCCGCCTCAAAGACCGGGCCTTCGGTACAGACGCAACGGTAGTCAGGATTTTCATTGCTGTGTTCAGCCCCCTGACAGACACAGCCCAGACAGGCCCCCATACCGCAGGCCATATAGCCTTCCAGCGAGACCTGGGTTTTTACACTCCGCTTTGCTCCAATAGCTGCCACCGCCTTCAGCATGCCATGGGGACCGCAGGCAAAGATCTGTCCCTTGTTGGCGGTTGCATCCAGACGCTGCTCCAGCACCTTGGTAACCAGACCGCACTCACCCAGCGATCCATCCTCGGTTGCAGTGTAGCACTCCACCCCTAAGCGCTCAAACTCAGTGATACAGAGCACATCGTCCCTGGTTCTGCCGCCGGCAAACAGCCTCACCGGTGAATCCTTAACCAGCTCTTTTGCTAGCAGATAGAGCGGGGCTAGGCCAACACCACCACCAACGATCAGCTTCTCCTCACCAGCCGGACCGTTCTCAAAACCGGTACCCAATGGGCCGAGGATATCCAGGATGTCATTCTCATGCAGGGTGGACAGCATGCCGGTTCCCTTGCCCACCACCCGGTAGAGAATCTCCAGATAGGGCTGGGGCACTGCGCCTGTGTAGGCAGGCTGAAGCGTACCCACATCAAACACACCAAAGGGACGGCGAATCAACGGATCAATGGACGGATTGACCCGCACCATTACAAACTGGCCCGGTTTGGCCTCAAGCATCTCCGGCGGTGCGGTCATCCGCATCCGCCAGTAACCGGGAGAAACCTCGGCATTATCCAGAATCATTGCCTTAAACTGCATCAACGTCCTCCTTCATCAGGATTTTATCCATCAAAATGGCATCAATGTTATCTTCATAATAGGCCTTACGCAGACCGGAGCGCTGAAATCCGAACCGTTCATACAGTGCAATGGCCGGTTGGCTGGTGGCCCGCACCTCAAGCAGCAGCAGACAGGCACCACGCTGGACCGCCTCAGCACAGGCCCACTGCACCAGTTGCGCGCCGATCCCTCTACCCTGCAGGGCCGGATCAACCGCCACGTCCAGAATCTCGGCCTCATCCAGCAAAACGGTCAGGCAGAGGTAGCCTGCCACCCGGCCATCCTGTTCCACCACCACACAGCTCGCCCGCTCGGAAGCCAGCTCTGCCTGAAAATGGCTAAGGTTCCAACCTCTGGGAAAACAGGCCTGCTCAATGGCCAGAACCTGATCCAGATCTTCAACAAGCATTGGGCGTATACAGGACATAATTGGGGCAGAATAGCGTTATTGACGCTGGGAGGCAAACAAAAAAGGCACCTGCGCAAGTAACGCAAGTGCCTGTTTTTGTTATGGCAGGGGTGCCAGGATTCGAACCTAGGAATGCCGGAATCAAAATCCCCCAAGGCCCCATTCTTGACAAATACAGACAACAATAAACACAAATAAATTCAACATATTAAATGACATTATGTTTTGTTTTGCATTGTCTATTGCTGTACTTTTTCAGCCCAAAATGTACTGATAGTGTACTGAGAATATGACATAAAAAATACTACTGATCCCCCCCTTTCTGATTCATTTCGTAGCTACCCACGCCGAAAGTCTTTTCGTATCCGGCCTTGAGGTCGTCAAGGACACGTTGCCAATACCCTGCCGACAACTCAAGTACATCAATGGTATGAACTGAGAGCTTGCTTGAAACGGCCTCCCAAGGTTCGCCATTATCCAGCGAAATAAAGATAGTGGCACAATCTATGCCGAGTTGGTCCCAATCAATTTTAGTAGTAGCAGCAGCGTACTCCAACCTTTTTATGCGTTCTTTTAGTGACATCCTGACCTCATCGCCCCATATATTCTTCATACGTTACCAGCTCTCCGGTTTCGGCGTATCCTCGCGGGTAATCAGACTCAAAAAGAAAATGCAGAGTTTTAATATCTACGTTTATCGATGTATTCATCCCGTTTACTGCAGCGTCATACCCGAAGTGCATATCCTCACTAAGAAACCTGCCCAACTCAGAGCAACCGAAGTCATTAATTGACTCATAAGGCTCAAGCGGGATATGTCCGTAATAAAAAGCAATCGAGGAAAAAGCCCTCCTGCTTATTAAGCAAGCTCCAAAGCTGGTATCTGCATTCCAAATAGGGGAAGGCTGCTCTTTAGCCTCTTCGTAGCTTACCCCTAACACATAAGGTCTCTTGTCTGGCCCACGGCTAATGTAAATTCCGAAACCTTGGGGGTCTCCCAACTCCTCCCACTCCATAAAACATCTTTGCCAGTAAAATGCCGTTGAGGCATCGAAATTATAAGACAGCAACCTGTTGATCGCCCCAGCATCTATGCAAGTGTCGGCATCTAAAAAAAACATCCAGTCGTATCCGTGAATAATGGCCCACTCTCGCAAAGCCTCACGGGCCAATGTTATGCAATGTATCCAGTAACGGCCTTCTTCACAAAAACCATTTCTAACTGCCGGTATGATAATGTGATCAATATCGCAGCTTCTGATTGCCGATATCATTTCTACATCTTCACTGTTAACGGCAAATGCGACGGTACACTTTGCCGAGGTATTGTCTATCAACCGTTTTAATCCCTGGATGAATGACGGGAAACAAAACAACTTGTCCTCACTGATAGGTACTGAGATCAAAACGGTCTCAGTTTCAAAATCAGTTCTTACGCTTTCAATGCCGCACTTGATATTAACTTCACCGCCATCAAACATCTTAACTTTGTTCATCTTTATCATAAACACCTCACAATCTGTCTATCTCGCGTCGATACTGCTCCATAAATTTAGTCTTTTGCCTTCCTGCCATCCTTTACAGTAACCAGCACCAGCATAGTCCCTTCTGGCCTGGTGGCGTGTTCAGCTCTTGCCGCTGCCTCTTCCTCTGGTGTATTGGCAATCCTTACAAGGGCAGGCAGGGGGCAGGCATCATCAACCAGCTTAATTTCCAGCTTCCTGATCCGGTCTAGCAGGGACATTGGGAACCTCCAGAAATTCAATTTTAATCTCGCCTGGTCTTACTGGTTGACTGGCAAGCTCTCTTGCCTGCTGCATGGCCTCTTCGTCCTCTGGATCTACTGAGATTATCAACGTCAATTCAGGGGCAGGCCGCAACGCTGGAGACTGTTCCAGCTTCTTAATCCTGTTTTTAATATCCATTATGCTGTTGCTCCTTTGCGGCCTGTTCCAGCTGTTCAATGCGTTTTTCAAGCTCTCCGTTCTCAATGATCTTAGCCAGAACTTGCAGCAGATATGCAAGGCGAGTTGCATCCTGAACGTCAATCTTGCTGGTTCTGGCCTCTCTGTACAGCTTGGCAACTTCAAAACGAACATCTGACAGCTTGGTAAGCTGAATGCTGCCTTTTCGCCGGGGGGTAGGTGGTAAAACAACAACTTGATTTTTATCAGCTTTCTTTTTCATCTAAACCGCCTTTGACGGGGCAGGTGTTGGCCTACCCCGTCTATCTTCGAAAATGTCACCAGCCGGATCCAGAATGGCCGCGCCGTGGCCCGTTTTTATCTTCAGCCGCTTTCAATTCGGCTTGACGTTCAAGACTGGATTGACGCTCTTTTTCCAGTCTTAGGCGTTCAGATTCAGCCTTCAGCTGCTGGTTTTTGTCCCGTTCCCGGCGTATAGCTTGAAGGTCTATCTCCGTATTCCGTGCATGGGTCAAGCGTTCATAGACTTCAGCAGCAGCGAGATCAACGGCGCAATCAATTAGAAGCTTGGCCTCTTCATCAGGCAGGTTTGCATTGCAGACTCTGGCCTGAACATCTCCTAGGCATGTAAGCATCATTGGGAACCTCCAGCCGCCAGTTCACGCGCTGCGGTTATCCGGTCGGTTGCTGTAATAGTCTGGCCAAGGCTTTGACGGAAAAGATGCTCTGTAGAGGTCTCAGCGGCCTTGACTGCATCAAGCATCTGAAGTGCTTGCCGCTGATCTTCCAGAACGACATCATCAAGAGAGATAGCCTCATAATCAGGTGCCTGTGATCTGGTTGCATACTCCATACTGGCAAGGTACAGACCACCAGCAGGAGATCCTGCCATTGCGGCTGACTTTTCGGCCAGGACGCGCAAGCGTAACAGCTCGGTAGGCATCCGCTGAAACTCTGTCATCATCTGCAAGCGCGTGGTGGCCTCGATCCCTGCATCTTTTGCCGCTGTTGCTGCATGGCCGTTGACAGTCTCAGACGCGGGGCGAGTACTGAGGATAAAGGACTTGTTACTCCAGAACTGACGGGCTCCTGCCATGCTGTCTGACAGCTCCCTGATCTGTGAGAAATTATCCCGAATTGTTCCAGCATGCTTTTCGCGGATCTCTGCAGTCTTTTCGCGGATTACTTCAGCACTGAATCGGGAATCGATCTTCCCTATATCATGCTGCATCTGAGTAAATGCCGATTCTGCTGCAGACTTGTGACTTGAGATCTTATCCAGGTTGGTCTTGATTTCAGATAGTGACTTGTACATTGTTACTGCTCCTTTGCCGTTATTCGGCTGTGTGTAGGGCCTCAAGGGCCAGTTTAAATTCAATTGCCGCCTTCTGTGGCAGGTCTAGGAATAAAAGCGTGTCTGCATTCTTCAGGTGTTTCTGGTGTTCCTGCCATGCTTCGGTGCTTGGCTTGTGGTTCTGGTACAGCCTGGATGCTTCAAGGTAAAATGCCCTCCAAAAAGAGGCGATTGCGCCTGGTTGCTCACCAACGCAACTCAAGGTTGCGCACTGGTTGCGCTGCTCGTTGCTTTGTAAATGCTGTATTGATAAGGCTTTAAGGCTCATTGGTTGCACTCCTGTTGCGCTGCTGGTTGCGCTATTCGGTCAAAAGTTGCGCGGTTGCGTTTTACTAGGGTGCGCAACCGCGCAACTCCTCAAGGTATCGTTACGCTGTCCTGAAAAAGGCCCAATGTTTCAGCTTTTTTCTTGGCTCTTGAGACATTGCTTTTATTGATTCCCAATACCTCTGCTACCTCTACCTGCGAAAGACCTTCCTTCAGGAGAGCAACCACCTTTTCCGCTGTACTCTCTTCAAGTGCCTTAATAGTCCAGGCCTGCAATCCATCCGGCTTGGTGGTGAGCTGTGCCTCAAATGGTTTGGTATCTTCCCCATAAATGCCCCGCGCCTTTTCAAAGTGGACTTCAAACATCGCGCCTTGATCTGGGGTGTAGTCTCCCGGGTGTCTGAGGTTGATTACCGTATCAAGTACATCTTCCTTTCGACTGCTGCCCCGCTGCCCTCCGCCCTTGCCTGCATGGTGAATGAACAGTACAGAACGTCCCGCTGCCCTTTGTAATAACGCCCACTCCTGAACAGGCATCCAGCTTTCGCCTTCGTTCTCCCTCCCGCTACGGCAAAGGGTTGCAATGTTATCGACAATTACAAGGTCGATCCCCTCCAGGTGCGGAACCAGTTCAAGCTGATCCTGTGGCTGTGACAGGTCGAGCATTCCAGACGGTTGCAGGTCAGGGGTAAGGATTCGGAACGGTGCAGACGGCTCCAGGTCGCTGCTTGCCGCTATTCGTGCAATGCGTTCCTGTAGAACAGCTCCAGGCATCTCCCCGTCAAGAAAGAGGACTCCACGGGGGCGTGGCGCCTTCCATCCAAGAAAATCACCACCAGACGCTACTGCATAGGCAACGCCTAAACTGAAATGCGTCTTGCCAAGTCCCCGCGCTGCGTAAAGCATTGCAAGGCCCTGTTGCGGCAACCACGGTGCAAGCAGGTTTTCACGCGGGGGAAACTGTAGGGCCATGAAATCAAGTGCCTCTACCACCTTCACGCGAGGGGCTTCATCAGGCTGTTTTCTGCCCTCCCCTACTGCGAGGCATCCAGGGCAGTACAAAAGCCCGTTTGACGGGTTGCTACGTAGCAGGTTGGTCGGCGTATCTTTGCCGCAACGAGCGCAAGGTTCTGTTTCAAGTTCAAAGGCCATCAGTTCACCCCCTGCCGGTGATTTAGGAACAGCCTGTATATGGTTTTTTTGGCTGTCAGGAAGTTCTGCAAGGGTGAATTGTTTCTAAACCGTCTCGCGGCCTCTGGCGCCTGGTCACTGTAGAAACGTGCTTCTATCCGATCCCCTATCTGGATCATTTCAGGGATTTCAGAAATGCAGTCATAGACCGCTGCTGCTGTGTCCAGGTCACTCGTTTTGAATGTCGGTTGCATCTGTCATGTTCCTTTGCTGAATATCAGCGGTTAATGTGTACGTTCCATAGTCGCCCTTTCTGGGAGCCTTGCCCCCAAACCTCCTGCATTTGCGGCATAGCCGCGTCATTGAAATATCAGCTTTGCCCTTGGGTGCCTGGTCATGAAAATTCGTTCAATCGCTGCAATCGTATTGGCTGAAAATCCCTTTGTTGATCGCAGCTCTACAAGAAACTTCCTTTTCTGGTCGAGCCCTGGGTTGGCATCCATAACTTCCTTAAGCAGTGAATAAACCTCTTGAGCTACTGTCATGGTCGTTTTCATGTCCCCCCCCCTACCTGCCGCTTGGCAGGCAATAGTCGGTTGGTTGTCTGGTTAAAGATCTTCACAGGCAAGGGCTATGTCGAAATCAATCCACTGTGAAGCTAGGTCATACGCCGCCGTATGTAGGCTGTGACAGACTTCTTGTGAAGGCCCTTCAATACCTGTCTCGCGCTCCAACTTAACAACTGCTGCCAAGATTCGCGCCTGTACGGTCAACATTGTTTCCGCTGCCTTTTTTGCGTCCCGAATGAAATCTTGTGATACTGAAATGTTTTCTGACATGCTGCTACTCTCCTTTTCTGGCCTGGTTGTTATGCTGCTGCTGAATCGATCCACTGAAGAAACGCCTCTTCATCAATAAGGACGCGCCGCCCTACCTTGCGGATAACCTTGTTGAAACCGTTGGTTGCAGAATTGAAAATAGCCCAGCGGATACTGCTCTCCGTAAATGCTGGGTACTTGCCCGGTACGTCTTTCACTCTCAGGTAACTTTTTGCTTCTGACATGGTGTTGCTCCTTTCTGGGGGTAGTTTGTTGTTGACAACCACTTTTGTGGTTAATAGTGTTACCACTATGATGGTTGAACTGTCAACCACTTTCGTGGTTGATTAAATAAATTTGTAATAAGGGGTTAAACATTGTCAGCTATGGGAAGAGGAAGCGGGAAAACTCCAGATAGGGTTATGGAGCTGATAGCGAAAGAGGTAGAAAAGAAAGGGCAAAATCAGGCCGCTAAAGACATAAAAATACCTTTATACAGCCTTCAAAAGTACTTAACCGGAAAAACTGAGCCTACCCAAGCCAGCCTAAAGAAACTGGCTGATTACTTTGGTGTCTCGGTCTGGTATCTTCTTGGTAGCAGTGCAAAACAGATGTATGAAGCCGCTGGTAAGCCTTCTGAAGATGATCCGTATTGGAAGGAAATGTGGGAAAAACTGCCTTCGGAAACTGTGCTTGAACTTGAATCCTGCATCAACAAATATCCTGAGTTGTGGAATCAGTTCCTTGCTATTCCGCGTGAAAACAAATCAGAGGCTTTCAATATGCTGAAGATTTATATGGAAGGTCTTTCAATTACTGCCTTGCGGTTATTCCGCGAAAGAAACAAGCTTGATCCTGGTTTAGAATGGCACGATCAAGAACAATGACAAAAAGTTGCGAGTTGCGTTTGAAAAAACACTGTAAAACGCAACCGCGCAACTTTTATTGTAAATACATATTATTATTGATTAAAAGTGGTTGCGCCCCCTCGCAACTCGCGCAACTCTCCCCCTGCCCTATCCGAAAATCCGATCATTCATAGCACCCACCACGCCCTTGATATGTGTCTCTGACAGGTGGCTGTACCTCTTAACCATGCTCAAGGTCTTATGCCCCAGAATCGCCGCTATATCCAGCAAGGACGCTCCGCCCATTGCCAAGTATGATGCTGCACTATGCCGCAAGTCGTGGAACTTGAAGTCCTGAATATTGGCTTTCTTGAGTGCAAACAGCCAGGCAGTACGAAGAGAGGCGGGGCCACGATTCAGGGCATGTTGTCCAGGGAATACAAGATTGCTGTCAATCCTGCGTATCTTCTGCTGCTTCAGCTCCTTCAGCAGTCCCAGTGCCTTGCCGGCCAAGTGTACCGCCCTGCGTTCGCCGTTCTTGGTATCGTTCAGAGTGATCTGGTGCCGATCAAAATCAACATCATCCCAGGTGAGATTCATTATCTCTCCCTGTCTCATGCCGGTTGAGAGGGCAAGAACAACAACGGGGTATAGATAGGGGTTGCTGCTATCCTTGCAAGCGGTCAGAAGGGCATCACGTTCTTCATCACTCAGGAACCGGACGCGGCCTTTTGATTCTTCCTGCTTTTCAATGTGAGGCATCGGGCTTGATTCCATCCATCGCCAGGTGCTGACAGTTACAGAGAGGCATTTTCCCAATGCTGCTGCATAGCGGTTGACGGTGGCACCACTGCGGGTTCTTTCGGTCACTATAACTTTGTCACCGTCTTTTCTGGTGGTGGTGTAGGGTTCATTCTTCAACTTGTCCAGTACGCCGCTGATTAAGTCTGCTGTCACATCTGAAAGGCAATAGGCCCCGATCTGAGACCGCCAGTACAAAAGGTGCCGTTCAATATCATCAGCAGACTTCTTTGAAGAGATCTTTTCCTTTATGTACCGGTCTATCATCTCCGCTGCCGTATGCCGCTTTGCTTCGGCAGTCTTGAAGTACCTGCCGTCCCGTATGGCTGATTCAGTATCTTGAGCCCACTTCTTTGCATCGGTCTTTCTGGCAAAGGTGGCAGACTGAGCTGGGAAACCTTTCAGCCGGATCAGTACGCGGTACTTTGTGCCGGTTGCACCAACTACCTCTTGGATTGCTGCCATAAGTCACCCCCTAAACCAGAATTACAAACCATGATTAAAAACTACAATAAACAGCGTTCAATGTCAATCATCGGATTCATAATCCGGTGGTTGTTAAATACAAGTATCTGTTGTTGCGTATTATTATTTTATGTACTGACATTTTCAGTACACTATCAGTACAGTTGAAGAAAATTAAGGGTCAATATGCTGCTCAAGTGAGGGCTTTTTGAATGCTGTCTGCTGTCAAAATTTAGGGGGTGTTGTTTTGAAGTGTACCGATAGTGTACTGAGAAAAGAAAAAAGCACCTACAGAATCTCTGTAAGTGCTTAATTTCTATGGCAGGGGTGCCAGGATTCGAACCTAGGAATGCCGGAATCAAAATCCGGTGCCTTACCGCTTGGCGACACCCCTAAAAAAGAGAAAAGTTAAATAACAAATTATCCGCTACGAGTCAAGCCTTTCGTGCAGAAAAAACAGCAGCAGCCCCTGCCTCGATCGCCTTAACGTTGGCAGGAATCAGTCTATGGTTACGTTCCGGCAGGGCATCCTTCAGCGCTTCCTGAAGTGATTCCAGGGCAAGTGCGCCGGTTGCAGCGGCATAGGCGCCGCAGGCCACCATGTTGACCATCCGCACATCACCCAGTTCAATGGCAATCCGGTTCATCGGCACGGCAAGCAGCTCCCGTCCTTCAAGGACAACCCCGGCAAGTTCAACCAAAGAGCTGTTAACCAGACAGATCCCGCCCTGCTTGACCTTTGCGGCATATTTATCAAAGGAAAGTTGATTCAGAATCACGGAGACCGATGGTTCGCCAACCACCGGTGAGCCGGTCTCGCCGTTGGCAAACACCACGGTACACATGGCTGCCCCGCCCCGTTTCTCCACGCCGTAGGCCGGAAAAAAAGAGACGTTCTTGCCTTCACGAATGGCTGCATAGGAAAGCAGGTTACCGGCCAACAGCACCCCCTGGCCGCCGTACCCTGCAAAAAAGAGATCATAACGCATAGAATTTGCTCCAGTTACAGATTTTCGTTATTTTTAAAGACACCCAACGGGAAGTAGGGAATCATTTCACTGCCCACCCGCTGATTGGCTGCCAGCGGATTCATGCCCCAGTTGGTGGGACAGGCTGCCAGCGCCTCAATAAAGGCAAACCCCTTCCCTTCCACCTGATACTGGAAGGCGTTTTTGATGATCTTTTTAGCCTGCAGTACATTTTTAGGACTGTTCAGGGCCACCCTGGCCGAATAGGCCACACCATCCAGATTGGACAACAACTCTGCCATCTTGAACGGCTTGCCGTCATTGGCCACATCCCTGCCATTGGGTGAGGTTGAGGTCTTCTGACCCGGCATGGTGGTAGGGGCCATCTGGCCGCCGGTCATGCCGTAGGTGGTGTTGTTGACAAAGATCACGGTGATCTTCTCGCCACGGTTGGCAGCATGGATGATCTCGGAGGTACCGATGGCAGCCAGGTCGCCGTCCCCCTGGTAAGTGAACACGATCCGGTCGGGCCTGGCCCGCTTGACACCGGTGGCCACCGCCGGAGCGCGACCATGGGGAGATTCCACCACATCAATATTAAAGTAGCCGTACAGGAACACCGAGCAGCCCACCGAGGCGCAGCCGATGGTCTTGTCGGCAATACCGAAGCTGTCCATCGCCTCAGCCACCAGACGGTGGATTGAACCGTGGTGACAGCCGGGGCAGAAATGGGTCTGAACATCCTTCAAACTTACCGGTTTGGAAAATACCTGCTTCATATCCATTGGTCCTTAACAGAATTTCTTGATCTGGGTAAACAGCTCTTCCGGGGTGGGCAACGAGCCGGCCCCCGGCGGGCGGCCATAGAACTCCACCTCGGCATCCCGTGCAACCGCCAAACGGACATCATCCACCATCTGACCGGTTGAAAGCTCTATGGTCAGCCACTTTTTGCAATGACTGGACAGATCAGCATAGGCCTTTTTCGGAAACGGGAACAGGGTGACCGGCCGCATCAGGCCGACCTTGATCCCTTCCGCACGGGCCATTTCAACGGCAGTACGGGCAATACGGGAGGTGCAGCCAAAGGCGGTTACGATCAGCTCTGCATCATCAGCTGCAAACGCCTCCCAGCGGGCCTCTTTGTCTGCCAGTTCCTGATAACGGGCATGCATCTTCCAGTGGAACTTCTCCATCTCACCATCACCCAGATAGAGCGACTTGACCACATGCTGCTGGCCGCCGCCGGTGCCGCGCACGGCCCAGTCCTTGGCAGGCAGATCAACTTTGGGACGGGGATTGGTAACAATCGATTCCTTCATCTGCCCCAGCACCGAATCAGCCAGCACCATGGCCGGCATCCGGTATTGGTCAGACAGGTCAAAGGCCAGCATGGTCAGGTCGTACATCTCCTGAGCCGAGTTGGGGGCCAGTACAATAATCCGGTAGCCGCCATGACCGCCCCCTTTGGTGGCCTGATGGTAGTCTGCCTGGGAGGCATCGATACCGCCCAGCCCCGGACCGGAACGCATGATATCCACAATCACGCCGGGCAGTTCGGAACCGGCCATGTAGGAGATCCCCTCCTGTTTGAGCGAAATACCCGGACCGGAAGAGGAGGTCATGGCCCGCACACCGCAGGCCGAGGCCCCCAGCACCATGTTAATGGCGCCGATCTCGCTCTCTACCTGAATAAAGGTACCGCCGTTCTTGGGCAATTCACGGGAGAGATACTCGGGAATATCGCTCTGGGGGGTGATCGGGTAACCGAAATAACACTGCACCCCCGCCTCGATGGCAGCCATGGCAACTGCTTCATTGCCTTTGACGAACTTCCGCTTTAACGCACTCATTGTGTATCTTCCTTAAACACAGTAATGGCAACATCCGGACACATCTCGGCACACAGGCAGCAACCGGTGCAGTTTTCAGGGTTACTGAACACTGCCAGGGTATACCCCAGGGCATTGGGCTGACTGCTTAATTGCACCAGTTTTTTGGGGCAGGCGATGGTACAGAGTCCGCAGCCTTTGCAACGTTCTTCTTCAATCACAATATACGGCATTTTCTCGTCACCTCAGACAAAGTCGGCATATCGAAAGTTTTTTGTAGTACCAGAAGGATGTTAGCATGGTCAAACTTTTTTTCAGGTCCGCTTTCAAAGCAAAAGAAACCGCTTGATTTAATGAATGTATACTGTTAGATGAGAACAGTTATTAATACTGGCATAGCATATATGGAGGAAACATGTCATCAATACTGGTTGAGTTAACGGCAAACATTGTATCTTCACACGCTGCAACAGTTGAAATGAGTTCCGAAGAACTGTTACAAGAGATTCAAAAGGTATATACAGCGCTCAAAAATCTCGACTCCGATCTCCCGGTTGCAGAAGAGGACGTTGCAAAAGAGGCTGCACCGGCCATAGCCCCTAAAAAATCAATCCAGAAGGATCAGATCATCTGCCTGATCTGCGGTAAGGGCGGCTTCAAGACCCTTTCCCGCCACCTGAAGCAGGCCCACGGCCTGAAGGCCAGCGAGTATCGCAAACAGTTCGGTATTGCCAGCGGCACCCCGCTGGCTGCTAAAAACTACTCAGAAGCCCGGCGCCAGTCCGCTATTAACAACAACCTTGGCGAAAAGCTTGCCAAGGGTCGCGCAACCCGCATGGCCAATCTGGCAGCCAAGAAGGCGGTCGCGGAAGCACCTAAAAAGGCTGCTCCGGCAAAGGCTCCAAAAACTGCTGCAACTCCCCGGGCGAAAAAGAAGTAACCCCATCTGCTGCATTGACACAAAGCCGCCGCTGAAAAGCAGGCGGCTTTTTTTATAGCCCAAGCAGCATCGAAAGGGTTCGTGACAACAGGGCAAACTCTTCAATAGCCAGAGTCTCACCGCGACGTTTGCCGTCAATAGAACAGGACAACAGCATCTGTTCAAGCAGTTCCGGCTCTGCCAGACCACCGTTCTTCAGACAGTTCCAGAGTGTCTTGCGCCGCATGCCAAACGCTGCCTTGACCAACCGTTCAAACAGTGCCTGATTACCCACCTCAACCCGTGACGCAGCCAGCGGGATCAGACTGATTACCACTGAATCCACCTTGGGCGGCGGAAAAAAACAGCCCGGCGGCACCAGAAACTCCCGTTTCACCTCAAACCACTGACGGAACAGAACGGTCAGTATACCGTAGTCGCTACAGTCCGGCTGCGCTGCCAGACGTTCCCCCACCTCTTTCTGGAGCATCACCACCAGCCGTGAAAAACGCTGACGCTCCTCAAGAAACCTGAACAGCACCGGAGTCGAGATATTGTACGGCAGGTTGGCCACCACCTTGTAGGTATGACTGCCCAGCAGCTGTTCAAAATCAACCTTCAGGATATCCTGTTCATGGATCGTGACCTGTTGTTGTCCGGCAAACCGCTCACGTAGCAATGCAGCCAGATCGCGATCAAACTCCACAGCCACCAGATGCCCGGCCTGTTCGGCCAGCAGTTCCGTCAGCGCCCCCCTGCCCGGCCCAACCTCAAGCACACGGTCGTTTGGCTGCAGGTCAGCTGCAGTCAGGATCTTCCTGATGATGTTATGGTCACTCAGAAAGTTCTGGCCCAGGGCCTTGCGGGGACGCGGGAAGGACTGATTCATGGCAGTTGCTCCCAGCGTGCCACCTGATCAAGGGGCCAGGTGGCGATTGCATCCATGGCAAGGGAATCATGGCATCCAGACGAGAGGTAGGCATCGCCGGCCACAGCCAGCATAGCAGCGTTGTCACCGCACAGCACTGGAGGCGGTATCTGCAGTTCAACCCCGCGCCGGATTGCCAGCTGCTGCATGGCATGACGCAGACCGCTGTTACAGGCCACACCACCACCCACCACCAGCCGTTGCAGCCCTTCCTGCTTCAAGGCGGCCTCGGTCTTCTTCACCAGAACCTCACAGACCGCGGCCTGAAACGAGGCGCAGAGATCGTGCAGCTCAGCACTTTCCGGCACATGGGGCTGTTTCTTCAAATGGGTCAGCACGGCAGTCTTAAGCCCGCTGAAACTGAAATTAAGTGAGCCGTCATGCAGCAGGGGGCGGGGAAATTTCACCGATGACGGGTTCCCCAGTTGCGCCAGACGGTCAATCACGGCTCCCCCCGGGTAACCAAGCCCCAGCAGGGTTGCGGTCTTGTCAAAGGCCTCGCCAACCGCATCATCAATGGTGCGTCCCAGAATACGATAACGGCCGATACCATCCACCCGATAGAGGTGGGTATGGCCACCGGACACCACCAGCGCCAGAAACGGAAATGCCACCGGCTGTTCCAGAAAACCGGCCAGCAGGTGCCCTTCAATATGATGCACCCCCACCAGCGGAATCTTGCAGGCCAGGGCCAGGGACTTTGCCATTGAAACACCTACCAGCAAAGCCCCCAGCAGACCGGGGCCGCGGGTCACGGCAATCCCTTCAATCCCGGCCAGCGCAACACCGGCCTCATCGAGGGCCTGGCGCACAACCGGCGTGATCATCTCCAGATGTTTGCGGGAGGCGATTTCCGGCACCACACCGCCATATTCGGCATGCACCGCCACCTGGGACGAGATCACACTGGACAGGATCAGACGGCCGTCGCGAACGACTGCGGCGGCCGTTTCATCACAGGATGTTTCAATGGCTAAAATAAGCATAACAGGTCAATTTCTTCCCAGATAAAGAAACGTGATGTTTTCGTAAGATCAAGGCGCCCAAGGGATTGCGCGGAGACGTACTTTATACGGCATGTCGCACAAGCAAGCCCAACGGGCAACGCCGATATTGCTGAAAAACGCCTTTTTACAGCAGGTTTGCCGCCAGCTCTGCCAGTTCTGACCGTTCACCACGGGTCAGGGTCACATGGGCCGAGATCCGCTCGTTCTTGAAGCGCTCCACCAGGTAGGACAGGCCGTTACTGGAGGAATCAACATAGGGGTTGTCAATCTGGTACGGGTCACCGGTCAGGATGATCTTGGTCCCCTCTCCGGCCCGGGTCACAATGGTCTTGATCTCATGGGGGGTCAGGTTCTGGGCCTCGTCCACGATCAGGTACTGGTTCGGAATCGAACGGCCACGGATATAGGTCAGCGGCTCAATATCCAACAGGCCCATGGCCATCAGCTCCTTGTAACCTTTGTTGCTGTGACGCTTTTCAGACTCATGGCCGGAGATCAGCAGTTCAACGTTGTCAAAGATCGGCTGCATCCAGGGAGTCAGCTTCTCTTCAATATCGCCGGGCAGAAAGCCCAGATCCTTGCCCATCGGAAAGACCGGCCGGGAAACCAGCAGACGGTTGTAGACATTCTCCTCTGCCACCTTTTGCAGACCTGCTGCAATGGCCATCAGGGTCTTGCCGGTACCGGCCTTGCCCACCAGGCTGACCAGCTTGATGTTGTCATCCACCAGGGCATCCAGAGCAAACTGCTGCTCACGGTTACGGGCATGGATGCTCCAGACCCCTTCCTTGGGCACCTTACGGACCGGTACCGCCTTGCCGGTGGCTGCATCAAAACGGCAGAGCGCCGTGTGGGAGGGGTTACCGGTGTCGACCAGGGTGGCATACTCGTTGGGCAGCAGCCCCTCCGGAGCCTCAAGCCAGCCCTGACCGTAGAAGCGGTCAATGGAATCAGGCCCCATATCAATAGTACGGGCACCGGCATACAGTTCCTGGATATCAACCTTGTCGGACTCATAATCCTCTGCCACCAGACCGATGGCATCAGCCTTGATCCGCAGGTTGGTATCCTTGGTTACAAAGACAACCGGCTCATCGGGAAAGCGTTCATGGGTGACCTGGGCCACCGCCAGAATCCGGTTATCCCCCTTGTCATCCCGCAGGTCCTTGGGCATCCGGTTCAGAGCCTGCTCTTCACACAGCTCCACCCGCAGCAAACCGCCGCCCGGCAGGCTGACACCGCTGGAAAGCGATCCCTTTTCCCGCAGCATATCCAGGACACGTGAGATGGAACGGGCGTTGCGCCCGGTTTCATTCATATCTTTCTTGAAACGGTCTATCTCTTCAATCACTGTAATCGGTATGATGATGGTGTTATCTTCGAACTTGAACAGCGCTTGTGGATCATGGAGGAGTACGTTGGTGTCGAGAATAAAGAATTTCATGAATCGCCTTTCTGGGTAATCGAGATAAGAGCTTCACAGCAGGTATCAATATCAGCAAGGGTGTTAAACCAGCCCGGGCTTATACGCAGGGTTCCGGCCGGGTAGCTGCCGATCGCACGGTGGGCACGGGGGGCGCAATGCAGACCGGCCCGAACCGCAATACCATACTCTCGATCGAGGCAAAAGGCCAGAATTGAGGGATCCCAGCCCTCGACCGTCAGGGAAAGCAGACCGGAACGCTGTTCCGGCTGCAGCGGTCCGAACAGTCTGCAGCCGGCCAGAGCTTCAAGCCGTTGCCGCAGATGTTCCGCCAGCTGCTGTTCATGCTGTCCGATTCCGGCAACACCGGTTTCAAGCAGAAATGCCAGACCGGCTCCCAATCCGGCAATGCCGGGCAGATTATGGGTGCCTGCCTCAAACCCCTCAGGAAAGCTGTCCGGTTGATGGTCCTGATCAGAGCTGCTGCCGGTCCCCCCGGCGATGAGCGGCTGCAGCTGCACACCAGGGGCAACCGCCAGCAGGCCGGTCCCCTGCGGTCCAAGCAGGCCTTTATGGCCGGGCACCGCCAACAGATCAACCCCCATGGCCTGCATATCAATCGGCAGGGCTCCGGCGGACTGGGCAGCATCAAGCAGCAGCAGCGCACCGGCCTCTTTGGCAATACCGGCTATCTGCCGGATATCCTGAATCCCGCCGGTAACATTGGAGACATGAGCCAGTGCAACCATCCTGGTATTCTTGCGCAGCGCCAGCCTGATCTGGTCAGGGTCCACCAGCCCCTGTGCATCAGCCGGCACAACCGTCAGCTCAACCCCCTGTTTTTCAAGCCTGAACAGCGGACGCAGCAGGGAGTTATGCTCCATGCAACTGGTAATCACGTGGTCACCCGGCAATAGGGTACCCACGGTTGCCAGATTCAGGGCCATGGTGGCATTGCCGGTAAAGACGATGCGGGAGGAATCAGCACAGTTGAAAAGCCGTGCAGCAGCCTCACGGGTATCCAGCACCAGACGGGAGGCATCCAATGCCCGGCCATAGCCGCCCCTGCCGGGAGACGCCCCGACCTGTTGCATCGCCTGCAGGGCTGCCTGATAGACCTGATCAGGCTTGGGAAAGCTGGTGGCTGCGTTATCAAGATAGATAGGCATAAATAGAGACCGTTTAAGGAGCCGTTACCGGACGTTCTTTCAGAAAGGGAACAAACATGACCAGGGCAGCATCCTGCTTCCGCTCCGGGTCAAGGATGCCGGCTGCAATCCGGTTTTCATCGGCACTGCCCCACCAATTGAGCAGGGCTGCAAACGGTTCGCTGCCACGGTTATGCAGATTGCCTGCCCTGTTATCGCCAAACACAGAGCCGGCAACACTGCCGCGGGCGTTTTCAAGCAGGAGCCCAACTCCGCTGTTCTGTATGAAGGAGGAACTGTTGATGCGTATTCTCACCCCCACCAGTTCAGCTCCGCTTTCACGGTTCTGGGAAAAGCGGCAGAGAAAGAGCTGGCCGTCTCCCCCGGTCAACCTCAGTCCGCTCCTGTTCTCGGCAAACAGGCTACTGGTCAGGCGAAAACGGCACTGATCCGCCGCAACCCCTTCCTGGGAATTACCCAGCACCTTGACACCGGACAGGGTAAACGACGAATGTTGCGCCGCGATCCCCTGACGATTCTCCCGCACCGTACTGTCACGCAGGTCAAGTTCACTGTCGGAAAGTCTGCACCCCCTGTCACAGCGGCTGATGGTGCAGCCCTGCAAACCGGCTTCGGAATCATACAGGGCAACACCGGTCCGGGATTTGGAAACCACGATACCGCGCCCCGAAAAACGGGAAAAATGCGCTTCAATACCGGTCTGGGCCCCTTCAATACGGCAATGGTCAAAGCTGTTCTTTTTCTCACTGTTTAACAGCACCACGCCCCCCCAGTCACCGGCCAGCGGATCACTCAGGGCGGGCGCGAAGACAACCGGCTGCTGCAGCGTGCCGTTGACCACAATCCGCCCCTGCACCACCAGGCGCGAAAGCTCTGCTGAACCGGGTCCGGGAGCAAACCGGACCTGGGTGCCGGGGTCAATCCGCAAGGTGGCCTGGGGTGCAATTACCAGTGCCCCCCTGACCAGAACCGTGCCACGCAGCACCATATCCTCTGCAACGGTCTTGTTGACCAGCACGGTATCCGCCTTTTCCAACGCAGTACGAATCGGCTTTGACAGATCAGGCTTGGGGGGATCGGGCTGTGGTTTGACGGACAGGGGATCGTTCGTGACAGGTGTCCCACTTGGCAGCAGACGGCTGTCAAGCGGCCCCTGCTTTGCTGTTTTCTGTTGAGCCGGCTGTTCAGTCCCCTGCGGCAACGGTTTCGCTGCAGGGGGTGGTGGCTGGGGAACTGTCATGGAGACGGTCACCGTCTGCCCTTTAAGCGGGGCGTCCTGGGCATGAAACAGTTGCTGGCAACCGGCCTGAGTCGCAACCAGACCAACAAGCAATACAAAACGGCGCAGGAATGCCGGAGTCGCGTGACCGCTTTTCAAGATGGACGGCACTGCCGGCAAAATATTCAAATTATTAAATATACGAATAATGTTCATAGCATAGTATCCAGAGAGCGTAATTTTTAAAAACCTTCCTGTATTCAAAACTTTGCTGATCACACCAAACATATCTTAACATTTGCTGTTGACAGTACATATATGTTGTGGTTCTATCACCACGTCAGCACAAAATGTTGTGATCAGCCCGTAACCGTCTGCACCACCTTCATCAGCATTTCCCTGTACCACGTTATAAAGCATATAGGAACCATCTGACAAGGAGAACACAACCATGCCCGCACAAGCGTCTGCTGCCGGTCAACCTGCGCTCACCCCCAACGCCCTTACCGTCCTTGAAAAACGCTACCTCAAACGGGATACCAGCGGCAAACCGCTTGAGACCCCTGCTGATATGTTCCGCAGGGTTGCAGAGACCATTGCCGAGCCTGACAAAAAATTTGACAAAAAGGCCGATGTCAAAAAACTTGCGGACCGCTTCTACGAAATGATTGTCAGCTTTGATTTTCTGCCCAACTCCCCCACCCTGATGAATGCAGGCCGTGAACTGGGCCAGCTTTCGGCCTGCTTCGTGCTTCCGGTGGGCGACTCAATTGAAGAGATCTTTGATGCGGTCAAGTTCACCGCCATGATCCACAAATCAGGCGGCGGCACCGGTTTCTCCTTCTCCCGTCTGCGTCCGGCCAACGATCTGGTCAAGACCACCACCGGTGTCTCCAGCGGCCCGATCTCCTTTATGCGGGTCTTTGATACCGCCACTGAAACCATCAAACAGGGCGGCACCCGTCGTGGCGCCAATATGGGTATCCTGCGGGTTGATCACCCCAACATCATGGATTTCATCATGTGCAAGGCCGATCAGAAGCTGTTTAACAACTTCAACATCTCGGTCGGCCTGACAGAAAAATTCATGGAAGCGGTTGAGCGTGACGAAGAGTACGATCTGCTCAACCCCCGTGACAAAAGCAAGATGGGTACCCTGAATGCCCGTAAGGTGTTCCAGCGGATCGTCAACCAGGCCTGGGAAAACGGCGAACCGGGCATCATCTTCCTTGATCGTCTGAACCGTGATAACCCGACTCCCCATGTCGGCGAGATCGAATCAACCAACCCCTGCGGTGAGCAGCCGCTGCTGCCCTATGAATCCTGCAACCTGGGCTCCATCAACCTGGGACGGTTTGTCAGCGAAGGGGCGATTGACTGGAGCCGCCTGAAAGGGGTTATCCATGACGCGGTCCACTTCCTGGACAACGTGATCGAGGCCAACAAATACCCGCTGCAGCAGATCCACGACATGACCCACTCAAACCGTAAGATCGGTCTGGGGGTCATGGGCTGGGCAGACATGCTGATCCTGCTGGGTATACCTTACAATTCAGACGAAGCGGTAAAACTGGGCAAGAAGGTCATGCAGTTCATCAACGATGAAGGCCATGCCGCCTCGCGTGAACTGGGCCAGAAGCGCGGTTCGTTCCCCAACTTTACCGACTCAACCTTTGACAAAAAAGGTGCCCTGCCGCAGCGGAACGCCACCGTCACCACCATCGCCCCCACCGGCACCATCTCCATGATCGCCAACGCCTCTTCCGGCGTAGAACCGCTCTTTGCCATCTCCTACGTCAAGAACGTCATGGACGGCACCAAACTGGTGGAGGTCAACCCCACCTTTGAACAACTGGCCAAAGAGCGCGGTTTCTATTCAGCAGAGCTGATGGAGAAGATTGCAGAACATGGCAGCGTACATGATCTGGACGAGGTTCCTGCCGACGTCCGCCGGGTTTTTGTCACGGCCCATGACATCACCCCGGAAGACCATATCCAGATGCAGGCCGCCTTCCAGTACCACACCGACAACGCCGTCTCCAAAACGGTCAACTTCCCCAATACCGCCACCATTGAAGATGTTGAAAACGTCTACATGCTGGCCTACAAGACCGGCTGCAAAGGGGTCACCATCTACCGTGACGGCTCCCGCGACGAGCAGGTTCTCTCCACCACCAGAAAAGAAGAAAAAGCAGCCGTTGCTGCTATTGGAACCGAAGATGACAAACACGCCATCAAGCGTGAACGTCCCAAGGCGTTGAAAGGCTGGACCTACCAGATGCAGACCGGCTGCGGCCCGCTCTACATCACCGTCAACGAAGACAAGAACGGCCTGTTTGAACTGTTCACCACCATGGGTAAGGCCGGTGGTTGCGCGGCATCACAATCAGAGGCGATCGGACGGATGGTCTCACTGGCATGGCGCAGCGGTATCCAGGCCCGCCAGGTCATCAAGCAACTGCTGGGCATCTCCTGCCACTGCCCTTCCGGCTATGGCGAAAACCGGGTACTCTCCTGCGCCGACGCCGTGGCCAAGGCAATTCAGGCCCACATGCTTGAAAACGGCTACGACCTGAATGCAGAAGCAGCCCAGCATGAGCGTGGCGCCTGCCCTGAGTGCGGCGGCATAGTCGAGCACGAAGGCGGCTGCATGGTCTGCCATGTCTGCGGCTATTCAGAGTGTGCCTAACTAGAGATTGACAAGGCGGAGCACCTTTCGCTATAAAAGGTGCTCCATTGAGCGGGAATAACTCAGTGGTAGAGTGTCAGCTTCCCAAGCTGAAGGCCGCGGGTTCGAATCCCGTTTCCCGCTCCAGTTAATTCAAGGGCTTATGCGCACAGCATAGGCCCTTTTTGTTTGTCATGGGAACACTCGTGGGAACAAGCATTTCAATCGACGGAAATGACTCATATAAGGAGAGCTGGGAGCTTGGGTATGAGGGACGTAGATTTCTAGTTGAAAACAACCTTATCTCCTAATCCATAAGGGGGATAACCACGTCTTTAGATCTGCCCAATGACAGGCCTAAGGACACCCCGTTGGTGCAAAAAGATGAAAGACTGTCCAATCTGTCAAAACAAGGTAACAGAGCTCCATAAGAAGAGCCATTTGCTCCCTGAGTGGATGTACAGCGAGATGTACAACCACCGGCATAAGCTAATCAACGTCAATGTTGACAGGAGATACGTCAATAAGAAACAGAAGGGTTATTACGAAAGCATTATCTGTGAAGACTGTGAGCTTCAGTCACAGGTTTACGACCGCTACGGCAGCTTAATACTCGGAAGTAGAAACGATGAGACGCCTGAAGCAACCTCAATCGTAGTTAGTAAGCGTGTCAGCCATACAAATACAGGAGTTCAGCATTACAGCCACTGGACCAACCTTGACTTTTATAAATTGCAAAAGTTTGTCTATGCCTGCGTTCTGCGGAGTCACCTAGCAGAACAAAAAAATGGAAAGTATCTACTTGTAGAAAAGCATTTTCAAAAGATGAGAGAACTTTATCTAGACCCACATTGCCTGAATGATTCCTCCTATCCGATATGGATTGTTAAACTTGATGATATCGACTCGACTAAAGACATACTCTATTTACCTTTCCGCAATAAAATCGACGGTCACGCCGTGGTCGAGTTTGCAGGAGGCGGATATATGTTCAGGGTTTATGTATCTAGCCACAGAAAACCTAGCTGCGTAACCGAGGTTATGCTGAAGGCGTCTGGAAGCCTGTATATGCTGCATTTTTCAATAAATGATGTCGGAACTTTCAGGGCAACATTACCGATACTCGTTGACTTGGCGAAGGTATTCCCTAATCCGTAGCCCCAACAAAGCGTGGCAGTCGGTCTCCTTTACGCTCCGCCGCTACACTCCCAACTGTTAGGTATTTCGATGACTGAAGAACGGAAATTATTTTCTGAGATCGCGCTTGTAGGGCCAGCTTTGTTCTTTGGAGCTGCATTTTCAGAGGATGAGCTTGCCGCTCGCTTCGCGAAGATGGCCCCGGACACTGCGAGAGATTTTCTTGTGCTCAAAACGCTCACCGAAGTTCAAAAATACGGAGTTGCCGCACGCCGATGGGAATCACAAAAAGAAAAGCAAAATTCTGATGACAGCTTTGACATGCTTGTCTTAGAATCTTTTCAGGTCGAACGCGTTGCTTGGCAACGTCGTCTCCTTGAGGCATTGGTCACTTTGATTAACTTTTCTACCACTAACCAAAACGAGTACTTTGCCCACTTTTTGGCAGTCCAAGAGTACGAGCGCGAACAACATCGAGCCAGCGACGAGTGTGACTTCTTTGGTGCAAAATCTGAACTGACAAAGCAAAGACTTTCCATCTTCCAGTGCCGAGTTGACGAGGCGCATGCAAGACTGCCAATTTTGTCAGCGTGTTGGTATTTGAAGACAGGAAACTTGTACAAGACAGCAACGCTACGCAGCCAATACTTGAGGGCTCTAAAGTTGGCGCGACCTGCGGAGAAGACGGCCCTCGGCTATACGTACCAGCTCTCCTTTAGTGCTGCAAGTGAACGCCTTCATTTTGGTGTTCTCGATCCTCCCAACAAATTGAAATCAGACGACCGAGAGATAGACGCCTTTTGTGGGCTACTAGCGATTGCGATCTTATGTAGGGCGCATGAACTTTGCGGCGTCTCCCCGCGAGGAATCAACCGAACACTGATGCAACCGGAGAACCGCGATCGACCTGTAAGTACTCTCCTAGCGTCACGAGTAGAGGTAGGAGATTTTGTATTAATAGCAGGTCCGCACCTTGCCGAAGTGCGCGAGATACGAAAGGGACAATTTGGCTATGAGAGCTACCGACTCGAATTTTTAGATACGGATGCGGGTCCTGGACTGAACGAGGACTGGCAACCAGCACCCGCAGTCGGCATATTCATGCGACGTCAAGAGCTTCTCGGTAACCTACGCACGCGGCTTGCAGAAGATACCAGCGGTGGCCTTGTCTTCACGAATGAAGACCTTCACGATGCTACCCGAAAAACGGTAATAGAGATGTGGCAGATAGGCCTACGGGCATACTTCTCACGACAAATGGACAACGTAGGGGACACCTAATCGGGAAGATACACCGGGCCATGAAGCAGCCCGGTGTTCCCCCGGCACGTTTAACTACGAGAACAGTTATGGAAAAAGAAGAAAAGGCATCATTTTTCTGGATATCCCCTGTAATAATCACTCGACGCCACGGAGTCTCGGTAATACGGTTCTCCTTTTTTTGCCTTCCCCCAGATGACACCAGCAGCATTAACCTTTCCTGCAGGCAGCTTTGATGTCAGCACCTTCATTCTTCTACCAGCAAGCGCTTGGTCCGCTGCACCGGCCATGGTTCCTTTTTGACAGACTCGCTGAAAAAACTTGGCAAGTTCATGGCTGCCTTCATCCAGCAAATTATGCTCGCTTTGCTCTGCGCCACCCCGTTGTGACAGGCGCTGGATTAACTCCTTAGCTTCAAACCCCATTCCTCCGAATGCAAGCATAAGCATGACCCCAAGCAGCAATTTTTTCTCTTTCATAGCAATCCCTCCTTAAAATACCGGTAGAATGTCGATCAAGTGGCTGATAAAACGCTCAAAGTCCTGTTGGTCATAGTCAGTATGCATTGTGAATTCCTCCGATGATCCTTAGATTCTGAGCCCAGGGTTCTCGTTGTCTCGTTTCCTTCTATGCGTTTTCTATGTGTTTCCGATGTTCCCCGAGTTCGTCGCCCTTTCATCCGGAAAGAAGGGCGACAACTTGGGGACAGGAAACGCAGGCATAGAAGGATACTAAGCAGAGCCGCTTTAGCGGCTATTGCCGCAGCGCACGAAACGCCGGGACGATCCGGAACAGCGGCATGCCAAAGGGCAAGGCCCGGTCTTGAAAGTGACTGACAAAGCGTAAGCGGTAATTTTTGGGGGAACCGCGCTACACAAACGAAGTGCGGAAGCGTGGGGGTGCCGAAAATTATTGGCAAGAACGGACAAGATTGGCGTGACGGTGGGCCGGTGAGGATCTGCGTCGAGGGAAGCGAGGACTTTAAGACGTTGTCTGATTTTGAGCACGACCAAAGAAAGGGCCGTCATTAGCTGGATAGCCGACGGCTATCCACAAGGTTATTCGGGGGTGATTGTGGATTACGGTGCTACAGCGAAACAGAGTGAAGCTGTTGCGCCAAGTTTAGCGTGAGCATGACGACGGCCAGCCCGACGTGTTGCGAGCGTGCCGTTCGCCTTTGAGTTAACCGGCAGCCGTCCTTGGGCCGATACAACAGACCTGGGTCTCAGATCGGCAGAGTGGCCCGAAGGGCAACGCCTGTCAGATTTTTTATTTATTGAGAATCAAGGATAGTTGTTGAGAATGGGAACCATGAAAAGTCAAGGCCACAAGTGATTCCAGATAGTTATTAAAATACGACAGTCGCAGCAACTAAAAAATCTAACAGGTGAATACTATCTCAGTACACCCTGTTTTCCCCCGATTAAATTTGAATCATTCCATAAATGCAAGCTCTACTATGACGTTGTCAACACCCTCTTTAGTAAGGTATTGATGCGCAGGACAACCACATTCAAGCAATCCACTCACAAGGCCATGAACTCGTTCCCAAGAAGCAGGAAACATAGCCCAATTAATAATGATACCCTCACTACCATTTTTGCGGAGTAATAACTTTTCCTCAGCCTTATTGTCGAGTGACACCTCAAAGATTATTTTGCTGAATCCGGCAGCTTTTATCCCTTCTGCCTCAGTCAAGTTAATCGAACTTATTCTTGATTCAGCCAATTGCTGAATAAAATCTTTTATTTTTACAAGAGCACCTACTGACTGAACATCAATTCTTATAGTAGGACCATATGCGCCTTCGTAATAGTCTAGAACGATAGTGCTTTTGTCCTTCATACTCCCTCCCAGTTAATTTTGTCTAAAAGCGCGCTAAAATTTTATACGTAATTGTCTGGTATAGGTGGGTTGGCTCCAGGCACCGGTACCGATGGGTAAATATTTCTCCAAGGGCTGTTCCAACTATCCCAGGGATTATAATCCCAATGCCCGTCTGGGTGCCATTTGTCTGGCGAATGCCAACGCCATTCACCTCCATTTGGATCAAACCAACGAGGTTGTGTTTTGGGAGTAGAACATTCTGGATACTTCCATTGCCATTCTGGTGCCCAGTTTGGCGGTTTTGGCCAATTTGCTGGTGGTGGTGGTGGACCTAACCTTGGAAATCTAAACAAACTCCACCAAGGACGAACAAAAAAATTAGTGAGACCAATTGGATCTGTCGCATTAATCGGATTATTTTGGACATACCCAAACAGATTAACATCCCCGCCCTCAAACCCGATTGGATCTTTTGAGATGAACCGCCCCTCCATCGGGTCATAGTACCTGAGCCGGTAGTAATACAGCCCCGTCTCTTTATCGTATTCCCTTCCGGTGTACTGGTAACTATTCCTGAAGTTTGTCGTTGGTCGTGGCTGCCCAAACACACTGTAGCTGTATCTTTGTACCACAGTTCTGCTCTGATCGGTAATAGCGGTGATACTGCCCAGTCCGTCCTGATGGTAGTAGTAATACTGCCCGCTTCTCTCCATTGCCAGCGGTTCATCAATACCCGGTCCGTGGGTGTAGAAAGTCTTGGTTGTTCCGGTACTGTCTGTGGTCAGCTCAAGGACAATATCCTCATTATCATAGACATAGGTTGTTGTCTCGGTGCTGGCCGGGTTGGTGGTTACCAGCTTCTTCTCTATCCGTCTGCCAAAGGGATCGTACTTGAAGCTGATGGTACGCTTTTCCGCTCCCTTGGTTCTTTCTGATGTTATCAGCCGGTTCTCATAATCCCAGCTCTGAATCCAGCCTTTGGTTTCGTTGATGCTTTTGGCTATCTGGTTGCCGTTGTTGTCGTAGCTGTAACCGTACTGTCTGCCCTGAAGCATCCGGTTGGCAGCATCATGGTTGTAGCCGGTATCCCGTGGGCCAGGCCCGGTTGTCCGGTTACCTACGCTGTCATAGCTGTAGGTTTCATAGCCTTTGGGGGTAATGGCCTGCAGGATACGATAGGTGGCATCATAGCTGTAGCTTTCTGTTGTACTGCCGCTCTTTGCGATGCGGTTACCGATGTCATCCAGAGTATACCCGGCGCTGGTGATGATGGTTGTATCCGGGTTGGTGTGGGTAATGCCGGTGAGTCTGCCTGCATCGTCATAACTGTAACCGGCGGTTATCTGGTTGGGGTAGCTTGTTGTGGTGCGTTGATTGTTGAGGTTGTAACCGAAGCTGAAGATTCCGGCAGGACTGGTCAGGGTGCTCAGGCGGTTTACATCGTCATAACTGTAGCTGATGATCCGCTGGTCTGGTGTGTCCGGTTGCAGGGTGGTCTTGGTGCGGTTGCCGTTGGCGTCATAGTCATAGCTTACGCTGTAGCCCCTGCTGTCAGTGACGGTCTTGATCCGGTTGGCTGCATCATAGGTAAAGCTGTAGCTGACGGCGCTGTTTGCTGCAGTCAGGATGTTGTTCCTGCTGTCATAGGTAAAGGTTGTGCTGCTGCTGTCAGGGTAGCTCTTCTGGGTCAGGCGCTGCAGGTTGTCATAGGTATAGTTGATGATCTGACCGTTCGCATCGGTGCGGGAACTGGGCAGCGGGGTTGCGCCATAACCGTAGCTGGTTGTCTTGTTCAGGGGATCGGTTTCACTGGTGATACGGTTCAGGGTGTCATAGACCCAGGCGGTTTTCTGATTCTTTGCATCGGTGATGCTGGTGAGTTGATCTGCACCGCTGCAGGTGGGGCAGGCAGGGCTGCCGTAGCCCAGATTGGTAACGGCATTCAGCGCATCGGTAGCGCTGATTTGCTGGCCACGGTAGTTGTAGCTGTAGCTGGTGGTTTTGTTGTTGGCATCGGTTACGGTCTTCAGGTTGTTGTTCTTGTCGTAGCTGTAGGTTGTTACCTTGCCAAGCGGGTTGGTGGCAGTGAGCAGGTTGTTCCTGCTGTCGTAGCTGTAGCCGGTTACCTTGCCCAGGGCATCAGTGACAGTCAGGATATTACCGTTGGCATCATGGGTCAGCTGATACAGCGCTGCAACAGGTGGCGTGCCGGTGGCAGGCAGGGTGACCGCAAGCAGGTCGTTGGTGCTTGCATCATAGCCAAGGGTGGTTACCTTGCCGCGGGGATCGGTGATGGTAAGCAGGTTGCCTTTGCTGTCGTAGCTGTAGCCGGTGATTTCGCTTGCCGGGTTGGTGGCGGAAAGCAGATTGCCGGTGGTGTCATAGCTGTAGACATAGCTGCCCGGCGCCCCGCTGACGGTCAGTACCTGGCCGAAGCTGTTGTAGCTGTAGTTGGTGGTCTGCTCAAGAGGATCTTTGACCGTCAGGATGTTGCCCTTGCTGTCATAGGTGTAGGTAGTGGTGCCGACACCGGGTTCGGTTTTGGTCAGCAGGTTGCCCTGGGTGTCGTAGCTGTAGCTGGTGGTATTGCCCAGAGGATCGGTGATGGAGAGGATGTTTTCCGTCAGTGTTTCAAAGGTGTAGCTCCAGCCGTTACCGTCTTTGGCGGTGTAGGTTACTGCCATAGGGATGATAATCAACTGCGGATACGGATCAGGAACCTTGCCAGCCGAAACCGTTGCAGGAGACGTGTAACTGAGGGTTCTGCTGCTGGGATCAACGGCAACGCTGAGACGGTTGCTACTGTCGTAGGTGTAGCTGGTGAGGTTGCCTTCAGGGTCGGTCTTTGAAGCCAGCAGGCCGTTGCTGTTGTAGCTGTAGAGCCACTGGCCGGTGTCGGGATGGGTGACGGTGGTCAGGTTGCCGCCTGTGTAGCTGAAGCTGTAGCTGTTGGTTTTGGGGTCGGTGATGCTGCTGAGTCTGCCGTCGCTGTCATAGCTGAAGAGAGCTGTTCGGCCATTGGCATCGGTGACGCTGCTGAGTTTGCCGCTTGTGTAGCTGAAGCTGAGTGTGTTGTTGTTACGGTCGATAATTGAGGTGGCAAGGCCGCTTGCATCAAAGTTGCGTTTCAGCCCGTCTTTTTCGGTGATGGTGAAGCTGCTGTCGCTATTTTGCACCAGGGTTGAGTAATCCCCTTTGGGCGGTACATAGCTGCCGCTGTAGTTGTTGTAGATACGGCGCTTGCCGTTCAGCCAGAGGATCTTTGAGCTGCCTGCACCGCTGGCCAGGGAGGTTTCGTAGCTGTGGCTCCAGCCGTTGCCGATGGTACCGGGGGCAGCCTGGATGCTGCGATAGTAGAGTGTAAGAGCGAGGCTGAGCGGTTGACTGCTTTGCAGGCTGAACAGTTCCTGGCTATGGGAGAGCCTGCCGGTACCGATGTTGACGGTTGAGGCTGCGCAGGTTTCGTTTGAAGGCCGGTTGAAGTCGCCGCCCCGGCAAACAGGGGCAGGGCTGGTCAATACCAGGGCCTGCTTAAGAAGGTCGGTGCATATGCTGTAGCTGCCACAGGAGGTCATGCTAATTCCGTCGATCAGGCCGGAGTAGTAGCGGTGCACGGCAACAATATGGGTGCCCTCCTTGTTGCGTAAGACCCGGTAGCCTTGATTCTTCCAATAGGTGGCGAGAGCTGCCGGAGTCGCTGTATCATCGCCGTACGGCGCATAAAGAGAAACATTGCCCCCTGAGCATTCGATCATGTTGTTGATGTAGTGGATGGATGTACTGTCATTCATGCCGTCCGGGACGCATTGATCAGCAACCCATTCGAGACCGATAGTGGTAATCCCGCTTTGCGGATCGCAGGATACGGCATGGGCGGTGGTGGTGGAGAACAGCAGCGTAAGGCAGATCAGCAGGGTAATGAGGCTGTGCTTCACTTGTGTGAGGAAAGCGGATGATAGTATGGGCATGAGTCGGTCTCGTGAAGTTTTGGTTGATGTCTGTGCCATGGGGCCTACCTGATGACCAGACCGTCGGCAATGACGGTTCCGTCGCTGATGGTGAGGTCGCCGTTCAGGATCGGCTCACCGACTATGCTGGTGTAGCCGCTGTCGTAGCCGCCCTGCAGGGTGGTGGTGATCGGGCGGTTGCAGGTCAGGGATTCGGTGTAGGTGGTGGCCCAGAGCTTGAGGGTGTTGTTGTCTCCGATGACGTTGTAGGCGGCCTGAATGGATGAGTAGTAGGAGCCGTCACCGGATTTGACCTGATGGGCCGCGTCGTAGGTGTAGTTGGCGGTGATGGAACTATTTGCGTTTATGGTCAGCAGGCAGTCACCGGTACCGCTGCAGGCACCGTTGGTCCAACCGTCAAAGAAGGAGTAGCGGGGTGTCTGGTGCAGGGTAACGGTGGTGCCTTCAGGAAATGAGCCGCTGCAGTTGGCGTTACAGGCAATACCGGCAGGATCGCTGATGATGGTACCGCTGCCGGTGCCGTTAAAGAGCAGGCTGAGGGTGTAGCTGGGGAGCAGACCGACATCAATAAAGCGAAAGGATTTACCGCCCAGGGTCTGGGCATTGCCGTATGTGCTGGTGAGGCTTAAGGAGTGGCTGCCGTCATCCTGCGAGATACCTGATCCGAAGTCGGCGGCAGTGGCTGCTGAGAAGGTCTGGTAGTCAAAGCGGATTGTGCCGTCGGGAAAGAGTACGGCTTCAAAGGTGTTGGGCAGGAAACCGCCTTCATCACTCCAGGTTTCTGTCTGCCACTCGATAACAATCCGCTCTGGACTGGTCTTGTGCTGGATAAAGACGCCGCCGTAACCGTAGGAGGAGAGGTCGTTGTTCCAGGGGCTGATGACCGGACCTTTACCGGTGATCCCCAGACTGAAGGCGTAGGTTGAGCTGGTATTGCTGAACCATATGGAGCCGTTGGTATCAACGGTGATCTGGTTGTAGGGCTGGCGGTAGAAGGTGAAGCCGGAGAAGGAGGCTGGCAGGGTGTAGGTAAGGACGGTATCGTCGCCAAGCAGGGCATCGTAATCGGCAGTGGGAGTAGCGGAGAAAACAGCGTCGGTGCCTTCCCAGGTGTAGCTTACTTCCGAGAGTTGGTAGATGCCGTCGGTGGTAGTTGCAGGGGATACAACCGGGATGGCCAGCAGTAGACATGCTGCAATGGCCAGGACAAAACATTTCATCGACTGCTCCTGCGGTGATGAGATGACGCAATAGGACAAAACAGATAACAGGTATTGTCTATTGCGATATTAGGGTTCCCAATACCACTCTTTTCCGCAATTGCAAGAGGGAATGAAAAAATAGTTTTGTACGTGTCTTCGTTTTAAGGTGATGGAGGGGGTAGGCTTAGTCAACAGATGCAAAGACAGCCATGCTCAACGTGTTATGAATCCTTAACGTGCTATTTATTCCCTTTTCTGTGGTGCTGTTAGATTTTTTAGTTGCTGCGACTGTCGTATTTTAATAACTATCTGGAATCACTTGTGGCCTTGACTTTTCATGGTTCCCATTCTCAACAACTATCCTTGATTCTCAATAAATAAAAAATCTGACAACGCCCATAAAAATAGCCCCTCCAAAGAGGGGCTATCCATCGCTTAAAATTTATAGCTACCTAACATAGCTACACAAATCTAATATTTCGCGGTACCACTGTTTATAATTATTGCTCTCCGAAATTTCATCCAAATAGCTTACAGCACCGTTAGGATTATTCTGCCAAAGATAATCCATAAGTTTCGGCAAAGGGCTTCTGGCTATATTTCTACCTCGCTGTTGATAAAGCATAGTTGCCTTGAGCAGCAAAGCGTAATTAAGCCCTCCCCTTTCGCTCCAGAGTGCGGCATGGTTGATTCCCGTCATCACCCCTAGGGGGTCACCTTCTGCTGCATTTGCAGGACGAGAAATGACATAAATTAAGGCCCGAGCGCGTTCCGATGTCATCTCTTTCCTCATGCCTATATCACCGAGGATGAATGTTGAGTAACTAAATACTCGCACTGTAGTACCGGTCGCAAAAGTCTGAGATTCTTGCCCAAACTGTGTCCTCAAAAACTCCGCCATCCCAGGAAGATAAGTTAACGTAAACTTAGGACTTTTCGTACTATTTTCTAAACCGTGTGTCGGTCGAACCAGTTTTTTCCAGTTTGATTTCAAGCCAGAACATGCAATAGGAAGGTCTCTAAGAAGCTGTTCTTCTTCACCAGCAAAAGCATAACCAACAGATATTACAGCTAGATGTGCTAACACAAAAAATACAACAAAAGTTACTAAACTGATTTTTTTCATCTTTAAGCCTCCTCTTGGCAGTTTTAATGAATAGTTGGTAAAAATTTCCCTGCGCTGAACCCTTGTCTGTTGGATTTCATCTTTTCAACGGCTTTTCGCCGTGACATAGCAGCCTCTAGGCTCTTGCCTTCAGCTTCCATATGTTCAGCTGTTGCTGCGACTTCTTCAGCATATTTCGAGTACCTGGAATCGCTTTTTGCCTCTTCGAGCGCTTTGCTCCAAGACCACGAAGAAGCAATCTTGTATGTGGCCGATACGCCAGCAAAGCCCGTATGGAAGCCATCTGCCACATACCAGGGCATTCCGGCAATCTTGAGTACTGGAGGTGCTCCCAAAGTAAGTACCGCTTGCCCGCATTGGATTTGCGATGGGTCACCAGCAAACCGACATGGCGTCAAGTCTCTTTTAAGGCGCTCAAGTTGCATTTTGATTCTCACGTCCGTAATCTGCATTTGTGCCTTGCGCAACGCACCACGCGCAAGAAGTAAGATGTCATCTTGGCCGACCCCCCGTACCTCGACCGTACCGTCTTTTTGTCGGCTAATCTTTCCAATTTTGGCAACGTCCGCCTGCAGAAACAATTGGGCTTGCCCCAAAACAGCACCAGCTTCTTCGACCTCAACAAGATACCTACGAATTTCAGCCTCGTCGGTTATATCTGCAATAGGGGTGTTAACCCGGGCAAACTGCGATAAGTTCCCTTGATACGAGGTGTTGACCATACCGCCACCAACATCCCCGCTCAGGCGAAAATCGCGCGCAAGGCGGGGCGTCGGCGGTTGCCAGTCCACAAACAGCATTGGTGCGGGCAAGGTTATGTCCAAACCATCACTTGTCCCTACTGTGCCGTTTTCCCTGTAACTTGACGAACGCTGCTTGTCTCGACCGGTGCTGGTGCTTTTGCCTTTCCTGGTGGAGGTGCTGTCCTTCTTGTCCTTGTTACTTTTGATTGAGAGAGACCTGTCCTCTGCCTGTTTTGTGTCACTACCGCTGTCAATGCTAAAATCTGCACCAAAGGAGGGCAGAGCCAAGAGTATTAAAATCAAGGTACAAGTAACCGTTTTTGCAGTTCTCAATGTTTCACCCCCTCTCGTTTATCAATGTCGTTCAACGTCTTATCCAGATCGCCTTCAACCCGATTGACCTTCTTCTTCCGTTCGGCAAGTTCTGCTTGAGCTGAGCTATACCGCTGCTGTGCTGTAAACGCCCGTTGCTCGTACCTGGTTCGTTCTGCCGGACTCCTGGCAAAAGACTGCATGCTTTCGTTCCATTGCCGATCAAAAGACGCCGACTCCCGGTCCATCTCCGCAGAGTGTTTTTGTTGTTGAAAAAATGTCAGGACCAGCACGGCAAGTATCACCGGAGCCGTGAAGCTCATTATCCGGAATAGTCCACCCATAACCTGTCAACCTTTCCCGCGTGGTTAGGATGCGCGGCCCCCTGTCTGTTAGCGGGTTTTCAGCTCCTCAGATCTTCTGAAATTTTCCAACAGACTATTCATCACTTCTTTCTTCCTGCTGTCGCCGTTGATCAGGGCCTCAGCGTATTGGCGGTACAAGCCGGTGGCCATCATGCGGTTGCCGCAAAAAAACTTCGTAACTTTTCCACCATCAAACATAATGGCTGCCCCAAAATTCCCCTTTTCGTACTGCGCCACGGACACAGCACCTTCCTCGTAGGTCTGGACTGGGCGCAGCTGCAGTGACTGTTCAACAGTTTCCTGTGTTTTGCCTTTAAAGCCATTACAGCTGCCAGCGTCATGCGATGTCTGCGCCATGCGATACAAATCACTGGCCATACCACCACAACCAGACAACGTCATTCCTGCTACTGCCACAACCAACAAAATCAACCGTTTCATGTTTTTCCTCCTTGAGTAAATGTGTGCTTCTGTCTAGTAAATGCTTTGAGGAGGGAAAAAATTTCAGGCAGGCACAAAAAAAGCCCCGGGATTTTTTCCAAGGGCTTCTCTTTGTATTTTGTGATTGTTTGAACGGTTTCAGAATGTTTTCGTTTTCATTTCAATCTATTACCCATCAGGTGTTTCAATCTTTTCAGAAGTTATCAAACATCCGGTCCACCTTATCGCCGATTTCTCTATGCAGCGAGTCGCCACCGCCAGACATATCAACAGGCGGCATATCATGGATGGCGTCCGGTTCAGATTTTGCTACTGCTGCAGTTGTCAACTGTAGCCCCTCAATCACAAGCCGCTCATAGGCGAGGACCTTTATCGCGCCGGCCTTGTTCTTTTCGTGCTGCAGGCGCTGAATCAAGCGGGCTTCAAAGGGATTGTTCGGATTCAGGGTGACTCTGACGCTCAGTTTTCCTGTCTGGTTCGTTTTTGCCTCCTCGGCCATATCAGCACCTGCACTTTCTGACTGAGTTCCTGAAAAAGCCCACTGCATTTGCTGCTGCGGGATCTCGAAGAACTGTCGCGTGACGGTAGAACTTGAGGTACGGGGCAAGCAGTGCCGCACCTCCGCCAGCAAGCACGATGCGGTCGAGGTCGGCGCCATTGCCCCAGACAACTTGGGCCTGGGCCTGAATCTCGGCCTCAAGCTCCATCAGACGTTTTGCTGTAAGGCTTCTGATATCCTGCTCGGTTCCATATACCTGCACCTTACCGCGCCTGACCGCTTCTTCAGTCCGGTGAATGTCAAGCTGCAGCTTGTAGGTGTCGAAGATATCCTTTCTGATGGCCTCAAGGACGGTGGACACGCCGTTTTCAAAGCTGGCAAGCTGCTTTTCAACGACAGTCACGCTGTCAAGCGTGATCAGATCGGTGGTGTAATAACCGATATCCAGGATTCCAACACGCATGGAGGCCATGGCCGGGTCCAGCACGCTTCCGTCCTCGTTGAACAGAAGAGAGAAGAAAGCCCCGACCGGCTGGGGCAACACTTGTACCGTGGCTCCGACACCCGCTTTAACGGCAGCATCGGTGATGATCGCCGCCAAGCGTTCTTTATCGGTCCGGTAATACTCGACCGGAAGGCCGGTCGTGATTACCGCTTGTTGTGGTACTCCAGCCCTAGTCAGTGCATGCTTGAGCAGGGCCTGGTAGTGAATGGTGTCAATCCAGTCTCTGCACCTGGTGGTGTAGATCCGTGAGGAGTGTTTCTTGGCGGATTCGCCGACAAGAAACTTCTCACCTCCTATTTCGACGTTCTCCAGGGTTCCACGGTCGAGTCCTATGGAGAGATTTTCCTGATAGTTGCCCACAAGGGCAGGGAAACTTCCGGAAGTGCCGACAGTATGAAATTTGACGTTGCCGTAACCTATATCAATCCCGATTGGCTGCATGATCTGCTCCTTTTGCAGGTATCCGCTAGCTGTGTCAGCTAGTTGGTACACATGGTTGTGTTGTGGTTTGATACAGGTGACAACTAGCTGTGTTTACTAGCTGTCACCTGACGCTTGCACGGTGTCTCTTGCTGATGTCAGCTAGTGGTGATAGCTAGCTGACACACGGTCAAATCATCTCGTTTTCCAGGTCTGCTCCGAGATTACGCTTGGCTTTGGGGGTGAAATCCTCTCTGGAATCTTCATCAATCTCAAACTCCAGCTCCTCTTCGGCCTCTTTCTTGACCTGCCCGTCAGTCCATTCTTCCACGTCGTCCCAGAGGGCGTCCTTCATGTCAACGAGATCCTCCAGAAGATAGCCCGGGCGAAGCACAAAATTTGGATGTTGTGGGGCACGCCTGTTCTCCGGGCGGATATCCAGAACTATCTTGGCAGGATTGTTTTCCGGCACCATCAGATAGCCGTGCAGTTTGGGGAGAGACATGATTTCCGACGGCATTACCAGCCAGTCGGTCTGCCGCTGCCGGGATACAGTTTCTACGTCGCTATTATCGTTGGCCGACATGCGATAACTTCGGTTGGCATCCCAGTACTGTACCTGCCCCATTGACTCGGAAAAAACTTTAGCGGTGGCCGGGTCTTTGAGCTTTAGTATGAGATAGGTACCACAGCTGTTGAGGATGGTTTCAGCCAGCTCCCGGCCGTACACCTTTTGGATCCGTGCAACGTCCTGGATGGCAACCCAGAAGATAGCGCCCTTTGCGCCGGCGCCGGTGAGCAAATCCGGAAGGGTAGGCAGTTTTTGCATATTCCCGAATTCATCCAGGATGAAATAGATTCTGCGCTTTTCATCTTCGTCGAGGTCCAGTATTTTTTTACCGAGCAGCTCCACGAAGAGGCCGGTTAAAGGTTTGATGGTTTCTTTGACCGCTGCGGTGCCGGTCAAAAAAATGAAGCCACCCTCATCGTTGGCAAGCCATGTATCAATGGAAAAGCCGCCGGAGTCTCCCGTAAATTCCAACCAGGAAACATAGGTCATCATGACCGCAATGACACCAGCAGCCTGTTTGCCCGCAGCGTCTTCTATGGTCTTATAGCCTGCTGCCCCTGCTGGGGTAGCTTTACACATTTTTGCGATTTCTGCGGTCGGGCTGGTAAGAGCCTTCCAGAGTTCGGCATTGGTTCGCTTGTTGTTGATGTAGCACCAGGTCATGACGCCCTTCAGGACGTTCGATGCCGCCCCGCACCAGAACTTGTCGTCGCCGGTGCTGGGAGGGATAAGGGATTCACATATGGACGAAATATCCATCCTGCTTTTTACGTCGTCGAAGATGTTCCAACCGGTGCTCCGCGCATCCAGAGGATTCATGATAAAATCTTTAGATTCGTCAAAAAATCGAGAGGTCAGCTCACCACGAAAGTCATGGATTATTGCTTTGCCGTTTGCCTTTCGGATTGCCTCTATTGCCTGGATGGTTGCAACGGTTTTGCCCACACGAGTTTTGCCGGCAAGTAAGATCTGTTCTTGCTCGTAGTCCGACGGCACTTTAGTCGGGCCAAGAGGGATAATACCTGGCTTGGAGGACAGAATTTTTTTGAGATCTTCGGGCTGGATCAGTTGCATGCCGCGGATATGTTCAACGGCGAGCGCTTTTTCACCGCGGTTGTACATCCAGCGGACAAAAACCGGCAGCAGGAAGTAAACGCCACATGACAAAATCCCGGCAAAATACATGCGCCAATACAGGCGCGAAACCACATTGCCGACAGCTCCTGAATTCCCCAATGCCGAGGCAGAAAATTCCCCAGCAGGAAAAGTGACGCCGGAGATATCTCCACCGCCGAATGAAATAGCCGGATTCATGAAAAATACTGTCGCCAGCTTGGCGAATGGATATTTCCACGCGAGTTCGAACCCTGCACTACCGATCATCACCCGGCACAAAATCAAAAAAATTACAAATTGCAGACATGCCAAAATAAACGATATTTCAGCGTACATTTTGGCGCGCATTTTCCACTGGTGGGAAAATATTTCCCAGCCTTGGAAAGAATGTTCGCTCCCGATATTTTTAAACATGTTGGGCTTCCTCTTTCTTTCTGAGTGTCGCGAGAATTTCAGTTTTTCGTTCCTGCCAGGCGGCAAGTTTTTTCTCGCCGTCTGCTCCCTTTTCAAGCAACATTTCACCCCAACCGAGGATCAGGTTTGAGAGATTGTAGTTCCGTTGAATTCGATCTGCCGTTAGCTGCTGAACTTCGTTTTTTTCCTGCAGGACAGTGATGAGTTTCACGAGGTTTTTTTGCAGAAGGTCGAATCGCTCGACAAGCGTAATTGGTAAAGCCGCTTCACGCTCAAATGCATCAAGCGCGTTGCATAGCAGGTCCTGATGTCAATCGGCATTGAAATTTGACCCACCATCGGCGTCCAAAATTGACCCACCTCAGCGGTTGATTTTAGTCTGAGTTTCTGGTTTTGATTCTCCAGCTTTCATTTCCTGTTTCGACGATTTCGCAG